>ERZ827150.1-NODE-1-length-578630-cov-15.070694_pt1 | contig 578630 bp, 487 predicted proteins | sample MGYA00519779_ERZ827150 | MGnify/ENA primary metagenome ERZ827150 (study PRJEB31778, sample SAMEA3449267) | human gut metagenome | biome: human gut; feature: human-associated habitat; material: faeces | place: United Kingdom | collected 2010/2012 ...
AGAAAGGATGCAAGAAATGTAGTAAGACAAAGGTAATTAGTATGCTAACATGGATCGGGCTTTTCAGTGGGGCAATTGTACTATTAAGGAAGAAAAAATAAAATTAAAGTTAACCAAATAGAAAAACTAGTTTGAATATAACAAACTAGTTTTTTTGTTTGGCTTTTGTAAATAGGAAAAAATGATTTAATAATTAAAAAAATAAAACAAAAAAATAAAAGAATTTATAAAAAAAATGCATCTGGTTTGCAAAAAAATGGAAAATATGTATAATATAAAAGGCTAAAAAGAAGGCATAGATATGCGAGGTTGCTGACACACACGGTAGAGTTGTCATGGATATGTGTAGTCAGGTAATTCGTATGGAGCCGAAAGCTTATTAAAATCAAGCTAGGAGGATAAACATGGCAAAAGAAAAAAAATTAAGAATAAGATTGTTATCTTATGATCACAGATTACTTGATGAATCTGCGAAAAAAATTGTAGAAGCTTGTAAGAGAACTGGTGCAAAAGTATCTGGACCAATTCCGCTACCTACAGAAAAGGAAGTATTTACAATTATTCGTTCACCTCATCAGTATAAAGATAGTCGTGAACAATTTGAAAGACGTACACATAAACGTTTAATTGATATTGTAAATATGACTCCTAAAACAATGGATGCGCTTGTTCATTTAGAACTTCCATCTGGTGTCGATATCGTTTTAAAATAATTGAGAAATAGGAGGTAGACTCATGGCCAAAGGAATCTTAGGTAAGAAAATCGGAATGACACAAATTTTTACTGATGCTGGCACTTTAATCCCAGTTACAGTAATTGAAGTAACTCCGAACGTAGTATTACAAAAAAAGACTATTGAAACTGATGGTTACGTAGCAGTTCAACTTGGATATGCTGATAAAAAAGAAAATTTAGCAACTAAACCTGAACTTGGACACGTAAAAAAAGTTTCAACAGCCCCTAAGCGCTTCGTTAAAGAAATCGCTGGGGAAGAGATGCTAGCGTTTGAAGTTGGACAAGAGGTTAAAGGAAATATATTTTATGTTGGTGAACTTGTAGATGTTACAGGTATTTCTAAAGGTAAAGGTTACCAAGGTGTAATTAAACGTTGGAACTATCATTTAGGACCTGCAGCTCATGGTTCTGGATATCATCGCGGAACTGGTTCAATGGGTTCCATTCAACCTGCTCGTATTAAACCAGGTAAAAAATTACCAGGTCGTATGGGTGGTGTGACTAAAACAGTTCAAAATCTTGAATTTGTTAAATATGATGCTGAAAATAATGTAATTTTAATTAAAGGGAATGTTCCTGGAGCGAAAAACTCATATGTAGTTGTAACAAATGCTGTTAAAGCTAAAAAGCCAGAACTTAACCCTGAAGCATTAGCTTAAAAGAAAGGAGTTAACACATGCCAAAAGTTGTATTATATAATCAAAATGGTTCTAATGTTGGTGAACTTGAATTAAACGATCATGTATTTGGAGTTGAGGACAATCAACAAGTAATTTATGATACAGTTATTGCTGAACGTGCAGCAATGAGACAAGGTACCCAAAAAGCTAAAACGCGTTCAGAAGTACGTGGTGGTGGTCGCAAACCATGGCGTCAAAAAGGAACAGGACGTGCAAGACAAGGTTCAATTCGTTCTCCACAATGGCGTGGTGGTGGTGTTGTTTTTGCACCAACTCCGAGATCTCATGCTATTAAAATTAATAAAAAAGTTGTTAGACTTGCAATGCGTTGTGCATTAAGTTCAAAAGTACGTGATAACCATATTGTTGTTTTAGATCAACTTACCCTTGATACTTTTAAAACAAAAGGTTTAGTTGAAGTATTAAAAACATTTCATTTAGAAAATGATAAAGTAGTTTTAGCACTTGATGAAGCAAATGGTAATGTTGAACTTGCAGGGCGCAATTTACCTAATGTTTTAGTTGGTCAATATAATCATATTTCAGTTTATCAAATGATGAATGCTAAACATTTAGTGATTACTAAAACAGCGGTAGAAAAATTTGAGGAGGTTCTTAAATAATGAAGTCACATTATGATATTATTAAAAGACCAATCATCACTGAAAAGTCAAGTGGTTTAGTAGACAAACTTCAATATACCTTTGAAGTAGCAGTAGATGCAAATAAAGTAGAAATTAAAAAAGCAATTGAAGCTATTTTTAATGTAAAAGTGAAAGCGATTAGAACAATCAATGTTCATCGAAAAGCAAAAAGATTACAAAGATATGAAGGCTTTAAAGCAGCTTACAAAAAAGCAATTGTAAGACTTGAAGAAGGCCAAACAATCGATGTATTTGAACTATAGGATAGGAGGAAGAAAATATGGCTATTAGAAAATATAAACCTACCACCAATGGTAGACGAAATATGACAGTACTTGTTTATGATGAAATTACAACCGATACTCCTGAGAAGAGCCTTTTAGTTCCTCTTAATAAAAAAGCAGGACGTAATGCTCAAGGTGTAATAACTGTACGTCATAAAGGTGGAGCCGAAAAAAGAAAATATCGTTTAATTGATTTTAAACGTAACAAAGATAATATTCCAGCTGTAGTAAAGACAATTGAATACGACCCAAATCGTAGTGCTAATATTGCGTTACTTGCATATGCCGATGGAGAAAAACGTTATATTTTAGCGCCTAAAGATTTAATGGTTGGTCAAACTGTAATGTCTGGTGAAAAAGCTGATATCACAGTTGGGAATGCTCTTCCTATTGTAAATATTCCTGTTGGTACAACTATTCATAATATTGAACTACATCCAGGTCATGGAGGACAACTTGCAAGAGCTGCAGGTGCAAATGCCCAAATTCTTGGTCGTGAAGATCGTTATGTTTTAGTTCGCCTTGGCAGTGGTGAAGTACGTCGTATCTTAAATGAATGTCGTGCAACAATTGGTGTTGTAGGAAATTTAGATTATTCACTTGTTAATATTGGTAAAGCAGGACGCACTCGTCATATGGGTATTCGCCCAACAGTCAGAGGTTCTGTTATGAACCCTAATGATCACCCACATGGTGGTGGTGAAGGACGTCAACCAATTGGTAGAAAAGCACCAATGACTCCTTGGGGCAAAATTGCTCTTGGTCTTAAGACTAGAAAAACAAAAAATAAATCTAACGGACTTATCGTTCGTCGTAGAAATGATAAATAGGAGGGAACCAAATATATGTCACGTTCACTTAAAAAAGGTCCTTTTATTGATGAACATTTAATGAAAAAAGTTGTTGCATTAAATGAAGCCAATCAAAAGAAAGTAATTCAAACTTGGTCTAGAAGATCAACAATCTATCCTGAATTCGTGGGACACACAGTAGCAGTACATAATGGTAAAGAGCATTTACCAGTATATGTAACTGAAGATATGGTAGGTCATAAATTTGGTGAATTTGCACCAACTAGAACTTATCGTGGTCACGGCAAGGATAAGAAAGCTGCTAAGAAGTAGAGGTGAAAAATATGGCAGAAGCAAAAGCAATGGCAAAATCAATTAGAGTATCACCTCGAAAAGCAAGACTAGTAGTCAACTTAATTCGTGGTAAAAAAGTAGGAGAAGCAGTAGGTATTTTACATGGTACTAAGAGTACTGCAACTGAGTCTATTTTAAAAGTTTTAAATTCAGCAGTTGCAAACGCTGATCATAATTATGGTATGGACGTTAATCAACTTGTTGTAAAAGAAATTTATGTTAATGAAGGTGCAACCCTTAAAAGAATGAGAGCGCGTGCGAAGGGAAGCGGCAATAGAATTTTAAAAAGAACTAGCCACATTACAGTTGTAGTGGCAGATAATAACTAGAAGGAGGAAACATATGGGTCAAAAGGTAAATCCAATCGGGTTAAGAATCGGAATTATCCGTGAATGGGATGCAAAATGGTATGCGCCTAAAACAAAAGTTGCAGACCTTTTACACGAAGATTTAAAGATTCGTAAATTTTTAAATACTTTTTATAAATCTGCATATGTTTCACGTATTGAAACAAAACGTACAGGTAAAAGAGTAATTGTTACAATTCATGCTGGAAAACCTGGTCTTGTAATTGGATCACAAGGTTCAAAGAAAAATGAAGCTGTAAAACAACTTGAAAAAATAACTGGTAAAACAATTTTCTTAACTGTTGTTGAAGTAAAACAAGCGGAGTCTGATAAAGATGCAAGAATTGTTTCTCGCAAGATGGCAGAAGATTTAGAAAATCGTGCATCATTTAGACGTGTACAAAAAATGGCTATCCAAAAAGCTCTAAAAGCTGGTGCCAAAGGTATTAAAACAATGGTTTCAGGACGCCTTGGTGGTGCTGAAATTGCAAGAAGTGAATGGTATTCAGAAGGAAGTGTTCCTCTTCATACTTTCCGTGCTAACATTGATTATGCAACTGCAGAAGCAGCAACTACTTATGGTAAACTTGGAGTTAAAGTTTGGATTAATAAGGGTGAAGTTTTACCTGAAGCCAAAAAAACTGTTCCAAGTAAGGAGGATAAGTAGTTATGTTAATGCCTAAAAGAACTAAATATCGTCGTCCTCATCGTGTAAGTTATGAAGGCAAGGCTAAAGGTGGAAAGACTATTGCATTTGGTGAATATGGTTTACAATCTTTAGAAGGTGCTTGGATTACTGATCGTCAAATTGAGGCAGCTCGTATTGCAATGACTCGTTATATGAGACGTGATGGTAAAGTATGGATTAAAATTTTTCCTCACAATATTAGAACTAAAAAACCGCTAGAAGTTCGTATGGGTTCTGGTAAAGGTGCTCCAGACGGCTATGTAGCAGTAGTAAAAGATGGTACAATTATGTTTGAAATTGCTGGAGTATCAGAAGAGACAGCACGTGAGGCATTAAGACTTGCTGCGCATAAACTTCCAGTTAAAACAAAATTTGTAACAAGAGAAAGTGGTGATCGTTAATGGCAGCAAAAGTTAAAGTTGATAAAAAAGTTGCAAAAAAAATTGCAGAAAAGCAAACACCTGCTGGTAAACTTCGCGATTTAAGCGAATCTGAAATCCAAACAAAAATTAACGAATTAAAACAAGAATTATTTAATTTACGCTTTCAAGCTGAAGTTGGTAAATTAGAAAATACTGCTCAGTTAAAGAAAGTAAAAAAGGAAATTGCTAGATGTTATACCGTTCTTACAGAACGCACATCTAAGTAGTGGGAGGTAGACGATGGAAAGAAATAGTCGTAAAGTTTACGTAGGTAGAGTTGTTTCTGCTAAAAATGATAAAACAATTACTGTTTTAGTTGAAACTTATCGTAAACATCCTTTATATGGAAAAAGAGTAAAATATTCAAAGAAATTTAGAGCTCATGATGAACTAAATACTGCTAAAGAAGGAGATATTGTAGAAATTATGGAAACTCGTCCACTTTCTGCAACCAAACGTTTCCGTTTAGTGAAGATAGTTCAAGAAGCTGTAATTATTTAATCAGGAGGTAGATTATGGTTCAACAAGAAACTAGAGTCAATGTAGCCGATAATACTGGCGCAAAACAACTTTTGATTATTAAAATTTTAGGTGGTTCATTCCACAAAACTGCCACTATTGGAGATATTTGTGTTTGTTCAGTTAAATCTGCAACAACTAGTGGTATGGTAAAAAAAGGTGATGTCGTAAAAGCAGTAATAGTACGTACCAAAAAAGCTGTAAAAAGACCAGATGGTTCTTATATTAAATTTGATGATAATGCTGCAGTTATTATTAAAGAAGATAAAAATCCTCGTGGTACTCGTATTTTTGGTCCAGTTGCTAGAGAATTACGTGAAAAAGATTTCATGAAAATTGTTTCTTTAGCACCAGAAGTACTATAGAAAGGAAAACGCGTATATGAGACTAAAAAAAGGTGATGTAGTAGTAGTTACTACAGGAAAAAATAAACCAAATCATGGAACTTATACAACAGGTGAAGTTCTTGCAGTATATCCTTTAAAGAATCGTGTAGTAGTAAAAGGTGTTAATATCGTTACAAAACATAATCGTCCATCAAACGCTAATCCTGATGGTGGTATTACAAAAAAGGAAGCACCTATTCATGTATCTAATGTTGCATATTTAGATCCTGTTCAAAAGAAACCAACAAAAATTGGTTATAAAGTAGTAGATGGTAAGAAAGTTCGTTATTGTAAACTTTCTGGTACTGTCATTAATAATTAGAAAGGAGCCTTGCAAAAATTATGAATCGTGTATTAGAACATTACAAGAACGAAGTAATGGCTAAATTAACTGAACAATTCGGTTATACAACTGTTATGCAAGTTCCTAAAATTGATAAAATTGTAGTTAATATGGGTGTAGGAGATTCAATTAGCAATTCTAAGTTATTAGATGCTGCAGTTGAAGATTTAACTCAAATCACAGGACAAAAACCTTTGGTTACAAAAGCTAAAAAATCAATTGCCGTATTCAAACTTCGTGAGGGTATGTCAATTGGTGCAAAAGTTACTTTACGTGGCGAAAGAATGTATGAATTCTATGATAAATTAATTTCAATTGCATTACCTCGAGTTAGGGATTTCCGTGGTGTAAATCCTAACTCATTTGATGGAAGAGGAAATTATACAATTGGTGTTAAGGAACAATTAATTTTCCCTGAAATCAATTATGATAAAGTATTAAAGATCCGTGGTATGGATATCGTTATCGTAACTACTGCGAAGACTGATGAAGAAGGTCGTGCTCTACTTAGTTATCTAGGCATGCCTTTTGCAAAGAAGTAGGAGGTAAATAATGGCTAAAAAATCATTAAAAGTAAAATGTGCTCGTCCAGCAAAATTTTCAACAAGAAACTATACTAGATGTGAACGTTGTGGACGTCCTCATGCTGTATATCGCAAATTCAAAGTATGTAGAGTTTGCTTTAGAGAATTAGCATATGAAGGACTAATCCCAGGCGTTACGAAAGCTAGCTGGTAGAAGGAGGTTATTCTATGGTGATGACTGATCCAATTGCTGATATGTTAACAAGAATTCGCAATGCTAATCAAATGAAACATGCAACTGTTTCGATGCCAGCATCACGTTTAAAATTAGAAATTTTAAATGTGTTAAAGAATGAAGGATATATTAGTGAATATGAAAAAATCGAAGATGGCAAACAAGGAGTAATTAAAGTAACTTTAAAGTATGCTGAAAAAACTCGTGTTATTAAAGGTATTAAAAGAATTTCTAAACCTGGACTTAGAGTTTATGCCAAAGCAAATGAACTTCCTAAAGTTTTAAATGGTTTAGGTATTGCAATTATTTCAACTTCAAATGGGATTATGACTGATCGTGAAGCTCGTCTTAATAAGCTTGGTGGCGAAGTCGTAGCCTTTGTTTGGTAGGAGGTATATATATGTCAAGAATTGGTAATAAACATATTGATATTCCTCAAGGTGTTGAAGTAAAGGTTGAAGGTAATTGCATCACTACTAAAGGTGAGAAAGGAACATTAAGTTTTAACTTTAATCACGATCTAGGTGTTGAAGTAAAAGATAATGTGATATATGTAACACGTCCAAGTGATGACAAAAATCATCGTGCATTACATGGTACAACTCGTGCAGTAATTCACAATATGGTAGTTGGTGTATCAAGTGGATTTACAAAAGTATTAGAGATTAATGGTGTAGGTTATCGTGCACAAATGCAAGGAGATACTCTTGTTGTTTCAGCAGGATATTCACACACTGTACCAATGAAATTACCTGAAGGTATTAAGGTAGTTTGTCCTACTCCTACAGAAATCCAAATCAGTGGATATGATAAACAAGTTGTAGGTGAATTTGCGGCGGAAGTTCGAAAGATTCGTAAACCTGAACCATATAAAGGAAAAGGTATTCGTTATCAAGGTGAATATGTTCGTCGTAAAGAAGGAAAGAAAGCTAAGTAGAAAGGAGAGACTATAGGAAATGATCGTTAAAAAATCTAAAAAAGTTTCACGTCGTGTAAGACATGATCGTGTAAGAGCAGTTGTTGAAGGAACTGCCGCTAGACCTCGTCTTGCTGTATATCGTTCAAATAAACACATATCAGCTCAAATTATTGATGATGAAAAACAAGTTACTTTAGTTTCTGCATCTACATTTGAAAGTGGAAATAAATTTGCTAATGGCTCAAATATTGAGGCTGCCCAAAAAGTTGGCGAAATGGTTGCTAAAAAAGCTCTTGAAGCTGGAATTACAACTGTTGTATTTGATCGTGGTGGATTTTTATTCCATGGACGTGTAAAAGCTTTAGCTGATGCGGCTCGTGAAGCCGGACTAAAGTTCTAGGAGGTATTTTTCGTGAGTGATCAAGTAAAAGAAATGACACAAAATATGACTGCTACAACCGAAGAAAGACAATATGAGGAACGCGTTGTTGTGATTAATCGTGTAACGAAAGTTGTTAAGGGTGGTAGAAGATTCCGCTTTGCGGCTTTAGTTGTAGTAGGAGATTATAATGGCCATGTTGGATTTGGTAGTGGTAAGGCTCAAGAAGTTCCTGAAGCTATTAAAAAGGCTGTCGAAGATGCTAAGAAAAATATCGTTACAATACCAATTGTAGGAACAACTATTCCACATGAAATTACAGGTATTCATGGTGCTGGACAAGTATTTTTAAAACCAGCTCCAGCAGGTACTGGTATTATTGCTGGTGGACCTGTTCGTAATGTTGTTGAACTTGCAGGTATTCAAGATATCGTATCTAAATCACAAGGTTCAAGTACACCAATTAATATTGTGCGTGCAACATTTAAAGGGCTAGAAGCACTTCGTACAATAGAGGATGTTGCTAAACTGCGTGGAAAAGATAAATCAGAAATTTTATAGGGTGGTGCTAAGATGGAAAAAACAGTAACAATTAAATTAGTCAAAAGCCCTATTGCTCATCCTAAAAATCAAAGAGCAACACTTAAAGCTCTTGGTTTATCAAAAATTGGACAAATGGTTACTAAAACGGATAATGATGCCATTCGTGGTATGATTAAAACAGTTTCGCATTTAGTAACTGTTGTTGAAGCATAGGAGGCGCATTTATGAATTTAAATGAATTAAAACCAGTTGCCGGTGCAAGACACGCTAAAAAACGTGTTGGACGTGGTATTGGTAGTGGAATGGGAAAAACTTCTACACGTGGTCATAAAGGACAAAATGCTCGTAGTGGTGGTGGTGTAAGACCAGGTTATGAAGGTGGTCAAACTCAATTATTCAAACGTTTACCAAAACGTGGTTTTACAAATGTAAATCGTAAAGAATATGCCTTAGTTAAATTAGGTGATTTAAACGATAAATTTGAAGCAGGTGCAGTTGTTGACCTAGCTAGCTTAAAAGAAGCTGGACTTGTTAAAAAAGAATATGAAGGAGTGAAGATTTTAAGCAACGGTGAACTTAGTAAAGCTTTAACAATTAAAGCAACTAAATTCTCAAAAGCTGCTGAGGAAAAAGTCAAAGCAGCTGGTGGAACAGTAGAGGTGGCTTAAGATGAAAAAGTTTTTCGGGAAGTATAAAAAATTAATAGGAATGATTCTTTTTACCCTTCTTTGCTTAATCGTTTGGCGTATTGGAATTCACATTAAGTTTCCATTTGCAAATTATGATTCTATCCCATCAACAGGTGGAGGAAATATTTTTGGTTTCTTAGATGTATTTGCGGGTGGAGGTTTAACACAATTTTCTATTTTGTCACTTGGTATTAGCCCGTATATTACAGCATCTATTGTTGTACAAATGTTACAACTAGATATTATTCCTGCCTTTAAGGAATGGGCTGAAGAAGGAGAAGCAGGTAGAGAAAAATTAAATCGTTGGACTAGATATATCGCTTTATTTATTGCCTTTGTACAAGCTCTTGCTTTAATTCTTGGTCTAAAGGCTACAAGTAATGTATATTTTAGAGATATTTCAGAGTTTAACGCATTTACATATATATATATTGCAATCGTACTTACAGCAGGTACAGCATTTACACTTTGGCTTTCAGATCAAATTACAATGCGTGGTGTTGGTAATGGTGCTTCGATGCTTATCGTTTCTGGTATTGTTGTAAGTTTACCAACAATGATGTATCAATTATGGCAATATTTCATTAGTGGAGATACATATCGTAATGCAGATACAAATGCTCTTGGTTGGCAAGGAATTGTATTGTATATTGTAATGATGTTAATTTTTATTGGTATAGTCATTGGAGTTGTATGGATGGAAGGGTTACAAAGAAAAATTCCTGTAACCTATACCAATCGACCAGCAGGAGCTAAACTTGTGGGAAGACAAGATTCTAATATTCCAATTAAATTAAATTCTGCATCTGTAATTCCAGTTATTTTTGCATCTACACTTTTATCACTTCCTACAACAATTTTACAATTTGTTGAAACGAGTGGTAAAACAATTAGTGAATGGTGGTATACCATATTTAGTTATCAAAAACCAATTGGATTTGCAATATATATTATTTTAATCTTTATATTTGCATTCTTTTATTCATTCTTGCAAATTGATCCAGATAAAATGGCAGATAATTTGAAAAAGCAAAATGCTCATATTCCCGGTGTAAAACCAGGTGAAGAAACTGCTGTATTTATTTCAAAAGTATTATTTAAAGTAACACTACTTGGTGCAACCTATTTAGCAATACTTGCATCAATTCCAGTCATTGTGACCTTTATATTTCCAGAGCTTCCAGCATCAGTTCAAATTGGTGGTACATCACTTATGATCGTTGTAGGTGTTGCTCTTGAAACCATTAAACAAATTAAAACTGAAGGTCAAGCTCAAGACTATCACGGATTTTTATAATTAGGTGAAACTTATGCATCTACTTATTATGGGTGCTCCTGGATCTGGTAAGGGGACTTGTGCTGTAGAACTTAAAAATTACTACAGCATTCCCCACATTTCCACTGGAGACATATTTAGAAAAGCAATATCAAAGAAAACTCCTATGGGTCTTCTTGCACAAAGTTATATTGACCAAGGACAACTTGTTCCTGATGAAATAACAAATCAAATTGTTAAAGAAAGACTTAGTGAAGATGACTGTCAAAAGGGATTTTTATTAGATGGATTCCCACGTAATCTTAATCAAGCGAAGGCTTTGTCTAATATCTTAAATGAATTAAACATAAAACTTGATGCTGCAATAAATCTAGAAATTGAAGATGAAGTGATTGAAGAAAGAATTGTTAATAGACGTATATGTTCAAAATGCGGTAGAGGTTATAATATCAAATCGCTAAAACCCAAAGTTGAAGGTATTTGTGATTATTGTGGCGGTGACCTTTATCAAAGAAAAGATGATACAAAAGAAACAATTGAAGAAAGGCTTGTTGTATATAATAATAAAACAAAGCCCATTATAACGTATTATGAAAGTCTTGGAATTTTAGTACCGGTAAATAGTAATCAAGAACCATCTAAGGTTATTGATGAAATAATTAATAAGGTGAATTGAAATGATAACATATAAAAGTGAGCGCGAAATCGCCCTTATGAAAGAGGCAGGACATATCGCAATGCTTGCCCATGAAGAGATTAGAAAAGCAATAAAACCTGGTGTTTCAACAAAAGAACTTGATAAAATTGCTTATGATGTTATTACATCACATGGTGCTATACCATCATTTTTAAATTATAATGGATATCCTGCATCCATATGCGCATCCATTAATGAAGTTGTAATTCATGGAATTCCAAGTAGTAAACAAATTTTAAAAGATGGTGATATTATTTCCATTGATATTGGTGCAAATTATAAAGGATATCATGGAGATTGTGCGAGAACTTGGCCTTGTGGCAATGTAAAAAGTGATCGCCTTAAGTTAATAGAAGTTACGGAACAATCATTCTTTGAAGGATTAAAATATGCTCATCCGGGGAATCGATTATCCGATATATCTCATGCAATTGAAATGTATGCAAAAAAATTTAATTATGGTGTTGTAAGAGACTTTACAGGACATGGAGTTGGAAGTAAATTACATGAAGATCCAGCCGTTCCCAATTATGGAAAAGAAGGAATGGGACCAGTTTTGAGAAAAGGAATGACACTAGCTATTGAACCAATGATTAATATGGGCACATATAAGGTAAAAATATTAGCTGATGGTTGGACGACAATAACATCCGATCATTCGCCTAGTGCACACTATGAAAATTCAATTGTTATTACTGATAACGGTTATGAAATTTTAACTAAAATAAAGGAGAACGATTAATGTCAAAAAATGATATGTTCGAAATGGAAGGAACAGTCGTTGAAGTTTTACCAAATACAGTTTTCAAAGTAAAGTTAACTGCAAATGGTCAAATTATTACAGCCCACGTTTCTGGTAAAATCCGTATGAATACGATTCGCATTTTACCAGGTGATAGAGTGACTGTTGAAATATCACCATATGACTTAACACGTGGACGAATAACTTATCGTCATAAATAAGTTGTATAATTAGCAAATTAAACAAGTACATAGGAGGTACACAATGAAGGTTAGACCATCTGTAAAACCAATTTGTGATAAATGTAAAGTTATTAAAAGACATGGACGTGTTATGGTAATCTGTTCAGCTTACCCAAAACACAAACAAAGACAAGGATAATAGGAGGCTTATGAAAATATGGCACGTATATCTGGTGTTGATATTCCTAACAATAAACGTGTAGTAATATCACTTACATATATTTATGGTATTGGCAAACCAACAGCTGAAGAAATTTTAAAAAATGCCAATGTTAGCGTTGATAAAAGAGTAAAAGATTTATCAGAGGCTGAACTTACTGCAATTCGTCAAGAGATTGCAAAATATCATGTTGAAGGTGACTTACGTAGAGAAGTTGCTATGAATGTAAAAAGATTGATGGAAATTGGAAGTTATCGTGGACTTCGTCATAGAAGAGGCTTACCAGTTAGAGGACAAAGAACAAGAACAAATGCTCGTACAAGAAAAGGTCCTGCTAAGACTGTAGCGAATAAGAAGAAATAGGAGGCGTGAATTAAATGGCTAAAAAAGTAATTCGTAAACGTCGTGTAAGAAAGAATATACCTCAAGGGGTTGCACATATTCATTCTACATTTAATAATACAATTGTAACTATAACTGACCCAGTAGGTAATGTTGTTTCATGGAGTAGTGCTGGTGCAGTAGGGTTTAAAGGTAGTAAAAAATCCACTCCGTTTGCTGCACAAATGGCATCTGAGGCTGCTGCAAAAGCCGCAATGGATAATGGTATGATAAAAGTAGAAGTAACAGTTAAAGGTCCAGGACCTGGTCGTGAGGCAGCAATCAGATCTTTGCAAGTAGCTGGTCTTGAAATTGTTTCAATTCAAGATGTTACACCTGTTCCCCACAATGGATGTCGTCCTCCAAAAAGACCTCGTGGATAGTATTCAAAATTCACTTCAAGGTATGGACATACCAAATAAATCTAATGGGAGGATTAAATGAGAAGAGTGGAATTTATTAAACCAGAATTAAAGATTAATGAAGATGTTCAAAACGTTAATGATAACTATTGTAAATTAAAATTATCTCCTCTTGAAAGAGGATATGGTATGACAATTGGAAACTCTTTAAGAAGAGTGTTGTTGTCATCACTTCCTGGTGCTGCTATTGTGGCAATTAGTATAGAAGGAGTTGAACACGAGTTCTGTGCGATTAATGGTGTCCGTGAGGATGTAACTGAAATCATTTTAAATTTAAAAAAGGTTGTTTTTACTATTAATGCCTATAAGAATGAAACAGGTGATTTTGGTGACCAAGATCAAACATATCGTTTAGAATTGATTGAATCACTTCCAACTATTGAAGAACAAAAAAAATCGGGAACTCCTGATGAAGAACTTATATATGAAAAAGTGATTAAAGCAAAAGATATCAATACTGCATCGACTGAGGATATCCAAGTAATTAATGGTGAACAAGAAATTGCAACTCTTGCAGCAGGCGGAAAAATAAAAATGGAACTATTTGTTAGAAATGGTGTTGGCTATGTCAATGCTGATGAAAATAAAAAGTTTTGTAAGGAAGGAAATAACCGTGTGATTGGACGCCTTCCAATCGATTCAATTTTTACTCCAGTTGTAAGATGCAAATATGATGTAACTAAAACTCGTTATGGTGATAATTTTGATTGCGATCAATTGATTGTTGAGGTATGGACAAATGGTTCAATTAAAGCTACCAACGCCCTTTCTCTTGCATCCAAATTTTTAATTGAACATTTTTCTGTAATTCAAAACTTGAATACGGAAATTGAACAAAGAAAATATATGATTGAAACTGAGGAAAAGGTAGTTGATAGCAAACTTGATAAAAAGATTGAAGACCTTGATTTATCAGTTCGTTCTTATAACTGTTTAAAACGGGCAAATATCAATACAGTTGGTGAACTTACTCAAAAAACAGAAGAAGAAATGATGAAAGTTAGAAATTTAGGTCGCAAATCGTTAAAAGAAGTGGTTCAAAAACTTCGTGAAATTGGTTTAGATCTTAAAAATAGTACTACATTATTTGATGATGAAGATTCAGAATTTGATGATGAAGATTCAGAAGAATAAAGAATTACCAAAAAATCTTTAGAAGGAGAAAAAAATTATGGCATTAGGATATCGTACTTTAAGTCGCAAAAGTTTTCAAAGAAAAGCTTTATTTCGCGATTTAATTACAGATTTAATTTTAAATGGTCGTATAGAAACTACCATCTCTAAAGCAAAAGAATTAAAACGTCTCGCAGACAAAATGGTTACTCTTGGTAAAAAAGGTGATCTTGCTGCACGTAGACAAGCTGCTGAATTAATTCGTTTTGAAAAAGATGAAGAAGGTAACTATGCACTTCAAAAATTATTTAGTGAAATTGCCCCAAAATATACAGATCGCAATGGTGGGTATACAAGAGTATTAAAACTTGGACCACGCCGTGGTGATGCAAGTGAAATGGCAATGATTGAATTTATTTAGTAAATAAAACTTAATAAAAGTAGACACAAAAAAGAATCTGTTTGATTTAAAACAGTTGGGAAATAAAAAAACACATTAGATCTCAAGTAATCTATATTAGATTACTTATCTAATGTGTTTTTTTTACAATTCAATCAAGAAGGAAAAGGATATATATATATATATTGGGGAATCAAATTACAAAATATACTATTGATGAAAAAACAAACAGTATGAATATATTGAAATCATAAAATGACTGCTAGTCAAATTGTTAGAGAATTTGATTTAGCTAGTGGATAAATTGTATACACCTAGATTAAAATATATTCTCATCTTATAAAATAGTTAAAGATTATCAACAACCTAAAGAAATTTTTGAGATTTCATCTGTTTTGTTAGTATTTGGATTATATTGTTATTCTAAAGGGTATCTAATAAGAATAGAATTTTAATCATAGAGTTTTACAATCGTGTGAAAGTCCTATGTAGTTTAAATCTAAATAGAATGTTTTTATTGAATATCAGATCAAATTTTAATAAATGGTCTAAAGATGATAAACTTGTAATATAATATATATCATAAGATATATATATCTTGACAGATGAGGTATATTATAGTATAATATTTAAGATGAAAGGAGCCTTCTTATATGACAATAACATCTGATATTATTAGAGGCCATACTGATACAATTATTTTAGCTCATTTAGAAGCAAATGATAGTTATGGCTATCAAATAAATAAATCCATTCAAGAAAGAACAGGATATATATTAAAAGATGCCACTCTTTATACTGCTTTTAGAAGACTTGAGGATTTAGGGTATATTACATCCTATTGGGGTGATGGTGATACTGGTGCAAGAAGGCGATATTATACAATTACTAAAATGGGAAGAGTTGCCTTAGCTCAAATGAAAAATGAATGGTTAGAGGCCAAACAAATTATTGATAAATTGATTCATATGGAGGAATAAAAATGAAGGATAAATTGAGAAATTTTATTGAATCTCTTTTTGAGGATGCTCCAAAAAATAAGCAGACGATTGAATTAAAAGAGGAGATGCTACAAAATTTAATTGATAAATATAATGATTTAGTAGATAGTGGGAAAAGTAGTGAGGCAGCCTACAATATTGCTACCGCAAGTATTGGTGATATTCATGAACTAATTAGGCAAATTGAAAAAAGAGAAGAAAATAATCCCTTGTTTGAACAAAATTATGATAAAGGACGAAAACGCTTTGCGCTTTTATTATCTATATCAGTAATGTTATATATCTTATGTGTCGTACCTGTCATTCTTTTAGAAGATAGTGTCTTGGGTGTTGTTATTATGTTTGTGATGGTAGCAATTGCAACAGGCCTTATTTTATATAATAATATGACAAAACCCAAATATCTAAAAAAAGATAGTACTGTTGTTGAAGAATTCAAAGAATGGAAGGCAAATAGCACAGAAAAAAACACGTTATATCAGTCTATTACTAAAGTTATGTGGTCTTGCATAACGATTCTATATTTTATTGTGAGTTTTTTAACAATGGCTTGGCATATCACGTGGATTATTTTTTTAATTGGCAGTGCTATTCAAGGAATTATTCGTGCCATATTCGAACTTAAAAAATAGGTGATAAAATGAAAAAAAGGGCAATATTTAAAATTATAATCTTTTCAGTTATTGGTGTAGTATTAATTGGGGTATTGATATATGGACTGACAAATAAAAAAGTAAGGTCTGGTTTGAGTTTAGGAGGATTTTTCTATGCCAATGCATCTGAATATAAAGTTGCAGAAGAAAAAGTACAACTTTCAGATTTAACTATTGATGAAATAGAGGTTAACTGGATCGGTGGGAATGTTTTAATAAAATATAGTGAGGATGCAACAATTTCGTTTAAAGAAACGTTTGATAATAAAGACGAAAATTCGAATTATTTGATGCGTTATTTGGTTAAAAATAATAAACTAACTATTCAATTTTGCAAACCTAAATGGTATATTAAAAAGAAAATAAGAGATTGCAAAAATTTAGAAATTTATTTGCCAAAGAAAAGTTATCATGAAATTGATGTTTCGTCAGTAAGTGCTGATATAGATTATCAAGGTTCTAAAGACAACAATTGTACGTATGTAAAATTAGAAAGTGTTTCAGGCAATATTGTATGTAAACAAGCAACAACTGAAAATATAAAGGTTGAAAATGTTTCAGGTAATATTTATATAGCAGATGTCAAAAGTAACAAAGAAATTGAAATTGATAGTGTTAGTGGTGCTTTGAATTTTGAAAAAGTAGAAACAAATCAGTTGGAAGTAGATACCGTCAGTTCAAAAATCAATATTTCAGGTAAGATCAATCATATAGAATTGGATAGCGTATCAAGCGATGTAGATTTAATGATGTATGAGGCTCCCGAAACAATCCATTGTGATACTGTTTCAGGAATGGTTCGGTTAATACTACCAGAAAATGAAGGCTTTTCAGCTGTTTTAGATAGTGTTAGTGGAAATATAAGTAGTAATTTTGAAGTAACATATACAAAAAAACAAATTGTTTACAAAAATGCTCGTTTTATTTATAAATTTAATAGCGTTTCTGGTGACGTTTCTGTCAATAAACAAAATGATAATTAACTTGATGTATTATCTAGATGTATAGTGATTTCAATTTGCAATAGATGAACTAAAAAGGGGATCTTTTGCTAGTTTCTTGATAAAATAAAAAAATAGGGTATAATATATGTAATGATTTATAAAGGAGTTAACTATGTTTGGAAACTTAATCGAATATTTGTATATTGTACCAGCTGCTCTAATTGCTATTATGCTTCATGAAATTGCTCATGGTCTTGTTTCATATTGGCTTGGTGATCCAACCCCTAAAAGACAAGGGAGGTTATCGCTTAATCCACTCAAACATTTAGATCCTGTTGGTACTATTTGTTTAATCTTATTTCATGTAGGGTGGGCTAAACCTGTAGTGGTTAATCCTGATTATTATAAAAAACGCAAACTAGGAATGGCACTCGTAGCTTTAGCAGGACCGCTTACTAATTTTATTGTGGCAATTGTTTCAATGATTATTATTGGTTTTATTTTAAAATTCGCTAATTCTTCATTAGCTATCTTTGATATAATCAATACTTTTTTGTTAGTATTAGCCATCATTAATATTGGACTTGGCGTGTTTAATTTAATTCCTATTCCGCCTCTTGATGGTTCAAAAATCTTGGGTTCTTTTTTGAAAGGTCAAGTATATGAGCAATATATGAAATATCAACAATATGGTTTTATTATTCTTGCTTTACTCTTATTTTTATCAAGTCTTGCAGGAGGAGGAGTTTCTTTTATATCGATTGCTGTAGACTATATTACGAATTTTTTCTTAAAAATTGTATATATTATTTTTGGTTTGGCATAAACTATGAAACAATCATATATATGATAGATAAAAAATGGAATAACAATTATCTTATAATAGATAATTGTTTTTTTCTTCTCATATGATTGGATAACAATTACAATAAGTTTGCAAAAAAATGTAAAAAGTGGTATAATAAATAAAGTATAAAAAGGAGGAGGTTATAGCGTGTTTATTGAATTCAAAGATGTTAGTTTCAAATATTATGGTAGTGATGAATATGTTTTCAATCAATTATCTTTTGCAATTGAAAAAGGTAGCATGCTTGCCATACTCGGACACAATGGTAGTGGTAAAAGTACCATTGCAAAATTAATGATGGGATTGCTTGAAACAACTAGTGGTGATATATATATAGAAGGAGAAAAACTGACAGAAGATAATGTCGATGTGTTAAGAAAGAAAATGGGGATTATTTTTCAAAACCCTGATAATCAATTTGTAGGAGTTACTGTAAGAGATGATATTGCTTTTGGTCTTGAAAATCATAAAATACCGCGAAAAGAAATGATTGAAAAAATTGATAAATATGCCAAACTTGTAAATATGCAAGATTTTTTAGATGAAAATCCCGAAAACCTATCAGGTGGTCAGAAACAACGAGTAGCGATTGCGGGAGCCCTAGCGATGGATACGGATTTAATTATTTTTGATGAATCTACATCGATGCTTGATCCAAAAGGAACCAAGGAAATTCATCAAATGATCGAGACCTTAAGAAAAACATATCATAAAACAATTATATCTATCACACATAATTTAGAAGAAGCTCTAATTGCTGATCGAGTTATTGTTTTGAATGAGGGAAAAATTGTTTTAGATGGTACGCCTAAAGAGGTCTTAAAAGAACAAACCATTTTGGAAGCTAGTGGTTTGAAATTAATAGATGGCATATCTTTACTAAATAGGATTCAAGATAGCAAGTTACATATTAATAAAAAAGAGGAAATTATAAAAGAATTATGGGAATTAACTTTCAAAATGTAGATTTTAAATATTCAAAAAAAGCTTCCTATAAACAACTTGATCAAGTTAGTTTAAACATTAATGAAAAAGATGAATTTGTGATGATTGTTGGTCATACAGGTTCTGGTAAGTCAACTCTTGTTCAACATATGAATGGGCTTCTTCTTGCAACTAGTGGAAGGGTCGAAGTTTTTAATATAAATGTCATTAGAAGTAAAAAAATTAAACTTAAACCAGTAAGAGAACATGTTGGTTTGGTTTTTCAATTTCCTGAATATCAAATTTTTGAATCAACTGTTTTAGAAGATATCATGTTTGGGCCGAAAAATTTTGGTAAATCTAAAGAGGAAGCAAAACAATTAGCAATTCAAGCGGCTCACCGAATTGGGATCAATGATGAAATTTTGGAAAGATCACCATTTACTTTAAGTGGTGGTCAAATGAGAAGAGTAGCGATTGCGGGAGCAATGGCGATTAATCCGGATATATTAATTTTAGATGAACCGACAGTTGGATTAGATCCAAAAGGAAAAGATGAATTAATGAACTTACTTGTTCATATGCACAATGAAACACATAAAACGATTATTATGATTTCGCATGATATGGATATTGTAGCATCTTATGCTAAAAGAATTTTGGTAATGGATCAAGGAAAATTAATTTATGATGGAGATAAAAAAGGGTTATTTGCAGATGAAGAATTTTTAAGACAACACAACCTTGATTTACCGGTAATATCAACAATTGCTAAAGGGTTAAAAGCGAAAGGTTTTATTCAGTATGACCAATTACCTTTAACCAAGGACGAGCTATACGATATTATTGTTGGAGGCAAGACAAATGAATGATAAAATTGTATTTGGACAGTATATCTATAGAAATAGTATTATTCATAAACTCGATCCAAGAGTAAAATTAGGCGTCTTATTTATAATGATGATTGGTACTTTTTTAATCCCCAAAGATAACTTTATTTTACTTGGTATTGCTTTTTTCATTCCTTTGATTGCGGTTATTTTTTCTAAAATTTCTTTGTTTAAATATTTAAAAAGTTTAAAGCAAATTGCTTTTGTAATGATTTTTTCTTTTGTTTTTCAACTCTTTGCATCTCCTAGTGGTAAAATTGTGATTACTTTTCCGATTCATTTCACATATGTCAATATCATTATTAGTAGTTTAATTTTAATTGCTTATTTTATAGTAAGAAAATATTTACCTTTTAAATTATTATGTTTGGTTTTGATTTGTCTTTTTATTTTATATTTATTAAGGTATCCTATATATGGTAATCCCTTTACTTCGGTTAATTTGCATATATATGAAAGTGGTATTGTTCATGGTAGTTTTTTAGTTCTTAGAGTTTTTGTCATTATACTAGCCTCAACAACTTTGACTTTAACAACCAAACCAACCGATCTTACAAATGCTATTGAATGGATTTTAAAACCGCTTGAAAAAATAAAAATAAAAACCAGTATTTTTGCAATGATGATTTCTATTGCCTTGAGGTTTATTCCAACCCTTTTTAATGAAACAAATAAAATTTTAAAGGCTCAAGCCTCTAGAGGAGTCGATTTTAATGAGGGAAAATTTAGAGAACAAATTAAACAAATTGTATCATTATTGGTACCAATGTTTGTGATTTCAATCAAACGTGCTGAAGATTTGGCTGATGCAATGGAAGCAAGAGGATATATTCCGGGTGCTGTGCGTACAAAACTGGTAAAAATGAAATGTCACTTATTAGATTATGTGGTACTATTTGTTGTTTTGACGTTATTTATTTTACTCATTCTTGGAAGATGTGGTCTTTATGCGCTATAAAATGATTGTCAGTTATGATGGAAGTTTTTTTCATGGTTTTCAGCGACAAAAAAATGATGTATCAGTTCAAGAAGTTTTAGAAGAGAAATTAACAGAAATTTTAAAGACAAATATTGTTGTTCATGCTTCTGGTAGAACTGATGCAGGTGTGCATGCTATTGGTCAAGTTATTCATTTTGATTCTAGTCAATATGTACCAGTTCTTAATTTAAAAAAGATTTTAAATAAAAAGGTTTATCCCCATATATATATAACATCAGCAGAAATGGTTGATGAAAGTTTTCATAGTAGAAAATCAGCACGTTTAAAGGAATATCATTATTTTGTAAGTATTAATACATTTGATCCTTTTAAAGCCAATTATCTTTATTTTTTTCATGATAGAATAGATTTATCTAAAATTAGAGAAGCAATGGAATATATTGTTGGTACACATGATTTCAGAAGCTTTTCCAAAAATAAGACCATTTCTTCATGTATAAGAACTATTACTAAATTCGATTTAATAATCAAAGATGGCATTTTGGAATTTGTTATTATTGGTAGTGGATTTATGTACAATATGGTAAGAATCATTATTGCTTTAATGTTAAAGGTTGGTGAAGGAAAATTACAACCAAGTGATATTGGAAAAATCATTGAAGGAAAACAAAGGCGTCTTGCCCCTTATGTTGCTCCTGCGGGTGGTCTTTATTTATGGAAGGTATATTATCAATAAAAAAAACGCAAATGAAACGAATTCAATTTGCGCTTTTTTATTATTTTTTAGGTTTATTTTTTCTTCCTTCTAATAATTCATCATCTATATTATAATTATCAGTATGGATTGCTTTTTTAAAGTCATCATAGGGATTGACAAATTCTTTAGCAAATTCAGTATTATCATCAAATTTTTTCTTCATATCATTATCAAAAGGATTAGGTTTATTAAACTCATGTTTATTCATCTTTTCACCTCAATTATATTTTGTGCTAAGATTTTAAACAATATACCAATAAAATATTTTCTTTTTTCGTATTACTTTATAAAATCTTAAAAATATGTTATAATAAATATAAATAAAAGGATATATATTTGAGGTAAAGTCATGAAAGGATTATTTATTACTTTTGAAGGCAATGATGGCAGTGGAAAATCAAGTGTGATTGAAACAATCAAAAAAGAATTAATGAATAGAGGATATGATGTTTTATATTCTAGAGAACCTGGCGGAAGTAAGATTGCGGAAAAAATAAGAGAAGTAATTTTAGATGTTGACAATGTCGGAATGGATGATAAAACAGAATCTTTGCTTTATGCCGCAAGTAGGAGGGAGCATATTGTAAAAACGTTACTCCCTGCTTTAAATGAAGGTAAAATTGTCCTTTGCGATAGATATTTGGATTCTTCGCTTGCTTATCAAGGATATGCAAGGGGAATTGGTATTGATGAAGTATATCATATGAATACATATGCAACTGATCATTTACTTCCGGATTTAACGCTTTTAATATGTGTGAAACCTGAAGTAGGTATGGAAAGAATTAAAAAAAATCAACGTGGGGCACTTGATAGACTAGAAATTGAGAAAATGGAATTTCATAAGAAAGTTTATGAGGGGTATTTAGAGGTTCAAAAAAAATTTCCTAACCGGATTAAGATTATCAATGGGGAAGCCTCTAAAGAACAGGTAAAAAAAGATGCCTTAGAAGTTGTTATAAAATTTCTAGAGGAAAAGGTAAAACAATGAAAAATGAAGATTTATTTAATTATCAATATGAAGCGATGAGGCTTCTTATCAATGGTTTTGATAAGGATAGAATGGTTCATGCTTATTTATTAGATGGTGAGGCGGGAACTGGTAGCATAGATGCGGCAAAATATATGGCCAAAAAACTGATATGCAAAAAAGATAATGCACCTTGTATGAGTTGTGGGGATTGTAAAAGAATAGATAGTGATACACATTTGAATGTTTTATACATTGAACCAATAGGTGATATGATTAAAAAAGAACAAATTGAAAATTTGATTCATGAATTTTCAATGTCAAGTCTTGATGGTATGCCACAGATATATATTATTAAAGATGCTGATAAAATGAATGTTGCAGCTCAAAATTCTCTTTTAAAATTTTTAGAAGAACCAAACCCTAACCATTTTGCTTTTTTGACAACTTCTAATTATAAAAAATTATTAGATACGATTGTATCTAGATGCCAGTTTATTCATTTCAAACCTATACCTAAAAAATATTTAATGGAAAAATTGATTGACTATGGAGTGGAAGTGGATATATCATATATTGTTAGTCATTTGACATCTGAGGTTGATGTAGCAATGAAATATATAGAAGAAGGTAAAATTACTAATATGATGAACATTGCCAAAAAAATTGTAGATAAAGATTTAAAAAAGAAGGATTCATATATTGAATATTTTAGAAATAAAGTATTATTTTTAGAGGAAAAAGATAAATTTTATCATCGATTATTTTTGGATATTTTAATTTTAATTTATCAAGAGTTATTGAATAGAATATCGCTTCATGAAGCTAAATATTTTGATGATATTTTAGATAATGTTAAAATTCAAGAAATTGATAAGAAAGAAATGATTAGAAAATTAGAACTATTAAATTTATATCAAGAGCGGTTTAATTATCATATAAACCTTGATTTACAATATACTAGTTTATTTTCTAAATTATAGGAGGAAAAAATGAAGACCATTGTTGGAATTCAATTTAAAGGTGGTGGACGAGTATATTATTTTGATCCACTAAATTTTGATTTTAAAAGAGGGGACTATGCAATTGTAGAAACTGTTAGAGGGTTAGAGTTAGGATATGTTTCTATTGGCAATAGAATGGTTGAAGATGATCAATTAGAACATGAATTAAAACCAGTTATTAGGATTGCCACTGAGCGAGATTTAAAACAAGAAAAGAAAAATAATGAACAAGCCAAAAATAGTTTTGAAATATTTAAAAAATATGTAAAAGAATTTGGTCTAGCGATGAAACCTCTGTATTGTGAATATACAATTGATTCTTCAAAAGTTATTTTTTATTATAGTGCAGATGATCGAATTGATTTTCGGGATTTATTAAAGGTGTTAGCACCAGAATTTAAGATTCGTGTTGAATTAAGGCAAATAGGTACAAGAGAAGCCGCTAGAGTGATTGGTGGAGTTGGTAGTTGTGGTCGAGAACTTTGTTGTAAAACGCATTTATCAAATTTTGATTTTGTTACTATGAAAATGGCTAAAGAACAAGGAATGGCTCTCAATACAAATAAAATTAGTGGTATTTGTGATAAGTTGATGTGTTGTATTGCATATGAACATGAACTTTATCAAGAATTAAAAAAAGAATTACCAAATGTTGGACAAATGGTTAAAACACCAAGTTGTGAATGTTGTAAAGTTGTTTCAGTAGATTATATTAAAAAATTAGTTAGAACGAGCGAAAATGCCAGTGGGGCTTTAAGCATCCACAAAGCAGAAGATGTAGAGTTAATTCATTTTGACGCAAAATTGAAAGATAATGCCCAAGTTGTAGCCTCTATTGATGAAGAAGACAATATTGTAATTGAAGAAACGATTCCTTCTTTTCATGATTTAGAAACTAAGGTTTTAACAAAAGATAAAAAGACAAATAATAAGTCAAAAAATAGACATCATCAAAAGAAAAAACAAGGAATAACAAATGACAAAACCAAAAATTGAGGTAATAAATGATTTATTAGGATATGAAGGGTTAAAAATCATTCAACGGCCGGATATCTTTAATTTTTCGCTTGATTCAACGTTACTTGCCTCTTTTGTTACCATCAACAAACAAGATAAATTCATCATTGATTTGGGATGTGGTAATGGTTATATTCCCATTTTCTTAACGTTAAGAACGAGTGCTCAACTGATTGGAGTAGAAATTCAAGAAGAAATTGCTGATCTTGCAAAAAGAAGTGTAGAATACAATGCTTTACAAAAACAAATTACAATTTATCATAACGATTTAAAAGATATATATAAACTTGTTGGTTCAAGTAAATTTGATGTAGTGACTTGCAATCCACCCTTCTTCAAATATGCCTCATCAAGTAACGTAAATGAAAGTGTATATCAAACAATTGCAAGGCATGAGGTAATGGCAAATCTTGATGATATAGTAAAGGTGAGTAATATTTTGTTAAAAGATAAGGGAACTTTGGCAATGGTTCACAGAGTAGATAGAATGATGGAAGTGATAGATACGTTTAAAAAATATCATTTTGAAATAAAGAGATTGCGCTTTGTTTATCCTAAAAAAACCTCAAGCGAAGCATTATCTATTTTAATTGAGGCTAAGAAAAAAGGTAGCAGTGGTGGGTTGAAAATTTTAAAACCACTTTATGTTTATGATGAAGAAAATCAGTATACTGATGAGATTTTGCAAATATTTAATTATAAAAAGGATGATGGAAAGTGTTGAAAAGGCAAAAAACGTTAGGTAATGATTGCGCAAAACTTTATATGGTAGGCGTTCCTATTGGCAATTTGGATGATATTACATTAAGAGCGATAAAAACTTTGCAAAAGGTAGAGGTTATATATTGCGAAGATACAAGAGTAACCAAAAAACTTTTAAACCATTTCGATATTCATAAACCTCTGAGAAGTTATCATACGTTCAATGAAAACGAAATTACCAAAGATGTCTTAGAGTTTATTAGAAAAGGGCAAAATGTTGCGATTGTTAGTGATGCGGGAATGCCTATTATTAGTGATCCTGGCTTTTTAGCGGTTAGAGAAGCAATTAAGATGGATATTGATGTTGTGGTTGTTCCTGGACCTTCAGCCTTTATTACAGCCTTAGTAGGAAGCGGTATTGCATCAAACAGGATTGTATTTACGGGTTTTTTAAATAGTGGTGATCATAAAAGAAAGAAGGAACTCAAAAAACTAAAAGATATAGAAGAAACCCTTATTTTATATGAATCGCCTCATCGCATCAAAGAAACCTTAATGATGTTAGATGAACTTATGCCCAATCGCCACATCTGTCTTGCAAGAGAACTTACAAAGCCATATGAAGAATATTTACATGGTACACCTCATGAAATTTTAGAAGTTATAGATGAAATCAAAGGGGAAATTGTTCTTGTTATTGAAGGAGCAACACGCAAGGAAATGAAAGAAGATTTAATTGCTAGTACTATTGAAAAACATATGCAGTATTATTTAGAACAAGGATTAGATGAAAAAAATGCGATGAAAATGGTTGCTAAAGATCGAGGTGTTTCTAAAAGCCAAATCTATCAACAAGTAAAGAAAAAATAAAGGTAGGATATATTTGGTATATGTGTTTTTATTTTATATAAATAAAACCAATCAACCATATGAGTGATTGATTGGTTTTTGTTATGTATGCTTTTTAATATTTTTAGCACTAATTGAAGTAATAAAGGAACGGGGGAAAAATCTAGTGGCGAAAACAATAAGTTTATTTTTAAATCCAACAATAGCAACTTTTTTTCCTTTTTGAGATTTTTTGTAACCATATAGGGCTACAGCTTTTGCGGAAACAGGTGTTATTTTTGTAAATGTATAATCATTATGCGCTTCTTTGACAAAACTAGAAATAAAAGGTCCAGGACACAAGGTCAACAATTTGACATTTGTTTTTCTAATCTCATAAGAAATAGCCTCACCCAATAATAAAACATAACTTTTACAAGCATGATATGTACACATATAAGGTCCAGGCATAAATCCTGCAATTGAACTGATATTGATAATATGCCCTTCATTTCTTACAAGCATATCATCTAAAAAGACTTTTGTAAAATATAACAAAGCATTACAATCTACATTTGTCATTGTTAATTGTTTATCAATATTCATTTTATCAATATCACAACAGTCGCCAAAGCCTGCACAATTTACTAAATAATTGATAAAATAATTGTTTTCTTTCGTATAAGCATAGATTTTTTTATAAGAAGTTAGATCTGATAAATCGGCTTCTAATAGATCGATATGTATTGAATGATTTATCTTTTGGATTTCTTGCTTTGTTTTTTCAAGACCTTCTTTATGAATATCAATTAATAAAAGATTGTTGCCATCTTTAGCAAACAAATAACTAAACTCTCTTCCAAGACCACTTGCGGCCCCTGTTATTAAGGTTGTTTTCATAAAATACCTACTTTAATAAAAAATTTAAAACATCATTTGGATTTTGACTAGGATTGACATTTTCCTTTGCATATATAATATACCCAGATTCATCAATAATATAAGTTGTTCTTACTGTTCCCATATAAGTTTTTCCATATAGTTTTTTTTCATGCCATACATCATAATCTTTGATGACTTGTAGGGATGGATCGGAAAGTAATGTAAAAGGTAATTGATATGTAGAGATAAAGTTTTGATGAGACTGAATGGAATCTTTAGAAATACCAATTAACACAACTTTGAGTTCAGTGAGTTTATCATAAATATGTTTAAAATGAACTGCTTGACTACTACAACCAGATGTATTGTCTTTGGGGTAAAAATACAATACTATTTTTTTACCTTTAAACATATCAAGAGATACAAGGTTGTGTTTATCATCATACAATTGAAAATGCATTGCTTTGGTTCCAACTTCTAACATATATATATTCTCCTTTTTTAATAGTATATCAAATAAAAAGAATTTTATCTAATAAAGCGACTTATTTGCAAGTTGTAAAAAAAGAATTTATAATATAATGGTCTTATAAGGAGCCAAAATATGAAATATATAATAAAAGAAAATAAAATGGTATTAGAAAAAGTGAATAAAATGAATCTTGAAGAGTTATTAAACTGTATAGTATGTCCTAATATTGTGGCTACACAAGAAGATGTAACAAAAGCATACTTTTGTTTTATTCATCCTAATACGTATGATAATATGAAAAGAAAAATTGAAAATATCACGAGTTTAAATCAGCATAAAATGCTATTTGTGACTGATATGGAAGCAGGAGCGGGAAGTGCCATTGATGGTGCAACTCGATTTCCCTCGATGAGAGCAGCTTGTGAGGCTGGTGATGAAAACTTGGCCTATTTGATGGGAAAAGCAGCAGCCTATGAAGCAAGAAAGGTCGGATTTCACTGGACATTCGGTCCTTGTGTAGATATTTTAGGCAATCATTTTTCGCCTATGACTTCAATCAGAAGTGCCTCAGAAAATAAAGATGATGTTTTAAAATATACAGCAGCCTATATGGGAGGTCTTCAGGACTTTGGGTTGATTGCAACACTCAAACATTTTCCTGGTGATGGCTATACGATGTTTGACCAGCATTTAACAACTTCTTGTAATCCGTTAACAAAAAAACAGTGGGATGATAGTTATGGATATATATATCAACAATTCATTCATAATGGTGTGAAGGTCATTATGGCAGGTCATATTTCATTGCCAGCATATGATGAAAAGGATAGCAATGGTATTTATCCACCTGCTAGTCTTTCCTATCCTCTTTTAACAAATTTATTGAAAGAAAAATTAGGATTTGAAGGGATTATTATATCTGATGCAACCGAAATGAGTGGTTTTTGTGGATACATGAACTATTATGAGGCTTGTTGTGCCTTTTTCAATGCAGGTGGTGATTGTCTTTTATTTGCACATCCTACAGAAGAATTCGTTGATAAAATGAAAGAGTATATTGCAAGTGGTAAGTTGACGATGGAAGTCATTCAAAATAGGGCATATCGGATGCTTTGTTTTTTAGAAGAATATGTTGCACAAGTCAATACATTACCAGAGAACGATAAGGAAAACTTTGAAATTTATGCGAACCAAATGGTAGATTTATCTTGTAAAATATATCGTGATCGCAATCATATATTACCCATTCAATTAGATAAACCACTTAAAATAGCACATGTTGTTATTGCCTGTCAATATGATTTTTCTTTGATTGAAAAGTTTACAAAACAACTTTCATCATTTGCTAGTGTAGATGAATTAAGAGATCCTGGTTGTAAAAAATTAAAAGAAATTGCAAGAAGCAAGGAATATGATTATATCATCTGTAGTATAGGTTGTTTTCCTTGGTTTGGTACAAATCAAATAACTTTATCAGGAGTGATTGCTAGAAATATGATGAATGGTTGGATGAAATATGAAACAAAGGTTATCTTTGTTGATTTTGGTCATCCTTATATTCATGAAGAATATGATGCTATGATAGATACCTTAATTTATACATATGGATATGCAAATCATACAATTGATAAAGTATTATCGTTCATATTTAAAAAATAAGGAAAGCATACTTTCCTTATTTTTATATTTTAATATCTAATAAATAGTCAAAATCAGAATAGGGATAAATAATATTGTTTTCTTCAAAAAAGTTTTCGCGACCTTTTCCGGTAACTAAAATAATATCATCTTTTTTGGCAATTTTAAAAGCATAAGAAAGCGCATCTTGCCTATTAATAATAATTTTATAATTAGGGTTTTCTAAATCAATCATTTTAGTCATTTCTTTGATAATATCATTGGGATCTTCAAGACGAGGATCTTCAGATGTAAAAATTGTGTAATCCGCATATTCTGTTGCTACATTTCCCATTAAAGGTCTTTTGGTTTTATCTTTATTTCCGGCAGCTCCACATACTAAAATAATATTTCTTTTTGCTTTTTTTCTAAGAGCAGATAGTACATTTTTTAAAGCATTAGGAGTATGAGCAAAATCAATATAAACATCAAAAGGATATTTAACAGGAACTTTTTCAAGACGGCCAGGAATAATTGGTAAATCCAGAAGAAGTTCATATAGTAAATTAACATCAAGACCTTCTTTTAAGGCAATGATAATAGCTGGCAAAATATTATATATATTGTACTCTTCGGTTCTATTGACCCTTAAGTTTTCTAAAACAAAATCTTTAGCCTTTAAATCAAAGACGGTATGATTTTGATAATATCTGATATGTATAGCTTGATAATCTGAGGGAGAAAATAAACTATAATAGATAACATTTGAATATTTTTCAAAAAATTTAGCATAATAATCGTCTTTATTCACAATCATTATTCCTTGTTTTTTTAATTGTTTAAAAAGTTTTAATTTAGTTAAAAAATAATTATGCATGGTTTTATGCGTATCTAAATGTTCATGGGATAGATTGGTAAAAATAGCATAATCATATAAAATACCTTCAATTCGTTTATTTGCAATACCTTGACTAGATACTTCCATTGAAACGTAAGAAATACCAAGATTTGAAAACTCTCTTAAAAGACTATAATTTTGCGTTAAAATCGGTGTTGTAAATACGTTATCAATAATTTCTTTATCATAGATAATTCCATTTGTGCCGATATTTGCACATCGAGATAAATGGTTTAAAAGATAGGATGTTAAAGTAGAAACACTAGTTTTACCATCGGTTCCTGTTACACCAATCATTGTCAATTCGTTATATGGTTTTTCATAAATGAGATCAATTAATCGGAATAATTCTTTTTCTAAGTTATCTACAATAATAACAGGGATGGTCAAATTGTGAATAGCCTTATCATAGACGATGGCAACAGCACCCTTTGTAATGGCATCAATAAAAAACTCATCACCTTCAAAGTTTTTACCCCGAATTGGTAAAAATAAATTACCAGGCTTAACAAATCGTGAATCCGTTTGAACCCCAGTAATTTCAATATTATAATCATATTCACTATATATTTCTTTTAATAACATATCTATCACCATTAGTAGTATATGTGAAAAAAGTGCTTTTATGTATTTTTTAAATAGTAGTAAAATTTGTAAATTTAAATGTATAAACTGCTTACAAATAGGAAAAAATTAATAAGTAATATAAAATATTTAATACTAGAATTATTTTAATTTTTATTTCATTATTTGATATGGATGTGAAAGAAAGATGAAAAGAAAAAAATGTTAATCGCTTTTATTGTGAAAGTTTAAAAATTTTAGTATAATAACTAAAGAAAAGTTGTTTATGAATAAGTGAGTTATTTTTATTTATATTGTTAGCTATTTTATATTTTGATATTAGGAGGATAGATTGTGAAAAAAATCTTTTATGGTATAACATTAGTATTAGCAGTTGCGATGTGTTTTAGTTTGTTGTTTTTTCCCATTTTAAAGTTTGATTTAGATAAAGTATATAGTAATCATCAAGAAGAAATTGAAAAATATATTTCAGATAATGAAAATCTTGATAAATCCTATGAAGAATTAAAGGAAGAAGGAATCAATGAGATTATTTATAATACGTGTATTGCTTTACAAATGTATTATAGTACAAATGATGTAGTGTTTGATGAAGATGGCAATATGATTGAATCTGGTAATGACAACGAGGCAATAATGTTTGATGTTGTAAGATTGAAAAATAAAGGCATTAAATATACTGATTTAGCCAATAGTATTAAAAATCAATTTGATTATAATATTAAATTGAATAAAGCCATTCAAGCATATAACGGAAAGATGGATATGAAAATGTTTTTTGATAATTGGGCTAATCCATTTCCAATGTTAGCAATTGTTATTTTAATTGCATTAGAATTTGCTTGTGCTGTTTTGGTTGTTATTAGATCCATTAAAGGTATTTTGGAAAAGAAGAAAAATAAACTATTTAGAATTAGTATTTTTGGAATTGCAATTAGTGCAGGATTACTTTTGATGCCTGTTATTTTTCAAACAAAGATTAATGCCTCAGAAGTAACAAATATCAATGATTTTGTAGGTATTTTTGTTATGAATGTAAAAGGAACATCTGTATGTTATTATTGTGGTATTGGTTTTGCCATTTCATCCATTTTAGCAATATTGACAAAGTTTTTGAAGTATTAAAACAAAATTTATGTTATTTTGTTTACCAAATTAACATAATGTGGTATAATAAATAAGTATGAAAGATAAATAGGAGGAATTATTTATGTCTAAAAAAGTTTTCCAATCTATGGATGGTAATCAAGCAGCGGCTCATTGCGCGTATGCTTTTACTGAAGTAGCTGGTATCTATCCAATTACTCCATCATCACCAATGGCTGAGTATGCGGAAGAATGGGCATCAAAAGGAAAAAAGAATCTTTTCGGTATGCCTGTTAAGATTGTTGAAATGCAATCAGAAGCTGGTGCGGCTGGTTCTGTACATGGATCATTACAAGCAGGAGCACTGACAACAACATTCACAGCAAGCCAAGGATTATTATTAAAAATTCCTAACATGTATAAAATTGCGGGTGAGTTATTACCAGGAGTCATTCACGTTTCAGCAAGAAGTTTAGCTGCTCAAGCTTTATCTATTTTTGGTGATCATCAAGATGTGATGGCATGTCGTCAAACCGGTTTTGCGATGATGGCAACTTCGTCTGTTCAAGAAGTAATGGATCTTGCTGGAGTTGCGCATCTTGCTGCAATTAAGACGAGTGTACCATTTATGCATTTCTTTGATGGTTTTAGAACTTCACATGAAATTCAAAAAGTTGAAGTAATGGATTATGAAGTATTCGAAAATTTACTTGATAAAGATGCTGTAAAACGGTTTAGAGAAAGAGCTTTAACATTTGAACATCCTGTAACAAGAGGTTCTGCTCAAAACGATGATGTTTATTTTCAAACAAGAGAAATACAAAATAAATTTTATAATGAAGTGCCTAGCGTAGTTGCTGACTATATGAAAAAAATTAGTGAAGTAACAGGTAGAACGTATGCACCATTTGTATATTATGGTGCAGAGGATGCAACTGATGTTATTGTTGCAATGGGTTCAGTTACAGAAACAGTTAAACAAGTAGTGGATTATTTAAATAAAAAAGGTAAAAAAGTTGGTTGTATAACTGTTCATTTATATCGTCCTTTTGCAAAAGAATATTTATTCCGTGTAATGCCAAAAACGATAAAAAGAGTGGCTGTATTAGATCGAACCAAAGAACCAGGTGCTCTTGGTGAACCATTGTATTTAGATGTGAAGGCAGCATATTATGGTGTAAAAGGAGCTCCTACTATTATTGGTGGTCGATATGGTTTATCTAGCAAAGATACAACTCCTGCTCAAATGATTGCTGTATTTGATCATTTAAAGAAAAATGGGTTTGATGGATTTACTGTTGGTATTGAAGATGATGTAACACATTTAAGTATACCTGTTGGTAAAGAACTTAAATTATTAGAAGACACATCAGAACTTGTTTTCTTTGGACTTGGAAGCGATGGTACTGTTGGTGCTAATAAGAATACAATTAAAATTATTGGTGATAATACAGATCTTTATGCACAAGCTTACTTTGCGTATGATTCTAAAAAATCAGGAGGAGTAACCCGTTCGCATTTGCGTTTTGGTCCTAAACCAATTACAGCTCCATACCTTGTAAGTCATGCTGATTTTGTTAGTTGTAGTTTAGAGGCATATGTTGAAAAATATGATATGCTTAGTTGTTTAAAAGATGGCGGAACTTTCCTTTTAAATACAGTAAGAAGCGCTAAAGAATTAGAGGCTCATTTACCTAATGCTTTCAAAAAACAACTTGCTCAAAAACATGCCAAATTCTATATTATTGATGCGGTTCATCTTGCAAGAGAAATTGGTCTTGGTAATAGAACAAATACAATTTTACAATCTGCTTTCTTTAAATTGAATGAGCAAATTATGCCATATGAAACTGCTCAAGATTTGATGAAAAAATATGCAGCTAAAACATATGGTAAAAAAGGTGAAGCTATTGTTCAATTGAATTATCAAGCAATTGATAAAGGTGCTGAAGGATTGGTTGAAGTAAAAGTAAAATCAGCATGGAAAAATCTACCTGTTGAAGAAGTGACAGTTGATGAAAATCGTCCTCATTTTGTTAAAACAATTGCTGATCCAGTTAATCAAGTAAAAGGATATGACTTACCAGTTTCCGCTTTTACAGGATATGAAGATGGTACAATGCCAAATGGTAGTGCTGCATATGAAAAACGTGGTACAGCAAATTTCGTACCAATGTGGCTTCCTGATAATTGTATTCAATGTAATCAATGTTCTTTTGTTTGTCCGCATGCAGTAGTTAGACCATTTTTAGTAAGTGAAGAAGAAGTTAAAAAAGCTCCAGAAGGAACACTTTATTTAACTCCAACTGGAAAAGGTTTGGAAGGATTAAAATATTCTCTTCAAATTTCAACTCTTGATTGTACAGGATGTGAGGTATGCGTAAATACTTGTCCTGGTAAAAAAGGTGAAAAAGCTCTTAAGATGGTTCCAATTAGCGAAGCTTTAGAAAAAGGCCAAGCAGAAAAGGCTAAATATTTCTTTGATGAAGTGACTTATAAAGATTATTTAGTAGATAAAATGGCAAATCCTAAAAACAGCCAATTTGCACAACCTTTATTTGAATTCTCTGGAGCATGTGGTGGATGTGGTGAAACACCATATGTAAAACTTGCAACACAATTATTTGGTGATCATATGGTTATTGCTAATGCTACAGGATGTTCATCAATTTATGGTGGTAGTTTCCCTGCTACACCATATACAAAAAATAAAGATGGTCATGGACCTGCTTGGGCTAATTCATTATTTGAAGATAATGCTGAATTCGGTTTTGGTATGGTTGCCGCAAGTGTTGCTTTACGTGATCAAATTGCAACTCATATGGAAGAAGCTTTAAAAGAATGCCAAAATACTGATGGTCGTATTCATGAACTATTTAAAATATGGCTTGAAAATAGAGAAGATTATAAGGTGACAAGAGAAGTTGCTGATGAACTTGTACCACTTCTTGAGGGGAAAGATTGTCCACATGCCCAAGCGATTTTAGATTTGAAAGATCATCTTGTTAAACGTTCACAATGGATTTTTGGTGGTGATGGTTGGGCATATGATATTGGATATGGTGGTCTTGACCATGTTATTGCAAATAACGAAGATGTCAATATTTTAGTTTTAGATACAGAAGTTTATTCTAATACAGGAGGACAATCTTCTAAATCTTCACCAACAGCATCTATTGCTAAATTCACTGCTGCTGGAAAACATGGAAAGAAAAAGGATTTAGCCGCAATCGCTATGAGTTATGGTCATGTTTATGTTGCTTATGTATCACATGGTGCAAGTCAAGCTCAATTATTAAAAGCAATGAGAGAAGCGGAAAGTTATCATGGACCATCTATTGTAATTGCTTATTCTCCATGTATCAATCATGGTTTAAAACGTGGTATGGGAAAAGCTCAAGAACAAGCTAAACTTGCAGTTGAATGTGGATATTGGACTCTTCTTCGCTATGATCCACGTCTTGCTCAAGAAGGAAAAAATCCTCTTCAAGTAGATTCTAAAGAACCAGATTGGGATAAATATGATGAATATTTAATGAGTGAAACACGTTATGCTCAATTAAAGAACATTAATCCTACAGAAGCCGAAAAGCTTCTTGCTAAAAATAAAGAGGAAGCTCAAAGAAGATATAAGAGTTATCAAAGATATCTATCAATGAACTTTGCTGAATAATTAGATAAATATAAATAAACACCTCATTTCCTATTTGCTAAGTAGATGAGGTGTTATTTTTATCGTTTTAAACTATAAAACAATGAGTGAAATATTCGTTTGATAATATGTTTGAATAATAACAAAAACATACCCATATCAAAAATAGGAATAAAGAGATTTTGTGATACATTTGACAAAAAAGGGTATAACGTGGTAAAATATGGATAAATTATAAATATAATTAATTCATAAAAGGAGTATAATTTATGCCATTATTTAAGTTACCTGGTATACATGTTCCCCATCACAAAAATACCGATGAGATGAAGGCTGTCAGAATGCCTATTCCTAAAGAGGTTATCTTACAAATGAATATGCACATTGGTGCTTTTGCAAAACCAATTGTAAATGTTGGTGATCATGTTTTAGTTGGCCAAAAAATTGCCGAGGCAGGAGGTTACATATCTGCTCCCGTTCATTCTTCGGTTTCGGGAGTAGTAAAAAAAATTGAAAATGTTCTTGAATCCGATGGAACATATGTGCCTGCTATTTTTATTGAAACAGATGGTTTACAAGAAATATCTAAAGATGTTAAAAAAGTTGAAGTGAATAGTTATGAATCATTTGTAGAGGCCGTTAAAAATAGTGGTATTGTTGGCCTTGGTGGCGCAGGCTTTCCAACATATGTTAAATTTTCAATAAAAGATTTGTCAATGGTTGATACAGTAATTATCAATGGAGCCGAATGTGAGCCATATATTACAAGTGATACGAGAACAATGATTGATAATCTTTCAGATCTTGAAGAAGGAATTAAACTAATTGAGAAATACCTAAAGGTAAAACACATTATTTTTGGCATTGAAAATAACAAAAAAGCAGCAATTCAATCCTTAAATAAGTTAGCAGGGCAAGATGAAAAAGTCGAAATAAAAGTCCTTCCTGCTCTTTATCCTCAAGGTGGTGAAAAAGTCTTAATTTATAATACGACCAAAAGAGTCGTTCCAGAGGGTAAGCTTCCACTTGATGTAGGAGTAGTAATTATTAATGTAACTACTTTGGCTTGGATTGCTAGATATATTCAAACAGGTATGCCACTTGTGGAGAAAGTAGTTACCGTTGATGGTTCTTGTGTTAAAAAACCACAAAATGTTATAGTACCAATAGGTACAAAAATAAAAGATGTTTTTGCTTTTTGTGAAGGATTTAAAGAACCTCCTTTTAAGGTAATGTATGGTGGTCCTATGATGGGTATTGCATTGCCAAGTCTCGATTTACCTATTACAAAAAGGACAAATGCAATTCTTGCATTGAATGAAAAAGAAGCAAGACTACCAGAAGCATCAAATTGTATTCGTTGTGGTAGATGTATCAATCATTGCCCACTACATTTAGATCCACCTGCATTTGCTAAAGCTCTTGAATTAAATAACCCTGAAGAATTAGTCAAATTAAAAATCAATCTTTGTATGGAATGTGGAGTATGTTCTTATGTTTGTCCTGCTAAAAGACCTCTTGTTCAAAATAATCGCTTAGCAAAAGCAGAACTTAAAAAATATTTAAATGTTTTAGCAAGTAAAAAGAAGAAAGAAGAGGAAAAACAAAATGAAAATAAGTAATAAATATAATAACAATGCTTTTTTCAAAAAGAAAGGAGTTTTCCTTTTATGGTAGAAACTAAAAATTTAAATGAAAATAAAATAATAGCTCAAGAATTAGAAAATGATTTGATTGTTTCCTCCTCACCGCATATTTTTAGTAAAGATACTACAAGTAAAATAATGTTAGATGTTTTGATTGCTCTATTACCCGCAACGATTGCATCGGTTATTATCTTTGGTCTTCAAGCTTTTATTTTAGTTGTAGTATGTACGGCATCAGCTGTTTTAGCTGAATGGGGATTTCAAGCATTATGTAAACAAAAAATTACTATTTCTGATTTGTCTGCTGCAGTCACGGGTCTTTTATTGGCTTTAAATTTGCCAGCTTCAGTAACTTGGTGGCAAGCAATAATTGGTAGTGTGATTGCGGTAGTAGTTGTGAAAGGTTTATTTGGAGGAATTGGTAAAAATTTTGCTAATCCTGCAATTACTGCTAGAATTATACTATTACTAGCTTTTAGTGCATCCGTTGGTGCTGCTGTTCAACCGGTTATTGTTGATGCGACTTCAACTGCTACACCACTTACTATTTTAAAATTAGATTATGGTATTTTGCCATCACTTTTTGAAATGATGATTGGTTTAAGAGGTGGAGCTATTGGTGAGACTTGTTCACTTGCTTTAATTTTAGGTGGCGTTTATCTAATGATTCGTAAAGTAATCACTTGGCATACACCAGTTATTTTTGTTGGTTGCGTTTTTTTATTCACACTTATTTTAAATGGTAGTTTAGAATTTGCTTTATATGAAGTATTATCAGGAGGATTGTTAATAGGAGCAATTTTTATGGCAACCGATTACTCTACGACACCATCTAGGGCTTGGGGTAAAGTAATCTTTGCAGTAGGATGTGCTATCATAACAGTAGCTATTAGAATGTGGGGTAGTTATCCAGAAGGTGTCTCTTTTGCTATTTTGTTTATGAATATATTGACACCATACATAGATAAACTGACTAGAAAAAGACCTTTTGGAGGTGTTAGATAATGAAAACAAGTATAAAAAGTGTTATTGTTTTAACACTAATATGTTTAGTTGTTTCAGGAATCTTAGCAGGAATAAATTTTTTTACAGGTCCAATCATCAAAGAATATGAAAGCCGAGTAGCATATGAGGCGTGTTATAAAGTAATGCCTGATGCTAGTACGTTTGAAGAAATAAATGTGGATAACTTGCCTAAAACAGTAACCAATGTTTATAAAGAAACAACAGGAAAAGGATATGTTTTTAAAATGGAAACAACGGGATATAGTAGTGGTCTTGTTATTATGTGTGGTATTACTTCAGATGGAAAAATTACAAAAGTTACAACAGTGTCTAGTAATGAAACTCCAAGTATTGGTGGTAAAACTGAGGAAGATTCTTATACGAATCAATATATTGGTAAAGATTCATCATTAAATGGAGTTGTTGGCATTAGTGGTGCAACGATGACGTCTAATGCATATAAAGCAGCGATTGCTGATGCGTTTACTGCCTTTGATATGATAAATGGAGGTGCATTATAATGAATAATGAAAAGAAACTTTCTGTTTTCTTAAAAGGTTTAGTTAAAGAAAATCCTGTACTTGTTTTAATTCTTGGTACTTGTCCCACTCTTGCTATGTCATCAAATGTAATTTCGGCTTTAGCTATGGGAGTTTCAGCAACTTTAGTATTGCTTTGTTCTAATGTTGTTATCTCACTACTTAGAAAAGTGATTCCTGATCAAGTTAGAATACCTAGTTATATTGTCATTATTGCGGGCTTTGTTACAATGGTTCAAATGCTTCTTCATGCGTATTTACCTGACCTTTATCAAATGCTTGGTGTTTATCTTGCTTTAATCGTCGTTAATTGTATTATTCTAGGTAGAGCTGAAATGTATGCTAGCAAAAATAATGTTCTCAATTCAGCTTTAGATGGACTCGGAATGGGAATTGGTTTTACTCTTGCTTTATTTGTAATTGCAACAATTAGAGAAGTATTTGGTAATGCTAGTTTTGCTAATTTAGAAATTCCGTTTTTACAAAATTATAAAATTGCTATTTTAACTCAAGCACCTGGTGGTTTCTTTGTTTATGGGTGTATGATTGCTCTTGTCAATAAAATAACCAAAGGTAGAGCAATTAAAAAGAAAGAGTTTAGTTGTAATGGTTGTCCTAGTGCAAATTTTTGTAAAAAAGATGTATGCGAAGAAGAAGTCAATCAAAAAATGGATATGGAAAAGGAGGCTAACTAATTATGTTTAAAACTTTAATTGTTATTTTAATGACATCGGTTTTAGTAAATAACTATGTATTAAATCGTTTTTTAGGTATTTGTCCTTTTCTTGGTGTATCTAAAAAATTAAATCAGGCAGTTGGAATGGGGGTTGCGGTCATCTTTGTTATGTTACTTGCAACACTTGTTACTTGGCCGATTCAAAGATTCTTGCTTGAACCAAATGATCTTGGTTATATGCAAACAATTATCTTTATTTTAGTCATTGCCGCCTTAGTTCAATTAGTAGAAATTATTTTAAAAAGATATATACCATCTTTGCATAAAGCTCTTGGAGTATATTTACCTCTGATTACTACGAATTGTGCCGTTTTAGGTGTTACAATTAATAATATTAATGATGGGTATAATTTTCTTGAATCAATGGTTAGTTCTTTAGGATGCGGGCTTGGATTCTTACTTGCAATGGTTTTATTTGCTGGAGTAAGATCTCGTTTAGAAACTTCAAATGCTCCTCAGTCTTTTAAAGGTTTGCCAATCACATTAATTGCCGCTGCTATTGTTTCTTGTGCTTTTTTTGGATTTGCTGGCATTATAGAAAATTTATTTATGTAAGAGGTAATTTATGTCAATTGTAATTGCAATTATTTTAGTTACATTAACAGGTCTTCTTTGTAGTGTTATGCTAGTTGTAGCATCTCATTTTATGATGGTTCCTACCAATGAAAAAGAAGAAAAACTAAGAAACTGTCTTCCTGGTGCTAATTGTGGAGCATGTGGGTATACAGGATGTGATAGTTATGCTAAGGCACTTGCTGAGGATGAAACAGTAAAAACAAATTTATGTGTTCCAGGAGCTGATAAAGTAGCCAAAGAACTTGCTGAAGTATTAGGCGTTAAGGCTTTAGATGTTGTGGAAAAAGTAGCTTTTATTCATTGTTTTGGTGATTGTACAAAAAGAACTAAAAAAAATGAATATGAAGGGTTAAAAAGTTGTCTTGCCGCAAAATCTTTGTATGGTGGTGAGGCAGATTGTACATATGGATGCATTGGTTATGGGGATTGTGCAAAAGTTTGTCCAGTTGATGCAATTTGTGTAGAAAATGGAATTGCTCATATTGATCAAAGAAAATGTATTGGATGTGGTCTTTGTGAAAAAACTTGTCCTAATCATTTAATTACTTTATTTGCCGATAAGGAAAAAGTAGCTGTGACTTGTAGCAATCATGAAAAAGGTGCCATTGCGAGAAAAAAATGTACAAATGCTTGTATTAAATGCAAAAAATGTGAAAACACATGTCCAACGAAAGCTATTACAGTAAAGGATAACCTTGCTCAAATTGACTATCGTTTATGTATCAATTGTGGAAAGTGTGTTGAGGTTTGTCCAACACATTGCATTATAAAAGCAGATTTAACAGGAATGCATCATATAGAAGAACAATGATGAAGAAACATCGATTAGATTTTATCATCATTGGTTCGATTGTACTGTTTGCTTTTATTTGTGTTTTAGTAATTAAACTTACTCAAAAAGAAGGTAAATATGTTGTTGTTATTTTCAACCAAACAGAACAAGGTCGATATAGACTTCAAGAAGATATAGAAGTAAAACTTTCTTTTAGTGATGATAAATATAATATTTTAGTAATAAAAGATGGTAAGGCCAGTATAAAAAGTGCAAGTTGTCCTGATCAAATTTGTGTAAGACAAAAAAGTATTTCTAAAGTTGGTGAAACTATTACTTGTCTTCCTAATAAAACCGTTATTAAAATAGTTGGAGACAACTCGGAAGTAGATGTGGTAAGTTGATGAAAAATAAAGTAAAACAAATAGCTATGATGGCCATTTTAATAGCCTTATCATTGATTTTATCATATGTGGATTCGTTAATTGTTTTACCATTTGGAATTCCTGGAATTAAACTTGGAATTGCTAATATTGCCATTATTTATACTCTTTATAAAATAGGGGCTAAAGAAGCAATTATGGTATCTATACTACGATTGATTTTATCTAGTATTTTGTTTGGTACAATTCTTACCTTTTTGTATAGTTTAGTCGGAGCCGTATTCAGTTTATCTTTGATGATTATTTTAAAAAAATATACAAGTTTAGCATTAATTACAATAAGTATTAGTGGAGCTGTATTACATAATATTGGTCAAATTATGGTTGCAGTATTGGTTATGGCAACCAAAGAGATTATCCTTTGGTTACCAGTTTTAATCATTACAGGGATACTTTCGGGAATTGGGGTAGGTATTTTAAGTGTACTAACAATTCGATATACCAAAAATATCCAATATTAAATGCGATTTAAAAAATAAAAAAGATCCAAATTGTTATCTATTTGACAATTATCTAGCAATTAGTTAAAATAAAAGAGAAGATGAAAGACAAATAAAATCTTCTCTTATTTTTAAAAAGAGGAAATAAAAAATGAAAATAAATAAACTAATAGGAGTTATGCTTATTTTTTCTTGTATTATAATGTTAAATGGATGTAAGAAAAATCAGTATAAAGCTTATTCTATTACATATTTTGATTATTTTGATACAGTTACTACTATTATTGGTTATGAGAAAAAAGAAGAAGACTTTAATGAAAGAGTTATATATATTGAAAATTTATTAAAAGAATACCATCGTTTATATGATATATATGATAGTTATGAAAATATAAATAATCTTTATACGCTTAATCAAGAAGTAGGAAACGAAGTAGTAGTAGACCAAAAGATTATTGATCTATTAAACTATGCCATTGATATGTATAATCAAACATCTGGAATGATGAATATTGCAATGGGTTCTGTTTTAAAATTGTGGCATGATGAAAGAGAATATGCTTCTTATCATCCTAATTTAGAAGGGAAACTACCTCTAATGTCCGATTTGGAGGAGGCTGCAAAACATACAAATATATTAGATATAGTTATTGATGATGAAAGAAATACCGTTTTATTAAAAGATAAATTAATGAGGCTTGATGTTGGAGCAATTGCAAAAGGATATGCAACAGAAGAGATTGCTAAAAAATTACAATCTCTGGGTGTTTCATCATATATGTTAAATGTTGGTGGCAATATTCGTTTAATTGGCTCAAAAGCAAATGGAGAAAAATGGAAAGTGGGAATTCAAGACCCTGATGAATCGGCTACTAATAATAATATTGCGATATTAGAATTACAAGATTTTGCAATTGTAACAAGCGGTTCATATCAAAGGTATTATTATGTTGATGGAGTAAAATATCATCATATTATTGATCCTAAAACTTTAATGCCAGAAAATAAATATGTATCTGTTAGTGTTGTTGCTAAAGATTCTGCTTTAGCAGATGCCTTGTCTACCGCATTATTCAATTTGAGTTTAGATGATGGCAAAGCTTTGATTAAAGATTTAAATGATGTATATGTCATGTGGATTGATATGGATAATAAAATCCATTATTCTAGTGGATTTGAAAATTTTCTAATAGAATAAAAGGAGCATATGATGAACAATAACCAAGAACAAAGAACCCTTAACAATCTTAAGAAAAATAAACCAAGTATAGTTTTACCTATCATAAATACGGTTTTTTCAGCCATTTTTTTAGCAGGTAGTATTTATTGTAAAATTGCTTTTAAAGAACAATATGCTTTAGGATATTTTATTGCCTTTAACATTTTAGTCATTCTTTTTCCGATAACTAGTTGGTATAATAGTTATTTTTCTAAAAAACAAAATATTAAAAAAATCAAAAATTATGACCATGAAACTAAAGAAATCGTTTCTTATATTAAAAGATTACAATCCTTTAAAGGTATTGAATTGAATAAAGATTATAAAATAAAAGTTACTTATGAATTAACAGATCAGATTATTGATAAAACTCCTCATTATGATATGGAGCATTGCTCACTTGGTCTTGCTCAAACAAATGCGATTATTATAACAATGGGAGTTGGATTTTCAGGGCTCGAACTAAAAGCTTATAATCAGGAAGTAATTGGTTTATGTGGAGTTTTACCAAGATCAGTATGGTACAAAAAACACTTAAAAGTCCCAGCTGCAAAAAGAGGAAAAATAAAACTGGAGCCAATCGGATTTGAATTTAATGAAAAGATGGTCGTGCAAGCATTAAAAAATCAAGATACATATTATGACAATAAAACAGGCTGGACGTTAATTGGAGAAAGAAAAGCTACTCCACTTGATGAAGTGATTGAAATTATGACTGATGTTTATGTTGTCATTAGAGATCAAGAATTGGTTTCGCTTTGGATGAAAATAGAACCTTCACTTGCAATCTAATAGCTAAAAAATGCATTCTGTTAGTTTTAACTTGATATTTTAAAATATATTTGATATAATGCTTTTGTAAAATTTATTCGGAGGTAAGTTATATGAAAAAAGTTTTAAAATTATCTAGTTTAGCTATTGTATTAATGGCTCTTTTGACTCTTACTGCTTGTGCACCTAAGGCTGATAAAGCAGAAGAAAAAATGGAAAAGGCTGGTTATTTTTCAATTGATGCGAAAGCAATTGTAGGCACTGAAACAAGTAAATATGAAAATTTCTTTGTTTTTGCTAAAGGGGATAATGCTATCAATGCTGCAGCAAATATGTTAACTGGTGGCGATTTTGTAGTTGCTTTATATTATAAGGATGCTGAAGAAGCAAAAAAAGCATATGATGAATACAAAGCATCAAAAGATGAAGAAGAAGCTAATGTTAAAAAATCTGGAAAATGCTTATACTATGGTACTGAACAAGGAATGAAAGACTTCGCATAAAGAAGTTAAAAATTGATGTTAACAAAGGTTAACATCTTTTTTTTCATATTTAGTGCGTAAAAAAACAAAAAATGGTATAATAATATATTAGGAAGATGATAGTAAAATTCTAAAATTAGAGGTGATATAGATGTCTAAATTACAAATAAAAAATTTACATGTAGAAGTAGAAGGGAAAGAAATCTTAAAAGGGGTTAACCTTGAATTAAATACGAATGAATTTCACGTTATTATGGGACCTAATGGTACTGGTAAATCAACTTTAGTATCCACAATTATGGGGCATTATAAATATAAAGTAACAGAAGGTGAAATTTTACTAGATGGTGAAGATGTTTTAAAAATGAGTGTAGATGAAAGAAGTAGAAAAGGTCTTTTTCTTGCAATGCAATATCCGAGTGAAATTGAAGGAGTAACCAATTCAGATTTTATTAAAACGGCTCTTCATACAAGAATGAATAAAGATGAAAAATTTTCTCTTATTCAATATATTAAAGCATTTGAAAAAGCTACAGAAGAACTTAAGATGAGATCAGATCTTCCTCACCGATATGTAAATGTTGGTTTTTCTGGTGGTGAAAAGAAGCGAAATGAAATTTTACAGATGAAAATGCTAAAACCTAAATTTGCTTTACTTGATGAAATTGATTCAGGATTGGATGTTGATGCTTTAAAGATTGTTGGTGAAAATGTGAATATGATGAAATCTAATGATTTTGGGGCTTTAATTATTACTCATTATGAACGTCTTTTAGATTATCTGCGTGTTGATAGGGTTCATATTTTAATGCAGGGGAAAATTGTTACCTCAGGCGGTGCGGAATTAATTGAAAAAATTGATAAAGAAGGGTATGACTTTATTAAAGAAGAATTTGGTTTGCAAGAAGAAACCGAAGATAGCAAAAGAGGTATAATTGGTACTTGTGCAATTAAGGAATCTCTTGGTGATCACAATGGCTAGTCAAATTAAGATTAAAAAATTGGTGGATTTTAAAAGCAATTTTTTACATCTGTCCCAAATTAAAGTTGGTAAGGCAGAAGAAAAAATTGTTATCAATCAGACACTTGATCAAAAGGAAATAAACATCAATTTAGATGAAAATGCCAATTTAACATATATTACTTTTGACTATGGAAAAGTAGGTTCTTCATATAATTCTTTTGTTGCTCATTTAAAGAAAGATTCTATATTAAAAATTTATAATGTTGTTACCTCACAATATGATGCTACAATTAAAGGGACGATAAACTTAATGGAAAAAGGGGCAAATGTTGAAGTAATTAATTTACTACTATGTACCAAAAATGCTAAATTAGATAGTTTTATTGATATCTATCATTATGTTGGTCATACATCAAGCAATTTAACCAATTATGCGATTGCTAAAGATGAAGCTGAAATGACTATCAATAATAATGCTACAATTAAACATTTGGCATCATCTTCGGTTGCACATCAACAAACGAAAGGCTTAACTTTATCAAAAAGTGCGAAGATTAAAGCCCTTCCAAATTTGTATATAGATGAATATGATGTAGTAGCAAATCATGCTTGTTCTATTGGTTCTATCAATAAAGAGGATTTATTTTATTTAATGAGCAGAGGACTAGATGAAACTGAAGCATCAAAAATTGTTGTTATGGGTTATGTTAAGCCTATTTTAGATCATATTGATGATGCTGATTTAAAACAAAAAATTGAAAAAGAATTTGCCAAAAAATTACTAAATTAAAAAGAAAGGAGTTAAAGCAGATGTCAGAACTTTTAGATGTAAAAAAGGACTTTCCTGTTTTAGTAAATAACAAAGATTTAGTCTATTTAGATACGGGAGCTACTGCTTTAAAGCCCCAAAGCGTTATTGATAAAATAAATGAATATTATACGTTATATGGTGTGAATGTGAATCGTGGTGTATATACTTTAAGTTATCAAGCAACACTTGAATATGAACAAACAAGAACCCTTACGGCAAAATTTTTAAATGCTAAAGAAAAAGAAATTGTTTTTACTAAGGGTGCAAGTAATGGGTTAAATATGGTTGCTTTCGGATTTGGTATGGATTATTTAGGAGAAGGCGATGAAGTCATTACTTCTGAACTTGAGCATCATAGTAATGTGCTTCCTTGGATGGAGGTTTGCAAAAAGAAAAAAGCAAATCTTAAATATATCCCTCTTGATTCTACTGGTAGAATTACAGTCGAGGCTTTTCAAAAAACATTAAGTAGTAAAACAAAAGTAGTTGCGCTTACATATGTATCAAATGTAATGGGTTATATTACACCGATTGAGGAAATAACTAAAATCGCCCATGAAAGAGGAATTATTGTGGTAGTTGATGCTGCCCAAGCGGTTCCTCATATGAGGATTGACGTTGCTAGCCTAGACTGTGATTTTTTAGCCTTTTCGGCTCATAAAATGATGGGTCCTACAGGTTTTGGTATTTTATATGGTAAATATAAATATTTAAAGAAAATGAAGCCAGTTGAATATGGTGGTGATATGATTGATATTGTAGAAAAGTACTCTAATATAACCAAAGATGCACCTTTTAAATTTGAAACAGGCACACCACCGGTAGCAGAGGCTATCGCATTTAAAGAAGCCATTCGCTATATTGAAGCGATTGGTTATGATAAAATTAAGATGCATGAAGAAACTCTTTTACAATATGCCAAAGATAAACTTAGCCAAATTGAGGGAATTACTGTTTATAATATGGCAACTGAAACAGGCATTATCGCTTTTAATATAAATAAAGCGCATCCTCATGATGCTGCTACCATTTTTGATGAAAATCATATTGCTTTAAGAGCAGGACATCATTGTGCACAATTGACTATAAAATGGTTAGAATGTGTTGGAACTCTTAGAGCATGTATATATATATATAATGATTATAGTGATATTGATAAATTTGTAGAAGCGGTTAAAGAAGCTGCCAAATATTTTGAGGAGTGGTAAAATGGCAAATAATATATCCGAATTGTATAATCAAGTGATTAATGAGCATCGCAAATATCCTCGTAATAAGGGGTTAATTGAAGGATATAAAACTCTTCATCTAAAAAATCCTTCTTGTGGAGATGATGTAACTGTGCAAGTAAATATCAAAGATGGCAAAGTTGTTGATGTAAGACATGATGGCACAGGATGTGTAATATGTTGTTCATCTGCATCAGTTATGAGTGAAGTTTTAATAGGGAAAACGGTAGAGGAAGCAAGCGAAATCATTGATGATTTTTATGAATTGATTAAAGGTAATATCCCTAAGGATGAAGAAAGATTGGAAGATGCCATTGTTTATGTGAATATTCATCATTTTCCCCCTCGTGCTAAATGTGCAACTCTTGCTTGGAGAGCTGCGGGGGCATTACTTTTAGGAAATGAAGGAGAACAAGAAGATGAGTGATCAAAACAAAGAGTTGGAAAAAATTGTTGGGGATTATAAATATGGGTTTAAAACTGATGTTGAAACTGTTTTTGATACTGGACGGGGCATCAATGAAGAAGTTGTTAAGTTAATTTCAAAAATGAAAAATGAACCAGATTGGATGCTTGCCATTCGTCTAAAAGCCTATAATGAATTTAAAAAGATGAAATGGCCTAATTTTGGTCCAGATTTATCAAGTGTTCATTTTGATGAATATATTTATTATATTAAATCCAGTCAAAAAACTGAGAGTAGCTGGGATGATGTGCCAGAGGCAATTAAGGAAACTTTTGATAAATTAGGGATTAGAGAAGCAGAACAAAAATATTTAGCAGGTGTATCTACTCAGTTTGAATCAGAGGTTGTTTATCATAATACAATCAAAGAATTAGAAAAACAAGGAGTCTTATTCTGTGATACAGATACTGCAATTAAAAAATACCCTGAAATTGTTAAAAAATATTTTGCTAAAGTCGTTCCCGCAACTGATAATATGTTTGCATCTTTAAATACGGCTGTTTGGAGTGGAGGTTCTTTTATCTATGTACCAAAAAATGTCAAATTAGATAAACCACTACAATCTTATTTTCGTATTAATACTGAGCAAATGGGTCAATTTGAACGAACTCTAATTATTGTTGATGATGGGGCCAGTGTGCATTATGTTGAAGGATGTACTGCTCCACAATATTCAAAGGATTCTTTACATGCGGCAGTAGTTGAAATATATGTTGGTAAAAATGCTTATTGTCGCTATTCAACTGTTCAAAATTGGTCTAATAATATTGTAAATTTAGTTACCAAAAGGACTTTGGTTGAAGCAGGTGGTCATATGGAATGGATTGATGGCAATATTGGTTCTAATATCAATATGAAATATCCAGCTTGTATTCTAAATGGTGAAGGGGCAAAAGGTACAACCATTTCAATTGCATTTGCGGGAGCAGATCAAATACAAGATACAGGAGCCAAAATGATTCATTTAGCTCCAAATACTACAAGCCAAATCATTTCTAAATCTATTTGTCGTGGTGGAGGTAAAGTGAACTATCGGGGACTTGTACGTCACACAAAAGAAGCTACAAACGCTAAAAGTCATGTTGAATGTGACACTATTATTTTAGATAAAGCATCAACTAGTGATACAATACCTACTAATATTGTTGAAAATGACACATCCTACATTGAACATGAGGCAACCGTTTCTAAAGTTAGTGAAGAACAACTATTTTATTTAATGAGTAGGGGGTTAACCGAAGAACAAGCAACAGAGATGATTGTAATGGGATTTATTGAACCATTTGCTAAAGAATTACCGATGGAGTATGCGGTAGAACTCAATCAACTCATTAAGTTAGAAATGAAAAATTCTATTGGTTAGAATAAAAAAGAAGTAAGAAAAAGTTTACTTCTTTTTTATTTTTAATTAAATACTTGTCAAAAAAAATAATAAATGATAAAATAAAACAAAAGTTGGGGGGTAAAATTATAATATTATAATTTTTAAACCATCCTTCAAACGATTAAAAATTAGTTTGAAGTTTTCTTTTTTAATATATAACAGGGGGGAGTGACTATATGTAAAATGAATAAAAAATACAAAAAAAGTTACTAAATTAAAAAAGGAAAGGTGAGAAGTATGATAATAAAAATAGAGAAGAGAATTAGAAAAATATTTGTAGCACTTCTTATACTAGGATTTTTTGCTAATTTTTTCAGCAATTTTCCTTTTAAAGTTCTTGCTGCAAAGCTAGGAAACGATCAAGCAAAAGAAATAATATTGAATCCTAATAATCAAGATAATATTGCCATTCTTGAGGAAGTAAAAGAAGCAAGAACAACGTATGAAAAAACTTTTAAGAAAAGTGATGGAAGTCTTGAGGTCTACTATTATGAAAGACCAATACATGAATATATAGAGGATAAAGGGTTTGAAGAAATTGATTCAACCTTTCAAAATAATGGTGATGAATGGAGTAGTGATGCTTTACTATATAATGTAAAATTGCCAAAAAAAATTCATGAAAATAAAAAGATTAAATTCAGTTATCAAAATACAAAAATAGAAATAACCTATCAGGATATAAATAAAGTAACTGCCACTCATATCAAACAAGAGAACCATGATGAAACTGATTTAACTAGATTAGAAGGTCATATAAAGTATAATGATATTTTAGAAGGTGTTGATTTAGAATATATTACAAATACAATAGGGGTTAAAGAAAATATTATTATGAAAAAATATATTGAAAATTTCACTTTTTCATATAATATAAAAATTACCAATTTAAAATTAATTCATGAAAATAATTATTTTTATTTCCTAAACGAAAGCAATGAAATAATTTACCAAATTGATCCATATTATATGATAGATCAAAAAGGGAATAGTAGTTTTGATTTAACAATTCGTATAGATGAAATCAAACAAGGTGAATATAAAGTTGAAGTAAAACCCAATCAAGAGTGGTTAAAAGAAGCCACCTATCCCGTTATAATAGATCCGACTATTAATTATAATAATAATGTGATAAATGATAAAGTAACAATTAAAGGTTTTAATAAAGGAAATCTTATTTCAACTATTCAAAATAATGTTTTAATAAGCAAATATATCAATAGTGCAACCAATGAAGATATATCTAGAGTAAATATTATGCGTCTTGATATTAGTGATTTACCTAAAAATGTCACTTATCTTGATGCAAAATTAAAAATGTATGCAATCAATGATAATGTGGTTTCACAAACCGTTTCACTAAATGAAATAACAAGTCATATTGATTTTGAAGAAATTAATGGAACAACAAATTACAATAAGATGCATTTATCAAACCAAAAAAAGATTATAGATACTTTTTATGAATTTGATATCATTGATGCTATCCATCGCAATAGGGAAGATGATGAAATAATTTTGGAATTTTCTCCTCAACTTTTTACGGGAAATGACATAGAGGTAGGATTTTATGGTCCTTCATCAACGTCTAAACCAATGTTGGTAATCAATTATTATGAAACCAGCGGATTAAAGGACTATTGGACATATCATAGTGTGGATGTAGGTAGTGCTGGTGTTATGTATGTAAATGATTTTTCTGGTAATTTAGTTATTGAAAAAAAAGATTATACCAACAGTTCCCAAAGACTATCTTTTAATATTAGTCACTATTATAATAGCAATGAAGCCAATATAAATATAGGATATGGCAAAGGATGGAGAATAAATTATGCTCAAATTATGCAAAATTTAAATGGAGTAGTTGGAGTAAATAGTAGCAATTATTATACATACATAGATGGAACAGGGCATAAGGCTTACTATAAAAAAAAGGGAATCTTAAATGAAACTATACCAGGAAGTGCATATTATTTAAATGAAGAAGGTGATGATGCTAGAATTGAAATAGGGGCAAGTTATACGGATTATTACCGAAGAATTGTAGAAGACGAATATATTTATAAATATAATGTATATGGTGAATTGGTATTTATTTGTGATGAAAGAATGTCAAATTGCATATTTATAGCATATAACGAATTACCAAGTGGTTTAAGAGTTATTTCTGAGGTCAGTGATAGCATTGGAAATTGTGCTCTTTTTTCCTATGAAAACGATCTTTTAAAAGAAGTAACAATTAATAGGAAAAAGGTTGATGAAAATGGAAATAGCATTTTAGAAGATGGCAATGCAATATATGAAACTGCTCTAACGATAACTTATGAGTATGATAACAATCAAAACTTAATTTCTATTTTAGAACATGTGAAAGATACAAATAATATAAAAGCATATTCTAAATATAACTATGATGTAAATGGTAGATTGAATTCTTTATATGATTATCAAAACCAAATGAATTCAACTAATAAAGAGGGAGTTCTTATTAGTTATAATCAGACAAATAAAAAAGTAGAAAAATATGAAATAAAAAAATATGACAATCATCAATCCCTCAGTCATTTGCCAATGATGAATATCACTTATCAAAAAGGAATGACCACTTTTAAAGATAGCAACAATTATCAGACAAACTATATATTTGATTCATATGGGCATACAATTAATGTATATGATAGTGATGGATATGCACAATTTTATCAATATGAATCTACTAATAGTAATACTTATTTAAACAATAAAGTATTAAAAACAAGTGATGCCATTTACAATGCCTATAATATTATCAATAATCATAGTTTTGAAAAATTCCAAAGTGCATATGAAATACCAAATTGGCAAATTATAAATGGTACGTCTAATTTAGTTAAAAATGTATCTTTAGATAGTACAAATAATTTATATGGAAAATATGCCTTAAGAATTAAAAATGATAATCAAAATAAAAAACCTTCAGTAGCACAAACCATAAAATTAAACGGAGGTAAAACTTATCAATTATCTTATTTTGCAAAAGTAAAAGAAAATAATGGCTATGCTGGTGGAGGTGCATATATTGAAATTGAAGCAGTGGATAGTTCTGGTAGTATTATAACAACAGCGGAGGAATATGTTCTTCCAAGTGATAACTATGGTCAATATATAAAGAGTTTTACTATTGGTGGTTATGATATGGCGACATATGATGTAACAATTAAACTTACTACATCCTATGGTACCACAGCTTATTTTGATAATGTTTCATTCGTTTGTGGTATAAATGACTGCCGTAATAATTTATTAAGTGATGCATCTTTTGAAAACAGTTATCAAAGTACAAATAATTATTTTTGGACAGGTGGTGAAGTTGTTGAAAGAGAGCCATCTAAAATATATGGGAATTATGAAATGTTGTTAAATGGCAATTCGACACTTAGTCAAACAATAGATGTTCATATCAAAAATGGTACGACTCTTTCCTTTGGTGGTTATATTCAAGCAAATCAAAATAAAGTTAAAATGCGAATTCGTTTTTACAATTTATTAACAAATACCTTTAGCGATTATTATACAATTTCATTTAATGATACAATTAGTAACTATCAATATTTAGTTGAAAATGTAACATTAGATACAATGGATGAGGCCCATCAAATTACAGTGGAAATAATTAATGAAGGAAATACAAGTATTTATGTTGATAACCTAGTATTACTTGAAGATGTTTACAAAAATACATATGAATATAATGAATATGGTAAAACGACGAAAGTTACAAGTAATCATCAAACAATTCATATAACAAGAACAAATGGTAGGGACATAAACAAAATAGAATATGATAATCTTGATGTGAATATTAGTGAATCAAATTTTTCAAGTTATGATAAGCAAGAAATAAATATTGAGGGAACCATTCATAATGTATCAAATATTTCTTATAGTTATCAAGCAGGACCAGAAGCTGAAAGTATTATTGGTGATATATCAAAAAAATATTTTGTTACAAGCACAAAGTATTCGGACGGGTATCAATATATATCATCAGTTACAGATGAATTTGGAAATACTACAAAGTATGAGTATGATTATGTAAGTGGTTTATTAGAAAAAGTTATTGATGCCAAAAATACTTCAACTAATTATATATATGATGAGTATGAAAGATTAACCCAAATTTTAACTAATAGTAGAAAAATCACCTATACTTATGATACAAAAGGAAGAGTTCAAACAGTTGAGGTAGGTAATCTTACCAATTATATACAATATCAATTTACTTATAATGGATATAATGATATAGTCTCAATAGCAAGTACTTCAAATAATGATATAGGATATCAAAATATAATTAGTTATGAATACTATATGTATAATGATTTATACACAGGTCTTTATAATAAAATTATTTATCCTAATGGTACATATATAAGATATGAATATGATGATAAATTAAATATCAGTAAAGTTTTTGAAAAAAATGATTCTAATGAGGAAGAAGAACTAATCTCAAAATATATATATAACGAATTAGGTTTAGTATCAATTTACTATAATATGAAAGATAATATTATTTATTATAACAACTATGATATGGAAGGTAAACTTACCAAAATATCAGATAGTAATCACAATGAAATTCAATATTTTTATGATGATAAAGCAAATCTTTCTAAAATAGAATATCTATTAGAAGAACTTAGTGGCGTAGTAGAATTGAATTACGATGAAGATGGCAATAAAAATAAAATAAAACATCAGGGTATTGAAACAATTTTAGAAAATGAAAATGATCCTCTAGGTAGATATTTTACGAAATTAGTTAAAAAAGATAATCTTAGTATTTTAACTTATCAGTATACCTATGATGAAAACTCTTCAATGCAACAATCTAGTATTGAGGAAAATAACACCAATAATCTTTCCTCTTGTCGAATTGAAAAAGCTGAAGTTATAGTAGGAGAACAAAAATATACCTATCAGTATACCTATGATGAACTAGGGAATATTGTTAGTTATCTTGAAATAGGGGTAAATACGACTACAAATGAAGTAGTTAGTAATAGGCGATATTTATATGAATACGATTTGTATAATCAGTTAACAAAAGAAAAGGTAGAAAAACAAGATGATGAAACTGGTTATATAACTATTTTAGAATGTAATTATACATATGATGAAATTGGTAATATCATTAGTATGAATAGAACTATAAAGCAGAATGAATATCAAACTTTACCAACTCATATTACGTATTATTATAGTGATATAAATAATAAAACAAGATTAACAAGTTATAGTATTGATGGCGTAACTTTTACAATAACGTATGATATCAATGGTAATCCTTTTGAATATTATAATTATGATGTAGAATTTGAAAACGGAAAACTCATCTCATTAAAAGAAAACAATCAAATAAAACTTCGATTTACTTATGATAGCAATGGAAAAAGAACAAAAAAGGAAATATATAATGAAGAAACAAATACTTACGATTCAGTAGAATATATATATGTAGGAGAGTTATTGATTGGCGAAAAACAGGACAATCAAATGATTGAATATATTTATGATGAGCAAAATTTAGTAGGATTTCAAATAACAACAGATAGTGTTACAGAAACATATTATTATGTAAAAAATCTTCAAAAAGATATTACAAAAATTATAGATGAAACAGGTAAAGAAGTAGTAAGTTATATATATGATGCATATGGAAATATTGTATCAACCAAAGGAAGCAAAAAGGATACAATTGGTAAAATTAATCCATATAGATATAGAGGGTATTATTATGATATAGAAACAGGTCTCTTCTTTTGCAACTCTAGATATTATAATCCTGAGTGGGGAAGATTCATTCAACCTGATGATATTGAGTATTTAGATCCTGAAAGTATTAATGGATTAAACCTATATGCTTACTGCAACAATGATCCGATTAATATGTACGATCCTTCAGGACACTTTGCGATTAGTGCTTTAATTATTGGAGCAATTATTGGTGGTGTTATTGGAGCGGCTTCAAGTGCTGTTTCACAAGGCTTAACTAAAGGATGGGATGAAATTAATGGTTGGCAAGTGTTATTGGATGGAACAATTGGTGCGATAAGTGGCGCTTTAGGAGCTTCTGGTATTAGCCAAGTTGTTTCTATGGCTGCAGGCGGTATTTTAGGAGCAGCTGGTAGCATAGGTGGTGACCTTATTACCTCTGGTGGTGATTGGAGTCAAGTAAATGTTGGAAAGGCAATTCTCATGGGAGCAATCGGAGTTGGTTTGGGAAGATGGACAGGAGCAGGCACACAAAACTCAAAAGCTATGGTCAGTGCAATTAACAAAGGTACGTCATGGGGAAGTAAAGCATTTTTAACTTCCGCAAAAGAAGCAGCATTAAGACCAAATAGTGGTTTAACTATTCAAACTATGTATATGAATATGTCAAAGGCAATAAGTTTATATACTGTTCAAGGAATTAGTAAGGTTTCTTTAGCCACATTTGGTTCTACTATGTTTGGTAATATGATAGGATGGTAAAAATATGGAATATATGTGTTTAGTACTTCAAATATTATTTCTATTAGGAACTTTTATATTTAAAACTAATGATAGATATTTAGTTCAATATGATGAGTATTATAAAAAGTATTTATTTATTGTAACGATTACCAATGGAATGAGCGTTGTTACCAATTGTATAATTATATTTTTAATAAAGGAATTAATGATTTATGTACTAGTAATTCAAGTTTTATTAATGTCGTTGATATTGTCTTTTTATAGTGGAAAAGCAAAAAAAAGATATTTTAAAGAATTAATAGATATAATTTTAAAAAATGATTTACAATCAAAAGAAGTTATTGAAATAAGAAAATTCATATTAGAAAAATATGATAAGCTATATTTTATTGAAGATATTAAAAAATGTATTCTTAATTATAATAAAAATAATTAACACAAACTTGCATGAGTGTGTCTGTCTTATAGATAGATGCACTCTTTTTTATATTTTTTAAATTTACACCCCCTCAAATAATGGTTGAAATCTCCATTACTTATGTAGGGGTATTTTTATTTTTTAAATTATTTTATAGATTTACCCTCTCAAAACGAAGTTGAAATGTCCTTTAATAATGAAGGGTGGTGGTGAATTTGATTAATAATTATTAAATTTTTGTAAACAGGATAAGGCATGTAACACTTTATTACACAAAGTATTTATGCCATGTGTTGTAACTGGGATACCCAGCTTACAAAATTTATAAACAAATAGATGGATGTAAACATGAACTTGTGATATCATCTTGATGCAAGTTTGTGTTGGAAAGGAAGGTAAAATTGAAAGAAAATAAAATATACAACACAACTTTATATTGTAGACTATCACTTGATGATGGAAATGTAGGTGATTCAGGTTCAATTCAAACGCAAAAGATTATTTTAGAAGAATATGCGAAAAGTCATGGCTTTAAGATATATGACATTTATGTAGATGATGGTTATTCAGGATTAAACTTTAATAGACCAGGATTTCAACGAATGATTCAAGATGTACAAAATAAAAAGATAAATCTTGTTATTACAAAAGATTTATCTAGACTTGGAAGAGATTATATTATGACTGGTTATTATACTGAAAATTATTTTAAAGATAATAGAGTTAGATATATTGCAATTAATGATGGAATAGATACTATTAATGATAACAATGATATCGCACCATTTAAAAATATCTTAAATGATATGTATGCAAAAGACTTATCTAGAAAAGTTAAATCAGCAAAAAGACAAAGAGCTTTAAATGGATTGTTTATATCAGCACAAGTTCCTTATAGATATATGAAAGAACTTACTAATAAGAATGATATAGTAGTAAATGTTAAATGTAGATATCCTTAGTATTTGTAAAAAATTAAAAAAGAAAAGATAAATCTATTTATTTGTTATTAAAATAGATTGAAAAACTAGGTAAAAATGGTTAAACATCATTACCTAGTTTTTATTTTAAAATTTTGGTTCTTGTTTTTTGTTGAGTTCAATGGCTTTTAAACATTCTTCATATTCATTATTCGCATATTCAAAACAAATATATTTTAACCATTGTTCAACATATGTTTTTTTATCATTTTTGTATTTTAAATAGTAGGCATGCTCAAACATATCAATACCAAAAATTGGACATAGATTTGCTTTAACAGTTGTTTTGTTGCCTAATACTTGTTCAATTGCCACTTTGCTGTCTTTGTCACATACCAAAAAGACAAAGCCACAACCATTTAAATTTAAACAAGCTTTTTTAAACTCTTGATAAAAATTATTCAGAGATTGATATTTTTTTTCAATTGCCATTTTTAATTTAGGAGAAATTTGAACAATTGGATTAGGAGTCATTGATTCAAAAATAATTTGATGGTTATATGCACCGCTTGCCGCATGAATGGTTTTCGTTCTTTTGGTAGTAGGAATCAAATTTTCATTAAATAAAATCTCATCTAAACTTAATGTTTGTAAATTTTTTAAATCTTGTAAATTTTTATTTAATTCATCAATATATCCTTTATAAATTTGATTATAATGGATACTTAAAGTTTGAAAGTCTAAAAAGTCACTAAAACTTGTAAGTGGATACTTCAAAGGAATCATTTCAAACGGATAATGTTTATCAATATACATAATAAAATACCTCACAATCTTTTTGTATATTATATAAATAACTTTGCAATTTTATGAATAAGATAGAGTACAAAGGGGGAATTTAGTGGATTATATATATCAAGATAAATATGTCTATTTCAAAAAAGAAGGCAATGGCTCTCCAATTATTTTATTGCATGGCTGGGGAGTTGATTCTAGTTGTTTTGATGATTTAATGGATAGTTTAAAAGAAAAATATCAAGTATTTGCAATAGACTTACCAGGGTTTGGTAAAAGTGTGGAACCTAGTGATTATTATGTATTAGAAGATTATGTGGGATTGGTTGAACAATTTGTAAATGACAAAAAATTAGCCAACCCAATCATCTTAGGACATTCCTTTGGAGGAAGAATTGCCATTCGATATGCTTCAAGACATCAAGTATCTAAGTTAATTTTAGTTGATAGTGCAGGTATGAAACCAAAAAATTATGTAAAGGTTAAATTAAAAATAATGATATATAAATTAAAAAAGAAATGGTATAAGTTAACTAAAAACGTCGTGAAATATCATGCTTTAATCCAAAAAAGTGGTAGTATAGATTATCAAAATGCAAGCATTCCGATGAAAAAGACTTTATCTAAAGTCGTTGGTGAATACCTTGAAAAAGATTTAAAAAAGATTAAACATGAAACTTTAATTATATGGGGTAAAAATGACCAAGAAACGCCATATCGTGATGCTTTAAAGTTAAAAAGAAAAATTAAAAATTCAGGACTTGTTTCTTTAGATGGGGTTGGCCATTTCCCATTTATTGAAACGAAAAGAATTTTTAATAAAATTGTAAGAGAATATTTAGAGGTTAAATAAAATGGTTGCTATCATTTTTTTGAATATAATTTTAGTTTTGTATATAATAAAATGTTTTATCTATTTGGTTACTCTTTTTCAACAAAATCATTATGATTTAAAAAAGACTTCTTATAGTCTTGGTAAGTATTATTTGAGAAAAACATATCAATATTATTATTATGTTGGAATCATTTTTGTTGTTCTTAGTCTTTTTTATGATGTTTTTGGTTATATTGCTAGTGCCCTATTGCTAGTTTCATTTATTCATAGAAATCATTATGTTATTCGACTTAAATTTACCAAAAGAATAATTAGACTATTGTTTACTTCAAGCCTTATTATTTTCATTCCTATGATTCTTTGTTTTCGTTTCATCCTTGTCAATTATTGTTTAGTTATGCTTTTACCCATTGTTTTAGTACTTGCCAACTTGATAAATTATCCGGTAGAACAAGTAATTAAAAAGTATTACAAGAAAAAAGCAATAAAAAAAATAGATAAGATGGAAACATTAACAAAAATTGCGATAACGGGTAGTTTTGGTAAAACTTCTACAAAAGATATTATTACACAAATTTTATCATCTAAATATTTAACTTTAAAAACGCCTGCATCTTATAATACTATGATGGGACTTTCTCTTACAATTAATAATCAGTTAAATCCTGAAACTGAAATTTTTGTAATGGAAATGGGAGCTTTTTTTGTAGGTGAAATTGAACAAATGAGTAGGGCTTTTAGACCCAATATTGCTATTATTACTGAAATTGGCATGCAACATATGTCAACCTTTAAATCAGTTAAAAATATTGCTAAAGCGAAGTTTGAAATTGCATCTTCACTTGATCAAAATGGCTGTTTAATTTTAAATTATGATAATGAATATATTAGGGATTATGATAAAAGCAAGATAGTAACAAATCATATTTATACATATGGGATTGAAAGGGGCGATTACCATATTGAAAATTTAGTCTTTAATGGTAAAGAAACGACCTTTTCTATATTTCATTTTGACCATTTCGTTATGGATATAAAAACAAATTTACTTGGGCGTCATCATGTTTTAAATATTTTGGCGGCTTTCACAACGCTTAAGGCTTTAGAAAGATATCATATATATATAGATAATGAAACATTTCAAAAAGTGGTGGCGAAAATCACACCAACGCTACATCGATTAAGTTATAGGGAAGAGGGTATGTATCATATATATGATGATTCATATAGTTCTAATATTATTGGGTTTAAAAATGCTAGTGAGGTTCTTAGCATGCAAGAAGGAAGGAAAATTATTATTACACCTGGAATTGTTGATGGAGGAGAATATGATCAATCTATCAATGAAGAGATTGCAAAAGTAATGATAGATATTTTTGATGAAATTTATTTAATCAATAATAAATCTAGTCAAGTTATTGCACAAATTTTAAAAGATAAGAAAATAAATTATTTGATATTTTCTTCCTTTAAAGAGGCATATTTAACGATTTTATCGAAATATAATAGAAGTGATGAAATCATTAATATTTTAATTGAGAATGATTTACCCGATAGTTTTTTAGAAAGGTAGCGAATAAAAATGAAAGACGATCGAATTCATGTTGGTATTATTATTGGGGGAAGAAGTGTAGAATGCGAAATATCGCTAATTTCGGGTTTACAAGCCTATTATGCGATGGATAAAAGCAAGTATCATCCTACCATCTTTTATTTAGATAAAAATAATCATTTGTTTGTAGGAGAAACTCTTAATGATATCAACACGTATAAATTAGAAAATATTAAAAATTTAAAGGAAGTATTCTTACATCATGAAAATAACCAAGTGTATTATCACTATGTAAAAAGACCTAAAAAGAAATTTCCAATAGATGTTTTTATCCCAGTTGTTCATGGATTTGGAGTTGAGGATGGAACAGTTGTAGGAATGCTTGATTTAATGGGAGCCATTTATTCTGCTAGTGATGTTATTCCTTCTGCAATCGTTCAAGACAAGGTTGCTACTAAGGCGCTTTTAGATAAGTTTATGCTTCCTAATATTGCATATCAAGTGTTGTATGAAAATCATCCATTAGAAAGTGATCTCTCATTTCCTGTAATTGTAAAACCTTCTTATCTTGGTTCAAGTATTGGCATAAATGTTGCAAAAAATGAACAAGAATTAGCCGATGCATTAAAAGAAGCCTTTGCATATACGGATGAAGTATTAGTAGAAAAAGCATTAACTGATTTTAAGGAATTTAACTGTGCGGCAATATGTGATCATCATCAAGTCATTACATCTTGTGTTGAAGAAGTCATGCATACAAAAGATATTTTATCGTTTATAGACAAATATGAAACTGATTTAAACAAACTTTCTAATGCTACAAATCGGATTATTCCCGCTTTAATAGATAAAGAGTTAGAAACAAAAATTAAAGAATTGACCAGTAAAATATATACTTTGTTTCATTTAAAAGGGATTGTACGGATTGACTTTTTATTTGATAATTTAGAAAATAAATTATACATAAATGAAATAAATAATATTCCTGGTTCACTAGCTTTCTATTTATTTGAACCTCTTGGTATTTCCTTTACAGAACTTTTAAATATGTTAATTCACAATGCTATGATTACTCATCATCAAAAAAGTCAAAAAATAACTACCTTTCAATCCAATATTTTAACAAAAAAATCATCAAAATTAATGAAGAAATAAACAATCTATGATATAATAAAATGGAAGCTGACGTAGCACAATCGGCAGTGCACCTCCATGGTAAGGAGGAGGTTGCTGGTTCAAGTCCGGCCGTCAGCACCATTAGAAATAAATTAGGTTTGATATATGAAGTAACTCAAATAAGGTTTGCTTTCGTATTCAAGCCTTTTTCTTTTATCCTAATTGGCTATTTTCAATCAAGAAGAAAGGAAAAAGGAGCTGAAATTTTGATCATATGTATCATGGAAAGTAAAATAGTTGACTAAAGTTCAATTTCGTACTATAATAAAGTACGAATTAGGATTTTAAAGGAGAAAACGAAAATGGATGCAAAAGAATTCTTTTATCTTTTAGGTAAAGCAATTTATCGGATTGATGCCATTTATACTGATTATGCAAAAGAAAGTGATGTATCACCAACCCTGTTATGGATACTTTATGCATTAAACGATGGCAAGCCACATACACAAAAAGAAATTTGTCTTTCTTGGGATTTACCCAAAAGCACAGTAAATACCATTGTAATGGGACTAAAAAAAAAGGGGTATGTACAATTAGAACCAATCAAAGGACAGAAAAGGGAAATGACAATAGGGATTACTGAAGAGGGAAAACAGTATGCAAAAATAAAATTACAACCCATTTATGAAAGAGAAAAAAAAGTTTTTCATCACTTAACAGATGAGGATATGCAAGTAGTAGAAGCATTGAATAAGCTTGCCAAATTGTTATGTGAATAAAAAAATGAAAGGATGGAAAAATAGTTTATGAAAAAGTTATGGACGTGTTTTTTAATATGTTTATTTTTTGGTTTATTGTTTAGTTGTTCTAAAGATAATCAAAATGAATCAGAAAATCCAAATCAAATCAATCAAAAGATTGCTGTAGTATATTTTTCTGCTACTAAAACAACCGAAAATATTGCTATTCAAATAGCAGATATAACAAAAGGAAGGTTAATGCAGATTTTGCCAGCCATTCCTTATTCAGCAGATGATTTAAATTATACTAACGATGATTGCAGAGCCAATGTTGAACAAAATGATGAAAATGCAAGACCAGAAATAGCAAATAATATTGAGATAAATGATTGTTCGATCATATTTATCGGCTATCCGATATGGTGGGGAAAATTACCTAAAATTATTTATACTTTTTTTGATACATATGATTTGGCAGATAAAACAATTATTCCGTTTTGTACTAGTGGTGGTAGCGCAATTTCAACTAGTGTAAATGAAATCAAAGAACTAGAACCCTTTGCTTTTGTTAAAGAGGGGAAAAGATTTTCGTCATCTTCATCGCAGTCTGAAATAAAAAATTGGATTGCTCAGTTAAATGTAAAAATAAATGAAAAGGTAGGTATGGAATAATGATAAAACAAGATGCAGGTACAAAGCAATTAGGGGATATAGCACCTAAATTTGCTCAACTCAATGATGAGGTCTTATTTGGTGAGGTTTGGTCTAGGGAAGATAAACTTTCTTTAAGAGATAGAAGTCTTATTACGGTTGCAGCATTATTGACAAAAGGAATTGTTGATCATTCAATTCAATATCATTTAGAAAATGCTAAAAACCATGGTGTAAGCAAAACTGAAATGGTTGAAGTGATTACTCAACTTGCTTTTTATGCCGGATGGCCTAATGCATGGGCAGTTTTTCCTATGGTTAAAAAAGTTTATCAAGATGAAAAAGAAATTTTAGGCGATAGTTTATTTGGAAGAGGAGAACCCAATGTAGCATTTGCTAATTATTTTACGGGGAAGTCCTATCTTAAAACACTCAATACTAAAAATATTGGTATTTATAATGTAACTTTTGAACCAAAGTGTCGAAATAATTGGCATATTCATCATAAGGGTGGACAAATTCTTCTTTGTACAGATGGTGAGGGTTGGTATCAAGAAGAAGGTAAACAAGCAATAAAACTAACACCGGGTAGTGTGGTTTATATTCCTGCTGAGGTTAAACATTGGCATGGAGCAAGTAAAGATGCATGGTTTACCCATCTAGCAATTGAAATACCAGCCGATTATGCCACAAATGAGTGGTGTGAACCAGTAGATGATGAAACATATAATATGTTGTAGGAGGAATCGAAAATGAAACAATTAGTAGCATATTTTAGTGCATCCGGTATTACTAAAGCGGTAGCAGAAAAACTTGCAAGAATAAAGGAAGCAGATTTGTTTGAAATCATACCCCAAGAAATGTATACTAGTGATGATTTAGATTGGACAAATGCCAATTCTAGATCGAGTATTGAAATGAAAGATAAGTCATCTAGACCTAAAATCATTTCAAAAGTCAAAAATATAAATGAGTATGATGTTATCTATTTGGGATTTCCCATTTGGTGGTATCAAGCCCCTACTATCATCAATACTTTTTTAGAAATGTATGATTTTAATGGTCAAACAATTATTCCTTTTGCAACCTCTGGTGGAAGTGGTATGGGAAAAACCAATCAATATTTATTACCGTCATGTAAGAAAGCAAAACTATTAGATGGGAAGCGGTTGTCATCTAATCCTAGTGAAGAGGAATTAAAACATCTTTAAAAAAATATACCATGTAAACAAAAGCCTAATATTTAGGCTTTTTTATTTATAAATAGATAAACTGAGATTCTTAAATCATAGGAATGATATAGGATCTTTATATAGAGAATAGTATCGGTTAGAACGTATAAAAGAGGCGGTTAAAAGATGTATCATGCGTAATATTTCAATCATAACATTGGCGTTCAATCCATATTTTTAGGAAAGTTTAGGAAAAGTTTAGATATATTTCATTTACAAAATATTCTATTTATAGTATAATAATAAATTGTAGGAGAATCTTTATAGGTGGTCATATGGATGAAAATATCAATCTAGTAATAGAAAAACTAAAGCAAACTTTAAAGTTGCAAAAGGTATTATTGGCTTGTTCAACAGGTGTCGATTCAATGGTTCTTTTAGATTTACTTAGAAAAAGTCTAGATGCTAGTCAAATTGTTATTGCCCATGTCAATCATCAAAGAAGAAGTGAATCAGCAATAGAAGAAACATATATTCTTTCATATGCTAAGCAAAATCATATAAATTGCTACACGACAAAACTTCCCCACTACAGTGGCAATAATTTTCAAAATTGGGCAAGAAAAAAGCGGTATGCGTTTTTTTTAGAAATTGCTGAAGCGGAAAAGATTGATATTGTTTTGCTTGCTCATCATGCTGATGACAATTTAGAAACCATTTTGTTAAGATTACTTCGCAGTTCATCTTTAGAAGGATATGGTGGTATCAAAGAATATTCAAACTATCAAGGATTAACTATATATAGACCACTTTTAAACATCAGTAAAGATGAAATTATAGAATATGCTAAAAGCAATAGCATTAAATATTTTGAAGATTCTAGCAATTTTGAAGATGATTATGCTAGAAATAGAATTAGACATTATGTTTTACCCATTTTAAAAAAAGAAAATCCTGCTTTAACCAAAGCTATTTCTTGTTTTAGCAATACTATTTTAGAAGCTAATGAATTTATAAAAAATTACGAAACTAATTTTATAAAAAGACAACAAATGGTTTATAATAATAATGATTATTTCGCGAAAATAGATTTAGGTGAATTTTTAAATGAAACAACGTTTTTACAAACGCAGATTTTATTTAGAATGTTAAAACCTTTTTCGTTATCAAAAGAATGTATTCTTGATACAATCAAACAACTCAAATCATCTAAACAAAATATTGTTCAAAATATAAATCCTCATTTAATGATGATTAAAGAATATGGTTATGTTATTTTTACCAATCAGAAAATCAAAGACTATTATTTGAAGATTGATGAAGAAGGTGAGTATGAGTTAGATAATCATACTTATTTGCATATTACTAAAAATATTTGTAATTTTATCACATCGAGTGGTAAATTATGGTATAATATAAACATGTTGCCAATCATTATTAGAACTAGAAAAAATGGTGATAAAATTAAAACTAAAAAGGGTAGCATAAGTGTAAGTGATTATTTGACTAATCATAAAATTCCATATTTACAAAGAAAACAAATCTTATTACTATGTGATAAGGATGATTTACCAATAGCTATACTTGGCTATATAATAAAATAAAAGGAGGAACAAATGGCAAGTATGAATAAAAGTCCCAAAAAGCGTTTTGGTCTTGGTGACATCATTATTTTTGGGATTATTTTAATTGCAATCATTTTTATATTTGCGGGATCATGCGGTGGAAATAAAGCCAAAACAATTGAAACAAAAGAAGAATTTTATGGCTATTTCTTCAAAAATGCCTCAGATGGTGCAGCAGTATATAATGATTTATCACAACTAGATAAAGACAAATTAATTAGTGCCCAAGATTTACAAATTGAAAGAATCTATTACTATGGTGCAACTGGTGATGGAAATTATTTTTATAATATATATATCTATTTGCCATCATCGGCGAATTGTATGAATTTATCATCGAGTGCGAAAATTTATCATTTTAAAGCTGATGATAAAGATTTGGAAATCATTAAGGCTATTCAAAATTTAATGTTACAAATAAATGAAGAAATTAAACTTGATAATGAAGCAAATAAAGATAATCCAAATTATACACAACAAAAAACCTATAAGATTTTTGAGGTAACACCAAGAGAAAATAAGAGTATTGATATTTTAGGTATTTTATCTATTGCCATTCCTATCATTGCTATTGTTGCTTTCATTATCATTATGTTGAAAAATGGTAAGAGCAATAATCAAGCCTTTGATTTTGGTAAAAGTCGTGCAAGAATGGCTAAAAAATCAAATGTTACCTTCAAAGATGTGGCTGGATTAGATGAAGAAAAAGAAGAGATGATAGAACTTGTAGATTTCTTGAAAAATCCTAAAAAGTATTTTGATATGGGAGCAAGAATTCCTAAAGGAGTACTATTACTTGGTAGTCCTGGTACTGGTAAAACGTTAATGGCTAGAGCTGTAGCAGGTGAGGCTGGAGTTCCTTTTTATACCATATCAGGTTCTGATTTTGTTGAAATGTTTGTCGGTGTTGGTGCTAGCCGTGTTAGGGATATGTTTAAGACAGCAAAACAAAATGCTCCATGTATTTTATTTATTGATGAAATCGATGCGGTAGGTAGACAAAGAGGTGCTGGTCTTGGTGGTGGACATGATGAAAGAGAGCAAACGCTTAACCAACTATTAGTTGAAATGGATGGATTCCAACCTAATTCGGGTGTAATTGTGATGGCCGCAACCAACCGAGCAGATATTTTAGATCCTGCCCTTCTTCGTCCAGGAAGATTTGACCGTCAAATTAGAATTAGTAATCCGGATGTTAGATCACGTGAGGCTATTTTAAAGGTTCATGCTAGAAATAAACATTTATCTCCTCGAGTAAATCTAACCGATGTTGCTAGAAGAACACCAGGATTTAGTGGGGCTGATCTTGAAAATTTATTAAATGAGGCAGCATTACTTGCGGCACGTGAGAATTGTCGTGAAATAAAAATATATCATATTGATGAGGCTATTGATAGAGTAATGATGGGGCCTGCAAAAAGAAGTAGAAAATATACAGATACCGAAAAAGCTTTGGTTGCATATCATGAAGCAGGACATGCTGTTATTGGTCTGAAATTAAAACATGCTGTTGTAGTACAAAAAGTAACAATTGTACCACGTGGAGATGCAGGTGGATATAACCTAATGACACCAGAAGAGGAAAACTTCTTAGAAACCAAACAAACACTAACAGCGAATATTACAAGTTTTTTAGCAGGGCGAATTGCCGAAGAATTGGTATTCAATCAAATGACAACAGGTGCTCACAATGATTTTGAAAGAGCAACAAAGATTGCAAGAGCGATGGTTACTGAATTTGGTATGAGTTCTTTAGGACCTGTTCAATATGAAAGTGGTTCACATGATGTTTTCTTAGGTCGTGATTATATGAGTGATAAAAATTTCTCTGATAAAGTGGCACATGAAATTGATTTAGAAGTTCGTAAAATTATAGATGAGTGTTACAAACAAGGAGAAACAATTATCAAAGAAAATCGCCAACTTTTAGATTTAATTGCGAAACATCTAGTTGAAGTGGAAACTCTTACTAAAGAAGATATTGATGAACTTGTAAATACAGGAAAGTTAAATTGGTGGGAGAAGAAGAAGGCAAAGATGGCTGAAGATAGAAAAATGGATGAAACTCCTGTACAAAAAGTACAAGTAACTGAAGAAAAGAAGGAAGAAACTCCTAAGGTAGAAGATGTTTCTCATAAAGAAGAAACCAAAACTGAGGATGATTCTAATGAGACTAGATAAGTATTTAAAAGTATCAAGACTGATTAAAAGAAGAACCCTTGCAAAAGAAGCAACGGAAGCTGATCGAATATTATTAAATGGAAGTCCTGCTAAACCTTCTAAAGAGGTTAAGGTTGGTGATCATTTAACAATCAGTTATGGTAAAAGGGTGGTAGAAGTTAAGATTACTTCTTTACTGGATTCTACGAAGAAAGCGGATGCTTCTTTCATGTATGAATTCATTGGTGAAACTACTCGCTGATAAAGAATTGGTCATAAGGTAAGTGTATCTTATGACCAATTTTATGTTTTATGATATACTATATAAAGTAAAGGAGTTAAATATGAATATAATACTTGCCTCAAATTCACCAAGAAGAACCCAAATTTTAACACTTGCCCAAATCTATCATCAAGTAGTACCTTCAGCGTGTGAAGAAACGATTGCCCAAAATTTAGAACCTTATGAAGTAGTAGAATCACTTTCTTATCAAAAAGCGGCTGATGTTGCTAAAAAATATCCTGATGATATTATCATTGGTGCTGATACAATCGTAGTAATTGATAATCAGATTTTAGGCAAACCTAAAAATGAACAAGAAGCCATCTTGATGTTAGAAAAACTTAGTGCTAAGACACATCATGTTATAACAGGTATTACAATTTTATCAAAAAATAGGTGTAAAACTTTCCATGAAATAACCAAAGTAGAAATTGCGCAATTATCTAAACAAGATATTACAACATATCTAAAAGAAGAAAATGTTTATGATAAAGCAGGTTCTTATGGTATTCAAGGGGTATTTTGTAAATATATTACTAAAATAGAAGGTGATTATTATAATGTGATGGGACTTCCAATTGCTAAAGTATATAAAGAATTAAAGGAGTTTAATAATGAAATATAATAAACAATTATTTGATCAAATTGAAACAGAATATAATCAAGTTCTAAATTTGTGTGAATTCATTTTTGATAACTTAATTGAAAAAAATGATGAAATTAAAAAATATGATATTATGTGTGAATTTGATTATTATCTTCAAAGTATTCTTGCCAAAATTGTTTTAGATCATAATCCTAAAAATCCTGCACTATTGAATATGTTAAAAAAACTCAATACATATATTAGTTTTTATCAAGGAATTCATTTAGATGATTGGTTTAACGCAAAAGAAAAAATTCTTTTTAGTATAGATAAAAAAATCAAACAAATGACTTCAAATATTCCTGTTATATTACAGATTGTCATCAACATAGATGAAAAAACAAAAAAGACTGAATTATCTTATCAAATTTTAGAATCGTTAGTATCTCTTGCACTGACGATTATTCCTGATAAAGAAACTTTTGAAGATATAGAAAGTGAAGTTGTCAATAGATATTTTGGTGATATATACCATCAAATACAAATAAAAGTCAAATAGATAGATAAAAATTTATTTATCTATTTTTTATTATAATAATATTAGATAAAATATTACAAATAGTTATAATATTCTTTTACTAAAATTCCCAATTATGTTATAATATAATTAATTAAATATTTGGAGGGTTTTGATGAAGAAATATACAATTGGATTAGATTTAGGAATTAATAATGTTGGTTGGGCAAAATATGATTTAGAAACAAAAAAAGTGATAGACAAAGGTGTCGTTAGATTTAAGGAATCTTCAACTGCTCAAGATAGAAGGATTATAAGAGGTTCTAGAAGATTAAGAAAAAGAAAACAACACAGAGTAGAAAGATTAGCAATACAATTATCAAATATAAATTTTTGTACTAGTCGTAGTTACGAACCAGAACTATTAAATAAAAGAATAAAAGGTTTGAATGAATCATTATCTGAACAAGAAATTACTAATATTATTTATTGGTTTGCTATTCATAGAGGATATATTCCATTTGATGAAGAAAAACCAGAAAGAGAGGATCATAAGTTTGCGGAAGACGAGTATCCATGTCAATATATATTTGATTATTATAAGGAATATGGTGTGTATCGTGGACAATGCGATTTAATATCATTAAAGGATAACTTGAAAGAATTGAAACAAATTTTGCTTACTCAACAGAAATATCATTCAAAACTAACAGATGAGGTAATAGATAATATTTTATATATTATCCAATCAAAAAGAGAATTTTGGGAAGGTCCTGGCGCCTCAAAAGAAAATCAGTTATCTCCATATGGAAGATATAGAACTTTAGAGGATTTAGAAAAATATAAAGCAGATCCAACTTATCATCAATACTTATATGAGATGTTAATTGGAAAATGTGAGTTATCCATAGATAAAGATGGTTTTATGGATCAAGTTGCACCTAAATGTAACTTTTATGCAGAAGAATTTAATTTTTATAATGATTTTATTAATATGAGCGTAAAAGAACCAAGTCAAATAGATGAGGAGTATAGAAATAAAATTACTTTAAAAGGTAAATTTACTGAAGATACGATTGAAGAAATTAAAAAAGAAATTATAAGTACTAAAAAAGTTTCTTTAGATAAATTAGTGAAAAAAATATTAGGTTTAGAATTAAAAGATATACAAGGATATCGAATTGATAAAAAATATAAACCAGAAATTTCACAGTTTGAATTTTATAAATATTTATTAAAGAGCTTCAAGGATGAAAAATTAAATCCTAGTTGGTTAGAAAATGATGATAAAACAATATATAATCAAATTGTATATATATTAACTGTTGCTCCATCCACATATGCTATTGAAGATATGTTAAAAGACAGAGTTAAAGAAGTTGAATTTAAAAAAGAAGAAATTGATGTTTTAATAGATATAAAAAAGAAAAAAAATCCTGATTTAAAATATCACTCTTTATCTGAACGGATACTTAAGAAAGCATTAGATGATATAAAAAGACATAATTGCGAATATAATTTTATGCAAATTATGAAAAGACTTGAATATGAAAAAGAGATGAAAGAATATTTTCAAAATAACTATTCCACTAAAACACAATCACCTTATACAATAGAAGATCAATATATAGATCATCTTATTGCAAATCCACAAGTTAAAAAGACTTTACGTAAAGCTATTAAAATAATCAATGCAATAATAAAAGAAGAAAAAAATTATCCTGAAACAATAGTAATTGAATCTGCTACGTCACTGAATAGTAAAGAAAGAAAAAAACAAATTGAGGAAGAACAAAAAACATTCAATCAATTAAACAAGGAGGTTAAAAAAGAATTAGAAGATAATGGATATGAAGCAACCGATAAAAATATGCAATTGTTAATCAACTGGAAAGAAACAAACGAGTCATGTATATATTGTGGAGAGTCTATTTCATTAAAGGAAGTATTGATTACAGAAATTGAACATATTCTTCCTAAATCAAAATCAATGGATAATTCACATAATAATACTACTTGTTCTTGTTTAAAATGTAACAAAGAAAAAAATAATCGTACACCATATCAATATTTGACATCTAAGAATATGTATGAAGGTTTTAAAAATCGTGTAATGAATCAATATGATAAAATGTCTCAAGATAAAAAGTCTAATTTATTATTTGAAGGTGATATAGATAAATATTCAATCAAATTCATCAATAGAAATTTAAGAGATACTTCTTATGCATCTGTTGCTTTAGTTCAAGAATTAAAAAAATATAATGAGTACCTTGGGGCAAAAGAAGGATATAAAATAAATATTATTACTTCTCCTGGCCAACTTACTAGTAAAATTAGACAATATTTAAAAATTAAAAATAAAGATAGGACTTATTTATATCATCATGTAGTAGATGCAATGATTCTTGCAAGTATTCCAGATACAGAAATAGGAAAAGTATTAATTGAAGCACAAAATGATAGTCAATATTGGTTTAAAGATAAAAATAAAGAGAATAAATATAAAGAAGAAGTATATAATATGTTAAATAATGTATGGCTTTCAAATAGAGATCAAATTCAAAAGTTTAATCAAGATTGTGATAATATGCCTGATAATAATAAAGAGGGTTTAATTAAACGTTCGTATGAAGTATTAAAAAATCCAGTTCGACAATTTAGTCAATATACTGAGTATGCAAAATATATTAAACAAAATGATGTTTATTATAAAATATCGCAAATTGATAATATTTATAATTTGTTAATTAGAAAAAAAGATGGCAGTGCAGATAAAGATAAAAAATTGTTAGATGAATTATTTGATTTATCTAATAAAAAAAATAAAACCCTACTATGTGAAAAAAAGGATCCTAAATTATATCAAAAATTAAAAAATATCTATGAGAAGAATTCTTTTTCTATAAACCCTTTTGTTGATGAATCTAAATATATGTATGGATTAGAAGATGGGGATAAATTTGATTGTTTAAAACAAGGAATTCGAAAAACGGATAATTCAAACAGTCCACTTGTTATAAAATTAAGATATCTTGAAAAAGTAACTAATCCATATATTAAAAATAACATAACTACAAGAAGAAAAAATTTATATAATGAATTTACTATAAATAAACCAAAAAAAGATACTTTAATCGGTTTAGATGGTCTAAAACAAGTGTCAACAAGAATTTTTTATTCTTATGAGGATAAAAAATTTATCTTTTTGCCAATATGTGCAATTAGTTTTGTAAATGGGAAATTAAATAAAAAGGAAAAAAATTATCAAACAACCTATAATAGATTAATTGGAAACAAAAACGTAAAAGAAATGGGGAACATCTATGTAGGAGAATGGGTTGGGGTTTATAAAAAAAATGGAGAATATTTTGAAGGTAGATATAAAGGGTATCATAAGACAAATAATGTTTTAAAGTACTATATTAACGGATTAGATACTTTATCGTGTGCTACAATAGGTTCTAGCGATTTAAGAATTATTATTTATACAACAGATATTTTAGGTAATCGTCATATAAGACTTGACACACAAAAAGAAATATAGTATAATATTAATGTACTAGACGTAGTACTACATATTCAAATTTAACAAAGATTCCTATTATTACACGAATGTGGAATCCAAAAAGAGGGTTAATCCCTCTTTTATTTTTTATTCAATTTTTAAAAGGATGTGAGATATGGGATGGCGTACAATTTGTATAAATGAAGCAATTAGGTTAAATTATAAATTAAATTCGCTTGGAGTATTACAAAAAGATGAAATTGTATGGATAAATTTAGATGAAATAGATATTATTATAGTAGAAACGCTTATGTGTAATCTATCTTTAAAATTATTATCAGAACTTGCTAGTAAAGGAATAACAATGATTGTATGTGGAGAAGATCATATGCCAATAGGAAATTTTATTAGTATAAATGATAATCAAAGGACCGCAAAATTTAATAGACTTCAAATGGAGTGGGATCAGAAATCTAAGCAATTATTATGGCAAAAAATTATAAAACATAAGATATTATTACAAATGATAGTCTTGTATAAAAATAATAAAAAGGATAAAGTGGGTATTTTAAGTAAATATATAGAAGAAGTTGAGTTAGGTGATATTACAAATCGAGAAGGGCTTGCTGCGAAGGTCTATTTTCATGAATTATTTGGTTTAGATTTTATAAGAACTAGAAATGCTACAGATATAATTAATAGTTCATTGAATTATATATATCAAGTAGTTAGAGCTAAAATTGCTCAAGAAATTATCAGTCATGGATATATTTCATCTTTAGGTATTTTTCATTGTAGTGAATATAATTACTTTGGATTTGCAGATGATTTAATAGAAGTGTATAGGCCAATAATTGATTATTATGTAATTCAATTGATTATTAAAGAGAATGTTTCTTTTATGAGTTCGTCTTATAAAGAAAAACTTTTATCACTTTTGTATCTTATTATTTTTTATGATAATAAAAAACAAAAATTAATTGAATCTATAAAATTATTTGTTATATCAGTTACAGATTGTTTATCAAATAAAGAAATAGAAAGGATAAATTTTCCATATTTTTATGATGAAAATTAGCGATTACCGAAAAATGAGAGCAATAATTTTATTTGATTTACCAAGTGTTGAAAAACAGGATATGGCAAATAATCAAAAATTTATAAAAAAATTAAAAAAAATAGGATTTTATATGTTACAATTTTCTGTATATACGAAAGTATTAATTAATCAATCTGAATATGATAGAATTATTAAAAAAGTTAAACAAATTATACCAAACAAGGGGAATATAATAATTTTAAAATTAACGGATAAGCAATACAATGATATGATTTATTTAAATGGTGAAAAAAATAAATACGATAGTATTGTAGGATTAAATAATGTTGTTTATTTTGGAGGTGATGATTATAATTGAATTAAGAATTAATAATCATTTTCTAACAGTTAGTGAATTATATGTAGAAAAAGTCAATTATTTATTAGTATTAAATTATAATACATTGTATTATTTTTTAAATAATTTTTTTAACAGTCAAGAAGCACAAATATTTTTAGGAAACTATAAAATAGATCATAAATCTGCATATATCATTAATTTATTAGATTATGAAAGTATTTCTAATCAATTAATATTAAAAAAAGGCACAATTTTATATGATTATTTAATTGATGAAATAATATCTAAAATTGAAGATACATATATAGAAGAAGAATTAGAAATAGAACTAAAAAAATTAATAGAAAAAGTAATGATAGATAAAACTTTAGAATATGAAACAGAATTTAATATAGATATTAGTAAAATAGTTACTAATTATATTCATTTTAAAATGGATTTAAGTATAGAAAATTATATAAAAAGTATTAAAAAATTAATTATTAATTTAAAAAATAAAAATTTAAAAAAATCCATTATTATTTTTATTAATACTAATATATTTGGTAATGATTTGGATGACTTAGAGGGAGTTATAATATTTAAATTATATTCAAATAATTTTCCTAATATTATTGTAAATAATAACGTAGAGAATATTGAAAAACAAATATTAATAAATCAACTAAAATTAAATTGGCCATGCGAAATTGAAAATAAAACTATATATGAAATAGTTGAAAATTTTGCAAAAGATGTGTCTATAAACAAAGAAATCTATACAGATGATTATATGAAATATGTTGGATATGTACTAATATCTAAAATATTACAATTAAATATAGATTGTAAATTAACTAGTTATAATATAAACAACATACCAAGTTGTTATATAAATTTTATAAAATCATTGTAATTATATTATAATTATGATATAATAAAAAAGGATTCAAAAACTAAAAATGAATAGGACGCTATTCATTGAATTTATATTCAAATTATACATATAACTAAAATTTGAGGTTTTAGGATGTTGTTAAATTTGAATATGATAAAACGCCTTTATAAGGTTCATATTGAGTCTTGTTGTTTTAGGATGTTGTTAAATTTGAATATGATAAAACTGCATTTAATATATATGAAGATGTGTGCGAGTTTTAGGATGTTGTTAAATTTGAATATGATAAAACCTTCTGTTAACGGTGGCTAACCCGATATATGTTTTAGGATGTTGTTAAATTTGAATATGATAAAACCTAAAAAATAACCTTTCTAAAATAATTGTAGTTTTAGGATGTTGTTAAATTTGAATATGATAAAACCAAACTTACGCATAAATATCACATCCTAGTGTTTTAGGATGTTGTTAAATTTGAATATGATAAAACTAACGTTGATTTAGATAACCTCCCTTTTTAGTTTTAGGATGTTGTTAAATTTGAATATGATAAAACTTTTAGCAATTGTTTCGGTTTTTGTTCTTTGTTTTAGGATGTTGTTAAATTTGAATATGATAAAACTAATTGTAATAATGTATTTCGTCGTAGAGTGTTTTAGGATGTTGTTAAATTTGAATATGATAAAACATTAGAATTAAATTAAACAAGGCAGCAAATGTTTTAGGATGTTGTTAAATTTGAATATGATAAAACTGCCCATAAAATCATTAATCGCAAGTATATGTTTTAGGATGTTGTTAAATTTGAATATGATAAAACTAATATATATAGTAACACGCTTTCTACTAAGTTTTAGGATGTTGTTAAATTTGAATATGATAAAACCTTCATCTGTTGGTGAAATTGCTAAATCATGTTTTAGGATGTTGTTAAATTTGAATATGATAAAACTGCTGCTTGATGTAATAATGCCTTTTGCGAGTTTTAGGATGTTGTTAAATTTGAATATGATAAAACGTATGTTTTTTGTTACTTGCACAAGTTTTTGTTTTAGGATGTTGTTAAATTTGAATATGATAAAACCAAATTGCCAAATGAAAGAATAAACAAAGAGTTTTAGGATGTTGTTAAATTTGAATATGATAAAACTCCAAATCCAGAAAGTGAATATGGCTATGAGTTTTAGGATGTTGTTAAATTTGAATATGATAAAACATTTTAACAATTGAATCATCTGGTAATGCTGTTTTATAATGTTGTTAAATTTAAATATGATAAGTAATATTGACTTTCATCAATAATTTTGTTATAATTGATTTAGAAAAGGTGTAAGGTCCCTTATGGTTGAACCTGTTAGTAATGATCAATTTTTATTGATGTTCTACCTTTTCTTTTTTATTTATCGTAATATCATTTTTATGATAAAAAAGTGGCAATGCCACTTTTATTTATTTTCTATATATAATTTTATTAGTTTATATGTATTATTTAAACCATTAATGTGCGTACGTTCCATACCATGAGATGCTTGGATACCTGCACCAATTAGTGCACATTTGATATCATTACCGCCTCTTAAAGCTGCTGATCCATCAGATGAATAAAATGGATATACATCTATTGCATAATTTAAATTATTTTCTTTTGCGAGATGTATAAGTTTTGAGGTCATCTTGTAATCATAAGGTCCAGAACCATCTTTAGCACAAATTGATACCATTTCTTCAGTACAAGTAAGGTCGGCTCCAACACAGCCCATATCAACTACTAAAATTTCGTCAACCATTGGAAGACTAGAACAACCATGCCCTACTTCTTCATAGGTCGTAAAAACAAAAAGAAGTGTATCTTTAGGGGTAATATGGGTTTCTTTTAATTCTTTTAAATATTCTAAAAGTAAGAAAGCACTAGCAAGATCATCTAAAAATCTTGTTTTAATAAAACCTTTTTGAGTATATTCAAATTTAGGATCAATTGATATGTAGTCTCCTACACTTATTCCAAGATTTTCAACATCCTTTTTATTATATACCAATTCATCAAGTCTAACATACATTGTATCTATATTTCTTTCTTTCGTTTTGGCATCTTTATAGACATGGACACTAGGAGATGTAGATAAAATAGTCCCCGTATAAGTTTTACCATCTCTTGTGTGAATTTTACAATATTCGCCATCATAAGTATTAAGAAGAGGACCACCAATTGAAGTAAACATAATTCTTCCGCTGTTATCAATACTTCTAATCATTAATCCTAGTGTGTCAATGTGAGCACTTAAAGCGATTTTATATTCACTTTTTCCTTTTACTTCAACAAAGAGGTTTCCTTTTTTATTTTTAAAAGGGGTATATCCTAAATGTTTTAAATACTCTTCAAGGTAGGTTGTTAATTGAAAAGTATATCCTGAGGGACTTGGAATTGAAGTTAATTTTTCTAATAATTTAATATTTAACATGTTTTGCACTCCTTTTCTTTTGCTATTTTATATAAATCATCTAAATCTTCTTTGGTAAAATAGTACTTATTGCCACAAAAATGACAAGTGGTTTCTTGCGTTTTGTTTTCGTCAATCATTTCTTTAATTTCAATTGCACCAAGTGACAAAATTCCTCTTGCAAAGCGTTCTTTAGAACAGTTACAACGAAAATTTAGGGGAATTTTTTCTAATATTTGAACGTCTTCAGCAATATTGTATATCATATCTTCTACAGTATAGCCAGATGATAACATTTCTGATACGGTTGGAATTAATTTTAATTTTTCTTCAAGTTTATAAATTACTTCTTCACTCGTATTGGGCATAAGTTGTACAATAAAACCACCACTGGATGTTGCCATATTATTTGTATCAACTAAAACACCAAGGCCGACTGCAGAGGGTATTTGTTCACTAACTTGAAAATAGTATGCAAAGTCTTCAGCAATTTCACCGCTAATAATCGGTGTTGAGCCGATAAAAGGTTCTTTTAATTTTAAGTCTTTAATAACACTAATAAAGCCTGTTGTTCCAATTGTTTGTTTTGCGTTTAGTCTAAAATCATTGTATTCAAAATGACAATGGGGGTTATCACAATACCCTCTAATATTTCCATGTGCATCACTATCCACAATTATTTTACCAATTGGTCCATCCCCTTCAACTTTTAAAGTAATGGTTTCTTCTAGTTTTAACATAGAACCCATCATTGCTCCCATACTTAAAACACGTCCCATCGCATCTAAGGCACTAGGATAGTAATGTAGACGTTTTCCTATTTCATTTAAAGTATTGGTATTTGACACTGCATAGATTCTTACTGATTGATTAAAAGCTAATGCTTTAATTATTTCATCATTCATCATAAAATCACCTCATTTATTAGTATATCACATCATGTTTAAAATGATTGACGAAATACTTTATAAAATAAAGGTGGAAAATGGTGATATAATTGACAAATCAATCAATAATTATTATAATAAAGAATAAGAAAATGAGGTAATAATATGAATATTTATGAAGACTATGCAAATTATATTAGTGAATGTCAAGAATTAATTGAAGAAATGATTCAATATAATAGTTCAGTGTATTATGCAATCGCAGATGTCTTAAAAGTAACTGATTATATCTATCAAAAAAATGAAAAAAAAGAAACAATTGATGAAGATATGTTAGAAATTTTTGAAATAGGATATGGATATCTTGCTAATGTACTAGGTGATTTAAAAACATATTATCTTGATTATTTTGATAAAAATATAGAAGTTTTTAATTATTATTCAGAGTTAATGTTATATTCTATCTATATTGAAGATTATAAAAGTCACCTCAATGTCCAAGATTTAATCAATGATGATATTGAAAAAAATTTAACCGATTTAATTTATAAAATTGATGGTATTTTAGTAAATAAGAAACCATATGATAAAAGCACGATAACTGATATTGAGGCAAAAGTGAGTGAAAACAAACCTCAAAATGATAATTATAAACCAGTATATAATGTTTTTAGACTAATTGTTGAAGAACTAGATTTAGAATAAATTATTGAATGTGAATGAAGGAGAATCTATGCTTTATTTATCCAAATTTAACTTTCCTAGTTATGATAAAGAATATAGTTTTAGACTCAGCATAAAGCGGACTTGTTATGATACGATTTATCCTTTTTTTGTTCTGTCTAATCGAGGGTTAGAAACGTTAGAATTTGAACCTATTACGATTCTTTATGGTGGTAATGGTAGTGGGAAATCAACTGTTTTGAATATTATGGCAGAAACTCTTCAATTAAAACGCGATACAATTTATAATAGTTCAAGTTTTTTTGAAGATTATATCAAAATGTGTAGTTTTGAACAAAGAAAAAAAATAAACTTGAATAGTCGTATAATTACTAGTGATGATGTTTTTGATTATATGCTCAATATTAGAACCCTAAATCAAGGAATTGATCAAAAAAGAGAAAATTTATTTGAAGAATATTTAAATACGAAATATGCAACGTTTAAATTTCAATCTTTAGAAGACTATGAACAATTGAAAAAGGTTTGTGAAACTAGAAGCAAAACACAATCAAAATATGTAAGAAATCATTTGAATAACAATATTAGAACGTATTCAAACGGAGAAAGTGCCTATCAGTATTTTACAGAAAAAATTCTAGATGGTGGCCTTTATTTATTAGATGAACCAGAAAATAGTTTGTCACCCCAAAAGCAATTAGAATTGCTTCAATTTTTAGAAGATTCTGTCCGTTTTTATGATTGTCAGTTTATCATTGCAACTCATTCTCCATTTCTCTTATCATTAAAAGGCGCTAGAATTTATGATATGGATGCAGAAGTTGTTGATATTAAACCATGGACTAAACTTAAAAATGTAAGAGAGTATTATAATTTTTTTAAACAATATGAAGATGAATTTAAAAAATAAAAACAGATTATTTAATCTTTTGGTGAAATAATCTGTTTTTTAATTTTATAATTTGTTGGGATCAAATACAACTCCCGTATCATCTTGATTATACATTATACCTTTCGTATAGCAATAACTATTACTATTTTCAAAATTTTTAAAAGACACTTTTACTGAAGAATTTAAATCAATATTTTTGGCTACTTCTAAAAAATCATATACTTTGCTTTTAGGAAGAAGACACCCTTTACCATGACCTAAAAGAATAGAATTAAAATCCAATTTTATAATTCTTTCTAGCATATTAATATATGTAGAAACTGTAGTGGATTCCTCTAGAAAAAGCCAAACAAAAGGACAGGTGGCATCGCTAACAACTAAAATTTTCTCTTCTTTTATATAAAAGCCAACACTTCCTTTCGTATGACCTTCCATAGGAATTGTTAAAACAAGAATAGATCCCAAATCAAATTCTTGGTTAGGTTTTAATGGAATAAGATTGCCTTCTTTTTGTTTTAAAAAATTTTCTTTATCAAAGGTATAATCAATTAAATTTAAATTCAAAGCAGTATCAATCTCATTTTGTCGCCATACTTTATTATTATGTTTTTTACATAAATTGATGTCTTTTTCATCTATATATACTTGTTCAAATAAATAGTTACCACCAGTATGATCCATATGACCATGACTTGCAACAACAATTAAAGGAAGAGTAGTAATGTTAGATATATATTTTTTCAAATTATAAAGACCATATCCTGTATCTATTAATAAAGCTTTTTCTTTTCCAATTATAAGAGTTGTCAGTACTCCCATAGCATCTTTAATTTGATATATATGATGATTTATTTTAAATGTTGTAAAGTAGTTATTCATAAAAGCACCTCAAGTAATATTATAATATATTTTTAAAAAATAAATATAAAATTAAATAAAATAAAAATTATGTATATAAAATGATAATAATTATGTTTTGTAGATCAATAATATAAAACAAATTTAAATTATGAACAAATAAATGCTCAATTTGTTTTAAACTTGACAATTTATGTCATTAAATGTTATGATAAATATTATAAAAATAATATTAGAATAAACCATTTATACATAAACTTATAAATTTAAAAATTTTTATCATTTTGGTTCTTATTAAATATGGGGGAGAAGATGTTTAAGTTTGTTACAAAATTAAAAAATAAAAAAAGAATAAATAAATTGAATGCATTTATTAATAAACTTGAAATTTCTTTTACATTTTTACAAGTAATTGATTTGAATTATTATAAAAATGAAAAAATAATTAATGCATTAGAAAAACAAGAAACTTTTGAAAATATAGTTTATCGTTATAAATTATATTTACAGAAAATAAATGTACATAATGAGACAATTCATACATTAATTATTTCTTATAATTCTATTTTACAAAATTATCCAATAAATTTTATACTTGATAAAATCTTTGATTTTGATAAGAAAAAACTTGATGAATTAAAAAATATAATTGATAGAGTATATTCCTATGTTATTCCTAATCAATTTGATTTTAAAGATCAATATGATAAATATAAGGCAAATCTATTTGATATTATTTCAAATTATGAGATGATTAAAAAACAAAAATTGTTAATTTTAACCCTTGAAAATTATCTTGAAAACTTGCCTGATTGTTATATTGATAATGAACAATCTTCACAAATTTTTATTGAATTGCAAAAGTATTTAGACGCATTGCATAGATTTTCTAAAAAATATTATTCCTTTCCGCTTTTAGATAAGTGTATTATTGATAAACATAATGAAAAATTTATTAATTATCATTTAAGCGATAAACTTTTTGATAACATAAACGGAAAGAGTTTAGATAATGAACAAAGGCGTGCAATTCTTTGTGATGCAAAGTCAAATTTAACGATTGCAGGTGCAGGTTCTGGAAAAACCTTAACAATTTGTGGTAAAGTAAAATATTTATTGGAAAATAGAATGGCAAATAAAGAGGAAATTTTATTGCTTTCTTATTCTAAAGCATCATCAGAAGATTTATCAATAAAAATAAGTGGTATAGCGGAAAATTTGACAGTAGAAACTTTTCACGCTTTAGGGCTAAAAATATTGACAGAGGCGAGTAAAAAGAAAAAAGCAATTGAAGAACAATTAAAATCTTATATTACACGATTTTTTGAGATAGAGTTAGCCAAAAATTCTAAAATAGCTAATGATATTTTTGAATATATTGCCTTATATTTTTATACTCATCCAACCTATGATAATAAATATAATAATGAAGGTGAATTATTTGAAAAACTTAAATCTTTGGATTATATAACCTTAAAAGATAGCTTAAGAAAATTAACCATTGACGAAAAAAGATATGAAACAGTAAAAAAAGAATATGTAAAAAGTAATGAAGAATTAGTTATTGCTAACTTTTTATTTATAAATGGTATAAATTATGAATATGAAAAACCTTATGAAATTGATACGAGTACAATTGATAAAAGACAATATATGCCTGATTTTTATTTAAGTGATTATGGTATATATTTAGAACATTATGGAATTGATAGAGAAGGAAATACACCACAATATTCAAAAGAAGTAGGTGAGCAATATATTGCTTCAATGAATTGGAAACGAGAAATTCATAGATCTAATAATACTATTTGTATAGAAACTTATTCTTATGAATTTAATGAAGGAAAAATTTTTGATAATTTAAAAAAACGTTTATTAGAAAAAGGGGTTAAATTTAATCCTCTTTCACAAATTGAAGTTTTTAATGCATTACATAGTGTATATAATGGAAGAAATTTTAGTTCTTTTTTTAATTTAATAACAACTTTTATATCGTTATATAAATCTCAAGAAAAAGATGATAGTGGTTTTGAAATGTTTAAACATCAGTTAATGAGCACACAATATGAAACAAATCGTGCACAATTATTTTTAGATATATGCAAAGATATATATAATTATTATATTGATGATTTAAGAGTGTTAGATAAAATTGACTTTGATGATATGATTTTACAAGCAATAGATTTATTAGACTCATCACCGAATTTTAAATATAAATATATTATAGTTGATGAATTTCAAGATATATCACGAAGTAGGACAAAATTCCTTCAAAAATTAATACAACATGGTAATTCAAAGTTGTTTGCAGTTGGCGATGATTGGCAATCCATCTACCGTTTTGCTGGGTGTGATATTAATATTTTTTTAGATTTTGATAAAATATTTCCATATGCAAAATTAAACTTTATTACCACTACTCATCGCAATTCATCTGAGTTACAAGAAATTGTAGAACCTTTTATTACAGCAAATCCTAATCAATATAAAAAACATATTAAGTCAACTAAACACCAAGATAGGCCAATTAGAATTATTTATCATAAAGGCAATAAATCAGTAGCTTTTAGTAAAGCCTTATCCGATATTGAACTTTTAAATCCAAATGCTAATATATTAGTTTTAGGACGAAATAAACATGATATTGATTCTTATATATGCCATAAAATTCAAGTTTATGACTATAAAACAATTAAACACAAAGATTTTCCTCAACTCACTTTGAATTATAAAACTGTACATGGTTCAAAGGGACTAGAGAATGATTTTGTCATTTTAATTAATGGTGAAAATGCACAAAATGGTTTTCCAAATAAAATAGAGGATGATAAAATATTAAACTTACTTTTAGGCAAGAAAGATAATTATAGATATGCTGAAGAAAGACGGTTATTTTATGTAGCTCTTACTAGAACAAAATCTATTGTTTATATTTTGTCAGATAAAAATAAATCTTCTGAGTTTGTAGAAGAAATTAAAAATAAATGTTATATAATAGAAGAACAAAGTGGAAGTGAACAAAAACAAGATAAAGAATACTCTTGTCCTTGGTGTAAATCAGGTCGTTTAATTATTCGTACAACAGAAAATAATAAAAGAAAATTTTATGGTTGTTCAAATTATCCTTATTGTAAATATACAAATAATAATATTAATATTGTTCAATATAATAATCGTTGTCCCAAATGCGGGGATTTTTTGGTATCGAAAAAAGGTAAGTATGGAACTTTTATTGGATGTCATAATTATCCAAGATGTAATCACACACAACAACGTTTTTAATTTAAAAATATTACATAAAATACCATATAATATCATAATGTAAAAGATATATAATGATTCGTATAAGTCATTAAAAAAACCTTACTTTTTAAGAGTAAGGTTTTTAAATACTATTTTTTATTGTTTATTTCGCATATGTGGGAAAAGAAGAACATCGCGAATTGTATCTGTGCCAGTTAAAAGCATAACAAGACGATCAATGCCAATACCAATACCTCCTGTTGGGGGCATTCCATATTCTAAAGCTTCAATAAAGTCATTATCCATATCATTTGCTTCATCATTTCCTAGTTCGCGTTCTTTTAATTGATTTAGGAAACGTTCTTTTTGATCAATAGGATCATTTAATTCAGTATAAGCATTGCCATATTCTTTTCCATTAATAAATAACTCAAAGCGATCTGTAAATCTTGGATTATCTTTGTTCTTTTTAGTTAGTGGACTGATTTCAATTGGATGACCATATAAAATAGTAGGTTGGATTAGGGTTTTTTCTACATATTCTTCAAAGAATAAATTAATAATATGACCCACTGTTTGTTCATGTTTGGGTACTTCAATGTTATGTTCTCTCGCAAGACGCATAGCCTCATCAATATCAGTGATTTGCCAAAAATCAATACCGGTTTGTTCTTTAATAGCATCTACCATATGAAGTCTTTTAAAAGGAGCTTTTAAAGAAATGTCTTGATTGCAATAACTGATTTCAGTAGTTCCTAAAAGATGCATCGCAAGGGTGCTGAATAATTCTTCTACAAGCCGCATCATATCAGACAAGTCACCATATGCTTGATAAATTTCAACGGTTGTAAATTCGGGATTATGAGTAGCATCCATTCCTTCATTTCTAAAAAGTCGACCAATTTCATATACTTTTTCCATCCCACCAATAATTAGACGTTTTAAATGTAGTTCAGTGGCAATTCTTAAATAAAAATCCATATCAAGAGCATTGTGATGAGTAACAAAAGGACGCGCTGCTGCTCCACCTAATATAGGATTTAAAACAGGTGTTTCTACCTCAACAAAGTCTAAAGAATCAAGATAATGTTGAATACAGCGAATAATTTTAGGTCTGGCAAAAGCAATTCTTCTTGCCTCATCATTCATAATTAAATCTAGATATCTTTTACGACGTGCTTCTTCTTTGTCTTGAAGACCATGAAATTTTTCTGGAAGTGGCCTGAGAGCTTTAGTGAGGTGAGTATATACAAAAGCTCGAACACTTAATTCACCTGTTTGGGTTTTCATAACTTCTCCCTCAATGCCTACAATATCTCCGATGTCAGCAACCTTAAATAAGTCATACTGTGCATCACCTAAAGTATCGTATCTTAAAAAAATTTGTATTTGACCAAAGCGATCTTGAATATGCATAAAACCAATCTTACCTTGACGACGTTTAGTCATAATTCTTCCGGCAAGTTTTACTTGAATATGCATTTCTTCTAATTCTTCTTTCGTATGATTAAGATATGCATCTTTAATAGACTGAGTTGAAGCGGTTCTCTCATAACGACTACCAAAAGGGTCAATTCCCTTGTCTATTAATTCTTGCATTTTATTACGACGCACAATTTCTTGTTCTGATAAACGAGTATCTTCCATAAAGTTCCTCCAATAATTAGTATACATATATTTATTATATCATATTTTTTTAAAATAAGTAAAAATTTACTACTAATTTATTAATTATTAGCATATATAATAACATACAGGGGGAAAGATAATATGAATAATGATATAACAAGTCAAGTAACGGGTCAAAATATAGTCTTAAAAGATCGAAAAAGATTAGAGATTTCAGGAATTAAAAAAATTGAAAGTTTGAATAATGAAGAGTTTTTAATTGATACAAAACTTGGAATGTTGTTTGTTAAAGGTAAGGAATTAGAAATGCAACAACTAGATGTTGATAATGGTAATCTTTGGATTAGTGGAACGATTAATTTAATTCAATATATAGAAGCGACTAAAAAAGAAAAGACAGGTTTTTTCGGCAAAGTATTTAAATAATGTATACAATTCAAGAAGAGTTATATATCCTCCTTTATTTAGTGGCTTTTGGGATATATCTTTTTTCAACATTAGATATTGTTACTATCATCTGTAAAAAGTTTAAAAAGAAAGCAATAAAAATTATAATTCAAGTGATATTTTGGTTGTTACAAATATATATATCATTTATCTTTAGTTATCAATTGATGAGTGGGTATGTGCCAATATATTTTATTGCTTTTGTCTATAGTGGTTATTTTATTTATGAAAAACTTTTAAAAAGATATTTTAGAAAAGTAATAAATAGTATTTTTTTAGTATTAAAAAGAATAATCAAACTCATAATAAAATTAATAAAACCACTTATTTATTCGAAAAAGTTAACTACTTTTTTGAATAAATTTTTAAAAAGAGAAAAAAGGATTATTAAAAAACAGCTTTTCACAAAACCTCTAAATGAAGAAAACGAAGAAGAGGAAAATAATTTATCATAATAGTTTACAATTGCTAAAAAATGTAGTATAATACTCTAGCAATGTCTTTTAAACATTGTTAGAGTAGGGAGGGTAGCGAAGTGGCTAAACGCGGCGGACTGTAAATCCGCTCTCTCCGAGTTCGATGGTTCGAATCCGTCCCCTCCCACCATTTTTTATAATAGGGCTATAGCCAAGCGGTAAGGCAACGGACTTTGACTCCGTCATTCGATAGTTCGAATCTATCTAGCCCTACCATATTAAAATTTTATAATAAAAAAATAAAAATAAGAACGTAATCATATGATTACGTTCTTTATTTTTTATCATAAAATTGATAATATATATAAATGCTTGACATCTAAATTTAGGTATTATATCATACAATATATATTTTGATTTAAAAGAAAATATGAGGAGAGAATAAAAAATTATGAATGTAAAAAAAATAATTAAAGATTTGAAAGCTTTTAATTATAAATTATTTATTGCATTATGTAGTCTTGCTCTTGCACCAGCAATTTATCAATCAATAAGAACTTTTCTAATTGAAAAAACAGTTTCTTCTTTCGCCTTTGATGTGATTGGACAAATGGAGTGGTTTGATTTAATCAATGAAACTCTTTTAGCTTTTCTGATTATCCCACTTTATTCTATTTTAAATAAACTTTTTAAAGAAAATAAAGAATTATTTGCCACTTATGTATTTAAAATGATGATAATTGTTTTTTTATTCTATGGTCTTTTTTTAGTTGGTATTTTAATATATGGTAAATATTTCATTAGTTTTATGAATCAAAATGATATGGATTTAGATGTCGTAAATACATATTTATATTTAGAAACGATTGCTTTTTTTCTTGGAGTAATTTACAATTTTTCTAATGTAGTTTTTGTTGTTACTGGTAGAGCTCAAAATATGTATATTCTTTTAGTTGTCAACGCTTTTTTATTAATTATAACAGATTTTTTCTTTATTCCATCTTTTGGCATCAATGGAGTTGCTTATTCAAATATGTTGATAAATATGGTTTTGGGAATTGTTTGTATTGTAATTTTGATCAGAACTAAAAATATGGTTTTTTCTTTCTTATCCAAAGGTGATAAAAAAATTTACCAAAAATGGATAAAAATTGGTTTATTTTCAGGGTTGCAAACTTTTATTGATAATATCTTTTATGCACTTATGATAGGAAAGATGGTGAATGTAGTTTTAGAACAAGGTAACTATTGGGTTGCTAATAATTTTATATGGGGTTGGTTATTAATTCCTATTACCGCATTAGGTGAGGTTATCAGAAGAGATTGTCAAAGTGGATATCAAAATTTAAATAAAAATAATTATTATATCCTCACAATGATTACAATTATAATATGGTTTATTAGTGTACCACTTTGGAAATGGTTTTATCGGGATTTACAAAAACTTTCTAATGCAAAGGAAATTTTTACGATAACAATAAAACTTGTTCCATTTTATATCGCCTATGCTTTATACAATATTCCTGATAATATTTTTATTGGACTTGGAAAAACTAAATATAATGCCTTTAATTCAGTAATAATTAATTTTATTTACTATGGATGTTTCTTTTTATTGTATAAAACGCATAGGATAAAGATGACAATGGATACAATCATTATTATGTTTGGTTTGGGAATGGTTTTTCATTTTATTCTTTCTTATTTAGAAGAGAAACATTTAAAGAGGCAATATAATCAAAACAATTCAAAAATGATTATTGATAAGACGAATAATGTTTAATTTATTGCACTTTTTATAGAGCCTCATTTATTTTACTTTAAATATTTGATAAAAGTAAAGTGTTGTGTTATAATAAATATAATGATTAGATAAGGAGGTATTTTATGGGGAAACTTGAAGAATTTTTATTAGAATTAGAAACAGAATTACAGTATTTGAAACCAAAAGATGCTAGTGAAGTTTTAAAATATTATCGTGATCGAATAAATATTGCCCTAGATTATGGGGAAACAATTGAACATATTCTCGCAAAACTTCCCACTCCTCAAAAAATTGCGGCAGAAACGTATAAGTCAAAAGGGACAGATTTTTTGAATATTAGAAAAAAGCAGTTAAGAAAAAAGCAAATTGTAAATGCTATATTCTCTAGTATTTTACTATTCATTATGGTTGTTGCTTTTTTTGCCATCAGTTTCTTTTTAATTACCTCAATTGTTAGATTGTTTAATTTAGTAATTGCTTCTTTTCAAATGAATACATGGATTGATAAAATTACTTTATTTTTTCTTGTAGTTTCTTATATTTTTATAATAATTATTGCAATGATATATATATTTGATTTATTTTATATTATTGGTATGCACTTTTTACAATATGTATTAGATGCTTTGAATAAACAAGAAAAAGAATATAAATTTATAGACTTTACTATTAGTGGTAGTTTGGAGAACACATTCAAAAAGAAAAAAATTCTTGGAAAGATATTATTAGGTTTTACTTTATCGATTGTTTTATTTGGTGTTACTAGTTATACCACAAAAGGATATTTATATCGATCGATGAATAATTTAATAGAAACGAATAAAAGCGTTGACATAGCAGGTCAAATTCATAAAATAACACTCAATGAAAGTGAAGTATTTTTGAAGGTTTCCTCTAGTGATGAAATCATTCAAGTAAAATTAAATTATGGATTTGAATTTGATCATACATTAAACTATGAAGTTATAGATGGTAACTTAATCATTGATTCAATTACAACTAATAAATATGATATTTTTGGTCTTTTAGATGAACCTTTGCCAATTATTGAGATTGTTATACCTACTTCAATGGCCGTATCTGATTTTGATTTAACTTTCAATAATGGTATTTTAGATTTTGCTTATTTAACAAAGGGAATTGATTTAAAAATTAGTGGTAGTAATTCAACGATTGCTTTGACCAAAAATACGATTCATCATTTGCAAATAGATGGTTACAATTTAAATATCAATAATGAAGAAAATCAAATGGATATATGTAATCTTGATATTGAAGAAGGTAGGTATTGTGCAGTAAAAGATGAGTATAATACCATTAAAATTAACAATCACTTAGCTACACTTATTTTACAAGAAGTTCGTGCTGAGGTTGCTGATATAACTTGTCGTTCAACAAAGACGGCGTTAGACAAGATTCAAATTACGAATTTAACATATACCGATTTAAATTCTGAAAGTTATTTAAGAGATGTCTTTTTAACTAAGGCTGTGATTTGTTCGGAAGGAAGTTCAAAGATTTCATTAGAAAGAATAGTGGCTACAGAAGAAATAGAATTCAAAACGGTATCGGGGACGATAGATACGAAATATTTAAAATCACCTAGTATAATTGGAGATTTCAATCGTGGTAGTATTAATTTTTTAAATATAGGTCAAAATACAATTACTCAAGATGAAACCAATGCATATTTAGTAAAGTATAATGCATATAATATAGATATCAATACTACTATATATGCTAATAATGCTGAAACAACAATCAGTAATACTAAAATAGTAAATTTTGATGGTGAAATTGAAAAAGGAAAATTAGCAATTACTTCTTCATATTTTAAAAATAGTAGTATAAAAGAAACAAGTGCAACCCTTGATTTTGCCGACTTAGATGGTGAGACAATGAAAGTGAATGTAGATGGCGGTAATTTTTATTATTATAATGATAATATTACAAGTAATATTATATTAACAATTGAAGGGCAAACTTTAAAGACGAATATAAGTGTGGACGATGAGATCAAACGGGGGGAATAAATGAAAAAAGTGATATATATAATAATGACTATATTAGGACTTGTGGGTTTTCTTAGCCTGTATGTGATTGTATGTTTGGTTCAAGAAGAAGAATTTGCTGGTTTAAAATATGTTATTATGATAATTGGATATCTATCGGTTATTTTATTTGGTGGTGGCTTTTTGATGCTACTTACCAAAAAGAAAGAGGTGAATGAAGATGCTAAAAGATAAAGATCCCCAAATATATGAGGCTATTTGTTTAGAACAAAAAAGACAAGAAGAACATTTGGAATTGATTGCTTCTGAAAATTATGTTTCGAAGGAAGTATTAGAAGCAGCAGGTTCTATTCTTACTAATAAATATGCAGAAGGATACCCATCTAAAAGATATTATGGTGGTTGTGAATATATTGATGTCGTAGAAGAACTGGCCAAAGAAAGACTAAAAAAGTTATTCAAGGCCAAATATGTGAATGTTCAGCCGCATTCTGGATCGCAAGCAAATATGGGTGCTTATCGCGCTTTATTAAAAAATGGAGATACTGTAATGGGACTTGCTTTAGATCATGGTGGTCATCTAACGCATGGACATGCTCTTAGTTTTTCTGGTCAAGATTATCATTTTGTGCCCTATTATTTAAATAATGATGGGATGATTGATTATGATGAAGTTTTACAAATTGCTAAATCAGTAAAGCCCAAATTAATTGTAACCGGAGCAAGTGCATATCCAAGAAAAATTGATTTTCAACGTTTTTCTGAAATTGCCAAAGAAGTTGGAGCCTATTTAATGGTTGATATGGCACACATTGCGGGACTTGTTGCTACCAATCTTCATCAAAGCCCTCTTCCTTATGCCGATGTTGTAACTTCAACAACACATAAAACGCTTCGTGGACCAAGAGGCGGAATTATTCTGACGAATCATGAAGAGATTGCTAAAAAAATTGATAAAAATATTTTTCCAGGAATTCAAGGAGGTCCCTTAATGCATATTATTGCCGCAAAAGCTGTTGCTTTTGAAGAGGCTTTGAAACCAGAGTTTATTTTATATCAACAACAAGTTATTAAAAATGCGCAAGTGTTAGCAGATGAATTGAAAAAACTTGGTTATAAGTTAGTCAGTGGAGGTACTGATAATCACTTGATGTTAGTTGATGTTAAATCATCAGTTGGTTTGACAGGAAAATATGCTGAAAAAGTATTATGCAGTTTGAATATCACTTGTAATAAAAATACGATTCCCAATGATTCTGAAAAACCAATGATTTCTAGTGGTATTCGTCTTGGTACGCCAGCCCTTACAACAAGAGGAATGAAAGAAAAAGAAATGATTGCCATTGCTCATTTGATTGATAAGGCTTTAAGAAATCATGATAATGAAGAACTTAAGCAACAAGTGAAAGAAGAAGTCTTGTTACTTACTAGTAAATTTCCTTTGTAAAATAGTAAAACATATCCTTTTATAAAAGGATATGTTTTTATCAACAATATTTATCTAACTAGGTTAGCAAAATAATTGACAGCATCATAGAAAAATGATAAAATACTAACTAGGTTAGTTAATAGAGGAGGTATATATGGATAAAAGAGAACAAGCAATAAAATTATTAAATAACTTTAGGGAGAATAGACCCCAAATATTTTTAGAAACTTTTGAAAGTTCAGAAAAAGGGATTAATTTTATTTTAGGATATTTAGAAGAAGCAAAGCATGAAGTCATAGCCAAAGATCTTGCACAAGCTTTGAATGTTTCTACCGCAAGAATTGCTACCCTTTTAAATAAGATGGAAAAGAAAGATTTGATTCAAAAACATAATTCAACAAAGGATGCGAGAAAAACAGTAATTATTTTGACAAAAAAAGGACAACATCTAACAACTCAATATAAAGAAGTGCTTATTGATATTACCATTAAAATGATTGAGGAAGTTGGTATGGAAGATTTAGAAAAATTTATTGAAATTTCTAAGAAGATGAAACAATCCATTGTAAAGTTTGGAAAACAGATCAAAAAGATGAAAAAAGATAGTGATAGTTAAAATATTATAACAAGAGTATGGATGAATAGGAGGTATAAAATGATAAATTTATTTAAATATATTAAGAAAAAAGATTGGTTTTTTATAATTATAGCAATAGGTTTTATCGTTGTTCAAGTTTGGCTTGAATTAAAGATGCCAGATTATACTAAAGAATTAACTAAAATTGTTCAAAGTGGAACCAATACAATGACAGAAGTTTGGAAAAATGGGGGCATGATGCTTCTTTGTGCAGCAGGTAGTATGGTGAGCGCAATTATTTGTAGTTATTTCATTTCTCAAGTGGCTAGTTCTTTTTCAATGACTTTAAGAGAAGAACTGTTTAAAAGAATAACTAGTTTTTCTAATGTTGAAATGAATCAATTTTCAACTCCAAGTTTAATTACAAGAACAACCAATGATGTGGTGCAAATGCAAAATTTTATGGCAATGGGGGTGCAACTCTTATTTAAAGCACCTATTATGGCAATTTGGGCAATTTGTAAGATATCAGCAACTGATGTGAGATGGACCCTTGCAACCATTATTTGCGTTTTCATTATTGTGATTTGCGTTGGAATTTTGATAGCTTTGTGCTTACCACGTTTTAAGAAAATTCAAAAACTAACCGATGAATTAAATGATAGAACAAGGGAAAATATTTCAGGCGTTAGAGTTGTTAGAGCTTTTAATGCGGAAGCATATCAAACCCAAAAATTTGAAAATGTCAACGATACAATTACCAAAACCAATTTATTTACTAGTAAAGCTATGGGATTATTAAGTCCTATTATGAATGTATGTATGAATGGATTAATGATTGCAATATATTTTATTGGGGCAATTTTAATCAATGCTATTACAAGTAATGATTTTAACAATGTTGTCTTAGAAAGAGTAAATGTGATTGGCAATATGACAGCCTTTTCTCAATATGCTATTCAAGTTGTAATGGCCTTTATGATGTTAATTATGATTTTTATCATTTTACCAAGAACAATTGTATCTGGTAATCGTATATATGAAGTTTTGAAAACCAAACCAAGTATTACAGATGGTAAACAAGAAAACAGTTTAGAAAAAGAAGGGGGAGAAGTTGAATTTAGAAATGTCTCTTTTTCATATAATAAAGATTCTCTGCCTACCATTAGTAATATTTCCTTTCATGTAAAGAAAGGAGAAACGCTTGCTATTATTGGTGCAACCGGTTCTGGTAAATCTACAATCATTCATTTGATTCCAAGATTTTATGATGCAACAAGTGGTGAGGTTCTTGTCAATGGGATAAATGTTTTAGATTATAAAGTTAAAGATTTAAGAAATCTTGTTGCTATTGCATCTCAAAAAGCAGCTTTATTCAAAGGAACGATTAAAGATAATATTACGTATGGATCATCTACCATAGATCAAGAAAGAATGGATATGGCGCTAGATATTGCTAAGGCCGATTTTGTTAAAGATTTAGAACAAGGAGTAGATAGCATGGTTGCGCAAGGTGGTAGTAATTTTTCAGGTGGACAAAAACAAAGAATTTCAATTGCTAGAGCAGTTTACAAAAATGCACCTATTATTATATTTGATGATACTTTTTCCGCTCTTGATTATAAAACAGATATGTTAGTACGAAAAAAAATTAAAGAAAATTTAAAAGACACTACAGTTATCATTATTGCTCAAAGAATTGGTACTATTATGAATGCTGATAAAATTGTTGTTTTAGATGAAGGAAAAATTGTTGGAATGGGAACACATGAACAATTGCTTCAATCATGCAGTATTTATCAAGAAATTGCATTATCACAATTATCAAAGGAGGAATTATAAGATGCCAGGACCACAAAGAAATAGGTATACAACAAAAGAAAAAGCAGATTTTAAAGCACTTGGCAAATTGTTAAAGTATTGTAAGTCTTATGTGGTAGCAATTCTTGTTGCACTTTTTTTTGCAATGGTTGCTGCCATTACAAGTATTATAGGCCCCAATAAAATTAATGATTTAATGAATGTAATTGAATCAGGAATTCAATCAATTGATGGTATTTCTATGCCTGATTTTCTAAAAATTTGTTATTTCTTAATTAGTATATATATATTAGGTGCCATAGTGAATTATTGTCAACAATTTATTATGGCAGATGTGACACAAAAAACTTCCAAACGTTTACGAAGTGATATCAATAAAAAAATTAATCAATTGCCTTTAAGTTATTTTGATACAACAACAAGAGGAGATATTTTATCAAGAATTACAAATGATGTTGATACTATTTCGCAAACTTTAAGTTCTACTATTGCTAATTTAGTAAATGCTATTACTTTATTTATTGGTGTTATTATTATGATGTTTGTAGTCAATTGGGAACTTGCTTTAGTGACAATTGCTTCATCTATCATTGGCTTTATTTTAGTTTTTTTCATTTTGACTTTTTCTCAAAAGTATTTTAATAAAAGACAAAAAAATTTAGGTGATATGAATGGTCATATTGAAGAAATTTATTCTAACCATCATGTTGTTAAATCTTATAATGGTGAAAGTAAAGCAATAGAACAATTTGATGTAATCAACAAGGAATTGTATCGCAATAATTATAAATCCCAATTTCTTTCAGGTTTGATGCAACCGATTATGAATTTTTCTGGAAATTTATCATATGCTTCTATTTTCATTGTTGGTGTTTTCCTAATTTTAAATGGCAATTCTAATGTTGGTTTTGGTACAATTATTTCTTTTACAATTTATGCTAGATTATTTTCCCAACCTCTTTCAACATTTGCTCAATCACTTACTTCTATTCAACAAGCTTCCGCTGCTTCAAGAAGAGTATTTGAGATGCTAGAAGCACCTAATTTAGAAGATGAAAGCAAGAAAAATAAAAAACTTGAAGAAGTAAAAGGAGATGTAGAATTTAAAAATGTTCAGTTTGGTTATCACAAGGATAATCTAATTATTAAAAACTTTTCAATTGAATTAAAAAGAGGACAAAAAGTGGCTATTGTTGGACCAACAGGAGCAGGAAAAACAACAATTGTAAATTTATTGATGCGATTTTATGAGGTTACTAGTGGGGATATTTTAATAGATGGTGTTTCAATTCAAGAGATGAAAAGAGAAGAAGTGCATAATTTATTTGATATGATTTTGCAAGATACATGGTTGTTTCATGGTAGTGTAAGAGAAAATCTTGTTTATAATAAGGAAAATGTTACCAATGAAACTCTAGATATGGTATGTAAAGCAGTAGGATTACAACATTTTATTCAAACTCTGCCTAATGGATATGATACAATATTAGATGATTCAATTAATATTTCAGAAGGTCAAAAACAACAATTAACAATTGCAAGAGCAATGATAAAAGATGCACCATTGTTAATTTTAGATGAAGCTACCTCATCAGTTGACACAAGAACGGAAATTGTAATACAAAATGCGATGGATCAGTTAACAGTTGGTAGGACTTCATTTGTTATTGCACATCGGCTTTCAACAATTAAAAATGCAGATATCATTTTAGTAATGAATAAAGGTGATATAATTGAACAAGGAACTCATGAACAATTGCTTGCAAAAAAAGGCTTTTATGCTGAATTGTATAATTCACAGTTTGAAATTGTTTCATAGATAAAAATAACAAAAAAAGGAGTTGTAAAAATGGAAAAACCGGTGAATAAAATACATAAAATGATTAGAATCCTTACAGTTGCTCCTTTTATGGCAATCATCACTCTAAGCATACTTTTGATTTTTAGAAAAGAAGTGTATCCCAATCTTTGGTATTATCTATTTAGTCTTTGTTTCCTCGGTTTGTTGCCACTTCTTGCTTATCCTTTACAAAGATTTATTCCACCTTTTAAAAATCAAGGAAGAAGGGGTCAACGAAATTTAGCCATTGTATTTGCGGTAATAGGTTATATTTTAGGTTGTATTGTTGGACTTTTTGCCTCTTATACAAAAGAACTTTGGCTCATTTATCTAGAATACTTATTATCAGGATTAACAATAGCAATTGTGAATAAATGTTTTCATTTGAAAATTAGTGGGCATGCGTGCGGAATGATAGGTCCGGTTATGTTGTTTATTTATTTTAAATTGTATATTATGGCAATGATTGGTTTGTTTATAGCCGTTATTGTATATATATCTAGCATAAAAATGAAAAGACATACTTTCTATCAATTACTAGGTGGTAGTCTTGTTCCTATTATTGCTATCCTTATTTTAATCCTCATTTTAAATTAAAAAGGCCAAATGATTGGCTTTTTTATTTTTTTCAAATATAATTGAAGAAAACCAATAAAAGTATATTGAATTTTGTTGAATAAGTAGAAGGAAATATTATGCATAAAAAATCCCATATCAAAAATTTAGAAGATATTATTGAAGAATTCAGAGTTGGAAACTATGATTCTTTTGATGAATTTTATCACCAAACCAATAAGCAATTATATGTCTTTATATATGATATTATTAGAAATCGTCAATCAAGTGAAGACTTGTTACAAGAAACATATATGAGATTTTTAAATCATATTGACAAATATAAAAAGAATACCAATTATTTTAATTTCCTTGTAACCATTGCTAGAAATTTAGCCATTAATGAATATCATAAACAAAAAAGAATGGTTTATGATGAAGAATATATATATTCGGTGAAGGAAGAAAGCCCAACTGATGTACCTGATTTGTTTTATTTGTTAGATTATTTAAATGAAAAAGAAAGAGAAATTGTTATTTTACATATGATTGATAATTTAAAATTTAAAGAAATTGCCAAAATGAAAGATAAACCTTTAGGTACTATTCTTTGGCTTTACAATAAGGCTATTAAAAAATTAAAAAGAAAGGTGGAAGAAGAAAATGAAAACTAAAGATTTAAAAAAACATCTTAATAATTTAGTAGAAGAAGTTGAAACTCCCATTTTTGATGCTTCCCTTTTTAATCATGTAGTATATCAACCGATAAAAGTAGATAGCAAACAAAAAAATCATAAATTTGTTTGGGGTCTTTTGTTCTCTTTTGTTCTTATTTTTATTACTTTGATAGTTGTTGTTCATATAGATGATAGATTTAATCAGTTGAATAAAGTTGAAATTTCTATGTCTAAAACAAAAAAACAATTAGCTTATCAGACTTTAGGCATTTATAGTTTAATTGAAGCATCATCAATGCAACAAGGTGTTTTCCTTTCTATTAGTAATCAAGAGGAAGTCAAAAAAGAAATAGAGTCATACTTAATATTGGCTAGAAATTATTTAGATTTAGCTAATGCAGAGGTGAAATTATATAAAAGTGATAAAAAAACCTATCAATATATGTATAACTTTAAGGTAAATAATGAAGAGGTATGGTTTTATTTTAACGAAGAAGCAGATGAAGAACATAGTGATATAGATGAAGTTTCTTCTCATATTATAGGGTGTTTATATATGAATGATAAAGAATATCCTGTTGTAGGTGAAAAAGAAGTGGAAGGATTAGAGATAGAAACTACTTTGATTATATATATCACCGATATGTATTATATTGAGGTTTGTCAAGAAATTGAAAATGCGGAAAACGAATATGAATTTACATACTATCATCAAAATAAAAAGCAAAAATCATTGGAGATTGAAATAGAACAAGAATGGAATGTCAATAAAATTTCGATTGAAGATAAAGATTATGCGGGCAATTTGAACAATAAAATGGAATTTGAAATGATGGACAACAAAATCTTATGTGATATAGAAACAAAAAATTATAAAGGAGAAGTAGTCATTATAATTCAAGGGAATAGTTATGAATATATATTTATGGAAAAAGATTAAAAAATAACCAATAAAATTCTGCTTTCATTTGTTTCATAGATGAATATAAAAGAAAGAGGTAAATATAAATGAAAAAAAATAAGTTATTTTTGTCAATTATTTCAGTGTTAGGATTAGGATTATTATCGGTAGCGGTTATATCTTGTAAAAAAACATTTCCCAACAATTCAATGAGTATAAAAGATATCTATTCTCAAAATATTGTAGCATCCATAGGTCTTTTAGATAGTCAGTTAGAAACTAGTAAAGTCAATGTATCAACTCAAAAAGAGGTTAATCAAAAGATGCTTTTAACAAATACAACCGAAATTGATTTCAATGAACTTGTAAGTTTTGTAAAAAGTATGGCAACATTTGTTGATGATATGGAAAATAAATTTGTTGTAGAGGAATCAGATAAAGATGCATATGAAACTAAAATTACTTATAATGGTCAAGGTTTAGATAAAGAAGAACAAACTTATATGATTTATTATAAGGAAACAATTGTAAATGACAAGGATAAAGACAAAGACAAAGATGAAGTTGAAACGACTTTAGAAGGAATTGCTATTGTTGATGGTCAAGAATATCAAGTGTTTGGCAAAAAAGAAGTGGAACAAGATGAACTAGAAATAGAATTAGAAATTATCTTTGATAAAGATAATTATGTAAAAATTTCGCAAGAAAAAGAAAACAATGAAACCGAATATGAATATGAAATAGTAAAAAATGGTAAAACTGTAAATGAATTTGAAATGGAATTTAAAGAGAAAAATGGTAAAATAACTGTTGAAATTGAAAAAGAAATCAATGGTAAAAAGGAAAAAATTGAAGTAAAAGGTTCTGATAATCGCAATACAATAAAAATTGAAATAGAATTAAATGAAATAAAATCTAAATTTTTATGTGAATATTTTACTAAAGAAGATGGTTCTAATTCTTATGTATTTACAAATATTGAAAATGGAGAAAAAATTGAAGTTTTGGATAAAAACTAATAATAAAATTGACAGTACTATTTTAGTGTGCTATAATATAACTAAATATTTTTATAATAAAACTCTAGTCGTTCTAGGGTTTTATTATTTGGAATGAGGACATAATTTATGAAAATAATTGTAATTGGTTGTGGGAAAATTGGTAAGACGATTATTGAACATGTTAGTAAAGAAGGCCATAGCCTTGTTATTGTTGATAATAACCGAGAAAAGGTAGAAGAATTAATTGAAAGATATGATGTAATGGGAGTAGTCGGCAATGGTGCTAGCCTTGATATACAAGAAGAAGCAGGAGTAAAATCTGCCGATTTAGTGATTGCGGTAACTCCTGAGGATGAAATTAACATTTTAGCCTCAATGGTTGCAAAAAAACTAGGTGCTAGTTCTACAATTGCTAGAGTGAGAAATCCTGAATATTTACGCCAAACAAAACTTATGCAAGAAGAATTAGGACTTTCTATGGTAGTAAATCCTGAACAAGAAACAGCAGATGAAATTATTAATATGGTAAATTTACCATCTTTATTAAAATTAGAACCCTTTGCTAAAGGCAAAGTTAATTTGGTAGAAATTTTAGTAGAGGAAAATAATCCTTTAATTGGTGAAACCTTAATTACAATGAGTAAAAAGATTAAAACGAAGGTTTTAATTTGTGCTATTCAACGCGCTAGTCATGTTATTATTCCTAATGGTAATTTTAAAATTGAACAAGGTGATCGACTTAGTATTACCGCAAACGCGAGTAGTCTTGTCACCTTTTTAAAAGAATTAAATCTCATTAAATCGCCACTTAAAAATATTATGATAATAGGTGGGGGTAAAATTAGTTACTATTTAGCAAAAGAACTATCTAATAAAAAATATCATATTAAATTGATTGAAATGAATAAAAATCGGGCTGAAGAAATGGCAGAAGCACTACCAAAAGTCGATGTGATTTGTGGCGATGGTACGGATCATGATTTGCTTATTGAAGAAGGCATTGAAGCTTCTGATGCCTGTATTGCTTTAACAAATGTAGATGAAGAAAATATTATTGTTTCAATGTATGCAACAAGACTGAAAATCAAAAAAGTGATTGCGAAAATCAAACGCAATAGTTTTCTTACTATGGTCAACGATTTAGGCATTGCTAGTATTGTTTCTCCTAAAGATATTGTGGCCAGTAAAATTATTAGTTATATTAGAGCTCTTTCTAATAAAAGAGGGAGTAATGTTTTAACTTTATATAAACTAGTAAATAATCAAGTTGAAGCCTTAGAATTTGATGCAAAGAAAAAGGAAAAATTTTATAATAAACCCCTAAAGGATTTAAATATTAAAGAAAATTGCTTAATCGCTTGTATTATAAGAGATGGTAATGTTTTAATTCCTAGTGGGAATGATTGTATTCAACTCAATGATAGAGTATTAGTTGTGACGACGCATCAACAATTTGATGATTTAATGGATGCGTTTGAATAGGTAATGGGATATGAATGTAAAAGTAATCGGTAAAATTGTTGGTAAAATAATGATTCTTGAGGGAATCTTAATGTTTTTTCCTTTTGTGGTTTCCATTATTTATAAAGAAAATTATATATATATTTTATCCTTTCTAATACCTAGTTGTTGTTTAATTATTATTGGTAAGTTATTACAACTCCTAAAGCCAAGCCGAAAGGGGTTATATCAAAAAGAAGGATTTGCGGTATGTGCATTAACATGGATTGTAATGACTATTTTTGGTGCTTTGCCTTTTGTGATCAATCAAGATATTCCCAATTATATTGATGCTTTGTTTGAAACAATGTCAGGATTTACCACAACAGGAGCGAGTATTGTTCCTGATATTACCCAATTGGCTCATAGTTCACTTTTTTGGCGCAGTTTTACTCACTGGATTGGTGGAATGGGAATTTTAGTTTTTATTTTAATTTTTATTCCTGAAAGTGAGGATGGGTCTTCCCTTCATTTGTTAAAAGCTGAAAGTCCTGGACCTCAGGTAGGAAAATTAGCATCTAAAATGAAAATGACAACGAGAATCCTTTATTTAATTTATTTGGGTCTTACAATTATTGAAGTTATTTTATTGTTGTTTAGCCCTAAACAAGTAGCTTCAGATGGTACTGTATATCAAATGGATTTGTTTAATAGTCTATTGACTGCTTTTGGTAGTGCAGGAACAGGTGGATTTGGTTTTGTTACAAATAGTATGGAATATTTTAGTGCTTATTCTCAGTATGTCATAGCAACCTTTTTAATTTTATTTGGGGTGAATTTTAGTTTATATTATCTGATTTTAATTGGAAAATGTAAAGAAGCGTTTAAAAGTGAAGAATTAAGAACTTATTTAATGATTATTGTTATTTCTGTTTTTATAATTTGTTTCAATGTTATCAGTAATCAGATTGATAATTTGCAAAGTTTAGGTGTAATGGATCTAGAAGAAATTTTTAGGCACTCTTATTTCCAAGTAGCATCAATTATTACTACTACTGGTTATTCAACGACAAATTATGAATATTGGCCAGAACTTTCTAAATGTATTATTCTTATTTTAATGCTTTTAGGAGCAATGGCTGGTTCAACGGGTGGGGGAATTAAAATATCTAGATTAGTTATTAGTTTTAAAGGAATTTTTACTAGAATTCGTAAGTTAATCAATCCTAGATATGTATCTAAAACCAAATTTGAAGGCAAAATCCTTGAAGAGACGACAACTAATGATGTTTTTGCTTTCATTACGTTATATTTTTTCTTGACCTTTATTATTATTTTGATTTTATCTTGTGATCCTATCAATGGAACTGTAGTTAATGTGGCAGGGAAAGAAGTTACTCATGGTTTTGTTTCAAATTTTTCAGCCACCATTTCTTGTCTTTCTAATATTGGACCAGGACTGGAGGCAGTAGGCCCATATGGATCTTTTAATTTGTATAATCATTTTTCTAAAATTGTTTTAACTTTTGCCATGCTAATAGGTCGATTAGAAATTTTACCGGTACTCATTTTGTTTACGCCTAAAACATGGAAAAAATAGTAGGTTGTAAAAGTGAATAAAGTATTGGAATATTTTAAAAGTTTATCAAAAGATGTCTTTACAAAAGATATAACGGTATATGGTTATGAATCGAATTACCCCTATCACCTAATTAGCAGTATACTACCCTATCTTTTTTCTAATTTAGAAATAAAAGAAAATTTGGCTTTAAAATCAAATAGCAATCGGGATGGTAGAATCAAAGAGAAAAAGTATCTTGTCATTCATGATACAGGAGATACAACTAGAGAAAGAAATGCTGCATATTGGAGTCATGTTGTCAAAACACAAATGCATAGCGATATGCAATATCATGCGAGTTTTCAATATGTTGTTGGCAATGATGGAATTTATCACAATATTCCTGATAATGAAATAGCCTATCATGCAGGAGATGGTACGCAGTTTGATTATAAATTATATTATACGGGTATTAAGAAACAAAGGGATTGTAAAGTTACAATAAAGAAGGGATATTATTATATCAATCATCAAAACACCAATGTTTTGGTTCCTTCTACAAGCAGACCTCTTTTTCAATCAGATATAAATGATGATGGGATTTTAGTGGTAATAAAAGATGATGAATATTATTTAGGAGAAACATATTTTAATCAAACTTATCAAAAAATTGCTAATCGTGGTGGCAATAACAATGGGATTGGAATTGAAATTTGTGTAAATCAAGGTGATGATATCTATCTTAACTATCAATTGGCAAGTAAATTAGTTGCTAAATTATTGGATGAATATCATTTACCATTAGATAGTATAAAACCACACCATTTTTTTAGTGGTAAAAATTGTCCACAAACCTTAAGAGAAAATCATCTATGGCCTCATTTTATTAAATTGGTAAAAACCGAATATGATGTGCTTCAATTTGAAAAAGAAGGGTATCAAATCCAATTGGTGCCATTGAGTGACAATATTTTAAAAAATGGTCGAATTACTTCTAATCCACAAAAGCGACAGTATAAAATTATTACTAAAAAAGATGAAAGTGAAGAAGAATATGAATACATCTTCTAAAGTACATCTTGCTAAATATTTAAAAGAATGTGGTAATTATACCAAAAGTCAGGTTCAAGATTTAATCAAACAAAAACGCGTTTTAGTCAATCATCATTATTATCCGCTATCATATATTGTAAAGGAAAGTGATATAATTAGGGTAGATGGTATGGTTTTATCTAAGGTACCATATGTTTATTATTTGTATCATAAACCAGTTGGCATTGTTTGTACCAACAATCTCAATATAAAAAATAATATTATAAAGCAAGTGAATTTGCCTTATCGGATTTTTTGTGTTGGTCGTCTTGATAAAGAAAGTAGTGGTCTGATCATTTTGACCAATGATGGTGTTTTTGCAAATGATCTGATAAATGCCGATAAAAACGTGGAAAAAGAATACATTGTAACGTTAGAAAAACCAATTGATCAAAAATTGTTAGAAAGTCTCAAAACTCCTATTACGATTCGCAATAAGATTACTAAAGAAACGAGAGTGAAAATAATAAATAATTATAGTTTTCAAATTATATTAACAGATGGTAAATATCATCAAATTAGGCGTCTAGTGATAAGGGGTGAAAATAAAGTAAAGACACTCAAAAGAATTAGAATTGGTAAGTATAAGTTAAACGGATTAAAAGAGAATGAAATTTTAAAATTTAATGGAGGTAATGATGAAAAAATTTAAAATTGTTCTAATGTTTATAGCGATGTTTATGATGGTAGGTACGCTATCATCTTGTGCAAGTAAACCAAAAGAATTTTCTTCTAATGGCATTACAATAACATTGACTAATAAATTTAAGTATGGCAATGATGAAAATGTACAAGTATTATTGCTTACTAGTAAAATCGGATTTATGGGAAATGGCGAATATAAAACTTCTGTAGGAGTTTCTGATAATCAACTTGAACACTATACCCAAAAAGTCTTAAATGTATCTGGTAAAACAGCAGATATTACGAATTATGACGAAGATGGAGTAACGTTTTGTTATGCATATTATACCGCAACCGCTCAAAATATAACTTTTAAATATATGCTTATTACCAAAGAGGGGGCTAGTAAATATTACACGATGAATTTTTGGTCGAAAGAATCTGAATTCGATGAATATAAAGACCAATTTTTTGAATGGGCTAAAACAATTCAAGTTGAATAAAATGAACCTTTAAAAAAGAAGAAGAGTTAACATTCCAAATGATGAAAAAGTTAACTCTTTTATTTTTTATGTTTTGAATTAAATAAAATAAAAAAGATAGCAAGATAATAGATATGAACAATAAAAAAAGGAGTAAATGCTAACTTAATTGAGGTAATTTAATAAATATCACATTAAGTCAGCACACTAAAGCAAAAAAGGATTAATCAAAATTTGAAGTGGTTAATCCTTTTAAAATTATTTTAGTATTTTATTAAGTTATTAAAAGCATTGTTATGATTTTCAATGTCTTTTTTAGTCTCCACCAGTCAATAATTTGATTTGATTATACCAGAAGCATTATCCCACATATGAGTTACTTAAGAGGTAATTTTCAAAATTAAGAAAGATATATATACAATTATTTACATATATTGTGATTTATTATGAAAAAAATGATATAATTAGGTATCGATAAATATTACTGCTTAGGCAGAGTTATCAAAATATTATGGAATAATGGAGGAGTTATAATTCTAACTGAAAAAGAAAAAGATTATATATTATCTTATTATGGTGAAATAAGTAATGAAGAATGCGGACCATGGAATACATCACTTAAATCAAAATGGTATGATTATAAAATTACTGAATACTTTGAAGAAAACTTTAAACTAAAATATGCCAAAAATATTTGCAATATTGGTATAGGGACTGGTCATTGGGATAGATACTTATCATATCATATGAACGATAAATGTCATTTGGTTAGCATAGATATAGACCCTGATATTACGGAAACATTTAGATTATGTTTAGAAAATGAACAAAATAAAAGAAAGATAGAAATTATTAATAAAGATATATTTAAATACAAACCAACAATTAAATTTGAAATTATTACTATGATAGGCTCAACTGTACAAGAGATAGGATTTTATAAAGAGATATTTCATAAAGCTGTATCAATGTTAAGCGATAATGGTGAATTATTTTATTCATGTGTAACTAAAGAAGAAACAAAAGAACAACTTATAGATGCTATTACTGATACTGGGGCAAAATGTGTTGATTATCAAAGACTTGAAAAGTATGGATTCGTGTTAATAGTATCTAAAATCACTCGATAATATTACAATAAAATGCAATAACATATCTTAAGTCGTATGAGTAATTCTAACTGCTTCTTAATTTTTTATTTTAAATAGTCAAAAATTAAAAAAATAATAAAATTTGTCTATTTAAATTGACTATATATAATCTAAGTGATATAATATATTATATAAATAGGAGTGATTTTATGAATTTATATAAAAGGGAAGAATATTTAAAAAGAATAAGAGGCTTTTATCATGATACGGAAATCATTAAAGTAATTAGTGGTGTAAGAAGATGTGGTAAATCATCTTTAATGCTTACTATTAAACAAGAATTACTAGATAGTGGAATAAGTGAAGAAAATTGCATATTTATTGACTTAGATAGTAGAAAATATAATAAGATTAAAACTGATCAAGATTTAGAAGATTTATTAGAATCATATTCTAACATTCGTGGTACAAAATATATTTTTATTGATGAAATACAAAACATTAAAAATTTTGAAGAGGTTATAAATGCCTTTAGAACTGATGGCGAATATTCAATTTTCATAACAGGATCTAATTCTTATTTATTAAGTGGAGAACTTGTAACTAAACTTACAGGTAGATATATTGAGTTTGAAATTTTCACTTTATCATTTTATGAATATATCGAAATGAAAAAATATTATAATAAACAAGTTGATTCTAATATTATTAATGAACTAAATAATTATATTATTGAAGGCGGTTTTCCAAAAACAATTCAATATGATTCAATTATTGATAAAAGATCCTATACTAATGCAGTTGTTGAAGAAATATTTGAAAAAGATATTAAGAAAAGAGTAAAGGTTAGAACTGTTGAAACATTTAATTTAGTTAAAAACTTTATAATCAATAATTATGGTCAAACTATGAGTGTTTTAAGTATACAAAAAGGGTTAGAAAATGTAGGCATAAAGGTGAGAAGAGAAACAATAACTAAATATATTGATATACTTGTTAGTGCTAAAATAATTTATCAATGTGATAGATTTGATATGAAAAGTAAGCGAGCATTAAAAGGAGAAAAAAAGTATTATTTAGCAGATTCATCATTTTATTATGCGATAAATACAGATAATAGAATAAACTATGGTTCTGCATTAGAAAATGTAATCTATACATATGCTAGAAGTAAAAAATATACAGTTAGCGTTGGTAGAATAGGTTTATTAGAATGTGATTTTATCTTGAGGGATGATTACCTAAACTATTCATATATACAAATTGCTTATACTATTTTAGAAAGTAAAAAAACGGAAGATAGAGAATATAGTTCATTAGAGCTAATAAAGGATAATTATCCAAAATACGTTTTAACAACAGATTTTTTAATTCAAAAGCGTAACGGAATTGTTCATGCTAATATAGCGAGCTTTATTAATAATAATTTAATGTTTTAATAGTTAGTTTCTTAAATATGATTATGGCGATATATTAGAATATCTCGGATTGAATAAATAATGAAGATTAGCTTAACAGCTAGTCTTTTTCTTTTAATAAAATCAAAACTAAGAAAAGATTGAAACTGATACTGTAGAACATACTTACATTTTATCAAGATGCTTTATGATATTCACGATTTAGATAATCTTACAAGACAAGATATTTGCTTATTAATTAATAAAATAATTGTTCACCCTAAAATAAAAAAAAGAAAAATCTATCTTACATAATATTGAAATCTATTACAATTTCATTGGTAAGATAGATTAATCTAATTAATTACCTCATTTAAATGAGCTAATTTACTCCTTTTTCATTCTTTAGTATAGATTTATTCTTGTTCTTTTTTTTCTTTTAAGATATTTTCTAAAGCAATACCAGGATTTGTCATATTGCTTTCGTCTAAAACCATATTGATAATTTCTTCACTTAAAATATGGTGGTCTAATAAAACCTGTTTAATTGTTTTTTCACTACTAATTGCCTCATTGACTACGTTGCATGCTTCTTCATGGCCTAAATGTGGTGATAAAGCAGTGATTAAGTAGATACTATTGTCTGTTTTATATTTCGTAGTATTTGCAATCAGTCCACTAATTGCAAGATTATGAAAGGTTCTAGTTGCTCTTCTAAGAGTAGTAATTTGTTCAAAAAGGCTCATTAAAATAATAGGTCCAAAAACATTGAGTTCAAGTTGACCAGCTTCAATAGCCTTCGTGATTGTGACATCAAGACCGATCACATAAAAGCAAACTTGGTTGACCATTTCAGGAACAACGGGATTATATTTACCAGGCATAATAGAAGAGCCAGGTTGAACATGAGGGAGAGTAATTTCACTAAAGCCATTGCTACCAGAACTTGCCATCAAGCGTAAATCACTAGCAGTTTTAGATAAATTTAAAGCGAGTAATTTTAAGGTGCTACTAGCTTGACCAAAAGTATCAAAATTACGTGTGGCATCAATTAAATCTTTAGCTGGTTTAATTTGTTCACCAGAAAATTTATTCAAGTAATAAATCACTTTTTTACGATACTTTTCATTTGCATTAAGACTAGTACCGATTGCGGTAGCACCCATATTCACCTCAAGCAAAGCCTCAATTGCTACATCAATTCTTTTCATATCACGATTTAAAGCACTAGCATAAGCGCTAAACTCTTGACCTAACCTAAGGGGTAAAGCTTCTTGTAGATGCGTTCTACCCATTTTAATCACATCTTTAAATTCAGTGGCTTTATTCAAATAAGCATTATAAAGTTTTTTGAGTTCTACTTGTAGTTTTTTAAGTTGTTTGACAATAGCAATTTTACCCGCTGTTTGAATCACATCGTTAGTTGATTGGCCAAAGTTTACATGATCATTGGGATGAACAAAATCATATACACCCTTTTTTCCACCAAGAAGTTCATTTGCACGATTTGCAATTACTTCGTTAGCGTTCATATTCATACTGGTTCCGGCTCCACCTTGAATTAAATCGGTTACAAATTGTCCATGAAGTCGCCCATTTAAAATTTCATCACAAGCAAGCATAATCGCTTTACCTACTTTTTCATCAATGTTCAAAGCATCAACATTGGCTTTAGCAGCAGCTTTTTTAACAATTGCCAAAGCTTTTATCATTTGTCTACAAATGCCACGTTTTGTAATTTCAAAATTTTCTTTTCCACGCAAAGTCTCAATACCATAGTAGGCTTCAGCCGGAACTTGACGCTGTCCTAAAAGATCTTTTTCTATTCGATATCTCATAGCTTCTCCCTTCTTTTAATTGATAATTTAAAACCATGATATATGATATCATAAAATTTAAAAAAATTCAATCATATTTAATTATATTTTCTAATATTTTCGCATAAATTGTAACAAAGGTGATAAATTTGAAATTAGAAATCGAAGGAACTACTGCACTAAGAGGCAAAATTAGTATCAGTGGTTCAAAAAATGCAACGCTACCTTTGATGGTTTGTAGTATCTTAACCGATGATTTGCTTATTCTTAACAATGTACCCAATATTAGCGATGTTTTGATGCTTGCTAATTTGTTAAAACAAGTTGGGGTTGAGGTAATTTATTTAGAAGATAAAAAACGAATGTATTTGAAACGAAATAAAATTCAAATAAACTTGCAATCAGAAGATGTACATAAAATTAGGGCATCTTATTATATTATGGGAGCACTTGTAGCTTGTCGAAAAAATTTTAAAACAAGTTATCCCGGAGGATGTTCTTTTACCAAAAGACCGATTGATTATCATATTGAAGCATTTAAAAGTGTGGGTTATAAAATTACAGAAAATAACAATTGGCTTATTTTTAAAAAGAAAAAAATTAACAATAAAAACCATAGTTTTCGACTTTTTCAAAAATCAGTTGGAGCAACCATTAATATTATATATATATCGGTAATTAGAAAAGCATCAACAATAATTAAGAATCCTTCACTAGAACCAGAAGTACTTCAAGTTATTCATTTATTAAATAAAATGGGTGCGAAAATTACAATTTTAGATAATGATACGATTGAAATTGTTGGTGTCAAAAAATTAAATGGTGCGTATTTTACTATTATGAGTGATCGAATTGAGGCTGGTAGTTATATGCTTTTAGCAGCAGCTGTTGATAAAAGTGATATAAAAATTGAAAATGTCTATTTGCCTCATTTGCGTGAAGTAATCAAGACCCTTCAACAATTAGGGGTTAACGTACGGGAAAATAAAAATAGTATTGAAATTAAAAAAGATTTTCCACTTAAAGGAATTCAAAAAAAGATTTCTTTCTATCCCTCTTTTCCAACCGACCTACAACAAATTTTAACAGTTGTATGTACGAAAGCGATTACTCCTTCTATTATTATGGATACAATTTATCCTAAAAGGGTTTCACATGTTGCAGAAATCGTAAAAGCAAAGGGGAATGTTGAGGTTATTCATGATAAGATATATATATATTCTTCTGCTTTAGAGGCAACGAATATCTATGCACATGACTTAAGATGTGGTTTTGCTTGTATTGTGATTGGAGCAATTGCGAAAGGATGTACAACAATTGATCATGTTGAGGTTATTTTAAGAGGATATGAAGATTTAATCAATAAATTAAAGGCTTTAGGATTAACAATAAAGATAATGTAAAACTACTTGTAAATTAAGAAACATTATGATATAATTATACGAACAAAGGAGGTTTCGTATGAGTGAATCACTAATCACAACTTTAAAAATTATTCTCATCGTTTTTGATGTTCTCATCATATTATCCATTATATGTTATGCTTTTAAGGGCTTTCGTAAAGGATTGATTCATACTTCGTTGGTTTTAGCGAGTAGGATTTTACCTTTATTGCTTATATTACTTTTTATAAAACCCATTGGGAAGATAATTATTCATGCACATATTCCTTATGATGAAGAAGTATTGACCGAAGAAGTATCTATTAGTGGTATTGTGAAAACCGAAATTGCTAATAATTATTTTGATGGCAATCTTGATGAATTAATACAAACCAAACTTGACCTTTTAATTGATGACTTTTTGATATCAATGGTCGGAATTGTCTTATATATTGTTTTTGCCATTTTTGTTTTTTTAATTCTTTCCCCTCTAATAAGATTAATTTTTCGTTTGACACTTCCTTTTGCCAAAGCCAAAGAACATCATCTTTTAAGCCGTATTTTAGGAGGATGTCTTGGTGTTTGTTCTTATTTCGTTTTATTTGTAGTTTTGATATTGCCGGTTTATGGAGCATTAGAAACCGGTAAAGTGATTATAAATGAAGCCGCAACATATGATGCTAATTTAAATGAAACAAAAGAGGTTGTCAATAGCATTACAGATAGTTCTGTAACCTTAAAGTTAACATCTCATTTAGGAAAGACCAAAGAAGGTAAATTTGGACTTGGTGCCAAATATTTTGGTCAAAATCTATCCATCAAAACAGAATATGGAAAAATAAATATAATTAAAGAATTAGATGCCATTGGTGCTTATCTACCAAGGGCGATTGAATTGTTTCAAAATTTTACGAAAGAGGATAGGGACATCAACTATATGGTTGATGAGTTAAATGAGGAGGATATAAATAGCATCATAGCTTATCTTGCTAAAAGTAAAATAATTAAAGTTGCATATCCAACCTTAATGAATATTTTAAAAGTAAAAGAGGAGCATATTGATTTAATTAAAAGAAGTAATCTGAATTATGATGAATTAATAACAATTGACATTAATCAAGATTTAGAACAATCTCAAGCTTTTTTTGTGGCAGTTTTAAAAACTGCTAAAGAAATCGATTTGAACAATGTAAGTATAGAAGCAATTTTAACTAATCAAAATATTAAATTGAATATATCTAATGCTTTAGATGAAGGGTTTAATTTGGAAATATCTGAAAAAGGTCTATCTAAAATTTTAATCTGTTATTTAGATGATTTGTTAAAAGAAAATAATTTTGAACATTTAATGGGTCTAATCGATATAGATTATTTAAAAAATGATTTAGCAGATGATTTTTTAACATTAGCAGATATATATACAACTCTTGATGAAAATGGGGTTATAGCTTATTTTGCTAATGAAAATCCCAATTTGAGTATTACAGATGAATTGAGAACAAAATTAAATCATGCTATTGATCAGTTATTTGGCCTAAAGTTATTAGAAAATCAAGAAAAGAAATTGGTTCAAACCGCCTTTATGTTTACAGACTATGATCAAGAAAAACTAAATCAAATGCTAAATGAAAATATTGATTGGCATCAAGAAGTGGATAGTGTCGCAAAAATGGCGGTAAGTGTTTTAGAATTGATCATTGAGGCTAAATTGAATCAAGATGATATGACAGCGATGTTAGAAAATAATCATATTGTTGATATTTTAACGGATGTAATTGATGAAACGTTTAAGATGCAACTTTCAGAAAAATATTTTGTTCCCCTTGTTATTCAATATTTAGAGGATTATTTAAATAATCATAATTTAAGTGAATTTGTTGGTATAATCACTCCTGACTATTTGCAACACTTTTTCACTAGTGATTTTCATTTATTAGTGAACAATTATAAAACAATAAAGGAATTAAAAATAGTAGAGTATTTTCAAAACAAAGAAGAAAATAGAATAGAGGTTACTCCTGAATTTGAATTGAAGTTACAAGAAGCAATCAATGGTATATTATCTATGAAATTAGTTGAAAATCATGAAAATATATTTATTAAAAAAATCTTCTCATTTATGCCAGAAGAAATAAATATTAATGTTGAGGAAATGTTGAAAGAAGATATAGATTGGCAAGTAGAATTGCATAGTTTAGGAACAACTTTAAAAGAGACAATGGTATTTATTATTGATACTGATTTGAATCCAGATGAGTTATCGGTTTTGTTAGATAATCAAAAAGCTAGAACTAGATTGCCAATTTTAATGGAACAAATTTTTCAATTACAAATATCGGAAAAATATCTTGCTCCAATTGTGATAGATTATCTTGAAAAAATGTTTGTGAATACAAGTTTTGATGAAATGGTAAATTATATTACACCAAGTTATTTAAAAAATGAGTTTACTAAAGATATTGATACTATTTTTGATATCTATGATTTATCAAAAGAATTAAAATTAGAAGAGCATTTTGATAGTACAAATCAGTATCAACTAGACTTAAATCTTGAAACAAATGAAATGAAATTTAGAGATTTTGTAAATAAAATTTTATCTCTTCGATTGATTTGTTCTCATGAAAAAGAATTGATCACAAAAATTTTGGAACTTACTAAAATGGATCAAATCATATCATTTGATGCTTCGTCTCTTGATGCAGTAGATTGGGAAAGCGAAAGAGCAAATTTAGTTGATATCAGTGTTGAGTTAGTAAAGTTAAGTAATATTGATCATGTCTTTTCTGATAATTACTTAGAGGCTAGCAATTATTTAGAAATTTCTAATCAGTTTGCTGCAACCTTTGATGCTTTAGTTCAATCTCAAGTAACTAGTGAATATGCTTTCCAAATTATAACAGAGATGTTAAAATCTACAGGATATCAGGTTCAACTATCAGATGATGATAAACAGACCATTATTGAGAATACTGCCGTTTGGGAATTTGAAATTTTAACAAAAGTATCTAAAAAAGGTTTAGCATTATTTGCAGAAGATGAAGAGGGTAATATTGATTTTGAAAAAATACAAGGCGAAGAGATAACCTCTTTGATGCTACTTGCAAGCGATGGTGTAATTGCTTCTAAGTTATGTGGTGCAATTTTAAATGATATGCTTGGTGTAAATGGGTTAAATATGCTACCAGTAGATGAAAGTACGAATCTACCATTATATGATTTTACACTACCTACAACTTTAAAAACCCAAGCAATTAGTATTGGTACAACTTTTAATTTAGCTAAGAATATAAAGAATTTAGATATCGATCATATGACTACAAACGATATTGACGAGTTAAAACAAAATATTGAGGCCTTTGATAGGAATGATATGGATTATAACTTTGTTGAAGATGTTTTCAATACCATTATAAGTGGTAATACGAGTATGAAGATAGATGATACTACAAATTGGCAAGAAGAAGCAAGTACCATCACTTCAGTTTTAGAGGCTTATCAAAATACCTCGGATAAAGAAAATTTTAATATTCAAGATGATGAATCTTTAAGTAATATGGTTAATAATTCAGAACTTGCTAAAACATTTTTAGAATATTTAGGATTGATCAAATAAAAAAAGAGTCTCTTAATTTTATTTAAGAGACTTTTAATTATATAAAATTAAATAATTAGAGATAAAAATTAAATAAATTTCTAACTGAAAAATTCCTATTTATTATCCAATTAAATAATTGAATAATATTTCAAAAAATACAATATAATGTATAGATTGAAAACAAATATAAAGAAAAAAACATGAATTAGACAAAAACGCTTGCAAAAAAATCAAAAATTTGATAAAATAAGTAGGTAAAGTCATGAAATAAAGAGGTGAAAAAATGATGGATTTTAATCTAATCTTACTACTTGCCGGATTGGGATTGCTGGTGGTGGTAATATTATATGCATTATGGGGCTTTCTAGGTGGATTAAAGAGAGAACTATCATGCATCGCTGTTTTCATAGTTTTACTAGTCTTATCTTGGCTTGTATTTGGGGATTCCGCAACACTTTTGAATGCGAAGGCAGGTCAACAAGTGGCAGAATTTCTGGGTATTCAAGATGGATCGATATCTACTGTTTGGGATGCTGTTTTAGTATATGCAAGAGCACAGATTCCCAATGGTGAGGTTTTACTAGTAGAAGGAAAGGAAACATACGCTCTTTTCTATAGCATTGCTTCAACAGTATGCCATGCGATTGGTTTGCTAGTTGGTACCATAGCAGTTCTAGTGATTTGTCCAATTATTCGTTTGATAACTCATATTGTTGGATTGATTATGAGAGCAGTTAAAAAGAGTAAAGCTAAGAAAAATTCTACTGCGATAACAACTGAAGAGAAAGAAGAACAAAAAGCAGTAGTTGTAATTCCAAGCACAGAAGAAGGCGAAGAAGCAGTTTTAACTAAAGATGAAAACTTTATTGAAAAAAAACCTGCTGGCAAAAGACGTCTATGGGGTGCACTTGCGGGGGCATTGAAGGGTGTCTTTGTTGTGATTATGGTTTGTGCTCCACTTTCTGGTTTATCTTCAGTGATAAATAGTGCTAGTCCTGAAACACAAAAATTATTAAAAGATGTCATAAATGGTGATGCTAAAGTTCAAGTAGCTGAATCATCTGATGATCCAATCGAAATGGTTTTTGAATTTGCTAAAGAATATGAAAATAGTGCGCTTGGTAAATTTGCAAATGGTTCAAGATTCTTCTTTGGTAAATCTTTTAGTGAACAAATGTTTGATGGTTTGTTTAAAATGGAAACTAAAAATCAGACGATTTATTTAAGTGATGAGTTAATCACTTTTATTGAGGCTATAAACGCTTTAGATGGAAAGGTTAATTTTAATCAAGTAAATAGAACGGAATTTAGAACCGCTTTAGAAGCACTAAAGAGTTCAAAACTTATGGCTGAGTTGATGCCGGTTGGTATTGAATATGTCTATGAAATTGAAGAATTCAATCAGTTATTAGTAGAATCTGGTGAAACAGATGCTTTCTTAGATTTAAGATATAACAATTGGAAACGGGATATGAAATTAGTATTAGATGCGGTAAAAGAAGCATATGATCTAAATTTATTCCCATTTGAAGAGTTCAATTATTTAACAATGAATTCTAAAGAATTGAATGATGTTACAACCTTATTGAGCCGAACAGAATTGTTATCTGATGCGTTACCAATTGGTCTTGAAATCGTATTTAGTTTAGAAGCAGTCCAAAAACAAATTGGTAAAATTGATATTCCTGATTTACAAGATGTCAATATGGAACAAGAGTTGGATATGATTGTTTCTATTTATGACAAATTTAAAGATTATGGCATTGAAAGTTTTGAAGGCTTTGATGGAAATGAATTTTTGAAGACAGTATTGAATGATGAAAACCAAACGAATGTGTTATTTGATATTGTACAGAAAGTTTTAGATTTACAACTTGTCGATAAACTTGCAATTCCTGCAGTCTTTGGATATGCAAAAACAAATGAGCAATTTGCGTCTTTACTTGAGGATTCTGGTGAAACTGACAATTTTATGGCACTAGCAGACACGTTAACAGTTGATGATTTATCAATATATGTTGATGCTGTGAAGGTTGCTTTAGAATTAGTTGATGTAACAAATTTCCCATCCATTGGTATTGATTATTTCCATTTTAATCCTAACCTTTTAGATGAAGTTATTTTAAAATTATTTTCAACTAGTAAAACGAACCAAGTTTTATCAGTTGGTGTTCCGATTGCTCTTTCAGTAGATGCAATTAAACAAGTAATGGAAGATGCCTTAACAGATGTTCGTTTTGATGGTATAGACTGGGAAAGTGAATGTATCCTTATAGTAAATATCTACCGAGAATTTTTAAAATTGGAATTTGAATCTGTAGATGATTTTGCTGGAGACAAAATTGATTTATTACAAACTCTTTTAGAAGATGAAGGAAAATACAATGCAACTCTTTCTATTTTATTAAAATTAGTAGATGCACAATTGTACAATCGTGCAGGAGTTCCTTCTATGCAATATTTCTTAGATAAACTTATTGATGAAAACTATCAAGAATTTAGTGATATTATTGGTTTAGATGGAATAAGTGTCGAACAGTGGAAAGCTGACCTTCAAAATATATTAGAATCTGCAAAATTAATCAATGAATTGCATGTATTAGATAATTTAAATCCATTTGATTATACAAAGTTAGATATTGCCTCAGATGAGGGTGTGGAAAAAATTAAAGTATTGATTCAAAATATTTTTGATCTTCATCTTCTTGGTAATGATGAATTGAAAACAAAATTATTAGTTGCTTCTATTCGTCAATTTAATTGGGCGATTTTACCGGAAAATTTTGCAATGGATTCAATTGTTTGGGACAATGAGGAAAGTGTTTTATTACAACTTGTTGATATCTATAAAAATATTAATGATTTAGATGGCTTTGATATTTTTGATATAAATAATACAAAATGGGTTGATTTACTTGAAAATGAAGAATTCTTAGACTATGTTATTAGTGCTTTAGAATCTGCTGTTGATTCAAGTATTGTACTAGAATTATTACCAGGCTTATTAGATAAATATGTATTACCAAGACTTGATGAAATTGAAAGTGTTGACGATGAAACATTATTTAGTGACATTTTATCGAAAGTGCCATCTGAAGAACTAGTTAATGAAATTATCAAATTGATTGATGTTGTAAAAGCCGCTGTTGAGATTCATTTGTTAGATTCCGCAAATAATATTGACGCAATTGATTTTGCCAATACAGATGCTTTAAAAACGATTGTCAGTGGTATTTTTGATTCTACACTTATTCAAGGTTACGAAGGTAGAATTATTAGAATTATTTTAAAGGCGACAAATCTTTTAGATATACCAAAAGATTCAGCTGTATATGAGCAACTTGTTTCCATTGATTATAGTGGAGAAAAGGATGTTTTGATTCAATTTATTGATGCGATAGAGCCGGTTTTAAAAGACCCTAATTTTAAACTTACAAATGAAGAAGGTAAATTCAATTTAGATTTGGTATTCTGGGCAGAAGATCAAAATGCGAATACCCTTTTAGAAGGAATTAAGATTTTATTTGGTAGTTATCCTGATAATGAAGAAGTAGGTTCTAAATTAATTGAAGCCTTATTACCAAGTATTTATGATACATTTATTGAAGGTAAGGATTTAATTCCTGAAGAATTTAAAGATATCATTGCCGAATTAGATGTTACAAATGCAAGTGGAGAGTTGCTAGTAAGAGATATTCGCCGTTTAATTTTTGTGGCAGAGCAACTCATTGAAATGGATGCACATACGTTATTAAACAATGGCGATATGTTTATCAGTACTCCTGAGGCAGTAAATGCTATTCATCGTATTCTTGATGCTTTACATGATATCGAATTGATTAAAGGTCACGAATCTCAAACGCTTGCATGGGGTGTAAATTATCTTGCTAATAAATTAGAAATTAATGTGGATGAAGTAACTGATGAATTTAATGATGTAAATTGGTTAGAACAAAATGAAGTGTATAAAGAAATTTTTGCTGATATAGCAACGTTATTGAGAAATAATGAAATCTTAACATACAACGAACTTCTTGAATTTATTAGGAATAAAGAGTACAATACATCAAAATTCATAACAGATCAAAATGTAAATGATGTATTAGATATCTTAGATCGACTTGTAGATGTTGAGGTAATTGATGCAATCGTACCACTTGCTGTAAAATATGGTATTACTGTTTTAGATAATAAGAGTGGAATTGCTGCGGATTATATCAATGATTTTACAAGCGAGGAGTTAAATCATGATTTCCATAAATTGATTGAAATTGCTCATAAATTAGTTGATGATTTAGATATCGTTACGTATTATATTCATCAATTTGATGGTGATTTACCACTACCAAATGAAGAGGTTGTTAGATTATTAGTGGATGATGTATTTGAACTGAATATAGTAATACATGCTGATGGAAAACTTGCAACTTTAATTTATGATGAAATTGTTAAAAGAGTGTTAAAAGATGATCAAAAATTAATTGTTAGTGCGGATGATTTTGCTTTTGATACAATTGATTGGACAAGCGAAAAAGAAATTATTAGAGAATTTATTTCAATTGGTTATGATTTCTTAGAAGTAAATAACATTCAAAATATGGCATCTGTTCAACAATTGATTAAAGAAAAATTGTATGCTTCACCAGCAATTTTAAGAGATGAAACGGGTTATGTTTTATCTGATGCAATCAGAGTACTACAAAATTCTCAACTTGTAGAAAATGTTATTGAGAAATTATATAATTATGGTATTGATTTCTTGGCAAATAGTGGAAAAGTGAATCTTCCAATCCCAATTGATTATCTAAGTGGTATGCCAAAAGATAAATTAATGGAAGATCTTGGTCATGTTGCAAACATTTTAGATAAAGCTGTAGAATTTGGTCTAATGGAATATTTTGCAGATAATGATATTCGTGGTCTTAATTTAGAACTTGTTGCGCAAATGGTTGAAGATTTGTATACGTTAAATATTGTAAAAGATCATGACTTAGAATTATTAGGAAATATTTATAATTATGGATTAAAATATTTAGAAGATCAAACAAATGGTACATTTATACTAACACAAACCCAAATTGATCAAATTGATGGTGAACAAGAATTTGTTGCATTAGCTAATGTTGTAAGATCACTTCAAGCAGTAATTGATACAGGTAGTATACATTCATTAGGCGATGTAATGAACTTTATCAATAATAAGACATATAAGACCAAAGAATTTTATGCGAAAAATGTATATCACGCCATCATTGATGTTGTAAATTGTGCAACCGATTTACAATTATTAGAATTAATTACACCTCAACTTATAAATCATGCAAAAGTCTTTGGTGAAACAAAGAATTTAGATTTATCATTCTTACAAACAGATGAATATACTGCAAGTTTATTTATTGATGATGTTAGAACTATATTAGATATGGCTAAGATTGGTTATGATTTTGGTATTATCGATTATGTATTTGATCGTACTTTATACACGATTGAATCTGAAGCGTTATGCAATATGTTAGATTTCGTTCCATCACTTCATATTGCGAATATGTATCTTGATGAATTGCTCTATCAAGGAGTTAGATACGGATTAGATAAGGCAAACATAGCTATCACTGTTACTAAAGAAGATTTCGCAAATATTGCTTTAGCTACTGAAATTTCTGCGTTAAAAGAGGTAGTTAGAGCAACCAAAGAATTACTTGATGAAAAAGACATCATTACTTTAAATGATGTGAAAACATTCTTTAACGATAAAGAGTATAACAAAGAGGCCTTTTATGATGTTGCAACAGGAACCATTTTAGAAAAGGTTGTTACTGCTGCTGCTGATTTACAAACAGTTCAAGTATTATTACCAAAAGCGTTAAATTATGGTGTAGATAAAGTCACTCAAGTTGATCTTGGTTTCTTAAAGGATGAATTTAGTAAAGAAGAACTTGCCGCTGATTTAAAAGTATTAGCACGATGCATCGTTCCTGCTATACAAGCGGAATTAGTTGGTCTTGCTTTTGGCAAAGATTTCAATGATTTAGTATTACATTTTGAAATATATCCAGAAATGTTAGATGTTATGCAAGATATGTATATCTTGAATAAGAAATATGCTCAATTTGTTGCTCTTGGAATAAATGAAACTTTAAAAGCGATAAAAATTGATAAGAGTGTAAAAGCAAGTGAATTTGAAGGTATTACCTTTAAACAAGAACTTTCTTCTTTAAAAGAAGTAGTAAGTGGTATAGAAATGTTAGCATCCTCTAAAGGCTATCATACAATTGGTGGTGTTCGTGATGCTATAAATGCCAAAGTATATCAAACTGTAGCATTCTATGATACTGAAGTGGGTGCATCTTTAGAAAAAATATTAGATTATGCTGCTGATTTACAAACAGTTCAAGTATTATTACCAAAAGCGTTAAATTATGGTGTAGATAAAGTCACTCAAGTTGATCTTAGTTTCTTAAAGAATGAATTTAGTAAAGAAGAACTTGCTGAGGATGTAAAAGCTTTTGCAAAACTTGTAACACCTTTAATTGAAGCTGAGTTTGTTAAAGTTTTATTCAAAGGTAATCTTGATGAAGTCACACTACATTATGATATATATCAAGAAATGTTAGATGGCATTCAAAATATGAATATTTTGAATAAGAAGTATGCGAACTTTATTGTTATGGCAACAAATTATGGTCTTGATAAAGTAAATTCAAAACAAGAAGTAACAACTGATATGTTTGATGGCATTCAATTTGCTAATGAAGTCACAATGCTTAAAGATGTTGTCTCATCTATTGCTCAGTTAACAGATGGTCTAAATGCTTATACAATTGGTAGCGTAAAAGATATCTATGATGATGTTGTGAAAAATAAACAATATAAAGATATCAAATACTCTAATCAAGTTGTTGTCAATGATGTATTAAATGTATTGAATCAAGCATTAAATGTTGAGGCTTTACAAGTATTATTACCAACAGCTTCAATTCATGTATCGGAATACTTATTTGAAAAAGGTACGGATATTCGTTTCTTATTTGAAAGTGTTTCTCAAGAAGAATTAGTAGAAGATGCTAAGAATTTAATTTTCACTTTAACTGATTTAGTAGAGTATGGTATGGTAGAATTTGCTTTACATGATGGTGAAATTGATGTCGCAAATGTTGATGCTATTCAAAATGCTATTGATAAAGTTATCCATCTTCACATCTTAAGTAATAACGAAGAAAAAGCAATTTTTGTCTTATTAGATAAACTTGGTATAGATACAAAAGATATCACTTTAAGCGATGTGAACTGGCAAGAAGAAGTTCTCACTTTACAAAATATTGTAAATGAAGCAAAAGATATTTTAGTAATGGAACAAGCAAATACTATTTCAAAAATTAAAGCGATTGAAGTTAAGAAATTTATTACAATTACTGATGATACGAATGGATATATTGATGTGTTTGCGGAAGTATTGAAAGCTCTTTCTGCTGATCAACTTGTAGAAAGATTATCTCTTCCTGTAGCTAAAAAATATCTTGCTAAATTAGATCCTAAATATGAGGGATTACTTGATATTCATAATATCTATCATAGTGGTAACGAATTTAGTGCCGATCTTGCATCTTTAGCCGATATTTTATTAGAAATTAAGAAACTTGATATTTTCACTTTCTTAGTACAATCAGCTGATTATCCATTTAGTGAAATCAATGTAATTGATCAGTTAATTCAACTTGTCTTTAACTTAAATTATTTGAATATTGATTCGAATCGTTTGAATGAAGTGATTAAAGCTGTTGATCCACTTGTTAAGTATGATTTAAGTCAAATTGACGCAACAGGAGTAGATTTAAGAGCTGATGCAGATAAATTTGTTGAAATGTATGATTCTTTAGTTGTCGTATTAACTCATGAAAATTGGCCAATTAAGAATAAAGATGATTTAAAGAATGTATCTGTTCAAAAAGAATTCTTATTATCAACAACAGTTTGGGAAAATATGGTTGATGCTTTATTAAAATGGATGGATACAACTGTTTATGACAAAACAGGTGCCGCAATTGCTGTTCTTGCTTTACCGGCAGTAAAACAATTTGCCCCAACTTATTATGATTTATTGGCATTAGATAGTGTAACAGTTGAGATGATGGCTAATGATTTAGAATTAGCAAGAGGAGTATTAGAAGACTTAAGTGTCCTTGATTTAACTCAGATTGCTAAGAATGGTGAATATTTGACTATGGATGTGAAAACAGTAATCAATCATGTTATTGATGTCGTAGTTGATTCAATGATTTTAGAAGGTCATACCAATCGTCTATTTGAACATCTGATGGATACTTATGTAAATGGTCATCAGATTGCAGGAATTGATGTACCAAATGGTACAATTGTAGCAGAAGGTATTGATTTTGCTTATGATAGAGATGCGTATAAAGGACTTGTTGATGAAGCATTTGCCATTTTTGCAAATGAAAATATCACAACAATTGACCAACTTAAAACTTTTGTAAAAGAAATTCGTCAAAAATCTAAATTTGTTGAGTTTACTTCACAAGATTCTAATTGGCAATCGATGGAAAAAATAGTAAATTATTTAGCAAATATGACTATGGTTGAAGTGAATGGACTCTCAGTAATGAATCATATTGTCAGCCCTCAATTAGATGGTGATTTAGCAACTATAGTTGATTTTAGTCAATATAATAAGTCAGAATTTATGAGTGATATGCATGCGTTAGCCGTATTCATTGCTCAATTAAATGAATTTGGTATTGCATCTGTGATGCGTAATGAAAATATTCATTATGATCAAGCACCATTAGTCAAAGATATGCTTCATACTATTGCAAGTGTAAATTATCTTAAATATAATTTAGATGCTTTGATTGATTTAGTTGATAGTAAGAATGTATTACCAATTCAACTTGAATCCTTAAAGTTAGATGAATTTGATTATCAAGGTGATGTTATATTTATTGGCAATGCTTACGAAGACTTAATTCCATTCCTTACTTCAAGTGATAATACACTTCAAACAAGAAGTGATATTATGAACTTCATTAGAAGTAACTTTGAATTAAGCGATACTTTAAAGGATGCAGTAGTTGCACATAAATATGCATTTGTCGATGCTTATGATGAATTGGTACAAACAACAATGCTTCCATTATTAATGAATGAAGTAGCAAATTATGCAAAGACAAAACTTCCAACACAATATCAAGATGTAATTGATATGATGAAGATTGATGAATTAACCTTTGCTCAAAAACAACAAGATGTTTTGCAATCCGCAATCATTGCTAGATCACTTGTTGATTTAGGATTAGGTGATGTGATTCGTCATAGAGATTATAACTTTGAGGGTAGTGTGATTTCGACTCTAAATAATAGTTTTGTTGAAATTGAAAAGGTAGATTTAATTACTGATATAATTGATATGTTGTATCCACTTCATATTTTAAGAAATCGTGCTGATTTAGTAGTTGAATTCTTACATGCTTTAGATGTTGATACTACTGAAATTGATTTCAGCCATGTGGATTGGGACTTTGAACTTGTTCAAGTGAAAACTGTAGTGTATAATGGTCTCAAAGCATTATTAGATTATGATATTCAGACGGTTAAAGAAACTAAGAATTATATATCTAACTTTATTCATATGACTGCGAAAGACATGTTAAAAGAATTAAGAGATATATACCATATGATTGATCTAGAGCGTGTCGTTTATGTTGTGGAAGCAATGGATTATTCTAGTGCTTTCGATCAAATCTTTAAACCTCTTTATAATAGATATATATTAAATAGATTACCATCTAGATTAAGCGAACTTGGTGATTTAACAGAGTATAGTGTAACGAATTTAGACGAAGATATGCATTATTTTGCAATTATGGCTCGAGCATTATTTGATATTAAAGAAGTTCCTGGCTCAATTAAAGACAATGCAGAATCATTAGATTGCATTTTGCCAGCACAAAATGCTATTGAAGCATTCTTCTCATTACATTATTTAGATCAAAAACGTCAAGCTATTGTTCATTTTATTGATGATTGGAAACCAAGCCTTGGTCTTGATTCATTAGATTTAACCAATGTTGACTTTAAAGTGGATGGCCACACTATTTCTCAATATGCAAAAGATATTTTGGTTGTCTTAAGTCAAACAAATTACTTGCAGTTAGAAATAACCCAATTAGGTAATACTTATCTGATGAGTTCAGTAGTGGCTTTATATAATGGTCTTGTGGAAACATCATTATTTGATGTAACATCACTTTGGGCTTTTGATACACATATTGAACCAAAACTACAGGATATAGAACAATTAGGTAAATTGACATTTACAGATGAAAGAGTACATAGTATTTTTGTTGAAGTTGGTGAAACATTAGATGCAATGCTTGATATGGGCTTCTTCAGTAATGATGGTGTTGACTTTACGAATAAAGAGAATACTGATCGTTTGTTTGGATTGTTAACAGATATCTTTACACCAAATGATATTACTTTAAAATATATTGATAAATTTAAAGCAAATATGTATGAAATCGGTTATGTAGCCCTTTCATATGAAGGTTTATCTACAACAGATGAATTAAGAGCTATAAGAAATAGTATGAAATCAGTTATGTCATTTATAAGAAATTACGCAAGTGAATTCAAAGATAACTATTCGATTCTTGCTGATGCAACATTACAAGCTGATTTAACAAATTGTATACAAGAGTTGTTTGATTCTCGGATTATAGCACAACTTGGCATGCCATTTATTCATGGTGCAGTCAAGATTTTAACAAAAGATATTGTTACTTTGAATATCTTAGAAAATGTTCAAAATGATGAATTCATTCATGTATTCTTGCCGGATGTATATACCGTAATCAATGCATTAGATCAGTTAGGTATCTTGAATAAAGACTTAAATTATAAAGATGCAGATGCTATTTTAGAACTTGCAAGAAGCATCATTTATGGTGAATCCTTCCAAGAACATGTAGCGGATATCATTCAGTTTGCAATGTGTTTTGTAGGTATTCAAGTGAAAGATGCAGATTTAAGTGATGTAAACTGGGATAGTGAATATATGGCTCTTGAAGGTGCCTTAAATGAAATGAGAGATGTCTTAAAAGATGTTGTTATTTCTAATAAACATACATATTTGAATAACGAATTCTTAAGTGCACTTGCTAATGCAACACCTTACTTTGAAACTTCGAAATTCTTACCAAAAGTTGCTCGTGAGGTTGCTGACTTTGTTGCAAATAGATATTATGGCAATAGATTTGATGCATATATAAATCACTTATTTGATGTTAACTATACAGATGAATATTTGATGAAGGATTATGGGTATGCTGATGACATTTTAAGACTTGTTGTGGCAAGTGATTACTTCGGTAATGGTATCAGCAATGATAATCTTGATCCAGTTGTTGATCTAGTTGATATTTTATTCAGTTTAGAATATGCTAAAGGTATGGAAGCAAGAATTCTTGAAGCTGGATTCAAACGAATGGATTTATTTAAAGATTATGAAGTTGACTTTAATAAAGTAACTGATTGGTCAATTGAAAAAGATGCATTTGTTTTGGCATTAAGAGAACTTGCACAATTCTCGAAGATGATTTCATTAAATGAAATTACACCAGAAATTATGAAAGATGAAGGTGTTCAAAATCAATTTGTTATAGTTGTAGATGCCATGAGTAAATCCATTCTTGGACAACAATTATTACCACAAATATATGCAGAATATATTGAAAATAATCTTGGTGATGAATATGCTGGTATTATTGACTTCAATGATCCAGAATTTACACCTGATATGTGGGCTAGTGAATTTGAAAAATTATTTAAGGGATACAATACATTGGTAAATAATGGCTTTGGTAGTGATAGTGGTTTAACATTATCCTTAGATGAAACGATTGATACAATGGCAATCTTATTTGGCCAAAGAGGAAATAGTGAAGCAGGAATTTATGCAATTGTTAAACATCCTGAAGAATGGGTAAAAAGATTACTAGATAATCATGTTGTAGATTTAAGTAATGGTGCAACTTTAAATATGAGCACGGATCGTGATTGGCTTGAAGAAGCATATGCAATTGTGGATGTTCTTGTCGCAATGAAGAGTTTCACAGATGTAGAACAAGATTTCGATTATAGTCTTGTTTATCACACAACTGATGCTACAAAACTAGAAAATGTATTGGTTGCCACTACAAATTGCGTAGCATTAAGAGGAACAATTATGCAAATCATTGTGAATACGATGAATACAAATCCAAGTATGCAAGAAAAACTTGAAGAAAGTGGTGTGATTGATACTACATTCTTTGAAGAGTATGCTTTATATGAGGCTGATTCAACTTACTATAATGCGTCATATTGGACAAGTGAAAGGATTCATCAGTTTGCAGTAGGCATTGCTGAAGTAAATGAATTTCTTTCTAATTAAAGAATTTAGGATAGGAAAATATTTTCCTATCCTTTTCTTATAAACAATAAATTAAAAGATTTGACTTTTATAAATATATTTGATATAATATAAAAGGTTAAAAACTTACTATGATTTAAAAGGTAACCAAATCATGGCGGAAGGAGTATAAATTATGCGTAAAGGAATTCATCCAAAATATCAAAAGGTAACTGTTACTTGTGTATCTTGTGGAAATACTTTTGAAACCGGTTCAACAAAAGGCGAAATTCGTGTTGATACTTGTTCAAAATGTCATCCATTTTATACTGGTGAACAAAAATTTGTTCAAGCAGCAGGTCGAATTGATCGCTTTAATAAGCGTGCAAGTCTTGCTAAAAACAATCAAAAGTAAAAAAACAAAAAGTCATAACTTAGTTATGGCTTTTTCTTTTACAAATAGAAAAAATAAATGATGAATTTTTATGTAAAATAGTAAAAAACAATCTTAAAATATGATATAATAAGAAAAGGTGAACAAATATGCTTGTAACATTTTATCAGGTATCAGTTAAATATTTAGATCAAACAATTTTAGATCAGGCGTCATTTACAATTCATGAAAATGATAAAATAGGTATTGTAGGAGGAAATGGTGCAGGTAAATCAACGTTATTAAAAGCCATTTATTTGGATCATTTTATTGATGATGGAGAAGTTTATAAAAAGAATAATTTAAAAATAGCGTATTTAGAACAAGAACCATCTTTTGATAAAGATCAAACAATATTTCACGAAGCTGCAAAATTAGCACAGGTGGAAAATGCGTTTGAGATAAAATCTATGCTGTCTAAATTTGGACTTGATGAATATGATAAGAAAATTCAAATGCTATCAGGTGGTGAAAAAAGAAGATTGGCACTAGCTATTACGCTATTGCAACCTTGCGAGTTATTAATTTTAGATGAGCCAACCAATCATTTAGATATTTGGATGATTAATTGGTTAGAAAAATATCTTATGAAGTGGAACAAGGCTTTAGTGCTAGTTACACATGATCGATATTTTTTGGAGCGTATTACAAAAAAGACCCTTGAAATTGAAATGGGTAAGTTATATTTATATGATGCGAATTACTCTTCCTATCTTCTTTTAAAAGAACAAAGAATGGAATCTATGATGGGGACCTTGCGTAAACTAACAGTTCTTCTAAAAAAAGAGGCTGCTTGGGCAAGCCTTAATCCACAAGCACGTTCAACTAAATCAAAAGAACGTTTATTGCGTTTACAGACTTTAGAACAAGAAGTCAATCAACAAAATGATACAATTGGTCAAATAAAGCGAGAAATGGCCTTTTCTTCTAAAGTTTCCAGACTAGGAGGGAAAACAATCAATATAGAAAATGTAACGCAAGAAATGAATGGTAAAATTTTATTTAGTAATTTTTCCTATCATGTTAAACGTTTTGATCGACTTGGTATTGTGGGTAAAAATGGTAGCGGTAAAACAACTTTATTTAAAACTATTTTACAGCAGTTAAAACCAATTAAAGGAACCATTACAATTGGTGAAACAGTTAAGATTGGATATTTAAAACAAGAAGATTTTGAATTTGATTTAGATATGAAAATTATCGATTATATTAGACAATTTGGTGAAGTTGTTCAAACAACAAAGGGTACTATTAGTGCCTCTAATCTACTTGAAGAATTTCTATTTTCAAAAAATCAACAATATATGCGTATTGCCACTTTATCAGGAGGAGAAAAAAGGCGACTTCAACTTCTAGCTATTCTTATGACAAATCCGAATATTTTATTGCTAGATGAACCAACCAATGATTTAGATATATATACTTTAGAAATTTTAGAAAACTATTTAGAAACATTCCGAGGAGCCGTTATTGTTATATCCCATGATCGATATTTTTTAGACAAAGTTGTTGATCATTGTTTTATTTATCAAGATGGTAATATAAAGGAATATACGGGTTGTATTAGTGAGTATATTAAAGAAGCAATTTTAGTAGAAAAGAAAAGTCAAAAACCCAAAGAACATGTAGCAAAACAAATTCCTCGATTTACCTCTTCTGAAAAAAAAGAATTTGATCAAATTGAAGATAAAATTATGGCTTTAGAAAGTCAAATAGAAAGTTTAAATGAACAAATGTTTTCTTCAGGAAGTGATTATGTCAAACTGCTTCATCTTGAAAAAGAAATACAAGATAAGAAGAATCTATTAGACTGTATGTATGAAAGATATGAATATTTAAATAATATAAATGAACAAATTGAAAAATACAAAAAGGAGAAATATCATGAATAAAAAAGAAATACTTACGAAAAAATTGGCAAGTCTTGCGGTAAGAGTGGGGGCAAACGTGCAAAAAGATCAAATTGTGGTCATTACATCTGATTTGCACGCTGCTCCACTTGTTAAGTTTATTCAAAAAGAAGCCTATCTTGCAGGAGCCAAAAAAGTCTATGTTGAATGGAATGATGATGAATTAACTAGAAATTATTATACTTACGCAAGTGATGAAACACTTCAAGAAATTCCTGAATGGAATCTTTCTAAGATGAGATATTTTGTTGATCAGCATGCCTGTCGCATTGTAATTGATTCTAAAAATCCTCATGCTATGAAAGGTGTTGATGTCAATAAGATGATGATGGCCAATCGAGCTATTGGTCCTAAAACAGCCTTTTTCCAAAATCATTATAGTTCAAGTAAATCTCAGTGGACAATTGTTGCATATCCTAATGATGAATGGGCTCAAACGGTTTTTCCTAATTTGACGGTAGATGAGGCTTGGGATAAATTATTTGATGCGATTATGTATACATCAAGAATTTCTCTTGATCATGATGAAAAAGAAGAGTGGAAAAATCATACTAAAGATTTAGAAAATCATAGTAAAAAAATGAATGCGTATAATTTTAAAACACTTCATTTTGAAAATAGTTTAGGTACGAATTTAGACATTGAATTGGTTCAGTCGCATATTTGGGCTGGTGGTGGCGAAATGGGAGGCAATGGAGTGTATTTTGTGCCCAATATTCCTACTGAAGAAATTTTTACAATGCCTCATAAAGATAAGGTAAACGGTAAGGTGGTAAGTACGAAACCGTTAAATTATCAAGGAACTCTAATTAAGGATTTCTATTTTATTTTTAAAGATGGTAAGGTTGTAGATTTTGATGCTAAAGAAGGATATGAAGCATTAAAAAGTTTGCTTGACCTTGATGAAGGGTCATCACGTCTTGGCGAAGTGGCTTTGATATCATATGATTCCCCTATTTCTAATTTAAATATTTTATTTAATAATACTTTATTTGATGAAAATGCTTCTTGTCATTTAGCATTAGGAAATGCTTACGCAATGAATGTAGTAAATGGTACAACAATGAAAGAAGAAGAATTAGTCAAACTAGGATATAACGTATCACTCACCCACGTAGATTTTATGTTTGGTAGCAGTGATATGAAAATTACGGGATATACCCATGATGGTAAAGAAATACCAATTTTTGTGAAGGGAAATTTTGTTTTTTAATGAAAGAATTAATAGAGTTTTTGAATCAATCTTATACATGTTATCATGCAATAAAAAATATAGAAACCAAATTACAAAAAAATGGTTTTATTAAATTAATGGAAAAAGATGAGTGGCAATTAGAAAAAGGTCATCAGTATTATATAATTAGAAATTCTTCAAGCATTGTCGCTTTTAAAATTCCACAACAACTAGAAACTGTAGGTTTTCATATTGTGGCCAGTCATAGTGACTCCCCATCTTATAAATTAAAGCCACATCCAACAATAAAAGATATCAAAAATAAGTATACAAAACTAAACACGGAAGGTTATGGTGGTATGATTGCTTATAGTTGGTTTGATAGGCCTTTGGGGATTGCGGGAAGAATATTTGTTGAAAGTGAAAATAAAATTAAAGAAATATTGGTGAATTTAGATGAAACCATTGTAATTCCTAGTTTGGCAATTCATTTCAATCGAACACAAGAGAATAACTTTAACCCTCAAATTGATATGTTGCCACTTCTTGGTAGTAGTGATCAATCATTTGAAGAGGTGCTATTAAAGTATACAAAGCAAAACAATATTTTATCAACAGATTTATTCTTATATAATAAGGAAGAGGCACAAATAGTAGGAAGTAAGAAGGAATATCTTTTTTCATCAAGATTAGATGATTTAGAATGTGCATATATTTGTGTGGATAGTTTAATTAAAGCAAAGAATCAAAATATAGCAGTTTGTGCGGTTTTAAATAATGAAGAGGTTGGAAGCGTTGCCGCTAACGCAGCGGATTCTTCTTTTGTACAAGATGTTCTTGAACGGATTGCGAGTAGTTTTCAGTTAGATTTTAAAATATTACTTGCTAATTCTTTGTTGGTATCGGCTGATAATGCCCATGCGGTGCATCCTAATCATCCTGAAAAAAGTGATCTGACAAATATGGTGTATATGAATGAGGGCATTGTTATCAAACATCAAGCAGGATTAAAATATACAACGGATGGGTTAAGTGAGGCTATTTTTAAAAAAATGTGTAAAGATCTGGGGATTTTGTATCAGGATTATACCAATCGTAGTGATCAAAGGGGTGGGAGTACATTAGGTGCTATTTTACAATCACACATCAGTATCCCAAGTATTGATATTGGTCTAGCCCAACTAGCCATGCATTCGACAGTTGAATTAGCAGGTGTAAAAGATATAGAATATATGTTAAGAGCTTTGATAAAGTATTATGAGTCAAAAGTAATGATTAATGAGGATGAAATAGTTCTTAATTAATCCATGTTACTTTTTGATAATTTCCTATAAAAAAGTGTGTAGAACTCCTACACACTTTTGTTTTTTAATTATTCAAATATAATAAAATGGAGAAAATGGAAGCAACTATCCCCCATAATACATAGGGTAAAAGAAGAAAAGATGTTTTTTTAGAAAGAAGTAAAGATTCAATTGTTGTAAGTGTAATGGTAAGAAAACTAAGAAGTGTGGTTACATAGCCTAAAAATAAACTTTGTTTAATAAAGAAAAAGTATGGAAAGGTAAAACTAATAACATAATTGATGACAAGAAAAATGATAACTCTAGTAAAATCTTTTTTATTATAATCTTTTCTTTTATCAAAAATACAAACAACAAAAATTCCCATTAAAACATAAATAATACTCCAAACAATAGGAAAAACAATACTAGGTAGTTTAGGACCTTCTAAACTATTGTAAAATTCTAAATCACTTTTGAAAAGGAAAGAAGGTAAAAAATATAAAAAAACTACCAAAACAAATAATAAAATTCTTTTAAACCATTTCATAAAACAAGTACCTCTTAGTATGATTATATGTAAAAAATTTTATTTTATGAAAATATTTAGAAATTTAACTAAAATTCCCATAAAAACGTTTGCATTCATCTTTAATATTCTTAAAAATTATGCTATAATACATATAATACTATATGAAAAGAAGGAGAAGTTATGAATAAAACGACAAAAAAATTAATTTTATTTCTGTTGGTTTTCAATTTTGTATTTGCTTTACTGGGGATGAAAGTAAATGATGTCAAAGCCGAAGGTCTTGAAGTAATAAAAACACATACAGGAAGTGATCTTACATACCGAGGCTCGAGTGAAAAAGTATATAAACTTTCAGAATATAATTATCCTACTAATCAATTAAGAGCAGTTTGGGTAACGGTGTTTGCGGGCGACATTTCAAGATATACAAGTGAAACCCAATTTAAACAAATGATGAACAATGTTTTAGATGATATGGATAAAATGGGTATGAATGCCATCGTTTTTCACGTGCGTACGCATAATAATGCTTTATATCAATCCTCATTAAATCCGCTTGCTAGTTGGTGGAGTGGAGTTGATTTTGATGTTTTTGATCCTCTTGAGTGGTTAATTTATGAGTGTCACCAAAGAGGAATTGAATTTCATGCTTGGTTGAACCCTTACCGAATTTCGGCAGATGGTTCTAACTCGCAATATGCGGCAGAAGCACTCCCAGCAGTTAATCCTGCAAATGATGAAAATAATCTAATTAAAGTTGGAAATAATGTTATTTTTGATCCGGGTATTCCCGAAGTGCGCGATTTTATTGTGGATACATGTATGGAATTAATTGAAAACTATGATGTTGATGCGATTCATTTTGATGATTATTTCTATATTGATGGTGCAGATGATACCTCAACAAGAGAGAAATACAATACGGAAAATCTTTCCATTGGTGATTTTAGAAGAAAACAAGTTGATTTATTTATTGAAGCTTTGTCTAATGAAATTCGTGCCTATAATCAAGAAAATCATAAAGCTATTCAACTTGGAATTTCACCATCAGGAATTTATAGAAATGGTGGTTATCAAAGCGCTCCAACATATGATGCAGATGGAAATTTAACAATGCCTACTTATTCAAATACATCAGGTTTTGCGCATTATGATGATTATTTGTATTCTGATACTTTAAATTGGATTAATCATGAATGGATCGATTATATTATGCCTCAATGCTATTGGGCAATTGAGCATAGTGGGGCTAGTTTTGTAGAGTTGACTAAATGGTGGAGTTGGGCTGTTCGAAATAAAAAAGTTAATTTTTATACAGGTCTTGGTATTTATATGGGAGCGGATCCTAGTACTGATGGTTCTTATAAATATTGGAAATATAACGAAAATGAAATTCAATTACAACTTTTAAATGCTGGTCAGTATCCTGAATTTGATGGTGCTTGTTTTTATAAATATTCATCACTGAAACAAACCTCTAGCAATGTTGTCAATCATGCGGTAAATTTGATTTCTAATGAGTATTGGGCTAAGAAGATTCCTGGTGCAATTAGTAAGTATTATGCCCCTCTTTTAGATGAGGTGGCTCCAACAACAATCAATTATGATGAACAAACAAATACAATTCATTTTAATGAGGTAGAAAATAGTAGGGGGTATATGATTTATAAAGTACCAAAGGGAACGATTCTTGATCAAAATGATATCAATCATATCTATCAATATATTCAAACGACAAGTATTGTGGTTGATGATTTTAACAATTATAATTACTATGTTGCCTCTGTAAATCTTGCTAATGAAACAAGTGAGGCTATCATTGTCAATGCTTCACTCGATCATAGTACCATTATTTCTTTGATTGATAATTTGCCCAATCCTATTACATATGAGGATAAAAGTATAATTGTTCATATTCGTAATTTATATGATAGTTTATCTCTTCAAGAACAACAAAAAGTTACTAATTTCAATCAATTGATAGCAGCAGAAGAAATCATTCAACAATATGAAGAAATAGAAGAACAATTACAAAGTTATATCAATACGTTAGATTTACATATTCAAACAAATAGAGTCATTCCTTTGTCTCAACATATGACTTTACAATATAAAAATATAGAAGATCGTAATCTTTATAATATTGAAACGGGAGTAAAATTAAAGGATTATTTAGCGGTCAAAGAAATACCTTTAATTATAACCCTTACAGAAAATAATCTAAGTGTTAGTAAAGAAATTTTGGTAAACATTGGTTATAGTGCTAAAAATCAAAATGCGTTATTTTACCGAAATGATCCAAGTTCAATGGGACCAGATGACGAGGGTGCATATGAAGAAGGACAAAGTGGATATATTGGTTGGTCTGGGCATACTTTTGTTATTGAAAATTATATGTTATTTATTGCTTTGGGCAATTATCATGAAATTGATGATGCAACCAATATTCAATCATGCAACTGGTCATCTGTAGCAGGTGTATATGTAAATCAAACGAAGAGTAATATATCTTTTTATTTAACTGATGCTTTTGAGAGTAAATCATCTAATAATGATGGTTATATTATTGTGGCTAATAATGAAATTAAGACTTTGGTTCATGGTTTTGATACGAGTAGTGCTATTTTATTAGAGCCTAATGAGGCGATTATTATTGTACGTTATTTAGATACGCTAATTACAGGTTCACCAATGGCGCCTGTTACAAAGTTAAATGTTGGAATGAAGGCTTATATTGATGAGGAAGTTGCATTGACAGATGAACAAAAAGCGCAAAATATTATTGCTGCAATTGAAAATCTTCCTTTGGATATTACACTGGCAAATGAAACAACAATCAACGATATTAAGAATCAATATGATAGTTTAAGCGATGAGGCAAAACTGCTTGTTACCAATTATCAAAAATTAGAAGAGGCAATATATCAAATAAACCAATTAAAAACACAACTTACCAATAAAAAACAAGAGGCTATCAGTGAATTAAATGATTATTTAAATCTTGACAATTATAGTAGTGTGAATCAAAATTTGATTACTACATATATAAACACGATGATTAACCAAATCAATGATGCACAGTCTTTCGATTCAATTGATGGACTTGTTATAGAGGCAAAGCATAAATTAGATGAATTTTTGACAATAGAAGAAGAGTTACTAGCATATAAAGAAGAAAGTATTGAGGATTTAGAAGCTACAATTGATGTATCGCTTTATTCTGAAGAAAATAAGCAAAAGATTCATACTTTATTAGAAGAAGCAAAAAGTCGCATTTATAATGAGGCTAAAAGTAATGATGAAGTTGATAAAATTGTAGAAGAAGCATTAAAAGATATAGATAATATTTTAACAATTGAAGAAGAAGAAGCATTCCTTCAACAAGTAAAGCAAGAATATATTCAAAAAATTGATGATTTAATTGCTTCTTTCACCGATATTACTGATGCGGAAAGACAAGAATTGATAAAAGATGGTGAAAGTTTTAAAGTCCAGATTCGTAATGCTACTAAACAAAGTGATATTGCATATATTTGGACAAGAGCGCAAGATACAATCCATTTATATTTTGAAAATGTCGAAAAAGCTCGTCAACATGCTATAGATGAAATATATACCTATATTCAACAATTATCATATGGAGAAAAAGAACTCATATATATACAAACTCTTGCAGCAGAACAAGAAGAATTAGTCAATAAAATGGCTTCTATTGAAGAAATTAAAAAAGTTTCAGGTGAATTTATCACTTTAATCAATCAACTTCATGAAGAATTGGTTGATACAAAAACTACAGTTTGCAAAGAGTTAGATTCTTTAATCAAGTCTTGGTATACAGATAGTCAAAAAGAATATCTAACTGTTATGATTGATGATGCCAAAAATCAAATCATGCTTGCGGGAAATCAAGAAGAAGTAAATATATATAAAGATAGTTGTATACAAGAGGCTACACAATATATTGAACAATTGACCAAGGCTATGGATGAGGCAAAAGAATATTTAAATTCACTCAATGCCGATAAAGCGAATATAAAACAACTGATCTATCAGTATAATCAAGCAATTGCCCAATCTAAAACAACTGAAGAAGTCCAAGCGTTAAGGGATGCTTTTGACAAAGCGTATTTAAAATTAATGATTGAAAATATCAAAGAAGATATCAATCAGTTTGTTAGTCATTTGGATTATAATGATAAGGAAAAAGAATTAGTGAAAACTAAAAAAGAAGCCTTATTTATCAGTATTGAAAAATTAAATGATATAAAAGAAGTTGAACTAGAAGTTACTACATTCAAAAACGAAATTCAAAATCATCACCAAGCTTTGTTAGAAGCGATTACTTTGGCAACAAATACTATTCAAAATGCCAATTCATCAACAGATGAGGCAAAAGAGTATTGTGAACAAATTTTAGAAGATATTAAGAAAGCTGGTTCTTTGGCTGAAATTGAAATAATCATGAAAGATTTTGATCAAACATTAACAAATTTGAATAATAAGGCTTCAAATTGTACATGTAATGATGCTTCCTTTATCTATATTTTCCTTTCTATTCTTTTTGCAACTTCTTTAGTTATATTTAGAAAAAAACATTAAAAAATCAAAGGGACTATTGTTATAAATAGTCTCTTTTTTCTTTATGTATGTTGCTTTATTTTTATTCTTTTATACATTTTATGATATAATAACAACGATAAAAGTAAGCATTTTTGGTTATACTGATATATCATAAAAATCAAGTTATTATTTGATTGAAAGGATTTATAATGCGATTAGATAAATACTTAGTAAATTGTTATATAGGAAGTAGAAAAGAAGTAAGAGAAATTATTAAGCAAAAAAGAATTATCGTTAATGGAAAGGTAGTATCTAATAATGAGTATAATATTTTAGAAAAATATGATCAAGTGTTGTTAGATGATAAACCACTTATGTATAAAGAAAATTATTATTTTTTATTAAATAAACCAGCAGGATATGTAACATCGACAACAGATGATACCAATCAGACCGTGATGATGCTTCTTGATCCGTTACCTTCAAAATTAGTTCAAAAACTGTTTCCTGTTGGTCGATTAGATAAAGATACGGAAGGTCTTCTTATCATAACAACAGATGGTAAACTGAGTCATTTTGTTACTTCTCCAACAAGCAATATTCAAAAAACCTATTATATTGAATTTGAAGGTGTCCTCAATGATAGGGCTAGCAAGATGATGAAAGAGGGGTTGGTAGATGAAAAAGGTACGCAATTTAAACCTGCCACTTTGTATAATGTGAGTGAAACTAGTTGTTATTTAACAATTAGTGAAGGCAAATACCACCAAGTAAAAAGAATGATGCATCTAGTAGGGGGAGTTGTTACTTATTTGAAAAGGATTAAGATTGCAAATATCGTATTACCAGAAGAACTCAAAATAGGATCATATATAGAAATATCACAATATGATATCTATCAACTCATTCATTTTAATTGTAAAAAGAAAGGATTTTAAAAGATGAAATATATTTTATTTGATTTAGATGGCACCTTATTACCAATGGATCAAGAGGAGTTTACGCAAAATTATTTTAAATATTTAGCCCAAACGCTTAAAAAATATGGATATGATCGTAAACAATTGATTGATGCCATTTGGCAAGGTACAGCCTCGATGATTAAAAATGATGGTTTGCAAACCAATGAAGAAGTTTTTTGGAAAACTTTTGCGAGTATTTTTGGGGATAAAGTTTATCGCGATCAAATTCTTTTTGAGCAATTTTATCAAACCGAATTTAATGAAATAAAACATAGTTGTGGTTTTGATCCAAATGTTCAAATAGTCATTCGGAAACTAAAAGAATTGGGTTACAAACTAGTGGTTGCTACGAATCCTATTTTTCCATCAATTGCGCAAGAAAGTCGCATAAGATGGGCAGGATTAGATGAACATGATTTTGAATTTTACACGACATATGAAAATATGCATTATTGCAAACCCAATCCTAAATATTATTTAGAAATTATTGAAAAACTGAATTGTCAAGCAAGTGATTGTTTAATGGTTGGTAATGATGTATGTGAAGATATGATCGCTAGTAAAATAGGTATGCAAGTTTTTCTTTTGACAAATCATCTTATTAATAAAAACAATTTAGATCTTTCTATTTATCCAAAAGGTGATTTTTTGGATTTATTAAGATATATAGAAAAAAATAAAACATCTATTTGATAGATGTTTTATTTTGTATAAAATATTTTGGATGGTTAAAAATATCAGAAAAAAGATAACTTTCTAAATATTTTTTTACAAATTTATAATTGAATTGTATCTTTTTCTTTTTAATAAGAATTAAAATACGGTCTATTTTAGCATAAAAAAGCATAATATCCTCATTTTTTATATTTGTTGCATTTACTTTTTCAACTGAACCAAAATGGTTTTCCCAAATAATTGTAATTAAATGGTTCATATGTTGTTCTAAATCAAAATGTTTGTGATCGTTGATAATTGCAAGTAATTCTTCATCAAATGTTGATGCTTTTTTTTGATAGGATTGTTTCAATTGTTTTTCCTTTTTAGAAAGAGGAACCGGATCGAAAACTTTATGACTTAAAGGATTGCATCTTAAAATACGATATCCAGTTAAAAAAGAAGCTTTAATGAAATTAAATTTTGTAAAGCATTCCAAACCATAATTAGAACAACTTGGCAGATGTCTACATCGATGTGGTCGATCTTTATCTTTTTGATATAATTGAATGCATTTGATAGCCCATTTATTGAATAGCATATGAATCACCTCTTTTATTATAACAAAAAATAATATTTTTTTATAATAAGTAGCGTATAAATTAGTAAAATTTAACAAAAATAATAATATGTTAAAATACTTTATTATTTTTATTATTATTTTAGTTGTTCTTGATTTAATTTTACTCATTCCAATTGAAGCAAGAATTGTCAAAAGAATAGAAAAACCTTTATTATTAAAAGTTTTAGTTTTCAAAAAAACGATTTTTCAAATGGAATTAAAAAAAAAGGCTAAACCTAAGCAGAAAAGTTCATTTCAATTTAAGATATCATATCTTTTTGAAAATGATTTGAACATTATTTTAAAAGATTTAAAAGAAGAAAACTTCTTTGTTTATCTTCTTTTAGAATTTGCTAAAATTAAAAAGGTAACTTTTATTCCTACTTTTAATAGTTCTGATCCTATTATGATGCCATATTTAGGTTTTTTGGATTGGTTTATTATATCAAATATTAAAAATTATATTGATCATACTTTTCATGTGGTAAAAGATGACTATTATCAAATTGTATTGTTACAAGATGAAAATCAAGGGATTAATTTTGAGGTTTACGCAACTGTAACACTACTAGAAATGCTTTTTGCAATCATCAAGAATTTTAAAGTATTTTTAAAATTATTCAAAAAGAAGGAGAAAAATTATGAATAATATCATTCAGTTATTAGATATTTCAGTTGATAAGATTAAATCAATGGTTGATGTCAATGTTGTAATGGGGAAAATGATGACGTATAATAATGTTTCCGTCATTCCCATTTCTAAAGTCAAATGCGGATTTATCAGTGGTGGTGTTGATCAAAAAGAAAATCAAGAAACGAAGAAAAATCCCTTCGGTGGAGCTAGCGGTGGTACTATGACGCTTACTCCTATTGCTTTTTTGGTTATATTAGAAAATGACGCAAAAGTTCTTCATCTTGATGAGCATTCTCACATTTTAGAAAATTTAATTGATTTAATTCCTGATACTATAAATAAGTTTGCATCTTTGATTAAAAAAGATAATCATGCATAAGGTAAATGGAGAAAAGACTTAGTAAAATGATCCTCATTACTAAGTCTTTTCATTTAGATATATCATAGATTGTTTGACTAAAGTGTTTAAGTAGTGTATAATATGAATAAATAGATAATGAGATTGGAGTATATATGACCAAAGTAGTAGTAATTGGAGCAGGTCCAGCAGGTATTATGGCCTCTATTTGTTTGAAAGAAAAATTAAAGGATAGGATTGAAGTAATCTTATTAGAAAAGAAAAATCAAATTGGTAAAAAGCTTTTAGCAAGTGGAAATGGCAAGTGTAATTTAAGTAGTGCTCAAGTTTTACAAAAACATATCTATAACAACGAGTTTGCAACTCATGTTTTTAGTCAATATTCCAACCAAAATTTAAAGCAAACGTTGTTCAATCTAGGGCTTTTTACTAAAGAAGATTTGCATTTGAGAACCTATCCAATCACAGAATCGGCTAAAACTGTTGTAGAACTTTTTAAGATGCAATTAAAAAGGCATCATGTAAAAGTTTATGAAAATACAGAAGTAATAAAAGTAGAAAAAACAAAGAAACAAACATATCAAATCTATACTACGCATAAGGATAGATTGACCTTGATGTGTGATTATATTATTTTTGCAACAGGAGGAAAATCAACGCCTAAACTTGGCTCAAATGGTGAAGGATATGAACTGTTGTCTACTATGCATATTGATATTACTCCATTAAGACCAGGTTTAGTAGGTTTAATGGTGGAAAAAAAAGCGATTCAAGGGTTAGACGGACTTAGACAAAAGGCAAAAGTGAGTTTATACGAAGGAACCAAAGAAGTATTCTCAGAAGATGGGGAAGTTCAATTTAAAAAAGATGGGTTAAGTGGAATTGTAATAATGAATGCATCTAGTATAATAGCTAGAAGTCAACAAAAATTGACTTTAAAATTAGATTTGTTACCTTTGATTGAAGAAAAAAAATTAAATGAACTTTTAGATAATCTTAAAACAATGAATCGACAAATGAGTATGAAAGAATTAGCCTTTGGCTTTTTGCCAGTGCCACTAGCTCAAAAAATTTTGACAGATTTAGAAAAAGAAAACAAGTTGACAACTAGGACTCTTGCAAGTAGAGTGAAAAATTATTTTGTAAATATTATTGGTGATTATGGGTTTGATGCATCTCAAGTAACAATAGGGGGAGTAAACATTGAAGAAATAACTGAAAAGTTTGAATTAAAAAAAATGATAAATACCTATGCAATTGGGGAGTTATTAGATGTTGATGGTTTGTGTGGTGGTTATAATATTCATTTTGCTATCGCATCGGGTGTAATGGTGGCAAATTCAATTTATGAAAAGGAAATGGGGAAAAATGAAAAAGAAAAATAATCCAAAATTATTAGAAATGACAAAAGTAAAAGTTGATATGATTAATAGAATGGTTGATTTACTTGATGATGCTATTATGAGTTGCTATTATGGTATGATTGATGAAGAAAAGGAAAATACAGCAATAACGAATTATAATAAAGAAAAAGGAAGATTGAATTATTATGAATGTTTACTTGCTGTAATCGATTATTTTTTAAATGATGTTCCTTTAAGGGTTGATGATGATGTAAAAAATAAGATTGATGAATGTTTAGAGGCGTTTAAATTAGATGTAGAAGAAAATGGTATAAATAGTGAAGAAATTAGAAGAGCTTTTTTGCTTTTAGATATTAAAGGTTTTAAAAATTTGAATTTTCCACTAGATTTGATTACACCAGATGCTATCGGCATTTTAATTGCTAATTTAGTAAATGCCTTTTTTAGTAAAACAGATAGCATTGAGATGCTTGATTTTAACTTTGGAGTTGGCAATTTAGCTTATACATTGGTAAACTATAGTGATCCGTTTATTCAATTACTAGGTATTGAAAATCATATGCTTTTTACAAAGGTAGCTGTTGCTAAAGCCAATATGATGACGCAAGATGTGAATATATATTATGAAGATGCTCTTGCATATTTACCATCACACATTGATTTAATTGTCAGTGATCTAGCATGTTATGATTATGAAAATAAGGCCTATCATTCTAGTTTATATGATAAAGGAGTTAGGTATTTTCCTTATCTTGCGATAGAGCATTTTTTGAAAATTCCTAATCAGCATTTTCAAATATATCTCATTGAAAATAACTTTTTTTCTAAATCAGGTAGCAATGAATTTTATCATATGATGGAAAACTATGGTCATATTGATGCTTTAATTACGCTTCCTAGTAGTTTCTTTCAAAATAAAGAGGATGCGAAATCTCTCATTGTTATTTCTAATCGACCATTAAAAGAGGTTGAAACAAATATTTTTATGTTGCCGGAATTATCAGAAAAAGAAAAATTTATTGCTCAAATTGAGGCTATTCAAGCATTTTTACAACAAAGAAAAGGAGAACTAAAATGATTTTTCGAAATGCCAGATTAGAAGACTTAAAATTAATGTGTGAATTATGGAATGAAGTTGTCACAGAAGAATATTTTCTAAAAACCATGTCTGTTGATGCATATGAAGAAAAACTTTTGAATAATCCTGATTTCTCATATGATTCAACTTTTGTTGTTTATGATGAAGAGAATACGCTAATTGCTTTTGCCATTGGATATTTACGAAAGCAATATATAGATAATTTAGAAGTTGCAGGAATTGTAAATGCAATTATTGTAAAAAAAGAATATCGACGTCAAGGCATAGGGTCTAAACTATTAACAAAATTAGAAACGTATTTTAAACATATGGGTAGAAAAAAGATTGCGGTAGCCTATTTTCTTCCCTCTTGTTATGCTTGGTATATTCCGCATACTGATAATCATGATCACCCTTGTGCACCTGGGATTAGAATTAATTCTAATGAATACTTCTTTTATTTACATCGGGGTTATGAACCTTATAATTATCAAGATGCTTTTCATTTAAATCTTGTTGACTATGAAATTAGTGATAAAATTAAAGAAATTCTCAATAATAATGAAAAAGAAGGCATTCAAATTGAAATCTATCAGCCACATAAGCATTATGGGTTAGAGGAGTTTTGTCAAAAATTGAACATTTATGATTTTGAAAAAGTAATTAAAGAAAATTTAGAATTAGAAAAACCATATCCATTTTTGGTAGTTAGCAAAAATAATCAAATTGTAGGATGGACTGGTGCGATGTGGAATGAAGAAAGTGGTCGTGGTCATTTTGATGGTATTGCTATTTTGGAAGAGGTTAGAGGAAAAGGATTAGGACAAGCTTTATTCTCCATGCTTGCATATTATAATAAAATGCATGGTGCTAAATTTATGACTTTTTATACAGGGTTACATAATCATGCTAGATATATATATATGAAAGCTGGTTTCAAAATAGTGATGTCTTATGCTAGTATGGGTAAGACTTTCAAATAAGTAGAAGTAACGGTTGTTTATTTTTATAAACATCCTTGCTTCTTTTTCTTTGAAAGTGTATATTTTAATATCAATCATTCCAATAGATGCATAAACTAAAATGAGTAGGTGAAAGAATGGACAAACAAATAGAAACGCCATTATATCAAATATATTATAAATATCATGGAGTTGTAAAAAAGGTTCAAGTTAAAGATGAATCAAAAAATATTTCTGGAAGTATCAAAGATAGGCCAGCAAGAATGATTATTGAGGATGCTTATCAAAAAGGACTTATTCATCAAGATACAACCATTTGTGAGGTCACAAGTGGCAATATGGGAATTGCTCTTGCAACAATTGCTAAAGATTATGGTAATCCAGTTATTATTTGTATGCCTCAATTTATGAGTCAAGAGCGTAAAGAAATTTTAAATCGTTTAGGAGTAAAATTAATTCTAACCAATTCTTTTGAAGAAGCTTTTCAGATTGCTGAAAAATTAGCGGTTGAACAACAGGTATTTCTTACTAAACAATTTGAAAATCCTAATAATGCCAAAGCGTATATTGCATTTTGTAAAGAATTAGAAAAAAAGACAACTGAATTTCCAGCTGTGATTGCAGGAGTAGGAACAGGAGGAACCATTAACGGAATTGGTCATTATTTGAAAGAAAAATATCAAACGAAAGTGTATGCTTTAGAACCGCTTCAAACCTTAATTTTATCAACTGGCATCAGTCATGGACATCACCGAATAGAAGGTTTATCTGATGGCTTTGTACCAGATTTATATCCAAAAGATATTGTTGATCAAATAATTAGTGTTGATGATAATGATGCAATATGTATGGCCCAAAAATTAAAACAAAAATTAGGACTCAATGTAGGTATTTCCAGTGGTGCTAATTTTATAGGTGCTGTTATGAGTGATGTGGATGGAATCATTACCGTTTTCCCCGATGATGATACGAAATATTATTCTACTGATTTGATGAATGCTGAGTTAAATAGTAAACTAGTAGATGAAATTGAACTTTTATATTTTGAGGTAATTTAAGAAAATAAAAAGCATATTAAACTAAATCAAATAGTTTAATATGCTTTTTTAAATTTAAATAATTTTAACGATTTTGTCAAGGCGTTTATTGATAGCCTCTAATTCTTCTTTAATACTAGGAGTGAGGATTGCTTCTTCGTCTTTAATTCCGGCAATATAATCAATGCTTACATTAAATAGCAATGATAGTTTTATTAAAACACTAATTGTTGGTTCACTGATACCTGATTCATAGCGAGAAGGGTACGCTCACTAATGTCTAGTTTATCAGCAAGTTCTTTTTTCCCCATATCATGGTCGATACGTAAATCTTTAATTCTTTTATTCCAACTCATATTGCCACCTTTGACCTCTTTTTCTTCATTATACCCTATTTTGTCTATAATTATACAAAAGCGGACAAAATAGGTATTTTTTAAAAGAAAAGGACAAATTTGTCAATTTGCAAAATACAATAAAAAAACCAAATATATGAGTCATATTAGATAAAATGAAAAAGAATTTACTCTAAATTGACGAATAGTTAAAAAAATGTTATAATACAAAATATATGGTACATAGTAGGTAAAAGATGAATATGCAAAAAGTAATTTTAAAAAAAGATGAAGAACAAAGAATTCAAAATGGTCATCCTTGGATTTTTTCTAATGAAGTTTTCTCAATTGAGGGTAAAATACAATCAGGGAAACTTTGTGATGTTTATACTTATACTGGAACTTTTCTAGGTAGAGGTTTTCTAAATACCGCAAGCAAAATTATGGTAAGAATGTTATCATTTGAAAAAATTGAAATTACAGAAGAATTTTTTGTAGAAAGAATTAATCTAGCAAATGATTTTCGAAAACAAATGGGTTTATCCAATAATTATCGCGTTGTATTTAGTGAGGCTGATGGACTACCAGGTTTAATTGTAGATAAATACGGAGAGTATTTATCAGTTCAATTTTTATCACTTGGGATGGATATGCATAAGCAGATGATTGTGCATGCTTTAGTAAAAATCTTTTCACCTAAAGGAATAATGGAACGAAGTGATAGTGCTGTTCGAAAAAAAGAGGGATTAGAAGAATACAAAGGTATGATATATCATGCTCCTTTTCAGCCTAAGGTAGTAATTGAAGAAAATGGTGTGCGGTTAATGGTTGATTTGGAAAATGGTCAAAAAACAGGATATTTTTTAGACCAAAAATGGAATAGGGCCGCATTAAAATATTATGTCAAAGATCGCATCGTTCTTGATTGTTTTTCTCATACAGGAAGTTTTGCTATGCATGCTTTGAAATATGGAGCGAAAAAAAGTGTTGCGGTAGACATTAGTCAAAAAGCTTGTAATGATATTTTAACAAATGCCAATCTCAATCATTTTACAAATATTGAAGTTGTGTGTGAAGATGTGTTTGACTTTTTGCGAGATAGTAAAAATCGAAATCAATTTGATGTAATCATACTTGATCCACCCGCATTTACTAAATCAAAAGATACGGTTAAAAAAGCTTATAGTGGGTATAAAGAAATTAATTTAAGTGCGTTAAAAGCAATCAAATCAGGTGGAATTTTATTCACTTTTTCTTGCTCTAATCATATGACACCCGCTTTATTTTTACAGATGTTAGAAGAAGCAAGTTTGGATGCAAAACGAATCGTTCAAATGCTTGATTTTCGTATTCAATCACCCGATCATCCAGTTAGAATTGATAGTGAAGAATCATTATATCTAAAATGTGTCATTTTAAGAGTGTTATAAAAATACGATATATAAAAGGAGGAGCAATTTGGAAATCTATAGCGGTTGTGAAAATACCTTTATTATATGTATATATCAAAGTCAAAAAGATCATGCTGCTTATGCACAAATGGTTTGTAAAAATAAAATAGATGGTTTTATGATGGTCAAGACGACACCCTTAGAAATGGTTTTATATAATCAAGATGGTAGTTTAGCTTCTATGTGTGGAAATGGTATAAGATGCTTTATTGAATACTGTTATCGTCATCATATTATTCAAGAAGAAGAGAATATGGTTCTCACACCAAGTGGTAGAATAGATACTAAAATAGTAAATCTATCACCATTTATGGTTTACGTAAGAATGAATGAGCCAATCTTCACATATATTGATAATAGAATATATCTTGATGAACCTATTGTTGTGAACAATCATATATATAAAATTAGTCTTGTGCATACTGGTGTGTGGCATGGAATCATTCTTCCTGATGATTTTAAACAAGCATTAGAAGATGCACCTTTGATTAGAAATCTACCACTTTTTAAAGAATATTTAAATTTAGATATTATAATGATTACAAATGATATATATGTTAAAACATATGAAAGAGGCGTCGGTTTTACCAAAGCGTGTGGAACAGGTGTAATGGCAAGTTTTGTAATTTTAGAAAAACTAAAATTATTAACGTGTAATCAAATAGCAGTTCGAACAGATGGTGGCTATATTGAAGCAGGGAGGAATGAAAAAGGGTTATATATTTTAGGTCCATCAAGATATGTAAGTAGTTATAAAGATGGAGAATAAAAGATATGGTAACTTTAGACGTTATTCGTCAAATTCATGATTTTATTTGGGGGATGCCCCTTATTTGTTTAATCATTATAGTTGGTGTATGGCTAACAATAAAATTAAAAGGTCTCCAAGTTACAAAACTTAAGAAGGCCTTTTCTTTTATGTTAAAAGAAGAAGAAGGACAAAAAGGAGAAGTGAGCACTTTTCAGGCTTTGTGCATTTCGATGTCCGCAACTATTGGGACAGGTAATATTACTGCTGTAGCATCAGCTATTACAATTGGAGGTCCAGGAGCGCTACTTTGGATGATTATTACTGCCTTTTTTGGAATGGCTACCAAATATGCGGAAGGTTTTTTGGCGGTTAAATACCGTAAAATTGAAAATGATCGAATAATTGGGGGTCCTTATGCTTATATTGAATATGGATTAGGGGCGAAGTGGAAACCGCTTGCGAAAGCCTTTGCTATCTTCGGTATGTTTGCTTCCATCTTGGGTCTTGGTACTCTTACACAAATTAATGGAATTGTTGATGCTACGCAAAATGTTTTTGATAAGGAAAGTTTACATCTTCTATCAATAGGTAAGATAAATCTATCATGGTGTTCTTTGATTGCGGGAGCGCTGATTGCTATTTTTTCTGCATTAGTGTTAATTGGAGGAGTGAAGAGAATTGGTAGAGTATGTGAATGGATTGTTCCTATTATGGCTCTTACCTATATTGCTATTTGTCTTTTATTGATATGTTGTAATATCAAAGAAATTCCCCTAGCAATACGGTCAATTGTTCAAATGGCCTTTTCTAATCAAGCACTTGCAGGAGGAATTACGGGAATCACAATCAGAAATGTCATTCAACAAGGAGTAGCCAAAGGAATTTTTACCAATGAAGCAGGTCTTGGTAGTGCTCCGATTGCTACGGCAACCGTTAAATCTAACGATCCTATACGGCAAGGGTTAGTTGCTATGACATCAACTTTTTTTGGCACTGTAATCATATGTAGTCTTACAGGACTTTGCGTTGTCCTTACTGGTGCTTGGAAAGAAAACTTAATGGGGATTTCAATTGCTGATTATGCCTTTACCAAAGGGCTTCCTTTTCCTAGTATCGTTTGTTCTTTGTTAATTTTATTGTGTATAATCTGTTTTGCTTTTACGACCATTATTGGTTGGAATCTATATGGAGTAAAGTGTCTGGATTACTTGACTAAGGGAAATGTGAAAATTCAAAAGATTTATAATTGGTTATATATTTTAATGGTCTTTATAGGTGCATTTTTAAAAATAGATTTGATTTGGAATTTGGCGGAAATTATAAATGCCTTAATGGCAATTCCTAACTTAATTGCTATTTTATTTTTAACAAATGATATTGCTAAAGATACTAACCTATATTTTAAATAATACCATCAATGGATAGAAAAGAACAAGTAACAAAAAAAGAAGCAATAGATATTTGCTTCTTTTTAAATATCAAATAAAATTGATATCAATTTAGTAGTTAGTATGCTTACACCAATTCCAAATAAACTTCCGGTTAAAATTCTTCTTAAGTTATTGCTTTCTATATCGAAAAAATATTGCAAAGATCCATCAATAATAAGTGGCAATATGAAAGTAATACAAATTATCATACTATATATGATGGGAAGAGAAATTATTTTTTTTCGCAAATGTGTTAAATTCAAACATATCATTCCTAAAATATAGAACAATAACATACATGTACAACGCCAACAAAGCGGAAAAACAAAATTTCCTATTGCTAATGCAGAATCTTTATTTCGATTACAAAGAGGAACTTTGCCAATGATAGCAAAAGAAAATTGTAACTCTTTAGGTAGGAAGGATTGGAGTGCAATCATCATAATAATAAAAATACTAAATGATAGAATAATAGAAGATAGAATACATATTTTTTTCTTATTCAATGTAAAATCTTAATTTTAATAGGCTGTTTCTAAATAAGATACAATGATAACCGCATAGCAAATAGAAACAACGATATTAAAAATAACTCCAATCAATGCTCCGATTCCACAAGATTTAGCTTTTTTAGGAGTTTCTCCTTTCCAAACTAAGAAAAGAATGAGCCCAACAATAGGGAAGAAAAAAGAAAGAATTCCAAAACCTACACTAGATGAATCAGCTTTTTGATTATTTGGTGTAGCATTCATATTATTTTGATTATAGTATGAGTAATCACTATTTGTTGTTGTCATTTGACTGCTTTCTTCATTTTCTGGATTTGTTTCTTCAATTTTATTCCCACATACGGGGCAAAATTTTGCATCATCTTCTAATAATTGATTACAGTGATTGCATTTTTTCATATTTAATCTCCTTTTAAATAAAAATAATTTATTCAATTATATCATAACTATGAATAAAATGCAAGAAAATATAAAAAAAAGTGAAGTTAACAAATTGGGTTAATTTCACTTTTTCATAGTTAGATTTATCGATAACGAACTTTTCCGATTATTAGTATGATAATAATGGCTACAACTATGTAAAATACAGAGCCTATCAATGAGCCCCATCCACAAGATTTTGACTTTAATGGTTTTTTAGTTTGCCAAACTAAATAAAAAATATATCCTAAAATTGGTAGAAAAAAACTTAAAATCCAAAATCCCCAATTTAATTTTTGATCAGAAACTTTTGTCGTTTTAGTTTTTTTATTGTCATCTTGTTTGGCGATTTCTGTTGTTTTGATATTGTTTTCTTCCATAATTAACACCTCTTAATCTAATTATATCATATTTTTTCTAAAATGCAAAACAAATGACAAAAGCGTTTGAATAAATTAGCATAATATTTTTTAAAATTTAGAAGATATGGTAAAATATTGTTAAATAAAATTAGGAGAAAGAATACAATGATTAATTTAAAGAATGATTACTGTTATATTGCACATCCGAGAATAATGGAAAAATTGAATCAAAATCTCGATAATACCTATGTTGGCTATGGATTAGATGAACATACCAAAAAAGCTTCTGATTTAATCAAAAATGTTTTTAAATGTAAAAAAGCAGATGTTCATTTTTTAACTGGTGGTACAATTACAAATAAAATTTTAATTGCACATTGTTTAAAACCATTTGAAGCTGTGATATCGGCGGATAATGGCCATATTCATGTTCATGAAACTGGCGCAATTGAGGCAACAGGTCATAAGGTTTTAGTCGTAAATAATAGTGATGGTAAAGTAAAAGCAGACGATGTTGAACAAATTGTTGTCAAACATACGGATGAACATATGGTGAGACCTAAAATGTTATATATATCTAATCCTACTGAATATGGCACGATTTATAGTTTAGCAGAATTAAAGGAACTATATACTATTTGTAAAAAACTGAATATGTATCTGTATGTTGATGGAGCTAGATTAGCTTGTGCTTTGATGGCGAATGAGAATACTATTCAGGCAAGCGATTTGGCTAAATATGTAGATGCATTTTATATTGGTGGTACAAAAAATGGTTTAATGATGGGAGAGGCTCTTGTCATTGTTAATGATTGTTTAAAAGAAGAATTTAGATATACTCAAAAACATTTTGGCGGATTGCTAGCAAAAGGTTTTTTATGCGGTTTACAATTTGAGGCTTTATTTGAAAACAATTTATTTTTTGAAATTGGTGCTTATCAAAATAATTTAGCCAACCTTTTAACAGAAGGATTCAAACAATTAGGTATTCAATTTTTTATTCAAACAAGAACAAATCAAGTATTTATTACGATAGAGAATGATATCGTTGAACAATTAAGCAAATATGTTATGTTTGATATATGGGAAAGAGGTTCTAATCAAACTACAATTCGATTCGTGACGCATTATAAATTAGAAGTATCTCAGGTGAATGAAGTGATTCATCTTTTAGAAGTTTTAACCAAAGCGAGAAATTAGATGTTAAAAATTGGTAATGTAAGTTTAAAAAATAATATTATTCTTGCTCCAATGGCAGGAGTATCAACATCTAGTTATCGTAATATCTGTTTAGAGCATCAGGCAGGTTTAGTATGTACGGAAATGATTAGTGACAAAGGACTTGCTTATGAAAATGCTAAAACTTTACAAATGATTCAAATAAAAGAAAATGAGCATCCGATTTCAATGCAAATATTTGGTTCCGATTATAAAACAATTACAGCCTCAGCCATACAAATGTCAAAACTTTCTCCTATTGATATTCTAGATGTAAATATGGGATGTCCCGTTCATAAGGTTGTGAAAAGCCAAGCAGGTTCAGCCTTATTAAAGGAACCACAAAAAATCTATGACATTGTTAAATCGTTAAAGGAAAATGTATCTATTCCAATAACCATTAAAATTAGAGCAGGATGGGATAATTATTCAATTAATTGTGATAAAGTGGCCAGTCTTGCTTGTAAAGCAGGGGTAGATGCAATTACAATTCATGGTCGAACTCGTTCGCAGTTATATACTGGTAGTGTGAATTTGGATTATATAAAAATGGTCAAAGAAGCGTCAAATGTTCCTGTTATAGGAAATGGTGATATTAAAGATATCTCTACTGCCATTAAAATGTTTCAACAAGGGGTAGATGGAATTATGATTGGACGTTCAGCAATGGGGAATCCTTTTATTTTTGATCAATTAGTGACATATTTTACTGAAGGCAAAATCATTGACCCACCATCAAAAGAAGAAGTAATTCAAACCCTTTTAGATCATGCACAAAGATTAATGGCTGATAAAGGAGAACATCTAGCAATGATTGAAATGCGATCCCATGCGGGATGGTATCTTAAACTAATTCCTCAATCAAAACAATATAAAAGTGCAATTGTTGGGATTCAAACTTATCAAGAATTAGAAAAAATCTGTTGGTGTATATTGAATAATTAAAAACATATAAGCAACCCTTATATGTTTTTAATTTGATAAAAAAAACAATAATTTGGCAAAGATGAATAGTATAATAAAATAAGAAAGTAAAAAATACATATAAAGAAAGAATAATAAAGATATATAGAATATGTAAAAATATAGTTTATCTAAAAGGAATAATAGAAAAGGAAAAAAAGAGTTTATGATTACTGAGAAAGGATATATTATGTATAATTATGATGAATGTATCTATATAAGTAAGAACAATATTGATTGAAATGAATGATTAAATAATGCAGTAAATAAAAAAAGGAATAACATTTAAAAAATTGATGAATGTGTTTCTCCTACTAGATATGTATCTTAGGAATATTTAGAAAATATAATTATATGTTTTCTTTTGTATGTTTTAAAAATAAAAAATCCTTATTTGGTATTAAACTAAACAAGGACTTATATCAATTTTATTTTAGACAATTCATTCTTCAATTGATGTTGAATTACCATTGTACCAATCATTTTTAGTATTTTTTAATAAAGCATCGATAATTACATCGGGTAATTTTTCGTTGGGAATTTTTTCAATATTTTGAATTGCAATGCCATATTTTTTAATAATTTGAGTTAGGTTATTCATATTTTGATTGTTCTTAATTGTTTTTAATTTCGTAATCTTATGGTAAGGGGTATTGTTAATAAACCCCGTTAAATGTGTATCTAAAGTTGGATTAGAAATCATAAAAATAGTGTTGATCAGATAAATTTTGCGATCTTTATTATCTAAAAAGAAAGGTTTTTTGAAAAGAGTTTTAAAAAAATTTTGGATACTTTGATGGGCACTATTAAAATTTTTAAGAAAAATTAAACTCATGGGATATTTAATTAGGTGTTCAGATAAAATACCCCCTTGTTCAAAGCCGACATATCCTTTGCTTGAACCGATTAAATTATTTAACATTGTTATATCGTGAAAATTTTCTAAATCAATTTCTAAATACATTTCATTTTTAAATTTAAAGACTTTATTTAAATCGCTTATTAAATAATCGGGATTAAAATCATCTTCTACATATATGACACCCATATTATTTAATTTATAATTGAATTCATAGCGTTTGATAAATTTTAGATAATTGGTTTTTAATTCAGGATAATTGAGTGATAATAGTTTTAATTTTTTAAGAGATATTTTTTTTACACCAGTAGTATCTTCAATTACTTCATCAATCAATTTATCAATCGTTTTATGACTTGTTTTTTTTCTAGCTCCAACTTCATCTAAAATATCAATTGCCTTATCAGGAAAACTTTTATTAATGAGGAATAATTTTGCATTAGTTATAATTTTTTGTAAAGAATATGATGAATATTTGACTTGATGGTATTCCTCATAACTTTGTTTAATACCTTCTAAAATTTCATAAGTTTCTGCTTCATTAGGTTCATCAATATAAACGTTTTGAAATCTTCTGGTAAGAGCTTTATCTTTTTCGATAAAACGATAATATTCATCAAGTGTAGTAGAACCTATTAATTTAATATCAGAGCGAGATAAATAAGGTTTTAAGATATTGGCAATATCTAGTGATCCATCATTTGAACCAGCTCCTACAATATTATGAATTTCATCAATAAAGACAATAGCATGATGCTTTTTAATATATTCCATTGCTTTGGTAATTTTTTCTTCTAATTCACCACGATATTTTGTACCTGATACAATACTACCAAGATCTAATTGATAAATGGTTTCATTCTTTAAAATTTCTGATAGTCCTTCAATAATAGCAGTTTTACCTACTCCTGCATTTCCAATAAGTAAAGGATTATTTTTTTGTTTTTTGGACAAAATATATATAATCTTTTCGATATAATTGCTACGTTTAATAAAAGGGTGAACTTTTTTGGTTTTTGAAAGATTGGTTAAAAAAGGATAGGGTGTAATTTCTAGATCTTCTTTTTCACTAGTTCCTTCAAAAAAGTTAAATATTTCTTCAATGTCAATCATTAAGTCTTCAATATCAAGACCTAGTTTTTCTAAAACAATTGAAGCAATACTATCTTCTTCTTTTAACATTACATAGAAAATGTGTTCATCATAAACATATTTACTACCAAGATCTTTTGCAAGTGTTTCTGAATATAAGATGATTTCTTGAAATTTTTTGGTATATGTAAGACTTTGACTATCGCTTTTTCTAAAAATAACTAAATTGTGAATAACTCTTAAAATATCATCATAGGTAATTTGTTTTTCATCTAAGAGAAAATGGCAGATGGTATCTTTTTTCTTATACATGGCAAGTAACAAATGCTCACTACCAACTAGCTTTTTATTAAGACTTCTAGCTATTTGTAAGGCATCATCAATAATTTGAATGGCATTTGTACTAAAAGTTTCAAACATGTACTCCTCCTTAAAACTTTTTTGTATTACATACAAGGTATTATATGCAAGTCTTTTAAAAGATAGACTCCTGTATTTAAACCTTGCAAAAAAACTAAAATTGTGTTACAATAATATCCAAAGAAAGAAAGGTGATTGGATGGAAAATGAAATGATAAAGATAAAGACGATAATTGTTGGAGTAAATCATACAAATGATGAAGAGTTCAATTATCAAATTCAAGAATTAGAAGCTTTATGTGAGGCTTGTGATTTAGATGTTGTTGCTTCTTTGGTACAAAATATGCCAACACTCAATAATGCAACCTATTTAGGAAGTGGAAAACTAGAAGAACTCAAAAATGTAAAGGATTTATACCAAGCTTCTCTTGTTGTCTTTTTAGAAGAATTATCACCTGTTCAACTTAGAAATATTAAAGATGTAATCGATGTTGATGTGATGGATAGAACGATGCTTATTCTAGAAATCTTTAAAAAAAGAGCGAAGACAAAAGAAGCGATTTTACAAGTGGAAATTGCCAATTTAAAATATATGTTACCAAGACTAGCAGGCTCTTATACTAATCTTTCTAGACTTGGTGGTGGTGGTAGTGGTGCAGGTGGAGCAAGAAGAGGAAGTGGAGAAACAAAATTAGAAGAAGATCGCCGTCATATTGAAAGAAGAATTACAAAAGCTGAAAAAGAATTAGCAGAAATTGTGGCTAGTAGGAAAAATGCAAGAAAAAAACGTCTGGCTAATGAAATGAAAACAGTTGCTTTTGTTGGTTATACGAATGCAGGCAAATCTTCTAGCATCAATACGTTAATCCATATGTTTCAAGGTGATAAAAAGAAGGAAGTTTTTGTCAAAAATATGTTATTTGCAACACTTGAAACTGCTACAAGAAGAATCAAATTACCGACAAATGAAGAATTTATTATTACCGATACGGTTGGTTTTGTCAGTAATTTACCTCATCATTTAATCGAGTCTTTTAAATCAACTTTAGAAGAAGTAAAGGAAGCTTCTTTAATTGTACATGTTGTTGATGCTTCAAGTCCTTATGCCAATTTGCAAATTCAAACGACTAATCAAGTTTTAACAAGTTTAGGAGTAAAGGATATTCCTATGGTTTATTTATTGAATAAATATGATTTAGTAAAGAATGATATGTTTATGCCAACTATCATCGGTGATCAAATTCGAACTTCTAATTTAGATCAGCGTGGGTTTGATGAATTGATAGCTTATATTAAAGACAAACTTTTTGATGATGTGGTAAAAGTAAAACTATTGATTCCCTATGATAAGGGGGAAATTTTCAATCTTTTAAAAGAAAAGTCAAATGTGCATGCGTTTTCTTATCATGATGATGGTATTGTAGTAGATACCATTGTAAGTAAATATTTGTATAATTTATACCATCAATATGAAATTCAGTAAGAGTCTTATGAAAATAAGATTCTTATTTTTAATTGATTGATATTTTTTTTCCATTTTGCTTTAACAAAACAGAAGAAAGTGATATAATAAATTATAAAGTGGAGTATTATACATCAAGGTCGATGAGGTAAAAAAGATGAAAAATAAAAATGAAAGAAAATATTATATTCAATCTAGAAATCTTCATTTAATGAATATTTTAGAAGAAGATTACTACGTTGAAATTGGTGTCATTGACATGAAAATATTCAATCGAATTCTAAATGATGAAAAAATTGAATTGAGTGAATTCATTGATTTAGAACTTTTGAGTGATGGAATTGGTAAGATAACAGGTGATCCTATTGCCGATGTATATTATCAATTGAATTATTTGATTAATTTAAGATTAAAAAATTCCACTTGTAAATTTTTGTTGACAGCAGGGATTATGAAATATATCGACGATTTGAAGTGTGAAAAATATGCACCAGTAGTATTAATTCCCTTTGATTTTGACTATCAACATTTAGAAATTATTAAAAATGGTGATCCAGTAATGAATTCTAAGTTGATAAAATATGCTTTGAATGATTTAAAAGAAACTTTAAACAATGAAGATAAGCGTTTTTTAGAAAACTATCAAAATCATAAAATTTCAACTGCCAAAGATATCGATGATATTTGTTTAGAACTAGCAAGGATAATGAAAACAACAGTGGAACCTATGAGTTATTTAACGATTGCTTTTGTCGAATATCCTGATTTTATTTTAGATAAAGAGTATATGTCCATTCAATCATCTATGAATGAAATGACTGAACAGATGATTTTAAATAAATACTATCAGAATATTAAAGGAGTTTTGCCAACCAATACGAATCAAAAATATGTTATTTTAAAAGCAAGCGATGGAGAGAGATTTGCGGTAGACGGACGTCTAGGTAGTGGTAAAACGTATACCATTATTAATATCATTGCCGATCAAATTGCCAAAGGAAAAAAGATTCTCTACGTTAATCAAGATTTAGATAATATCTTTGATATTGAAAAAAATTTAACATATTTGGGATTAGGAAATTATACATATAACTTGACAAAAAACTTGCGGGATATTGAAAAACCAGAACTCATCTTTGATCAAGTTGATGCTAGTAATATTTCTTACAATATTGTCAATGAAATTTTCTTGTTACCAAATGCATTGCAAAAAAGAATACATGGATTTAAAATTAACAATGTCTTTGAATATCTAGCCATAATGAAACAAAAATATCTAGATATTAGTCCTATTTTATTAGAAACTAAATTGGAATATCATGAAGCTGCATGCATTTATCATCAATTAGAAGAAATTGAAGACGCTTTAAAGGTAATTGATTTATATGCAAATAATATATGGCATAGGCTTCAAACATCTCATAATAATATTATGGTTGAAGATATTATGAAAAGAACCGAAGAATTATTTCATATTCATCAAGAATTGTATTATAAATTAAAAACTTTTATTGTAAAATATGATATTAAAATGCCCACTAGTGTTAGCGATTTATATAAATTGATTTTGCATATTTATAGTTTTGCTTCAATCAGACCTTTACCAAAGTGGAAAAAAGAAGAAGTTAGAAAAGTTGTACTCAAAGATTTAAGAGAAATCCAAGCTTTAGTAGATATGAATTATACTGTGAATAAATATTATGAAGCACATATTATGAAAGGCTATAAGGCAGGAAGAATGAAAGAAATCTTTGATATCATTGTGGCTGATCATATGGTAATAGAAGAAGATTACAAAACCCAAGATGCCATTTTTGTTAATCGTTTAATTACTTTTGATAATAAGCTAATTTTGCTTTCTAAAGAGATTGCCGATAATATTTTAAGAATGAATAATGTTAGTTTAGAACTATCAAGAATTTTTAATTTTAGTGTTTTAAATGAACAAACTTATTTATTTTTTAATAGTTTAAGTAACTTTTTATCTACAATAAAATTTAATAGTTTAATTTTTGAAACTTATCGAACACTTCCTGCTATTTTTACTAAACATGGTGAAGAAATTTTAAAAAATTATGAAGTATATCAAACAGAAAAAAATTTTCTTCCTAAATATATAAACCGAATGGAATTTTTAACTAAAGATAGTATTGAATTTGCTTTTAAGCGAAAAAATGTGGAAAAAGCTTTTCATCTTTTTATTAATCGTAAAGCTGTTAAGAAGGATCACTTAGAATTAAAAGATATAATAGGTAGAATCAAAAGATATAATGATGCAATGCAGGCAATTGAGTTGAAACTAAATGAAGTCTTCAATGTGAAAGATTTTGATGAAGAATTTATCAACACTTTTATCCATTTTTATCAATATAGTGTTAGTCTCAACATTGTACAAAAAACGTATTTTCAGATATTTTTAGAAAAACTATCAAAAGAAAAAAATCCTACGAATTATGTAAAGAAAGTGAATCATCTCTTAAAAGATTTTAAAGATGAAGGGTACCGAACTACAAGTATTTGTACAACACTTCGAAACTATCATATTCATATTATCGATGGTAATATTTTTGATAAAGTTGAAAAATTGAAAATTTGGAATGAATATCTAAAAGAAGTAGATGCTTTAAAAGATGAAATAAAAGTAATTTTTAATGGTATTGCTAGCGTAACTTATGATGATATGGTAAGTTTGATAAAAATTGATAATCAATATCAAAATTTATTGACAACTTTAAATCAGAATGCGGAACGTTATAAAGAAAATTTAGGTAAATATTATAAAGGATTAGATACGATTATCAATGAAATTGGTAGAACAATTGAGCACTATGATGAATTTATCAAAATGCTTAATCATAAAACAATTTTAGATGATATTTTCAAAGAAGAGCAATTCAATTCTTTATTAGATGATACTAAAGTGTTAGATGCACTTTATTCAAAATGGAATAGTAGTTTTAGACAGTTTGCGGTATGTTTCAAAGGAAGTCAACCAGAATTGCTTACGAATAGTTTTGAAACGAATTATAAATTATTTAAACAATTTATGGATAAGACCTCTCAAATTCAACCAATTTTAAAAATCAATGAAATAACAGAAGAATTTTTAAAATATGGTTTGAAAAATTTATCAGAAGGAATTAGAAGTTGCAAATATGGAAAAAACATTTCAAAACAATTTATATATTCTGTTTTAGTTGAAAATTACAAAGAAGCGATTTCCAATTATCCTGTTTTGAATCAACCTTATCTAGAACTAGAGAAAATTAGTCAATATCAAACATTTGAAGCCGCATATTGTCAAAACAATATTAAAGAACTCATTAAAAATAGCAATGAGTTTAGAAAAAATAATGGATATTACCATAATATTGAATTCAATAATTATAATAAATTAATTCAAATGATGACCAAAACCGTTCAAGTTTTCTTTAGTGATTTGGATATTTTTAATGGTGATTTAGATTTAGATCCTTTTGATTTGGTTATTATTGATGATGTTCATTTATCAACTTCTAATAAATATGGTCGTTTATCAGAATGTCGACAAGTGATTGTTTTTGGTGACCGTCTTTTTCAAACATCCGTTTCTAATGCTTTAATGAAAAGACTTGGTGATATGTGCACAATATCTTACTATCGAAGATATGTTTTGGCTAATTCTAAATTTAATAATAATTGGGATTATACAAATCAATATATATATTCATATGATAATCGGTATAATATTGTAATGAGTGATACATTTGATGATTTTATCAAAGATATTTTTAATCGATTTAAAGCACATCCCAAACACATTATGAACATTATTGTAGCCAAAGAACAAACAAGAAGAAAGGTGTATACGTCGGTTGTCAATATCTTAATGGGTAGTTTTTCTCCAGAAGAAATCATCAATATCTTATGTTATAATATTAGAATTTTAAATGCTTTGACTGAAGGAAATCGCTATGTGAATGATGTTTTTATGTATTATGATGATTTTAAAGATTTAGAAAATTCAGTAAAAGAATTGATTTTTAAAAATTTTATCACTGCTCATAATAGTGTAGTTTTATATTTTATGAAAAATAGAATTGAAGCTGAAAATTATAATACGAAATTATCCATTCAGCGTTCAATTGGCAGAAGTATAAATAATTATGAAAAGAATAATGGCATTATTGAAATTGTAAAGAATGCAATTTTAAAAAGGGGAATAAAGGTTGAATATAGTTTTGGTGGATTTGATTTAGTTATTAGGAAAAAAAGCCCTCTTGGAATCATCATTATGGGTAAAGAAAATGAAAATATGAATACTTTTATTGATGATTATCAATATTATCATAATGAATATGAAAAACGGGGTTGGCAAGTAAAAGTGATTTATACGCTCGATTTATTTCTTTCATTTGATAAAGTAATTCATGATATTGTGAAGGAAGATGAATAAATGAAGGCAAAAGCAAATAAAAAGGAATTATCCATTATTATTAATGAAATGAAGAAACCTTCACCTAAAATAACCTATATCAAAAAAATATTAAAGCAATATCGAATAGCTGACATCAATTTGAATAGTAAATATTATCATGGTAAAACCTTACTTCATTATGCTATCGAATATAATTTGAATTGTTTAATTCAACCTTTTATTCAAAGTGGTTGTAATCCCAACATTTGTGATGACAATTATCTTTCTCCGCTTCATCTTGCGGTAATCAAGAAAAATGCCAAAGCCATTAAAATTCTTATCAAAAATGGAGCCGATATTAACATAACTGGAGAATTTGAACAAACGCCACTACATCTAGCAACTACTTATGGAAATTTGAAATTTATGAAATTGTTAATTCATAACAATGCAGATATTATGCAAGTTGATGAGAAAAATTTATCAGTTTTAGATTACGCAAATGATGAAAAAGATTTAAAAATTATTGATTATTTGAATAAAAAAAGAAATACTCAAAAAGGAGAAGAGAAATGTTAGATTTACTTAAAGAACATATAGCATCTTTAAATTATGGATGGGTCAGTTTTGTTTTTGAAGTTTTAATTGTTATTTTTGCAATCATTGCAATTAGTATTATTTTGGTAAGACATGTTCGTTCAAAACATATTTTCATATCCTATCTTGTTACTCTTATATTACTATTGATTAGTATAATTGTAGGTACAACCATAGGTATTTATATTACTTTAATTGCTTTTATTTTATTGAGTTTTATGACAATTTTATATTACTTACCAGAATATAAAAAGTTATTTTCTAAAAAAATCGTAAGAAAACCATCAAAAGAGTTTTTATCAGATCAAGAAGTAAAAGAAGAACTAATTGAAACGTTAATTAAAGCAGCAGAACACCTCGCTAATAGAAAAATTGGTGCGATTATTACAATTGAAAAAGAACATACGTTAAACACTTTAGTTGAAGGATCAGTAAAACTTGATGCTTTGGTTACTTTTGAATTATTGGAAACTATTTTTCATCCAAACACCGCTTTACATGATGGGGCTGTCATTATTAGAGGAAACAGAATAAAATGTGCTAGTGCCTTTTATCAACCTAGTCAGAAGAAAGATATTCCTCAACATTATGGCTCAAGACATCGTGCTGCTATTGGCATTAGTGAACAAAGTGATGCATTTACTATTGTTGTATCTGAAGAAACTGGCCATATTGCTACTACCATTGGGGGGACTATTACAGGAAATGTTTCATTAGAAAGTCTTAAAACCTCACTAGATCAACAATTAATTGTTAGATAGAAAGGAAGGATATTTATGAATATGCTAGCAATTTTTACTAATTTTAGTTCAGGACAAATTGTAGCAATTATTTTGTTAACGGCTTTTATTTTAACAGTTTGGTTAGTAAAGTTTTTTTGCCTTAGTAGGATAAACATAATTGATTTATCAATTACAATTGTGCTTTTCCTTCTTTGTTTGTTTGTTGATTTGAATGAAATTTTAATTATCATTTGTATTATAGTGAATAGTCTTGATTTGGTTTATGCTTTATTAGATTTGGCATTGTATGTGTATATGAAAAATGAAATTAGTCAAAAAACAATTGACTATATTAAAAATACGGAATATGATTTTTTTATTCAAATGGATAAAAAAGAAAATATTCTAGATTGTAGCAATTCATTATTAAAACTAACTAAACTATCTAAAAAAGAAGTTTTAAATATGAAAGGTTGGAAATTTATTTTTGATAGTTTTGATATTAAAACACTGAATAAGGAAGAATTTTCTTTAAACTATGTAGCACAATTTTTAGCCGAATTTAAAGAATGCAATAGTAAACATAAAAAATATAAGTTTCAAATGGAAGCTGAACTACAAAATCCTAATAATCTTGATGAAATCAGTATCATTAAATATGATGCAATTATTCAACCTGTTTTTTGTGGTAAAATGTTGGTGGCAAGAAATATCTTTTTCTATCAAGATAAAGTAGCAGTAATTGAAAAATTAAAAGGAATTGTTAGATCGGCTTGTACAGATTTAGAAGATGCTTATCTACAACTTGATGTAATGATGGGTTTATCAGAAGGAATTGTTATGTATTATGATTTTCAAAATAAGGTATATGTTGCAACCGAATGTATGAGACTATATACAAAAACAACAAAAAAAGAATATACTTTTGAAGAACTATTTTCTCATATTCATCCAGATGATGTACACGCATACATTGAACAAGCGGAAACTGTGAATAGTATGTCAATTACTAAAATAAAATATCGCATGCAAATTGGCGATATTTATTATCAAGTTGAAGAAGATTCTATTTATATGCGAAAAGATTATGGTCTCATTTCTATTATTAGAATTGCGGAAAAAAGTGTCACGCAAAGTATGCCTCAAAATGCTAAAATTCAAAATGATTTAGAAATTTTGAACAATCTAGCAAAGAAAGACATTACTACGACGATTGATAAAACCGATGATATTTTAAATATTGTCTTAGGAGAGAAAAAAGATGAAGAAGATTAAGGCTATTTTGTTAATGGCAGGTGCGTCAACTAGATTTCATAGTAATCGTAATAAAACAATCTATCAAATCAATCAAAAGCCATTATATTTATATAGCCTAGATTTATTTTATCAACATCCTAAAATTGCGGCAATTACAGTAGTATGCCATCAAACTATTATAGATGAAGTTTATGAAACAATCAAACAAAATTACGATTTAACAAAAATTACTTTAGTTGAAGGAGGAAAAACGAGATTAGAAAGCGTTCAAAAAGCTTTAAACAATATGGTGAGCGATGTTGTTCTCATTCATGATGCTGCAAGACCGCTCATCACCAAAGTGGATATTGACAATCTAATTGAACAAAGTGACTTTTTTTCCTGCGGAAGTTTATATCATCCTATTTATGATACGGTTAAACAAACAACAAGTAAGGTGAAAACACTTGATCGAAATGAGTTAAAGGCTGTTTCAACGCCGCAATTTTTTACTCAACCATTATATGAGACTATCTTAAAAGCAAGTGATAATTGTAAAAATATAACAGATGAATTGCAATTATTTGAAACTAATTTTGATATTGCTTTTGTTGAAGAATCCAGAAAAAATTTAAAAGTTACCACTTTAGAGGATTTGGAGTATGTCAATTATATCTTGACTAAAAATAATATATATAAAATTGGGCATTCTTTTGATTTTCATCCATTTGCTAAGGATCGTCTTTTATATCTTGGAGGTATTTCCTTTGATGTGGGTTTTGGTTTAATGGGGCATAGTGATGCTGATGTTGTATATCATGTTGTAGCCGAAAGTATGATGGGAGCTTTAGAAATGGGAGATTTAGGAACTCTTTTTCCAGATACGGATAGGCAATATTTAAACAAAGACTCTTGTTATTTTGTAAAAGAAGTTGTTAAAAAATTAAATCAAGAAAATTTTGTTATTGAAAATATAGATATTATGATTTATTTAGAAAAACCTAATCTTAAAGAGTATAAATCTATCATGGCTAAAAATATCAAAAAGTTAACGAATTGTAATTATATTAATGTGAAGGCAACTACTCTAGAGAAAAAAGGTTTAATTGGAACTGGAGAAGGAATTGCAAGTGAAGCGGTTGTCTTAATTAAAAAAGTAATTTAAAATTACTAAAAATAGTATTTGAATAATATAATAAAATAGAAGGTGTGTATATGAAAAAATTCTTACTTCTATTTTTTATTTTTTTAATTCCTATTTTATTATTGACCATGATTGATAATTATTTTAGTAAAAAATCTGATTTGTATATTGAAAAAGAAGTAACGACGATTATTTCGGATATTTTAGCAGAATCAATTGAAAAAAATAATGTTTTAAATGATACAGATAATATTTTAAATTATAAGTATAATACAGATGGGAAAATCAGTAGTATCTATATAGATAGTACCAAAACAAGTAAAATAATTTCTTCTATGAATTTAACATTGTCAAAATTGTTGAGGGATGGTACAATTGAAGAATCAGTCAAAGATATCAATATGCCGCTTGGTATGCTTGTATCTAGAGCATTGTTTACCACTTTAGGTCCTGATATCAAAATAGAAGTGTTGCCGGTTTCTTCATATCAGACGGATATATATACAAATCTTGTTGATTATGGTATTAATAATTCTTTATTTGAATTGTATCTGAAAGTAAATATTAAGGTTGAAACAATTATTCCTTTAAAAACATCTCAAATTGATTATAATACAAATCTGTTACTTTCATCCATTGTTATTCAAGGAGAAGTCCCATATTACTACTATATGGGAGAAGGAGCCATCCAATCGTTACCACTTTAAAATAAAGAAAAATACAATATCAATGAAAAATGATATTGTATTTTTTTAATTTTTAAGATATTCACATGATTGATTATATTTAATCATAGTATTTATGCAACCTCAGCTTCTCCTTCTGGAGTTTTTTCTTTAAAAATAGTATAACCAAGAAGAATCGTTCCGACTAAAATAAAAACACTTCCTGTTAATCTTATTTTTTCTAGCGTATTGTCGTAGTTTACTTTTTGTTTGCTTTCAATATAAAACTCATAATTTCTTTTAACAAAATATATATATAATAAGATGGAAATGACTATAATCAAGCGATATATTTTTAGGGCATTAGAAATTTGTGAAATATCGCCGGTAAGAATTGCGTTTTCAATAATTGCATTTGCTCTAATATTTAAAAGATTTAGTATAATAAAAATAATAGATAAATTGTCTTCAAATTTGAGTCTTGTATAAGTTTGGGTTGATTGATTATTCATATTAATATATATGAAAAAGATACTTTAATTATACAAAAGTAAAATGAAAAACAAATTTTAACCTAAAATAAATAAAATGGTGTATAATAATAAAGAAAAAGGTGAATGTAAATGAATAACGATAAAACAATTAAATTAATAAAACAAACAATTAAAAAATTAAGACCCTATCTGAATGCCGATGGTGGTGATTTAGATTTTGTTAAATTTGAAGATGGTATTGTTTATGTTAGACTTCTTGGAGCTTGTATTGGCTGTTCATCAAGTGATGATACAATCACCAATAGCGTTGAGGCATTGTTATTAGAAGAAGTGCCAGGCGTCATTGGTGTAGAAGTAGTAGAAGAGGAAAGCATATGAAACCAGGAGATATTGTAAATGGTAAAATTACGAATATTTTAGGCTATGGTGCTTTTGTTGTAGTAGGAGAGTATGATGGCCTTGTACATATTTCAGAATTTTCAGACAATTATGTTAAAAATATCAATGATTTTGTAAAGGTAGGTCAAGAATTAAGATTAAAGGTTTTAGAGGTTGATGAGGAAAATCATCGTATAAAACTAAGTTATAAACAACTTCACAAAACCAGAGGGATTAGATGCAAGATACCAGAGTATAAAATTGGTTTTGAACCGCTTGCGGAAAAATTACCCGAATGGATTGAAGAATATAAGGAAGACAAAAATGAATAAGAAGATAGTAGGAATCATATTGGCGATATGTTTTACTTTAACCCTAATAGGATGTAAAAAGAGGAATATAATGAAAGATTATCCGTCATTGAATGATAAAAATCATATATATAAAGAAGTGCAAATTGATGATGTGATTACAATGTTAGAGGATAAGGAATCCTTTTATTTGGTAATGGGGTTTCCTGAATGTCCATGGTGTCAAGCTTTAATGCCCGTTTTAAATGAAGTTGCTAAAGATGCTGCTGTTGAGGTTGTTTACTATTTGTGTATCAAAGAAATTCGGGATAATGAAAAAGCAAATGGTCATGACTTATATCTTGAACTTGAAAATAATTATTTCAAGGAGGCTCTTGATTTAAGTAATAATCGTCTTAATGCACCAACATTTGTGAAAGTAGATAGGGGAATAATGGTCAAATATCATTTAAATACTACGCAAGATCATATCAAAAATGAGAATGGTGTTTTACCACCATTAACACAAGAACAAAAAAATGAACTTGAAAATATTTTAATGGATTTTTTTAAGTAAACCACGCATAAAGTTGCTTTATGAAAATAAAATGTCAATAGGTGAGATTTTGAAAAAATTGAAAAAAAACATTTTATTTTTACTTTTTGCTATTTTAGTATGTATTACGTTCTTTTCAGTTAAAAAGGTTGTAGCAATATCTAATGAAAAAACGCATTTTATTTATATTGATGCAGGTCATGGTGGTTTTGATGGTGGAGCTACGTCACTTGACAAAACTATAATTGAAAAAGATATTACATTAAAAGTATGTTTATATTTAGAAGCCTATTTTAAAAAGACTGGTTTAAAAGTAAAATTGACAAGATCAAAAGATGAGGCTTTAGCAAAATCTAAACGCGATGATATTTTAAAAAGAGTTAGTTTGATTAATGATTCTGCTTGTGATATATATATCTCTATTCATGCAAATGCTTATCCTTCTTCATCAGTCAAAGGAGCACAAACTTTTTATAACAAAAATTTAGAGGATAATCTCCTTCTAGCAAGTAAAATTATGAACTACTTGTATCTAGTTGATTCGACTAATAAAAGGGTTCCTAAAGATATTAGTGGAAAATATTTACTTGATAATACACAGAAAGTTGGTTGTTTGGTAGAATTAGGATTTTTAACCAATGAAAGTGATTTGGAAAAATTAACAGATGATGAACAATTAAGAAAAATATCGTTAATGATATATCTTGGAATTTTAGAATATTTAGAGGAAAAAGGTTCATGAAAAATTTAGTACTAAAAATTAGTAGTATCGAACAAATGCAATGCCTTGCATATGATATTACTTGTTTTGCCCAACCATCTACCATCATCGCTTTAAATGGTGATTTAGGTGCGGGCAAAACAACATTTACAAAAGGGATTGGTAGGGCTCTTGATGTTGAAAAGGTAATCAATAGTCCAACCTTTACAATTATGAAAATATATGATGCAAGAAAAAAAGTGAATGGAATTGATAAACTCTATCATTTAGATGTTTATCGCTTAAGTAATAGTAGCAATGATTTTGAATTAGAGGAATATTTTTATCAAAAAGGATTAACAGTTATTGAATGGGCAAGTATTATTGATGACTTATTGCCAGATGATACATGGTTTATTGATATATATCAGTTAGATGAGAATACAAGAAAAGTCATTCTTAAAAATTTTCCTCATATGGTAGTTGATAAAATAGGTGAAAAATATGAAATTATTTATGGATAGTTCGACAAATTATTTATATCTTGCTTTATATGATAATCATCAAGAAATCGATAGTTTAGTAAGAGATGGCAAACAGAAACATTCAGAAACAATTATTGATTATTTAGAGGCTTTTCTATTAAAAAATAATTTGAATGTTGATGATTTAGATAGTATCTTTGTTGGCAGAGGACCTGGTTCTTATACGGGTGTAAGAATTTCGGGAACGATTGCTAAAGTATTGGCTCTTGTTAAAAATTTAAAGTTATATAGTTTTTCTTCTTTAGATTTAATGATGGTATCTAATATAAATAATAATGGGAAATTTTTGGTAAGAATAATTGCCAAAAAGAATCATAGTTATTATAAATTGGCTTCCATTATGCATCAAAAAATTACTTTTGAAAGTGAGGATACCTTTTCACATGATGCATTATTAGAGCCTTTAAAAGAGTATAAGGTGATTGAGGTTAGTGCAGACTTATTTCAAACTAAACAATTGTCTACCTATTTGTTTGAACAAAATTTATATAAAGAAGAAGATATCTTTCAATATGTTCCTAATTATTTAAGAAGTGAAATCAATGGTTGAAATTAGAGAATTAAAAAAAGAAGATATTGATAGGGTAGTTTATTTAGAAGAAACCTTTTTAGGGGAATCTTTGGGTAAAGAAATCTTAGAAGAAGAGTGTGATTCTAAAATTGCTAAATTTTATGTAGCTACAATTCATAATACAATTGTAGGTTATATTGGTAGATATGCTTATTTAGATGAGGCGGAAATTTTAAATTTTGTTGTTGATGAAGCATATCAACGTCAAGGAATTGGTCAAAAATTATTGAATAAAATCAAAGAAGATTTGCCATCTTTAAAAAAAATAACGTTAGAGGTTCGTGCATCTAATCAAAAAGCCATTTGTTTTTATCAAAAAAATGGTTTTTATCTACTTTATAAAAGAACAAATTATTATAGCAATCAAGAGGATGCTTTAGTTTATATGAAGGAGTATATATGAAAATATTAGCAATTGAATCGAGTTGTGATGAAACAAGCGTTGCCATTGTAGAAGATGGCAAAAAGGTTTTATGCAACGTTGTTTATACACAAATTGAAATTCATAAAATGTATGGTGGGGTTGTGCCTGAGGTTGCTAGTAGACACCATATTGAAAAAATTACTTATGTAATTGATGCGGCAATGAAAGAGGCTCAATTGAATTATGTTGATATTGACAAAATTGCGGTAACTAGTGAACCGGGATTAATTGGTTCTTTGATGGTTGGTGTGAATGCGGCAAAAGCGATTGGCCTTGCTTATCATATAGAGGTTGTTATGGTGAATCATATCTATGGTCATATTTATGCAAACTATTTAGAGGATGATTTTGTTTTTCCTTTAATCGCTCTTGTTGTTTCTGGCGGTCACACTGAACTAGTTTTGATGAAAAATCATTTTGATTTTGAAATATTAGGTCAGACGTTAGATGATGCTGTAGGAGAGGCCTATGATAAAGTTGCTCGTGTTGTAGAAGTCGGTTATCCTGGTGGTCCTGTTATTGATAAGATGGCAAAACTTGGCAAGCCAACCTATGTTCTTCCCCATATAAAACTTGCAAAAGATAGTTATGATTTTAGTTTTTCTGGTTTAAAGTCAGCGGTAATCAACCTTTATAACAAATGCAAAATAAAAGGTGAAAAATTGGATTATTATAATCTTGCTGCAAGTTTTCAAGATGCAGTAATTGATGTTTTGGTATCAAAAACAATTAGAGCTGCACAAGAATATCAAGCAAAGCAAGTAATAATTGCCGGAGGGGTTGCTGCTAACTCGGGCTTAAGACAGAAAATGAAAGAAGAGGTAGCCAAATTAAATAAGAAGTTTACTGTTCCTTCAATTAAAAATTGTACGGATAATGCTGCCATGATTGGAGTTGCTGGATATTTTCAAATATTATGTGATCAATCAAGAAAAGATATTTAGATATATCTTTTTTTATATAACTCACATATAAAAGTAGGATTGCCTATTAAGCAATTCCATTGAATTAAAAAAGTAGGTATGATATAATAAATTTGAAGAATTTGGTTTTTTTGATGAAAGACTAAATTTACTAAATTCAAAAAAGTGTTTGATGTATATTATATTATGCACACATATATCAAAATTGCTAGCGCAAAGGGTATACATCAGTATGCTTTTTGCGTTTTTAAATAGTTTAAAAATAAAAAATATATAAATAGAAGAGGAGGCCAATATGGCAACAAAAAACAATTTACCTATGAGTGAAATCGGTGCTCATAACAAAAAGGTATTCAGCCGTATCCGTACAACAATTGAAAGTGCATTTTATCGTAACAATGTTGTTGAAGTAACATCTTTAGCACAAGCGTATGAACTTGCAAAAAATTCAAGTGGAACAATTGTAACTGATCAACCCATTGTAAATCCTGAAAAATTTGGATTACCTAAAGATGCTAAAGTTTTACTTTATAATGATGGGAAAGTAACAGGACGTCAAGCAAAATTACGCCGTTTAGTAGATGAAACGAATGTTGAAGAATATGCTGGATATGTTCGTGAAGTTGTATTTGCATCACGCAATAAAAAGATGTATCACGCTATGGCATATGTAGGTCTTGATAAGAAATTTATGTTAAAAGCCCATTTATTAGTACCAGAAGGATATGAAAATACCTTATATTCTTGGATTTTAAATTTCCAAACTGTTAATGAAGAATATACTAAAATGTATCATGATTCTCTTGTTTTAGATGAAGGGGATATCTATATTTATTCTGATCCAGATATGTATACAGATCGTTTCCCAGAAGGACTTGCTTTATTTGATCAAGCTCACAATTGTGCTATGATTTGTGGTATGAGATATTTTGGTGAACATAAGAAAGGTACATTGACACTTGCTTGGAGTATTGCGGAGAGAAATGGTTATACTGCATGCCATGGTGGACAAAAACGCTTTAATTTCAAAGATGGTTCATCAACTGTCATTGGTGTATTTGGTCTATCTGGTTCTGGTAAATCAACAATTACTTTATCAGATCATGGTGGTAAACTTGACACAACTGTTTTACATGATGATGCATTTATTATTTCTAATAAAGATTGTTCTTCCATTTCACTTGAACAATCATATTTTGATAAAACTCAAGATTATCCACTAGACAATCCTCAATCAAAATATTTCTTGACTATTCAAAATTGTGGTGCCACTCGCAACAATGAGGGGAAACTTGTACCAGTGACTGAAGATATTTGTAATGGTAATGGTCGTACTGTTAAATCAGTTCTTGCAACAGGAAATCGTGAATATGCATTTAATACTCCGGTTGATGCTATCTTTTGGATTATGAAAGATAAATCACTTCCTCCTGTTGTAAAAGTAAATGATCCTGCTTTAGCATCAGTTATGGGTGCAACTCTTGCTACAATGCGTTCTACTGCTGAACAAGTATCAGCGGATGAATTGAATAAACTTGTTTTCGTTCCATATGCTAATCCATTTAGATTATACGAATTACATAAGGATTATGAACATTTTAAACAATTATTTGAAGAAAAGCATGTTGATTGCTATATTATCAATACTGGTTTCTTCTTAGATACAAAAGTTACACCAAAAGTTACGCTTGGTTTAATTGAAGAAATTGTTCAACATCAAGCAAAATTTGTTCCATTTGGACCATTTACACAACTTGAATATTTACCACTTGAAGGATATGAAGTAAACTTTGGTGATAAAGAATATCTTGAACTTGTTAAAAATCAAATGGCATCAAGACTTGATTATGTGAATAGTTTAAAAGGTACACGTGAAGAATTACCTACTGATGCAGTAGAAGCAATTAAAAAAGTTACTACTGAATGCTAATTTATAGCATAAAATTTTTTGAAGGAGAATCACAATGAGTGTTAAAATCGTTGATACTTGTTTAAGAGATGGGCATCAATCACTTCTTGCTACTCGTCTTACGACAGAAGATATTTTACCAATTGCAAGTCTTTTAGATAAGGCTGGGTATTATGCTTTAGAAGTTTGGGGAGGAGCAACCTTTGATGCATGTCTTCGTTTCTTAAATGAAGATCCATGGGAAAGATTACGAGCAATTCGTAAAGCTTGTCCTAATACTAAATTACAAATGTTATTTAGGGGACAAAATATTTTAGGATATCGCCATTATTCAGATGAACTTGTTGAAAAGTTTGTTCAAAAATCATTAGAAAATGGAATTGATATTATTCGTGTTTTTGATGCCTTAAATGATTTACGTAATTTAAAAAGTGCAGTTGATGCTACGAATAAATATAAAAAACAGTATGGCGGTCACTGCCAAATCGCCTTATCTTATACAACAAGTCCCGTACATACTATTGATTATTATGTATCACTGGCTAAAGATGTTGAAAAAATGGGGGCTGATTCTATTTGTATCAAAGACATGGCAGGAGTATTACTTCCAGCCGATGCCTATGAATTGATATCAAAAATGAAAGCAGCTGTTAAACTTCCACTTGAATTGCATACACATTGTACTGGTGGTGTTGCTGAAATGACAGTGATGAGAGCTATTGAAGCGGGTATTGATATTGTTGATACTGCTTTATCGCCACTTTCAGGAGGTACAAGTCAACCATGTACGGAGGCTTTAGAATATGTACTTCAAGGAACTCCATATGATCCAAAATTAAATTTAGAATATCTTAAAAAGGCATGCGATAAATTAACTATTGTCAAAGATCGTTTTCTTGCTAATGGTGGATTAAATCCTAAAGCTTTAACTACCAATCCTAATATTTTAAAGTATCAGGTTCCTGGTGGTATGCTTTCTAATCTGATGAGTCAGTTAAAAGGGCAAGGAGCAATGGATAAATATGAAGAGGTTTTAAATGAAATTCCTCGAGTTAGAAAAGATTTAGGTTATCCTCCTCTTGTTACACCCCTTTCACAAATGGTTGGTACACAAGCTGTTATGAATGTTATTAGTGGTGAACGATATAAGATGAGTCCTGCTGAGGTTAAGGCATATTTAAAAGGCGAATATGGCAAAGCTCCTGCTTCAATTGATGAAGATATTCGTAAAAAAATTATTGGTGATGCTTTAGTGATTACGCATCGTCCAGCCGATGATATTGCACCTGAATTTGATGCGATGAAAACAAAATATGCAAATATTGTAAAATCAGATGAAGATGTTTTATCATGTGCATTATTTGAAAATGTTGCAGTAAAATTCTTAGAAAATCGTAATGCACCAACATTACAAGATGAAGTAGAAGAATTTGATGTATTAATTGGTTAGGTGAATTATGAAAAAAGTTATCAGATTTATATCAATGTTTATCGTCTTAACCTTTACACTTGTTATTTCAGGATGTAAAGAGGAAAGACCAACATTTGATAAAAAGAATTTTACTGAAAATGGGGAAGTAGTTGTTGAAGTCAAAGAAGGATATACATTTGTAGGATATCTCAAAAATGATATAGATAATAAGACTGCTATTCTATATTTACCAGGATCAACTATTCCTCAAGGTGAATATGAAATTATATTTGTAGAAGATAGTAAAGTAAATCAAACAACAAAGGTCTATTCTTATCCTGAAATAGCAAATGATGGATTAACTTTTGCTGGATGGTATACAACAAATGATTTCCAAAAAGGTACAAGAGTTTCGACTAATAATAATCAAAGTGCCAATATTTTGTATGCAAGATATATCACATTTGCTGATGCATGCTTGGTTGCTCTTGTATGTATATTAATTGTATTTTTGATGCTTGCACTTCTTTGGGGTGTTGTTTCACTATTTAAATATTTAGCACCAAAAACTAGTAATGAAAAAGTTAATACAAAAGAAAATAATACGATTGTAAATACCCCTAAAAAAGTTTTTACAATGGCAGATATTACTGATGATGATATGATGGTTGCCACACTTGTAGCGACGATTGCATATCGTAATGAAACACATGAGAATGTTAGAGTTGTTTCGGTTAAACAAATAGGATAAGGAGAAAAAACATGAAAGTTTATAAAGTTAAAGTAAATGGTAAGGTTTACGAAGTAGAAGTAGAAAGTGTTACTGAAAGTAATGCTACAATTACTACCCCTTCTAAAGCACCAGTAACAGAAGAAAAAAATACTCCAGTTGTATCAAATGGTGCAGGTACAGATTTAAAAGCTCCAATGGCTGGTACTATTTTAGATGTGAAAGTTAAAGTAGGAGATAGCGTAAATGTTGGTGATGTTATTTGTATTTTAGAGGCTATGAAACTTGAAAATGAAGTTGTTGCAGATACGGCTGGCGTGATTCGATCCATTGCTGTTTCTAAAGGCGATTCAGTTCAAAATGGTCAACTTTTAGTAGTAATTGGGTAATAATTTATGATTGGTGAATTATTTAAAAATTTCTTTGGCCAAATGGGATTTTTAGATAATGGTTCATTTAATGCTACAAGTTTCTTGTTAAGATTAATTATGATTTTGGTTGCATGTTTATTAATATATCTTGCAATTACCAAAGGTTTCGAACCATATTTATTAATTCCTATTGGAGTTGGTATGTTGCTTGTTAATTTAGCACCAGCTCTATATAATGATGGTACAAATGGTGAATCTTTAGGACTATTATATTCATTCCATAAAGGAATTGAATGGGAAATTTTTCCACCACTGATTTTTCTTGGAATTGGAGCAACTACTGATTTTGGACCACTCATTTCACGTCCTAGTAGTTTACTTTTAGGAGCAGCTGCTCAACTTGGTATTTTTATTACCTTTTTAGGTGCAATCCTTTTTGGTTTCAATGCGTTAGAGGCTTCATCAATTGGTATCATTGGTGGTGCTGATGGACCTACTGCTATTTTCTTATCAAATAAGTTATTAACAGGTGCAGATGGTGGTGCAATGTTATGTGCTTCGATTGCGGTTGTTGCCTATTCCTATATGGCATTAGTACCCGTTATTCAACCACCTATTATTAAGGCTCTTACTAGTAAAAAAGAACGTCAAATTAAAATGGTTGAATCAAGAGTGGTTTCAAGAAGAGAAAAAATTATTTTTCCGATTGCTGTAATGGTTATTGTTATTATTTTAATTCCATCATGTGCAGCTTTAATTGGAATGCTTATGCTTGGAAATTTGATTAAAGAATCTGGTGTTGTTCCGAATTTAGTTGATGCTTCAGCTAAAACACTTCTTTATGTTATCACAATTATTTTGGGTCTTGCAGTAGGTGCTACCGCAATGCTTACTGAACTTAGTCAAGCCCTTAATTTTGGCTTAATTTTAGTACTTGGTATGATTGCTTTTAGTTTTGCAACTGCTGGAGGCGTACTTGTAGGTAAAGTGATGTGTAAATTATCAAAAGGCAAGATTAATCCGATGATTGGTGCTGCAGGAGTATCAGCCGTGCCAATGGCTGCGCGAGTTGTGCATAAGATTGGTCTTGAAGAAGATAAGTCAAATTATTTATTGATGCATGCAATGGGACCAAATGTTGCAGGTGTTATTGGTAGTGCAATCGCTGCAGGTTTATTACTCAGTATCTTCGGATAAAAACTCCTATTTATATTGAAGAATATAAATAAAAATTCTTATAAAAAAGTAAGAACGAAAATTCTTACTTTTTTATTTTACAGAATAAAATGGAAGAATCGGATCCATATTTTAAAAATAAATATAATACAACAAGTATTATTCTTTTATTTTAATAGGAGAAATGATATAATATATTTGGTGATAAAATGCGTACAATTGTAACTGAATTTGAAAAAGTAATAGAAGAATTGAAAAAGCAAAATAGGTTAGATAAAAAAGCGCTTATAGAGCCTAACTTTTATTTGTCATATGAAAAATTATATAAAAATATACTTACTTTGGCGACTAAAGTAATTGAAAAGACAAATAAAAATGAAGTTGTAGGAATTGTCACAAATAGAGGGGTTAGTACTGTTGTAGCAATGTTTGCTTGTATATATGCGAACAATCCTTATGTAGTGATTGATGTGGAATCACCAAAACAACGAGTTAATAAAATAATAGAGGTTGCAAAACCGAAACTGATTCTAGTGGATAAGCATAATCAAAATCAATGGGATTTTTTCCAAGATATTGCTTCCATTTGTGTTGATATAACATATAATGATGCGTGTTATGATAAATCCTTAATCAAAAAACGATTGGAAAAAATGGTATCTACTGATCCTTTGTATGTTTTATTTACTTCAGGATCAACAGGAATACCAAAAGGAACGGTTGTTAGTCATTTAAATGTTGTTAGTTATATAGAATGGTTTAAAAATTGTTTTCAAATAAATCAAGAAACCATTTTTGCTAGTCAAACACCATTTTATTTTAGTATGTCGGTTTCAGATGTTTTTTCAACCCTTTTATCTGGAGCCTCAATCATCATTGTGCCAAAAAGTTATTTTTCTTTTCCGGTAAAATTATTTGAAATGATGAATACATATCAAGTCAACACAATTTATTGGGTTCCTTCTGCCTATCAAATTATTTCACAAATGCATTTGCTGGATTATTGTTTACCTCAATATTTAAAACTAGCAATGTTTGCGGGAGAAGTCATGCCCGTTAAAGTTCTAAATGATTGGATGGATAAATTACCCAATGTTAAATTTGCTAATCTTTTTGGACCTACAGAAACTACTGATATTTGTACTTATTATAAAGTAGATAGAAGATTTGCCAATGAAGAATCTTTACCAATTGGAAAAGCTTGTGAAAACTTAGAGGTATTTTTACTTAATGAAAAAAATGAATTGGTATCTGTTTACGATAAAACAGAAGGAGAATTGTATGTAAAAGGTGCATTTGTTGCTATGGGGTATTACAATAATCCACAAAAAACTTCTGAAGCTTTTGTTCAAAATCCACTGAATCCTCATTATAGTGAAATTGTTTATAAAACCGGTGATATATGTAAATACAATGATAAACAAGAATTGATCTATTTGTGCCGTAAAGATTTTCAAATCAAACATATGGGATATCGTATTGAACTTGGAGAAATTGAAACACTTTGTAATTCGTTAGATGGAATACAAAATGCTTTTTGCTTATATGATTCTTCATTAGATGAAATTATTTGTTGTTATGTAGGAACAATGGATACAAATGAATTGATATCGCAATTGAAAATAAAGATGCCATACTATATGTTGCCATCAAGGTATGAAAAACTATCAATGATTCAATTGAATCAAAATGGTAAAATTGATCGACATTTTTATCAAGAAAAATATAGTTTAAATAGATAGGAGAAGGCTATTATGAGAAAAACGTTATTAGATATTTTAAATGATGTAAAATCAGGAATTGATTATGAAAAAGAACAACATCTAGTTAGTGAACAAATTTTAACTAGTATGGAAATTGTAATGCTTATTATGAAAATCTCTGATGAATTTGATATTACAATTTCACCGCTTGATATTGTACCAGAGAATTTTGAGTCACTAGATGCTATTTTAAAACTGATTAACAAAATTCAAGAAGAATAATATGAAGGCATATGAGCAACTGATATATTTAGTTATATTTGCAACAATTGTATATCTTTTCTACATGATTTTTTTCAAGAAATATCGATATATTGTATTAATTGTAGGAAGTTTAATTTTATTATTTGTGGCTAGCAAATTGATGGGATTTTTTGTAATTTTAAGTTCGTTAATTGTCTATGTATTTGCTTTAATAATCAGTAATCGTACTGAAAAAACGAATCAAAAAAAGGATTTTTTAGAAAAAGAGGAATTTAAAAAATTAAAACAAGAAACTAAAAAAGTGAACAAATGCTATTTATCTATAGGGTTGATATTAAATTTAGGATTATTAATCGGTCTAAAATATGTAAATTTTTTTGATAGTTTTTTAAATAATGTCTTTGGTTTTTTGCAATTAGAATTAGAAATTCCATATTTAAATATTTTGTTACCAATTGGTATCAGTTATTATACCCTTTCGAATACGGGTTATTTAATAGATGTGTATCGTTCGAAATATCAAGCTAGTAAAAATTATTTGGATGTTTTATTATTCACTAGTTATTTTCCTTGCCTTTTAGAAGGACCAATTTCTCATTATGATTACGTATTGCCACAATTAAAAGAAGGACATTCTTTTCGTTTTGATAATTTTAAAAGAGGCGTTTTATGCATTCTTGTAGGATTATTTAAAAAAATAGTCATTGCCGATCGTTTATCCATTTTAGTTGTTGCTTGTTTTGATAAAGAGTTGACAGGACCTATTTTAATTTTAGGTATAATTGGGTTTACTTTTCAATTATATGCTGAATTTTCTGGTATAATTGATATGGTACGCGGAATATCAAAAATGTACGGAATTGAGATTGAAAAAAATTTTGAACAACCATTTTTTTCATCATCAGTGGGAGAATTTTGGCGTCGCTGGCATATTAGTCTTGGAACTTGGTTTAAAGAATATGTTTTTTATCCACTTTCTATGTCAAAGTTCCTAAATTTTCTTTGTAAAAAATTAAAAGGCAAAGTACCTAAATTTTGGGAAACTTTTATTCCTAGTTGTATCGTTCTTTTTGTCGTTTGGTCTTTAACCGGTCTTTGGCATGGAGCTAGTTGGAAATATTTAGGATATGGATTATATTATTATTTTATAATGATGCTAGAAACAGTCTTTTCTTTCCTTTTTAAAAAGAAAAAAACTTCTCATGTTTTTATTCGATTTTTAAAGATAATAAAAACCTTTATTTTAGTTAATATTGGAATGCTTATTTTTAGATGCAATCGTTTAACTGATGTAGGAATGTATATAATGCGTATTTTTCAACCAAATAGCCAATCATTCAATGAGGTTTTTGCCATTCATGAACTGATTATTTCTATTCTTGCTTTAACCATTTTATTGATTTTTGAATATTTGCAAACGAAAAAAATAGTAATTCAAGATTACCTTTTTAAAATGCCGATTTTTGCTAGATATAGTGCTTATTTGATCTTAATTTTTAGTATTATTATTTTTGGTGCATATGGACTTGGGTATTTACCACCTGATCCAATTTATGGAGGTTTTTAAGATGAAGTTTTGGAAAAGAAGTATCCTTTTTATTTCTATGTTTTTGTTTGTATATATAGCATTATGCTTCATCTTCACACCGAAGACAAGAACTGATAAAGGGGGAAAACAATTTTATGCGGGAAGAGGATTTGAAGCAGAGGCGAAAGATACCATTGAAGTTGTAGGACTTGGCAATAGTGATTTATATAGTGGCATCAATCCGTTAGAATTATATCGCCAATACAACATTACTGCTTATTCTTGTGGGATTGCTAAATGTTCTACTGCTGCTTCGTATCGTTTATTGCGAGATATTTTAAAAAAACATCAAATCAAAATCTGTTTAATTGAAACTGATTTTTTGTATAATCGATTAGGACTTGCTGAATATGTTCAAGCGTTTGCTAAACTTCAGTTTTTAGCAGCTCCATTTATTTATCATTCAAGATGGAAAAATTTAACATGGAAAGATTTCACTCAATTGCCCAATTTAAATGATAATTATGATCCTTTTAAAGGCTTTATGTATTCATCTAAAGTATTTGATTATAAATTAACAGATTATATGGGAAATATCCATGATGAAGCTTTACCAATACCTAATGAAAATATCAAATATTTAGATAAAATTAGAAAATTATGTGAAAAAGAAAATATCAAGATTTTATTTATTGAATTACCATCACCATCATCATGGTCTTATGCCAAAAGTTATGGTGTAAAAAAATATGCAGATAAATATAACATTGATTTTATTGATTATAATGTGAATCCAGAATACATTCATTTTGATTTTAATCGAGATTTTAGGGATAAAGGCAATCATTTAAATGTCTATGGTTCCATAAAGGTAGCTAAACATTTAGGGAAAATCCTTTTAGACTATCAGGTCTTGACGATTCATCCTAATAATAGTCAATTTTGGCAAGCAGAATTGAAAATGTATGAGGATAGGCTAAAACGAGATGGGATTAAAGTGGATAATGTATGATTAAATTATAGTTAAAATGGAGAAACACTTTGGATGCAAAAAATAATCTAATGTGTTTGTGTTTTGAAAGAGACGAGTTGAGTCAAATGAAATAAAAAAGATAAGAAAAGGTTAGAAATCAATCTAACCTTTTTGTTTTTATTTGAGTTTATATAGGAAAAAATTAAAAAATAAAAATGACCATAAAAAAACACTGGTATGCAAAAGTATACCTTTTTAACACGCAATATAAATATTAAAATGTACAATATTAATCAAAATTAACCATATTATTTGACAAAATTAACCTTTATTTGTTAAAATAATTATAGTAATAATATTTTTTATTAGTGAATATATTAGTATGTAAAGGTATAGGATTAACATCTAATAAAATATTCTAAAAAATAAATTAAAATACGCTTTTTTCGTCTTTTTTTTGGTGACTATATGAAAAAATATTCAAATGATAAAGGATATACACTCATTGAATTGGTTGTAAGTATTGCAATTATTGCAATTCTTTTGTCAATGATTGCGGTAATTACCAATTCCTTTTATAAAAGTTATCGAGCATCTTATGCGGAAAATAAAAGAGTAGAAGAAAAAAATTATGTGATTACTCAATTTGAAAATATGATTGAAGATGCAAATCAAAATGCTAAAGAACTCAGCATTGAAAATGATGTAAGTTTAACCAAATGGTCTGTAAGATTAGATAACAAAATAATTTTTTCATATGATCAGGCTAGTAGTAGTATGTATAATGCTAATGGAAGTTTAATTAAAACATTTGAAAAAATTAAAAATATTACAATACATCAATATACACAATCGGGTATTTTAATAGAAATATATTTAGATAATGAGGAAAAAGAAACATGGATTAAAAATATTATTCATGTGAATGAAAAGAAGGAAGTATGAAAAAAAAGATTTTCTGTTTAGTAACTAACGATAAAGATCATTATAGGATTAAGATGACATGTTGTGTTCAAACATTATCTAAGAAAAAAGTAATCGAAACACTAAATTATAAAATTTCCATCAGTGATATGGATAATGAGTTTACTAAAGAGTTAATTTTTAACGATTTAAAAAGACTTCATTTCAAAAAGGCTCAAATTATCATAGGATTAAATCTTTCTGATATTTTTATTGAAAAAATTAGAATACCAAATTTAAATAGTATAGATGCGAAAAAAACATTGGCTTTAGAAATCAAAAAGTTATATGGTAGTGATTTTAACAATACCTATATATATGCGAAAACCAAATATAGGCTGAACAAACATATTTTAGATTATTATTATACAATTTGTAAAAAGAATATCTATCAACAGATTATAGGTTTGTTTTCTAAATTACAATTAAAAATAGTAAAAGTGCAGTATATCCCTTACGCACTAAAGCAATATTTATGCATGAAAAAAGTTTTTATCAAAAATAGTTTTAGTATGTTTATCCATATTGACAAACAACAAACTATAATTCTTATTGGGAAGAACGATGTTCTCCTAAATAATTCTATTGTACAACTAGGTACTGATTATTTGAATGAATTATTGGTATCTAGTGTACCTAATAATCAATTATTTAGCAATATCGAGGAAAATAAATTAGAAGAAATGGTTCAAATATTTCTTCAAAAAGTAAATATCGAATTAAAAAAAATTCTTTATTTATCACAAGTAGAAATTGACAAGTATTATTTAAATGTTGAAGCTGATGCGTTTGCCCCTTTGATTAAAAAGGTAATAGAACAGGAGTTAAACATAACGATTTCAGATTTGAAACTAGTAGACAAGCAAGACTTCTTGCTTCAAAGTTTAAAGATACATCATACTTTTATTGTATCTAATCATGATTTTAAGTTTCAGGTTAAAGTAAAATGAAAAGTAATAAAGGCGATACATTAGTAGAAGTTTTAGTATCAATTGTTGTGTTGGCAATTATTTTTATAAGTAGTGGCCAGATGATTTTGTCAATTAAAAAAACCCAAAGAAATATTGAAAAAACAACAAATATGGTTTTAGAACTAGAAAAAATATTGGAGATATTTACCATTGAACCACAAACTTTTAATGAAAGATTGGAAATAATATATCCTGTTGTTCAAGTTGATCATTTTCTTTATTTGTATTATGATAGCCAATTTAATATATCCAAAAAGGTTACTAATAACTATTTTATCATAGATGTAAAGGAAATCACATCTGATGATCAAATAACAAGATATTTTGCAATAGAAGTAAGAATTTATGTCAATCATGAAGAATATCCGTTAGATCAAAAATGTTTAGAAAGAACTATTTGTGTAGAATAAAAGGTATGATATGAAAAAAAGAATGTTAGATAATAGAGGAGCATCTTTATATATAACACTGCTAGTTGTTATTGTTTTAGTATTTTTATCTATGTCACTATTGATAACTATTCATACTTCATCACAAAAACTGAATGCAAATACGAAAGAACAATTGTTAAAGTTAGAGTTAGAAAATGTTGCATATGAATATTTGAATCAATTATCTTTAGAAGATCTTGCTTTATTAGAAGTTGATATTTCATGTGAATTTGAATATACAACGCATTATCAAATTGTTGCAACTAGACTTCAAACCACGCATGAATTTCATTTTATTATTCAAAAAATAAATACTAAATTAAAATTTCAAATTCAAGTGCAGTTTCAAATATCCGAAAATAGAATAACAAGTTATCACCTTATGAAAAAGGGCTATGTATATGATTAAACATTTATTGTTAATAAGTTCCACTAAAGAATTGATAAAAGAATCCTTTTGGTTGTATGCTTTAGTTATTACATTTTATTTGCTTTTCTTTGTAGCAATCGGTAGTTTTTTAAATGTTCTCATTTATAGACTACCTAAAAAAATGTCAATTATTAAGAAATCATCCCATTGTCCACTTTGTGGTTACAAAATAAAATGGTATGAAAATATTCCTATTTTCTCCTATCTTTTTTTAAGAGGGAGATGTCATCACTGTCAAGAAAAAATTAATATAAGATATGTTATTGTGGAAGTTTTAGGATTGCTAGTTGCAATTGTTTCACTAATAAGATTTGATTTATCTTATACAAGTATTATAGTAACGCTGCTTTTAGAGATTTTTATCGCTATCTTTTTCATTGATAAAGATGAGTTGATTATTCCCGATTCATTAAATATAGCAGTAGCGGTTTTAGGACTTTTATCAATCATAATGGCTGATATTACTAGTTTAAATCATGAATATACAATTGATTATAGTGATAAATTTTTATCCTTACTTGTCAATATCATCATTATTGGTATTTTTTACATTATACAAAAAATAATTCGAAAACCTGTAATTGGTGGCGGTGACTTAAAATTATTTTTAGGAATAGGTCTTTTTATGGGATGGCAATTAGAGATTTTAGGATTAGTTATTGCTTGCATCATTGGAGCAGGTGTTGAACTTATTTTTTCTAAAAAATTAAATAGAAAAATAGTGCCTTTTGGTCCTTATCTTGTCATTGGTTTTACAATTAGTTTATTTTTTGGTCCTGATTTAATTTTGTGGTATTTGCATTTGTTTCAATAAAAGGAGGGAAAAGATGCCAAAATTTAAATTTAAAGCCAAGGATTTAAATAATAAAATCATTCATGGAGTATTCTTTGCCAAAGATGAAGAGGATTTAAGAGCAATCATTAGTAATTTAGACTATTATTTAATTAGTTCTAAAAAAATTCAAGAAAGTTCACAACTATTTACCTTCTTAGAAAAAATACGAGTGGATGAATTATCGTTATTTTGTAGACAACTTGCAATTATGTTAGATGCAGGAATGGAACTGAATAAATGTATTGAAATTCTAAAGAATAATACTAAAATAAATAAATTAAAAACGATTTTAGAAGTCGTTCATTACGATTTGATGCAAGGGATGATGCTTAGCCAATCACTTGCAAAATATCCCAAAACTTTTCCTGTTTTCTTTAGAAATATGATTCATATTGGAGAGCTAAGTGGCAAAATGTCATTGGTTTTAAATAAACTAGCAGATTATTATGAAAAGGATAATAAAACAAAACGAAAAGTGAAAAGTGCTTTGGCTTATCCAATCTTTTTATTAACATTATGCATGGTAATTTTGGCTGTTTTATCCTTGTATGTGATGCCTATTTTTAAGGATGTTTTTACATCATTAGAAGCACAATTACCTCCAATCACAACGGTTGTTTTAAAAATCACTGATTTTATTAAAAATAACATTTTATATATTTTATCAATCATACTATTATCTATTATGGCATTTTTGTTACTTTTGCGTAATCAAAAATTTAAAAAGCTTTATGATCAATTTAATGTTCATCATAGTATTCAAAGTAAAGTCGTTTTAGCAAGTATAACATCGAGATTCACAAATGGATTTTCCACTTTGTTAAATAGTAGTATTTCTATTGTTGATGCTTTAACTATTATGAGTAAATTGCTAGGTAATCGTTATGTTGAAGAGAAAATGCAAGTTACGATTAGTGAAATCAAAAGAGGACAGCCAATTGCTAAAAGTTTGGAAACAATTAATATTTTTCCTAATATTTTGATTGAAATGATTTCGGTCGGTGAGCAATCCGGTCAACTTGAGGAAGTGCTGAATCGAGTTTGTACATATTATGATGATCAAGTAGATTATGCCATTAAAAAAATGACAGCTTTAATTGAACCACTCATGATTATTTTAATTGGTATGATTGTAATTGTTGTATTGTTATCAATTTTTTTACCGATGCTAGATATTACAAGTTCAATTGATACGGGAGTTTAAAATGAAAAATGAAATCCAACAAAATATTCATCAACAAATATGTTTGCAACTTGTTAAAATGAATGTATGTAGTATAGAGGAAATACATTATATTTTAGAAAAAATAAATACGGAAGAAAAACCATTTTATGAAGTTTTCAGCCAAGAAAAATGGATAAATGAAGAACAATTATCCCAAGTATTGGCTAGTTATTTAGGATATGATTATTATAACATTGATACGATTAGGATTGATGAAAATCTGGTTAAAACTTTGACTTATGAATGGATTAGTAAATATAAAATAATTCCGCTTACTTTTGATGAGTCAAATCAAAGATATATTCTTGCAACATCTAACCCTTTTGATTTTAATGCAATCAATATTGCGTATGCTTTATTTGGTACCCATTCGCAAATTGTCGTGTGTCCTGATACTAAATTGGTAAGAATTCAGTCAAGAATATTTGCCAAAAACGAAATGAACCAAACGATTGCCGCTTATAATAAACAAGAAAACCTTTTAGAAAAAGAACATATTGTTGGGATGGATGAGGCTGATTTGGTGAATTCACCAGCTGTTAAATTGGTGGATTCATGTTTAAATGATGCGATTGCTGTAGGGGCTAGCGATATTCATATTGAGCCATACGAAGATATTGTTAGAATTCGATATCGAATTGATGGTATGCTTTATGAGAATACTGCATTTAGTCCTAAAATGTATCCAGCAGTTTCCACGAGAATAAAAATTATTTCCAAATTGAATATTGCAGAACGCAGAATTCCTCAAGATGGAAGAATTACAAAAATTTATAATAATGAAACATATGATTTTCGTGTTTCAACTTTACCAACTTCTTTTGGTGAAAAAATTGTAATTCGGATTTTGGATACAAAAGCGTTTAATTATGATAGAAGTAAATTGGGTTTTTTACCAGAAGAAAACTTAATTGTCGATGAATTATTAAAAAAACCTTATGGTATTATTTTGTTAACAGGACCTACTGGTTGTGGTAAATCGACAACATTATATAGTTTTATTAAAGAAATGAATAATGAATCAGTTAATGTCATTACGGTTGAAGATCCTGTTGAATATACAATTTCAGGTGTAAATCAAGTTCAAGTAAATAATAAGGCTAATTTAACTTTTGCAAGTGCTTTAAGAAGTATTTTAAGACAAGATCCTAATATTGTTATGGTCGGTGAGATTCGTGATGAAGAAACGGCTGAAATTGCCATGAGAATGGCAATTACTGGACATCTAGTATTGTCTACTCTTCATACTAATGATGCTGCAGGAGCAGTGACTAGATTGATTGACTTAGGGTTACAACCCTATTTTGTAACTGATGCTTTAGCGGGAGTGATTTCTCAAAGACTTGTTAGAAGATTATGCCCAGAATGTAAAAAAGAATATCTTTCTAGCAAGCGTGAGAATGAAATTTTAAATATTCATCAATCGCAAAAATTATATAAGGCGGTGGGTTGTCCGGCATGCCATAATACGGGATATCGAGGAAGACTTGGTGTTCATGAAGTTCTAAAAATGACGGAAGATTTAAAAGAACTCATTATCAATAAGGCCTCAACAAAACAAATTAGACAAAAGGCCCTTGAAAATGGAATGTTGGATTTATATTCCACTTGTAGAACGGTAGTATTAAATGGAGAAACTACAGTTCAAGAATTATTGGCAATTATGTATAACAAATAAAATACATAGTTGATATATAGGTGTTAATAGCAGTCACCAAAAATTTTATATAAATAAGGAGAAAAGGAATGGAAAAATCATTAAAAAATAAAAAAGGTTTTACATTAACCGAATTGATTGTTGTCATTGCTATCATTGGAATTCTTGCGGCAGTGTTAATTCCATCAATTACAAGTTATATTAGAAATGCAAAAGAATCTGCAGCCATTCAAGATGCAAGCGCAATGTATCAAGAATTAATTGCAGAGGTTAATGTTACAGATGATATTTATGAAACTTTAACTACAAATAAATATTATATTGTTGAAACCGATGGGGGATATTATGTTTTATTAGAAAATGGTTCATGTAATGTTTCACCATTAAAGGATAATAGTGTAGTTGATGCCGCAAGTGCTGCAACTGAATTCAATATAGAAGGAGTGAGTACTTTTTTTGTTCTAAGAAAAGTAAATGAAGCATACCGCGTTTTGGAACTTTCAAAAGAAAATACAACTTGGACAGAATCACAAACTCCAATTTATCCAACTCAAACACAGACAGAATAAAGTAGATGAGGATGAATATATGAATAGCGTAAAGAAAAAAGGTTTTACACTAACAGAATTAATAGTAGTCATTGCTATTATTGGAATTCTCGCAGCTGTTCTAATCCCATCAATTACAGGTTATATTAAAAAGGCAAAAGTATCAAAAGGTGTGCAAGAAGCTAAAAATATTTCAGTTGTTTTAGCAGCAGAGGCCGCTTTTCAAGATCGAGAATATTTTGAACCATATGAAATTTCGCGTATTATTGAAGAATATGATTACTCGTTAGAATCAACAATCAAAGATTATCGTTTTTGGTATGATGCTAGTAAAAATGAAGTAAAATTTCTATCAATGGAAGAGGCGTTTAGTACAAGTACCAAACAAAATTTATCTTCAACCAAAACTTTTACCCAAGATTGTATTGAAGCCTTATCAGCAGGTCATCCAGAATATCGCTATGTGGATACTTTTGATGATGAATTAACACAAATTGTATATACTGTTAGAAATTTGCCTTTATTAGCTCTAAATGGGATGGATAGTGGATCACTAGATTCACAAGCTAAAAAAAGAGAGATTTTAGATAAAATGGATAGTTTATTAGATAGTGCTATTGAGGCTTTAGATGATTTAAAATATAAAGGTTTCGATAATTCTGATAAGCAATCGATTCAAAACTATGTATCAACTTTTGATACAGTTCAAACCGTTTATGTTGATAATAATATTATGTATAATAGAGCATATTTTTCTACTAAAGCAGAACTTCAATCACTTGCTAATGCTTATAGCAATATTGTTCAGTATAATGATACTCATGTAACATTAAATATTTCTAGAATGGTTTTTGTACCTGATATTACTTTGATTCCTGCATGTCAACCGTTTGCGGAAGAAGAGTCAGTAGAAGAGTCAGTAGAATATCATGTAAATATTACAACAGCTTTTGAGATACCAGATACAGTAGAAATTGTTAAAGCAAATTCATTTAAGAATGTAATAGGCTGTGCGGGAATTGTTGCTAAAAACACAGTGTTATTTGATCCAGAGGCTTTAAGTGAGGCTGCTTTAAAAGCAAAGACGGATAGAACATCTTATTTAAATGTTATTCCACTTACTTATGGTATAGATTTTAACATAACATACTATACAGCTGAGGCCAAATTAAATAATGGTGTAACGGTAACATATACGAATACCATAAATGGTAAAGAAGAAGTAATAACCGCTTTAGAAAATGTCATATTTCAAGATACAGCTGAACAACAAATAATTAGTAAATATTTGATTCCTAATATAAATTTTTTAGGAAAAACAATTAATTATTCAAAAGTAGAAAAAGTCATAATTAGAAGATCATTATCAGAAAATATTTGTACTTATACTGCTATTTTAGTAGATGAAAATCTAAATTGCTATAAAGTAGAAAATTTTGGATATGTTTCTGATGTCGATTGGGAAATCAAACAAGAATTTAGTTTTGATAATAATGAGGCTACTATTAGAGTATATCTTCCTACATATGTTTATAATTATACGAATTTTAAAGATGCTTCAATGGAAATTGAGTTGTTGCCACAAGTTTTAAAATCTAAAGATGTTGTTGGATTAACCGGTATAGTTGAAGTATTTGATGGATTTGCATTATCAGATCAAAAAATCAAAATCTATATTAAAGATGGTATTTATGATAGTGAAAATAATTGTTATGTATATAAAAAGAAAATAGAAAATTTAAATACTCATACAGTTTTAGTAAATGGTGAATCATTATCTTGTAATCAAGTATCAATTTCTCAAATTGCTATTGTTACAGGGGATGAACAAGATCCAAAATATTTATTTATTCGTGAATATAAATAATGAATATAAGGGAATATGCATTTAAATTTCGTTTATATATATGAATATATATAAAAATATAAAAAATTAAAGGAGAATAAAAAATGAAAATAATAAAAAAATTATTTTTATCATTCGTTATAGCTGGACTTGGTTTTGCAACCTTAGTTGGATGTGTATCATTAGAAAATGCTGAAAGAATTAGCATTGTTGAAATGCCAACAACAACATTTGTTAAAAACCAAGAAGTAACTGGCAATTTAATGAAAGTATTAATTACCGATGCTGAAGGTAATGATGTAGTACTAACTTTAAGTTATCCTGATGAAAACGGCAATGTTAGTGCGCAACAAGACGGAGTACCATTTGATGTAAAAATTACAATTAAAAACTTTAATTTGTCAACAATTGGGAACAAAACTGCTTCTGTTACGTATGGAGAAGCTACATCTTATTTTGATTATCAAGTAGTTGATCCAGAACAAGGATTTGCTGGCGGAAATGGAAGCTTAAATAATCCATATCAAATCACAAATGCTATACAATTTATGAATATAAACACACTTGAAACAACAAAAGATGTTTACTTCAAATTAATGAATGATATTGATATGAGTACTGTTATAAACGATGCTCAAATGTTTTGGGATAAGGGATATGCCTTTATTCAATTATTTGAAGGTGTACTAGATGGTAATAATAAACGTATATATAATGTTGTTGAACCAATCAATTATCTATTTGGTGAATTATCAGGAGCAACATTAAAAGATTTATCTGTTTTTGTTAAGGGTAAAGATATTAGTGTAAGTTGTTTGGCTAATTCATATGGTGATAGAACCATCAGTTTCTTAAATGTTGATTTATATGGTTCAGTAAGTACTGGATACAATTATGCAGGATATGCAATTTATTCAATGACTTTGAAATATGCAGCCGAAGGAAGAGAGTATAGTTTCTTAGATTCAACTGTTGTTTTCAAAAATTGTGATAGTTATTTAGATAATATTGGTCTTTCAACAAGAGTTGGCGTATTCTTTGCCATTCCAACAGGTAATTATACATTTGAAAATTGTTATAATTATGGGCATGTTGAGGCTTTAAATACATCACTTTTATTTACAAATGGTTATGCAACTGGACATGGAGCTAGTGGAAAAACTGTTTATAAAGTTATCTCTTCTGGTAATAGAGGAACACTTTCATCTGTGGAAGCTAAGTCTGATTTAGTATTCTGTAATAAAGCAAATGGTGGTTCTCATTCTAAACTAGAAGGATCAGAAGAGTTGGTTGAAGGTACAAATTTAGTCATTCCTACACTTGATTTTACGCAAGTTTTACAAGTACAAGATAACTATTTAGAGTTAAAGGCTGTAGCTGATGATAGTAATATTGCAAAAGTAAAAGTTAGTTTATATTTTGAAGGTATGAGTTGTAAAGAGTATGGTACTTTAACTGATTTTGTAACTGTAGAACTTTCAGTTAGTAGTGAAGCACAAAAAACTGGTTTATTTGCAACTGAAATCAAAGATGGCAAACTTTCAATAAAAGTTGTGACTAAAGGTTCTATTGAAGATACAACTGAAGCATCAGATGAAATAGTTACTTTAGGTAAAGATTGGTTAACCTATAATGTAACCAAAGGCTTTTATGTATTTGATGGTACAAAAGTAAAAGAAGGATATACATTTACTGTTGGTTCTCAATCTTTCTCTGTATTTGCATATAATTCTGAAGAGGAAGTTATTGCTGGTGTTAAGGTAGCAACAAAATAATTTTAGAATTATAAAAATTTAAGTAAAATGATGAAAAGGAAGACTATTGTAAAAAAATAGACTTCCTTTTTATTTTTAATGTATTCAATATAGGAGGAAAATGAATATAAAAAAATGTATTTTTATCATTTCAGTTTTATTGCTATGTTTTTTATCATCCTGTAATAATAAACAAAATGTAAGGAAAGAAACAATGTATTATGATGTCCATTTTAATACCAATGGAGGAAGTGAAATTGCTTCTATCAAAGTAGAGGAAGGAAAAACAATTCAAAAACCAAGTGCTCCCCAAAAGTTAGGATATTATTTTGTTGGTTGGTATTATGATTTTGAATGTACCATTTTATACAATTTTGATACCAAAATGAATAGAAATATGACTTTATATGCCGCATGGGAAGCAATGCCGATTAGTATAATTGTCAATTTGGATAATCAAAATAGTGAAAAGCAAAATCTAAATTATCAAGATACAATTGCCAATCTAAACGTTCCAAATAAAAAGGGATATCGATTTGTAGGATATTATTTTGATGAAAAATTGACACAAAAAATAGAGAGTGATTATTGTTTTTTACAAGATAGTACAATTTGGTGTAAATGGGAAATTGTAAAGTATGAAATTGAGATAGTGATTGATGAAACAACCAAACAAACACAATTTGTTGAGTATGGTTCTACTATAAAGAATTTACAACAACCATCTAAAGAAAATCACATATTTAATGGTTTTTATTTAGATAGTGATTGTAAAAATCCCATTAATGAAGAAAATTTAATTGATAAAAATTTAACTATCTATGTGAAGTGGATAGATATCCATGCTATTCCATATAAAGTAGTCTATAAGGGTGAAAATATTACGGATGATAAGTATAGCATAATTGAAACAAATGTTTTATATGGTAGTTTAAATGAAGAGGTGGTAGCACCAATAAAAACTTATGAAGGATTAGAAGTGATAAGTAGTGATGTCAAAGGACAGATTGTGTTAGATGGCTCTTTGGTACTTGAGGTGCTATATCGAAGAAAGACTTATGAGGTTACATATATTATTCATGGAGAAGAATATGAGAAAGTCACCGATTTAAAATACAATGTGAAGTATAAGTTGATAGATAATGTAATGCTGAAGGGATATATTTTTAGAGGTTGGTATGTTGATGACCAATTTAAAAAAGTGGCCTCATTAAATCAAATACCTAGTCATGATACAATTGTTTATGGTAAATTAGAACCAATTACTGTTGGAAGTAGTGGTCTTTCTTATGTTTTAAATCCTTCCAAGACCGGTTATATTATAAGTGGCTATACGGGAACAGAAACAGAAATTATAATTCCTAATGGCTATAATTGTTTACCTGTTGTAGCAATTGATTGCTATTTTGATAGTGAGAATATTCAAAAAATTACGATAGGTAAAAATATTCAAGAAATAAAAGAAGATGCTTTTATTCGCTGTCTTCATTTAGAAACCATTTGGGTTGAAAGTGAAAATGCGAAATATTATAGTGAAGATGGTGTTTTGTATGATAAAAGTAGAAATAGTTTAAAAGTTTATCCATTAGGAAAAAAGGATACCTCCTTTTATATTCCATCAAATATATTGGTATTAGAGCGTTTTTGTTTTCATGCGAATTCCTATTTAGAAAATTTAATTATAAATGATAATCTAACAACCATTCATAGTGAAGCATTAAGGGGTTGTACAAATTTAAAAACAATTTCCATTGGTAAAGGAGTTAGTTTTATTAGTGATACGTGGGTCAATGCCTGTTATCATTTAGAAATGATTTATGTGGATTTAGACAATCCATTTTATAAAGATCAAAATGGTGTTTTATTTGACAGTAGTGGAGAAAGTTTACTTCACTTTCCCGCATCTAACAGCCAAACTTTTTATGTGATTGATCATAATGTCAAAAAAATTAACTATCATGCCTTTGATTCTTGTCTACAACTACAATATGTTGTAATTCCAACTAGTGTTGATGTAATAGAATATCAAGCTTTTGTCGATGCTTCTTTTACCATTTATTTTGAAGGATTTCAAATACCCAAAAATTGGCATCCCTATGCAATTGAACATACTTTTGAATTAATTTTAAAACCAAATTGGCAAGAGTTGAATCCAATCCCCTATAAAATTGTAGGAGGTATAGAGTGAAAAAGAAAAATGTTGTATATATAATAGGTATTGTATTGTTTATATCGTTCATTGCTATTGATGTTTTTAAAGTTAAAGAAAAAGGCGGTCTGTTTAGTATTTTTAATTTTGAAGAAACCAGTGAAAAAAAACAAATAGAAAATACTTTAACTGAAATTGAAATCAATGAAAAATTAAATGGTGAAAAAATTATGTATTTAGGTGATACGCTACAACTAACTTTAAAGGCAAATATCGTTACAAATTTGAATGCTTGGAATTATAACTGGTTGAGTACTGACCAAAGTATTGCCTCAGTATCAACAACAGGTAGTGTATATGGGAAAAAAATAGGTGAAACAACAATTAGAGTAACGAATAAAAATGATGCCAATCTTTATGATATTGTAAAAATTAAGGTTATTGAAAGAAACAACAAATTAGAATTCTCGAACGAGTATCAACAAAATTTGCAATTAATAAAAGGAGAAATAAAAAAACTTGATATTCATATAGGCGGGAGTGTGGCTTTAGGTAAACTCGAATGGATATCTAGTGATGAAAAGATTTGTACAGTTCAGGATGGTTATCTTTATGCTAAAGAAAATGGTCAAGTAACCATTACAGTAAAAAGTTTAGTAGATAGTAGATATTTTGATAGTATAAATGTTGAAATATATAATGTATTAGATAAAGTTGAAATTGCTGACGATATTTCTATTCATGCAATATATATTAATAATAAAGAAATAAATGGCAGTATGTCGGATTATGATATATATGTTGGGGATACAATCACCATCAATTCATCTTGTAATACTTCTAGTAATGCAATGGTAAATTTTTCTTTACAGACAGATACTATATCTTTTAAAAGTACAGAACAATATGTTGCAACAGTTAATTGCAATCGCGTTGGTAAAGCAGTCATTGATATTTCTAGTAAGTATAATCATTTATTAAACAAGACTTTAGAATTTGAGATCAAACCTCGAGAAGTGGATAATCTCACATTAAAAAATCCTACCTTACAAAACGTAGAAAATGGTTGGATATATGAAATGCATGAAAGAGATGCTGTTTTTCTTGAAGTATTAGGATCAAATGAAGTATTAGATCAAGATGATATAATTGTAGAGATTGCAAATCAGGATATTGCTATAGTGAATAATGGATATTTCATTGCTAAGCAAGTTGGAGAAACGCAAGTTACAATAAAATACCGATATGATGAGAACCAAAAGATTAGTTTTACTCTTTTTGTTAGTGAGAATACCAATCAAAAAATTGAATATATAGCCATTGAACAGCCTACATTAAATGATAAACCCTTTGCTTTAAATACATATCAAAAAAATAATGTTACAGTATTAGATACAATCAGTTTTTATATTGTTGTAACTCCTTATATTTATGCCCAAAGTGATAATTATTTAATTTATGCAACTAATCCTGATGTTGCATCTTGTACAACTACTTACAACAATCATCAATATATTGTAAAAATCAATTTTCTAGAAATAGGGAATACCCAAATTATTATTCAATTTTTTGATAATCTAGAACAAGAAATTATTTTAGATTTTCATGTCGAAAATACGATTTTTGATCTATCTGCTAAAGCAGCTCTTGAAATGGAGGTTGGAAAAACATATAGTTTTTTCACTACGATTACAAACTCGTTATCCAAAAAATTAAATTATACTTATACATCATCCAATCCTCAATCAGTTATCATCGGAAGTAATGGGGATATGATGGCAATTGGTGAGGGGACAGCAGATGTTTGTGTAACAGTAGATGATGGGAAGACAGTTAAATCCAAAACCCTTACTATTCATGTTAAACAAAATTATATAGAATATCAACCAGTGACGCAAATGAGTTATACAACATACTTAAAAGAAGATGAGCATTATGTTGAAGTTGATTTTTCAACCCGAATATTAAATGTTTTTCAAAACGCATATATGAGCATAAATGTCATGCCAAATTTTAATAATGCTAATAATTATCAAATTATAACAAGCAATCCAGATATTCTATCTATTACGTATAGTAACAATATGTATCAACTTTATGCTTTAAGTGCAGGTATTGCAACAATTTATATTAAAAATTATGAAAATAGTGATTTAGATCTTTCTTTTGAGATTAAAGTATGTGAAGTATTGCCAAAATATGTAATAAGTATATTAGAAAATAATGTTTTATCATTTGATGAATATCAAAAAATTAATTTAAATGTTGATCCCAATGCAACATTTTCAAAAGTTTCTTATCGCTTTTCCACTCCTAATGTCATTAAAATTATCAATAACACAATCATTCCTTTACATGCAGGAAAAACGACTGTTATTATTGAAGTAGATGATCAAGATGATGCAACCTCAAATTATTATTTTTCTTTTCCTGTTGAGGTTTTACCAAATACTAAAATTGGTTTTATGAAATATTCAACGTTAGAAATAATTAGTTTTTGTTTATTTCATATCATTATTTATGGGCTACTAGGAGTATATTTTTGGTTATTATTTCAAAACTTGCAAATGAAAAAAATATTAACCATTACGGCTATTGTTGTTATTCCTCTTGCCATATGTTGTTTGCCAGAAGTATTAAAATTAGAAGATAGCAATAAAAGTATCATTATGATATCTATGGGACTCAATAGCATATGTTGCGGTGCTGCCATTGTTTTGACATATTTTATAATGAAATGTAAAGGAAAGAAAAAAAATGAAAATGAGTAAATATATAATTCTTATTTTAAGTTTTTTAATGATACTGACGATAACTTCTTGTAAAAAAGAACAAGATAGGATAGAAGATAATTATAATTTTATTTTAAATGTTGAGAAGCAAAATGCTAAAATAGCAGAACTTGGGAAAACCATTACGAATCAACAATTAATATATTTACAAGAAGATAGTTCAACATTAATTTATGTGAAATATAATTTTACAGAAAATATGTCAACACAAAAAATCATATATCGCTTTTTCAACGATTTAGATGAGTATAGATTGTTTTTTAATCAATATGATAATTTTTTAGATGGTAACTTTTTAGAAGTAAATGAAGAAATCTTAATGATAGCAACCACATATCAATATATTGATAAAAAAAGTTTTAGTCAATTATATGATGTCATTCATCATCAGTATGTTATAATTGAATAGTAATTGAAACAAACCAAGTTAACTTGGTTTGTTTTTTTAAAAAAAAGGCATATTTTTATAAAAAACATACTATTATTTTATGTAAAATGTTCCAAAACATTGATAAAATCGATTTTAACATTTATATTATATTGACAAACTATCTTAAAAATAGTATAATTATAACATATCTTGTCGATTATTTAGATATTAAAATGGATGAGAAAAAAGAATTATTTAGAATTATGTAAGGAGAATTTAAAATGAAAAGAAAGACATTAACGTTAACTTTATGCTTATTATCATGTTTAGCATTGATTGGTGTTGGTTTTGCGGCATGGATCATTACTTCTGATACTGAACAAGAAATAGAAGGTAACATTTCAGTTGATACCGTAACAGATAATAGATTGAGTGTTGAGACAAGTTGGAAAGATGATAAAAATGCCATTGTTTTTGGTTGGAAAACTGGTGAGTATACCTATTCTTGGTTAAAGAATACAGATCCAACTTATGCAGAAAATCTAACAGTTACTCTTGTTGTGAATGTAAAAGATAGTGGGGGTAGTCCTATTGATGCTCAAACTGTTAATGCAACAATTATGGGAGATGACGCATATACTACTGCTATATCTAGCAATTTAGTTAATGCTTTGCCTGAATTAACAGCTCAAAAGCAAGAAACTGGTGTTTATCATATTACAATTACTCTCTCATGGGGTAGTGCATTTAATAATCAAAACCCTATGGAATATTATAATAGTCAAGCTTATACATCAGAGTTAGCAGATCAAGCTAAAACCAATTTAACCGCTCTTGAGGCATTGAAAACTAGTAAATTTACTGTTACAGTAACGGTAACACCAACTGAGGCAGAATAATATTATAAATAATAAGAAGGTTGTAAGATGGCTAAATTAACAAAAAATTCTTATAAAAGAAAAGTTATTTTATTCGGTGTTTTATTATTTATGTCTATTGCTTTGATATCAACAGGTTTTGCGGCATGGATAATGTCAACGAATGCAAATTATGAAGATGATGGAAATGTGAGTGTTGGTACTGTTACAGATGGATCAATAAAGTTGACGGATGTTGCGCTATCAACCGATTCAATCAAATTTGAACCATTAGAAGAAGATACAACAGGTAGAGTTAGAAATGATGGAACTAATTTTGAATCATTACAGATAGTAGTAACAGGAAAAGTATCTCCTAGAGATATTTTAGGTGAACTTACGATTGAACTGCAAATGGAAGAAAAAGTGAAAACAGCTCTACAAGCTGCTGCTGATAAAAATTATATTATTTTACCAGAATGCGCAAATTCGGCAGTGGATTTAAAAACTTTGGGTGGTGCATGTACTGAAAATGAAGAGGGTGGATACGATTTTACTTATACGATTGAATTTAAATGGGGAAGTTTTTTCCAAAATTTAAATCCAGGTGAGTATTATGACGAAAATGAAACGGGTACAAAAGTATCAGACGAAGAAGTGAAAAAAATTCTAAAAGAGTTAAGAGCTACTATTTATGGATATGACGTCGATGCATCAGATGAAATAATCAATGCAGCGGTTGGTCCTACTTTTAAAGTAGTAATCAATGCTAGGGCAAATTAATTCAAATGTCTTCTGCTGAAATTATTTCCCTCATAGTTACAATCATCGGGGTATTTAGTTTTGCAACAATATTTACGATATTATATCAATCATATGCAACTTCACAAATAAATGAAATTCAGTCTGGAAAAAAAGATCTTGAATTGATCGATGAAGTAATCTATGAAAGACAAGAAAAAATTAAAAAGCGCAAGATGGTAACAAAGATAGTTAAATCTATTTGTTTCTATCTTGCCTTATTCTTCATTATACCTTTATTTATTTTTTCATTAATTAATCGATTTCAAAATAATATAACAATGATTGGTAATAAAACCATTATGGTTGTTGCCTCAGGCTCAATGAGTAAGAAAAATGACGCAAATGCTTATCTAAATAGTAACAATTTGAACAATCAATTTCAAACGTATGATATAATTGTTTTGGAAAAGGTTGAAAATGCATCAGATTTGAACAAATACGATGTTATTGCTTATCGAAATGATCAAGGAATCAATGTCATTCATAGAATAATTGAAATAGAAGATGGAAAATATGTAACCCGTGGTGATGCCAATGACGCAAGTGATAAATATCATCCAACTTTTGATGATGTAATTGGAAGATATACAGGTAAGAAAATACCTAGTATAGGGATATTTATTATGTTTTTACAGTCATATGCCGGTATCATCACGATTATTTCATTAATTTATTGTTTAATCATGATTGATAAAATTTCTAATAAAATAAATATAGCTCAAAAAAGAAGAATTGAACAATTAGAAGAAGCAATTGATTATACCGATGAATTAGAAGTTGAAAAAATAAAGGCAGAATATGTTGAGACAATTTATTATAAGGGATATGCTTATCATTTTAATGAAACAGGGTTTGTTGAAAAAACTAAGATGAAAGATGGTCCCTATTTAGAAAAATCGAATAAGACAATTATTAAAGAAGTGCTTAATTTAAAGACTTCAGAAAAAATTGCCGAAGAAGTCGTAATTGAAAACGATAATCAAGGAGAATAAGATTATGAACAAACCTTATTTTACAAGAAAAAATTTAATATTTATATCATTAGCAATATTTTATTCATTTTTATTGTTATTTACAGGCCTTTGTATAGAAGGATCACATTCTTTTGCTAATAAAAATAATCCACTAGCACAAGTGGCGCAAGCACTTCATTTTAAATCAATTAGTTGCGGTGTAACGGGCTATGTTGCTTTGATACTTGTAGCAATCTATGTTAGTGTTTTTGTCACTATCTTTTTATATGAGAAAAGGTTTGCTATTGTCAATAATAAAAAACCATTTAGTTTGAAAATGATTTTAATATATATAAGTTCTTTTATTTTATGTGCGTTATTATCAGTAGGTGTAGGAATTCTCATTCAAAGACCATTAGATGCTGAAAACATTGGTAACATTATGCTTTTTATTTGGCAAACTATTTTATTGACAACTTGTATATATGTTTTATTATTTTTATTCATTGGTGGTATTTTAATGTTTGTAGTCAACTATATTTTAGTTGATAAACCATTTAGAGCATATGATAAAAATGAACCGATTACTTTTGATGAGGAAGATACTAAAATTGATGTCACTACTAATTTTGATGCAACACTAAATGCAACGGCATCTTCTATTGCTGGCGGACAGATTACAACCGCTACTTCAAGTATGCCAAATGAAAGTATTGTTCGTACAGTTGAGGAGTTAGATGATCGGGAAAAAGTTTTTCCTGCTTTATCTATGATGGATACTACTTATGATGGTTATGCAATAGAGAAAATAGATAGTGATACATATAGTTTAGAAGAAATTAGTATTCGCTTTCGCAATTATCTTGCAAAAGAAGAAAAACTATATTTTGATCTAGATACCATTAGATTTTTTGTCAGTGGATTTGCGGCATCACACTTTATGATTTTAGAAGGGTTAAGTGGTACTGGTAAATCAAGTTTGCCTAGATATTTTGCAAAATTTATTCATGCTGATGTTTTATTTATTCCTGTTCAAGCAACATATCGTGATAAGACAAATCTAATTGGATATTTTAATGATTTTTCAAAAACTTATACCGAAACAGAGTTTTTGATTTCATTATATCATGCCAATTATAATCCCGATCAAATTCATTTTTTTGTTTTAGATGAAATGAATATTTCTAGGGTTGAGTATTATTTTGCTGACTTTTTATCAGTATTAGAATATCCAAAAGAACTTTGGAAATTAAAAATTATGCAACTTCCGTATGGATTTGTACCACCTGCTAAACTAGAAGATGGTTTTATTACAATACCTGAAAATTCCTATTTTGTTGGTACCGCAAATAAAGATGATTCAACCTTTACAATTACTGATAAAGTGTATGATAGAGCAATAACAATTGATTTTGATGATCGCAATATTCCTTTTGAAGTAAAAGAAGAAGTGAGTAAAATTCATATTAGCAAAACACATCTGCAACATTTATATCAAGAGGCATTGAATAATCCTAGTTATCAGATGACAAAAGGTGATTATGATAAATTTCAAACTGTTTGTGATTTTATTTATGACAAGTTTGATATTACTTTTGGTAATCGTATTTTGAATCAAATTGCAAAACTCGTGCCTGTTTTTGTTGCATCCGGTGGAACAAAAGAAGATGCTATTGATTTTATTGTTTCACGAAAAATAATTAGTAAAATTGAAGGTCGTTTTGAAGAATATGTTAAGGGTGCTTTGAAAGATTTATTAACTTTAATAACGAAAACATACGGAATAGATGTTTTATATCGTAGTGAAAAAGTAATTCAAAGTTTAATAAGAAGGTTATAATTTTATGAAACTCATCGAAGAGTTAAAACTAAAAGAAGTTATTAAAAAAATAAGAAAATATAAAGATGAACATCGAAGTATTAAATTTTTCTATCGAGATTTAGATAATTTAAAACTTCCATCTTTGCAAGATTTCTCTTTTAAGAAAGATGATGAATTCTTTGATGAAGTGAATTTTATTCTAAGCGTGATAGTTTCTATTATTGCTCATCCTAGTCTTTCTAATAAAGGAGAAGACATTATTGTTAGATCAGAACTAGCAGGGCATATTTCATCTGATTCTTTTCAACAAGTATGTAAAGATAATAGACTTTGGAAAGAAAAAAATGATGAAATGGTACCTGAATATGTGCATCACTATCAATATACTGATGATATTAAAATTTATGAAAATATTTTTATCGGAATGCTTATCAATCTTATACGTTTGGAGTTAAATAAATATAGTGAATTTTATGCATCACTGATTCCTTCGATAGAATCAAATAATGATAAATATTTAGAAAATAAGATTGCGGAAAAGATGATTACTAAAATTGAAGCATTACAAAGAAAACAAATGTTTATTCAAAATACTTCTTTTTATAAAGAAATTTCTAAATGCAATCTTCATCTTACAAAAGTTTTACCTACTAACATTTTATTAAAAAATCGTTTATACAATTATTGTTATAAATTTTATCTTCAATTTATTAAAAGTGAAGATGAAAATAGATTACTTGAAGAACTTACTATCTATTATAAATATGTGATATTAAAATGTTTCAAAGAAAAAAACTTTGTATTAGATAATACGAAAAGTCAAAACTATAATTGTTTATCTTTTATATATAAAGATTATAGACTGAAACTTTCTCTAGAAGAAAACATACCATGTATTAATCTTGATATTTCATATGGTTCAATTCTTGCTAAACATCATTTAATCATTAATACGGAAAATAAACTTCAGATGAATCAATTTTTTGATTACAATAGTATATCTAATGATTTGATTACAATTTGGCGTATATATGATTTAGAAAATGCAAATAAGCCATATAATAATCAACTAGTTTCTGAAAAAAAATTAGTGTCATTTTGGCTGAATTCTAAGTTGCAAGAGATTTTTGCAAAAAAGGAATTATATATGAAATATTGTCCTGTTTGTAAAAGTAAAAATATAGAAAATAATCAAAAACTATATACATGTTGTGATTGTGGAAGTATGTATACATTTAAAGACGGCAATCAGGTTGATACCATTTGGTTTTTAAAATTAAGGAGGTAGCTTTGATGGAAGAAAACAAACTTTCTCAAGAAGAACAAAAAGCCACAATTATGATCAATGACCTCTATAAATCCTATGGTGATAAAGATGTTTTAACGGGGTTAAATTTAGAAGTTTATGAAAAAGAGTTATTTGGTTTTATTGGTAGAAATGGTATTGGAAAATCAACAACAATTGATTGTATGATTGGTTCTAAAAAATTTTCTAAAGGCGAGGTATATATCTCAGGTTTTGATATAAAAAAATATCCTCTTCAAGCAAAGCAAACGTTTGGTTATGTTGCTAGTGAGCCAACTTGTTATGAAGAAATGACAGGATATGATTACTTAGAATTTATTGCTAGTATATATGGTTTAGGTGAAGAAGATTTTAATCACAATTACAAATATTTATGTACAAGACTTCAATTCAATTTAGAAGAATTGTCAAATCCTATTTCTGATTATTCTCATGGTATGAAACAAAAATTATGTTTAGTTGCAAGTCTTTTGCATAGTCCTAAAATTTGGATTTTAGATGAACCTACAGTTGGTCTTGATATTATGGCTGTGGAAGAACTTAAAAAAATGATGAGAGAGTATGCAAATCATGGGAATACCGTTTTTGTTACGAGCCATAATATTGAATTAGTATCTAAAATTTGTGATAGAGTAGCGATTATTAACAATGGCAAAGTGGTGGAATTATTTGATTTGAATAAAAATCCTAATAAAAGATTACAACTTGCTAAAATCTTTATTGAAACGTATGGAGGACGAGAATGATTAACCTCCTTGCGAAAGATTTTAAATTGATGTTTGGAAAAGAAAAAAGTATTGCTAAAAAAATAATTACTATTTTAATAACAATCTTTTTTCTTACTTGTTTTATTGGAATTGAGGTATTTTTGTTTACAACTATTTTGAATAAAATAGGAAAATTTCATCAAGCACCAATGGCCTTTATGAATGTATTTTTATTTATTATTTCTATTCTTATTACTATTTCTGGAATCTTTAGAGCGATTAAACTTTTTTTTAATCAAAAGGATATTGAACAATTATCCACAAAACCAGTTAGTAATAGTGCAATTATTTTATCTAAATTAGTCTTTTTATTCATTACTCATTATGCAATTAGTATTTTATTTATCTATCCATTATTTATTGCATATGGTATTCACTATGCAATGACATTAAAATTTTATTATCTAGCCCTTTTTTATCCCATTCTTTCTTTCTTTTTTGAGATGGGAGTTGCTCTTCTTTTTATCTATCCTTTTTGGCTTTTAAAAAATTATTTAAACAAGCATCTATTAGTAAGATTTCTTTTAATCGTAATATTGCTTGTGATTGGATGTTATTTTTACGCAAAAGTTTTGAATCTGTTTATTGAAATGATTGCGGGGGGAAATATAAATCATTTATTTACCCAAACAATGATGGATAAACTCATCAATTTTAGAAAATATGAGATTCCAATTAATTTTTTAACAGATATTTTTATTCAAAATAGATATAGTAGCATATTACCATACTTAGGTATATCATTGGGTATTTTTATTCTTGGTTTAAGTATTACTATTTTTACTTTTAGTTATGTAAGAAATATTTTTATTTCTAATAAGAAAAAACATAGAATAAAAGATTACAAAAAACAATCTATCCAAAAAGCTTTAATCAAAAAAGAAGTTATACTTTTAACTAAAAATCAAAATTATACTTTATCTTTTACAGGGCTTTTGATTGTTCAACCCTTTTTAGTATATTTGGTAATCAAAGCTTTAAATACAATTTTTACTTCTGGTATTTTTGCTTATTATATTTCAATTGTACCATCTTTTATTCCATTATTAGATATTTTAATTTTAATGTTATTTACCGTTATTATCAATCAAGGAGCAAGTCAATATATTCAAATGGAGAAAAAGACGATTAAAGTGATGAAAACAATACCAGTTTTACCTCGAATTCAATTGTTGATAAAAGTAAGTATACCTTTGCTACTTTCTTTTACATCCCTTTTTATCACTTTACTTGTCTTATTGGTGTTAAAAACGATTACGTTTATCACTTTCATTTTTGCTCTTTTATTAGTAAGTTTATTATTATTCATTTATGATGTGATTTCTTTAAAGGAAGAATTGAATATTAGAAATCATAAACCAAGAAGGTCATTTGTTTCTAACCTATACTCATATATTTTACCGATTATATATTTTGTAGTGACAACAATTCTTTCATATTTTGGTATGTCGATATATATTGCCTATTTGATAGGATGTATTGTATTTGTCATACTAGGAATACCACACGTGTTTAATTTGAAAAAAAATATGGAATCTTTATTTATGGATTTGGATGTGATCAATTAATATGACAAAGAAAAACTTAATTATTTTATTGTTAATTCCCTTTTTAATTGCTTTGCTTGGTGTTGTAACGATTAATACGACCTTTCATTTCATTGATAATGATATTATTGCAATTCAATGGGATTATGATGATACCGAGGCTTTTCAATTACAAGATAATTTATATTTGTTAGAAGCGGTTGGTGTCAATCAAAAAAACTATCCAGCAGGGGCTGGTAATACACTTGTATGGAGTATTAGAAATCGTAATATAGAAGATGACAATGTGTATGGTGAAATTGTTAAACAAGAACAGCACTATTATTTAAAAACACTTGCGTGTGGAGAGGTGATTATCACATGTTCAAATGAAAAGGGTACAATTTTTAAATCCATGCATGCGATTATTTATGAAAATGGAGCCATTCTTATTCAAACGAAAATTAGAGGTTCTCAAAACAATATTGATCAAACAATTTACTATGGTGAATATGATTTAGAAAATCAAAATAAAATAAAGGCAAGTGTTGATTTAGAAATTACAGCCGTACCAAAGAGTATCTCTTCGCTACTTAGAATTGAAAACCAAACGGATAATATTGAAATTGATTTAATGAATCATACATTAGAAATTAAAGATGCTGGTTTTGCTTCATTTACCATTAGTTGTGGTGATGAAAATATTGCGAAAAATGCTACTTATTCCTTTGAAGTAGTTGAAAATGGAGTGAATGTATATAGTTATGATGATCTATTGAATTGTTCTAATTATTCAAATACTGGTGAAATTATTGTTCTTCGAAAATCATTTGAATCACTAGAAAATGCTTATCAGATGAGTGCTAGTGGAGAGGTTCTCTTAGAAGATGGCAAGCCAGTTTTAAAAGAAAATAATGTTGAATGTTTTGGTAACTATAATCCAGTCACTAAAAAATTTAATTTTAAAAATGAAATCTATCGTTTTGTTACAACCTATAATAAAAATTATATTGATCAGTGGAATCAAAGTGTTGCAACAAGTGGCGGTAGCAATTACATATCAACTGAAATTTTAGTAGGTCTTCATATTCAAAAAGACTTTTATGGGAATGGATATACGATTAATATGCATAATCTGACTTATCCAACTGAAATAATTGAAGTAGATAGTGGTGATGGAACGTTTGTATCTATTCCTCATTTAGCTAAAGATGATTTATTTAGAGGCCCTCTTCCTTTTTATGCTTTGGGTGACCATAATAATATGCCATTGGTTGAAGCTTTTGGTCAAGATAATATTGGAATGTATGTGGAAGGCAATGATATTTTAATCAATGATGTCTATGTACGAAATTGTGATTTTGGTAATAGATTAGCTAATCTTGATACAGTGGGGACAGTTTTAGAAGTGAGTGGAAATAATATAAAAATTATGAATGCTAGACTTGCGAATGGTAAAAATGTTTTACGTAGTTTTTCTTCAATGCATGTAGAAGTAATCAATAGTATGTTAAGTTATGCAAGAAACTTTTTGGTTTCGCTTGGTACGAATGAGTACATTCTTATTGATGGCAGTAAAACGTATGATTTTACCGATTTAAATGGGAATTTGACATCACTTCAAATAGAAGATTATTTTCAAACGAATGGGGCTGGTGACAATATTTTAAATGCCTATTTACAAGCCAATTTTAGTTCAAAAGAGAATATGAAAAAAGCTCTTTTGTCTATGCAAAGAGCGCTTAGTAATGAAAAGTTAATTCAAGATGAAGAGAATAATCCTATTTACAAAGGTAGTATGAAAATAAAAGATACTTTCTTTTATCAAAGTGGAATTGCGGCAATCTCTCTTGAATCTATGTTTAATGGACCTTTCTTATATTCGAATATTCCTAGTGTAATTTGGGAAGTATTAGGAATGCTTGAAACACAAGAAGGTATACCTCTTGATAGTCTTAAAACAAGTAAGATTGCGGGGTTATCTTATCCAGTTGAATTAGAAATTTGTGGTAATACGAAATTTTATGATTATAAAACTACGGATAGTGTGGATATTAGTGGATTAATTACCGAAAATATATCAAAGTTTGCTCAATCCATTGATCCAAGTTATGAGGGAATAATAGATATTGATAAAATATTTCCAATTAAACAATATTTAATTGACAAGGCCACAACTCAAGGTTCAATTTATACAGACAATGGTAAAACATATATAAATTTACCCATTGCGTATTATGGTGGTGGACTTAATTTATCTAAAGTTGAGGTTTCCACTGAGGATATAACGATTCATTTCAATCCAGAAATTGAAATTGATTTGATTGATAATTATTTAAATTTAGGACAAGGTTCTAATACAGTTGAGATGTTAAAAAATATGATGCTAAAAGCAGTAACGGTGGTAACCGGTTATGAACCATTCAAATTTGTATGTATGAAAGGTGATGGTTATTTATATGGAGAAACACCAAAGATTTCTGATTTAATTTTGAATAACATAAAAGGAGAATAAGAACATGAAAAAGAAAATCCTAAATTTAATAACTATGATATTATTATGTTTTGTTTTAGCAGGATGTTCTAGTTTCTTTGGTGATAATGAGGCACTACAAATTGAAAATATTCAAGCTGAAAGTTTAGAAAATGGTGACATTAAAATAACAATTACATATGTAAATGAAGTTTTAGATCCAACCATTTTTATTGTACCAAAGGGTGATACAGGCTCAACAGGGGTAGGAATTAAAGAAATAATAACGACTAAAAAAGAAGATGGTAGTGGTTCAATTTTAACAATTACTTATACGGATGATTCTATTTCACCAACAATTGTGGAAGTAAAAGATGGTGTTTCGGTTAGCAGTATAGATCCTGTTGTCAATCCTGAAACTGGAGAAATAGTAATTTATATTAGATATAGTGATGGGACGAGTTCAGAACCGATGGTACTTCCAAAAGGAGAAGATGGTAAAGATGGCATTTCGGTGATCGGCATTGACCAAAGAATCAATAGAGATTCTAGTGTGACTTTGACTTTTAAAATGTCGCAAGGAGAAGATGTCATTGTGAATATTCCTGCACCTCAACAAGGAGAAGATGGTAGAGGGATTAAAGATATTGTATCAATACCTAATGGGGATAGATATGTTATGATTATTACATATACTGATGATACAACAAAGGAATTAGAATTCGCAAGACCTAATAAATGGTTTTCAGAAATGAGTAAGCCACTAGATACAGATGGTATCAATGGTGATCTATGGTATGATTTAAGCCACAATGTGATATATGTCAAACAAAATAATAAGTGGACACAAGTGATAAGTCTTTATGATATTACAAATCAAACGTATACTGTGAAATTTGACTTAAATGATTCAGCAGATGCACCTGCAAGTATGCCACTTGGTACGCTTTTCACTTATGAAATTGTTGGTGGAAATTATTTTAAGGCATCAGGGTATGAAATACCAGTTCCTACAAGAGAGGGATATGTATTTGCTGGATGGTATACGGTAAAAATTCCAACGGTTGTGAATGGAGCATTTACTGATTTAACAGCAGTGTTCTCTGATTTGACATTATATGCAAAATGGGAGTTAGCGAATGCATAATATCTAAATGAGAGGAGATGATGAAATGCTTTCAAAATTTAAAATTAACTTAATATTTTTGTTATGTATGCTATCTTTAGTTAGTATTGGCTTTTCATCATGGAGTATTACTTTAGATGCGATAAATGTTGATGCTAATATTTCTGTAGATAATGTAGTCAACAGTGAAGATTATATTTATCTAGATACAACTAAAGGAGATAATAATACAGGTATTTGTTGCTTTAAATATAAAAATAATGGATATCTTGATAATAATGGTGAAATAACTAATACTGGATATGTTGAGGCTTATTTTATAATGGATTTAGATAGATGTAAATTATTATTTTCACAAAGTAATTCTATGTATTTATCTATTACTTTAAAATATGCGAATGATAATCCAACTATATTAAATATTTTTCAAGATGATAGGCAAGAGTTAGGATATAGAACAGTAAATCATGAGATAATAATAGATAATAATTATGATGTGACTATGGGTTCTATTTCGGGAATAGATAACAAACAATATGTAATACCAATTACAATTAGTAATCTTTCCACAATTGAAGAACAATTTATAAGTTTTCAGATAAAATATAGTTTTTTTGCAACTGCAGGTGATTATTTTAATGAACAAATATATCAATATTTATATGGTGATAACATAAAATTTTCAATTACCGTTTTGATAACAAATAGTAATTGATTTATAGGAGTAATAATATGAAAAAGAAATCAATTTTGTCATTACTTTTTGTAATTTTTCCTATATTAGTAGTAGTAGGAATGTCTACTTGGATTATCATATATGAAGTAACTTTTTCACCAACATACGTGGCAAGTTCTATATCAGAATTTTTTGGCGTATCACAGGAAACAATTTATAATGGAGAAGAACAAGTACCTGTTCAAAAAATGGGTGATCCAATTCCAGTTGAAAATATTTTATATAAATATAAATTAGAAAGCGAAGAAGAAGATCAATATATTAGTGGTAAACCTATTGATGCGGGAATCTATGATGTTATAATTGAAGTTCAAGATGTAGGAGAATGTAAAGTCAAATTTACAATAAAGCCTAAAGAAATAAAACTACTTGAACAACAAATAGTACAAATGGATTATGATTCTAATCTTCGAACATTTAATCAAATAATATATAGTTTTGTAGAATCACTTAAATTTATTGATAATAATAACAATGAAGTTGCTACTAAACTACTCAATTGTAAAATTGTAGGTATGCATAATGGTGTTTATTATTATGGTGAAGTTCCTAATTCAAGTAATTTAGAAACAACTGATACTCTTGTAGGTAGTACATATTTAGCATATTTATCTGTGGGCAATCCTAATTATGAAGTTACAAATACGTTAACTTGTATAATCAAATATAAGACTGCTATGGTTGATGGTGTTTATTATACAATTGAGGATGCTCTTTTGCAAACAGGAACCATTACTTTTGCGGGTGACGCCACTGATTCTAATAGTTATGTAATGACGTCTTTTACTAGTCTAACAAAAAGTGAAGGAAATCCGTATACCAATTTTACAGAAGAGAATGGGTTTAAAAGTTTTGTATTAAAAAGTGGAATGACTCTACATATTCCATATGATGATACTACTAATGATTTAAATGAAATTAAAAGTACAGCACCTAGTAGTTTTAATGTGTATTCTTGTTTTATTATTCCTAAAGATATTATAATTCGTGCAGAGACAAATGCAAAAATAAATATAGGTGGAGTTATATCTGGATATGGATATGTTGGTGACCATGGTGTCATAATGAATTATGGCAATATTTATATGCAATCTCAATCTACTTTGAATTCATATGGATTTTTGAAGGGTACTGGTTTATTAACATTAGAATCAGGTTCTGTAACTCAAGATTGTATGAGAATTTTTGACTGGGCATCTACAAGTAGCGCAATGGATGTAAAAAATGCTGGTGCATTTCCTATTGTATCTTGGAGTATGCATAATATTTCTTGTCCTACTAAGATTTATAACGGAGCAAATTATAAAGCATATGCATCCATATATGGATCAAATTTTTTGGTTGGATTAAGAACGGTGATTATAGATGTTATTGGTGATTCATCGAGTTCATCCAATTGTTTATTTAGACCTATGACTTCTTCTAAAAGTAGTGATTATATATATAAGTATGGAACATCAAATAATAATTCGTGTAATTTATCTATTACTGAATCTAATCAAATCAAAGGACAAAAAGATATAATAGAAATTCATGGAAATTATGAGGATGTAAAATTATCAGTAGGAATATCTGGGTATTCATTTGAAACATCTACAACTTGTCCAGCCCCTCTTAGTTATATGGATATTATTGTAGCAACTGGCGGTACTTTAAAAATTTCCAATTCTTCATATGTATTTTTGCTTGGAACTTCTTTAACTGTTGAAAAAAATGCTATTCTTGATATATCAGGTGGAGCATATATGGCTTTTGATAAAATAATAGGGTCTACAATACAAATTTGTCCTTTCTTTAAATCACATTGTACTAACTTAGTTGATGCAGAATTTATACTTAATGGAACACTTTCTGGTACTGGAAGCATAGGGGGAATTATTCAAACTGAAAAAAGTGGAGCACAGCTGACAATCTCCTCTTATATTATTGATTCAATCAAAATTAAAAGTGCTAGTAATGCAGCAACTGAAATTACGAATTATGCTGCTTATGGTTCTATTGGGGATACCGTATCATTTAATGAAAATGAACCATTTGAAAATAATACTGCTTATGTATCAATAACATCAAATAATAGTGAATATTATTTTACTATTGCTTCAAATGTAAAGCAATTCATAATTCATTATTATGACGAAGAAAATCAAATTGAAAGCCAAACTATTCAAGTTTTAACTCCAGATTCTTCTGGTAACTATATATATGAAATAGTAGGCGACGAATATATCCCTGAAAAAAGGCATTATGACTTTAGTCAATGGTTACTTTCAGATAATACACCTGCAATAGGCTATGTACTAAAAGATGGAGAAAATGATAATACTTTAAACCTCTATGCATCATGGAGTGAGCATACCTATTCATTTTATTATACTGGTGGTTATAAGGATAATGATAACAATATAGTAAATGTAACTGATGATATGATATTATCTAATGCAATTGATCAATTTACATTAAGTGATTTTATTGATGGAGTATTAAGTATAACAACTACTTCGACATATAATGGGAAATATTTTAATGGATGGTATATAGGAATAGATGCATCTACTAATATTGAAATTAGTTCTATTTCAATTGATCATTTAAATATGTATATTGATAATTTTGGTGATGATACTTTCATTTTTCTTTATTGTGAATTTACAGATTTAGAACAGTTTAAAGTGAGTTTTATTACTAATAATGATCAACATGAAGGATTTGATTCCATAAATGTATCATCTGGTAATACGATAGATTTAACACCATATAATGATGATTTAAGAAAATTTGATCTTATTTCTACATATGATCGTTTTTTCACAGGATGGTATACCAGTGAAGACATTGAATTCACTTCTGATTCCATTGTTAGTAGTAATTTAGTACTATATGCTAAATGGGAAATGAAAGAAGAGTTAAGCATTAGAGATTCTAATGATACTGAAATTGATCTTATTTACTATATTGTCGGTCAATATGTGTCTTTACCATCAGAAATATCAAAGGAAGAAGAGGCTGCTGATGGCTATATAATCAAATATGATTTTGATAAATGGCAAATTCATGGAGGTTATCTTGATGGACAACAATTTAATGCTAATGAAAGTATAATTATTGAGGAAAAATTTGATGGTATAATATATATAGAGCCTATTTATTCTGAGTCAAATTGGTGTCGCATCACTGTTACAGTATCTAATGCTACAATTACTATAACTATAATTTACAATGGAGAAACTATAACATGTGAAAGTGATAAAACAATTGATGTAATACTAGGTACGGACATTAAAATAGATTCAATAACTTATACACAAGATAATAATCAAGAAGCTACTTTAAATGGTGTTGCTATTTCAGTAGGTGCAACTTATACAATAGAAAATAATTCTACTTTGAATGTTGAATCATCTAGTTCTTGCCTTGTTGAAGGAACGTTGATTACAATGGCAGATGGAAGTAAAAAACCAGTAGAACAAATTATTGCTGGAGATATGGTACAAGTATTTAATCATGAAACTGGCAAGGTCGAAGTTTCAAGAGTTATCTTTAATGATCATAGCTTACAAGAAGCACAAATATATAAGATTATTAACTGTGAATTTTCTAATGGCTCCATTATTAAAATTGTTTATGAGCATGGTTTTTTTAATAAAGAAGAAAATAAGTATGTCTATCTTACCAATGACAATTATAAAAAATATATTGGTAAAACTTTTATAACTTTTGATGAAGATGGCAACAAAGAAGAAATCATATTATTAAATGCTTATCTTACTGAAGAGCAATGCAGGATTTATTCACCAGTTACTGAAAAAACATTAAATTACTTTACTGAAGGAATATTATCTATGCCAGGAGGCATTTTTGGTTTATTTAATATTTTTGAGTATGATATAGTTACCCTTGAATATGATCAAATTCAAAAACAATCAGATATTAATCAGTATGGATTATTAACAGTTAATGATTTTAACGGAATGATTAATGAGTATATGTTTGATATTTTTAATGGAAAATATTTAAATGTTGCGATAGGTAAAGGGTTAATTACTTGGGAATATATTAAATATCTTGCAGAAAGATATGGTTCCCTTTGTTAATCATTTTTGTCAAATATTAAAATAATAAAATAGTTTAGACTTGATTTCAAAAATATATTGAAATCAAGTTTTATTTTTAAAATGTGAGATAGTTTATTTAACAAAAAATATCTTTTAGAATTTTATTTTAAATTTTTATATGTAAATGATAATTTTTAAATTAAAAAGGAGAATTTGTATCATATAGCTACAATTTATAAATGGATAGAATATTTGAAACTCAATTAAACTAAGATGAGGCCTTATATGACCTTTTCTATAAAAAACATTGTCAACTATTAAAATAATAAATAAGTTGACAATAATAGAAAAAAATGATATACTTTATATCAGTGAGGCCTAAGATGAAAAAAACAAATGAAATGATATACAATAATATTTTACAAAAACTAAAAGCATCAAAAAAACCAAATGAATTAGAAGGCAAAATGATTAGTGGCGAAGAAATTGCAAAAGAAGAGAAAATTACAAGAAGTTATGTCAGTAAAGTCATTGCTAAATTAATTGAAAAAGGCTATGATATTAAAAGAGTGAATCGTATGGGATATATATATCAAAACGATATGAAAGTATTAGATGAAGAATATATTAAAAGCCATTTAACAAACCAAAGAAATGTACAAGTATTAGATAGTGTAGATTCTACGAATAATTATCTAAAGAAAATGAAAAAAAATGAAAAAATGGAAGAAATGGTTGTCATTGCTGATGCCCAAACAGCAGGAAGAGGCAGACTTGGTAGAAGTTTTATGTCTAATCATGCTAGTGGTATATATATGAGTATTTTACTGAAACCTACTTTTTCTTTAGAGTATGCTAAAAAATTAACGTGTCTTGCGGCCGCCGCAACCTCTTTAGCAATCGATCAAATGGCAGGTACAAAAACAACAATCAAATGGGTCAATGATATATATCTTAATTCTAAAAAAATATGTGGTATTTTAACTGAAGGTTCTACTTCTATTGAACAAGGAAGTTTAGAATATGTAATTATTGGGATTGGTATTAATATGTATCATCAAGAATTTAGTGAGGATATTCGTAGGATAGCCACCACTATTGAAGATGAGACAAATCAAATTATTTCACGCAATGAATTAATAATAGCAATCATTAATCAAATTGATGCATATTTAAAAAATATTGATGATCATACCTATATGCATGAATATATCAAAAAATCTTTTGTAATTGGTAAAAAAGTTGAATTATATCAAAATAATCAAGTGTATGTAGCAAAAGTCTTGAATATTACTGAAGAGGGTGAATTACAAGTTTTAATAAACAATGATGTAAAAACGATATCTTCAGGAGAAATTACTAGGATGGTGGTAACAAATGAATAAAACAATTCAAAAAATTTCTTTTATTGCAATTTTAGCTGCATTTTTATGTGTACTTTCACCATGGTCAATTCCAATTGGTGATATTCCAGTCACTTTGGCTACTTTTGCATTGTACTTAATTGGTGGCTTAACTAAAAAATTTGATGGACTATTGGTCGTTTTAGTTTATATATTTATTGGTATTATTGGAATTCCCGTTTTTTCCTCGTTTAGAGGCGGAATTGGTGTTGTATTAGGTGCTACTGGTGGCTATATTATTGGTTATCTTCCAGCAGTTATTATAATTAGTTTTTTAACTTGCATAAATAAGAAACAATTTTTTTGGTATCCTTTATCCATGGTTTTAGGAACAATTATTTGTTACTTTGTCGGAACGATTTGGTATATGTTTCAAACCGAAAATTCACTTGCCTATGCTCTTACCGTATGCGTTGTACCATTTATAATCTTTGATATTATCAAAATTATTGTTGCTAGTATCGTAGCATATATCATTAATGTTAAAACAACATTATTTAGTAGCATATATTCTGGCATAAATAAAAATATGTGATATAATAAAAGTGTGGAAAATTACTCAAGTGGTTGAAGAGGATGGTTTCGAAAACCATTAGGGTGTAAAAGCTACGGGGGTTCGAATCCCCCATTTTCCGCCAGACTTAGTTTTGTGAAAGAAAAAGGTCTTAAAAAAATCTGAAATCAAGCATTTTAGAGTTTTTTAAGACTTTAAAAATTCATACTATTTCTTTATATATCATCTTCTTAATAAAATAGAGTAGGCCAAACTTTACAAAGATAAAGCCTTTTCTCATACTAAAGATATGTCAAAATGCATAGGTTGAATGATAACGCATTATTCATAAAAAAATCTATCCCAAAAAGAAGGGGAAATGAGTTGAAACAAAGAAACGAATAGATTAAAGAAAAGATTTAATAACAATGAGTAAGTAATGAAATAAGGGATAATACATTTATAATTAAAAATTATAAATATGAGGATAAGAAGTGATGAATACTTAAGTATAATAGTATGCATTTTATATCAAAATAATGAAGGGAAGATAGCATTTGTTTGTTTATTCTTTATGTAATGTTTTTTATTTATCAATGAAGATTTTATTTTTAGTGGTTAAAATAGGATGAGCTAGACAAAATAAAAAATATTTGATATAATATAGTAAGTAATTTTTTCATAAAGGATAGTTGCATAATACAAAAGAGGATAGATACAAGAATATAAATATATATGAATTTAATATAGAAAGAAAAAATCAATTGAGGTGAGAAAGTGGAAATTCAAATAAAATTAAATACAAGTATATTAAGTCAAGCACTGAAAGTCTTTCATAAAAAGACAAAAATTTTTGCTATCTGTATGTCAATTTTTTTAATTGTTATAGGTGTTTTAGAAGCCTTTACTCTTATCAATCATTTTGATAGTTTTAGTTTGTTTTTAGCTCTTTTTTGTTTTCTTTTTGGTATTTTTTATATCGTTTATTTTATGTTGATTATCAATAGAAATATGAAATTAAATATTAAGCAATTTGAACAAACCAATAATGGTACTGAAAGCGAAGTAGTATTTAAATTTACTGATAATGGAATTGAAAATAAAAGTCTAAATACAAATAATGTCGCATCCTTTCATTATTCAATGATTAGTAAATGTATGGATAGTCACGATTTTGTTTTTTTGATTACATCACTTAAACAATTTTTATATATACCAAAGAATCAATTGACTCTAGATGAATACAATGGACTGATTGAAATTGTTCAAAATTATGGCATAAAATATAAAAAAATAAAATAAATTAGTATTTATTTTATGTTTATTAAAATAATGTGTTATAATAGAAGTGCTATATTTTTATAGTAGAAGGAGGTACCTCAAAGTATGGAAGGTACAGTTAAATTTTTCAACACTAGTAAAGGGTATGGTTTCATAAGTGAAACAACAACAAAAACGGATTATTTTGTTCACTTTACTGGTATTTCAGGTAATAATAAAACATTAACTGAAGGACAAAAGGTTACATTTGATGTTATGGAAGATTCAAGAACTGGTAAAACTAGAGCTTGTAATGTTAAATAAATATTAAGTTGAACTGAAAAAACGATCATTGATTGTAGGGTGTTTGCTGTAGAATAGCAACCCTACAACTCTTTGACCAAATGGGAATAGATGAACTAAAAAAGTATTATAAAAACATATACAAAATTTTGTTTACATTTGTAAACAGGGATTGTATAAAGTAGATTTCAAAGTTTACTTTCGATTTAAAAACCTCTTGCGATTGAGGATAGGTAAACTAAATTTTAAAATACATCTTAAATGCTCCTATGCCGAGTAGTTTTCGGACATAGGAGTTTTATTTTTTACATTTGCAACCATACTACCTTTTCTTTCTATTTTATCTTTCTTTTTATTTTAGGTTTATAAAATATGATGTAAGATCGGTGGTTTCACTATAAAAAAGAATAGTTAAATATAAATCTATCTAACTATTCTTTTTTATTTTTTCTAAAATAATGATTTTCTTACATAAAAAACAAAGATATTGTAATGAATGGACCTTTTTAACATTTTCTTACATAAACAAAGAAACCTTTTATAAGTATTTCATAAATAAATAAAAAAAGTTAAAGAATACATTGACAAAAAATGGTAATTTAGATATAATTAAATTGAGTTCGGGGGAGCAAGAATATATAGGGCGAAAAACAGTATAAGAAAAAATATTGAATATCAATAAGCAAAAAACAAGTTCTTATTTATTCTGTATTTTTCCTCTTAACTCATAAAGATACACTAATATCATATGAAAAGGAGGAGAAAATATGAAGAGTGTTAAGAAATTCTTTTTTGCTTTTTTTGCTTTGTTAATGAGTTTTGGTTTATTTAGTGCATTAACAAACGCAAAAGCTGATGTTGTCGTACAAGTTACACCATGGACATTGTCATTTGATAATGGTGATGTGTTCAATGTGATGGAGGATGATAATTCTCTTTCTGTTGTCGCGAATGCTTTTTCAGTTACCTATTTGGATACAACTGGAAATACAACTGGTGGATATTTTGATGTTTTTCGCGAATCATTACATATGGAAGGAATTGATCCATATGTAACAGATCAATATATCCAAAATGGACAAACTCTCACCTTTAATTTAGGTGGTCCAATCACACTTAGATTTCATTCGGCTGACCCAACTGGTGAGTACAAATGGTTTGAATTATACTTGTATCGTTCCATTATTGATACAAATCGAATTGTAACAAATTTAAATCCAGGTCAGTATTATTATAATCACTCTATTCGTTTTGGTGATTATGATAGAGTTCGTTATGGTGATCCTAATTTAATTTTCGAGATTTATAATTTAACTACAAATGAATTAAATACCATATATGGAAGTCAGTTTATGATTAATTTTTATATTGAAAAAGAAGGAGAATATGAGGTAACCGTTACAGATTTAAGAAAAGATGAAAGTAGAGTATATCGATTTGCGATTGATCAGACAGCACCTGTCATTCAATTAGTAGAATGGGATTATATGGTTGAAACTCCTGTTCTTTCGGGTACTATTACAAGTGCAGGGATGAAGGTTGTTTATGGAGATAATATTAAGGTTAATTCTATGACTTATCAATATAAACCATTTACATCAAGTCTTGTTGAAACAGGGACTGTTGACAATAATTTTATCTTTTGGCGAAAAGGTGAGTATGTAATAACCGTAACCGATATGATAGGGAATGTAACAACTCAAACATTTCAACTTACCGATTTTGATGTTGTAGCAGATCCAGATGGAGCCCAAACTTTAGGTACAGAAGTTACACAAAATGGGGGAGCAAAAGGGGGAACAATTCTTCACGTCGGCTATACTAGATGTTTATATTTAGGAGGTAATGCTTCAAGCCAATCAAGATTAGACTATACTTTCACATCTAGTAATCCATCTATTGCAACGGTTAGTGAATATGGTACAGTTACAGGTTTGTCAGCTGGAACAGTTGAAATTACTTGTGTTTTAAAGAGTAATCCTAGTAAGGTTTCTAAAATTGTTCTAACTGTATTACCATAGAATTATATGAATAAAGGAGAAAAAATATGAAAAAAATATTTAAAATTTTTACAATGTTTTTTGCATTACTAGTTGGCTTTGGTTTAATGAATATCGTATCAAAGGTTAAAGCAAGTAGTGATGTAGTGACTACTCCGTGGACCTTATCTTTTGATAATGGACAGGTTGTAAATATAGTTGAAGATCAAAGTCCTATTTCAGTTGTTGCTAATGGTTTTTCGGTTACATATAATGATTTAACAGGAAAAACCAGTGGTGGATATTTTGATATTTGGGTTGAGTGTCCTGGTGTGATACCTTATGAACCAAGAATTGAAAATCAATATATTGCTAATGGAGAAACATTAACGTATCAAATGGGAGGAAATTTAGACTTTGTATATTATTCTTATAATGAAGAAATGCAATATATGGATAGAATATGGGTACCTTTTTTTGTAGATCGTTCTATTGTTTCATCTAATCGTATATATACAAGTTTGACAGCTGGAAAATACTATTATAGTGAAACCGTTTCTTTTTCTGATTTAGATTATGGAAGAGATCCGGATTTAGATTTGGTTATTGAGGGGAGAAATTTAACAACGGGCGAATATTTAGAAAGTAATTATGGTTATATGCATATAAGTGATGAAGGTGAGTATGAAGTAACCATTCGCGATAACCGAAAAAATCATACAAAAACATATCGATTTGCCATTGATAAAACAGCACCAATGATATATTTAGTAGAATGGGATTATTTTGTTGAAACCCCTATGCTAGAAGGATCAATTACAAATGCTGGTATGAAAGTGATTTATGGTGATAATATTAAAGTCAATCAAATGACTTATCAATATAAACCTTTCAATTCAAATAAAGTTGAAACGGGAAGTGTGGAAAATAATTTTATCTTTTGGCGAAAAGGTGAATATGTGATTACTGTTGTTGATATGGTAGGCAAGAGTGTGTCAACAACCTTTACAATATCAGAATTTGATATTGTTGCAGATCCAGATGGAGCCCAAACTTTAGGTACAGAAGTTACACAAAATGGAGGATCAAAAGGGGGAACAACCCTTCATGTTGGCTATACGAGATGCTTATATTTAGGTGGGGATGCTCCAAGTCAATCTAGACTAGATTACACATTCACATCTAGTAACCCATCAATTGCAACGGTTAGTAATTATGGAACTGTTATGGCTAAAGGGGCAGGAACAGTTGTAATTACTTGTGTTTTAAAGAGTAATCCTAGTAAAGTTTCTAAGATTATTTTAACAATATTACCATAGATTTAAAATAGAAAAGTATGAACGATTTGTATGAATAGCAATTTGTTCATACTTTTTTAATTTCTTTTGCTTGAAGTATCTTTCTTTGAAGATAAATTTTTATTACTTGATATTATTGTTATTTCATGTTATAATAAATTTAATGTAGTATATTATTGGAGAAATAAAATGGTAATCAAATATGAATTAATAAAAAAAGATGAAAATTCAATGGCAAGAGTAGGAAAAATTACAACACCTCATTCTATAATAGATACACCTTGTTTTATGCCAGTAGGAACCCAAGCAACCATTAAGGCTTTATCAAAAGAAGAGGTGGTGGCAACAGGTGCACAAATTATATTAGGTAATACTTATCATTTATGGAATCAACCAGGTCATAAATTGATTGAAAAAGCTGGTGGATTGCATAAATTTATGAATTGGGATCAATCTATTTTAACAGATTCAGGTGGCTTTCAAGTTTTTTCTCTTGCTAAACTTAGGGATATTAAAGAAGAAGGAGTTTATTTTAAACATCATAAAAGTGGTAAGCCACTCTTTCTTTCACCTGAACTGGCAATAGAAATTCAAAATAGTTTAGGCAGTGATATTATGATGAGTTTTGATGAATGCCCACCATATCCGTCAACGAGAGATTATATGGAAAAATCAGTTGAAAGAACAATTCGGTGGGCAAAAAGAGGTCTTGAGGCTCATCAAAATAAGGATAGCCAAGGGGTATTTGGTATAATCCAAGGAGGAGATTTTGAAGATATTAGAACATATTGTGCAAATGAATTAACCAAACTTCCGTTTGATGGTTTTTCTATTGGAGGACTCAGTGTAGGTGAACCTAAATATATTCAAAATAAAGTTTTAAGTTATACAACACCTCATTTACCCCCAAATAAACCAAGATATTTAATGGGAGTTGGTTCACCGGGTGCTATTTTAGACGGAGTGGAAAGGGGTATTGATATGTTTGATTGTGTACTTCCAACTAGAATTGCTAGGCATTCTTGTGCGATGACATCAAGAGGGAGAATGATTCTTAAAAATCAAGAATTTGAAGATGATTTTAGGCCACTTGATGAAGAGTGTGATTGTTACACTTGTAAAAATTATACGAGAGCTTATTTAAGGCATTTAGTAAAGGCAAATGAAATATTAGGTGCTAGGCTTATAAGTATTCATAATATTCAATTTTTAGAAAATTTGATGAAAAATATTAGACTTTCCATCATGGAAAATAAATTTTTAGAATTTAAACAAAAATTTTATGATAAATATGGATTAAATGAAAGTGATAAGGATTTTTAAAATGAAAAAAATATTGTCAATACTATCAATATTTACTTTGACATTGGTTATGAGCAGTTGTTCACTTCTAAAAAATAAGTATGTTACAATGACAAATGGAGTTGATATCACGATTCCAAATGAGTATAAAGAACATATGCTTTTACCAAATCATATACCTAGTATACATTTCGATTTAGAAAATGTTCGAATTTCAACTGATTCGACAAATGCTTTGGTTAAGTTTGTTCAAAATGATCCGTATGTCTTAAGCGATGCTATGGCCAACCATTTAGCAAGATATTCCAATGATCAAATCATCGAAACAAGAAGGGTCGAACGAGAAGAAAAAAAGGGTGCGAAATTAGGAAAGGATTATTTACCAATTGATGAGGGAACTCAATCCTTAGAAAAGATTATCATTGCAACACAGGACGATGGAACAAGAGTTTCCTATTCTTTTAGAACTTTTCAAAGTAATGGAAAAATTTATTATGCATATTCATATACTGAAAATATGTCCATAGCACTTGAAATGCCTTTAATGGTAGTAAAAGAAGAGAATATGAAAAAATTAGTATTGTTACCAATACCATATAATACGAAATATATTGTGGGTGGTTATAATATTGAGTTAGATAGTCTTTTAAAAAAGGATCAGTATTTAGATACAACAAAAGAAAATTATTATATTTTTAATTATCCGACATATTTAAAAGCGATAAATACAGATTCAAGTTATTTAATAAATGAAGTCAAAAATTGGTATATCAAACATTGTAATGGTCATTTTGAAGAGAATCAATTTATTATTGAATATTTAGGTGTTAAATTTTGGATTGATTTTGATCAAGAAAAATTCAATAATGATACAGAAAAAATAGAACCTGCATTTCAAATTAAATATATCGGTATCGCATAAAACAAAAAACCTTGTAAACAATTTACAAGGTTTTTATTTTTTTAAAATAAAAAGGTTAAAAAAATGAATATTTAAGAACTCATCTTCATATTTTTATATGATAAGAAAAATTCAATAATTTTAATTAAAAAATATTGTATAATTTAAAAGATTTTAAATCTATACCTTTATGATAAAGGTTAAATTATACAATATTTTACCATTTTTTTCCAATAAAGTCAATAATTTAGTTAAAATAGATGAATTTTAATATAAATTTAATGTTTTAATGATACATTTAAAAATTCGTAAAGGTATACCTTTAAAGACGTTTTATAGTATAATTAAAAAATTAAATTATCTTATTTATAATAAATAATAAAGTTTTTTAATCAAACGGGAAGGAAGAAAGATGTCTGAAAAAATACAAAGTCAATTAAAGCAAAATATAACTAAATTTGGAGTGTTAAATATAATTGGGGTTATATTATTGGTTATATTTTTACCATTGGTTATTTTAAATTTGATATTCATTATTCAAGGATGGATTCATCCAGACAAGGTACCAATGATTTTTGATACTGCCCCATTAATTGTTGTATCAGATTCAATGACAATTGAAAAAGATGAAAGTGGAAATATCATTAGTGGAGCTTTTAATAAAAACGATTTAATTTTTATTAAAAAAGTAGATCCTACTACTTTAAAAGAAGGAGATATTATTACCTATGTTGCAAAGGATGGTTCAATTGTAACCCATAGAATTTTTTTGAAGGGAACCACAGAAGATAAAAATGCTTCTGCTTTTGTAATGAAAGGGGATTATAATACTTCAATTGATCAAGATCCCATTTCTTATAACCAAGTTGTGGGTCTTTATAAAGGAAGAATTGCGGGAATTGGTGGGGTGGCTAATTTTCTTCAATCACCAATTGGTGTCATTGTTGTTTTAGGATTGCCATTGGCCTGCATTTTAATTATTGATTTAATTAAAAAGAAAAAAGAAAATCAACTTGCTAATTCAAAAAACGCCGAATTAGAAACTGAACTAGCACAATTGAAAGCAGAAAAGGCGCAAAAGGGATGGAAAGATTCATCTCGTTAAGTTTTGGTATTCACATGGCCACACATGAAAATACATATATAAATTGATATATTAAATTTAAGGGAGGAAAAAATGAAAAAAAATAAAATTTTTACATTAGGATTAGTTATTACTTTTGTTTTTGTCGTATCACTAACTTTAGTATCTGGAACATTTGCTAAATATACATCGACAGTAACTGGTAATGACAGTGCAAGCGTTGCTAAATGGGCTTTTCAATATGGAACAAGCGAAGGAACGTTATCAGATGTTGATTTATCATCAACTAAAACAATTGCATTCAATTTATTTGATACTATTTTAGACACAAATGGAGATCCAGAAACTGATGTAGCAGCAAATAAAATTGCTCCAGGAACAAAGGGTAGTTTTCAATTTGTAGTCAAAAATACTTCTGAGGTTAATGCAATCTTTGACTTAACACTAGAAGTAACAGGTGCACAAGTACCATTTGAATATACAATTCAAGTAAATGAAGAAGGTGCTAGCGAAGCATCTACTACCGTACCTAGTTTAACTACTCAAACGATTGATATGAATACTTCTGTAACTGTTACAATCACTTGGGAATGGCCATTTGATGGTAACGATACGGCTGATACAACTTTAGGATTAGCAGCATCTACTGTAGAGGTTAATGCAACAATTGTATTTGTTCAAGTTGACTAGTATTTCAGTGTTATACATTTAAAGCCACAAGTATATATAAGCGCATAGATAGATTGTGGCCTATCAAAGCGCTTATATTTATGGCGTTAAATAGGATGGATGAAAAGATATATTTTTACTAAAGTATAGTTTCAAAAGGCAAAATGTATTTTATTAAAAATATAGTACAAGGAGGGAAGAACGATGAAGAAGAAATATAAAAGTGCCCAGCGCTTATTAGGTTATCATGTATATTTCAACACAATCAGAGATTCTAATGGTCAAATAGTTGCCAAAATCAAAAGACATCAAATTGTTTCTCATGATGATTTATTTTTTAAATCCGTTCTTAGTTCTAATACAATAATTGATGTAACTGCTAAGGAATTAAAGAATAGGAAGATCAAATATACCCTTTATAATGAACAAACTAAAGAAATATTTGCTAAGGCCGATCGTTTTTTTAACATCTATACCCTTGAAAATAATTATTTAGGTTCTTTTTTTAATTCAACAAAGTCAATTCTCTTTATTATAAGATGTACTATTTTTGCTATTTTAGCACTTTTTATTAGTTTTGTTAGCCTACAAACGACTGGCAATCCAACAAGACCTAAAGAAATTGTAATTAGTGAAAGAGATGGGGACATTATTTTAGATGAATGGAATATTTTCGGTAGCCAAATAGGGGATAAAATTTTATATCCGGGAAAAATGGGTGAATATTATTTTAGTATTACCAATCCTAATCCCAAAGATATTATACTATCAATCGAATTTGCTGAAGATAATAAAGATACACTTCCTATTGTATACCGGTTGGTTTGTAAGAATGAATATCTTTGTGGTGAAACAAACAATTGGATTGATATTGATGAATTGTATGCTAATGAAATTTTAATTCAATCTAATCAAACCATACAATTTAGACTAGATTGGAATTGGCAAGATGTGGATAATGATGAATTTGAGACAGAATTAGGAATAGATAATAATGCAACCTATACCCTCTTTGTGGCCATTACTTCAATACTTATTTATCCAAATCATTAAAAGAATTTGTAAGAAAGGAGCTACTAATGGATAAAAAGACAACAAAAAATAAAATATGTATTTTACTTGGCTTGCTGATATTGGCAACTGGTCTTGCCATTAGTGGTAAGATAGGTAGATCAACTACATTTGCTAAATATAAAACCATTATTGATTCAAATTCTAGTACCTCAACTATTGCTAGGTGGGATATTCGAACGATAAAAAAAGACAAAACTGAAGTGAGTATGCTTGGTGAGGGGTTTAAATTATCACAAGCAGGTGAGAATGGCAATTGGTTTTTTACGATTTATAATTTATCAGATGTAAAAGCACAAATTGCAAAGGGATCTAAAATTCGTTTACGCCTTGATAGTGACAATTTTATCAATAAACAAAATTTAACATGGAATTTTTTATCAGGAAATAACCCCATTACTTTTTCAATCTATTTATATCATTGTGATATTGCCCAAATTGTAAGTTATCAAAAACTAGATTCTTCTGAAATCATTTCGTTAGATGAATATTGCAATTTGACTTTAGAAGAACAAGCGAATTATCAAGAAAGAATTGATGAAAGTATAGATAAAACGTTGTTACTGCAAACCTCAGAAGAATTGATATTGAATAAAGCCATTGAGGAAAAAGATAATGGGAGTATTACCTATTTTTATGCTGAAAAGGACTTGAGTAGTTTAGCTCAAGAACTCATTGCTTTGGATATGGAAGGATACAAAACCTTTAGAGTGAATTGGAGTGTATCAGAAAGTAGTGCTGATGTGGATGGAATTCAAGCAAAATATCAAGCTTATCGACTATCAGATACCAATATAGGCTTTGATGGTTTAGTACAAACATATGAAATTCAAGGCAAAACGTATTATCTTGGTTATAATGAATATGATTATTTTGATTATTTAAACTATATATCACAAACGGGTGTAAATGGTGAACCAGCTTTTGTTTTTCCTAATACTAATGGTATTGTTGGACAAACGATGAAGGTTGCTTATTCTAATCTTACAACTTCTCAAAAAACGCAAATTGAAAATTATGTGGCAGGAAATACACTAGAAAGTTTAGAAAAAGTTGTTGAAAGAAATACATATGAAATGTATGAAACATTTTTACACGATAAAATAGATTTTGAAAATAGTTTAGGATATCTTCAATATGGACTATATTGTAGTATCATTTTTGATTTAAAAATAGAACAGGTAGACTAGTCCAATGTTAAAGATAATTTATAAATTCATTTCTTTTTTTCTTGCATTTTTCTTTGTTATTCTTTTTCTTTTCTTATCAGTGTATTTGATAAAAAGAATAATTGATAAAGATCAACCAACTACTGTTTGGGGCATTGCTTTTTTTGAGGTATCTACAGGCAGTATGGAACCAGAAATAATGATTGGTGATTTGATCATTACTAAAAAGATAAAAGATGATCAGTATCAAGTAGGCATGATTGTTACATATTTGCCACCAAATGCTAAAACACCAGTTACCCATCAAATTGTAAAGCGTGATGGTAATATTATTACAACAAGAGGAATAAATGAAGAAACAAACAATATTGATGATGAACCTTTTGATGTATCATGTATTATTGGTAAAAAAATAGGAATATGGCACCAATATAATCGATTTGCCAATTTCATTAAATCACCATTTGGCATTATTGTTTTTGTTTTGGGCGGATTTTTAATTATTGAGGGGTATGTATATATTGATAAAAAAATAAAAAAAGTAATCAAGTAAGTAAAGATATACTTTATTTAGAAAGGAGAAGATGATGAAGAGAAAATATTTGCTCATTTTATATTTAGTTTTTGTATGTGTAGTTTTAATCACATCATCAACTCTAGCTAAATATATTCACACATCTACAACTAAAACTAGTTTTACAATTGGTGATAAATTATATTTTAATTATGAAAGATCGGATTTATTTAGAAATAATCAGTTAATTGTAGGATATGAAACCGAATATGATGATGATGGCATCATCCATAAAAGAATTGAAACAATGAATGTAATGCCAGGAGATGATTTAAGTTACCATTTTTATGTCAGCAATTATAATTCAAAAACATTAGATTATAATGGGTTAGTAGGAGAGTTTCTTCCTATTACCACCGCAATGATTTCACTTCCTGTAAAAGGGCAAACGTATGATGTCAATTGTACAATAAGTTTTAGGCAAGTACCTACAGATGGAAGTATAGCAACAACACAATTTTCATTGTTGACTAATAAGATAGTTTTACCACCATATGAACAAGAAAAGGTAAAATATGAATTTAAAATCAATTGCATTTTAGATGATCAGTTATCAAATACAACAAGTGATGACTATTTTGGAGCAACTTTATCCATTTACTTATTTATCAATGCTGCATCTAGTATTTAATCCATAGAAAGAAGGAGGATTTTATGATAGAAAGAAAAATATTTAATATGCGGTTACATGTTTTACTGATGTTAGTATTTTTATTTGTTATTCTTTTACTTGTCAATATATCATTCAATCCGACTTCATCAAGATATATTAAACAAGAAAAAGATGAGATTTTGGCTTTATATACTTCTCTTTATTTTAATAGTGATAGAAATCATATGAGTATGTCATTAGAAGATAACAAAGGGTATGTGAATTTTAAATTGATGAATTATATTGGTGAAGATGTTACGCAAAGAGATATTGAATATATAATTGAAAAACCTTCTCAATTTTATAACTCTAAAGGTGAAGTTATGGAAAACCCTAGTGGTGAGGAAGATTTGTATGTTTTAGATGTATGGGGAAAACCTAAAAAAATTGGTAATGATACATATAAATATCAATCAACAATTGTTCAAAATGATGGAGAAATAAGCGATGGGGGAAATTATACTTTTCTATATGAAAAACTGGGTTCTAGTGCCGTGGGCAAAACCCATAATTTAACAATTCAGATGGTTAGAGAAGAAAGTACTGAAATGACAAGAGTAGAAAATGTTTCTGTGGTAGTTCAACTCATCAAACCTTATCGAGAAGTTTTTATTATCGATATTCTTGTTTCTAATCGATTAATTGTTTTTTCTCAAACTGTGAGTGAAGTTTTTGAAACACAAAATCAAGTTCTTTATATTCAATCAAGTAATATCTATTCACATTATAAAAGCAATGGTGAATATTATCCGAGAACAGCGAATATCAATGGTGAGGTTTATGAATATACTTCTAAAGCATTTTTGGTTACAATTTATTGGGATCATGTCTTGTTAAATCTTCATATGCTAGATGATATTCATATAGGTATTGGTGAAAACCCTAGTAATTTAGATATTACAAAACCTTATATTGTTGATGTTTACACTCAGAAAGATCGCGGATATTTAGAAATATATATTCCTCAAGCTTCCAATTTTCATTTGAATTTTTTACCAACCACAACTGCTTATACAATAGATGCGAAAATTGAAGTATGTGTCAGAAAAAATGATGGTTTAGAAACCTATGTTTTATATGATGAACAGTTTGGAGGATATGAACATATTAAAAAGGCTAATTTGCCTAATAAAAATGATGAAAATGTAGATCAAGAAGTTGTGAATCTTGTTACGAAATAAAAAAGAAAGGAGATAGCAACGATGAGAAAAATTTTTACAATTGGCTCAATAGTGATGTCGGCTTTCATCGGAATCGTAGTGATTTGTCTGATTGCTTTTATCATTAAACCTCAAGAGAAAGTAAATGCGGCTGAAGAATATACCCTAACGGTAAACAAAGTTTCTACAATTAGTGTGTATGTTAGCGGTCAAGGAGTAAAACTAAAGGATAGTACTTTAGATGTGGATACCTATATTGTAGAGGAAAATACAGAAGTTACGATTAGAGCAATTAATGAATCAAGAATTTTTCAAAGTTGGGTTATTACAGATGATAATAATCAAACTTTACCTCAAAATGGTGCTACTACTCATATCTTGTCTTTTATTCCTAATTGTAATATGCATATTGCAACGATGAGAAAAGATGCCACAACAGAAGATTATGGTAGATATATGTATAATCGTTTTTTAATTGAAACCGCACAAGATTTAATTGATTTACAAGATATTATTGCTTATGGAAACAATGTCAAAGATACTGATACAAGCATCATTGAAAAATATGATCATTTTTATGATAAATTTAGTGAATATGCGAATTTAACCACCAATAAAGAAAAGGCTAATTTTATTATCAATCATAATTTATATGATCGCCTTCAAACGGGATACTTTTTAGTTGCCAATAATTTATCTTTATATGATGAAAAATTTACAGGAATTGGCAATAAAAACAGACCATTTAGAGGTGTTATGTGTGGACTTAGTAATAATGAAATCTCAAGTATTTTTTTAACATTAAGTACTACGGAGGCTAGTGATGAACATTATTATGGTCTTTTTGGTTATCTAGATAAAGAAGCAGTTGTTAGAAATTTGAATATTACAACTAGCATTGGTATTAGTAAAAATGAGTCTATTAGTCAAAACACAATTTATGCAGGGGGTCTAGCAGGGCAAATCAATGAGGCTTTACTTTCTAATGTGACAGTAAAATTAAGTACAGGTATTCATGCTAATGATGCTACCATTTATGTTGGAGGAATTGCCGGAAAGATGAATGGCGGACTTGATGAAATGAATACAGTCAAATATGATGGCAATCAAGGAAGTTGGATTATTCAATCAAACTCTAGTCATAATATATATGTCGGTTTAGTATCAGGATATGGAACAAATGTCTATATCAATCGTTTTGATGTGGATACATCGGGACTTTCAATTGATGTAAGCAATTTTAAGATGGGAAATTACAATACCAATAGTAATATTTATGCGGGAAATCTTTTTGGTTATTTAGACATCACAAAGGATACAAGAATCAATCATATTCATTTTAATGGTAAACAAAAACAAACACTCTATGCTAGTATGAATATTGGCAATGCATATGTCGGAGGATTAGTAGGATATGTATATGCGAATGCTAATTTAGATGTCGGAGTTGTTCAATTTGATAATAGTGATAGTGAAAAATCCCTATTTACAGCTCAATCATTAGATAGCAATAGTCAAGCCAATGTATATACTGCTGGTCTTTTTGGTTATGTGTTAGGGAATTATTTAAATGCGAATGAGGATTTTAAAAATGCCATTACAACTACAGAAATTGATGGGAAAATAGTATATAACTATCGATATTTGTTTAATGGTAACTATCAAATCCAATCTTTACAAAATGGTAAAGAAGACAAAAACAATACTTTTGGTAAAAGTATTGCGGGGGGGATTGTTGCGAAGGGTTTGTTTAACATAAATGGTCTTTCGGAAAATCAAAGAAGTGAAATCTTTTTATCTAGTGAACAATCATCTTTTCAAGTTAGTGCTATACAGACAAGTTCCGCTAATCATATAGAGGGGAAACAAATTGATATAACAACGGATAAGGAGCACTGTATTGCAGGATTAGTATTTGGTGTAATATCCAAAGAAACTTTTGCGTATACCTTTAAAAATATAAATATCTATGCTAATCATGCGGATGTTTTAGCAATTAGAGAAATAGGGTCTTTAGGAATCGGTGATCTATCAACTGGTGGTTTTATCGGTTATTCGATGGGAACAAGTTATTCAAATATAGCATTGTATTTAAATAATGGATCAATTCAATCAAGAAGTTTATCTTATGAAACTAAAAATGCTCAAGTTGATACCAATAATACATATTGTGGTGGCTTTATTGGTGATTTTAGAGGACCAAATGCTACAATGCATAATATTAAGATAGGCGGGTATGATTTTAAAAATCAAAAACAAATGGGGACAACAACGAAAATCAAATCCATTCAAAACACTATTCCAGGGGGAGGAGATTATAGAGGAGAAAGCTATACTGGTGGTCTAATTGGGCGAATTTATCAAGTATCTCGTGTTGAGGCATCATCCTATATTGGTTCAAATTTAGATACAGATAGCATTCAAATGCAAGGTCATGAAAGTCCAGATAGTGCTTTTTGTGGTGGTTTAATTGGATTTATTAAAAATAATGCTAAAACAGATACGGAAAAAATCATCCTTTCTAATTGTATGGTTAAAAATGCTTTAATAGATGGAAGGGCAACCACAACAATTATATATGGAAATCCTGATATATATGTTTCGGGTTTAGTGGGGGCATGTTATACTTCAGATTCATTTAATACAGTATATATTGAAAGTTCTAACGTATATCATAGCACTATTCAATGTTTGGGCAATGAACGAATTGAGGCTTTTGCATCAGGTATTTTAGGAGCAGCCACTTGGGCGGGAACGCATTATATAAATGATTGTTATGTATATGGATCTAAAATTGTGGCAACTTCTAATTCCGCCACTGATTTGGCAACTCCACGTAAAGATAATGCCTATGTTGCCGGAATTTGTTCACATCTAACATCAACAACAATGTATGTCAATCATTGTGTAGTTGTAGACTCTTTGTTAGATTCAATCTCTCAAAATGGTGATTCATTTGCAAGTGGAATGGTTTATCATTATCAATCGAGTAATATACAAATAGAAAATTGTTATACAAACTCCTATCTCAATACTGCAAGTAATAATTATCCAATTACAAATAGAGGTAGTTGCAATAGAAGTTATTATGTTTTGCAAAATGTAACTCATGTTTCTTCTGATTTAGGAATTGCCTTAGATTTTTCAAGACAACAAGTAAGTGGTAAAAATGTGCGTATTACAAGTATTTTAACTGGATTGAATAATGATGATGGAATGGGAATAAAAATATTGCCAGTTTTAAAATCAAATGAATATTTTAACATAAACAATGGTGGTACTAGTAATATCGTTTCGCTTGATTATATTGGACAAAATAATGATCGAAGGACAAATATTATCAATATTTGGATCAATGCCAAAGAAGAAGGTAGCAGTAGGAGTCCAAATGAATACGATGACTTTGAGGCAATGTATAATGATGGATGGTTCGATTTAGGTGAAATCATTATTTATAATCAAGAAAAAGATACTAGTAATGAAAAGAATAATATTGAATTTTTGGAAACATATTATATAGATCAAGATAATAAGTATGTATATGATAGAAAGACCTCAGATGGGAAAACGTATTTAAAGAATGTAAATTATCCTTTTAATTTAATTCAAAGCGGTTATGAAGAAATAGGGAGTAGTGAGGTAATCAAGGATATTTCCGTCATTAGAGAATATATTGTAAAAATATATGATAATATGCCTTATATGCAACTCCAATTTAAAGTGAAAAAAGAAATCCCTATATATTTAAATACTTTATGGGATTCTAATGGCAATGAAACAATTGTAGAAAATGATTCCATCATTGGAATTGGAGAATTCAACTATACGTATGAAATTGTCGATGCATATACTGTTTATACCATTACCTGGGTTCCTAATCAATTATTAAAAGAAGATCAAACTTTTTATTTATCTTTTAAAATCGGTAGTGGTAATTTTTATGATGAATCTTGTCTAAAGTTTAGTTTAAAAGCAAACAAAAAGAAGTTAGAAGGGGTCACTTTTGCGGAATACACACCACCTATCAATTATTATTTAGCAGGTATTGATGAAACATTGGGTGTAACGAAAGATAATCCTTATTTATTAAGAGCAGGATCAATTACTAAATTTATTCCAATCATTCAAAAAGTAAATGATTTTGATAATACGCAATATTATGATGATACAAATGCTGAGTATGTAACATATGAATCAACATATGGTACAATAAAAAGCAGTGGTGATTTAATTGTTAATCAAGTTTCGAATCAAGTCTATCAAATCACAGTTACGTTAAAAGATGACCCAACTCAAAAACAAGTCATTTATTTTAAAGTAATTGATCAGTATAGTGTTTCTTATACTACAATAGGAGCCAATATGGAGTGTATAACTTACGCCTCAAGTAGCAGTGATTACTATTTTAAAATTGTTTCAAAAGCGAATTATAGTAGCATTCCTAATCAATTTATTATCAATATTGGCAGTCAAACTTATGATTTATTAAATGATTTTAATGGAATTAGAGTTTATGATGATAATATGAATCAAATAGATACATTTATTGATAATGTAAAATATTATGAAATATATGTTCCTAGTAATTTAATAACAGGAGAAATGAATATATCTATTGTTTTTCCTATTATATATACAATAACATTAGATTTACAATGTGGTGATTTTAACCATCATTTTATTGAATCCGAACAAAAAGTATACCGATTAGTTGAGAATACTAGCTTTAAAGATTTCTTTACAAGCGATTTAATCAATGAAATCAATGATTGGGTTCAAAGTGCTACTCTTTTTGGTTATGTGTTTACGGGATTTTATTTGGTTTCTAATGCGAATAGTGAAAATGCTTATGGTGAAAGTTTAGATTCAATTCAAGAATCTGATATGAAGATTACTGCCTCACTTACTTTTTATGCAAGATGGAGTTTTTTAATTGAATTAGTAGAAGCTCCTGGTACTAAAATAGTAACTAGTTTTCCAGATTCATATATGAAAGATTATTATGAGGAAAATCTGCTTAATCAAACCATTCAAATTCCCATTAACAATAATAGGGGATATGTATTTACAGTTAGCAAAGAGGATAATTTTGTTGGCGAGGCATATGTTGAGGCTTTTATAATAAATTTAATTGGTGAGGAAAAACAAATTACAGAAATACCAATTGAAAAATATTTTGATAATATGTATTTATATTATATCGCTCCTGAAAAAATAACAGGATATTTAGTTATTGCTACTTCAATTAGCAATTCAGAGTTAATTGTGGGAGAAAATACAGCTTCAGTTACAGAAGAAATTTTACCAGAGGATGGTATTTATACTTTTAAATATATTGTAAATCATAAAAATACAAATGAGGAAACTTCATATATTTATAATAGTGGAATTGAAGAAAATCCGTCTAGCAACCTTTCCTTAAATAAAGATTTTCTTTTACAATTTAAACAACAAAGTTTTGATGGTAACCACACGAATATTATAGATAGAACCTTAGATTTAGGTACTGTTATTGATGTTTATTATCGAAAAATGGTAAATGGAGTGGAGACAGATAGAATTGTAGGAACTTATAAGGTAAAAGATGAAAAGATATCCCAATTACAATTAAGTGCTTTTACGCTTTGGGATTTACAAACACCAGCCTTTCCTGTTGAAACATTTCAAGATTTTCTAGGTAATGAGGAAGAAGTTTCAGAAATATATTATTTTGTCATTACTCCACCTAATGGTATATGTAGTAAAGTAGAAAATGAAATTATAAATTATATTATTTATGCGGGATATTATAATTCGACTACTTTTGACTTTGTTGAAGGAATTAGAAATAATGAAGGGTTTGCTAATATTCCGATTGAAGATACTTTAATAGATCAAGTTATGATTGAGTCAAGTAAGCAAAGCAGAATATATTCAGTTACTCCTTCTCGACATACTGATTTGATAAAAGATGAAGAGAATAGTTTTACATTTATTGATGAAACAACCTATCATCTTTTTGATCTTGTGGCAACTGATGCCAAAATTCAAAATGGAATATTCTATTTGTTTGATGATGAAGATCAAAATAGTATAATTGTTTCTAAAGAAATGAAATTTGGATTAAATGCTTTAAGGTTAACTTTAGGATATAATTTAGGTAGTGTAGCTATTTATGGTAGTCAAGATGGTATTGTTTGGCAGTTCGTTGATACCATTTATGTTGATACATTAGAAAATAAAATTTATGAAGTTGATTTTAGTTCTTTTGATTATAATTATTTTAAAATTGATAATACCTCATACAATGAAATTCATTTGAAAGAAGTAGAAGTTATTGCTAAATCAAATGGTATGCGTTATCAAACAGATTTTAGTAATCAATCCCATTTTGTTATACATGAAAACTACATCACTTATACCTTGAATACAAAATTACAAGGTGATATTCGACATGATGGCAAAACTTTTATGCTTGCTACTCAGTTTATAGAAAAGAATGGGATTTGTGAAAGTATGGGCAAAATTCAATTAAGTGTTATGATTGATGATCAAATCATTTTTGTTGATGCCATAGATGATGATGCTGTAGGAAAGAATGTAGTTTATTTTAATTTAAGTTCCATCTTACAAACGTATAGTCTAGAACAAATAAAGTTTTCCATTATTATGCCAGAATCTATATCGTTATATGCTGTTCAATTATTAGAATCTACTACGATTTATAAGCCTGCAATGTCAGAGGTAAGAAAAACAATAATCAATTAAAAATTCAAGAACTTCACATTATCTTATCATTTTAAGAAAAATTTATAAAAAACTTTGACAAATTAAAAAAAATATGTTATAATATAAATGGTACTGCTAAAATACCGGTTAAGACCATTTTCGGAGGATGATGGTCTTTTCTTAACATCAGATGAAAAGCAAAATAAACCTAACTTTTAATTAGATTAAAGGTTAGGTTTTTTCATAATAATGGATTCTTATCATATAATGAAGTGGTGAAACAAATATGATAAAACATCGCATCAATCGAAAATTATTTATTATAATTATTATGTTAGTCATCTTTGGTCTTTTTATGGTTTATAGTGCTAGTAATGTTGTTGCTTTATATCGATATGATGATAAGGCATATTTTTTAAAAAGACAATTGATTTTTGCCATAATTGGAATTGCAATTATGATTTTATTTATTCATATTGATATCAGAAAAATATATAAAGCTACAACTTATATATATGTTGCCGCATTGATTATGTTAATTTTAGTTTTAATTCCTGGAATTGGGGTTGTAAGAGGAGGAGCAAGAAGTTGGATTGGTTTTGGTTCATTTTCCATTCAACCTGCTGAATTCATGAAACTAGCGATTATCTTACTTATTGCAAAATATTTAAGCAACCATCATAAAGATTTAAAAAAACCTATAGAATTTATCAAAATGCTGATCTTAATTGTTAGTGCTTTTGGTCTTATTATGTTACAACCAGATTTTGGAACTGGGTTGGTTTTGGTCGTTTCTTGTATTTTATTGCTATTTAATGCAGGAGTTCCACTGAAGTATTTTTTAATTTTATTGGGTCTGGGTATTATTGGAATCATAGCTTTAATTGCGAGTGCTCCTTATAGATTAGAAAGAATATTTGCTTTTTTAGATCCTTGGAGTGACCCGTTAGGAAGTGGTTTTCAAAGCATTCAATCGTTGTTTGCCATTGCACCTAGTGGTTTGTTTGGTCTAGGTTATAACAATAGTATGCAAAAACATTTCTTTTTACCAGAACCACAAAACGATTTTATTTTTGCTATTATATGTGAAGAATTTGGTTTAATTGGTGGTTTGCTTGTAATTGGCGTCTTTTTATATATTGTCATTGAAGCAGTTAAAATATCGCTTCATGTTGATAATAAATATTTAAAATTTCTATCGCTGGGTATTGGTTTATCTCTTTTTACACAAGTATTTATTAATATTGGTGTTGTAATTGGTCTTTTACCAGTAACAGGAATTACTTTACCTATTCTTTCTTATGGAGGATCTAGTTTAGTGTTAACCCTGATGTTTCTTGGTTTAATTATCAATATCAGTCAATATACGGAAGAGGTGAGATAAAGGTGGTTATTGCTTTTAGCGGTGGAGGAACTTTGGGTCATATTACTCCTGCTTTAAGTTTTATTCAAGAAATAAAAAGTAGAAGTAAAAATGTTAAAATTATTTTTATTGCTACAAGTAAAGATGAAAAGTATGATATATTGAAAAATAATATCAATATTACGAAAATATATTATTTGAAGGCTTATGGGAAACCTACAAAAATAACAGACTACTGTAAAACAATCTATTATGATTGGAAGGTTTTATCAACCATTAAAAAGATTTTGAAAGAAGAAAAAGTTGATTTGGTAGTTGGAATGGGAGGATATATTAGTGGCATCAGTATTTATATAGCCAATAAATTAAAACTAAAAACCATTATTCATGAACAAAATAGTGTCATTGGCTTTGCCAATAAAATAAATCTTAAAAAAACAGATTTGATTCTTACAACCTTTAAGAAGACGGTTGGGTTAGAAAAATATCCTTTTAAGACAAAATGGATTGGTAATCCTAGATATATGGATGCTTTAAAGGTCAAAAAAAGTGCTTTTTTAGATAAAAAAAATATTTTAGTAACATCTGGTTCTTTGGGTTCGTATCAAATAAATCACGTCATGAAAGAATTTATGAATAGCCCCTTTGCCAAAAACTATACAATAACGCTGATTAGTGGAAAAAAATATTATGATGAGATCGTCTCTACTATTCCTGTTAGATTCAATTTTTTAATTAAACCTTTTACCAATAATTTATTAGAAGAAATAAGTAAGGCAGGAATTGTCATTGCTAGAGCCGGTTCTACCACTTTATTTGAAATTTTAGGCACGCATACGCCTTCTATTATTATTCCTTCTCCTAATGTAACGCATCATCATCAATACTATAATGCCAAAAGTCTATGTGATGAAGGACTGATTCAAATGATAGATGAAAAAGATTTTGACTATTTAAGTTTAAATGAAGCACTTGATGAAACGATTAGAAAGTATGATTCTTATTTGGAAAAATTAAAACATTATCAAATAGGTGATGTAAATGATAAGTTTTATCAAGAAATCGTAAAAGTTATGAATAGGGGAGAAAAAGATGAATCAGATTGAAAAATTTATAGAATATGTGAACAATAATTTTTTAGGGGAGATACATACTCATATTTCTTTTAAAGATTTAACTACGCTTAAAATTGGGGGTCAAATCGCCTGTTTGTACAGCCCTAAAACCTTAGATGATTTATTGATTGGTTTTCGGTATTTAATTGAAAATAAAATAGCATATTTTATTATTGGCAATGGATCTAATGTGTTAGCAGCAGATAAAGATTTTGAAATGGTTGTGATAAGTTTAAAAAAATTATCTAAAGTGACTAAAATAACAAATAATAAATTTATTGTACAAGCTGGTATGAATGATAGTAAATTAGCAATGTCTTTAGCAAAACAAGGCTATACGAAAATTGAATTTTTAAGTGTCATTCCTGGTACTTTAGGTGGTGCTATTTATATGAATGCAAGTGCATATGGGGTGCAAATGAAGGATATTGTAAAAGAGGTAACTTATCTAACCGAACAAGGGACGATTCAAACTTACAAAGAAGAAGAATTAGACTTTTCTTATCGTCATAGTAAATTTCAAGATTTAAAAGGAATTATAGTAGGAGCCTTAATTGAGGTTGAAGAAGCCCATATCAAAAAATTACCGCTTGAAAAGATTGCAACTCTTAGAAGAAGAAAAAAGGAAACGCAACCTTTACATTTGTTATCGGCCGGTTCTACTTTTAAAAATGGTACGAATTATGAGGCTTGGAAAGTAATTGATGATTTGGGGTATCGCGGTTATCAACTTGCTGGAGCAATGGTAAGCAATGCTCATACAAATTATTTAGTCAATACAGGTCATGCTACTTACTTAGATATGACGCAATTGATTTCTAAAATTAAATTAGATGCTTTAAATAAATACAATATTGAATTAGAATGTGAATGGGAAATTTTAGATTAGCCCATTCCTTTTTTAATTTTAATACATACATTGTTTTAGGAGGTAAAAAAATGAATCAAAATTATTTAAATTTAATTAGATTGTATCAAAGTCAAAATCCTAATAATAGTAAAAATCTAAAATATTATGTTGCTATTGATGGCTTATCAAAAGGCAATATGGATGCAACTTTGTATGATCCTTTTGGAAACTATGTTCCAAGAAAACTTGATGAAAACAATCCCTTAAATTTACTTAGAGCATATCAATTTGCTTTAATTGATTTGCAACTTTATTTAGATACGCACCCAAATGATGTTGTAACAAAAGAATTATTTGATAAATATTTAGATGAATACAATCAAGCGAAAAAACTCTATGAAGAAAAGTGGGGACCACTTACACTTGATTCAGAGGCAAACAAAGGTAAAGTTTGGAAATGGCAGAAGGGTTGGCCATTTGAAGGGATGGGAAAATAATGTTTTTATATGATAAAATTTTGGAGTATCCAGTTAATATTACAAAAAAAGATTTAAAAATGGCAAAAATTATTGCAAGTCAATATGGTGGACCACAAGGCGAACTAGGAGCAGCCATTCGTTATTTGAATCAAAGAGTAACAATGCCAGATGAGTATGGAAAATCACTATTAAATGATATTGGAACCGAAGAACTTGCACATATTGAAATGTTACAAACAATGATTAGTCAACTTATGAAAGGTGCTACCATTGATGAAATTAAAGCAGCTGGATTAGATGCATATTATACAGAACATGGAAAAGATTTGTTTCCAGAAAATGCATCCGGGGTTCCTTTCACAACCGCCTATATTTCGGCAACAGGTGATGTCATTGCTAATATTGTTGAGGATATGGCAGCAGAACAAAAGGCAAGAGCCGTTTATGAAAATTTAATTAGACAAGCAACTGATCCAGAAGTCATTCAACCCCTTTTATTCTTAAGACAACGTGAAGTTGTGCATTATCAAAGATTTTTAGAACTTTTAGAGCATTATAAAAAACTAGGATATTAAATCAATTAATAAATAGGAAAAAGATGAATTTTGATGTGAAAATTCATCCCTTTTTTTATCTAAAATTTATCAGCAAATAAGTTTTAAAAAAATTAAAAGATGGTATAATTATATACGGCTATTTTGGGTATGAGAAGATTGAAATAGTCAGCTAAAAATAAAATATAACAAGTAGAGGAAAAAAAGATTATGGCAAAAAAAGAAGATTTAGAAAACATTGAGAATCAATTAAGTACAGAAGACAAGTATCAACTAGCAAAAGAATGTATAGAAAAAGAAGATTATGAAAATGCAATCCTATACCTTGAACAATTGGCAAAAGTTGACTATGCACTAGCAGAATTTACGCTTGCTAACTTATATTTAGCAGGTCTTGGAGTTGCTAAAGATGAAAAAAAGGCAGCATATTATTTTGAACTTGCGGCAATGCTTGAATATGTAGAGGCACAAAATGCAATTGCAGACTGTTTTTATTTTGGACAAGGTGTGCCAAGAAATTATCGTAAAGCTGTCTATTGGTATCGTCAAGCAACGAAACAAAATCATCCTTATGCAACCGAATCCCTTGCGAACTGCTATTATCGCGGTGAAGGAGTTGTTCAAAATTTTGAAGAAGCGATGAAATATTTTGAAAAGGCAGCTCAAATGGATAGTATATGGGCATTATATTATTTAGGAGAATGCTATTACTATGGCCGTGGGGTAGCCAAAGATGAAGCCAAGGCTGTTTCATATTATCAAAAAGCGGCTGAGGCTGGCAATACGCTTGCAGCATCTTCACTTGGTGATTGTTTTGCATATGGTGAAGGAGTCAAGAAAGATTTTGAAGAAGCTGTGAAATGGTATACAAAAGCAGCTCTTGATGGAAATGAATGGGCTCAAAATAAACTTGCAAATTGCTATTACTATGGTGATGGAGTGGAACAAGATGAAGCCAAAGCAGTGGAATATTTTACAAAGTCAGCGGAAGCAGGTAATAAAAATTCAATGAATAGATTAGGTGATTGTTATAACTATGGTCGTGGAGTGGAACAAGATTATCAACAAGCAATCAATTGGTATCAACAAGCTGCTTTAGCAGGTCATCATATTGCTAAATATAATTTAGGCAATTGCTATTACAATGGTAACGGAGTGGAACAAGATTATCAACAAGCAATCAATTGGTATCAACAAGCTGCCGAACAAAATATTGAAGGGGCTATGAATAAACTTGGTGAATGTTATCAATATGGATATGGAGTGGAACAAGATTATCAACAAGCAATCAATTGGTATCAAAAGGCGGCTGAAAAAGGGAATGGTTGGGCCCAAGATATGTTAGGAAGCTTTTATGAATATGGAAAAGGCGTAGATAAAGATGTAAATCTTGCTCTCTCTTGGTATCAAAAAGCGGCTGATAATGGTAACAAACATGCTAGAACTCGTCTTTCAAGACTTGCATAATATAATAAATAAAACACTGATAATAAATCAGTGTTTTATATCTTTTCAATCAAAGATAGTTTCATTCGTATGAACGGATATAGTATTGGATAATAGATAGGAAAATATTGATTCTATAAAAATATCAATAAAAATGTAACTTTTAAAATCAATATTATATTAATTGAAAAAAAATCATCAATATGATATAATAATATAAATAGCATATTTAAAATGGAGGCATAAATATGAGTAAAATTATGGCAGTTAATGCGGGAAGTTCGTCATTAAAATTTCAATTGTTAGAAATGCCTAAAGAAGAGGTAATAACCGAAGGTTTATTTGAAAAAATAGGGTTAAAAGATCCCCATTTTACAATTAAATATCATGGTCTAAAAGAAGAAGAAGATGTTACAATTCAAAATCATCAAGATGCGGTTGAAATGTTATTAAAGGTGTTAATAGAAAAAAAGATTGTACATTGCCTTGAAGAAATTTCTGGAGTAGGTCATCGTATTTTACATTGTGGTGAATTCTATCATGATTCGGTTTTAATGACAGAAGAATCTATTAAGAAGATTGAATCAGTGAATGATTTAGGTCCGCTTCATAATCCTGCTAATTTAATGGGAGTAAGAGCTTTTATGAAAGCTTTACCCAAGGTTCCTAATGTAGGGGTTTTTGATACTTCCTTTCATCTAACAATGGAAAAAGAAGCCTATATGTATGCAGTACCTTATGAATGGTATCAAAAATATGGTGTAAGAAAATATGGATTTCATGGAACATCTCATAAATATGTATCTTATGAAGCAGCAAAGCATCTCAACAAGCCCCTTGAAAGTTTACGGCTTATTACTTGTCACATGGGCAATGGTGTAAGTTTAGCCGCTGTTAAATATGGAAAATGTGTAGATACGACAATGGGACTTACACCACTTGATGGAGTTCCTATGGGAACAAGATCAGGGACAATTGATCCTGCGGTGGTAGATTTTATTTGTCGTAAAGAAAATAAAACCGCCGAAGAAGTCAATCGTATTTTAAATAAAGAGTCTGGCTATATTGGTTTTTATAAAAAATCAAGTGATGCACGGGATTTAAGAAAAGCTCAAGCAGAAGGAAATGAGTTAGCAGATTTGATTTTAAAAATGCAAGAAAAGAAAGTCGTTGACTATATTGGTAGTTATTATGCTTATATGGGTGGAGTTGATGCGATTATTTTTACTGCAGGTATTGGTGAGAAAGCACCAGAAACTAGGTATAATATATGTGCAAGACTAAAAGAACCTTTTGGAATTGAAATAGATGAAGAAAAAAATCAAATAAAGGGTCAATTCTTAGAACTTAGTAAGCCTGATGCTAAAATTAAAGTTTTAGTTGTACCTACTAATGAAGAATTAATGATTGCACGTGATGTTATGAGAATTGGAAATATTAAATAAATTAGTTGAATTAATAGAAAAAGTGTGTTATAATAGCATACACAAATAAGTGAGGAGGAATACTATGAATCAACCAAAAGATATGTTTTCAGCAAAACCGGTCTTAAAAGTTATTGGTGTTGGTGGCGGTGGTGGTAATGCCGTAAACCGAATGATTGATAATGATGTTCGTGGTGTGGAATATATTGCAATTAATACCGATTGTCAAGTGTTGAGATTATCGAAGGCTGAAGTTAGAATTCCTATCGGTACAGAACTTACAAAAGGTCTTGGGGCAGGTGCAAATCCAGATGTTGGACGTCGTGCAGCCGAAGAATCAGAAGCGGAAATTAGGGAAGTCCTTAAAGATACCGATTTAGTTTTTATTACTGCAGGTATGGGAGGAGGTACAGGAACTGGTGCTGCTCCTGTTATTGCTAGGTATGCTAAAGAGGCAGGATGTGTCGTTGTTGGTGTTGTGACCAAACCATTTGGTTTTGAAGGAAAGCGACGTATGCAACAAGCTATTGTAGGAATTGAACAAATGCGTCCATATGTAGATACTTTGGTTATTGTACCAAATGATAAATTATTAGAAATTATTGGGACAAATACGACTTATTTAGATGCTTTTAGTGAGGCTGATAATGTTTTAAGGCGTGGTGTGCAAGGAATTTCTGAAATCATTACTTTACCAGGATTAATCAATGTAGATTTTGCGGACGTCAAAACAGTACTTCAAGGTAAAGGTACAGCTTTGATGGGAATTGGTATTGCTAGTGGGCCAAATAGAGCGGTTGAAGCTGCTAGAATGGCAATTAGCAGTCCTTTATTAGAAGTGGATATTAATGGTGCAACCGATGCCATTGTTCAAATCACAAGTGATGCTGATATCACAATGAAAGAAGTGGAAGATGTAATTTCTGAAATTAGAAATGCTTCATCAACTGAAATTGAAATTATCCATGGTACAGGGTTTAATCTTGAATTAAATGGTGAGGTTGTTGTAACAGTTATTGCTACTGGCTTTGATACAATTAATAAAACGGAAACAGAAAATATTGTGAAAGAAGAAGAAGTGAATAGAAGTTATCAAACAACTCACAATACCTATAATTATACTAGACCACAACAAGAAACTGTCGCTAGGACACCATATGTCGAAAGTGGGTCAACTAAAAACGATGCCAAAGAAACTAAGGAAACCAAAGTTCCTAGTTGGCTTCAAAATAGATTTAAATAAATTAAAAGCACCCTTTTGGGTGTTTTTAATTTAGCAGTATACTTTTACAATACAAACTTAAAAATTTGAAAAGGAGTAACAATGATAATTAGACAATATCAGTCATCAGATTGCGGAGAATTAGCAAAACTATTTTATAATACAGTTCATGCGATAGATCCAAAATATTACACGAAAGAACAAAAAAATGTTTGGGCAACCGGTAAGATAGATTTAAAAAAATGGGATGAGTCTTTTCAAAAACACGATAGTTTGGTTGCTATTGACGAGGGAATGATTATCGGTTTTGGTGATATCAGTCATACAGGATATCTTGATCGTTTGTACGTTCATCCAAATTATCAAAACAAAGGAGTAGCAACGGCTATTTGTGATAGATTAGAGCAGAAAGTAACGGGAAGGATTGTTACACATGCATCTCTTGTTGCGAAACCTTTTTTTATAAAACGAGGATATAAAGTTGTTCAAATGAATCAAATAAAAAGAGGAGGCATTTTGCTTATCAATTATACGATGATAAAGGATACATCCATATAGCATTAAAATTATTCTTTCTTTTTATAAATAATAATGAAAAAAATATAAATACTATAATAGATAAGAACTTGCAATATTATATATCAATAAAATTGAACTTTATAGCGAAAAATGTTATAATATTAAAATGTATGGATATATATGAATATATTAGGAGAATGCGATGTATTGTAAAGAGTGTAATTTTATTATGAGAGGTGTGGGAACGAAATGTCCTTATTGCGGTACCTACTTTGAAAAAGAACAGTTTTTAGATAAAAGAGTAAATTTATTTAACTGGTTATTTTTAACCATTCGTCAATTACTTTTTATTGTTTCATTTAATATTTTTGTTATTCTAATGATTGTGGATATTATTTTAGTAAATGCAGCAGGAATAAATATTCATTTAACACCATGGGCATTTATTGTTCTTTTTAGTTTGTTGTTTTTTATTTGTGATTTTTTATTAAAAAGTGCCAATAAAAATAAACTGTTATTTTTAAAAAGTTTTACAATATTCATCATTTTTTCCATTTTAATGATGGTATCTTATCAAAATGAACAAATACTTAAAATAGAAATGGAAAATAAAATATTATTGCTTGGATATTATTATCCACTAGTTATTCTCTTTGAATTTTTTGCGGGAATTGTGAGATTTTTAACTATTAAAAGATTTAATATTTTTTCAACATCCATATATGTTTTGATTTTAGTTATTTTTTCAACAGTTTTATTTATTCTATCTTTTGTATCTAAGATAGGGTTACAACAAATACCTCAAGCTCGTCTTTTGATATATATATGCTTTGCTATATCAATTGTTGTTGCACTAAATGTTTTGACTCTAACCATTTTAAAAATGCGTTCAAGAGTGAGTATTGAGGGATAAGATTATGAAAATAGGATTAGTATTAGGAGGCGGTTTTGCAAGAGGTGCTGCACAAGCTGGTTTTTTAAAAGGATTATTAAATTACCTCAAACCAGAAGAAATAGCATTGATGTCTTGTTCATCTATTGGCGCAATGAATGGTCTTGCTTTATCAAATGATAATTTAGATTATTTGGAATATATGTATCGCAATAGTAATTTTCAAAACACATCTAATTTAAAATTAAACTTAAAAAATAAGTTAGTTGATCAAGTTTTAGATGAACTTACCAATAATCATAATGAAATTAGAGTTCCCCTTTATGTAACTGGTACTTGCTTAAATAGTTTATCAACGCATTATTTTTATATTGATAATAAAACCCCTCAAGAGGATTTATATAAAGCGATTAATATTACAGTAACTTTTCCATTTGTGAATGGGTTATATCGAAAAGAATATAAAAGATTGTATTTAGATGGTGGTGCAACTGATAATATTCCAGTTTTTCCCTTTTTTAGTTGTCATGTCGATTTGTTAATCATTTTACACTGCTATCCAAGATATTTACCACCATTAAAATTAATCAATAGCGATACAGTTGTATTAGATATAGATATTGCCGCAAGATGTGACAATGGTATTTCTACTTATTCATTTCAAACAGAAAATTTAAATAAAATGTTTGATGTTGGCGTTTTGTATGGGAAAGAATTTGGTCAGAAAGTTTTGATAGATCGCGATTTAAACAATATTAAAAAGCGAGGTCAAGCTTTTATGAGAGCGGAATTACCGATTAGAAAAATGCGCAAAGTTCCCCTTAGTGCAGCTGTTTTCTTTAATAAATTACAACAATCAAGAGGTTTTGAATAATGAAGATTGGATTAGCACTGGCAGGAGGTGGTTCACTAGGGGCTTACCAAGTGGGCATCTTAAAATATTTAAAAGAAAAAAATTGGCATTTTGATGTTGTGACGGGTACTTCGGTAGGTGCAATTAATGGAGCACTGGTTGTAACGGATGATATTGAAGAATTAGAAAAGTTATGGTTAGAAATTAGTAATGATAAAATCATGTTAAATGGTATGGATTTGAATAAAGAATTATTAACTGAACTAAATCCAGATCATATTTTTAAATTTTTAAAAACGTTTGGTACGCTAAAGGGAGTCAAAATTACTCCTTTTAAAGAACTGTGTAAAAAGTATATCGATCCGGTTAAGATTCAACAAAGTGCTTGTGAATTTGGAACTATTTGTGTAGATTTTCCTAAACTAGTTGAAGAAAAAATTGATATGAAAAAGATTGATGAACATTTGGTATTACCATTCATTCATGCTTCAAGTGCTTGCTACCCCGTTTTCCCAATTGAGAAAATCAATGATAAGAAATATATTGATGGTTTTTATAAAAATAATTTACCTATTGATTTTTGTTTTGCTTTAGGAGCGGATAAAGTTATTGCAATTGACTTAGGAATGTTTGGTACTAAACCACAAAATAGTTATCTCATTGATTTACCTAATGTCATCTATCTTAAACCTAAAATCAATCTTGGTTCTTTTATGGATTTTAGGCATGAGGTCATTAAAAAAAATATTCAAAGAGGCTATCATGATGCCCAAAAGTATTTTAAAGAATTGTTAGGTTCTATATTTACGTTTTATCCAAGTAGTAATTTACAACTTTTAGCTCAAAAATTTATTCAGTATTTAGTAACCAATCAAAATGAAGAAAATAAAACTCTAATGAAATATTTAAATGAAATGATTAAAAAACATAATTATCAAGTTGTAGATGAAATAACTTATTTGCTTTTTGTTTTAGAGTTTATGGGTCTAAGATATGAGATGGATGATACAAAGTTATATCATTATCAAGACTTTATTGATTTGGTATATGACCTTGCTAAAGAAGAAGAGACCAAATCAGTCGTCATTGCGACAAAAAATAAAATGCGTAATTTTTATCAAAAAATAATGAAGACGCAAGAAGAAGAAAATTTAGAAGAATTAGAAAGTACCAACAAAATGGCTAAACTTTTTAATATTATTTATAATTTATATAATGGTAAAACGTTAGAATAATAAATAATATGCCTAAAATATTATACAATTTGTGGCATAAAAAGAGATTTTATAGTATAATAATACTATGGTTGTAAAATAAAGTCGAGGGAATAGACATTTATAGGAAAGGATGGAAAAATGAAATGAATAAAGTTGGTTTAGCTTTAATTTGCTGGTTTCTTGGAGTTCTTGGTATTCACCGTTTTCTTGTTGGAAAAATAGGCACAGGCATTCTTTATTTATGCACAGGTGGATTATTTGGCATTGGCGCTCTTGTAGATTTTATTATGATACTTTGTGGTAAATTTACAAGAAAAGATGGTTCACTAGTAGATAAATAAGACGAAAAAGCAAAATTAAAAATTATAAAATGATAAAAAGAAGTAGAATGAACGAGGTTCAATCGATTCTACTTCTTTTATTTTTTATAAAAATAATTCATTTAACTTGTTAGTTATGACAAAATAAGTCATTCAAAAGATGTATAATACTTATGGTGTTTAAAAATGATCATCTATATCGATCTATTGATTTTATCAACAATTTTAGTAAATTTCGTTTTTATTAAAACAATTGCCTTAATTTTTAAAGAAAAACTATCTATGATAAGAGTCTCAATATCTTTAATATTATCTGTTTTGCTATTACTTTTGTATTTTCTACCATATCAATTTTATTTTTTTATTCGCTATTTTATGGGGATTATTATTGGAATGATAGCATTTCAAAAAAGTGATATTAAACAAAAACTGATTAAAATTGTTATTTTCTATCTTTTAAATATGACTTTTATTGGCTGCTTAGTGGTTTTTGAAGTAAAAAGTATACTTCCTCTTATTTTAACAGTAGTCTATGTTGTTGTTTTATATTTAGTTCAAAATTATAAAGATCGTTTTAAAAAAGAAAATGAAAACTTATATGATATTCAATTAAATAAGCGTACTTTAAAAGCTTATTTAGATACAGGGAATTTAGCTACCTATCAAAATATTCCCATTGTTTTTATAAAAAAGAAATTTTTGAATAATGAGTTTATTTTAGAAGGTATGACCGCCATAAAGAGTATTTTTGAAGAAAAAAAAGTTCCTCTTTATAAAGGACCAACCCTCGAAGTTAAAAAAAAATTGTATCAAGTTTACTATGTTTTTGTTGATGAAATTGAGTATGACATCATTTTAAATAATTCAATAGGAGAATCTATTCATGATAAAACTAATTAAAAAACTATTAGATTTAATTTTTTTTAAAAATATTCAGTCACCTTGTTATTATATAAATAGTAATAATCTTTTGCCACAACCATTAGAAGAAGAAGAAGAAACACGCTTGCTTTTATTAGTAAAAGATGGTGATATTGAAGCACGAAATACTTTGATTGAACATAATCTAAGATTAGTCATTTTTATTGCTAAAAAATTTGAATCAACAAAAATAAATATGGAAGATTTAATTAGCATTGGTTCTATGGGATTAATCAAAGGAATACAAACCTTTAAAATGGAGAAAAACATCAAACTGGCTACATATGCTTCACGTTGTATTGAAAATGAAATTTTAATGTATTTAAGGAAAACCCAAAAAAGTCGCCAAGAGTATTCATTAGATGAAGTGTTAAGCATCGATTCCGAAGGAAATGAGATGATTTTATCAGATATTATTGGCTCTAGTGAACCACTTGCTTTAACAAAACTTTCAGAAGAAGAAGATATTAGAAATTTATATTATGCTTTAGATAGATTGTCAAAAAGAGAAAGAGAAATTATTATTATGAGATATGGATTATTTGGAGTAGAGCCTCTTACCCAAAAAGAAGTAGCTGATAAGATGGGAATATCACAATCATACATATCTCGACTAGAAAAACGAATAATTGAAAAGATGCGTCAAGATATTGAACAATTAGTAAAAATCGCCTAATATTTTTCATCCTATAATTTGCTTCATTTTATAAAATAATAAAAAAATGCATAAAATCATCAATAATTACGCATACTTTATTTGGAGGGTGAATTTATGCGTAATAAAGTAGAAATTACGGGGGTAAATACTTTAGAACTAAAAGTGCTACCACCAGAAGAAACAATGATGTTAATCAAAGAAAGTCAAAATGGTGATTATGAGGCTCGAGATAGACTAGTGGAAGGTAATATTAAACTAGTTTTAAGCGTAATCAAAAAATTTAATAACAGAGGGGTAGACCTAGATGATCTATTTCAAGTAGGAGCGATGGGATTAATTAAAGCAATTGATAACTTTGATTTTTCACATGGAGTTAAATTTTCAACTTATGCGGTACCGATGATTGTTGGTGAAATTAGAAGATACTTAAGAGACAATTCGGTAGTTCGAATTAGTAGATCCATTAAAGATACTGCGTATCGAGCTCTTCAATATAAAGAAAAATATTTTATGGAAAGTGGTAAGGAACCAACAATTGAGGAAATGGCAGAGTATCTTGGTGTTGATACAATTGATATTGTTATTGCTTTAGAAGCTGTTCAGGAACCCGTTTCTATTTATACACCAATTTATAATAATGGTGGTGATGAAATTTATTTAATTGATCAAATAGCAGACAATGCGGAAAGCGAAGAAACCAAACTCAATAAAATGATTATTGAAGAAGGAATTGCTAAATTAAATGATCGATTAAAGGGAATTATTTATAGTAGGTATTATGACAATAAGACACAAATGGAAATTGCAGAAGAATTAGGAATATCACAAGCACAAGTTTCTAGACTTGAAAAGAGTGCTTTAAAAATGATTTTCGATTTAAAAGAAAAATAAATGCTATTTTAAATAGCATTTTTATTTTTTTTAGTATAATATATAAAATTAAACAAATGGAGGATAAAGATGATGTTTAAGATGACAACGAAACGACTTGCAATTCTTTCAATTTTATTGGCTTTGGGTGTAGTATTTAAATCGGTTTTTTCCATTGGTGATGGTGAATTTAGAATTAGTTTTTTTGATATTCCTTTGTTTCTTGCCGGAATGATTGCAGGACCATTTTATGGTGGACTTGTGGCTTTAGGAACTGATTTAATATATGGTTTGTGCTTTTCACCTTATCCTTTTTCTTTTATTATGATGTTTACAACTATTATTTGGGGTGTAAGTGGTGGACTTTTTTATAAAAAACCTTATGACAATTTACTTTCTTTATTTATTGTAGTTTTAGCTACATCGTTGATTGCAACTGCGATTAATTCCATCTATTTAGTAATCCATTTTGGTTTTGCTTCTATGCTTGCCAAACTACCTTTAAGAATTGTTGCTCTTTTTTGTAAATGGCCTGTTACAACCGGTCTTATTAATTTAGTGTACACTAAAGTTTTTGAAACAAAAATGGAAAACGTTTGGCAATTCAAAAAACTAGAAAAGACGATTAAAAAGTAGTATAATACAAGTATGAAAGATATGTATAAAAATTTAAGAGGTATAAAATGAGTCAAAAAAAATTAGTAATGTTAGTTATTATGGATGGATATGGTATTAGAGAAAATCCCGATGGTAATGCTATAGTTGCAGCTAAGAAACCTAATCTAGATAAACTCTTTCAAAAATATCCGCATACAATTATTGGTGCTTCAGGTGAGGCTGTCGGTCTTCCTGATGGTCAGATGGGAAATAGTGAAGTAGGTCACTTAAATATTGGTGCAGGAAGAGTTGTTTTTCAGTCATTGACAAGAGTAAATATTGCTTGTCGTGATCAAATATTAGATCAAGTTGAGGCAATTGATAAGGCAATTCATCATGCTATTGAAAATCATTCTTCTCTTCATATTATGGGATTGATGTCAGATGGTGGTGTCCACTCTCATATTGATCATATTGTATATTTAATGAATAAAGCGGTTCAACGCGGTGTAAAAAAGGTATATGTTCACTCCTTTTTAGATGGAAGAGATGTGCCTCCCACTTCAGCAAAAACTTATTTGACCTATCTTGATCAACAACGTGTAAAAGGGGTTGAATTAGGGGTTGTTAGTGGTCGATATTATGCAATGGATCGCGATAAAAATTATGATCGAATTCAACTTGCCTATGATGCTTTAGTTAGGGGTGAGGCTCCGATAAAAGGTTTGCTTGAAGGAATTGATGAAAGTTATCAAAATAATATTACTGATGAATTTGTTAAGCCTTATATTGTAACTAAAGATTCCCATATAAAAGAAAATGATGCGGTGATATATGCTAATTTTAGACCAGATCGAGCAATTCAAATGAGTATTGCTATTACTAATCCAACCTATGCTAGAAGCGAAAAATCAGTATTAAAAAATTACATAGAATTTAAAAATATAGATTTTGTGCAAATGATGCTGTATTCAGAACTTGTAAAAGGCGATATTGCTTTTGGTCTTCAAGAGTTAAATAATATGTATGGTGATGTCATTGCAAATCATGGGTTAAAACAATTGAGAATTGCGGAAACGGAAAAATATGCGCATGTAACGTACTTTTTTGATGGAGGAATTGATAAGGAACTAGAAGGTGCTGATCGTATTTTAGTACCATCACCACTGGTTGCAACATATGATTTACAACCACAAATGAGTGCATATGAGGTTACGGAAAAAGTTGTTGCTGCCATTAAAGAAGAAAAATATGATACTATTATTTTAAATTATGCAAATTGTGATATGGTAGGGCATACTGCTGTGTTTGATGCAGCAGTGAAAGCGGTCGAAACTGTTGATGAATGTATTGGTAAAGTATATGAGGCTGTAAAAGGGGTTGGTGGAACTTTAATTATTACTGCAGATCATGGTAATGCCGATGAAATTTGGGATGAAAATCATAAGCCATTTTCCGCACACACTACCTCACCAGTACCATTTTTGATTACTAATGAACGAATTACATTAAGAAAAACGGGAAATCTAGGAGATATTGCTCCAACAATGCTTGAATTATTAGAAATAGAGAAACCTATTCAAATGACGGGAAAAAGTATGATTCTTAAAAAATAAATATTGTTTTGAGGATAAGAATATGAATCAAAAAACTATTTTAAAAAAATCTGATAAAATTAGAATATTTTTAAATTCCCCTTTTATGCTTATTTTATCTATTCTTTTATCAATTGGTATTTTTATGAATACGATTCATATTTTGATTTCTTCTAAACAATTATTTGTTGATTTGTTAGGTATGATTTTCCCTATCCTTTTTTGTATTGGTATATGGTTATCTTATTTTCAAAATGATACGATATATAATCCAAAAGGATTAAAATTGTTAAAGGTGGCCACTACTTTAAAACTATTTATTACAATATTGATAGTTATTTTGGTTCTATTTGTGTTGTTGCCAATTGTGTATTTATCTATCCATCTGGATAGTAGTGCTTTCATTCTTAGCAGTATTTTACTTTTTATAGTTGTATTTATTTTTGGTATTCATATAGGTTTTCTTTTTCTGTTAAAAAAATTTCTAAATATAGTGATTGATATTGAAAAAGAAGAGCAAAGCATACTTAAAGAATCCGTAATATATCTAAATGCTATATGTTGTTTTTCTATTGCTTTGATATATATTATTAATATTGTTTTGTATTTCATTTTAAATGATATAAGTATAGATGAACAATGGATTAACCTTTTTAACAAAACGGGATTATTTGATAATCGATTATTTCCAACTATTATTTCAATATGTATCTATATTGATTTAGGTATTTTATTTATTGCTTTCAATACATATCTAAATCATAGTTATTACAATGTTAGTTTAGATAACATTGAAGTTCAACAAACTATGACAAAAGAAAGTTATGAAAATACTTTAAAAAAGCAACGACATATGAGGGAAAGATTAATATACATTTTAAAACTTATGATTCCTATAATATTATTTATTGGAATCATAATTGCAGTATTATTATTTTCATAAAAAGGAAATATAATTGTATGAGTAAAAAAATGAATGCAATTATATTTTTTATTTTTACTTGTTGGTGTAAAATATAGAAAAAGGGTATAAAATAATAAAAGGGATTTATGAAAAGTAGGAGAATATAAAAATGACAAAAAAAGAATATCGGTTAAAGAAAAAAGAATGGAAACAAATTTATAAACAAAATAAAAAAAGTCTTAAAAAACAATACCAAATAGGTAAAAAAACCTTAAATACCTATGAGGTTATACCAAATATGCCACATCGTTCAATTATTGAAGAAATTGGTAATTCGGTTACGCATGGACTGGGTGCTATTTTTTCGGTTGTCTCATATATTTTGATGCTTCTTGCATCTGATACATCAAAAGAATATATTGGTGCTAGTATTTATTTTATTGGGCTTTTTTTCATGTTTATCATGAGCTGCTTATATCATGCATTTCCATATCAAAGTATGGTAAAAAGAGTTTTTCGTAGGTTTGATTATTCATCCATTTATTTATTGATTGGAGCAACATTTGCGCCAATCTTACTATGCTATATTGGTGGTATCAAAGGATTGATTTTTTTAATTGTACAATGGGTTATAATAGGAATAGGAATTACTTTGATTGCTATTTTTGGACCATCGAAATTGAAATATATACATTTTCCCCTTTATTTTCTTTTAGGATGGAGCGGTTTATTCTTTTTGCCTCAAATGTTTTCTAATAATTTTGCTTTTTTTATGTTGATTTTATCAGGAGGAATAACTTATTCTTTAGGAATTATTCCTTTTATAATTGATAAAAAAGTATCTCACTTCATTTGGCACTTTTTTGTGATTGCGGGAGCCGTCATTCAGTGGATAGGTATTTATATATATATTTATTTAAAATAAAAATAAATAAAAAATCTTAATATTTGCGAAAAAGTTGAATTTCGTTTATAATATATATGGTTAAAATTTAAGAATTGAAAAGGAGAAGAAAACATGAACTATACAAATGAAGTAAAAGAGATGTGTAGTGTTAAGGTTGGTGCAAGTCATGGATGTGCTCCTATTCCTCAAGAAGGTAAATGGACATATTCTCGCGAAATTAAAGACATCAACGGATTTACACATGGTATTGGTTGGTGTGCTCCTCAACAAGGTGCATGTAAACTAACATTAAATGTTAAAAATGGCATTATTGAAGAGGCTTTAGTAGAAACAATTGGGTGTTCTGGTATGACACATTCAGCAGCGATGGCAAGTGAAGCAATTGTTGGTAAAACGGTTTTAGAAGCTGTAAATACTGACCTTGTTTGTGATGCAATTAATACAGCAATGCGCGAATTATTTTTACAAATTATTTATGGTCGTACACAATCGGCTTTTTCTGAAGAAGGACTTTCTATCGGTGCAGGATTAGAAGATTTAGGAAAAGGATTAAGAAGTCAAGTAGGAACAGCCTATAGCACAAAACTAAAAGGACCTCGTTATCTTGAACTTGCTGAAGGATATGTAACTCGCTTAGCTCTTGATGATAAAAATCAAATAATTGGTTATGAATATTTGCATTTAGGTAAATTTACTGACTTCTTAAAGAAGGGGATGAATGCTGATGATGCTTTAAAGAAAGCAACAGGTACATATGGTAGATTTGCAGAAGGATCAAAATATATTGATCCACGTTATGAATAGGAGGCATACTTATAATGGCATTATTTGAAAACTATGAAAGAAGAATTGAACAAATAAATAAAGCATTAAAAGAAAATGGTATTGCATCAATTGAAGAAGCAAAAGAAATCTGCGATAAAGCTGGTGTGGATGCCTATAATATTGTAAAAGGTATTCAGCCTATTTGTTTTGAGAATGCATGTTGGGCATATACAGTAGGCGCTGCTATTGCACTTAAAAATAAAGCTACATCAGCAAGTGATGCCGCAAAATATATTGGTGTTGGTTTACAATCATTTTGTATTCCAGGATCAGTTGCTGATGATCGTAAAGTAGGTCTTGGACATGGTAATCTTGGCGCAATGTTACTATCAGAAGAAACAAAATGTTTTGCTTTTTTAGCAGGTCATGAATCATTTGCCGCAGCTGAAGGAGCAATTGGAATTGCCAAAACAGCAAATAAGGTAAGAAAAGAACCGCTTCGTGTGATTTTAAATGGTCTTGGTAAAGATGCTGCGAAAATCATTTCTCGTATTAATGGGTTTACTCATGTTGAAACTACTTTTGACTATAAAACAGGAAAACTTCATGAAGTTTCTCGCACGGCTTATTCTAATGGTGAAAGAGCATTAGTGAATTGTTATGGAGCCGATGATGTTCGTGAAGGTGTTGCAATTATGCATTATGAAGGAGTTGATGTATCCATTACGGGTAATTCAACAAATCCTACTCGTTTCCAACATCCGGTTGCTGGTACTTATAAAAAAGAATGTGTTGAAATGGGCAAAAAATATTTTTCAGTTGCCTCAGGTGGTGGAACTGGTCGTACACTTCATCCAGATAATATGGCAGCAGGGCCTGCTTCATATGGCTTTACAGATACTCTTGGTAGAATGCATTCTGATGCTCAATTTGCGGGATCATCTTCCGTTCCTGCCCATGTTGAAATGATGGGATTAATTGGAATGGGAAATAATCCAATGGTTGGTGCTACGGTTGCGGTTGCGGTGGCCGTTTCTCAAGCCTTAACAAAATAGATATGAAAAAATATGATATTGAAAAGATATCATATTTTTTTGTTATGGTAGATTCAAATATAGAATAAATTATTATTTTTTAAAAAAATTAAAAATATAGTTGAAATTAATTTTTTAAAATGTTATAATTTATTATAAATTAAATAAGATAGGAAGGGAAAAAATGAAAAAAAGAATTATATTATTATTCATGATCAGTTTTATCGCTATTTTTCTAACATCATGTAATAAAAAATTTACAGTTAATTTTGATACTGATGGAGGTACAACAGTTGCCGCTGTTGAAGTAAAAAAGGGAGAAACTTTAGAAGAACCTACTGCTCCTACTAAAGATGGCTATATCTTTGTGGAATGGCAGTTAGATGGTAAAACGTATGATTTTAGTCAAAAAGTGAAAAGTAATTTTACTTTAAAGGCGAAATGGGAGCAAGTAGTACAACTTACAAAACCAACTGATTTAAAAATAGAAGATAATATTTTAAGTTGGCAAGCAGTAGAAGGGGCCCAAACATATGATATTTATATTGATGATGAATTGAAGGCTACAAATCTTACTACAACAACTTATCAGATTCCCTCTGAAATTAGTTTAGCCTATGTTTATGTGGTTGCGAAATCTAAAACAGGAGAATCAGAATCATCAGAAATATTAAATTATCAAGTTAGTTTATCAGATGAGGAATGGAATCAATTTTTAATAGATTCTGGTCTTGATTATATTGATGATGCGTTTAAAAGTGCTACCAAACTATTAGCTATTGCTTGTAAAAAGTATAATGTTTCGGTAGATGATTTAAAAAAGTTGAGTTCTGATGAAGGAGTATTGGAATTAGTATTAAAATATATAGAAGATGAAAGAGTTTCTGATTTATTATCTGTTGTCTTATTGTATGCATCAGAAATGTTTAATTCACAAATTCATCAGATGTTAGCAGATAATGTTGTGAATCCCGAAGGATATGATGAGGCTTTACAAACAGTTTTTACGAAACTAGTGAATAACGATGCCTATCAAACAACCTTTACAAAGGCAAAGGATGATTTAAAATTTGTGAATCTTGTTGCTCCATGTCTTGCTTGGGTAGCTAGTTATGCTGATAATTATACTGTTTCTAATGTATTTGATTTTTTAACAATCTTACAATCACTTTGTCCGCAGTATAAATTGACTAGAAATGATTTGACAATAAATTTTACTAATAACATTACAAACGAAAGTTATACTTTAACGTTAGATGAAATCGAAACGCTTATTTGTTATTATATGAACAATAAAGATACGAATGAAAATGAAAATGTAATTCATACTTATTTTCAAACTGCTATGTTATATCAAAAATTAGAAACTGCATCAATTAACATTTATCAAAACAATCCAGCTTTCAGAAAAACTATCATTCAAAAAATGCCTCAAATTGGTAAACGTGTGCAAGCTATATTCCAAGCTTATACGACAGTGATGGCATCAAATGAAGATTTTCAAAATTTGATTACTGCTTTTCAAACGGCTGATACAAGAGAAAAACTGCTTGCGGCATTATTAGATGCACAAACTTTGAAGAATAATCTAGTCGAAGTCATTGACAAGGCTTTACCAACTAAAGAGGATATCGATATTCTCGCACAACTTGTAGATACTTTATCATTTAGTGATATTATGTATTGTATGACTGATAATGCAAATGGTGGAATTAGAATCGAAGGAATCGAATATTTTGTCGAGTATTTAAAAACAATTTTAAGTACTGCGAATACATGCATTGATTTTGTTACATCAATTGATACAGCAAGTTATGATATTATTTCCATCATTGAAGCATATATAATGGGCAATCCTGAACAAGCAGAAATTGCAAATGCTGAAATTCAAAAACTCATTGCTAATTTACAAGAAGCATTATTACAAAATGAGGATATACAAAACTTTGATCAAACAGGTTTATATTATATTGCTAAATTTGCTCTTATGACAAATGGTTTCAATTTGGATTCACAATTCTCTTTAGTATTTGGTCAAGCAATGGACGAAGAATTGTTTAATAGACTTTTTGATGAAATGGAAGAACTTTTAGAATATATATCTGTCGATTCTGCTTATGCTGAACAATTAGTTATGATGCTTTATGAAACTATTTTTATGGCTAAGGCACCCGAAGTTTCATATGAAGTGGTTTGTGAATTGTTACATCAAGTATTTACATATGTAGATAAAGATGTTTTAAATGAATATAAAGATCTATTAGTAGGATGTTTTGAATATTATTTTTATAGTAGTAATTTAAGAAAAGAGATGCTTCAAAATAATGAAGAATTTGATGTTTTGAAAAAAGCGGAAGAACTATATCAATGCATATATGACAACTTTGAAACTTTAAAACCATTCTTGGAAATGATGTTACAAACAAATTTAATAGGAAATTTTGAGACATCCGGTTATGAAGAGAATAAAAATATATTGATTGAAAATTTAAACAATTGGAAAGTATTGTTTGCTAATTCAAATACAACTCCTACAAAAATTATTACAGTTATTGATTTAATTGAAAAATTAACAACTGGTGAGGGAGTATCAGCTGCTGATAAAGCATTTTTCAACGATGCGTTATTAACTAAAATTGATCAATTATTGGCATTAGTCGATTGTTATTCATTTGCCTTAACGACTGAGCAAAAAGATTTGATTTATGATTTTGAATATTATTTGAATATTGACTGGCAATATCCTAGTATTTATGAATTAAGTGTTATAACTCAAACAATTGATAATCAAACGATAGATTATTTAGTAGTATCTATTAAAGAAGAAATTTTCAATCTTTATCAAGATAATCTTTCTAAGGGAAATTTTTCAAAGTTAGAGTTGGAATTAGAAATAGGTAATGCTTCGTATAGTGGATACCTTTCTTTAAATGCTGTAGATGAACCAAATATTTTTGGTATAGTATCTTTTGATGATATTGCCTCATCACTTGGTTATCGTTTATCTGAATTAAATGATATACTAAATAATGATGCTTTGGCTAATCTTAAGATTTCATATATTGGTTTAAATATACTGTATAATGGTGAAGAATCGTATTTTTCTGGTGTTGTTTCAGATAATATCACTCAATATTTTTTCAATTAATTGTATCATTTTAAAAAAAGATATCTTTAAATAAGAAGGCAAAACTTATTTTGAAGATGTCTTTTTTCATTGAAAGAAAATAGCATATCTTGATAAAATCATTAGTTTTTGATATAATAGATTTGTTTTATAAAAATATCCTGAAAAGTGGTATATTTTTTAATAAAATGGCTATAGTAATAATAGGAAAATAATGTATAAAATTACAAAAAGGAGATAGATAATATGCCATATATTGTAGATGTTTACGCAAGAGAAGTTCTTGATTCAAGGGGAAATCCAACGGTTGAGGTTGAGGTAACAACGGAATCTGGAGCATATGGTAGAGCCATTGTTCCTAGTGGGGCATCAACTGGTGAATATGAGGCTTTAGAACTAAGAGATAAAGATCAATCTAGATATTTAGGGAAAGGTGTTTTAAAAGCGGTTGAAAATGTCAATGATGTGATTGCCCCTGAAATTATTGGTTATGATGTAACAAGTCAAATGTTAATTGATCAAGTGATGATTCAATTAGATTCAACGAAAAATAAAGAAAAACTAGGAGCAAATGCTATTTTAGGAGTATCCCTTGCATGTGCTAAAGCTGCAGCCGATTATTATGATATGCCATTATATCGTTATTTAGGCGGTACTTATGGACATGTTTTACCAACACCAATGATGAACATATTAAATGGTGGAGCACATGCGGATTGGTGTATTGATATTCAAGAAATTATGATAGTGCCTGTTTCCTGTAAAACATTTAAAAAAGCTTTACAAATGGCATCAGAAGTTTTTCATCATTTAAAAGAAGTTTTAAAATCAAGAGGACTTGTTACTGCTGTTGGTGATGAAGGAGGATATGCACCAAAATTGAATTCTAATGAAGATGCTTTAAATGTAGTTTTAGAAGCAATTCAAAAAGCAGGATATCTTCCTGGCAAAGATATTTATTTGGCTTTAGATGTTGCTTCTAGTGAATTTTATAATAGTGAAAAGAAAGTTTATGAATTAAAAAGTGAGAACAAAACACTTACATCAGAAGAAATGATTGCTTTTTTAGAAAAATTAGTTCATACTTATCCGATTATTTCTATTGAAGATGGATTAGATCAAAATGATTGGGCAGGTTGGAAACAGCTTACTAAAAGACTCGGTAAAAAAGTTCAACTTGTTGGCGATGACTTATTTGTTACTAACACGATGCGACTTACTAGAGGGATCAAAGAAGGAGTTGCTAATGCCATTTTAATTAAATTAAATCAAATTGGTACTTTAACAGAAACTTTAGCAGCTGTTGAAATGGCTAAAAGAGCAGGGTATACAGCAATTATTTCGCATCGTAGTGGTGAGAGTGAAGATACGACGATTGCAGATATTGCAGTTGGATTAAATGCAGGTCAGATTAAGACAGGTTCACTTTCTAGAACAGATAGAATTGCAAAATATAATCAATTATTAAGAATTGAAGATGATTTGCAAGAAAGCGCAAGGTTTGATGGTTTGCAATCTTTTTATAATTTAAAATAAAAAAAGCATTTAAATAGCATCCTTTTATAGGGTGCTAAATAAATGCTTTTTATTCTGTTTTTTAAATAGGGTCGATTTTAGATGAGAACCATATTTTTTAAATAATCCACAAAGGATAATCGAAAAAACTAAAATACCAATAAATGTAATTCCGATTATAGTACCAATATGCATAAAGAAATCACCTGTTAATACATTAGTTAATGTATCACAATAATGAAATGACAAAGCCAATTCCACTTTATTACTATCGGGAAAAATAATTTTGTGGAAAATTTCAAAAGCCAAATCAAAATCGACAATTGCAAAGATGGCCACAAAAATACCTAAAACGATAAAGATAGAAACAGTAATCATATATGTTTTGAAAAAGATGGGGCCAATCGTTTTTCTTCTTATGATCAAATAAACAATAAAAATAATAAAGAGAACAATACAGACATAACAAAGTTGAATTCCTCCTATAAAAAGAACTTTAACATCTTGCATGTGAACGATTGCTTGTTCAGAGAAAAAATTAACTGGTCCTTCGGAGGTAATTACTTGAAATTGCATACTATCACAATCGCTATGATATAAATACTGGATAATCAAATCGGTAGCTTTGATCAAATCTTCTTTTGTAACATCATATTTGGGATAGTAACAATCATAATAAGAATGCGTTGTTTCATCATAGTGTTGGTGAACATACCCATTAAAAGTATATTTTTCTAAAATTTCTTCAACTTTATTTCTATCTTGTTCTTTTAGATAATAAGATTTGGATTTAGCAATCGGAAGAATGCTAATACAACCGATTAAAATAATAAAAATAACGGAAGCAAGAATGAGGATAATGCGATCAATTATATTTAAAATTTTATTCATTGGTATTTACATCCTCAGGATTTTCTTTATTTGTTGATTCGAGATCATGAGAATTGGCAGTTTCGGCAATCGGCTCTAAAACATTTTTCTTTTGGAGCCACATTTCTAGAGGTTTGCGCCATATTAATAATACAATTCCCCATAAAAACATAATAATACTCATAAATTGCGATGGTGATAAAAAACCGAAAGGACTAGAACCTCTATCATCACCTCGTAAGTATTCAAGTAAGAATCGGAATACATTATAGCCAATAAAATACCATCCACAGCGATTCTTTTTAATAAAGAAAAATAAGATGGCTGCAAATATAAATAAGAAAACCGCCTCATATAATTGAGTAGGTAAAATCCAAGCATATTTGGCATTAGGTTCATTTATCGGATAGTAGATAGATAAAAAGGTATGAGGTTCAACTGTTTTTCCATAGCAACATCCCCCAAAAAAACAACCAATTCTACCAAAACCATGGGCTACACAAAGACCGACCACGATGATATCAAGGAAGAAAAACATTTTATTCCGATCATATTTCATAATAAAATAATAAAGAATGAAGTATGATAAAATACCACCGAAAAGACCTCCGGAAAAAGTAATACCCCACCATTCCCAGTTAAAACTACCAGTTTCTTTGTAGGTAGAAATATTGTGCCATAAAGCATCAAAGAAAACAGCACTTAGGGCAAAAATTCCTCCTGCAAGCCCACAAACAACAATTAATTTATCAATTTTTTTCTCACTGGTATGATTTTTTCTAAATAGTGTTAAAATGATGATGGTAAAGCATAAAACACCAATTGATACCATTAATCCAAATGTAGGGATTGTGATACCAAAGATATGTAATTCTGGTTTCATTTTAAACTCCTTTCTAAATGAATTGTTAATATTATAACACAAAATTTTCAAATGTAAACATAAAATGCAAGATATCTCAAGAAAAGCCTGAATACCTTTCTTGAAAAAATTTTTCAATTGTTGTATAATAATACCAAAAGTAGGTGATAGAGGATGATCGATAGTATTTTGCAAAATTTGACAAAAATCAAAAAAGATGTCATATATATTGATATATTAATGAACCATATTGTAAATTTGATGTTAAAAGAGAAATGGCAATTTACACGAAATACATATCATAACCTTGAAGAAAATGTAAATAAATATCAAAATGGTGATAAAACTTCAATTATTCAAAACTATATTATGAATGATTATGAAACTCTTCTTCAAATGATTTATGAATTCAAAGAAGACCTTTATCCAATTTTTGATTCCGCTCTTTTTCTTTTACTAGATTCATTTACTGAGGACGAATTAGAGAACTTGCAAAAAAGAACAAAGAAACTTTTTTCCACTTCTCCTCATTTTAGTGATTTGCAAGAAAGCTTACTTAAAGATGAGAGTCCAAAAACTAAAATTTTTTTAAATAATTTGATTCATTTGTTAAATCATCATGTATCAAGTCAAGATGTAAAATTCATTCCATTTGAAATGATGCATTCCTTAATCGCCTTAGAACAGTTTACAAAAGAGGATTATTTAAAAGCTTATCAAATTACTACGAAAGCCTTAAAGTATTTGCAAGATAAGACTGTAGTGAAAGAAGAATATTTACAAATGCGCCTAAACGTGTTTACTATGCTTGCGGGAGAAAAAGATGTTGAATAAAATTCTAAATAGTTTAAGGGAAATCTTAAATGAAAATGGTTATACTAATTTAGTTGTTAGTAGAACTTTAAATCAAGTAAATTGGAATGAACATGAAAAAAAGTTATATACAAAGATAGTGTATGGTGTAGTTGAAAATAAAATCTTATTAGACTATTATCTGCAACCACTTACTAAAGGGAAGAGAATTAAACCATTTGTTCGAAATGCTTTAAGAATAGGGGTGTATGGAATGGATAATTTAAATCTACCAAAGTATTATCTGGTAAATGAAGTTGTGGAATGTATCAAAAAGTTAGATTATAAAGCATCAACATTTGTCAATGCTCTTTTAAGAAAGTATCAACAACTGCCTAAAAGGAATTTTGATCATTTATCTAAAATAGAATCTTATAGTATCAAATATAGTCTTCCTCAAGAACTTACCAAAATGCTGTATCAACAATATCAAGATCGAATAGTTGATTTTTTCTTAAATGATGAGGAAATATACAATACCTACCGAATTAATCCATTAAAAACTACGATAGAAGATGTCAAGACAACGTTAGAAAAAGATAACATTTTGTATACTTTAGAAGATGATATGATTTTACAAACAAAAAGTAATCTCATTCATAGTAGTTTATTTCAACAAGGAAAGATCATTGCACAAGATAAATCTAGTATGATGGTTGGTAAAATCCTAAATCCTATTGAAAATGATGTGATTCTTGATGCTTGTAGTGCTCCGGGTTCTAAAGCAATGCAACTTGCGAGTATGATTGATAATAAAGGGATGATTATTGCAATGGATATTTATCCTCATAAAATTCAATTAATTGAGAATAATATTGCAAAAATGGGGGCAACTTGTGTAAAAACAATGCAAGCAGATGCGATGAATGTTCATTTTGATTTCCTTTTTGATAAAATTTTAATAGATGCCCCTTGCTCTGGGCTAGGTGTACTTAGACATAAACCAGATTTAAAATATCAAATGACGCTTGAGAAAATTGCCTCAATTAAAAAAACTCAAGAACAAATTTTGGAAAATATGAGCAAGTATGTAAAACCTAATGGTGTTTTAGTATATAGTACGTGTACTATCAATAAAGAGGAAAATGAGGATATGATTCAACAATTTTTATTTAAGCATCCATCATTTCAAAAAGAAAAAGAAATTCGTGTGTTTCCATCAAGCAAAGAGGATGGATTTTATATATGTAGATTACGAGGTTATTAAATGAAAAAAAATATCTATGATTATTCGTTAGAAGAGTTAAAAGCATATTTAACTGCGAAAGGGGAAAAACCTTTTAGAGCTAAACAAATCTTTGAATGGTTGTATCGCTTTCGAGTTGATCAGTTTCATTTGATGACGAATCTTGCTAAAACCACTATTGAGTTATTAAATAATGAGTTTGAAATAAAAGTATTAGAGTTAGTGACTAAACAAATATCAAATGATGGCACTATGAAATATTTGTTTAGATTAAGTGATGGGAAGTTAATTGAAACAGTTTTAATGCGACATCATTATGGTAATAGTATATGCGTTACTAGTGAGGTTGGCTGTAATATGGGATGTGCTTTTTGTGCTAGTGGGGAACTCAACAAAATAAGAAATCTTACAATTGGTGAAATGGTTTTACAAGTTTTAATGGTACAAAAAGATTTGGATTCTCATTTCCAAAGGGTATCGAATATTGTGGTAATGGGAATTGGTGAACCTTTTGATAATTATGATAATGTAATGGAATTTTTGCGCATTTTAAATTATCCTAATGGTTTTGAAATTGGTGCTCGTCATATCACAGTATCTACTTGTGGGATTGTACCCAAAATTAAAGAATTTGCTAATTTTGATTTACAAGTGAATTTAGCAATTAGTTTACATGCTCCAAATAATACGATTCGCAATCAAATGATGAAAATTAATAAACAATATCCTCTTGAACAAGTTATAGAAGCAGTAAAAGAATATATTGAAAAAACAAATAGAAGGGTTACGTTTGAATATATTTTACTATCTGAAATCAATGATGAAATCGGTCATGCTGAAGAGTTAGTTAAACTTATCAGAGGAATCAATTGCTATGTAAATTTAATACCATATAATGAAATAAGCACTAAACCATTTCAACAAACGTCTAAAAAGAAAGCAGATGCTTTTTTTGAAGTTTTACGAAAAAATGGTATCAATGCTACCGTTAGAATGGAACATGGTTCGGATATTATGGCTGCTTGTGGACAGTTAAGGGCTAAAAGATTAAAGGAAGAACGGAAATGATAGCAATAATCACTTGTTTAATTTCAGGAGAGTATACCCTTTATGATCAAAGTTCAAATAAGACTTTTGTTGCTAAGGCAAGAGGTATTTTCCGTAACCAAAAAACATCACCTAAAGTAGGTGATATAGTGGAATATACATCTGGCAATCCATATGCTACAATTGTTAAAATTTTACCAAGACATAGTGATTTTGTAAGACCACCAATTGCTAACATTGATCAAGCTTTTATTGTCACTAGTGTAAAAGAACCATCACTAAATTTAAATCTTTTAGATCGAATGATTTGTGTGTTTGAATTTCAAAATATTTTGCCTATTTTAGTTTTTTCTAAAATGGATTTATTAAACGATAACGAAAAAGAAGAAGTTTTCAAAAAGATGGATTATTATCAAACCATTGGTTATCCTATTATTAAAACAACAACAATAGACCCGCTAACTATTGACAAGATCAAACCTTATTTAAAAGATAAAACAAGTGTGATTACAGGTCAAAGTGGTGTTGGTAAAAGTAGTATTATCAATCTTATTGATGAAACCATTAAGATGGATACAGCTGAAATTTCTAAAGCTTTAAATAGAGGGAAACATACGACTAGATATACCAAACTTTTCTTTGTGGAAAATGGGTGGTTAGCAGATACTCCGGGATTTGGAATGGTAGAATTTTTCGATATGGATGAGGTTAGCCTTTCGCATAGTTTTATTGAATTTTTTCACTTTTCTGAATCTTGTAAATATAGTGGTTGTCTTCATCAAAATGAACCTTCTTGTAATGTGAAAAGAAAATTAGAAGAAGGATTGATATTAAAAAGTAGGTATGAGAATTACCAACAATTTATGAATGAAATTAAATCTCGCAGAAAGTGGTAAAAAAAATGAAAGTTGCACCATCAATTTTATCAGTATTCAATCAAAATTTAGATGAAATTTTATTTCAATTGGCAAAAGCCGATATCAAGTATTTGCATCTAGATGTAATGGATAATAAATTTGTTCCTAACTATACCTTTGATGAAACATTTGTTTATCAAATAAAACAAAAGACTTCTTTCATTTTAGATACTCATTTAATGATTGAAGAACCATTCAATCAAATTGATCGGTATATTAAAAGTGGCAGTGATTATTTATGTTTTCATATTGAGGCTACCAAAAATCCTCAAATGATAATTGATAAGATTAAAGAAGCTTCGTTAAAGGTAGGAATTGCCATTAAACCAAAGACGCCACTAGATGTTATTTTACCATATCTACCTTTTTTAGATTTAGTTTTGGTAATGAGCGTAGAGCCAGGTTTTGGAGGTCAAAAATTTATGGCAGAAGTTCTTTACAAAACGGAAGAATTAGCGAAAATAAGAAAAAAGTATGCATATCAATATTTAATTGAAATGGATGGAGGGATTAACAATGAAAATTTTCAACTTATTAAGAAAGCAGGATGTGATATCATTGTTGTGGGAAGCTATTTGTTTCAACAAGATAATTTATATACAACTATAAAGGAGTTAGAAGAATGAAAATCATTATTGTTGCTTCCTCTCCGGTTAAAACTTTTTATCAAAATTATCACTTAAATCCATCGGATTATTTTATTGGGATAGATGCAGGAAGTCTTGAATTGATCAAAAGAGGAATTAAACCAGATTTATCAATAGGTGATTTTGATAGTACTGAAGAACTAAACTATATTCAAGATCATTCATATGAAACAGTAGTTTTTTCACGTCAAAAAAATGAAACGGATTTAGAATTGGCTTTTCAATATTTAGAACAGTTGAAAGGTTCCCTCAATTTAGAAATTGATGTTTATGATGCAACTAGTGCTAGATTAGATCATGAATTTAATACCTATATGTTGATGGCCAAATATGATAAGTATAAGATTAGAATTATTGATGATGAGAATGAAGTTATATATATGAAAACCAATGATAGTTATGAAATTAAAAGACCTCATTGTAAATATTTTTCTTTGTTTGCAAAAGAAGAAACGGTTGTTTCAATAACGAATGCTTTGTATGAACTAGATCAAGTTCTGCTTAGTCCTAATGATACGTATGCGGTTAGTAACGAACCATTACATAATCATAAAAATCCAATTATTGAAGTAAAAAGAGGAGGCATTTATCTATTTAGTTTTTTTGCTAAAGAAAGCATAAATTGAATTGTTTTTTCATACAATGTATCACTAGGAGGGTATGTATGCACTTTCACATTATCAAACTACCAAAATTCATTTCTAAAATTATCGCCTTCTTTGTAAAACTTTTTTCAAAGAAAGAAAAATAGAATGAAAAAGATGATAAGATTTTCACGTCTTATCATCTTTTCAATTATATAAGTGAAAAACTTGCGATAAAAGAAGAAATTTAGTAAAATACATTTATAATAAAGAAAAGATGGTGGTGATGAAATGAAAGATTTTATGCCCAAAAAAAATCAACAAAAAAAATTAATAGAAAATGTTTTAGCTATTTCAGCTAAAGCACGTAAAGAAAAAGAAATGAATCCTAGTATCATCAATGCAACGGTTGGTTCATATTATGATGAAAGTGGGCAAATTAAGGTATTTCGTTGTGTCAAAGAGGCCTTTGAAAAGCCGGATTATAATAATTATTTATCATATAGTAGTGTAAAAGGTTCAAATGAATTTATTGAAGCAATAAAAGATTGGGTTTTGGGCTCTGATTATCAAGATAAATATACGAATTATTATTTGAATGCAATTGCAACTTGTGGTGGAACTGGCGCAATTGCATTGGCTTTTGCAACATATTTAGAAAAAAATGAAGGTGTGATGTTACCTAATATTATGTGGCCGGCTTATTTGCAAATTGCAACAAATTTAGAAATCAATCATCATGTATACAATTTATATAATGAAAATGGTAGGCTTGATCTTGCAAATATAAAGGAAGTAGCAAATAAGTTGCAAGTAAAATATGATAAACTATTTCTAGTTATAAATGATCCTTGTCACAATCCAACTGGTTTTGTAATGAATGATGAGGATTATTTAGGTTTGATTGCGTTATGCAATGCGTTGTCACAAAAAACAAAAATTATTTTATTATTAGATATCGCTTATCTAGATTATGGGAATGATATTGGTGCCAAAACGCGAGAGAATTTTCAATTATTAAAAAAACTTTCATCTAATGTGATGGTTCTATTTGCTTTTAGTGCATCTAAAACTTTTGGTATTTATGGACTTCGGTTAGGTGCTTTAATTCAAATGACTACGATTGAAAAAGAAGTGAGTTTATTTAATGAAGCTACTTCATATTTTGCAAGATCGATATGGTCGAATACTAGTCATTTGGGAATGGAAATTGTAACGAAAACCCTATCGGATAAAAAACAAAGGTTGGTTTTTGAGGAAGAAATTAGAGCAACTTCACAAAATTTAGAACAACGTTCAAAAAGATTTATTGAGGAATTAGAAAAATATACAGTACCATTTGCGCCATATCAAAATGGTTTCTTTGTACTCATTTTAGTTGATAATCCAATTTTTGAACAGAAAATTGAATCTCAAGGTGCCTATGGCTGTCATTTTGGTAACGGATACAGGATTGCTTTATCAAGTATTAGTTTAGAAGAAGCCCCAAGATTAGGAAGGATTATCGGTCAAGCCTATCAAAGTATTTTTAATAAAAAATAATAAAAAAATGATATTTTTCTAAAATATTAATATTTTTTGACAATATTCGACATGACTATGTTTTATAATAAAAGTACAAAGTATTTTATTACTTTGTACTTTTACTTTAGAAGGAAATAGTTGAATAGTATGAAAATTGTTAAAAAAATAGTTATTGTTATTTTACTTAATTTAGTTAGTTTTTACTATATTAGCAATGCTAAAAAGATTGCTGCTGAGCAAACAAACGATGAATTTATAGAAATTAGCATTTATAGTGAAATAGATATTTTTAATGTAGGTTTAGAATTGTATCAAGCTATTCCCAATGTTGAGGATGGTAAAATTGTTAGTTTTAAAGATAATTTTTATGAAAAAATAAATTTAGATAAGAATACAATTACAATTAAAAGACCTTCTGAATATTTTTATTTAAAAATTGATTTATCAACCCTTCCAATTGAATATGGTTTAGATAAAAGAAGTTATTTTATAGATAAAACGAAGGATAAAATTGAATTGCAAATGTTAGAAATTGATGAAATAATTCCAGAATATATAGAGAACAATGAAGTTGAAGTGTTATTTAAATCAGTGGATGACAGACAATTATTTGTAGAATATGAAACAGAGTTATTAAAAAATAATAGTGGATTTGATTTAGTAGTTACAATAAATAATAGTCAAGATTATATTTTTAATGATTTTATTACTAACATTAATGTTGATGAAGAGAATATAAATGATAATTTGATTAATTATTATAGTAATAGTAATTATTCTATTTTGGCACCAGAATTATCATATATGCCAGTAACCTATGAAGTTAGTAATAATGGTTTGTTTAAAGTATATTATGATCCATTTACAATGGAAAAAAATAATGTACAAAAAGTCATAGATGGAATTTTAGCTATTAATGAAAGTTTTTGTAGTACGGATGGATTTGGATTTTTACAACCTAAAAGTAATGATGATAATGAATATAATATATATTTAGAACATAAGGAGTATATGAATAATATATATGGTTGTACATATTTTAATATTGATAATACTCAAGTATATTCAAATATTGTTTTAAATTATGGATTATTAGATAAGACTTTAGGAGCTTCTACAGATGATGATTCATTTTTGTTAACTTTATCACATGAATATTTCCATGCTATTATTGATGAAAATAGTAATGGATTTAATGATTCTTTAGATAGAACAATCTTTCATGAATCATTTGCTTCTTTTGCTGGATTATATTATATGAATGAAATTAGTCTCAATAATAGTGATATTGATAGACATACTTGGCATAATTATTTAGCTAAAGTAGAATTATTTCATCAAACTACGCAATATTCATTAAATGACATGAGTATTGATGATTATAGAAAATACGCATTATTTTTATTACCATTATATATATATCAAAAATATGGAATTTCAGCAATAAAAGATATAATAAACGAGATAGACTATACAATTTCTATTTTAGATGCATTTAATATGGCGTTAGATAAATATGGAACAGATATGGACAATTTGTATTTAGATTTTTCAATATATAATTCTTTTTTACAAGATAAATATGACTTGTTACTAGATGGATATAAAGATTATTGGGAAAGAGAGGCTAATATACCAGCATACAGTTATGAGCCATATAGTTTTTTTCAACGACCAGGTCATTATTACAAAGAGTTAAGTTTACCATTTTATTCTAGTACATATAGACATTTTTACAATAGCGATTGTTCTAAATACAATGTATATATTACGATTGAATTTGACAATTCTAGTGATTTAGAAATTATTCAAGTATTAAAAAATATAGATAATGAAATTTCTAATAAATCAATTTCAATAGTAGGAAATATGATGACTATACCTTATTATGGATTTGGCTCAAATGAATGCAAAGAATTGGTCTTTCTTTTTGCAAATTGTAAAGAGGATGGTGAAGATGTCAATTTAAAGATGGATATCACATTTGATCATAGCACATTATCAATTGAAGAAGGAGAGATCATAGATGCTAAAGAACATTTGCATGAACCATATAACGAATGTTTATATGAATTTATACCTAATGAGAATAATTTCTATGAATTTCAATTTAATATTATTTATAATAATATTCAATCCAATACTCCATCTCAAGGAATTATTAAAATTTTAGATGAAAATAAAAATGTCATCAATAAGTTATCAATTGATAATTTTTCTACTCCAGCACGAAATGGCATTTATAGTAATAATGTAATTGCTCAATTAGAAATTGGGAAAAAATATTTTATAGATGTTCGATATACTCATGTATGTGATAATTTATATGTAAGTGTAAATAAAATTGAAAATGAAATTTCAATGCCTGTGAGTGATGAAATTACTTTATCTAATATATATAGCGGAAAATCAGATTTTTTATATGAAATAACGGATTTCAAAACTGGTCGTTATAAATATCAAGTTAACTTTTCAGATTTGAAAGCAGTTACAGATGTAATCTTTATCTTTGCTTCAATATATAAAGGTGAATTAACTATTCTTGAAAGTAAAAATATAAATATTAATGATACTGAATTTATTTTTGAAAGACCATTGGTTAGAGAATATGGACATAGGTATTATATAGGTTTTGTTTCTAATAGATATGATACAAAATTTGATCTTTCTATTAGTAGAATTATCAAGTCTACATTTAATCTTGTTACAGATTTAAATCAAAATGTTAATGTAGGAACTGAAGTAACGATGAACAGAGGTGATTATCAAGGAACTACAATAACAGAAGGTTATACTAGATTGATGTATATCAAAAATGGTATACCATCAAATTCTAGATTGGATTATTATTGGTATTCATTAGATGAAACCAAAGCACGAGTCAGCAATTATGGTACTGTTACAGCGTTAGAAACTGATGAAATTGTTCAAGTTAAAATTATGGCAGTTTATAGATATGAAATAACAAAAGTTAGCATATTTGAATTAACGATTTTACCAGATGAATCTACTGAAACCAAAATTGTATCGTTGACAACGGATAAAAGAGTTTCAGGAACACCTTATGGTACTGAAGTATCTGAAAATAATGGTGAGATTGGTGATGTACTGATACATAAAGGTTATACAAGACTTATTTGTTTTGAAGCAAACTCTCCAACAGATAGCATTCAAGATTTTGTTTGGACTTCTAGTGACGAAGAGATAGCGACTGTAAGTGCTTATGGCACTATTACGGCAAGAAATAAGTCTGGTGTTGTAACAATAACTGGTGTATATAAATATAATAATACATTTATTGCAACAATTATTATTTATGTGGTTTAAACGCCGAGAATAAAAATATATAAATTACATAAAATATTAAGGGGTGTATATATGTTTAAAAAAATTAGTTTTTTAATAATGTTAGTATTTGTAACTTTCATATCAAGCTGCACCGTATCTAAAGAGAATAATATTATACAAGGATTACAATTATCCAAAAAGAAAATAACTGATACTGAAGTAGAATTACCAGTGAAACCTGAAGATAAAAAAGATGCAAAAAAAGAATCATTATATGAAGATCCTTATTATCGTAGTTTAACAAGAGGACTGGCTTATTTTGAAATTATTCATATTGCATCAGATTATGTAGATATAATCACTGGCGAAGAGATTTATGTTGCCGAAGTATATTTGTTAGATTATTTTGATAAAGATATTTATGCATTGACTGATGATGGTTATGAGAATTATTTAAATTATCAAGATAGTTTTGAAAATCGCATTCAGTATTTAAAAGTTTTGTTGCCTAAAGATTTATTATCATTTTTTAGTGTAGGAGGCAAATATCTTTCAAATTTAAAGTTATCTAAGCAAATAGGTCTCAAATATGAAGAGGAAATTTTAAAATGTCGAGCATATGATTTATCTTATGAAATGACAATTGTTTTGCCTGTTGAAAATGATATTTTGAATTTGGGAAATTGCAATAGCGAGGATAAGACACTTGTAAGATGGGATCAATCCTTATTTGAATTGAACTATTGGTTAGAAGAAAATGAGCAATTAAAAAATAATCCAACGATAGATAATTTTATTTCTTGGGTTCATAAAATAGAAAATGCAAAAAAGGAATATCTTGCTAATTTAGATCATTTTGAATAAATAATAAGAAAAAAGAGTATAATTCTTAACAAATTATACTCTTTTGTTTTTCTTCAAATTTAAGCACGTTCAATTGAGCCATTCTTTAGACCAGTTCTTAAAGCACGAGTTGAAACATACACTCTTACTACTTTACCATTTTTATCTTTAATACGTACTTTTTGTAAATTTGGTTTCCAAGTACGACGAGTTGCTTGTAATGAGTGAGAACGATTATTTCCAGTTTTAGGTCCTAAACCTGTAACATAACATTTTGCCATAATTTGTTCCTCCTTAAATTGATACTTTTGATTCTTAACTATTATAGCAAAAAAAATCCTATTTTGCAACTAAATTACTATTTAAAAATCATTATTTTCTTTATAAAAGAAGAAATAATATATTATTTAAAAACATATAATGTATTGGCAAAATTTAACAATCGAAAAAAAGTGTTGAAAAAGAGGATTTTTAAATTTTATATTACTTGCAAAAAGATAAAAAATATGATAAAATAAACTAGCATATTTAAAATATACCTATATAAGGAGGAGTATTATGCAACATTTAAAAATCGATGGTGAGTTGTATAAACAACTAGTCATCAATGGTGCCGCTAATCTTTCTGCGAATTATAAGGCAGTTGATGCATTAAATGTTTTTCCTGTACCAGATGGCGATACAGGAACAAATATGCGTATGACAATCGAAGCCGGCGCAAATGAAATTAAGAATTTAGAAGAAAAATCTATATATGAAGTAGCTAAAAAATTATCACGTGGAATGTTAATGGGAGCACGTGGTAATTCAGGTGTGATTCTCTCCCAATTTTTTAGAGGAATTTATAAAGGACTTGCTGGATTCAAAGAAGTTACAGCTAAAGAATTTGGTAAGGCTTTCTTAAGTGGAGTGGATCAAGCTTATCATGCTGTTATGAAACCAGTTGAAGGAACCATTCTTACAGTTGCTAAAGACGCTTCTAAAAAAGCATATAAGTTAACTAAAAAAACGACATCTTTAGAAGATTTCTTTAAAATTCTTATCGATGAGGCACATGCATCACTTGGCAGAACACCAAGTTTATTACCAGTTTTACAAGAGGCTGGTGTTGTAGATTCTGGAGGGGCTGGATTTGTTTACATTTTAGAAGGGATGCATAAAGCATTAAATGGGGAAATCGTTGAAGTAAAAGATGAGTTTAATGTACAACAGTCTGTTATTAGTCAGGGAACTTTTAACGCTGATAGCGAACTAGAATATGGTTACTGTACGGAATTTATTCTTCAACTACAAAATAAAAAAGTAGACGTTAAAAAATTTGAGGTAAAAACAATTGTCGACTTTTTAGAAACATTAGGGGATAGTATTGTCGCGTTAAAAGATGAAGATATTATAAAAGTGCATGTCCATACGAAGACACCAGGCGAAGTTTTAAATCATTGTCAACAGTATGGTGAATATGTAACTTTAAAAATTGAAAATATGTCGGTACAACATAGTGAAGTAATGGTTAAAGACGATAACAAGAATAAATCACTTGAAGAATGTAATTGTCCACAATGTGTTGAGGCAAGAAAACAATCCGTTCGTAAAAAGTTTGCGATTGTTGCGGTAGCATCAGGCGAGGGATTAGTTGAAGTATTTAAAGAGATGGGTGTTGACTATATTGTTGAAGGTGGGCAGAGTATGAATCCTGCTGCAGAAGATTTTGTAAAAGGTTTTGATAGTTTGAATGCAGAAAATATTATCGTTTTTCCCAATAATTCAAATATTGTCTTAACGGCTGAACAAGCAGCAAAATATTATGATAAAGCTAAAATTCATGTTGCACCTAGTAAAACCCTTGCTCAAGGATATTCAGCTCTTACAATGCTTGACTTAAGTAGTGGTGATATAGAAGTTATTTTATCTGAAATTTCAGATGTGATTAGCAATGTTACGACTGGACTTGTCACTTACTCTATTAGAAATGCAGAAATTGAAGGCGTTCATATTAATGAAGGAGATTATATTGGCATTTGTAATGGTAAGATTGTTGTATCTGAAGATACAAAGTTAGATGCTATTAAAGGTATTTTATCAAGTGTTGATGTAAACGAAAAAGAAATTATTACAATAATTTATGGTAAAGATGTAAACAATGATGAATTAACTCATATTCAAGACTTTATTAAAGAAAATTATCCATCTCTTGAAATGGATGTTATATGTGGAAAACAAGAGGTATATAGTTATATTTTATCAGTTGAATAATGAAGGATGATAAAGTGGAGAAAACTCCACTTTTTCTAAAATTGGAGGAACAAGTATGCTTAATCATTATCTTTTGGCCGATGAAGATTATATTTTAGCACGGTATGTGAGTATTTTGAAAAAAAAGAAAATTCAAACAGTTGAAGATTTGTTGTTTGATTTTCCTATTAAATATGAAGATTATACAATCCATTCCATTCATGATGCTATTTTGGATGTTCCAACTATTTTAGAAGGAACTATTGTTTCAAAAGTTACTGTTAATTATTTAAAAAGTAAACTTTCAACGGTTGTTTTTCAATTAGATGTTGAGGGTAGAAAAATTAGATGTACTATTTTTAATCGAATATATTTAAAAGGTAAATTAAATTACGGTAGTGTCATTAGAGTACAAGGTAAATTTTATCAAAATATGAATAATTTTACGGTGAATAATTTGATGATATGTGATGAACTTGATCGCAATATTATTCCGATATATCATAACAAAGATATTGGAGAGGCAAAATATTTAGAAATTGTCAGTATGGTTTATAGAAGATACAAAGATAAAATTGAAGAAACATTGCCTCAGAAATTTCTTGATAAGTATCATTTTTCCTCTTTAAAAGAAACAATTTATACTCTACATTTATCAGAAAATTTAGATGAAATTCATCAAGCAATTCAAAGAGTGAAATATGAAGAATTATTAAAATATCAATTATCGATGAAATATTTACATTATATGCGAGAAAACGATCACAATTGTCCTATTATAAATTATGATAGTCAAGTATTAGAAAAATTAAAGACGTCTCTTCCATATGAGTTAACAGATGATCAAAAAAAAGTAATATCAGAAATTTTAAAAGATTTGAAAGCTCCTTATGCGATGAATCGTCTTTTACAAGGTGAAGTAGGTAGTGGAAAAACAATTGTAGCTATTATATCAATTATGGCAGTAGTATCAGGTGGATATCAAGCGGTATTAATGTGTCCAACAGAGATTTTATCTAAACAGCATTATCAGACCATTTCGCAAATCTTAAAGGATGATAAAGAAGTTAAGATTGGTCTTTTGACAGGTTCAACTCCTTTAAAACAAAGAAAAGAAATGATTGAAAAAATTGCTAGTGGTGATATACATATTATTATTGGAACTCATGCTTTATTTCAAAAAGATATAGACTATTATAAACTTGGTATTGTAATTGCGGATGAAGAACATCGCTTTGGTGTAAGACAAAGAGTGTTGATTAAAAATAAAGGTTTAGATGTCAATTATTTAAAAATGAGTGCAACTCCTATTCCAAGATCACTTGCTATTTCAGCTTATGGAGATACTGATATATCTATCATTCAAACAATGCCTAAAAATCGAAAAGAAGTTATCACAAGATATATTGATCATGATCATAAAAAAGAAGTGATAAATCATATGAAAGAAGAACTTCAACGAGGGCATCAAATTTATGTGGTTACTCCTTTAATTGAAGAATCGGATGTTCTAGATACTGCCAATGCTACAGAAATTTATCAAAATATGGTTAAATATTTTGATAAAATAGCAACAGTAGGATTAATTCATGGAAGGCTCAAAGCAGAAGAAAAAGAAGATATCATGCAAAAATTTTTGAATAATGAAATTCAAATATTAGTTGCGACTAGTGTGATTGAGGTTGGTGTAAATGTTGTGAATGCTACAACTATCGTTATTTTAGGGGCTGAGCGTTTTGGGGTAGCAACTCTTCACCAACTAAGAGGAAGGGTAATGCGAAGTGATAGTATTCCTTATTGTTTCTTTATTGCTAATAATCCAACTGATTTAAGTATTGAAAGACTAAAAATGGTAGAACAAAATACAGATGGATTTAAACTTGCTGAATATGACTTGATCAATCGAGGACCTGGAGAGTTTTTTGGCGAAAAACAATCAGGTGCTATGAACTTTAAATATGCATCATTAAAAGAAGATAATGATTTATTAGAACTTGCCAATTCTGATTCTGAAGAAATCATTAATGATCCATCAACCTTTGATAATGATGAATATAAAATATTATTTGATATTGCCAAAAAAAATTATCAAATGAAACAAACAAAACTAGATTAAAAATAGGTGTTTATAATGTTGAATAAAAAATTACTCAATGAAATTTTAGCTAAATATGATGTCAAAATTAAAAAGTACGATCATTTTATTTTAGCGATGTCTCATTCATCATATGCTAATGAGCATAATGTCAGTAGTAATGAAAGAATCGAATTTTTAGGTGATGCGGTACTAGGAATGCTAGTAGCCAGATATATTTATGAAAATTTTCCTTTTCTTCCCGAAGGAAAAATGAGCAAACTACGAGCAACATATGTATGTGAGAATGCAAATGCTAAATATGCGAAAGAGTTACAAATTGATAAGTTGTTACTACTAGGACGTGGTGAAGAGTTATCAGGTGGTAGACAAAAAGATGCGATTATTAATGATGCGTTTGAGTCATTTTTAGGAGCTTTGTATTTAACAAATGGATTAGATGATGTAAAAAAGGTTTTAGAAAAATTGGTTTTTCCTCATATTAAAGCAAACGATCAAATAGAATTTATAGATTACAAAAGTTTACTTCAAGAATATGTACAATCAGAAACTAGAGCCTCATTGGTATATAAGGATATTAAGAAGGAAGGAACAGCGAATTTACCAACCTTTACTATTTCGGTTATCCTTGAAGGCATTGTTCTTGGTACGGGAAAAGGCAGATCTAAAAAAGAAGCATCGCAAGCAGCTGCTAAAGATGCTCTGTCGAAAGTTGCGAAAAAATAGATTTTTTCTACAAAAGTATACAAAAAATGATGAAAAGACTTGCAAAAGGATAAATAATGTGTTATAATAGTAACGTGTATGGACTGTGCCCCCCCAAATATTACTATCCATACACACCGGAAGGCTGCCCCCCTATATCGGCCTTCCATTGCTACGCACTAAAAAGGAACTGATTATAAGTCAGTTCCTTTTATCATTTCTAAGTAAGTAAGGACTCCTTTTATTAAAATATCTTCATCTAAAGTAAAATTAGGACTGTGGAGATCACTAAATGGTTGATGCTTTTTTCTAACACCTAACCAGATTAGACAAATAGGAGCAATTTGATTATAATGAGAAAAATCTTCTCCAATCATTTCTGGTTGTTCTAAATAGTATGTATGATGAAAAATAGTTTTTGCGTATTGCATATATGTATTAGCAAGTTTTTCATGATTAAAAACAGGATCATAAGCATAATAAAAATTAAATTGAATATCAACCTCATTGAAAAGGGCTATTTCATTAACAATAGAAGTCATCTTTTCTTTTAATATATCGCGTTCTACATTGGTTAAAGAACGGGCAGTTCCTTTGATCATTAATTGGTTAGGAATCACATTATAGGCACCTTGTGATATAATAGAAGTTGTTGTAATCACTATGAAAGGATTTTTTTCTTTTAATTGTTGATATAAGTCTTCGAAAGCAAGAATAATATTAGCTGCTATCAGGTTAGGGTTTTTACCAAGATGAGGAGTTGAGGCATGGCAACCTTTCCCAGTAATCGTAAGATCAAAAAGATCAGGTGCGGCACAAGCTGCTCCTACTTTAATTCCAATTGAGTCACTGGTTAATTTGTTTGTTACATGGTATGCAAAAAAAGCATCAATATCATCAATAAGATGAGTTTCAATTATTTTTTTTGATCCTCCAGGAAGAGGACCTTCTTCTGCTGGTTGAAAGATAAAGGTGATATTATAATTGATCTCATTTAGATGTTCTCTTATTGCTTTGGCTAGTGTTAGAAGTATTGCCATATGAGCATCATGACCACACGCATGCATATATGAATTGGTACTTTTGTATGCAATTGTATTCAATTCTTGAATGGGAAGGGCATCCATATCGCTCCTAAAAGCAATTGTTTTTTCTTTGCCTAAATTTAGTTTGGCGACAACTGCAGCTTTGTTTAAAAGATAACAAGGACTGTAGCCAAGATTTTTCAGTTCATTGTAAATATAAGAAGCAGTTTGGTAGGTATCAAATCCAATTTCAGGATGCATATGAAAATAACGTCTTTGATGTATTAAGTATGTATTTAAATTTTTTTGGGTTTCCATTTTATCACCTTCTTCATTCATTATACCAAAAAAACTCTGTTTTAACAAATAAAATAGCAAAATGATGGATAAAAAAATAAAATCATAATATAATGGAAATAGATAAATAAAAAAGATTTTGAAAAGAAGAGTAATAAAATTTCTTTAGCAAAGAGAACTTTTGGTTGGTGAGAAAAAGTGTAAAGGGTTTTATGAACATGGTCTTGGAGTTGCGGTAATGATATGTAATTACTGACGTGAACGCACGTTATAGCGGAGAAATATGTTAGTATTTCGTAATGAGGCTTAGATAGTATTAATAGTAACATAATAATATATATTTAAGTAAATTAAGGTGGTACCACGATTTAATCGTCCTTATCAAAATTGATAGGGACGTTTTTTATTTATCTAAAAGGAGGTATCTATGATTGAATTTAAAAATGTTTGTAAAAAGTATGCAAATTTTAAAGCCTTAGATGAGATCAATCTTATCATTCCATCTTCAAGTATTTTTGGTATTGTAGGAAAAAGCGGAGCAGGTAAATCCACTTTACTTAGGACAATTAATCAATTAGAAAAGATTGATGGTGGTTCTATTATCGTTGATAATATGGATATTGCTACTTTAAACTTGAAGCAATTAAGAGAATTTCGAAAAAAAGTTGCAATGATTTTTCAACATTTTTCGTTAATGCAAACCCAAACAATTTATAAAAATATTGCTTTACCACTTGAATGTAATGGTTATAAAAAAAGTGAAATTCAAGCTAAAGTAGAAGAATTGGCATCCTTAGTCGGTCTTAGTGATAAGTTAAACGATAAACCTCGTAGTTTATCAGGAGGGCAGTGTCAAAGAGTAGCAATTGCTAGAGCACTTGCGCTCAATCCCAAAATTTTATTGTGTGATGAGGCCACTTCTGCTCTGGATCCTAAAACGACTCACGATATTTTAAAATTATTAAAACAGATTAAAGAAAGATATGATATTACCATTATAATGGTTACACATCAGATGGAAGTTATTAAAGAAGTTTGTGATGAGATTGCTATTTTGAATGATGGTAAGCTATTAGAGGTTGGTAAAACGGATGAATTATTTGTTAGTAATAATTCGTCTTTAAAAGAACTTACAAATGAAGAAGAAATTCTACCTAAAAGTGGTATCAATATTAAAATTTATTTTCCCAAAGAATCATCTAACCATACTTTAATTACAAAAATGGCAAGAGATTTGAATATTGATTTTTCTATTGTTTGGGGAAAGTTAGAGCGTTTTAAAGAAAACACGTTAGGTTCATTGATTATAAATATTGATGATAACAATGTAAAGAAACAACAAGTAATTGCATATTTACAAAATCAATCCATTTTATTTGATATTATAAAGGAGGTAGATGAAAATGCCTAAGATTACTTTACAAAAATATTTAGAAGAATATGTATTAAAGATTACTTTAGAAACACTTTATATGGTTGGGATTAGTGCTATCATTGCAACCATCATTGCTATCATTTTTGGAAGTGTTTTATATAACCTTAGAAAAAGTTCTAATAAAAGTTGTCAAGTTATTTATAAAATTTTAGATGTTTTAGTCAACCTTTTTCGAAGTCTTCCTTTTTTAATTTTAATTTTTTGGTTAATTCCTTTTACCAGATCAATAATGAAAGTTTTTACTGGTGTGTCTAAATTTACCGGTAATACAGCGGCTATTGTTCCACTTACAATTGCTGCTATTCCTTTTTTCACCAAGATTATTGAAAATGCTTTAGTGGAAGTAGATGAGGATGTAATTGAGGCTGCAATATCACTTGGTCTAAATAGATTTCAGATTATTACAAAAGTTGTTATTAAGGAAGCTCTTCCTGCTATTGTTTCGGGTATTACTCTTGGACTGATTACTTTAGTTGGTTATAGTGCAATGGCAGGAGCGGTTGGCGCTGGTGGGATTGGTAATTTTGCTATTATCTATGGTCAGCAAAATTATGATATGAATGCCATTATTTATTCGGTTGTTACTGCAATTCTTTTGGTTGAAGCGATTCAACTTATTGGCAATTGTATTTATAAATTAGTAAAATAGAAAGGATAAAAAGATGATGAAAAAATTATTTTGTTTATGTTTGTGTTTAGTTAGTTTTTTATGTGTGCTTTCTTCTTGTAAAAAAGATGAAAATATTATTATTGTTGGAACAATGTATCAACCAGGAGAACCTATTTTAAATTTTGTTAAAGACAAGTTTGAAGAAAAAGGGTATCAATTAAAAATTCAACTTTTTAATAATTTTAGTCTTCCCAATGATGCATTAGCAGAAAAATCAATTGATGCCAATTTATTTCAACATAAGCCTTTTTTAGATAATTATAATGAAGCTCAACATCAAGATTTGAAATCGGTTTTAGCATATTATGATTGTGTTTATGGCGGATATACTAAAAAACAAATTACAAGTGTTGAGGATATACCTAATGGTTCAAAGATAACAATTGCTTCTGATGCTTCTAATTTAAGTCGATGCTTATATATTTTGCAAGCAACAGGATTAATTACTTTAGAAGAAAATATTGAAACAGCAATGATTGAAAATATTGTCAGTAATCCTAAAAATTTACAGATTGTACCTGTTTCAGCTGAATTAATTGCCCAAACGCTAGATGATGAGGACACCTATTTAGGAATTGTTAATGCGACTTATGCGATTGCGGCAGGATTAACTGATAAACAACTTATTTGTCAAGAAGCTGATCCTCAACATAAAAATGCGAATATTTTAGCAGTTAGAAGTGAAGATGTGCATAAACAGTGGGTTAAAGACTTGATTGAGGTTTTAACTGATGAAGAAACAATCCAGTTTATTCAAGATACATTTAAAGGCACAATTGTTCCTTATTGTCAAAGAGTAGATAATTAAAATAGAAAAGGATAAAAGTAGTTTGGGATATAAGATGATAGGAAAGATAAATAAGAGGTAAATATGAGAAAAAAACAAACAATTGGTTCAATAATGTTATTGATGACATCAATTATTTGGGGTTGTGCTTTTGTTGCGCAAAAGGTTGGTATGGATTACATTGGCCCTTTTTCCTTTTGTGGATTTAGATTTTTATTTTCTGCTAGTTTTCTTATCATAATTACAATATGTCGCGATTTCATTTTTTATAAAAAATTATCTTTGTTTCAAATGGAAAAACTAAAACGAAAGAAAGTTTTTTTAGGAGGAATCCTTTGTGGAGTTTCACTTGCGATTGCTAGTGTTTTGCAACAATATTCAATGCAAGGAACAACAGCCGGTAAAGCAGGATTTATCACAGCCTTATATATTGTATTAGTACCAATTTTGGGAATGTTTATCAAAAAGAAAGTAAAAATAGTGGAATGGATCAGTGTTATCATTGCTCTTATCAGTTTAATTTTATTGTGCTTTCAAAAAGGAGAAGTAGGTGGAATTTTTTCTATTCATAGTTATGATTGGGGACTTTTAGCTTGTGCGGTATTCTTTAGTATACAAATTTTATTTATTGATTATTTTGCGAAAGACAATGATTGTCTTATGATGTCAACAATTCAATTTATTGTTTGTGCAATCATATCTTGTTTGTTAATGATTATTTTTGAAAAGCCACAAATTAATCAAGTAAAACATGCAATGATTCCCCTTTTATATGCAGGAATCGCATCCGGTGGAATTGCATATACTCTTCAATTTATTGGACAAAAGTATACAAGACCCATTGTGGCTTCTATTATAATGAGTTTAGAGTCAGTCGTATCGTTGCTTGCTGGGATGATATTGATCAATGAATCATTGACCTCAAGAGAGATGTGGGGTTGCGCGTTGATGTTTATGGCGATGATTATTTCCCAACTTCCTCTTCATAAATTTAACAAAAAAAGCAAAAATGAAGTATAAATCAAGTATTTAGTTGTAAATACTTGATTTTCTTTTTTTTAAAAAATATAATATTAAAAATAAAAATGCCTTTTTTGGTGTTATGTATAGTGTAAAGAGGAAGGAAATATATTTCTATGCTACAAATTACAGAAGAACTAGTCGAAAAATTGCGAAATAAAGATGAAGAAGCATTTCAAAAAATTTATAATGCTTATGTGAAACTTATCTATCATATTGCTTATTCGTATACTTACAATAAAGAAGATGCTGAAGACATCGTAAGTGAGGTTTTTATGAAGGTTATGCATTCCATTCATTCTTATCAAGAAAATGGCAAATTCAAAGAATGGATTAGTATGATTACAAGAAATGTATCTTTAAATTTTATAACCCGGGATAAAAATAAGGATATATTCAAAGATGACGAACGAATTCAAAGAGAGAAATGCAATCATTCTTCTAATAATGAGATGATAATGATGTTTGAGGAATTTCTTGATAAAGATACAACAAGTATTATGATATTAAGATTTATATATAATTATAAATTTAAAGATATTGCTGTAATTTTGAATATGACAATAGGTAAGGTTCAAGGTTTGTATTATGATGGACTAGATAAACTTAGAAAGGTGTATTAAAATGTCAAAATTAGAAAAGAAATTAAAAACAGATATGAGAAAAAAAATGCTAGATACAAATCCTAGCGATGAATTATATGAAAGGGTGAAAAAAGAATTGAATATGAAGGAAAAGCAAAAACAATATCTTGTAAATAAGCCTTATAAAAGATGGGTTCCGATTCTTGCTACTTCATTTTGTATTTTACTTGCTATTGTAATAGGAGTTATAGCCCTCAACAATAAAAAAGTAAATGCTAAAGAATACAATGCTATTGTGCAAGTAGATGTGAATCCAAGTATTCAGATGGTAGTAGATGAAGAAAATAAGGTTTTATCCATAACAGGATTAAATGATGAAGGTAAAATGATCATTTATGGTGAGGCAATCGTTGGTAAAAATTTAGATGAAGCTTTAGAAATTATTGTAAAGATTGAAACAGATTTAGGCTATCTTGTAGAAGGTAGTGATGATAATAAAGTAACCTTAACAATTAGTGCTAACACTGAAGAAATTACGAATAAAATAGAAGAATTCTCTCGAAATACTTTAAATAAGGTTTTAGAAGAAACAGGAGTTATAGCAACGATTGAAACAGCCAAAGGGTATGCAGAAGAGGAATTAAAACTTCTTGCAAAAGAGTTAGATCCAACTTTAACTGAAGAAGAAATCAATAATTTTAATTATAATGATTATGTTCATGTTGTTCAATTATATCATTTAGAAGTAGCAGATTTAGCAAGTGTTAAACTTGAGGAAATGTATAATGAATTTAAAAATTATCAAATTTCAATTACTGAAAAAGAAGCTGTTAAAAATGCGGTGAATCATTTAGATATAATATATCAAGGTTTGATTCATGCATATAATCTTGCTTATGATGCATTAAATAATGCCTATACAAGTATGCAAGATGGGTATTATAGTCAGTTTATTGACTCAACCTCAGAGTATCAAAAAGCTTGGTTAGAGTTAGCAGAATTAAAACAAGCATATCTTGATCAAAGAGTTGTAGTGGCTAATCTAACTGAAGAAGAAACAGATGAAAAGATATTTCAAGAAGTACAAAAACTTGAAAGTTTAAAAAGGGAATATGAGGCTAAACTTGCTATCTTAGAAAGCATTGAAAAGGCAAGCAGTACGGTATACGAGACATTAGTATTAGTTTTTGAAACTTCTCTTGAGACAATGAAAAAGATTGAAGAACAATTACCTGATTCTATTCAAACGATTACTTTTGAAGCGTTAATTGATACTGAAAATAAATTAAATGAATTTAAACAAGAGGTATGTGATACTTTTGAAGCTAAATATCAAGAAGCAATTGACAATGCAAAAGAAACATTACAAGCACGTAAAGAGGCATTAAGAGCTTCGCTTCACAATAATGATAGTCAGTCATACGAATAAAGGAGTATAGGGGTCTAAAGTTAACTATTTAAAAATAGATAGTTAACTTTTTTTGTTATAAAAAGGAAGATAAAATCAAAGGGTATGGTTAGGATTCCTTGTAAAAAGAAATACAATGAAAATGATGAAGGAAGTATAACATAATAATATGATAGATAGCAGTATTTAATGAAAGTTCAAAAGGGATTTGAGATGAAAAAAGATTGTACAATTTATGATTAAATTTTGAAAGTTACTTTTTGGATGATTGGCAATAAATTGAATAAAAATATGATAGAAAAGTTAAAAATGACAAATAATATAAAAGATAAAAACAATGTAAAGTAAATATTATGGTAAAATGATACTAGAAATAAGTATCATTTTTTAATTTAAATAATAAGTAATTTCATTCTTTTTGTGCTTTCTAGTTATGAATTTATGTATTCTATTTGATTTGCTATTGTAAAAAAACTTAAAAAATGTTAAAATATTTAAGTAATATGGATTACAATGCAAAATAAATTATGCAATGTAAAGAGGTAGATTATGACAAATACTAGTAGTGAACATACTAATATATCAAGTGTAGCAATTCATAAAATAGAAAATAATAGTCGAAAAAAAATAAAATTCATCCCACTTTTATTTGAAAGAGGATTACCAATCTTATTAATTATTCTTTTTACGATAAGACTTTTTAGTTATACGACTCAAATTGATCGATATATTGGTCTTGATTCATCGCCAATCTCTAAAGCAAAAACAATTTTGGCTCTAATAGCTATTTGGTTACAATATACGGGAGTGCTTATCACTATTTTAAGAGCTTTTTTCCATTTTAAAACAATAATTAATTTAGCAAGAATTATCACTTTACCAATTTATCTTTTAAATGTATTGATGTTACCATCCATAATGGTATTATTTGTTGGTCATAATAATATTAGTGTGTTAAAGGTGTGTTATCTTTTAGAAAGTATGTTAGGAATAATACTTAGTATATATTATATTCTTCATGATAGGAAGATGAAAACGAATGTTAAGGAAGTATTGATGACATTTGGCATTTTACTTCTAATGATGATTGCATCCCTACCATCCTATTTTGTCCAATTTGCTTTTGGGTATGGTAAAGATACGATTGTTGTCAAAGACATTAGTTTTTATCATCGTATATTGATATATATTGGTATTATCGTTCCCTTTATTTTATATTTTGCTTTAAGAAATAAAACCGAAGAAGTTATTCGTTTTTCTTTAATATATATATCGGTTGCTACAATGGTAGGCTTTATTGTAAATTATGATTATACTAATTTTTCTCAACCTTGGACATGGCCATTTCATTTGTGTAATACTGCAATGTTTATTATTCCGCTATGCTTAATTTTTAAATTTAAACGATTATTTTATTTTACATATTTTATTAATGTTTTTGGCGCTTTAATAGCAATGCTTATGCCAAACTATGACGATGGTACTAACATTTTAAGTATGAGAATTTTTAATTTTTGGTTTAATCATTGGATTGCTTTCTTTATGCCATTATTAATCGTTGCATTAAAACAATTTAAAAGGCCTAAAATTAAAGAATTTTATTGGTCAATGATTTGGTTTTTAGGATATTTTGTTCTAGCATTATTTTTAAATGTTTATTTTACTGCTAATGGTCATGAAACAGATTTTTTCTTTATCAATAGTAATTTTGTTGCTGATAAACTAGGAGAATGGGCCGAGAAACTATTTAATATTTCCGCAACTATTACCATTGGAAATAAGGTTTTAACCTTTCATCCTGTATATCAAATTCTTTTCTTTGCGACTTATGTTGCTTTAGGTCTTGCAATTTGGTTTGTATATGCAGAATTCTTTAGGATAGCAGATAGCCATTATGAACTCCATGTAAAATTAAAGAAAATTAAACAAGATGAAATTGCTAGAAAATCAGTACCTAGTAAAGTAAGAAAGGAAGAATTTATGAGGGAGCAACAAACAAGACTAGCTAAACTGCAATTGATTCATTTTTCTAAAAAATATGCTACAAGTAAAGTTTATGCGGTAGAAGATGCCAATTTAGAGGTAAATCAAGGTGAAATTTTTGGCTTTTTAGGACCAAATGGAGCAGGAAAATCAACAATTATTAAAAGTATTGTAGGAATACAACCAATCACAGAAGGGAATATTGAAATTTGTGGATATGATGTGAGTAAAAATTCTGTAGAAGCAAAATATAATATTGGCTATGTGCCAGATCATTATGCTTTGTATGAAAAATTAACAGGAAGGGAATATATTAATTATATTGCGGATATCTATGAGGTATCTCAAGAAGAAAGAAATACTCGTATCGAAAAATATATTAAAATTTTTGAACTGGAGGCATCAATTGATAGTAAAATTAGAACTTATTCGCATGGAATGAAACAAAAGATTACGATTATGTCTGCTCTTGTTCACAATCCTAAAGTTTGGATTTTAGACGAACCACTAACAGGGCTCGATCCAAATAGCATATATCAAGTAAAAGAGTGTATGAAGCAACATGCTGCTGAAGGAAATATTGTTTTCTTTAGTTCCCATTTAATTGATATTGTAGAAAAACTATGTGGTCGGATTGCTATTATTAAAAAAGGTCATATCAAATGTATAAAAAGTGTTGATGAAATAGAAGCATCAGGTATTTCATTAGAACAATTCTATTTAAATACAATTGAAAATGATGAGGATTAGTAGAATATGAAAGCCGTTATTCAAAATGAAATGACAGATGCTATGAAACATAAAACTAATAGTATGAAACAACTTAAAACGCTTGTTTTGATGCAACTTCGTGATAAATTAGATTTAAGCTTTGTTAAAGATCGCAAACAACTTTTAAGAGTAATTATTTTTGGTATTTTAAAATTTGCAATTGTTGCTGCTATTTCATATATTGTGTTATCTCTTTCTCTAACAATTGGACTTTTTTATAATAGTGAATTTCCTAGTGTAATGGTATTAATTTTAACAATTTCACTTGGACTATCTTTGATATCATGTACATTTGAGTTAACAAATAATTTATATTTTTCTGAGGATAATCGAGTTTTGATTACTTTACCAGTGGATACTAATAAAATTTTTGTTTCTAAAATTATTGTTTTTTACTTGTATGAATTGAAGAAAAGTTTAAATTTTTTGATGCCTTTAACGCTTTCTTGTGTATTGTTACTTGTCACTAAAGGTTTTTGTTCTTTATGGATGTTTTTGTGGATTTTTATCCCGCTTGTTTTCATCTTAATGTTACCTGTTTTAATTGGTTCATTATTGTCAATTCTTGTGATGTATATCAAAAGATTTTTGAAAAAAGTGCCAGTCCTTCAAGTACTATTGTTTATTAGTATTTTGATATTGGCTATTATAGGTATTGTTTATCTTATTGGATTAATACCAGAGAATATTGATTTAATCGCTCAGTGGCCTACTGTAAGTAGAAATATTAGAGAATTTCTGCTAATGATTGAAAGTAAACTATCAATAATGAGTCAGATGGTTAGTATTATCATTGGTAATTTTACCCATAAACAAGTTTATGCCCTAAATTTGATGACATTTGTTAAACTAGGTATTTTAATTGGTATTTGCTTTGTTTTAGTTATTTTAGTCTATTTCATTTCACGACCGATTTTCTTCGGAATGATGTCTAAAAACTTTGAAATTAAGAAACGAATTGGTGATGATAAACCCAATAAGAAACATAATAAATATTTGACCTTTATTGATAAAGAATTTAAAATTAATTTACGAACTATTAATATTTCGGTCAATTATTTAATGGTTTATATTATTGTACCTATTTTAATTTTATTTTTAAATGCAATGTATAAAGCTATGGATACAAGACAACTTGGTGATTTGTTAATTTATACATTCAATATATTATTGATTTGTTTGCCGTTATTAGCTTCTAATGCTTTAGTTGCAACCTATTATAGTCGTGAAGGTCGCGCGGGATATATGAAAAAAACCAAACCTATTTATGCGGCATATCCACTATTTACTAAATTGGTTTTTAATGTTATTTTTTCAATACCTACTGTTTTTGTTACTTGTGCAATTTTTGGTAGTTCGGTTTCCTTTAGTATTGGTGAAATTGTGATTTTGGGATTTGCTATTTTATTTTTACATTTAGGTCATATGATTTATAGTGCTAATCTCGATATAATGAATCCACAAAATGAACAATATGCAACAACAGGTGGAATCATTGATAATCCTAATGAAAATAAATCAACGATTTTAGCCTTTATTCTTTCAGCCGCCTATGCTATAATTGCTTATAAATTGTTATCTGAGGCAAGTTTAGGTAGTGAGGTAGGTAGCGTAATGTTAGGACTTCTCAAATTGATGGTAATTAGTATAGCCTTTTTTGGATCTACGCTTTTAATGTTTATAAAACGTATTAAGGCTTTCTATTATGAAATCCAGGGGTGATGAAATGAAAAAATCAGTTATTATAACAATTATTGTGATTTATGTATTAGCTATTGTAGTGGTTGGTTTTATTGGTTTAAAAATGAAGGTATATGATGAACAAAAATATGTTGAAAAGATTGAATGTATTTCTGATGGATATAAAGATTATGATCCAAATACAGAAACAGGACTTGCTAAAATTCATGCTGGATATATTGGATATATTAAAAAAGATTATAAAAGTGGTTTAAAAGTAGAAATTAAATGTCGTATTACTCCAGATAATGCTACTCATAAAAAATTGGAGTATATTTATGATGAAAATTCAACAATTTATAAATTAACGACAAACAGTGATGGTACTGCAACCATAGAATTTTTAAAAGGAGGAGTAGCTACTATTATAATTAGATCAACCGATAGTAAACAAACTCAAATCAAAATAGAAGTAAGTGCGTTTGATTGGAGTATTCTTGGCTAATTATTTTTAAAGAAAGGAAAGAAAAAAATGAAAAAGAAATTAACTTTATTTTTAGTTGTTTTTACATTATTATTTTCGCTTGCAGCATGTTCCGATAAAATCACAGTTCAATTTGATACTGATGGTGGTAGTGTAGTAAGTGATATTGAGGTTAAAGTAGGAGAAAAATTAGTCCTACCTAAAGATCCTGTAAAAGAGGGGTATGTTTTTAAAGGATGGTTATTAGATGGAAAGCCTTTTGATGAAACTATGCAACTTGAAAAAAATATTACTTTAAAGGCTAATTGGGAAAAAGAAAATCCTGAAAAATATTATGTAACTTTTATTGTTGATGATAGTGAATATAAAAAAGAGGAATATTTAGAAAATTCTCTTATCACTAAACCAACCAATCCTGTAAAGGAAAATTATGAATTTAAGGGATGGTTTTTAGGTGATACCTTGTTTGATTTTGAAAATACAAAAATAACTTCTAATCTTACACTAGTTGCTAAATTCGAAGAAAAACAAAGTGAAGAAAGAATTATTGTATATGCAGTAAATCAGCCTGAGGATATTTTATTATTCAATACAAATCGAAAAGAAAAAGAAAATAAGAAAACTGAATTTTTTGATCTAACGCAAAATTATGTTGTTGGTGATGACAATGGCTGGAGTATTAAACCGGCATGCACATTTTATAAAGTAAATACGATAACTGGCACTCAAGAAGAAGTTGTTGTTAGTGAATGGGAATATGATATAAAAGTATATCTGTTAAATGGAGATACTTATGAATTGCTTTTAGAAAATTCAGAATTGATTGATAGGATTGATATAAAAAATTGTATAATTGATTTTGCGACAAGTGCAGTTGGGAATGCTTTTAAAGTAGAAGTTGTTCCAACAGGTCTGACAAATAAGCAATTGGAAAATGTGGAAGACTATACGATTTCTTTTGAATTTGAAGTAGTTGAAGGTTATAATGTGTATAATGCGAAAGAACTTGGTTATATGGATAATAGAACAAATGGAGCAGAGGCTGATGCTTGGAATGCTTTTAAAGAGGCAAATAATTTAGCTAGTGATTATTTTCCAACGAATTTAATTTTTCACAAAAATATTGATATAACAGTAAATGATGTTCCAGGTTACTTCTTCTATACAGCTGAAGAATTAAACAAATCAGATTCAGATTACAATCGAGCACTTGGTTCAATGAAAGATTTTGTGAATATGTATATGAGAAACCTTGGAGATGGTCAAACATTTAATATCTTAGGGAATTACTATAAATTATCAGCTGAAACTTTAAGAGAAGTAGTCAGAGATGAGGGACAAATTACTCCTGAGGGAGAAGCAATCAGTCATGCAAGTTTATTTAAAATTGAGGGTTCTGAAACAGGAAGTTCTTCAATTCAGAATTTAAATATGATTGGTAATGCACCAAGAGTTGAAAATAATATTAAAGCTGGAGGACAAATTCTTATTAAAGTAGAAGGGCCTGCTTTTACAGCATATAATAATCTTGCGGCATGTTTCTTTATCACATACTTTCCAAATTATACTTTTACTGAATTTGTAATGGATAAGTGTAAGGCCTATGATTCATTTAATAGTTTTGTTTATAACTGGGGTTCTGATAAAGTAACAATCAAGGATTGTGAGATGATTGGTGCAGGTGGTCCGGTTATTGTTCAAGATCATGTAAGACCTTTAGAAGCTGATGGTGGTAAAGTTGCACATACAAAAATTATTAATTCTAAACTTGAATCATATGTTGTTGGTACAGAAGGTTGGTTTACAATAGTAAAAGCCAGTGCAATTGTACCTCAAATTAAAGCTTTAGATGCTTTGTTTACACCATTTAATAAATCTTTCTTAAAAGCAAATTCTGATAATACTTTAACTTATATGAATTTAATTTGTATAAATAAATCAGGAAGTGCTGAAGGAATTACAGCAGAAAAGATCAAAGGAAGTTTAAAAATTGATGATGTTGCAAATTTCGATTTTGGTGCTAGTGATCCTTATCTTGCGGCTCTTCTTGATCAAACATTTAAAAATGGTGCACCCGCTTTTCAATCAAGTGCAGGTGGTTATGGATATACAAATGGTCAAGGTTTATTCGATTTGACTAATACACAAATTGTAGATCCAAGTCATACAATTTATCAAGGTGATTATTTATGCTTATATTATAATGGTATGGCTATCACTCTTGGTTATAATGATGCAGGTGAAATTTATAATTTAGAGGCATAATTAAAATAAAAGGTTCTTCAAATGAACTTGTCTAGTTGAATCAAACTAGTTCATTTAGAAGAACTTTTTTATTTGATAAAATAAATGATGTGTACTAAAATTTAGTAGATTAATATAAATTTATACTAAAATGTGCTATAATAATAGTATAAAGATAAATAGGCTTTGGTATAATTCCTATAGGATTGCATATATCAATAGGTATTGAATATGAGAAAAGTCTAAACAAGATAGAGAGATTACAATTCATCAGCTTAAAGTAATAGATGATTAATATGAGTCATAGAAGTTATCTTAGGGCTCTATCTGTCTATGCAACTTTTAGAATTGAAACTATTAAATATAAAATATTACGCAACATACATATATAAAATTTTATTTGATAAACTAATTTTATAGTCAAATATTGGTTGATATTATCAATTTTACCTCCATTGTTTTAAAAAAATATTTGAATTATAATGTTTATGTAAATTAATTTACATAGTGAATGGCCAATCACATAAGATTATAAAGGAGATTAAATATTATGAATATAGGAACTAAAATAAAAGAGTTAAGAAATCATAATAAAATAACACAAGAAGACTTAGCTAAAACATTATGCATTTCTACACAAGCCGTGAGTAAGTGGGAAAATGGAGGATCACCAGATTTAGAATTAATACCTGCTATTGCAAAATATTTCAAAGTTTCAACTGATTATTTATTTGATATTGAAGATTATGAACTAACTAATATTGAAAATAAATTATTTAAATATATAACAAGTTTTAACTTAAATGAAAGAATACAACAAGTTTATAGATTAGGTTTTATTATGTCTATTGCAACTCGTGGGGAAGAAATAATAGATTTAGATAAATTTAAAGAAGAAATTACAAATGATGATCTATTTTCTACTGTAGTAAGTGAAGATGGAATCATTATTACTTCTTTAGCACAAAACAATAAAGTATTTACTGTCATTCCAAAAGATAATAAATCAAATTATTTAAAAATGTTAGAAAGCAAAGAAAAACAAATGTTATTTTGTAAATATTTAAGTGATAATATATTTTATGATTCATTAGTTTTCTTGTATAGTAGAAGCAGAACTAGTGGTAGTTTTACTGAAAAATTATTGTGTGATAATTTAAATGTTACATTAGAAGAAGCAAAAGATATTCTAGAGAAGATGAAAGAATTTAAGATTGTAAGTTGTACAATGACGCCAATTGATGATACAGAGGTGAAATTATATTCAGTATTACAAAATCCTCATATTGTAAGCTTGATTCAATTACTAGATATGGTTTCAAATAGACCTAATAATTATTGTCATTATTATGGAGGTCCAACTAATTATTTTGAAAAGAAATAAATATATTATAAACATTTTGGTGCTAGAAAACGGCACCTTTTTCAATTTGTGGACCGATTGTAGAGCCAGTAGCAGTTCTTTAAATACAAAACGAACACAAACTAGAGTTTCAACCTTTTTGATGCTGTTGGCGATTTTTAAAGAACATGATAAAAATTAAGACATATTAAAGTTTCAACTTATAAAAAATACTATTAAATATACCTTTGCGACACGCAACCAACATTGAATGTCACTTTTATCTCAAAGAATTTAGACCAAAATTATAGAAAATAACCAAAAAATATAGCCTTTTTAATTGATTTAATAGGATTTTAAAGCAAAAAGGGGTATAATATATTTGTCTATAAAAGATGACTTTTATATTGTTTAAAGGGGCTTACGGGTACCACTTTCTGATGAACAAACAAAAAAGTTAGTTAGACATATCAAAATTAAACGGACAAATAGATAAATAGGAAAGGCGTGATAATATTATGAATAAAAGAAAAATTATTGCCGTACTTGGAATTATAAGTATATTAATTGGTTTTTTTCTTGCTGCATATTACAATTTGATTTTAATAAACCATGAAGGTCCAATGGATTTATGGGCTATACTATTATTATGCATTCCAGTGGGTGTACTTATTTTATTTATTATTTTAGAGTTATTATTTCCAACAGATTCTTTTATTAGAGATAATAAAAGAATAGATGTAATATCATTCGTCTTTATAATACTGTTTTTCCAATTATTCTTGTTTTAGCTCTATTTTCTGCTCAAAGATATAATGTTAAAAAGAGACTAAAATTTCTAAAACAATATGGGTTTAAAGTTGAAGTAAATAAAAATTTATACACTTATAAATTAGATAATATTTATATTTTTATTAATCAAGATGATAATTATAAAATTAGTAATGATAATGGTAAAACATATATTAATATTCATGAATGCAATATAGGCGAAGAATTTGATAAATATAGAATAAAAGATGCATTAATTAGGTATCAATGCGCTCATTTTGTAGATAAACAAAGAGGAGATGCACCTGATACTTTAGAATTTGTGATAATCTTTTTAAAAAAGAATATTGACGAAATAATAAAATATAAAAATAAATAGTAATGTTAGTCCAGAATATAATACTAATCCTTTCATCAATTTAGGGAGAATTATTACATTTTATCGGAATAAATGGCAAATATCGGCAATTTAAATAACAAAATTTAATAACAATATTGCTTGTTTATTTTGCCGATATATGATATAATATTACAAGGTGATAAAAATGAAATACTTATCTACAACTGAAATAGCAACTTTATGGGGAATTTCTGAAAGAAGTGTAAGGGATTATTGTAATAAAGGAAGAGTTATTGGTGCAATCTTAGAAGGTAAAACTTGGAGAATACCAAAAGATGCTACAATGCCAAAAAGACAAAAAAGAACATCTAATAAATCAAGAACTTTATTAGATATGTTAAAAGAAGAGAAAGATAGTAAATTAAAAGGTGGAATATATCACAAACTTCAAATTGAAATGACATATAATTCAAATCATATTGAAGGAAGTAAACTTACTCACGATCAAACAAGATTGATTTTTGAAACCAAAACAATCGGCATTCATGATGAAGCTATTAAAGTAGATGATATTATTGAAACAACTAATCATTTTAGATGTATTGATTTAGCAATTACATCAGCTAAAACGAAATTAACAGAATCATTAATTAAACAGTTTCATTACACTTTAAAAAATAATACAAGTGATCAAGAAAAAACTTGGTTTAGAGTTGGTGATTATAAACTACTTGTTAATGAAGTTGGAGGACTTGATACATGTCCACCTGAAAAGGTAAAAGAAAGATTAGTTACACTTTTAAATGATTACAATTCAAAGAATAATATTACTATTTATGATATTATAGAATTTCATTATGAGTTTGAAAGAATCCACCCTTTTCAAGATGGTAATGGTAGAGTTGGTAGACTAATTATTTTAAAAGAATGCTTAAAACATAATATAGTTCCATTTATTATTACAGAACAAATTAAAAATTTCTATTATCGTGGTTTAAAAAATTATAAATATGAAAAAGGCTATTTAAATGATACTTGTTTGTCAGGGCAGGATATTGTTAAGTCATATTTAGATTATTTTAAAATAGAATATAAATAATACTAAAGCGAGTGATTGACTCGCTTTTTATATGACAAAGGAAAAATGCGATTTACAACTTCCGAAAAAAGGATGAAAAGGACGTTTGGTCCACGCAACCAACGTTGGATGTTGAATTTGTCCATTTGAATTTAGGGTTAAAATAGGACAATTTAATGGAAAAAGTAGCATATTTTAATGGATTTGTGTTAAAATATGAGATTTTTACGTATTATTGATGTATTTAGCAAATCGCTGTTTGTCATCCGGACGACAGGTGTTGAACGTTCAATTTTAATAGGTATGAATAAAAAGTATAGATTATTGTACGAGAATAATTAATTGTAAATAATTTCTATTAGGTGTATAATATCACTATAGTGTTGGTACGATATATCAAAACAATGAGGAGAAAGTAATAAAACATGAAAGATAAGATATTATTAGAATTAAATATTGATGAAAACAATAAAATGGTATTTATGAAAAAACATAACTCTAATGAATTACATAATGATACTTATATAGTATTTAAAACTCCAAAAAATAATTATTTATTAGCTGATAATTCATTTACAGATGAAGTTGGATATTCAATATATTATAGAATGTTTAATATTCGTTGCTTCTGTTCTGTTCAAGAGTATATAAAATTATATGAAGAAAGTTTAAATGAACAGAAAAACGGAAAATTTAATAATGATTTTGATGATTCATATTTATTTGTTTGTACATCTGTACAAGAAATCAAACACGATAATTATTTTTTAACAATGAATTTAGTAAAAATTTCTAATGAGTTTCTATTAATATTTGTAGAGGGTGATTTTGAAAAATGCAAGATCAATATTTTAAAATCATTTAAAATATCAAATGAATTACTTAATAATTGGAAGGAAAACATTATTTCGATTTTTGAAAAAGAATTGTTTGAAGAATTTACTTGGAATAAAAACTTCGAAGATGAAGAAACATTAAAACAAGAATTTAATAAATTTTTAAAGACCTTTAGGTGAAACCAAATATAGTAATAGAATAATTTCTTGTTTAGTAAATATTATTACAAAAAATCAGACTAAAATTATAAAAATATTGAAAAGTAATTAATTTATTACATATAATATTTATGATTTAATATTCTATATTGTTGACAAAAAACAATTTAAATGTTAAAATACTACTGAAAGTTTTAACGCGAATGTAAATAGTTTAAGGAGTAAAATGATATGATTAAAAGAGACTGGTATTTAGATAAACTTATAAAAAGAGCTTGGGATGGAAATGTTAAAGTAATTACAGGTATCAGGCGATGTGGTAAATCAGTTTTATTATTTGATATATATAAATCATACTTACTTGCAGAAGGTGTTAAACAAGAAAACATTATTGAAATAAAATTAGATAAAATGGAATTCATCTCTTTTAGAAATCCTTTTATACTATATAAAGAAATAAATAAAATCATTAATAAAAATCCTTTAGATAAATACTATTTATTCATTGATGAAGTACAAATGGCAATAGAAAAAAAAGATAGAAAAAGCGGTGTGATTGCAAATATTTATGATATTTTAAATGGGTTTAAAGATAATAAAAATATAGATGTGTATGTTACTGGAAGTAATTCAAAGATGCTATCAAAGGATATTTCAACCGAATTTAGAGGTAGATCTAGTCAAATTCATGTATTTCCTTTATCTTTTTCTGAGTATTACAATTATATTGGCGGCGATGTAAATGAAGCATTAAATGATTATATGGTACTAGGCGGAATGCCAGGAGCAGTTCATGAAAAAACTGTTGAAGATAAAAAGAATTATTTAGTAAATTTATTTAATGAAATTTATATAAAAGATATTCTAGAAAGAAATAGAATTCAACGAGTTGATATTTTAAATGATATTTTAGATTATTTATCTTCACAAATTTCATCACTTACGAATAATAATCGTATTGCAAATTCTATCTCCACTTTAAAAAAAGAAAAAGTTACATTTGAGATGGTTTCTAAATATGTTAATCATACAATTGATTCATTCATTATAAATATGGCAAGAAGATATGATGTGAAAGGGAAGAGTTATTTTGAATATCCAAATAAGTATTATTACATTGATAATGGATTAAGAAATGCAAGATTAAACTTTAGACAAAATGACCCAGGTCATTTAATGGAAAACATATTATATAATGAATTAATTAGAAGAGGATGTAATGTTGATGTTGGTGCTGTACCATTAAGAACACATGACTCATCTGATTATGTTGAAATAGATTTTGTTGTAAATAAGCTAGATTTTAAAGTTTATATCCAATCTGCATTTAGAATGGATAATGAAGAAAAAATAACAAGTGAAATTAAACCATTAACTATTACTGGAGATTCATTTAAAAAAGTAATTATTAGAAATGATATTCTTTCTAGTTATTATGATGAACAAGGAATACTTCATTGTAAATTTACAGATTTTTTATTAGACAAAATAAATATTCTAGATTAATTTATAGCTACTCTTATGAGTGGCTTTTTTTAATTAATAAGGACAAATTTATCTTTCAACGTTATGGACTTTATTGCCATGGGACGAACGTTGTATGTTGAATTTGTCTATAATGATACAATCTAATAAAAACATTTATAAAACAAATCGCTTGCTGAATAAGATTTAATAATATTTATAATTGTTTATAAATTAATTTAAAATGGTATCATTTTTTATAATAGTTATATAATATTATAAATTAGTCTAATGTGAATAATCTTATGCAAATTTGAATTATAAAATGTTTACTTAAAATTAAAAATATTGCTCACTTAAATAATAAAATATTGCTCAGTTAAATCTGTAAATATTGCTCACTTAGCTTGACTGAATTATAAGATTATGATATACTATAGAAAAGTAAAGGAGTTAATTATGAGTATATTAACTGATAAATCCAAATACAAAAAAAGAATAATTGATAAAACAATTGAAGATTATTTAAAAGTAAGTGGAGCTATTTGTGTCGAAGGCCCGAAATGGTGTGGTAAGACATGGGCATCTGCGTTTCATTCAAATAGTGAGTTTCTAGTCGGAGATCCAGCTAATAATTTTAATAATAGAAAAATTGCTGAATTAAATCCAGCCTTAATCTTACAAGGTGATGCTCCTAGATTAATTGATGAATGGCAAGAAGTACCATCTATTTGGGATGCAACAAGAGCAGAAGTTGATAAGCGTCACGAAAAAGGACAATTAATATTAACAGGTTCATCTACACCAAAGAAAAAAGGTATCATGCATAGTGGAAGTGGAAGAATTATTAAAATTAGAATGAACACAATGTCATTATATGAGTCAGATGATTCAACAGGAAATATTAGTTTATTTGACTTATGCAATGGTGTTTTTGAAGATCAGCTATTAGAAGAAGTTTCATTAGAAAAACTTGCTAATTTAATTGTTCGCGGTGGATGGCCTGAAAATATAAGTGCACCAGATAATCTTCTTCATTTAATGCCAAGAGCATATATGGATAATATAATAGAAGAAGATTTACAAAAAGTTGATGATGAAATAGAGTATGATGCTCATAAAGTGAAATTATTATTAAAATCTCTAGCGAGAAATGAATCTACGACAGTTTCAGCATCAGCATTATTAAAGGATATTATAGAACAAGATCATGAATCGATGAGTAGAAATACTATTGCTAAGTATTTAGAAGTGCTTGGTCGCATGTTTTTATTCAACAATCAACTACCATTCTCACCTAATATTCGTTCATCGTTAAGAGTAAAACAATCTGAAAAAAGACATTTTGCAGATCCAGCAATGGCTTGTGCATTATTGAATCTAACAAAAGATAAACTAATAGGTGATTTAAATACATTTGGTTTTCTATTCGAGGCTTTAGTCGAAAGAGACTTGTCTATTTATGCTCAGTCTTTTGGTGGTAAACTATTCCATTATCAAGACTACAAAAATAATGAGATTGATGCAGTAATAGAATTAGAAACTGGTGATTGGTGTGCTTTTGAAATTAAAATGGGTGCTAAAAAAATAGATGAAGGTGCAGACAATTTAATTAAAGTTTGTAATGATATAGTATCTAACGGTGGGAAAGCTCCTAAAGTTATGTGTGTAATATGTGGATTATCTAATGCTGCATATAAAAGAAATGACGGAGTTTATGTTGTTCCAATAACTGCACTTAAAAATTAAAAGGACAAATATTATGAAAATTGTTTATAAAAATGTAGATTCATCTTCTTTATCAATACTTGATCAATGGATTATTGATAAAAACTCTGATATTGTAAAATATGCTATGTTTGATTATTCATTTACAAGTTATGAAAAAATATTAAAAGAAAATAAAATTGATGGAGAATCATATATTACAAAAATAGTATATGTAGATAATATATTATTAGGTTATTTAGCTTTATGTTATTTTCAATGAAACGGTAAAAATGTAATAAGTATTAACCCTATTGTTATAAATCCAAAGTACCATAATAATGGTTATGGTAAATTAATTTTAAATGATTTGATAAAGAATAATAAAAAAATTATTAATATTGATGTAGATATATTCAATGCAACTATATCTATTACTAATATTTCTTCAATTAAACTTTTTGAGAGTTTAAATTTTACTAAAAAAGGAAATGTTAATGATGGTTTTCAAGATTATTGTTTAGAAAAATGAATAAATATATTTTAATATCTACTAAAAAAACTATATATACAGAAAAGCTTGGTTACGATATCTTAATGTAATCAAGCTTTTTAATATTGCTGGAGTTATATTGATTTTATAAGATATAAATCTAATTATGGACAAATTTATCTTTCAACGTCATAGACTTTTTTGCCATGCAACTATCAAAAAACAACCTTATTTAGACTTTATTGCCATGGGACGAACGTTGTATGTTGAATTTGTCTATTAGAAAATAGGGCTGTAATAGGCAATTATAATGGAAAAAGTACGCTATTTTATTGTATTTGTGTTAAAACTTGACTTTTCATGGTATAATTAGAGATATAAGAAAATTACTGACTTTCAGTCATACGATAGGGATTGAACGTTCAATTTTAATAGGTATGAGTGAATGTGTAATTGATGTTCTTCTATAAGAATTATTAATTGTATATAATTTATATTTTATGTATAATGATATTGTAGCATTAGAATGAAATATCAAAATAAAAGGAGCAAGTAGTAAAAAATGAATGATAAGATATTAATAGAATTAAATATAGACGCTAATAATAAGATTGTAATTATAAAAAAACATAATTCTTCTGAAATACATAATGATTCTTATATATTATTTTCTGCTCTTGTAAATAATTATTTATTAGCTGATAATTCTTTTATAGATGAATGTGGATATTCAATATATTATAGAATTTTTAATATTCGTAGTTTTTATTCTATTTAAGAATATGTAGAATTATATCAGAAATGTTTAAAGGAAAAAAAGAACGGAAAATTTAATAATAATTTTGAAGATGAAGAAAATTTTAGGTGTAACCACATGTAATTATAGAATAAATACTAGTTTAGTAAATAGTATTACAATAAATTTGTGTAAAAAATAAAAAAGATAGAAATTTAATTGATTTATTACATATAATATTTATGAAATTTGTCTAAACTATTGGCAAAAAATATTTCAAATGTTAAAATACTACTGAAAGTTTTAACGCAAATGACTAAAGTTTAAGGAGTAATATTAATATGATTGAAAGAAATTGGTATTTAAATAAACTCATAAAAAGAGCTTGGGATGGTAATATTAAAGTAATTACTGGTATTAGACGTTGTGGAAAATCAGTTTTGCTATTTGATATATAAAACATACTTACTTGAAAATGGTGTAAAAGAAGAAAATATAATTGAAATAAAATTAGATAAAATGGAATTCATTACTTTTCGAAATCCGTTTATGCTATATAAAGAAATAACTAAAACAATTAATAAAACCCCATTAGATAAATATTATTTATTTATTGATGAAGTTCAAATGGCAATCGAAAAAAAAGATAGAAAAAGCGGTGTTACTGCAACTATCTATGATATTTTAAATCAATTTAAAGATAATAAAAATATTGATGTTTATGTAACTGGCAGCAATTCAAAAATGTTATCAAAAGATATTTCAACTGAGTTTAGAGGAAGATCTAGCCAAATTCATGTCTTTCCCTTATCTTTTTCTGAATATTATAATTACATTGGTGGAGATATAAATGAAGCATTAAATAATTATATGATATTAGGAGGAATGCCTGGTATTGTACATGAAAAAACTGCTGAAGATAAAAAAAGTTATTTAGAAAATTTATTTAATGAAATATATATAAAAGATATTGTAGAAAGAAATAGGATTCAAAGGCCTGACATTTTAAATGATATCTTAGACTATTTATCTTCACAAATTTCATCGCTTACTACTAATAATAGAATAGCTAATTCAATATCAACTTTAAAAAAGGAAAAAGTTACATTTGAAATGGTTTCTAAATATGTCAGTCATACAATTGATTCATTCATTATTAATATGGCTAGAAGATATGATGTGAAAGGAAAAAGTTATTTTGAATATCCTAATAAGTATTATTACATTGATAATGGGTTAAGAAATGCTAGATTAAACTTTAGACAAAATGATCCTGGCCATTTAATGGAAAATATATTATATAATGAACTAATTAGAAGAGGATATAATGTTGATGTTGGAGCAATTCCATTAAGAACACATGATTCATCAGATTATGTTGAAATAGATTTTATTGTAAATAAACTTGATTTTAAGGTTTATATTCAATCTGCATTTAGAATGGATAATGATGAAAAAATAGTATCAGAAATTAGACCATTAACAATTACAGGTGATTCATTTAAAAAGGTAATTATTAGAAATGATATTTTAACCAGTTATTATGATGAGCAAGGAATTCTTCATTGTAAATTTACAGATTTTTTATTAGACAAAATAAATGTTTTAGATTAACGCTAAAAGCTGCTCTGATGAGTGGCTTTTTTATAGACAAATTTTTCTTTCAACGTCATAGACTTTATTGCCATAGAATGAACGTTGTATGTTGAATTTGTCTCGCCTAAAATCAACTATATTTAACGATATTTTAATGAGAAATTATTAAAAAACTGCTAAAACCTGTAAAAGCATAAGAAAAACATCAAAAATACTAGAAATTGGACAAAAGACTTTTTTAACGTACAAGGATGGGGTTGTACGTATGAAAGTATATTGTGTACAACAAAAACATTTAAATATATTTAAAACACTTGACAAATTTAATATTTTAGTCTAAAATGGAGTTATATTCCAAAAAGGTCGTGAATTAATGTATATTAGTAGAGTGATTGAAAATACTATAAAAAATTTTTCAAATGAATTTTCTGTTATTGTTGTTACAGGTGCTAGACAAGTTGGTAAATCTACATTGCTTCAAATGATTAAAGAAGATGATATGAATTATGTTACTTTAGATGATTTAGATGCAAGAACATTGGCAAAAGCAGATCCAAAATATTTTTTAGAACAATATGGATATCCTTTAATTATTGATGAAATACAATATGCTCCAAATTTATTACCATATATAAAAATAATAGTAGATGAATATCGTTTAAAATCTTTAAAAAATAATACTAAACAAAAAGCTTTGTTCTGGTTAACTGGTTCTCAACAATTTAGATTAATGAAAGATGTAAGTGAATCATTAGCAGGTAGAATTGGGGTTTTAAATTTATACTCATTATCTAATAGTGAAATAAATAAAAGCAATGTTGGTCTATTTAGTCCTAAATTAGATGTTCTTAAAGAAAAACAAAAAAATAGTATTGAAAAGAAAGGTAATGTATTTGAAAGAATATTTAATGGTGGTATGCCAACTGTTGTAAGTAATATAGCAGAAAGAAATAATTATTTTTCTTCTTATGTTAATACATATATTGAACGAGATGTAAGAGAATTATTAAATGTTGGAAAAACATTAGAGTTTTATAATTTTATGCAATATATAGCTGTTAGAACTGCCCAAGAATTAAATTATGCTAATATCGCAAAAGAAATAGGAGTAGATTCGAAAACAATTAAAAGTTGGATTAGTATATTAGAAGCATCTGGTATAATATATTTATTACAACCATATTATTCTAATGTTTCAAATAGAATCATTAAGGCTCCTAAATTATATTTTATGGATACTGGATTATGTAGTTATTTAGCAAAATATCCAAATCCTGAAACCTTAGAAGTTGGAGCATTATCTGGAGCAATTTTTGAAACATTTGTTGTGAGTGAAATTATCAAAAACTTTTCAAATTATGGAATAGATCCAAAAATTAATTTGTATTACTATCGTGACAAAGATCAAAAAGAAGTTGATTTAGTTTATGTAGAAGGAAATACTTTATATCCAATAGAAATAAAAAAAGGTATAAGTCCAAATAATCTAGATAAAAACTTTAGTGTCTTAAAGAAATACAGTGATGATGTTAGACCAGGTATTGTTATTTGTTTAACGCAAAAACTACAACCAATAAACAAAGATTGTTGGTTATGCCCAGTTAATTTAATATAATATATTGTTTATTAAATGCTAAATTGAAGGTAGAATAGTTTAAAGATTTATTGTTGAATCATCAAATTATAGTTGCAGGTAAATATAAAGTTTGATTGTAACCGGTCGATATTGAACGATAAAGTGTAGTAATCATGGTTACTGCACTTTTTTATATGTGTTTTTGTTTTATATATCTAATGTTGAATATTTCATTTGTCACTGTTAATATTTGACAGAATAGCCATATTTTCATAAAAAAATTATTTAGATTTAGCTCAATTTTGAAGAAAACTAAGCTTAGGAATCAAAAATGTAAAATCATGTTTTTATTGCGTGTAAGGGTAGTTGTATTCACCAAAGTATTATACACCAAATAAAAATATGTAATTATCACTTTGCTGGATTCTTTAATATTTTAGTATATTGTTTGTTGTAGCAAAGGAGAACGTGCTATGGATAAAGAACAAACAAGAAAACAAAGATTAAAAATAATAGATGAATTACCAGATTTAAGATTAATATTTGAGTTAAGAAACAATTTAATAGTTATTTATCTTAATCCCATAGATTCAGATAAGTATATTTCAACATTAAAATTACTACTTGAAATAGAAAAAGTAATATGGGATAAGATAGATGAAATAGAAAGAAGTGGAGATACTGTTAATTGATGGTATTTCTTTTTTATAAAAATATAAGAAAAAAGTCAAATTAAACATATAAAAAGAGAGTTTTGTTGAAAAATATAGTTATAAAGAGTATAATATAATTAAATAATACTATGGAGATTTTTTGTTATGCTGAGTAATACTTTTAAAACAGAAATAGAAAATTATTCTTTTACTAAACAAGGAATAAATTCAATAAAAGATTGTGGAGATAAGGGAGAGGATTGGCCTGTTGTTTATATTCTTTCAGGAGATAAGGAAGCATATGTTGGAGAAACACAAAGTGCTTTTCAAAGAATGACTCAACATTTGGCAAATCCTAAAAGAAAACAATTAACAAAAATATCTTTAATGTTAAGTGATTCATTTAATAAATCAGCAATATTAGATATTGAAAATATGTTGATTACTCATATGCATGCCGATGGGAAATTTATTTTACAAAACTCAAATGGTGGACAATCTAAATCACATAATTATTATCAAAGATCATTGTATAAAGCTTTATTTGAAGATTTATGGATAAAGTTACAAAATCATAACTTAGTTAATCATAGCTTATTTGAAGTGGAAAATTCTGATATATTCAAGTTTTCACCATATAAAGAATTAACTAGTGAACAATATAAAGTGGTTGAAGAATTATTGGATTGCTATGTTCACGCCATGAAAAGTGAAAATCAAATTAAAGTAGTTGTTGATGGTGGAGCTGGAACAGGAAAATCTTTAATAGCTGTTTATTTTGTAAATATGATTGCAAATATATTAAATAATAACTATGATTGTTCTGACACTGATGAATTACTTGACGATGAAAGTTTATTTAGTAAAGCACAACTAATAAAAGATATTAAGACGTATGGTAATGATAAAATTGCTTTTGTAATTGCAGTTCCCGCATTTAAAGATTCAGTAAAAAGGATATTTAATTCTATTAAAGAGTTAAAACATATAGATGTTATTTCACCATCTGAAGCATCGCGCGGAGATTATGATGTTTTAATTGTTGATGAAGCACATCGTTTAAAAAGAAGAAATAAATTAACAAACTACGGAACACATGACCACGTTAATAGGACTTTAGGTTTGCCTCTTGATGCTACTGAGTTAGATTGGTTAAAATTAAAAGCTAATAAAATGCTAATATTATTTTATGATAGTACACAAAGTGTGAAAGAATCAGATGTAAAAAAAGAAGATTTTGATTTGCTTCTTAATGAAGAAAATGTAATGCATAGATATTTGACTGCTCAATTAAGAGTAAAAGGTGGAAACGAATATATAGATTTTATTCATAACTTATTTACTAGTAATCCAACATCGTATTTTATGGATAGCGAATATGACTTTAAAGTATATGATGATTGTCATCAAATGTTCGAGGATATTAAAGATAAAGATAAACAATATAATGGATTATGTAGAGTAATTAGTGGATTATCGTTCTATTGGAGAAAAAAAGCAAGAGACAAAAAGTCAACAAAATACAAACAAGATTTTGATTTTGAAATTGACGGATATAAGTATAATTGGAACGAAGATTTTAATGCTGGAGATTTTATTTCTAAAAAAGAAAATATTGATAAAGTTGGATGTATTTATACAGTACAAGGACATGACTTAAATTATGCTGGCGTTATATTTGGTGAAGATATTTCATATAATCCTGTTACAAAACAAATCGAATATAATATTGATAAATTTATTGATACTAATTCAATATCAAAAGATAAATTGAAGACTATTAAAAATATAACAAATGCATATTTAGTTTTATTAACTAGAGGTGTTTATGGTACCTACGTTTATGCTGTAGATAAGAATTTAAGAGATTATATAAAATCTTTTATAAGAAATTAAATGGAGATATTGTATGGATTTTGAAAACTATAAAAATGAAGTACTTAAAATATGTAGAGAAATATATGATAATGCTTCTGCTCCAGAAGGACAAAAAGAATTATATGAGAAGTATCCACATTTATTTGTATTTTGTTGCGTTATGGATAGCCAACTTGATGCAGATAAAGTTTGGAGAATTCCACTTATTATTGCAGAAGAATTAGGCGGAAAAGAATTCTATAGATTTTTAGAAAAAGATAAAGAATGGTACATTAACTTCTTTAATGAAAAGAAACTACATCGTTTTAATATGGTAATGGCACAGGCGTTTTATAGTGCTGTTCAAGACATTCATAATAAATGGAGCGACGATGCTAGTAATATGTGGAAAGGTAAACAATCAAGTGCTCAAGTAATTTATAATTTTTATCAATTCAAACGAGTTGGTATTAAAATAGCTACAATGGCAGCAAACATACTTTCTAGAGAATATGGTGTAGAACTTGGCGATTATTCAGCAATTGATATTTCACCAGATGTACATGTAAAAAGAGCAATGTATAGATTAGGTTTTTTACCTTATAAAGAAGATATAGTACTATCAGAAATAGATCCTACAATGGTGGTATATAGAGCAAAAAGTTTAAATCCTAGTTTTCCAGGATTAATGGATTTAGCATTCTATCAAATAGGTAGTGATGGTATTTGCCAAAATAAAAAATGTAATTCAGATATTTGCCCATTTGGTAAAATATGTATTAAACAAGGAATAGATTAAAGAGTATAATTAAGAAATGCTATAGAGCATTTCTTTTTTTTTATAAAAATGTACAAAAAAAGTCGCATAATGATTGATTAAAGGAAGATTTGTTGAAAGAAATATAAAAAAGTAGTATAATAGTAATAAGAATATAAAAAGGTGGTAAATAGCATGATTGATAACAAAAGAGAATTAGAACGCGAAGAACTTTATAAATCTATATGGAAAATAGCAGAGGAACTAAGAGGTTCAGTAGATGGATGGGATTTCAAATCATATGTTATTGGTATGATGTTCTATCGTTATATTTCAGAAAATATTACTGCCTATATTAATAAAGGAGAACACGAAGATGGTAATACTTCTTTTGATTACGCAGATTTAACTGATGAAGTTGCAGAAGAAGCAAGAAAAGGCTTAGTAGAAGAAAAAGGTTTCTTTATTCTACCTTCTGAACTTTTCTGCAATGTTAGAAAAAATGCTAAAAATGATAAGAATCTAAATGAAACATTAGAAAAAGTATTTAGACACATTGAAGAATCAGCTAAAGGTTCAGTAAGTGAATCAGACTTTACTGGACTATTTGATGACATTGATGTTAACAGTAATAAACTTGGTTCAACAGTTGAAAAGAAAAATGAAAAACTAGTTGAAATCCTAAATGCTATTGGTGAAATGAAATTAGGAAACTACAAAGATAATTCAATTGATGCATTTGGTGATGCTTATGAATTCTTAATGGGAATGTATGCATCTAATGCAGGTAAATCAGGTGGAGAATATTATACCCCACAAGAAGTATCAGAATTATTAACAAGACTTGCAACAGTTGGAAAAACTGAAGTTAATAAAGTATATGACCCAGCATGCGGTTCAGGTTCACTACTTTTAAAAGCAATTAAGGTATTGGGTAAAGATAATATTAAACAAGGATTCTATGGGCAAGAAAAAAATATTACTACATATAACTTATGTAGAATTAATATGTTCTTACATGATGTTGATTTTGATAAATTTAATATTGCATGTGATGATACATTAACTAATCCACAACACTGGGATGATGAACCATTTGATGTAATTGTGTCTAATCCTCCATATTCAATTAAATGGAAAGGTGATGATGATGTTCTATTAATTAATGATGAACGTTTCTCACCTGTAGGAGTATTAGCACCAAAATCAAAAGCAGACTTAGCATTTGTTATGCATATGATTTCATGGCTATCAACAAATGGTACAGCTGCTATTGTTTGTTTTCCAGGCATTATGTATCGCGGTGGAGCAGAACAAAAGATTAGAGAATATTTAGTTAATAATAACTTTGTAGATTGTATTATTCAATTACCAGATAACTTATTCTTTGGTACATCAATTGCAACATGTATTATGGTATTAAAGAAATCAAAGAAAGATACAGGAATCCTATTTATTGATGCAAGTAAAGAATTCTTAAAAGTAGCAAACAATAATAAACTTACTGATAATAATATTTTTAATATTGTAAATATGTTTACAAACAAAGAAGATATTGAACATGTTTGTAGACTAGTATCTTATGAAGAAGTAAAAGAAAACAAATACAATTTATCAGTGTCGACTTATGTAGCAAAAGAAGATACAAGAGAAATAATAGATATTAAGGAATTAAACTCTAAAATCAATGAAATTGTTAAACGTGAAAATGAATTAAGATTAGCAATTGACAAAATCATTGAAGAAATTGAGGGGTAGTTTATGAGTAAATTAGAAGAATTAATTCAAGAACTATGTCCTAATGGAGTGAATTATTATGCTTTAAAAGATATGACTACCTATTTGAAAGGTATGACAGGTGTTTCAAATAAGTGGAAAGAGACAGGTAATTGTAGATTTATTGAATATATGAATGTGTTTAAGAATATATCGGTTGATGTTACTAAATTTGCTTATGCCACGGTCAACAATCTAAATCAAACAGTCCTAAAAAAGGGCGATTTGTTATTTACAAGTGCATCAGAAACAATTAACGAATGTGCTTTATCATCAGTTATTGAAAGTGATATTGATAATGGTATATTTTTGGATGATCATTTATTTGGCTTGAGAATAATAGATGATTTTGCTGATAAGGTAGATGTTTCTTTTTTAAAGCATTTGTTCAGGGGTAATGAATTTAGAAGAAAAGTAAATAAAACTGTTAGAGGCGCCACAAGATTTTATATATCAAAAGATGATTTTTTAAAAATAAGTATTCCCGTACCTCCTTTGGAGGTGCAAAGGGAAATTGTACAAATACTGGACAAATTCACTTTGCTTACAGCAGAGCTTACAGCAGAGCTTACAGCAAGAAAACAACAATATGAACATTATAGGGATAGTTTATTATCGTTTAATAGTGAAATAAAAAATCTTCCATTAAATGATATTATGATTTCAATCAAAGATGGTTCTCATAATCCACCAAAAGATGCTGGCTATGCTACTAATTTACCAATGATTAGTGCACAAAATATAAATAATGGGATTATTGATTTTACTAATGTTAGATTCTTAACTGACTCAGATTTTACTCTTGAACATAAACGAACAAATATTCAAAGGAATGATGTATTGTTGACGATAGTTGGCGCTGTAGGTAGAGTAGCAGTTGTTAATACTGATAAAAAATTTACATGTCAACGAAGTGTTTGTATTTTGAAACCAAATTGCGAGTTAATAGATTCAGAATATTTAAAATTTATTTTAGAATCAAGTAATATTCAGAATTACTTTATTAATAATGCTAATGGTGCTGCACAAAAAGGTATATATTTAAATCAAATTAAAAATATAATGATACCAGTTCCTTCGCTTGAAATTCAAAAAAGACTGGTTAAAGTTCTTAATAACTTTGATAAAATTTGTTCAGATTTAGGTATTGGGCTACCTGCAGAAATAGAAGCAAGACAACAACAATATGAATATTATAGGTCAAAACTCTTGACAATGGTTGCCGAAGTCGTAAACTTTAAAGCAAGCAAGCAAGCAAGCAAGCAAGCAAGCAAGCAAGCAAGCAAGCTAGATAGCAAGCTAGATAGGGACTTTATTGCAATTTTACAATATGTATTTGGATATGTTGAATTACCTATTGAATATATAAGTGATAGTATTTGTTCAGGTGGAACACCTAATACTGGAAATAGTAATTATTATGGTGGTAATATACCTTGGTTAAGAACTCAAGAAGTTGATTTTTGTGAAATATCAGATACTTCTATGAAAATTACTGAAGAAGGCTTAAACAATTCATCAGCAAAATGGGTCAAAGAAAATAGTGTAATAGTAGCAATGTATGGAGCGACTGTTGGTAAAGTTGCTTATACATCCATACCTGTAACAACAAATCAAGCATGTTGTAATATTACACCTAATGAAAAGTTAGTGAATTTTAAATATTTATATTATTATTTAGCTAATAAATATGAATACATAAAATCATTAGGTCAAGGTTCACAAACAAATATTAATGCACAAGTTGTAAAAGATTTAATTGTTTCCCTTCCATCGTTAGAAGAACAAAAAATAATTGTAAATATTCTAGAAAAATTTAATTTATATTGTAATGATACAACCGATGGATTACAAGCGGAAATAGAACTAAGACAAAAACAATACGAATATTATAGAAATAAATTATTAAAATTTTAAAGTAAGATAAGGAGGCTTTAAGTATGGCATATTTTAATATTATAGCTGAGACAAGTGAAAATACTGTAGTAACTGAATATAAACCATTGCCAAAGAAATCAGATGCTTACCAAAGTGAAGCAGAACTTGAAAAAGAGTTTATAAGATTATTACAAGAACAAAGTTATGAATACTTAAGCATTCACGAAGAAAAAGAACTAGTTGCAAATTTAAGAATACAATTAGAAAAATTAAATAATATTAAGTTTACTGATGATGAATGGAAAAGATTCTTTTTAGAAAACATATCTAATCCTAACTTAAAGATAGAAGATAAGACTAGAGTTATTCAAGAAGATTACATAAAAGCCTTTAGACGTGAAGATGGTGTAATTAAAAACATCTATTTGATTGATAAAGATAATATTCATAAGAATTCTCTTCAAGTTATTAATCAATATATTGTAAATGATGGAAACCACGATAATAGATATGATGTTACTATTTTGGTAAATGGTCTTCCATTAGTACATGTTGAATTAAAAAGAAGAGGAGTTCCTATTAAAGAAGCATTCAACCAGATTAATAGATATCAAAGAGATAGTTTTTGGGCAGGATGTGGATTGTATGAATATGTTCAAATCTTTGTTATTTCCAATGGTACTAACACTAAATACTATTCCAACACTACTAGATTTAATCACATTAAAGATTCAAATAGTAAAACTAATAAAGAAAAAACATCAAACAGTTTTGAATTTACATCATTTTGGGCAGATGCTAATAATAAGATAATTCCGGACTTAGTAGACTTTACAAGAACATTCTTTTCAAAGCATACATTATTAAGTATATTAACTAAATATTGTATTTTTACAGTTGAGAATATGTTACTTGTTATGAGACCATATCAAATAGTTGCCACTGAAAGAATAATTAATAGAATTCAAATTTCTACTAATTATAAGAAGATGGGTGGAGTTGAAGCTGGTGGTTATATTTGGCATACAACTGGTAGTGGTAAAACTTTAACATCATTCAAGACTGCAAGAATTGCATCTAAACTAGATTATATTGATAAAGTATTATTTGTTGTTGATAGAAAAGATTTAGACTATCAAACAATGCGAGAATATGATAGGTTTGAAAAAGGATCAGCCAATAGTAATAAATCCACATTAGTACTTACTAAGCAATTAGAAAACAAAGATAATAAGATTATTGTTACTACAATCCAAAAGTTATCAACATTCATTAAACAAAATAAAACACATGATGTTTATAACAAACACATTATAATTATATTTGATGAATGCCATCGTTCTCAATTTGGTCAAATGCATTTAGATATAACTAAGAAATTTAAGAACTACCATATCTTTGGATTTACTGGAACACCTATATTTGCAGTAAACTCAGGTAGTGGAAAGATAATGACTTTAAAAACTACTGAACAAGCATTTGGTGACCAACTTCATACTTATACAATTGTAGATGCAATTAATGATAAGAATGTATTACCATTTAGAGTTGATTACATTAAAACAATTGATAAAGATGATAACATTGATGATGAAGAAGTTTGGGATATTGATAGAGAAAAAGTATATCAAGACCCAAGAAGAATTAAGCTTGTTGCAAATTATATTTTAGATCATTTCAACCAAAAGACTTATCGAAATGAAAAAAGCTACTCATATCGAGTAGTAGATAACGTAGTTGATGTTGTTGCTAGTAAGAGCAAAGTTGAAGAAAAGAAAAATAAAAAGCATGTTAGTGGATTTAACTCAATATTTGCTGTTGCTTCAATTGATATGGCTAAACTATATTATGCAGAATTTAAGAAGCTATTTAAGGAAAATCCTTCACGTAGTTTAAAAGTAGCTTTAATATATTCTTATGGTGCAAATGAAGAAGAAACAGATGGAATTCTAGATGAAGAAAATTCAGAAAATACAACTAATCTAGATAAATCATCAAGAGACTTTTTAGAAGATGCAATCAAAGATTATAATGAAATGTTTGGAACAACTTATGATACATCAAGTGACAAATTTGAAAACTATTATAAAGATGTATCACTAAGAATGAAGAATAAAGAGATTGATATGCTAATTGTTGTTAATATGTTCCTAACAGGATTTGATGCAACAACACTTAACACACTTTGGGTAGATAAAAACTTAAAGATGCATGGATTAATTCAAGCATACTCAAGAACAAATAGAATTCTAAATTCAATTAAAACATTTGGTAATATTGTTTGTTTTAGAAATTTACAAAAACGTACTGATGATGCAATATCTTTATTTGGAGATAAATATGCTTCAGGTATTGTTTTAATAAAAGGATTTAAAGAATATTACTTTGGATACAAAGATGATAAAGGCGAAATGCATCCAGGATATATGCAAATGGTTGGTGATTTATGTGGTAAGTTCCCACTTGATGAACCAGACATTATTGGAGAAAAAGCTAAAAAAGAATTTATATCTTTATTTGGAGCTATCCTTAGAATGCGTAATTTATTATCATCGTTTGATGAATTCCAAGGTAAAGAAATATTATCAGATTTTGACTTCCAAAATTATTCGGGAAGATATTTAGATATTAGAGATGAAATACTTAACAAAGTAAAGAATGATGTTGAGACAATTAACGATGACGTTGTGTTTGAAATTGAACTATTAAAACAAATTGAAATTAATATAGATTATATTTTAATGTTAGTTCAAAAATATCATGATAGCCATTGTCAAGATAAAGAAATGCTTATTAAGATTCAAAATGCAATTGATTCAAGTCCAGAACTAAGAAGTAAGAAAGCATTAATTGAAAACTTTGTTGAAGGTATTAATGATATTGATGATGTAATGATTGAGTGGAGAACTTATGTTGCAGAACAAAGAGAAAATGAACTTAAATCAATTATTGAATCAGAAAAATTAAAAGAAGAAGAAACTAGAAAATTTATTGCTGAATCGTTTAAGAATGGATTTGTAAAAACAACAGGTACTGATATAGCAAGAATATTACCTCCAACAGGAAGATTTGGTGGTGGTAATAGAGATGCAAAAAAACAAACTGTTATTCAAAAAATATTATCATTCTTTGAAAGATTCTTTGGTATAGGATAAAAGGTGATATTATGAACGAAATAGGATATATTTATATTTTAACAAATAAATCATTTAAGGATAATTGTATTAAGATTGGTTATTCTGTAGATGTTGAAAGAAGAGTCAAAGATTTAAGTGGAAGTGGATTGCCATATGATTATGAAATATATTGTACATATGAAATTCCAGCATCACCTAAAGCAGATAAAGCACTTCATAAATTAATTCAAATGTTAAATCCTCAATTACGTATTACACCTAATAGAGAATTCTTTGATATAGCTCCAGAAGATGCATATAAACTGTTTGAACAAATGGCTATTATTCATAATAGATTAGATAAACTTAAATGCTATGCAGATCAACAGATCGATGAGGATGAGTCTCATAAAAAAGGAGAAGTATTTTCATTTACTAAATGTCAAATACCAATTGATAGTGAAATAGTTTATATAGAAGATGAAAACATTAAAGCAAGGGTTGTTGATGATAGAAAAATAGAATATCAAGGTGAAATCATGTACATGACAACTTTAGTAAAAAGACTGATAGGAAAATCAAATGGAGTAAATGGACCAACATTTTTCAAATATAATGGTATACCATTACCAGAGTATTATTTAAAGTATCAATATAAAAAGTAGTTTAACAAGGTAGTCCAAGTGACTGCCTTTTTTAAATACAAAGTAAGAAATAAATATTATGCTATTATGTAAAGGCATAAAAAAATGAAGAAATTATTAAATCACATTGGAGTGTAAGACAACTAGAAAGATAAATAACTACATTTTCTTATGAAAGATTACTATCAAGTAATAATAACTATGATGTAGTTCTTGATACTACAAAAAAGAAGTAAGTAAGAAAACAACTGATATTATTAGAGATCCTTATGTTCTTGAGTTTTTTGGTATAATATTATGTTCAGATAAAAGTGATGCTTTGGTAAAATATACATTACCAGAAGAACAAAACCAAATATATACATCTAAATACAAATTATATATTCCAAGCGAAGAGGAATTAAGAAAAAAATGATCTTAGAATGTGAAAATTTAGAAAATAAATAAACTACTCAAAAGTAATTAAAAAGTAAAAATATATGCAAATATAGCTATAATCACTACCTATACTCGGGTCAAATCTCTACAACTTTTTGACTATGGAGCAGAGCCGCACAATCGTATGAAAAAGAATCAGAGATTACATTTTATTCTTTATAAGTAGAATAGGAAATGAAAATATGATATAATGTAGATGAGGGAATTAGATTATGAATATTAATGAAATTATAGTTGAATTTAATTATTTACTTGAACAACCAAAAAGCAATGAAATACATATACAAATAATTGCTTTATTACAAAACGTCATCAATAATAAGGATAGTGAAACTAGTGAATTAATATGGGCTTATTGGAATATATCAGATAGATTTGCTTTATTAAGAAGACATGACAATACCTATAAAAATCATTTAAGATTTGAATCATATCTTAATTCTTTAAATAATGAAAATTATAAGTTAATGTTAATATGTGATACAACACAAAGACTATCTTTAACTGAAGGTGGCTATTATAATTATTATAGAAAACTTTTTATGGAAATAATAGAAAATATTAAAATAAGTGATGATAATTATATAATTTATTTTGAATGTTTAAGAACAGCATTATATGATAAAGTATATTCATGTGATGATGAAATAAGAAATATTGCGATAGTTAAGCTGGAAGAATTGATTAAACTATATGAGAATGATTCCCAAATATTAAGAATAAAGTTGGTTTATTATATTATTAAGTTGAGAGATAATAAAAATAAATTTGTTAATGATGAAGAAATATTGAAGGAATCTTACAAAATATTTTTGAGTCTATATCCATATTTAAAAACTAAAGAATATATAGCAACTTTATTTGGTACGTATGATAATTGGAATCAAAAAAGATCGATGTGGTATCAAGCAAGAAGTATTAATGATTATATTATTACTTTAATTCAATGTGGTTATTATGAATTGGCAAATAAATGTTATGAAATAATTGGAAAAGAAGAATTTAAAAGTACTTATTTCATAAAACATATTGATTTTATGAAACAAAAGATAAAAAATAAATAACATTTCCAATATTGAAACAAATATGCAATATAGGGGATATAATGTAACTATTTATTTTAAATTTAAAAATAGTGATGTGTATTTTGTGTAAAAAAGACTGTTTTAGAATATAGTATAGATACATTTGAAAAATATGATGATGCCAAAGGAAATAAGGAAGTAGAAAAAATTAAGAAAATTTCTTTAGACAATATTCAATCATTAGATGATTTTATTGTAATATTATCTGATAAAATTATAGAGATAAAAGATACAATTGTGAAGTTTTATGATTTTGGAAGCAAAATGAATTAACAAATGTATAAAATATGATATATTAAAAAAAGGTGATAATATGAATAATATAAATAATTTAATTTTAGATGAAGAAAGAGCTTTGTATCATATTACAGATAGCAATATTGTAAATTGTAGATTTGATGGACCAAAAGATGGGGAATCGGCAATAAAAGAATGTCGCAATATTCATATTGTAGAATGTTATTTTAATTTAAGATACCCTATATGGCATACTTATCCAGTGACAATGACAAGATCAACAATGACAGAGTTTTGTCGAGCTGCTTTGTGGTATTGTCATAATGTAAAAATTGAACAATCGAAATTGTATGGTATTAAAGCGTTAAGAGAATGTCAAAACATTGAGATTAGCCAATGCGATATCATTTCTAAAGAGTTTGGTTGGAAAAATGATGATTTAAAAATGGTTGATTCAACACTAGAAGGAGAATATGCTTTTTTTGATAGTAAAAATCTGGTTATTAAAAATTTAAAATTTGTGGGAAAATATTCGTTTCAATATTGTAAAAATTTAACAATTGAAAATAGTTATTTAGATACAAAAGATGCTTTTTGGCATAGTGAAAATGTAGTAATCAAAGACTCCTATGTGAAAGGGGAATATCTTGCATGGTATGCTAAAAATGTTACTTTTATCAATTGCACAATTGAAGGAACTCAACCTCTATGTTATTGTAAGAATCTAGTTTTAAAAGATTGTAAGATGATCAAAACGGATTTATCATTTGAAAATAGTGAAGTGAATGCTTCCATTATTGGTCATATTGAAAGTATCAAAAATCCTTTATCAGGATGCATTATTGCCGATACAATAGGCGATACCATTAGAGATGATCAAATCTATGGATGTAAAGCAGAAATAATGTTAAGAAAAAAATGAATTAGAAAGATTGTTAATTAGATTGGATATATAGATAAATTTAAAAATAATTACTCAAATAATGAGTAGTTATTTTTTTATTTGTAAATCAAATGAATGATTTCAAAAATAAAATGTTTTCATAATGTATATTTTGACAAAAAATAAATTAATATGTATAATATTTACGAGATTTGTTCTCCCCCCATAAATTTGAAGAAAAGGAAAAGGAAAAAAAATGAAAAAATTATTTGTCTTTTTAACTTTAGCTTTAGTATCATTTTTTATCACAGGTTGTATTGATGAAAATACGGATCCTAAAGCATCTGTTGAAAATGCTATTAGTCAATGTTTTAAAAATGTTGATTTGAATCATGTTGAATCAAATCTAGTTTTTGAAACTACAATTGGTGAAGTAACTTTAAGTTATGAGTCTTCTAATAAAGATGTTGTTTCTAATGAGGGAATTGTTAGAAGGCAACAAGTTGATGTAACCCTTCAAATTACAGTTACTTTTAGCGTTGGTTCATATAAAAAAGCAAAAGTATATGATGTTACAGTATTAAAGCAAGAACTTCAAACAATAAGTCAAATAAAAAAACTTCCAACCGAAGGATTTGTAATTACAACAGGAATTGTGGCATTTATTGTTTATGGAACGGAAAAGAATGTTCCCGTTGGTTTCTATTTATTTGATGAGACAGATGCAATTTATGTTCATAGTTCAGAATATGCTGAAACCCTAAAAGTTGGCAATAAAGTAGAAGTAAGTGGCGAATATACAAAATATATTGATCAAAATTCTCTTACATCTGCTGAAATGGCGGGATATACAGGAGCAAAACAAATTGTCCCAACGAGTGTAAAAACGGATGGTGAAATTTATGAAGTTCCTACCTCATTTATAGAGGATCATTCCATTGCTAATTTATGTAGTATTCCTGTATCAGAAAATATTACATCAAATGTTTATAAAGTGGTGGCAAAGGTTCGTAAATCAGTTGGCAATGGTTTTGTTAATTATTATTTTGATGATTTAAATGGTGTGAATAGTTATTATGCCTATACGACAGCAAACGGAAAAGATTTAGCATGGCTTGAAGAGTATGATGGTAGTATTAGAGAATGTTATATTGCAATTCATAATTGTAAGCTTTCCGCAAGCGGTAATTTTTGGCGAATTGTTCCAATTCAAATTTTAGATGAAGTTGAAGTAACAGATGAAGAATATATGGAATATAGTCTAGATCGTCTAGCTAACCAATTTATTGATCATTATGATAGTCCTTGTAGTTTTGATTTGGTAAATACTGATGAAAAATTAGCAGGTTCATCAGTTTGTTATTCCTCTAATTTTGAAGGTGTAACTTTTACTAACGATGGCTATACCATTCATCTTGAATTTGGTGAAGAAAAAGTGACTATGGCAGTTACCATTTCGCTTACATATAATGGAAAAACTTTAACAAGAGTTGTTGAATTTGAAGCAGCAATGGTAAAACCGACCATTGAGACAATTACAATAGAAGAGGCAAGAAAGGTAGCTAAAGGAGAAAAGGTAACAATTGAAGGATATATTGTTGGCTTCTTATATTTAGCAGGTACTTCTAAACCGGCAGGTTTTGAATTAATTGATGACACTAGTTCAATTGCAGTATTTGTATCAACTGCTGTTGACACGAACACTGATATTACTAAATTAAGTATTGGTGAGTTTGTTTATGTTGAAGGATATGGTGATTTATATCAACCACGAGAAGATCATAATCATACTGGTTCTATTAGATTAAATAATGCAGAAGTACTATATCATGATTGGCAAGAACATGAACTTCCAACTCACGCAATAGAAGAAGTGGTTTTTAAAGATTTGGTAAATAATCCATCTGATAACAATATTACTAATATGGTTTTTAAAACACAAATCTATGTTGAAAGAAGTTCAGGAAGTTATGTAAATTATTACATTCATGATATTCATGATCCATCGTTAAGTACAATTGTATATTCACAAAATTCTGGTAAAAATGGTCCTGCTGAATATGAATGGTTAAAACCATATGCTGGAAAATGTGTTGAAGCGTATGTCACTCTTCGTATTGGTGCTGTTTCTAGTGGTAAATTTATTTGGAAAGCTGGAGTTTTACAAGTTTTAGGTGAAGTGGATACTCCTGAGGCTTTAGTAGGATATTTTGAAAAAACAAAAATTGAGGGATTATTTGATAATGAATATGCTGATAGTGCAGTAATTGAATATGAAGTATTAGAAGGCAGTAAGATTGTTCTTTCCCATTCTTCTAGTGATGCGGTAACTGCAGTACAAGAAGGAAATTTATTTCAGATTCATATTGCAACTCCAACTCAAACAGAAGATGTTTCAATCAGTCTAGTCTTAACGTATGGCAGTACTGAGACAACGATTGATATTTTCTTTAAAATTGTTAAAGCTGAAAGATTAACAATTGAACAATTTAGAGAAAAAGCTACAAAAAATGGAGAAACTGTTATTGTAGAAGGAATCGTATCTTCAATTGTTAAATCAAGTGGTGCTACAAAATGGAACTTCTATATAACTGATGAAACGGGTACAATTTATTGTAAAACCCAAGCAGCAGTTGAAGTTGGCGATAAAGTTTTGATTAAAGGTAATATGGATTTATATTATGGATTACCTCAGTTTGCTGATGGCTCAACAATTACGATATTATCTCAAGGCAATGCAGTACCAACATCTTCTTTCTTAAAAGACAAAACGTTAGAAGAGGTAGCAGTTGATAGTAAAGCAGGTGAAAATGCTTTACTTGGTGGAATTGTTTATATGGATGTTGAGGCAACTGTTCATGTTAGTGCCTCAGGTGAAAGAGCATATTTATCTTTAGGTTCGGTAGAAATTGATTTATATAATTATACTAATGCAAAATATTATGCCGAAAACTATCAAGAGTTAGAGGCTTTAAATGGAAAAACAATTGTGGTTACTCTAGTTTCTTTTAACTGGTATAAGACGCAATATACATATGTTATTGCTAATTATGTAGTAGTTGAATAATAAAAATTAAAAATGAAGTGGATAAATTTTGAAAAGATATAGAAATGGTCTATTTGTAAAGTATCTTATCAAAGTATCCACTTTTTTATTTATAAATAAAAAATATTATAAAATATGAATGAAACCTATTGACAAATAACCAAAAAGTGGTATAATAGTATTAGCACTCATATATAAAGAGTGCTAAAGGAGTGAAAAATATGAGCGAAATTAAAGAATTTAAAACAGAATCCAAACGATTATTAGATTTAATGATCAATTCTATTTATACAAATCAAGAAATTTTCTTAAGGGAGTTATTATCAAATGCATCAGATGCAATTGATAAATACCATTATTTATCATTATCAGATGATAAATTGGCAAAAAGGAATGATTATGAAATTCATCTTGAGTTAAATAAAGAAGCACGAACATTAACAATATCGGATAATGGTATTGGTATGACATATGATGAAATAAATGATAATTTAGGAACAATCGCAAAATCAGGGACTCTTGCCTTTGTTAAAAATTTAGAAAATTCTAAGGAAGAAGGAAAGGATGCCCTAGAAACAATTGGGCAATTTGGGGTTGGATTTTATTCAGCTTTTATGGTTAGTAAAAAGGTGGTTGTTGATACGAAATCACCATATAGTGATAAGGGATATGTATTTACTTCAACGGGTGAGGATACATATGAGATTGCTACATCTGATAAAGTAACCGATGGTACTACAATTACCTTATATTTAAAAGATAATATTAAGGGTGAAGATGATAAGGTAGAGGTTGATTTTGATCAATATTTAGATGAATATACAATTCAATATTTAGTTAAAAAATATTCTGACTATATTAGATATCCAATTACAATGTATATGACAAAAGAAGAACCCAAACTTGATGACAATGGCAAAGAAGTTGAGGGTGAATATGATGAGATTAGAACACTTACAACTCTAAATTCGATGATTCCGCTTTGGAAGAAAAATAAAAATGATGTGACAGATGAGGCTTTAGATGATTTTTATATGCAAAAATTTTATGATTTTGAAAAGCCAATGCTTCATCTTATGTTTAATGTTGAAGGTAGTGTCAATTATAATACACTTTTGTTTATCCCTAATTTACCACCTAGAAATTTACATTCTGTTGATTATGAAAAGGGCTTGCAACTTTACTCTAAAGGGGTTTTCATTATGGATAAATGTAAAGAATTAATACCTGATTATTTGAGGTTTGTCAAGGGGGTTGTTGATTCTAGTGATTTATCGCTTAATATTAGTAGAGAAATGTTGCAACAAAATAAGGTTTTAAATTTGATGCAAAAGAATATTGAAAAGAAGATTATCAATCGACTTGCCTTACTTCAAAAAGAAGATTTTGATAAATATCTTACATTCTTTAAAAATTATGGAATCAATTTAAAATTTGGTGCTTATGAAAATTATGGAGCTAAAAAAGAATTGTTACAAGATTTATTGATTTATAGTAGTGTGAATTCTGATAGAATGATTACTTTTAAAGAATATGTAGAACAAATGAAAGAGAATCAAAAGGATATCTATTATGCCTCAGGAAAATCAAAAGAAGAAATTTTATCAATGCCTCAAATGGATATTGTTAAAAAATATGGCTATGATGTTTTGATTTTAACTGATGATGTGGATGAATTTCTATTAAAAATTTTAAATAAATATAATGATCACGAATTTAAATCAATTAATCAATCGGCTTTAGATGATCTTACAACTGAGGAAGAAAAAGAAAAATTAGAAGAGCAACAAAAAGACCATCAAGATTTATTAAAAGCGTTAAAAGAAGCCTTAAAGGATGAGGTAAAAGATGTTATTTTATCGAAAAGACTTGTTGATTCACCAGTTTGTTTGGTAAGTGGTGATGGGGTTTCCTTTGAAATGGAAAAAGTAATTGAAGCAATGCCTACAAATGATAAGATCAAAGCGGAAAGAATTTTAGAAATCAATCCTAATCATGAATTATTTCATGCTTTAAATCAATTATATGAGCAAAATCCTGATGATATTAAAGATTATGCTACTTTGTTATACAATCAGGCACTTTTAATGGAAGGTTTTAAACTGAACAATAGTGTTGCATTTTCTAATTTAATGTGTAAATTAATGATCAAGAGTATCAAATAAAAATATTTTAAAAATTTATGTATAAAAAGGTAAATTCTTCTAAAAATAATTATAAAGGAGGATTTATTTATGACTGGAAAAGAATTATTATATGTTGAAGATGCTCTTGGGCATATTAAACATATGAAAACGATTTGTGAAACTTATTCAAGAAATTTACAAGATCCTAATTTAAAGGCTTTTGTAGAAACTCTTAGACAAAGAAATCAGGAGTTAGAAACAAAATTTTTAAATGTTTTAGGAGGTGCTACAAATGGACGATAGAGCGTTAATGGAAGATTTACTATTAGTTACCAAAGGCGTTTGTGATTTGTATATGCATGGAACAATTGAATCATCAACTCCTCATATTTTAACAACCTTTAGCGATAGTTTAAATGATTCACTTGCGATGCAATCAGAAATTTACAAAACGATGGAACAAAAGGGTTGGTATCAAACAGATCCTGCTGATATCACAAAAATTAAAAAAGCTTACAATAAATTTACAACTCAAGCGTAGTCAAAGAAGAATTCTCAACTAAAGTTGAGAGTTTTTCTTTTGTCTTTAACAAAATGTTCGTTGTAAAATTTGTTTTTAAAAATTATTGTTGTATATTAGTAAATAAAATTTATAATAAATGTTAGAATAGTAATAGTGAAAATTCAATTTATAAGGAGGAACTATGTTAACTGATATTGAAATTGCGCAATCAATTCAACCTAAGAATATCAAAGAAATTGCTAGAAATGCAGGAATTGATGAAAAATATTTAGAACAATATGGGAATTATAAGGCTAAGGTTGACCTTTCAATTATGAAAGATTTAAAAAAGGAACATTCTAAATTGATTCTTGTTACCGCAATTACCCCAACTCCTGCTGGTGAGGGGAAGACTACTACAACAATTGGTCTTGCTGATGGATTAAAGAAAATAGGCAAGAATGTAATGGTAGCTTTAAGAGAACCCTCTCTTGGACCGGTTTTTGGAATCAAAGGTGGAGCTGCTGGTGGTGGATATGCTCAAGTAGTACCAATGGAAGATATTAATCTGCATTTTACTGGTGATTTTCATGCAATAGGAGCAGCCAATAATTTACTTGCCGCAATGCTTGATAATCATATTTATCAAGGAAATGAATTAGGCATTGATTTAAATAAAATAACATGGCACCGATGTGTTGATATGAATGATCGCCAATTGCGTTTCATTACCGATGGGCAGGGAGGCAAATTGAATGGAGTAGAAAGACAAGATAGTTATGATATCACGGTTGCTTCTGAAATTATGGCTGTTTTGTGTTTAGCAAGTTCTATTAGTGATTTAAAAGAACGTCTTGGTCGGATAATTGTTGGATATACAAGTGAGGATAAGCCAATTACTGCTCATGATTTAAAAGCAGAGGGGGCTATGGCTGCCCTTTTAAAAGATGCTTTAAAACCAAACTTAGTCCAAACTTTAGAACATACACCAGCACTTGTGCATGGTGGCCCATTTGCCAATATTGCTCATGGTTGCAATTCAGTAGTAGCAACCAAACTTGCTTTAAAATTAGGCGATTATGTTGTTACAGAGGCTGGTTTTGGTGCTGATTTAGGAGCAGAAAAATTTTTAGATATCAAATGTCGGGTAGCTGGATTAAGACCTGATGCTGTGGTAATTGTTGCGACAATTAGAGCTTTAAAAATGCATGGTGGGATGCCTAAGGAACTTTTAGCAAAAGAGGATTTATCCGCTTTAGAAAAAGGGTTACCTAATCTTTTAAGGCATGTTTCTAATATTAAAAATGTGTATCAATTACCATCTGTAGTTGCAATCAATCGCTTTCCTACCGATACCGACCAAGAAGTTGCTCTAATCATACAAAAATGTCAAGAACTTGGTGTGAATGTTGTTTTATCAACTGTTTGGGAAAATGGTGGACAGGGCGGTATAGCATTAGCAAAAGAGGTTGTCGAACTTTGTGAAGAAAAAAATGATTTTCATTTTAGTTATGAGACAAATATATCTATTGAAGAAAAAATTGAAGCTGTTGTTACTAAAATATATGGTGGTAGCAAAGTTAAAATCTTGCATCGTGCTAAAGAACAAATAAAAAGACTTGAAGAATTAGGGTTTGGTAATTTGCCTATTTGTATTGCTAAAACTCAATATAGTTTTTCAGATGATGCGACTGCTCTTGGTGCTCCTAGTGATTTTACTGTTACAGTTAGAAATGTGAAGATTAGTGCTGGAGCAGGGTTTATTGTCGTTTTAACAGGTAAAATTATGACAATGCCAGGACTTCCAAAAGTTCCTGCTGCTGAGAAAATTGATGTTGATGAAGATGGAAAAATTTATGGATTATTCTAAAGCAAAAATATTTGCAAATTATGTGCTAAATATAAAAAATTTTGGTATAATATTTGAGAATATAAAATAATTTAAGAGGTAGTGCTATGAATAAAAAGGGAACAACTGGATTTTCATTACATCATGGATATGATAAGTTTGTTTTCTTTTTCTCATTTTTTAGCATTCAAATGATTTCAAAATAACTTGATTTTTCAAGTTATTTTTTATTTTAATTAGGAGGTAAGAAGATGAAAAGTTTATTCAATTTACGTGAATTATCAAATGAAGAAATCAAAAGTATTTTAGATGATGCCATGGCTTTTGAAAATGGTTTACAATATGATTTATCCCATAAAATGATTGCTAATCTTTTTTTTGAGCCCTCAACAAGAACGCAGTATTCTTTTCAAGTTGCACAAGCGAAATTAAAAATGCAAAGTATAAATTTTAATCCAGTTGGTTCTTCTTTAAGTAAAGGAGAGAGTTTTTATGACACAGTTAAAACTTTTGCCTCCTTTGGGGTTGATGCTTGTGTTATTCGTCATGTCCAAAATCGATATTATGATGAATTACAAGATCTTAATATTCCGATTATTAATGCGGGAGATGGAACCGGTGATCATCCAAGTCAAACACTTTTAGATTTATACACCATTTATAAAGAATTTAAACATTTTCAAAATCTTAATATTTTGATTGTGGGAGATATTTTACATTCAAGAGTTGCTCATGGAGGCCTTGACATTATGAAACGCCTTGGAATGAATTGTTATATTGCAAGTCCTGATGAATATAAAGACGAAACTTTAGGTTACCCCTATGTTAATCTAAATGATAGCATAAAAGATATGGATATTATTATGCTTCTAAGGGTACAAAATGAAAGACATCAAGAAAAAAATAAGATTACAAATGAAGAATATAATAGACTATATGGATTGAATATGGAAAAAGTTGCGCTGATGAAAGAACAAGCTATTATCATGCATCCGGCTCCTTTTAATAGAGGAGTAGAACTTACGGATGAGGTGGTTGAATGTGAGAAATCAAGAATTTTTGCCCAAATAACTAATGGTGTTTTTGTTCGCCAAAGTATTTTGAAAAGGACTTTTGCAGATGAATAAAACAACGTTAAAAAATGGATTGGTGTATTATCAATCATCGTTAGTGGAAATAGATATTGTAATTGAAGGAAGCAAAATCATAAAGGTTGGTTCAAATTTAGAAGAAGGAAAAATAATGGATTGTACAAACAAATTAATAGCTCCAGCTTTTATTGAAGCACATGCTCATTTTAGAGAACCAGGTTTTGAATATAAAGAAACGATTAAAACTGGTAGTATGGCAGCTGCTAAAGGTGGATATACCAAAGTAATGATGATGCCAAATCTAAATCCAGCTCCGGATACGTTAAATAAAATTAAAAAAATGAAAGAAATTTGTCAAAAAGATAGTTTAATTGAATGTTATCCTCTTGCAACTATTACAAAAAAGCGTTTAGGTAAAACCTTGGTAAATTTTGCAATTTTAAAAGATGAAGTAATTGGTTTTAGTGATGATGGAAGTGGAATTCAAAATAGTAAAATTATATATGATGGCCTTTCTAAGTTAAAAGGAGCCAAAAGTGTAATGATATGTCATTGTGAAGATTTGACTTTAGTAAATGAAGGAGTGATTAGAGAATCGGATTATGCAAAATTGCATCATCATCGACCAATTAACCCCTTAAGTGAAACGCTTGAGGCTATTAGAAATATGGAAATTGCTTATGTTTTAAATACTAGAATTCATCTATGTCATATTTCTAGTAGGTATACCGTTTGGGCAATTCAACAATTTAAAAAGATGGGTTGTAAAGTTAGTGCTGAGGTAACCCCTCATCATTTAATATATACAATTTGTGATTTAGAAAATGATGGACGATTTAAAATGAATCCTCCTCTTGGTGATGAAGAAGATCAAAAAGCTTTATTCAATGGGGTGCTTGATGGTACTATTGATTTTATCGCTACTGACCATGCTCCCCATAGTGTTTTAGAAAAAAGTGGTGGCCTTGATCATAGTTTATTTGGTATTGTTGGGTTAGAAACATCTTTTGCGGCAATGTATACCTATTTTGTTAAAACCAAAAAAATGCCGTTAGAATTGTTGTTAGATTTAATGAGCAAAAAAGTTAGTGATTGTTTTCCTATCAAGGATAGTCAAATTAGAGTGGGCAATGAAGCTTCAATTGTCATTATTGATTTAGAACAAAAATTTATTGTAGATTCAAGTGAGTTTCTTAGTAAGGGGAAATCTTCTATTTTTGAGGGGAAAACACTATATGGCGTGATTGAAAAAACGATATCAAAGGGAGAAATAGTATATGAAAAATAAAAAATTAGTATTAGCAAGTGGTGAAATTTTTTATGGAATGGGTTATGCTAGTGATGTTGAAACGATAGCTGAAATTGTTTTTAATACCTCAATGGTTGGTTATCAAGAAATAGTAACTGATCCTTCATATTATAATCAAATTGTAGTTATGAGTTATCCTTTGATTGGCAATTATGGAGTCAATCAAGATGATATTGAATCGCGTCGAGTTTTTTTAAGCGGTCTTGTTATTAGGGATTATAACGATTATCCTTCTAATTTTAGAAGTCAAAAAGAATTGCAGAAGTTGCTAAAAGAAAACAATGTTCCGCTTATTAGCGATGTTGATACTAGAAAAATGGTTAGGATCATTCGTGAAAAAGGTTCTATGCCTGCTCTTATTACAGATGCGTTGACTCCAAATGATATATGTTTTCAAAAACTTCAAGAGTATAAGTATCAAAGAAATCAAGTGAGTAGTGTTTCTCATACAGAAGTTATCACATATGATGTTTTAGATTATAAATATGTAGTTGTCTGTATTGATTTTGGTTGTAAATATAATATTATCCGAAAATTGAATGCTTTCAAGTGTAAGGTTATTGTTGTACCTTATGATACAGTATACCAAGAAATATTAAAGTATCAACCAGATGGTCTTTTCTTGTCAAATGGACCAGGTGATCCGATGGATAATAAAGTGGCAATTGAAGTGGTTAAAAATTTAAAAGGAAAATTGCCCATCTTTGGTATATGTTTAGGTCATCAAATTATTAGTCTTGCTAGTGGAGCAACTACCTATAAACTAAGATTTGGTCATCGTGGGGCCAATCATCCAGTTAAAAATTTAGAAACTCAAAAAATTGAAATTACACCACAAAATCATTCGTTTGCGGTCGAAAAGCAATCACTAGAAAAAACTGATTTGAAGATAACTCATATCAATTTGCTTGATGATACAATAGAAGGACTTGAGAATAAGGATAAAATGATTTTTAGTGTTCAATATCATCCAGAGGCCAGTTCTGGTCCTGAGGATAGTGAATATTTATTTTCTAAATTTATTCATTATATGGAAAAATTCAAAGGAGAAAAAAATGCCTAAAAGAAAAGATATTCAAAAAATTTTAGTTATTGGTTCGGGACCAATTGTTATTGGTCAGGCAGCAGAATTTGATTATGCGGGAACACAGGCTTGTCTTGCTATCAAAGAAGAAGGATATGAAGTAGTTTTAATTAATTCAAATCCTGCCACTATTATGACTGATTATGCCATAGCTGATAAAGTATATATGGAACCTTTAAATTTAGAATTTGTTTCAAGAGTAATTAGAATGGAGAGGCCTGATGGTATTGTTTGTACACTTGGTGGGCAAACGGCTTTAAATTTGGCAGTTCAATTGGCGGAAAAAGGAATTTTAGAAGAATGTCAAACTGAAATTTTAGGCACAGACTTTGCTTCAATCAAACAAGCAGAAGATCGCGAATTATTTAAAGAATTGTGTCAACAAATTGAAGAACCCATTTTAGAAAGTAAAACAGTCTCAAAACTTGAGGATGTTTTAGGTGTTGCAAATGATATAGGTTATCCCATTATTGTAAGACCAGCTTTTACTCTTGGTGGTACTGGCGGTGGTTTTGCTAATTCGGATGAAGAGGTCTTGTCACTAGCCAAACATGCTTTAGAATTATCACCGGTGAATCAAATTTTAATTGAAAAATCAATCAAAGGGTATAAAGAAATTGAATACGAAGTGATGAGAGATGCCAACGATACTGCCATTGCTATATGCAATATGGAAAATATTGATCCAGTCGGGATTCATACTGGTGATTCAATGGTAGTATGTCCAACACAAACTCTAACCAATAAAGAATGTCAGATGTTGAGAAATGCAGCTTTGAAAATTGTTAGAGCACTAAACATTAAAGGGGGTTGCAATGTTCAATTTGCTCTTGATCCCCATTCGTTTACTTATTATGTAATTGAGGTGAATCCTAGAGTATCTAGATCATCAGCTCTTGCATCTAAAGCATCAGGATATCCGATTGCAAGAGTCAGTGCCAAAATTGCTATTGGACTAAATTTAGATGAAATTAGAATTGCGAATACAATTGCCGCTTTTGAACCTGCTTTGGATTATGTTGTTACTAAGATTGCAAGATTTCCTTTTGATAAATTTGTAACAGCCAATAAAACTTTATCAACGCAAATGAAAGCAACTGGCGAAGTGATGAGTATTGGAAGAACGTTTGAAGAAAGTTTTTTGAAAGCAATTCGATCACTAGAAATAGGGGTGGATCATATTTATCTTGAAAAGTTTGACAATCTTGATGCTACTTTTCTTAAAAATTATATTGTAGAAGCAACAGATGAAAGAATTTTTGCTATTGCGGAATTATTGAGAAGAAATGTAACAATTGATGAAATATATCAGTTAACAAAAATTGATAAATACTTTTTATATAGGATAAGAAGTATTATTGAATTAGAAAATCAACTGAAAAAAAATTGTCATCTTGATCATATAAAAAAGGCTAAAAGGAAAGGGTTTAGTGATAGCTATTTAGGCAAACTTTTGGGGATGAATGAATGTGAATTTTATAAATATCGTTTCAAGCATCATATTTTTCCTGTTTATAAAATGATAGATACTTGTGCAGGAGAATTTGCTAGCTATATTCCTTATTTTTATTCAAGTTATGAAGAGGAAAATGAATCGATTGTTAGTGATAAACCCAAAATTATTGTTTTAGGTTCGGGTCCAATTCGAATTGGACAAGGAGTTGAATTTGATTATTCAACTGTTCATGCTATTTGGGCCATCAAGGAGATGGGCTATGAAGCAATTGTAATCAATAATAATCCTGAAACGGTATCAACAGATTATTTAATTACAGATAAATTATATTTTGAACCTTTAACAATTGAAGATGTAATGAATATTGTGCATCTTGAAAAACCCATTGGTGTTATTGTGGAATTAGGAGGACAAACTGCCATTAATCTTTGTGAAAGATTAGATGCTTTAGAAGTACCTATTATTGGAACTGGAAAAGATGCTATTGCTAGGGCTGAGAATCGCGAACTATTTGAAGAACTTTTAAAAAAGTTGAATATCTTACGTCCGGCCGGAAAAACTGTGCTTTCTTTAACCGAAGGATTAGAGGTTGCTCAAACGCTTGGTTATCCTGTTTTGGTTAGACCTTCATATGTTTTAGGAGGAAGGGCTATGCAAGTTGTTTATAATGATAAAAGTCTTAAAAAATATTTGCATAATGCTTTTTTGGCATCATATAAACAGCCGGTTTTAATTGATAAATATATTATAGGAAAAGAATGTGAGATTGATGCCGTTTGTGATGGTAATGATGTGGTGATTCCTGGTGTAATGGAATTAGTGGAAGGAACGGGCATTCATTCAGGTGATTCTATTAGTGTTTACCCACCTATGACTTTAAGTTCAAAAGTAATAGATAAAATGGTCGAGTATACAATTCAATTAGGAAAAGCGATTGGTATTATTGGTTTATATAATATTCAATTTATTGTTGATAGTAAAGAAGAGGTTTATATTATTGAAGTGAATCCGAGAAGTAGCAGAACAATTCCTTTCATTTCCAAAGCTACTAAAGTAAATCTTGCTAATCTGGCTACAAAAGTAATCTTGGGTAAATCGCTTAAAGATTTAGGCTATCAAACAGGCTTATTACCGAGGCGAAATAAATATTATGTAAAAGCACCAACCTTTAGTTTTAGTAAACTTTCGGGAATGGATTTGGTATTATCTCCTGAAATGAAATCAACGGGTGAGGCTATTGGGTATGATCATTTTCTAAATAAAGCTTTATATAAAGCTTTGATTGCATCAAATATGAGGGTTGTAAATTATGGTACAATTTTTGTAACTTTGTCTGATATGACGAAAGAGGAAGCATTGCCTTTGATTAAAAGATTTTATGATTTAGGATTTAATATTGAAGCAACAAGTGGAACTGGTAAATTTTTAAAAGAACACGGAATTAGAACTAGGATTAAGAAAAAGTTAAATCAAGGTAGCACGGAAATTCTTGATTCTCTTCGTAAAGGACATATTGCTTATGTGATTAATACACCTGGTATTGATGAAACAATTCATACTGATGGATATTTGATTAGGAGAGTTGCCATTGAAAATAATGTTCCTCTCTTCACTTCTTTATATACAGTTGGAGCTTTACTTAATGTGTTAGATGAAATTACAATGAAAGTAGGAATGATTTAATGTGTAGAATTGTCGCAAAAGAATTTATCACTAAAGATGTGGTCAAACTCACATTTGAAAGTAAAAACATAGCTCAATTGGCTCTTCCTGGACAATTTGTGAACATATCAACCTCAGATGATACGATGCTTTTAAAAAGACCTATATCCATCTGTGAAATTAAGGGGAATAATATTATTGTATGTTTTAAAATAATTGGAAAAGGAACTAAAAAGATAAGCGAAAAAAAAGTGAACGATACAATTGAAGTAATCGGACCGCTTGGTAATGGATTTCCTTTGATAAAAAAGCGTAAATTATTATTAATTGGTGGTGGATGTGGTATTTTTCCGCTACTTGAGGTTGCTAAAAGGGCGTACAAAGAAAATGTATTACAAATTATTTTAGCTGCTCGTAATCAAGATGAATTATATTTACAAGAAGAATTTAAAAAATATGGTCAAGTTCATCTTTTAACCGATGATGGTAGTTGTGGTTATCAAAAGAATCCATTAGAATTTTTAGATAATCATGCAGTTGTTTTTGATGTCTTTTTTGCTTGTGGTCCTAAAGTTTTATTACAAAAATTAGATGAAAAATATTACCAAAAAAAAGAAGGATATCTTTCTTATGAAGAAAGGATGGCTTGTGGGATTGGCGCTTGTTATGGATGCGTTGTAAAGGCAACCGTTGATAGTGGTTATGTACGAGTTTGTAAAGATGGACCTATTTTTCCTTTGGGGGTATTGAAATATGAATCTTAAAGTAAAATTACCTGGTCTTGATTTAAAGAACCCGATTATTCCCGCAAGCGGTACTTTCGGTTTTGGTGAAGAATTTGCTAATTATTATGATTTAAATATTCTAGGTTCAATAATGATTAAGGCAACGACTGAGAAAGTAAAAAGGGGAAATAATGGAGTAAGGATTGCGGAAACAACTGCGGGTATGTTAAATTCTATTGGTTTACAAAATCCTGGTTTAGATGTGGTTATTAAAGATAAACTTCCGTTTCTTGCTCAATATGATTTACCAATTATTGCAAACGTTGCGGGGGCAAATTTAGATGAATATGTTTTAGTCGCAAAAGAATTGTCAAAAGTTGCAAACGTTGGTGCTTTAGAAATTAATATTAGTTGTCCGAATGTTACAAAAGGGGGAATGACTTTTGGCACCGATCCTAAATTTGTATATGAATTAACCAAAAAAATCAAAGCAGTTTCCTTCAAACCTGTCTATATCAAATTAAGTCCTAATGTAACTAACATTGTCGAAATTGCGGTAGCTGCTGAACAAGGAGGTGCTGATGGGTTATCCTTAATCAATACACTTTTGGGAATGAAAATTGACTTAAAAACCGGTAAACCTCTTTTAGGTAATAAGATGGGAGGGTTTTCGGGTCCAGCCATTAAGCCGGTAGCCCTTAGAATGGTTTATCAAGTATATGAAGCAGTTAAAATTCCTATTATTGGAATGGGAGGTATTGCCAATGCTTATGATGTTTTAGAATTTTTATATGCTGGAGCAAGTGCTGTAGCAATTGGTACGATGAATTTAGTCGATCCATATATTTGTAAAAAAATAATAGAGACATTGCCAAATGTACTAGAAAAATATGGCTTTCATGATGTCAATGAAGCAATTGGTTATGCACACAAATAAGGAGGAAATATGGTAATTGTAGCATTAGATTTTGAAAATTATCAAAAAGTAGAAGAATTTTTAAATCTTTTTGAAACCCCTATCTATGTTAAGGTGGGTATGGAGTTATTTTATCAAGAAGGGATAGAAGTAATTAAAGCAATCAAAACGAAGGGTCATAAAGTGTTTCTTGATTTAAAGTTGCATGATATTCCTAACACTGTATATCATGCGTCAAAATGTCTTGCTAATCTTGATGTAGATATCATAAATTGTCATGCGGCAGGCGGTATACAAATGATGAAAGCATGTTTAGAAGGAGTGATGGAAGTTTCAGCTCAAAAGAACCTTGCTAAAAGACCTCTTGTGATTGCTGTCACGCAACTGACCTCAACAAGTAAACAGATGATGAATCAAGAATTAGGAATCAATGGCGAAGTAGTTGATACGGTTGTTCAATATGCCCAAAATGCTAAAATAGCAGGATTGGATGGTGTTGTTTGTAGTCCTTTAGAAGCGCAAAAAGTGAAGGAAGTTTGTGGTCAAGATTTTATTACAGTAACTCCTGGTATTAGACCAACTTCAACACAAGCCAATGATCAAGTACGAATCACAACACCACAAATGGCTAAAAAAATGGGCTGTGATTTTATTGTTGTAGGAAGGCCTATCACAAAAGCACAAAACCCTAAAGAAGCATATATGAATATTAAGAAAGAATTTTTAGGTGAATAAAATGAAAGAAATTGCAAAAGACTTATTAGATATCAAGGCGGTCTTTTTGTCGCCTTCTAAGCCGTTTACTTGGGCAAGTGGTATTCAATCACCCATTTATTGTGATAATCGCTTAACCCTTTCTTATCCTGTTATTAGAAAAAAAATTGAACAAGAAATGGCTAAAATAATCAAAGAAACATATTCTCAAGTTGAAATTTTAATGGGAACCTCAACTGCAGGAATTCCCCATGCTGCATATATTAGTGCTCTTTTAGATTTACCGATGGGTTATGTTCGTAGTCGTGCTAAATCTCATGGTAGAGAAAATCAAATTGAAGGCAAATATGAAAAGGGTCAAAAGGTTGTTGTTATTGAGGATTTAATTTCAACAGGTGGTAGCAGTATTGAGGTTGTAAAGACGTTAGAGGAGGCAGGATTAATTGTTATAGGGGTTGTTGCTATTTTTAGTTACAATTTAGAAGTAGCAAAAGTTAATTTTGAGAAGATAAAATGTCCTGTTTCGGTTCTCACCAATTATGATGAACTGTTAGAAGTAGCAGTGTCATTCAATTATATTGATCATGTTGCCAAAGAGAAACTGTTGAAATGGAAATTAAACCCCCATGATGAAAGTTGGATGAAAGATTAAGTAGTAAAATTGTAGGATAAGTTAGAAATAAAAAAAGCATTTTTATGAAAATTAAAAATGCTTTTTATACCAATTTAAATAGGAATAAATTGTTTATTAAAATTATTGATTAAATTTGAAGTGAATAATTTTCCCCTTGTCTATTTCCACAAAATTTAAAGATCCGTTTGCCAAGGAAGATTTAAAAGTTATCTTTTGATCAAGTTGGGTAAAAAGGGCTTTGATAAAGTGAGAATGAGTAACTATCAAAATTTTCTTATTAGGATAGATGTGGTCAAGAGCTAACATTTCATCATATGCCCTTTTTCTAATTATAGTAGATTTTTCCATTCCTTGATAATCATCATTTAAAATTCTTTCATAAACAGTATCAGTAATTTTAAGACCATCTGCTTCGCCAAATTCTCTTTCAATCAATTGATCACGAATAATGATTTCTTCTTTTTGATAACCTAGATGTTCTTTAATAATTTGACAAGTTTCTTTTGCCCTTAAAAGAGGGCTACTTAAAAAAAGATCCCAATGTATGTTATAGGCATTTAAACGACAAATGGTTTGATTGATTTGTTTTTTTCCTTCATTGTTGAGAGGAATATCAAAACGACCTTGGATGAGAAATTGTTGATTCCAATCCGTTTGACCATGGCGAATTAGACAAATTAATGTACTCATTTTACCTCCTTGAAAATTTACAATTATTATTTTATTTTATTATAACATAACTTTTTATATTATTTGCAAAAAATGATGAAATTTGTTATACTGAATAAGCAAAGATATATAAAATGTGAGGTAAAAGTTATGAAATTCAATTTTAAAAATCGGGTAAGAAATTTTAAACTAGCAACAACTGATTCTTTTGTTCCTTTGTTTGAGGCAATTACAAATTCAATTCAAGCGATTGAAGAAAGAGGATATTTCAATCATCCATGTATTAAAATTAAAATTGAGAGAGATAGTTATCGCATAACCGATTTTACTTCTGGTATTTTTGCAATAGAAATTACAGACAATGGTATTGGATTTGTGGAACATAATTATGAATCTTTCATCACAAGTGATTCGGATTATAAAGTAGAAATTGGGGGTAAAGGAGTAGGTAGAATCAATTGGTTAAAAGCTTTTGAAATGATTTTTGTTAAGAGTGTCTTTGAAGAAAATGGTAAAAAATATTTAAGAAGTTTTCAATTCAATATTGATGATGAGATCCATAATGAAACCTTAGAAGAAGTATCAAATGATGTAGAGATTGCAACAACGATTACCTTGCGAAACTTAAATCAGGAATATCGGCCGGTTACAGAGATTTCCCTCAAAGAAATAGCTAATAAAATTATTGAACATTTTGCCACTTATTTTGTAATTGGTTCTATGCCTAAAATTGAAATTGAGGATGAAATTGATTTGATTGATTTAAATGAATTTTTTGAAAAAGAGAAATTTATTCAAACGCAAAGTCAAAGTATCACCTCTAATAATTGGTTATTTAATATTAGGCATGTTTTTTTAAACGCATCAAGCGCTTCTAAACATAAAATCTATATATGTGCTCAAAATAGAGTAGTTTGTAGTTATGATATTGCTAATATTGAGGATTTACCAACAATTTTTAATCTGAATGGTCAAAAGGCTATTTATCAATGTTATGTTAGTGGGGCTTTTTTAGATAAGGATGTAAACAGTGAAAGAACGTATTTTAGTAATGTTATTTTTGAGGATGAAAAAGAGTTAGATAGACCACATTTTGAATTAGCGATTAATTTATATGAACTAGTTTATAATGAAATAAATCTTTTTTTAAAAGATTATTTACAACCAATGATTAATTTAAGAGATAATCAAGTAATTGATTATATTGATTCATATTGTCCTCAATATAAATATTTAACGAAATATGCTTCTGAGGAACTTAAAAATATTTCTTATTCAGTGGCTTCTAATAAAGATAAATTATCGATGGAGTTAAGTCGTCTCAATTTAAAGTTTAATCAAAAGAATCATGATAAAATTAACAAAACTCTTCAAGATGCAACGCCTTATGCCAAAGATAAATTGTTAAATTTAGTCGTTCCTCTTTGTGAAAATCTGCATAGTGAATTTGCTAATTTTGTTTTAAAAAGAGCGGTTGCGGGCGAGATTTTGGAAAGATTGTTAACCTTTGATTTAAGTTTAAAGGAATTGATTGATACCTATTTTATTCCTTATAAAGAGGCTACTTCTGATATAAGTAATTTATGGATTATTGATGAAAAATTAGCTTATCCTTATCAAAGAATGAATGGATTACAAGAGGATTATTTTTATGTTTATCAAGATGATAATACGCAATCATATATTGTGATTTCTTTTGAGGATCCTTTTGAAATCAAATTTAATCAAACAAATAATCCAGTAAAAAGGTTGAATGATAATTTAAGTAAACTAGTAATGCATAAAACTTATAAACTCACAAAATATTTAATTGTTAGTGATGCTTTTGGTATTTTAACAGAAGGTTTAGTAGACAAAGAGATGATTGTATTATCATATCAAGATTTGATTCAGCACTTAAAATTAAGAAAAAATAGTTTTCAGTAAAAAGGGATTAAGGGGAAAAGATTTATTTGAAAATAACAATGGCACCTTTTTAGAAGTATAGTATTTTACCTAGTAATTTTATTGTTTAATTGTTGTAAATTTGTTATAATATAAATTGGTTTTTCCAAATAAATATTTGATGGTGATAAGATGATTGAAAGATATGCAAGAAAAAAATTACGTAATCTTTGGAGCGATAAAACGAGATTTCAACATATGCTTGATGTTGAACTTGCCACAACTTTTGCCTTTTCACAAATAGGTATTGTTCCTAAAGAAGATTATGAAAAAATGTTAAAAAATGCTACATTTGAAGTGGATAGAATCTTAGAAATTGAAAAAGAAACACATCATGATGTAATTGCTTTTACAAAAGCGGTTACTGAAAATCTTCAAGATGAAGGTAAGTGGTTGCATTATGGTTTAACTAGCACGGATGTAGTAGATACAGCTTTAGCTCTTACACTAAAGAATGTGAATGATATTCTTGAAGATGATTTAAAAACTTTTCTTTCCGTTTTAAAAAAGCAAGCTATAAAGTATAAAATGACACCTTGTATGGGCAGAACACATGGAATGCATGCAGAGGTAACCTCATTTGGATTAAAATGGGCTCTTTGGTATGATGAGATGATGCGCAATTATATGCGATGGAAAGCCGCAAGAAAAGTGATTGAGGTAGGTAAAATAAGTGGAGCAGTTGGCAATTTTGCTAATATACCTTGTAGGGTTGAAGAAATTGTTTGTGCGAAGTTAGGATTAGATTTTGCAAAAATATCAACACAAGTTATATCTCGAGATAGGCATTGTGAGTATATGTATTGTCTTGCTCAAATTGCCTCGACATTAGAAAAAATTGCCATTGAAATTCGTCATTTATCTAGAACAGAGGTAAAAGAGGTTGAAGAATATTTTTCAAAAGGTCAAAAAGGTTCAAGCGCTATGCCACACAAGAGAAATCCGATTGCTTCTGAAAATATTTGTGGCTGTGCTCGAGTAGTTAAAAGTAATTTGATGGTTGCTTTTGATAATAACATTTTATGGCATGAAAGAGATATTAGTCACTCTTCAGCAGAAAGAATTATTTTAGCTGATACGACTACTTTAATTGATTATATGTTAAATAGATATCAGGGAATTTTAGAAAATTTAACTGTTTTTCCTGATAAAATGCTTAAAAACATTCATATTACTCATGGTGCTGTTTTTTCTGGGCATCTTGTCAATGTATTAGTTGAAAAGGGAATGAATAGAATGGAAGCATATGATATTGTCCAAGAACAGGCAATGATTGCGTTAAATACGGATGAGAATTTATTCACCTTGTTGAAAAAGACAAAGGTAGGATCCATTCTAAATGATGATTTAGAAAAATGTTTTGATGTAAAATTTTATTTAAAAGGTGTAGATAGCATTTATAAACGCCTTGGATTGGAGTAAAAAATGAGAAATGCAGTAGTCGTAATTGGATCACAATGGGGTGATGAAGGTAAGGGAAAAATTACCAATTATTTAAGTCAAAAGGCAGATGTTGTTGTCAGATATCAAGGTGGTGATAATGCTGGACATACCATTCAGTTTTTAGGGAATACTTATGCTCTTCATGTTATTCCATCAGGGGTTTTTAACAGCAGGACGAAAAATGTTTTAGGAAATGGAGTAGTTTTCAATCCCAAAACTTTCTTAGAAGAGGTTAAAAATTTAAAAGATAAAGGATTTTCTTGTAATAATCTTTATATTAGTGATCGTGCTCATGTTATTTTTGATTATCATAAAGAATTAGATGGTTTGAGTGAAGAATTTTTGGGAGCAAATAAAATAGGTACGACGAAAAAAGGGATTGGTCCTTGCTATACCGATAAAATGGCTCGTCAAGGCATTAGAGTGGGTGACTTGATAAGCAATGATTTTGAAAAAATGTATAAAGAAACTTTAAAAATAAAAAACGAACAAATTAGAACATATGGTGGTAAGGTTTTTGATATTGAAAAAAGTTATGAGGAATATCAAAAACTTGCTGATGAAATAAAACCATATGTAACCGATACAATTACACTTTTAAATGATGCAGTAAAAGAGGGTAAAAAAATCTTATTTGAAGGAGCACAAGGAGCTTTATTAGACATCGATTTTGGTACTTATCCTTTTGTTACATCATCAAATCCTTCAGGTGGTGGGGTTTGTATTGGCAGTGGAGTTGGTCCAACTCATATAAAAGATATTATAGGTGTAGCAAAAGCCTATTCCACAAGAGTGGGTAGTGGAGCCTTTCCTACTGAATTTGAAGATGAAGTGGCTAGTTATATTAGAGAAACTGCTCATGAATATGGAACTACAACCAAAAGACCAAGACGTATTGGATGGCTTGATGGAGTAGTATTAAAGTATAGTGCTAACATTAATGGATTAACGGGAATAGCTTTAATGTTACTTGATGTTTTATCGGGGATAGATTATCTTTATGTTTGTACTGCCTATCAATTAGATGGCAAAGTTATACATACTATTCCTTCAAGAGTGAGTGATTTTGAAAGATGTAAACCAATCTATGAGAAGTTGCCAGGTTGGGGAGAAGATGTAACAAATATAAAAAAATATGAAGATTTACCTCAAAATGCTAAGAAGTATATTGAGTTTATTGAAAAAATAACTGGTATAAGCGTTGTCATCATTTCGGTCGGTCCAGATATCAACCAAACAATTGTTAGAAGAGAAATGATGTAGGTGAATGTATGGAAAAAAAATATGATGTGATTTTAGTTGGAGCTGGTCCTGCTGGAATTTTTTGTGCTTATGAATTAATAACTAAAAATAAAAATTTGAAAGTTTTGTTAGTCGAAAAAGGCAATGACATTTATTCTAGAAAATGTCCGATTTTAGAAAAAAAAGCAACAAAATGTCCCAATACTAAAACGGGAACTTGTTATCCAAGTTGCGCGATGACCTCTGGTTTTGGTGGTTGTGGAGCTTATTCGGATGGAAAGTTTAATATTACTAGTGAATTTGGTGGTTGGATGGGTGACTATTTAGATGAAGATGAGGTGTTAGATTTAATTAAATATGTAGATAAAATTAATTTAGATCATGGTGCCCCGAAAGAACTTACGAATCCTTATACAAAAGAAGTTTTAGATATCGAAAAAAGAGGAATAGCAAGAGGATTAAAATTGTTAAGAAGCGAAGTCAGACATCTTGGTACTGAAATTAACCTTCAAGTTTTGAAAAATATTTATGAAGATATGAAACCCCATCTTGAATATTTGTTTGCGACAACTGTTGATGAAATTATTGTGAAAGATGGTAAGATTCAAGGGATTATTTTGGAAAATGGTGAAAAGTTAGAAGCCAAATATGTTGTACTTTGTATAGGTAGAGCTGGGTCTAGTTGGCTTACAAAGGTATTGTCAAAGCATGGAGTATCGTTTAAGAACAATAAAGTTGATATTGGTGTTCGGGTAGAAACAAACGATATTATTATGGAAGAAATTAATCGCTATCTTTATGAAGGTAAATTTATTTTTACCACAAGTGTAGGAACAACCGTGAGAACTTTTTGTTCAAACCCTAGTGGACATGTAGTGGTTGAAAATCATCATGGGGTAAAGGTTTGTAATGGTCATGCTTTTAATGATATTAGATTAGGTTCTAAAAACACTAATTTTGCTCTTCTAGTATCACTTGAATTTGACGAGCCTTTCAACGACCCTAACGGGTTTGCTGAAGAAATTAGTCGACTTGCTAATCAACTTAGCAATGGTGGTGTAATAGTACAAAAATTTGGTGATATTAAAAAGGGCAGAAGATCGACTAAAAAAAGGATTGATGAGGGATTTGTTAAACCTACCCTTAAAGAAGCGGTTCCTGGTGATTTAGGTTTAGTCCTTCCTTATAACGTAATGAAATCACTCATTGAAATGATTGAGGCTTTAGATTATATTACTCCTGGTATTGCTAGTGATCATACTCTTTTTTATGGAGTAGAGGCTAAATTTTATAGTGATCGACCAATTGTTAATTCTCACTTTGAAACTGCAATTCAAAATTTATATGTTGGTGGTGATGGAGCTGGTATTACCAGAGGACTTGCTCAAGCTGGAGCAAATGGTGTAAAAATTGCAAGAAGTATTATTGAAAAGGAAGGAAAATAATAAACATGAATATTAACAATAATATTAAAAAAACTTTAATTACAAAAGAAATGTTAAATGAGCGTATTGCAGAAATAGCTAAACAAATTAGTATAGAGTATGTAGATAAAAATCCAGTAATGATTTGTCTTTTAAAGGGCAGTGTATCGTATTTTGCTCATTTATGTGAAAATATTCATATTCCACTAGAATATGAATTCTTACGAGCATCTAGTTATCATGGTGCTACTACGACAGGTGAAGTAAAATTATTACATGTGCCAACAATTCCTCTAAAAAATCGTCATGTAATTATTGTTGAAGATATTATTGACACAGGTCTTACGCTTGCCGCAATTCAAAAAGTAATTCAAGATATGGAACCATCATCCTTAGAAATCACAACTCTTCTAGATAAACCATCAAGAAGAGTAGAACATAGCATTGTTCCTAAATATGTTGGTTTTACAATTCCTGATGAATTTGTTGTTGGTTTTGGTTTGGATTATAATGAACAATATCGCAACCTTCCTTATATTGGGGTTTTAAAAGAAGAAGTTTATAAATAACCTAGTTTTACTAACCTAGTTTTACTAGGTTTTTATCACCCTTTTGATCTTTTTTGAATAAATTATCTTAAGAGGTGATGAAAATGATAATACATATTTGTTTAGTTTTTTATATTATTTTTATCATAGTATTCATAATTGTTTTATCAAGATGTTTATTTATAAATGAACAAAAGAAAAGAAGGGTTTTGATGCTATCAAAAGTTTGTTATGACTTATCTCCATATTGGGTTATTCAAATTTGCCCTTCTGAAGAAATACCAAATATTATGGGGTTAGATGTTTGTTGTTATCTTGACTTGACTAATCTTGAAGAAGGAATTACAATCATTCAAAAAGTTTTAATGTCAGGTATTCCTGTCATTACAACGAATATTTATGCACATAAAATAGAAAAAGAGTTGAATAAATTAGCGAGAGAAAATAAAACGTATTTTATCTATAATGATACCTTTATCACTGATAAAATAATTGGATTAATTAACCAGGTAAATTTTTATGCAAAATAAGACAAAAAAATAAAATTATGATATAATATCAAAGAAAGCAAAAGAAAGGAGTAACCAATATGACCTCTGTAGCAAGATTAATTAAAGCTAAAACTATTTCATTTACAGAAGAAATAATTACACATTATAAAGAATTAAATTTAACTGAAACAGAAGCTATTGTTTTAATCTTTCTTTTTCGAAAATTAGATGATCAGGATAATATTTTATCCACAAGTGCTTTGACAAAAAAAATGACTTTGAGTGAAGATGAATTATCTAATTTGGTGGTCGGACTTGTTCAAAAAGGTTTTATTGAAATAAGCATGGAAGAGGGAGTGGAATCATTTGAACTTGATGGTGTATATGAGGCCTTAGCTGCTGTTTTAAATCAAGAAAATACAACTGCATTTATAGATAGGCAAGATATGTTAAGTCAAATTGTTTTATATGTTGAAACTACTTATGCTAAACCTTGCGCACCTGCCGATTTGATGATTATCAATTCATGGTTAGATTTAGGGTATTCCTATAATGAAATAAAAACTGCTGTTTTAGATAGCCTTAAAGCTAAAAAATTACATTTAAAATATGCAGATGCTATTTTAGCAAATCGTAAAACACAAAGTAAGCGAACAATGGTTGAATATGATGAAGATATTAAAAAAATGTTGGATGCCATGTATGTCAAAAGATGAAGTAGCATTGATTTTACAAAATTTGGAAAACCTTTTTCCTCATGCATCTTGTGAATTAATATACCACAATTTATTTGAATTGTTGATTGCGGTAAGTTTATCAGCACAAACAACTGATAAGGCTGTAAATAAAGTCACTCCTAATCTTTTTGCAGCTTATCCTGATGCTTTAAGTTTATCTCAAGCATCTCAAATGGATGTTCAAAAAATTATTCAAACCATTGGTCTAAGTCATAATAAAAGTAAGAATATCATTGCTCTTAGTAAAATTTTAATTGAAAAGTATCAAGGAGAAGTTCCTAGGGAACAAGAACAATTAGAGAGTTTGCCAGGGGTAGGACGTAAAACTGCCAATGTCATTTTAACCGAAGGCTATCATATCCCAAGATTACCTGTTGATACTCATGTGGAAAGAGTATCGAAAAGAATGGGAATTGTTGATCAAAATGCTTCCGTTTTACAAGTAGAATTAAAATTAATGGAGTGCATTGACGAAAGTAAGTGGCATCAAGCCCATCATTTGTTCTTATTTATGGGACGTTACAAGTGTTTAGCTAAAAATCCTAAATGTGAGGATTGTTTTTATAAAGATAAATGTAAATATGACAAAAACCCCCTTAAATAAATGATATATTAAATATATCAATATTTAGGGGGTTTTTATGTTTATTAAAGTATTTGATGAAGAACATGAATTAGATTTAGAAAAAAAGGTAAATGAATTTTTAAATCATTTTCAAACAGAAGATATTATTGATATTAAATATAGTGTTGCGACTTTATATGATGGTAGAAGTCAGGTATATTGCTATTCTTGTCTTATTATGATCAAAGATTAAATTTCTCTTTCATAGATGGATCAATGTAGATCGTTTTGTTATTGGTAAAAGTAACATTTGATCCTTTCATTCCAGGAATTTTCTTTAGATATTTAACTAAAACGTAGTCAACAGGGACACTAGAAGAATTAGAAAATTTAGAAAAACTTGCGGCTAGATTAGCACAAAAGCGAATATCTTGTTCAGTTAAGATATAGGATGGGTGAGGAACTTTAAAAACAACATGAGAACCCGGTGCATCCTTAACATGAAACCACCAATCATAACTTTGGGCAAGTTTATGCGTGATATATTCATTTTGGATATTATTTTTCCCTACTAGTATTTCATTTTTATTTAAAATATATTTAGTAATGTTTATCTTTTTATTTTTTGGTTTAGATTGATTTTTGTCTTTAAGATATTTATTTTTTATTAATTCCATTTTAATTTCTTCAAGATCTATATTGTTGGCAAAATCAATTTGACTAGATATTTCATCTAAATATTTCAGTTCATTATTCGCAATTTTCAATTGCAAGTCAATCATAACAAGGGCATTTTTGGCTTTTTTAGCCTTTGTGAAAAGTTTTTTTAAATTGGTACTTGGGTCAAGCATAGGATCTAATTGAATTTCAAGTGGTTGATTATGAAAAAAATCATCGACAATAATTGTATGCATTCCTTTTTGAACTTTATAAAGATTAGCCTGTAATAAAATACCAATCTCATTCAATTTTAAATTTTCATTTGCAACAGTTAAATCGCTTTGTAAATGATCAATTTTACTTTGTAAATGAATGATTTTATTTTTTATTATTTTTTTTAAGGCTTTGGCTTTATCATTATAAATTATCTTATAATCTTTATAATAGACTTCAAGCATCATACTTATAGAATCAAATCCATCTTGAATGACTGGATAGTGAAAAAGAGGTAAAACATAAAAATCATATTTTTTGTCAATTTGATAGATTGCAAATTTTAAAGGATTTTGCAAATAACTCTTAATACTTTGATGTGAATTTTGAATTGCATCTTTTGCAATTTTAGATACTCCTTGTAATAGTTCTAGATCATATTGGTCAGATTCATCAAGTAAAAAAGGATGAATAGTAGCATTAGATGGTGGATAAGAGTAGGAGACCTTTGGAAGAATGAATCTTTTGCAATCTTCTGATGGAGGAAGTTTTCGAATAGCATCAATAATTATTTTTTGTGAATTTACTAAAATAATATTGCTATTTCTTCCCATCAATTCAAAAATTAAAAGATAAGTAACGTTATCACCAAGTTCGTTTGTACAACGAATATGAAAAACGATAATTCGATCATTATCAATTTGTTCAATTTTACTAATTATACCTCTTTCTAAATATTTGCGTAAAACCATACAAAAATTTTTAGGAGACTCAAATGATGATATTTTTTGGGTAGTTAAATAAATTCTAGGCATATCTAAAGAAGAAGATATAAAAAGTTGATAATTTTTAATTTGTTTATCAGTTTGATCTTTAGATCTAATTTGTAGACATAAATCTAAAGCATTTGGTTCAATGATTTTGTTGATTTTACCACCAACTAATTTTTCGCTTAATTCAGATGTTAAAAAATGAATAAGAATACCATCGTAGGGCATATTGTTTAACCTTCTTTTTATAAATTTATACTTTATTATACAACAAAAAATTAAAAATAACAAAACTATTGAAAAAAAAAACAAATAGTGGTAAAATAAACCAAATAGATATCATTTTGAGGTTAACATATGAAGCTTAATGAAAAAGGATTATTAATTGTTATTTCGGGGCCATCTGGAGTTGGGAAGGGAACGATTCGTAAAGCTTTGTTTCAAAGAACGGGTCATAATTTAGATTTTTCGGTTTCAATGACAACTAGAATGCCAAGAGAAGGAGAAATTGATGGTAAAGACTATTTCTTTGTAACTAAGGAAGAATTTGAACAAGAAATAAAAAATGATAATTTATTAGAACATGCTAAATTTGTCAATAACTATTATGGAACTCCTAAAAACAAAGTATTAGAAAAGTTAGAAGAAGGAAAAGAAGTAGTATTAGAAATAGAGGTTCAAGGGGCTCTACAAGTGAAGGCAAAAATGTCAGATGCCGTATTTATTTTTATTGCCCCACCATCTTGGAAGGCTTTAGAGCACCGATTAACGAATAGAGGAACAGAAACGAGTGATATTATCATTGAGCGATTAACTAAGGCCAAGAATGAAATAATGCTTGCTTCATCTTATGATTATATTGTTATCAATGATGAAGTAGAAAATGCAGTTGATAAAATAATTGCAATTATTAGAGCAGAACATGCGAAGTGTGAAAGAGCACTAGAAGGATATTATAAATTAATGGAGGAATAAGTATGAGTCAAATGGAAAATATGAATCAAGAAAGAGATGGTCTTCGTTATCCATCTATTGATGAATTGACAGATAAATCTTCATCTAAATATAAATTAGTGATTGCGGCAGCCAAACGTGCCAAGGAAATTGATGCTTCTAAAAAAAGTTTTCTTGCGGAAACAAAAAATACGAAAAGTATAGGTATTGCTTTAGAAGAGATTATTGCTAATAAAGTTGAGGTGGTTGATTGATGGAAAACGCCTTAGAAATTTATCAAAAAGCAAGAAAAAAATTGAATGCATTTCATTATGCAATGTATCTTATTAGCTGGGATTCTGAAACTGAAGCTCCTGTAGGATGTTTAGAAGAAAGGTCTAAACAAATTGGTGAACTTGTTTCAATGATGTTAGAAATATCTCATTGTAAAGAATATGTTGAGGCGGTAAAAACTTTATATGATAAAAAAGAAGAGTTAACAACAGATTTAAAATTAGAAATAGTTAAAGTTTGGGAAGAATTAGAAAAAGAGTTAAAAATCCCTGAAGCAGAACTTATTGAATATGAAATGCTGTTGGCAAAAGCAAATAATATTTGGTGTGAAGCTAAACTGAATAATAATTATGCCTTATTTGCTCCTGTTTTAGCTCAAATTATCAATTGGCAAAAAAAATATATTCAATATTTAGAAACGGATACTTTAAAAGGTTATGATGTTTTGTTAAATGATTATGAAAAAGGTTTTACAAAAAAAGAATATGATGAATTTTTTGATCTTTTAAAAAAAGAATTGGTTCCATTTGTTAAAAAAATTACATCATTAAAACCTCTTGATGATTCTTTTGTGTATAAAAAATATAGTATTGATAAACAAAAAGAATTTGCTCATTATTTGATGGATGTGATGTGTTTTGATAAAAAGTTTGGTTTAACAAAAGAATCGGAACATCCTTTTACTTCTGGATATGGTACTACTGATGTGAGAGTTACTTGCCATTATTATGAAAATCTTTTAACATCAAGTATTTTTTCAATGATTCATGAATTAGGACATGCTACTTATGAAAGACAATGCGATAGCAAATATGATGATACAGCTTTAAGCGGTGGTACAACAATGGCAATGCATGAATCACAATCTCGTTTTTATGAAAATATTGTTGGTAGAAGTTATCCGTTTTGGTCTAAGCATTATCCTGTTTTACAACAGTTATTTTTTGAAAATTTACATGATGTGGAACTAGATGATTTTTACCATGCTATAAATAAAATTGAAAAGACGCTTATTAGAACGGAGGCAGATGAACTGACTTATCCTCTTCATATTATGGTTAGGTATGATATAGAAAAAGCCATAATTGAATCAAATCTTGATGTACATGCGTTACCAAAACTTTGGAATAAATTATATCAAGATTATTTAGAAATTGAAGTTCCAAATGATACAAAAGGTATTTTGCAAGATGTTCATTGGGCGGGTGGTTCATTTGGTTATTTTCCTACTTATGCTTTAGGAAGTGCTTATGCTGCTCAACTTTATCATCAAATGAAAAAAGAATTGAATATTGATGAGGCTTTTGGAGCTGATGATTTATCTAAAGTGAATGCATGGTTAAAAGAGAAAGTGCATAAATATGCAGGTTCAAAAAGTCCAAAAGAAATATTATTAATGGTAACTCATGAAGAATTTAATCCGAAATATTATCTTGAATATTTAAAAGAAAAATATTCAAAAATATATCAATTAACTAATGAATAAAATTAAGGAGGTTATTGATGGCAAAAATAGTCTTAAAAAGAAAAAAATCAGATAAGGATACATATTTAGTTCGTAATGTAAAAAGTGCATATGGTGAATTAGAATATGATGATTCTTTATTAGAGGAAGATCAAGTAGTTGAACCAATAGAAAAAACGAATGAAGAAATACAACAACAACAATTAAGAAAAGCAAGAGAAGAAGAAAAACGTCTTGCAGAAGAAAAAGCAAGAGAAGAAGAAAGACGTCTTGCAGAAGAAAAAGCAAAAGAGGAAGAAAGACGTCTTGCAGAAGAAAAAGCAAGAGAAGAAGAAAGACGTCTTGCAGAAGAAAGAGCTCATATGGAAGAACTTCAAAGACAACAAGTAAGTGCAGCTGAAGTGAAAGAGATTGTATCTGATGAGACTGCAAGCATTTTAATTGAAAAAGAAGTTGATGAAGAAAAAATTTTTGGTAACAAAAAAGGAATCATCAATATTGATACAATATCACGTAATTTTGAAGCTGGTGATATAGTTACAGTAAATAGTTTAAAAGATAAAAAATTGATTGATAAAAATGTTTGCTTTGTTAAAGTTCTTGCAAGGGGAATTATTGATAAACCATTGATTGTTAAGGCACAAGATTTTTCTTTAGATGCTGCTAAAATGATTCAACTTACTGGTGGTAAGGTAGTATTGTTGAATAAAAAGAAATATTAAAATTAGAAACCTTCTATATTTTATAGGGGGTTTCTTTTAAACTGAATAATTTTTATTGGTATATGATTTAAATTTTTTGTAATAATAATATTGCAAAATATAAATATGTGAGTATCTAACTTGACTTTGAAGGCTAAAATGAGTATAATAATAGAGGTTATGTTTTGACTATTGTCAAGACTATATTTTTTGAAGTATTGAAACACGTGGAAATGTGGAATATACATCAAATAACTAATAAATGAAAGGAGAAAAAAGATGCCTACAATTAATCAATTAGTGCGTAATTCACGTGAAGATAAGGTTAGAAAATCAAAATCACCACATCTTGGAATTGGTTTTAATTCTTTAAAGAAAGTTGCAACAACTATTAATTGTCCTCAAAAGAAAGGTGTTTGTACTCGTGTTACAACAATGACACCAAAAAAACCAAATTCTGCTATTCGTAAGATGGCTCGTGTTCGTTTAAGTAATGGTATTGAAGTAACTGCTTATATTCCAGGTATTGGTCATAAGTTGCAAGAACACAATACTGTATTAATTCGTGGAGGTCGTGTTAAAGACTTGCCAGGTGTTCGTTATCATATAATTCGTGGAACACTTGATACTACAGGTGTTGAAAGCCGCAAACAAGCTCGTTCTAAGTATGGCGCAAAACGTCCAAAAGCTGGAAAAAAATAAGATAAAATAAATTTATAAATGTAGAAAGGAGGAACCTTCATGCCTCGTAAAGGACATGTTGCTCAAAGAAAAGTATTACCAGATCCAATATATAATTCAACTCTTGTTACAAGACTAATCAATAGTGTAATGTTGGATGGTAAAAAGGGTGTGGCACAACAAATCATTTATGGTGCTTTTGATCGTGTATCTAAAACTACAGGTCGTGACCCACTAGAAGTATATAAACAAGCATTAGAAAATATTATGCCACAATTAGAGGTTAGATCACGCCGTGTAGGTGGTGCTAACTATCAAGTACCAGTTGAAGTTAGAGAAGCAAGACGCTATACTCTAGGTTTAAGATGGTTAACAAACTATGCTCGTCTTCGCAATGAAAAAACAATGGAAGAAAGATTAGCAAAAGAAATAATGGATGCCGCTAATGGTGTAGGTGGTGCTGTTAAAAAACGTGAAGATACTCATCGTATGGCTGAAGCAAATAAAGCATTTGCTCATTATCAATGGTAATAGGAGATTAAAATAAAATGGCTCGTGAATATTCATTACTCAATACACGTAATATTGGTATAATGGCTCACATAGATGCTGGTAAAACCACATTTACCGAAAGAGTGTTATATCATACAGGAAAAATCCACAAAATTGGTGAAACCCATGATGGTGCTGCACAAATGGACTGGATGGAACAAGAACAAGAAAGAGGAATTACAATTACCTCAGCGGCAACTACTGCTTTTTGGAAAGGACATCGAATCAATGTCATAGATACTCCAGGGCATGTTGATTTTACAGTTGAGGTAAGTCGTTCACTTAGAGTACTTGATGGTGCTGTTACAGTTCTTGATGCTCAAGCAGGAGTTGAACCTCAAACCGAAACAGTTTGGCGTCAAGCAACGGATTATTTAGTACCAAGAATTGTTTTTATCAATAAGATGGATAAGACTGGTGCAGATTTCAAATATAGTTGCCAATCATTAGATCATCGTCTTGGTGCCAATGCTCATCCAATTCAATATCCAATTGGTGCGGAAAATAATTTTAAGGGTATTATTGACCTTATAACGATGAAAGCCTTTATTTATAATGAGGGTAGTGTTGATGAAGATGGTCAAGAGATTGCAATACCTGCAGAATTGCAAGATGAAGCAGAATTTTATCGTGATGAATTAATAAATGCGGTAGCAGAATTTGATGATGAATTAATGATGAATTATCTTGAAGGTGAAGAAGTAACAGCAGAGATGTTGAAGGCTGCTATTCGTAAAGGTACGCTTTCAGTAAAATTTTTCCCCATTCTTTGTGGAACAGCCTTTAAAAATAAGGGTGTAAAAAAAGTTTTAGATGCTGTTATTGATTATCTTCCATCACCAATTGAAGTTGCTCAAATTAAAGGACATGATGAAGATGGTAACGAAGTTATCGTGAATTCAGATGATGATGCTCCATTTTCAGCATTAGCATTTAAAGTTATGACTGACCCTTATGTTGGGAAACTTACTTTCTTTAGAGTGTATTCGGGTCATCTAGAATCAGGTTCATATGTGCTTAATTCTACGAAGGATAAACGTGAAAGAATTGGTCGTATTCTTTTAATGCATGCCAATAATCGTACGGAAATTAAAGAAGTCTTTTCGGGAGATATTGCAGCAGCAGTTGGTTTAAAAGATACAACAACAGGTGATACAATGTGTGATGTAAATTATCCTGTTATTTTGGAAAAAATGGTTTTCCCAGAACCTGTAATATCGGTTGCGATAGAACCTAAAACGAAAGGCGATCAAGATAAGATGTCTGTTGCACTTTCAAAACTCGCTGAAGAAGATCCAACCTTTAGAACTTATACTGATGCTGAAACGGGTCAAACAATTATTTCTGGTATGGGAGAATTACATTTAGATATCATTGTTGATAGAATGAGAAGAGAATTCCATGTTGAATGTAATGTAGGACAACCTCAAGTATCATATCGTGAAACAATTAAAAAGAGTGCTGAAATTGAAGGTAAATTTGTTCGTCAATCTGGTGGTCGTGGACAATATGGTCATTGCGTAGTCGTATTTGAGCCAAACCCTGGTAAAGGATATGAATTTGTAGATGAAATTGTAGGTGGTGTTATTCCTCGTGAATATATCCCAGCTGTTAATAAGGGAATTGAAAATTCACTTGCTAATGGTAACCTTGCGGGATTCCCAACCATTGATATCAAAGCAAGATTAGTTTTTGGTTCATATCATGATGTTGACTCTAGTCAAATTGCCTTTGAAGTGGCAGGTGGAATGGCTTTTAAAGCATCTGCAGATAAATGCCAACCCGTTTTATTAGAGCCGATAGAATCAGTGGAAGTAATTGTTCCAGATGAATATGTTGGTACTGTAATTGGTGATTTATCAACTCGTCGTGGACGTATTGATGGACAAGAAGCAAGAGGAAAAACGCAATCTATTAAAGCATTTGTACCACTTGCTGAAATGTTTGGTTATGCAACCGCTCTTCGTTCAAATACGCAAGGTCGTGGAAACTATACGATGCAATTTGATCACTATGAAGAGTGTCCTAAAAATGTTGCAGAAGCAGTTGTAAAAAAACGTAGTGCTCAATAATAAAAACTTACGTTTTACTTGCAAAAAAAAAGAATTTATAATAAAATATTAATGAAATTAAAAATAAAAAGGAGATTTTTATAATGGCAAAGGAAAAATTTGTACGTTCAAAACCCCATGTAAACATTGGTACGATTGGACATGTTGACCATGGAAAAACAACTTTAACATCTGCTATTACTACTGTATTAGCAGAAAAAGGATTATCTCAAAAAATGGCTTATGACCAAATTGATGGAGCACCCGAGGAAAAAGCTCGTGGTATAACCATCAATACTTGTCACGTAGAATATGAAACAGAAAAACGTCACTATGCACACGTTGACTGTCCAGGACATGCTGACTATGTAAAAAATATGATTACAGGTGCAGCACAAATGGATGGAGCAATCTTAGTTATTGCCGCAACTGATGGACCTATGGCTCAAACTCGTGAACATATTCTATTAAGCCGTCAAGTAGGTGTTCCTAAATTAATCGTATTTTTAAATAAATGTGATATGGTTGATGATGAAGAATTACTTGAACTTGTTGAAATGGAAGTTCGTGAATTATTAAATGAATACGGATTCCCTGGTGATGATACTCCAATTATTCGTGGTTCAGCTTTAAAAGCACTTGAAGGAGATCCAAAGGCTAAAGAAGCTATCGTAGAATTAATGAATACAGTTGATGAATATATTCCAGATCCAGTTCGTGAAACTGATAAACCTTTCTTAATGCCAGTAGAAGATGTATTCTCTATTACTGGTCGTGGAACTGTTGCTACAGGACGTGTTGAACGTGGAACAGTTAAAGTTGGTGATACAGTAGAAATCGTAGGTATCAAAGATACTCGTTCAGCAGTTATTACTGGTGTTGAAATGTTTAGAAAGTTATTAGACCAAGCAGAAGCTGGTGACAATATCGGTGTATTACTTCGTGGTATAGCTCGTGAAGATATTGTTCGTGGTCAAGTACTTGCAAAACCAAAATCAGTTACACCACATTCTGAATTTAAAGCAGAAGTTTATGTATTAACTAAAGAAGAAGGTGGACGTCATACAGCATTCTTCTCTAATTATCGTCCTCAATTCTATTTTAGAACAACTGATGTTACTGGTGTTATTGAATTACCAGAAGGAACTGAAATGGTAATGCCTGGTGATAATACTCAAATGACAGTTAAGTTAATTCACCCAATTGCAGTTGAAAAAGGAACTAAATTCTCTATTCGTGAGGGTGGAAGAACAGTTGGTGCTGGTTCAGTTTCTGAATTAGAAAACTAATGATTTTATTTGAATGAAAATAGTCTCTATGAAAAATAGAGACTTTTTTGTTATAAATAAATTTGCTATAATTTTTTTTAAAAAGATAAAAAAAACAAAATTCGACAGATGAATGATATATAATTCTTTTAAAGAAAGATGCTAATAAAACAAAAAATAATAAGCTATAACCTATTTAATACTCGATGAAAAGTAAAGACGTATTATGCTAAATCTAACAAATAATCATATTTATTCGTATTTAAATATTATAAAATTCTTTTGGTTTAGACTTGTCATTTTAAAAATTTATAAAATATGTCAATTTTAGGAGGTAAATTATATAATGACAAAAAAAAGTATAAGTTTAATAGTAATTTTTGTTTTCTTTTTTAGCATATGCGGTTGTAATAAACAAAATAAAATAGATTATAATTTAAGTTATAATCAAAATGAGGCATTTGGTTACAAAAAACTAGAAAAAGGTACACAACTTTATAGTAATGGTTTAATAAAATCATTAGAAGAATTAAAAAAGGAATGTACTGAATGGAACAATGATGCTTATAATGAAAGTTCGGATGGGTATTCTAGTGATTTGAATCAAAAACTAAGAGATTATGATGAGAACTATTTTAAAGAAAATGCTCTCATTATAGTTACATATGAAACGGCCAATTACCTTAAAACAAAACTTAAACATATTATTGTTGATGGATCTACCTTAATCGTAAATATCAAACAAACAACTAAAATAGGAAATTATAGTACGGAGGCCTATTTTTGGTCAATGTTAATTGAGATTAAAAAGAATGACATAATCAATGTCGATGAGTTAAAGATTAATTGTAATAAAAAGTGATAAATATGAAGAAAAAATTTTGACTATAATATTATTTTTATTTATTTTGTTTTAAATTTAAATATTATAAAATGAGTTATAATGAAAATTATGCTGGAGAATGTATTGACGAGCATATCAAGAAGAAGGAGATAATGGCAGGGTTACTATAAGTTCATTTGGTACCATTCAAGGTATTATTTTTGGTTGGGTTACAGTCAAGGGAGTATATCAATATAATAGTAACTATGAAGTGTATATTAGAATCTATGTAGAGTAGAAATATCAAAATTAAAGGATTAGTAAATTGTGAAAATACTAATCCTTTTTATATTGATTTTTTAATCATTTTATTAGTAGAATATATTACTAAAAAATATAAAATATACCAAATTTAATTAAATATTTTAATATTTTTTAAAAATCAAAAAAAGTAAAAAAATGCAATGTAAGCGATTTCTTTATTATATTATTTTATTAAATAAATATTATAGTATATACTATTATCATCATTTAAAAAATGATAATATGTATGGACAAGGAGGATTACAGTGAAAAGAAGAGTTATGTTATTTTTTTTAAGTTTTGGAATAGTTATGACGTTAACTTCATGTTTTATGGCAACCGAAATCGTAAGTGTCAACTTAGCGTCAACGGATGTTCCAAAAGTATTTGAAGTAAATGAATCATTTGATATTAATAGTCTTCAATTAGAAGTAACTTATAGTGATGGCAAAGTATTTGATGTTAGTGTAGATGAATCAATGATAACAGATTTTGATTTAACAACAATCGGAACCAAAAATGCAATAATTAACTATAAAGATTTTGTACTCACCTATACGTATCAAGTAGTAGAAAGTAAATATCTAATTGTAAAATTTAATACAGATGAAGAATTACCTAAAATTGAGGATCAACTTGTTTGTTATGGTGATGTAGTAACAAAACCGAATGATCCAAAAAAAGAGGGGTTTACATTTTTAGGGTGGTTTGTAGATGATATCATTTATGATTTTAATAGTAATGTTACTACAAATTTAAATCTTGTGGCAAAATTTAGAAAAATCTTAAATGTTTATCAAACAGAGGTAGTATGCAAATTAGATGAATTTGTTAATCAAATTGATGCAAGATTATATCCTGAGGACGGATTTTTAGAAATTCTTACAATTATTGAAGAAGGAAAAAATGCAGTTTCAAAGGCTACTACCAATGAAGAAGTAGATGATGTTTACAATCAAGTCATTGAGCAGGCAAAGGCAGTAAAAAATTTTTGTAATTTGTTCTTAGATATCTTTGCAACTTATCATATGGATGATTATTATAGTGAAGAATGGGAAAAAATGATTGCCATTAAAAATCTGACGGTTGAGACTTTGAATACTTATAAAGGTGGTGCACCATTACCTGTAGCAACCTATTTCAATGCTGTTGATGATTTAACAAAGGTTGTGACTAAAGAACAAGATCATGAATTAGCAGCCTATTTAAAAACAACTAAAATAATGGAGTTAAACAAGTATTTTACAGCCATAAATATAGAATATTATACAGATGATGCTTTGACATTCATGTATAATATTTTGGAAGAAGGAATAAATACGATAAATTTAGCTTTGAGTAGAAAAGATGTTGTGAATGCCTATTTAGAGATTATAGAACAATTCAATGCTGTTGATAAATGTCCTAAATATAGTGATATTTTAGAACTTTTAGCATATATTGATGTTTTGGATTTGAATAATTATTATGCAGCACAACAAGAAGAGTTGAAGGATATTTATTTTGAATATGCTAATAGTTTAAGAAACATGTCATCAGAAGAAGATGTTAGTATGCTACTAGAAGAAGCAAAACAGAAAATGGACGAAGTTATAACAATACAAGAGGATAAAGTTATAGCAGATGCTCTTCTTAAGAAATGTTTAGAAGATTTTAGTCTTTTTTACGAAACTCTTCTTGCAACTTATGAAGAACAAATCAATGCTTTAGAGATGGCAGAATATGCGCTTGAAGAAATTGAGATGACGTATCAAAATTATGTTAATGAAATAAGTATGGCTTTAGGTTCTGCTGCTATTCAAGCAACTTATGATGAGGCAGTAGCAAATCTTGAGGAAAATATTTTAATGATTATTGAAATGTATAGTTGGTAATGGGAGGAAGAAAGATGAAAATGAAAAAAATAATTAGTTTATCCATTGCAACATGTATTTTGTTTTTATCAATTTTTGGTTTATCTTCATGTGGAGATAGTAAAGGTAGTTCTCCAAAAATTGAAAATACAAGACCTACTTTTTCACAGATTTCTAATTTTAATTTAAATCAGTTAAAAAAATATGAAAATAATTTATATCAATCTCATCTTTTTGAAGCTGATGATGAAGTATGGGTGATTGTTGAATTAGAGGGGAAATCTTTAACAGAAGAATATCATGCTTGCAATTTTATGGGCTCATTAGCCGAATTTGCTTTAACTAAAGATGGTGAAAATACCATTCATAGATTACTTACTATTCAAAGTAGAGTAAAAGAATTATTGGATGAAAATGAAATTGCCTATGAATTTAAACATTCCTATACGACATTGTTAAATGGATTAGGTATAAAAGTTAAATATAAAGATATTCAAAAAATATCATCACTTGCAAAAGTAAAAGAAGTAGCAATTTCAGAATTATATAATATGCCACAAGAGGAATCATCATATGATGTTGCTTTAAAAGAAACCGGCATTCTTGCTACAAATAGTAATTATAAAGGTGAAGGAATGATAGTGGCTATTCTTGATACTGGTTTAGATACTAGTCATCAGGCTTTTCAAAAACAATTAACAGATGTTGCATTGACATATCAAAATATTGAAAGTATAAGTGAATTCTTATATCCTAATGTTGCCAATGGTGGTAACTATTATCAGGCTGAACAATTCTATAAGAGTTCAAAAATTCCTTATGGATTTGATTATGCTGATATGGATGAATTTGTTGATCCTGATTATATGGCAGTTAACTACTATGGTCATGGTGCACATGGTACCCACGTTGCAGGAATCATTGCTGGTGATGATGATCAAATCACTGGTGTTGCACCAAATGCCCAATTGGCAATTATGAAAGTTTTTTCAGATGGCACACCGGGAGCATATACAACTGATATCATAGCGGCTTTAGGAGATTGTGCTCTTCTTGGAGTAGACGCAATCAATATGTCACTTGGTTCTGCTAATGGTTTTACATCAGAAGGCGATGGAGGAGAATTTATTGATGAAGTCTATGATTTATTAGGTTCCGTAGGTATTAGCGTTTGTGTGGCAGTTGGTAATGATGGTGAAGCAGGAGATGGTACTATCTATGGTAATGGTTTAAGTTCTAATCCTGATAATGGTTTGGTAGGTTCACCTTCTTCATATGATGCATCATTTGGAGTTGCTTCATCTAATGCAACTTTAAAGAATTATTTTGTATCTGGTAATACGAATATGACCTTTAATTCAGCTGCGTTTGCGGCAACCTCAGAATCATATCCTTTTTATGAATATTTACCATTTGAAGAGGGAAATAAAACATTATCTTTACCATATGTTGTCATTCCAAATTATGGTGATTTAGAAGATTATGAAGGGTTAGATGTAGAAGGTAAAATTGCGGTTGTATCAAGAGGTTCAACGTCATTTGAATATAAGTCACTAGTTGCAGCATATTATGGAGCTGTTGCTTGTGTCATTTATAATAATCAACCAGGTGAAATTATAGCATCTATTGAAGGAGAATTATATATTCCAACATGTACAGTAACAGTAGATTCTGGATCTGTTTTAACAAAGGTTAAGGAAGGAATTATTCATTTTAATATGGATAACAAAATTTATGAAATGTCTAGTTTTTCTTCAATTGGTCCTCTTCCTAATCTCGAGTTAAAACCAGAAATTACTGCTCCAGGTGGAAACATTTATTCTTCAGTTCCTACTATTACTCAAGATGAAAATGGTAATGAAATGTCATATGCATATTATAGTGGTACATCAATGGCAACACCTAATTTAGCAGGGGCAGCCTTACTTGTAAGACAGGCATTAAAGGAAAATTATCCACAAATGACTGAAACTGAACTTCAAGCAAGGGTATATCAAGTTTTAATGTCTACTGCAAGTATTATCAAAGATGAAAATGGTGTTCCCGCAACCCCACGTAAGCAAGGAGCAGGTTTAGTTAATATTGATGCCGCCTTAAATAGTAGTGTTTATTTAAGTGTTACTGGTACGGATAGAACCAAATTGGAATTAGGTGATGATCCAAGTCGTGATGGTATTTATTATATGACTTTCAATGTTGTCAATACTGGTTCAACAGATGCATCATATAATTTAGATAGCATTGTAATGACAGATAGCATAGATTATAATGGTCGCATTTTAGAAAAAGCTTATTTACTTGAAGCAAGTCAAAGAGATTATATAGTTGAAAATGGAACGTATGAAGATGGAATATTAACAGTTGAGGCAAATTCAGTCGCAAAAGTTAAAGTAAGTATTTTCTTAACTGATGAAGATAAAACGTATTTAGATAGCACTTTTGCAAATGGAATGTATGTAGAAGGGTATATTACTTTAGATTCGATTGATTCTAATATTGATCTTTCTATCCCATGGTTAGCATTTTATGGTGATTGGGATGATGCTCCTATTTTTGATGCAACATATTATGATGATACGTATGAAATATATCCTACTATCCCATTAGGATTATATATTTCAGGAATGATGGGGTATCCATTTCCACTTGGTAGTTATGAGTTATTTATCTTACCAGACGGATACGAGGCACCACTTGCATCAGCAGATAAAATAGCTTTAAATTATGAAGGGAATAATGTATTGTATTCTGTTTCTATTGGTCTTTTAAGAAGTGTGAAAGAATTAAGATATGAAATTGTTGATAAATATACACGTCAATCATATTTTAATGGTTATGCTACAAATGTAGGTAAAACATATCTAAATGATAGTGGTGCACTTGTTCCTACACAACATGAGTTACAAATTGAAATTCCTCAATTTCTAGTTGGTAGTAATCAAGAATTAGAAATTGTCATTACTGGAGTTCTAGATACAATTGATCAAAAAGAAGAATCTTTGGTTATTCCACTTACTCTAGATTATGAGGCACCAACTTTATTAGATTCTAAAGTCTATGAAAAAGAGGGTAGAACTTATCTTGAATTTGAAGCATATGATAATCATTATTTATCCTATTTTGGTTTGCTTACAGAATCAGAGGCTTATCCTGATGAATTTGAATTAATTTGTGATAATGCATTTCCAATTTATGATGAGGTTCGCGGGGGAAATACTGTTGTTACTGTCGATATTACTGATTATAAGGACAAGATTTATAATCATAAATTAGCTCTTGCGATTGGTGATTATGCCTTAAATGAAAGTGGTTATTTAATTGAAGCATATGAAGAATTTATAACTGGTTCTACTTCAACTCAAGATTTAAATAAAACTAGTTATGAAGAGACTAAAACAGATCAGGTTGTAACAACGCTTAATATAAACTATATGAACGCAACACCTAATCAAGCAACTACTGCAGAGGGTATTGAGAACACAGGTGAAGAGTTTGTTATTGTTGATGAAACATTATATTATTATAATGGTACAGGAGGAGAGGTTGTTATACCTGATGGTATCAAAGTAATTGCTAATGATGTATTTAGAAAAGATAACAATATAACAAAAATTGTATTCCCAGAAGGAGTAACTACCATTGGTTCTGGTGTTGCTAGAGCTGCTATGTCATTAAAGGAAGTAATTTTCCCTACAACGCTTGAAACAATTGGTGAAGAAGCGTTTGCCTTATGTTTTAGTTTAGAAAAAGCGGATCTTGCTACAACAAGTTTAAGTTCAGTTGGTTTTATGACTTTTTCATATTGTATATCTTTGAAAGAAGTGACTTTGCCATTCACACCAAATGATGTTGATGGCAATATGACATACTTGCAAATGGGATATGAAGCCTTTACGCACTTACATTCATTGGAAAAATTAACAGTTTATTCAAATATTGCATATATGGCCAATGCATTTTATGATGTTCCTGCTTTAAAAGAAGCCAATTTTTATGGTTATCTTGGCAATGTAAATGAATTTACGCTATCTGCTGCTAAAGAATTGACTATACTTAATTTCTATGGTGATATTGGACAATTTGGTGAAACAACCATTGAAGATTGGGGCTTTATGGTGATGAGAGAAGATTCCGCAACTTGTGCTGATTTACCAAAATTAAAAGAAGTTCATTTTTATGGCAATGTTGATACTATTGGAGGTTTTGCCTTTAGTATGTGTCCACTATTAGAAAGCGTCGTATTTCATAAAAATTTAAATAAAATTGAAGCATACGTTTCAGCAGATTCGACAAAATTACTTAAATATACTGCTTCTGATGATAATGAATATTTAGTAAATGGTGAATGTGGGGTAATGTACAATAAAGAAATGACAAAATTATTTACTCCATCTTGTTGGGACTATGATGGTGAGTATGTTTTACCAGAAACGATTACAGAGCTTAATGAATCAGCATTTGGTCAAGCAGAAACAGCAATTCGTTCGGTTGTTATTGTTAGTTTAATAACCGAAGAAGGTGTGCAAACCACTGCTAATAAATCGTATGGTACATGCAAATTAGAAAAACCATTGCTCAAAAAAATTACTTTACATGATCAAATTACAGAGTTTCCAATTGCAATGATGTTTGGCTTAACTAATGCACAATTAGAGTATAGTGGTACTATTACCAATATTGGTCGTCGTGCTTTAAATAATACAGATGTTCGTGAACTTGTCTTTACTGAAGATTTGTTAACAGTAGGTGCATATGCTTTTGGTAATTGTGATAAACTAACAAAAATTGTCTTACCAGATAATGTAGAATTTTTAAATGAAGAAGGTGGGGTAAGTGAAGATGCCTTTAGTAATATGTTTACCGGTTGTACATCGCTTGTCGAATTTAGAATTCCATCAACCATTACTACCCTTTACTATGGAGTTTTTGAGGGATGTACATCGCTTGAAACAATTGATTTAAATAATGTTACGCGAATTTCTCAAGGAAGAAATAGTTTTAAAGATTGCACATCTCTTAAAAATATGATAGGAATTGAAAAAGTTGAGTATATTGGTGAAGGATCATTCAATAATTGTACATCACTTACTACCCTTAATCTTAGTAATTGTTATGAAATTGGTGAAGATGCTTTTAATAATTGTATATCTGTTGAAAGTCTTACTTTATCCACTTCTCTAACTACGCTTGGTAGTTTTGCTTTTGCTAATTGTACATCTTTAAAAGAAGTAGTGATACCTAATGGCGTTGAAGGAATTGATGTTGCAAGTTCATTTGTTGGCTGTACTGGTTTAGAAAATTTTGAAATTCATAATTTGGATTATGATTCATTTGATGGTATTGTATATTCAAAAGATTTGAGTGAATTGGTACTATTTCCAGCAGGTAAATTGTTAGATACATATAAAGTTTTAGAACAAACAATAAGAATTGGAGATTATGCTTTTGCTTCTAATAAATATTTAATGAATATTGATCTTACAAATGTAGAAGAAATTGGGAATAATAGTTTTGAAAAAGCGAATGTTATAGCAGTAAAAGCAGCTAATTTAAAATATGTATATCCACAAGCTTTTAGGGATGCTACTAATCTAGTTAAGATAGATTTAAATATGATTGAAGAATTAGGGTTTAAAGCTTTTGCTAATACAGGATTAGAAGAAGTAATAATGCCAAATAATTTAACGTATATTGAAGAACAAGTATTTGCTAATTGTGATAATTTAAGAAGAGTTGTTATTAGCAATGATTGTTGTAATTTTGACTATTCAAATATTTTCTATCAAAGTTACCATATTGAAGAAATTGTTGTAGAGGATCTTAATAAATATTATTTATATGAAAATGGAGTATTGTATAATTCCACTAAGACGGTTCTTTATGCCTATAATGATAAATCAAGTTCTGAATTTGTTATTCCGGAAGGGGTAGAAAAGATAGCACTCAATGCCTTCTATCAAAATACTACTTTAGAAAAAGTTGTTTTACCATCCACATTAAAGGCCATTGGTGACAAAGCATTCTATGGCTGTACATCATTAAAAACATTCGTTTTCTTAAGTAATACAGCACCTGCTCTTGAAGGCTTATATCAAGAAGGAATGCTATATCCATATGCTAATTTTGTTGATTACATTGAATTAGTTCCAGAAAATGGTTTAGAAGTTACCATCTATTATAATGGTGATGAAAGTTATCAAACAATCATTTGGCAAAGTTATTTTAAAAATTATGAGGTTATAGAGTAAAAGTTTAAAAAATAATCATATATTTAAATAAAATAAAAAACTTGGGTTTTATTAAAACATAGAACCCAAGTTTTAATTTTTATCATTTCATATATCCTTTTTTATATATAGATATATAAAAAATACATTTAACAAATAATAAAATAAATAGTATGATAATATAGTAATATTGTCAAAATTTTAAATTTTAGGAGGAAATATGAAAAAAATTTTTACTAAAGTATTCTTACTTTTCTTAGTAACTATTTTCTCTTTTACATTTATAAGCTGTAAAAAAAGAAATTTAGGAACTTATTATGAAGTAAAATATGAAGTCAACAATCAAGAATATGCAAAATATTTTGTTGAAGAAGGAAAACTAGCAACAGCAATTATTGCGCCAACAGTTGAGGGAAAAGAATTTGTGTTTTGGATGTTAGATAATTCTGAATATGATTTTAGCAAACCAGTAAATTCAAATCTTACGCTTGTTGCATCTTATAAAGATGAAGAAGCAGATGGTGAAATCCCCAATGCGGTAAAAACACAATTAGAAAAAATCGTTGCAGGAGCAGAATATGCAAAAGTATCAATAACAGCAACTGAAAACTTAAAGGCTGAATATAAAGCAGTAAAAGATGGTAAAGAAGTAAGTATTTATTATCTTGAAAAGGCTAATGTTTTTACTACTGTAAAACTATATGTAGGAATAGATGAAGATGGAAAGATTGTAAATATGGTTACAACACAAAGTGATACTTTAGGCAAAGGGGAAAGCTTTAATGGTTCATCAATGGGATTAAACGGTGCTACTAGTACAACTGTAGATGATTCATTCGTTGTTGTTTCTGGTGCAACCGTTTCAAGTAACACAGTTAAAGACTTAATTACAATTGCATTTGATAAATTTATGAATGATAATCCAGATTTATTTCCAGTTAAAACTTTAACTGTAACTTTTGATTCTAATGGAGGTACTCTTGTAAAAGAGATTGAAGTAAAGTCTGGCTCGACATTTGTTAGACCAAATGACCCAACGCGTTCATTGTATCATTTTGTAGGGTGGTATTTCAATGATCAACCATATGATTTTACAAAACCTGTAACTTCTAATATTACTTTAGTTGCAAAATGGGTTAGTGTTTTTCAATTTGATAGTAAGACACAAACAATTGTTGATGCCACTGATTTAGCTGGTGATATCGAAATTCCTGCTAAAATTAATGGTGTAGAAGTGAAAGCTTTAGGAGAAAATTTATTTAAAAACAATAAAACGATTACAAGTGTTATTATTCCTGAGGGAATTGAAAATATTGCATTTAGTGCTTTTGAAGGTTGTAGCAATCTAAAAACAGTTACTTTTCTTGGTACTGATAGTAGCGACCCTTTAACTTTTGGAATCAATGTCTTTAAAGATTGTACTGCTTTAAATAGTATTAGTTTACCAGCGAATGCAACTGCTATTGCAACTTCAATGTTTGAAGGATGTACCTCTTTAATTCAATTACCAATTCATGGTGTTCTTGATCATATTGGTACATCAGCATTTAAAAATTGTGTTCAACTTGCGGCAATAAGTTTACCAGAAGGGGTTAAATCAATTGAATCAAATGCCTTTGAAAATTGTCAATCATTAATTGCTATATCCTTTCCGTCAACATTAACAAAAATTAGTGAAGAGGCATTTAAAAATTGTAGTCAAATCGTTTCATTATATATTCCTCAAGGTGTAACCAATATTAATTTAAATGCATTTTTAGGATGTGAGAAATTAGTTTCTATCAATGTGAGTGCTGATAATAAAAGTTATGCAAGTGTGAATGGGGCATTATATAATAAATCTTTGACAACATTATATCTTGTACCAGATAAAAATTTAACAACCTTTGAAGTCAAGAATACCGTTACATCCATTCAAGTCAATGCGTTAGCAAATTTAATAAAACTTGAAAGCATTACTGTTGAAGATGGTTCAAGCAAATATCAAGTATACAATCATGTTTTATATTCAACAACAACAACGAGTGGCAAAACGACAACTAAACTTGAATTTATTCCTGCGAAATATTCGCAAGCTGTAACACTACTTGCCAATACAAAGGATTTGGCTGCAAATGTATTTGCGAATTGTCCAAATATAACAGAAATTATAATTGAAGATGGAAATGAGTTCTTCTTTGAAATTGATCATTTAATTTATCGTAAGGCAAGTGCAACTTCAACATATTATACTTTAGTTGTTGCCAATCGTAATTTTAATGGTGTGGCTACTATTTTAAAAGATACTACGGGAACTTTGTCTTCCATTGATGCAAGTGCATTTATTGACACTACATTATCGGGCATTCGTTTTACAACATCAGCACATATTACATATGTAAGTGATACATTATTTGATAAAGTGCCTGAAGGATTTAAAGTATATATTCCAAATGGCCAAACTAATTATTTTGTTGGTATGTACAATACAAAATGGAGTGCTGCATTTAAAGCTTTAGTTTCAACTATGATTGTTGAAGATGAAGCACAATAAGTTTGAATAATTCAAAGCTTACTAGATTTCTAGTAAGCTTTTTGTTAGGAAAAATTCATTTAAATTAAATAGGATACTATATTAAATTTTGACAGTCTTCTATTTGTTTTTTTATATTTTTACAAAGAAAAATAATTTAAATAAAAGTGAATAAAAAACAAAATCAGCTTCCTTTACTTTAAAAGTGCAAACGCTTGCAAAAAAAAATTCTCAGTGATATAATTAAATATCTTTTTATGAAAGGAAGAGGAGAAATGTTAAAATTAAGAAAAAGATTATTTTTAATTTTATCAATGGTTGGTGTAATTCTTTGTTTGGTATCATGTATTCCAGACGGATATATCAAGTTAAAGTTTGATGAAGAATTATACACAATTAAAGTAGGTGAAAAATTAGACTTTATGCCTACAGTTGTCAAGGATTCACATGAAAGTAATTATGAATTAGTATACGAATCATCTGAACAAACCGTTGCAACCTATATTGATGGAATATTAACAGGTTTAAAAGAGGGGACAACAGAATTAAAAGTTTTTGTTAAAGATAACCCTTCTGTATATGCAACTACAACAATTCAGGTTGTCTATACAGAGACATTAGATGTTGAATTTGATGTAAAAGATAGGATGTTAAAAGGACAGACATATAAAATTTCTTATGTTCTTCAAGAAGGTTGTATCGATCCGATTATAACATATAGATCAAATGATGATAAGATTTTAACTGTTGATAATGATGGGTATGTTTTAGCGGTATCTAAAGGTACTACACAAATTATTGCTAGAGTTACCTCAAGTGTTGATGGTATACAGTATCGTGAATATGTTTTTGATGTTACGGTTTTAGAAGAAATATATGAGATAGAATATGTATTAGATGGAGGTATCAATCATCCAAATAATCCAACATCATATACTGATTCTGATTTACCAGTTGGTTTAAATAATCCATCTAAAACAGGCTATACTTTTGATGGTTGGTATTTAGATGCTGAATGTACTGGTGATAAAATAACAGAGCTTGATGCATCCATGAGTGGTAAAGTTACTCTTTATGCCAAATGGATAGTTACAAAATATACTATTGATTATCAACTTGATGGAGGCCTCAATCATCCTGATAATCCCCAAGGATATGATATGTTGACTCTACCAATTGAGTTATTAGAACCAACAAAAGAAGATCATCAATTTTTGGGTTGGTATCTCAATGATCAATTAGTAGATAAATTAGAAGTTGGCCTAGAGGGAGATATTACTCTTTATGCCAAATGGGAACAAATTGCATATTTCATTACTTTTGAATTAGATGGTGGTGTATGCGATAACTTACCAACAAAATACTTTATTGATGAAATAACATTACTTCCAGTTCCAACAAAAGAAGGATTTAAATTTTTAGGTTGGTATTTCAATGATGCATTAATTGAACAAATCAATGGTGAGCAAAGAGGCGATATTACAGTTGTTGCAAAATGGGAACAAGAACAAGTGGTTGAAAAAGATTTAATTGTCGATCCAAATAATGAAAATGCATATGCGACAATAGAAGAAGCCCTAGATGCTGCAAAAGACGGAGATACTATTTTGGTGGTAGCCGGTACTTATCAAGGCTTTACAATCAATAAATCAGTAACCATCAATGGTGCGAATTGGGGAATTAATCCAGTTTATGAAACTAGAAATGCAGAAACTATTTTTACTAGTGATATTTTAATCAATTCAAATAATGTTGTGATTGATGGAATCGCTTTAACTGAAAAGGGACGTATTGTTGGTTCAACTAGTGGTGTTAGCAATATTCAATTGACAAATATTTATTGCTATGAGTCAACAGTCAATTCTACTGCACAAGATAGTTTAACTGCACCTATTCATTTTGTTCCACAAACAGATGATGCAAATGCCATTTTTGAGGATATAGAATTAACAAATCTCAAATATGAAAAATCTACAGGAAGACCAATGATTTTTTATGGTATGCAAATAATCAATTTAACTATAAAGGGTTGTTCTTTTGTTGGTAATGGTGCTAACTATAATGATGGAATTAAGATTGATAATACGGCTTCCTTTGGTGTGAAGGGAAATGTTTCAATTATAAATAATCATTTTGAAAATTATTCTCAATATACAATTTGGGTTAGATCTTATAGTGAAGGAACCTATGAAATCAAAAATAATACTTTCAAAAATTGTGGTCAAACAGCAGGAAGTCATGCTGCAGCAACTTTTGTAAAATATAGTGGTGCCTCAACAGGAACTGCTAAAATTGAATTCCAATATAATAAGGTAGATAATTCATATATGCTATTTAGATTAGATCAAACAACTGATATGAGCGAAACTACTCATGATGTGCATATCAATTATAATAAATTATTGAATTCTTTAGCTACCTATTATATTAAAAATGCATATTCTTTTAATATTGATGGTGCTAATAATTACTACGATCAAACTCCAGTAGCAAGTAAATTTATGGGTGTTGATGGCTGGGATACGTATTATGAAAATGAAACTGATGTTCCTGAATATGTTGATGAAAGTGCTGATCTTTGGGAGATTCAATATATTTTAAATGGTGGAACTTTACCAGCAAATGCTCCAACTAAATATGATAGCGAAGTTGGATTAACCAAACTTCCAGTACCAACAAATGGCAATTTCGTTTTTGTTGGATGGTATTTCAATGATGAAAAAATTACTGCTATTGAAAAAGGAACAACAGGAAATATTGTGCTTAGTGCGAAATGGCGTGAAGATGCATTATATGTAGGAGTTGGAGAGGATTGGTATTACTCTACACTTCAAGCTGCTTTAGACGATGCTAAAGAAGGAAGTAAGATTATTATTTTAGCTGGTGAGTATAATGAAAATGTTACGATTTCCTTGGCTAACTTAACAATTGTTGGACCAAATGCAGGAACCAATCCAAATACTTTCGCACGAGAAGAAGAAGCTGTTTTAACAGGCGTTATTACAGTTCTTGCTTCTGCTAATAATTTTACAATGGATGGATTGTCCTTTACAAAGGGTGCTAAAATCGTTGGAAGTGAAAACAAAGAGTATCATAACTTTAAGTTTGTAAATAATTTAGTTTATGATACAAATGCTTCTACTACTGATTGGGTTATCAATCGTTATGTGATGAAAGGATTTGTAGAATTCAATTTACCAAAGGGAGGTTCAACAAATCATTTCTATTTTGCAAATAATAGATTTACGAATGTTAGTGATGTTAACTTATTAATCAATAGAGTTGTTAATTTATCAGTAGAAGGGAATGTATTCTTAGACTTTGATCGAGATGCTATTAGATGTGAGGGTGGCTATAACCAAGGTATTATTTCATTTACGAATAATTATTTTGAACAAAGTGTTCAAAATAATGGATACAATGCAATCTTTATGTATGCTTTATCCGGACCTAGTGGATCAAATACAATAGTGTATGTGTTAAATAATACTTTTAAACAAATAGGTACTGATCAGTCTAATGCGGTTCCATATAATGGTGCAATTTCTGCTCATATTTTCCAAGAAAATAAAACAGCTTGGGAAATTACAGGCAATATTTTTGATCATTGCTATAATTATATGTGGTTAAGAAATAATGGAGCAAGTACATCTAATTGGAATTGCAAAGTAGATAACAATCAATTTTTAGGACTTCCTACTACTCATTATTTTGGAACATATCAAGGTTCTGATACTGAAACTACAAATCCACATTTGGCAGAATTTGGTGCTAATTATTATGAAAATAATGAGGGTGAAGTGATTACTGATCTAACTTCTTATGCTAGTTTATTTAAACATTTAAAAACATCAGGTACTACTTTGGCAACTAAACCAATTGTTGATGAAGCAAAACCACTTGAATTTTATGTTATCAATTATGAACTTGATGGTGGTACTTTAAAAGGAAATTATCCAACTGCTTATAATAGTTTAATTAGTGAACCTATTGTACTACCTACTCCTACAAAATTAAATTGTGAATTTTTAGGTTGGAGTTTAAACGGAGATTATGTAACTGAAATTCCTTCAACTTCAAGAGGTGATATTGTGTTAGTAGCTGAGTGGAAAGTATTAGAAGGCGAAATTTATGATGTAACTTATATATTTAATGGTGGATATTCAGAAGAATACTTAGTTGCTCATTCTGGCAATGCTCCACATTTAACGATTAATAATTATAATTATAATAATGGTACATTCTGGGGTGGAAGATATACGAATGATATCTTTATTGGAACAAGTAGTTATGATCCTGCAGCAACTTTTTCTGATCGTATTTATATAGCTAAAAATTTAGAAACTGGTTTATATGAAATTGTTCAAATTATTTCTTCTGGTGCATCTAGTTGGCCAGAAGGTGCTGAATATGTTATTACTATTTCTAACTCTTACAACAATTATTGGGCAAGTATTAACCCAATTACAACTAAATTGACAGTTGGTCAAATGGTTGCTTTTGATCAAGCGATTGAGGATATTACCGCAGATGAACCAGCTACAGTATATTTCTTTAGTGAAGTACCTGAAGATGATACTTTAGTTGTACCTTCAAGATATAGTGATAAATTGATTGTTCCTGGTTATTTAGGATATAAATTCTTAGGATGGTATGATAGCGAGGATAATCTATATACTAGTTTAGAAACTTTGAATGGTGATCTTACTTTATATGCAAAATGGGAACAACTAAATCCTGTAACTAATATTCGAGTTGATGAAATTTGTGATGAACTAGAAACCGGTGATACTTTCCAAATTGTGGCAAGTGTAGAACCAAGTGATGCATATTTTAAAGATTTATTCTATGAATCAAGTAACACAGATATTATTACTGTATCAAGTACTGGTTTAATTACTGCTATTAATGCCGGAAAAGCAACAATCACAATTTACGATTATCTAAGAAAAGTTGCTTATGAACATGAAATTACTGTAAATTCGATTCAATCGGTTGATATTACATTTGAAGAACACTATGATGGATCAATTCATATTGATGATACATTGCAAATCATTGCTACAGCTTACGGAAAAGGTACAGAAAACGCTAAATTTATTTATGAATCAAGTGATGAGAATATCTTAACAGTGTCGGAAACAGGACTTGTAACTGCTCTTGCTAATGGTAAAGCAAATGTTTTAGTTACAATTGAAGGAACTCAAATTAATTTATCAGTTTGTATCACTGTAGGAGTATATTCAGAAGATACAGATATCGATAGATTAATTGCACTGCTTGCTAGAAACAATTTTGCTGTAGTAGAAACGGGTAACATATCTTTATATAATGATGGTGTTGAAAGAGTATATGTTTCTACTTATGGAAGTGTCAATAGATACTTATTTGATGAATTTAAAGTGGATGAAACATATTATGCAACAAGTGAGGCTAATCCAAATAACCATAAAGAACGTAGAAGTGTAGATACAATTGAATTTGTTACTGTTCATGACACCGCAACACTTACAGGTACAGTTGTATCAATTGCTCAAGGTATGTCAAGCGGTGAAACCTCCATTCACTATACAGTAGGTAATGATGCCATCTATGGTGTCGTTCCTGAAAAATATATTGCATATCATGCCGGTGATGGAACATCTGCAAGCTTTACTTGGACGAAAACCAATGCGGTTGCCACTAGCAATATAGCACCTCAATTTGATGTTGTACAAAGTGGTTCTGCTTATTATCTATCATTAAATGGAACCGTTACACAAATTGAAGTGCCAACAATTAATGGTGCGGCACCTTCTGCTAGTTATTTATCAATTCTTGGCCCAACTTGGAAAGTAGAGAATGGGTATTACTATATTGGTGAACCATTATGGTATTCATCTAGTTATAATACAATTGGTTCCCGTGGTGGAAATAATAATTCAATTGGTATTGAAATGTGTTCTAATTTATCTGGTGATATCTATGATACATTCCAAAGAACTGCACAACTTGTTGCCGATATCTTATTAAGAAATGATTTAGATACAACAAGAGTGAAAATGCATAATACTTGGAGTGGTAAAAATTGTCCTCAAACAATGATTTCTGGTTCTTATTGGGATAGTTTTATGGAAATGGTTGAATTACAATATGAAATTCAAAAGAATTATAGTAATGCAAAAATTTCTATTCAATCTAATAATCCTGATATTATTGATAATACTGGTCGAGTAATCAAAGCACCAGCTATTACTACAACAGTATCTTATGATTTAACTGTTGAATTAAATGGTCAGACTAAAACGATTACTTTACATAGTATTGTTCCTGGTACAACAACTTGGGAACAATGGGATGGAACTTATCCTGCAAGTAGAATTTGGAATAATGGTGTTTTCGCAAGATAAAATAAAAATCACTTTATAAATTATAAAATAAACACTCTATAAAATGTTAAAACATTAGAATAGAGTGTTTTATTATTGAATATATAAATACGATATACTATTGACAAGATGTGACAAAGATGATATAATTATCTTCTAGTAGAAGATAATTAGGAGAAATGAAATGAATTATAAAGAATTATCATATAAATTTATGCGTATTTTTCGAAAGAGAAATCACCTTATTCATCGAGTGAAAGAATTAGATAAAGGAGAAAATGGTATTTTACAAACCCTGTTTATCTATGAAGAAATTCATCAAAAAAATTTAACACCAGGTGAACTATGTGCAATTCAACAATTAACAAGTGGTCGAATTGCATCTACGCTTAAAAATTTAGAAAAAAAGGCTTTTATTAAAAGAATGATGGCTGAAGATGATCGAAGAAAAACGATTATTAAATTAACAGAAAAAGGTAAGATTGTGGCAAAAAGAATTATTGATGATATTGCAATGAGTATCAATAAGATGATTCATAAATTAGGAGAACACGATTCACAAGAATTTCTTCGCATTCTTAACCGATTATACGAATAAAAAGGTGGTGTAATTTATGAATACTTACTTACTAATATTGAATAAAGAAACGTTAATTACCATCCATTATATTTTCTTTATTATACTAGGATATGTATTAGGTAGTATTATGTTTGGGTATCTAATCCCTAAAATTTTTAAACAAGTGGATACGAAAAAAGATAGTGAGGATGGGAATCCTGGAACTGCAAATGCTTTTATTCAAGGTGGCATGCTATGCGGAATTTGTACACTTTTATTAGAATTAGGCAAAGGGTTTGTTCCCGTTTATTTAGCTAAAAATACGATTTCACCTAATCATATTTTGTTTTCATTTATTATGCTTGCACCTGTTGTAGGCCATGCTTATCCTCTTTATAGTGGGTTTAAAGGTGGTGGAAAATGTATTGCGGTTAGTTTTGGTAGTTTATTAGGCCTATTTCCTTATTTGCAAATGGGACTTTTACTTGCTTTTTGGCTTCTTTTCTTTTCATTAATCATTATTGTTAAACCACATACTTTAAGAATCTTTTTTGCTTATTTTGCTTTTATTTTAACAAGTATTTTTATTGTTAAATCATTCATCATTTTTATCGGATGTTTTAGTATTTCAATGATTGTTGGCATTAAACATCTTGCATCATTTAGAAAAATGGAGGAAACTGAAGTGCGCTTTGCCTTTAGAAAACGTTAATATGAAATTTTTAATCTTATCATGTAAAACTGGTGGAGGTCATGATGCGGCTGCAAATGCTTTAAAACTTCAATTTGAAAAAATGGGACATGAAGCCTTTGTTTTTGACTATTTAACGCTTGCAGGAGAAAAAGTAGCAAAAAGAGTTGCGAATGCTTATGTCAATACAGTCAAAACGGTTCCTTATGTTTTTGGAGAAGTGTATAAATTGGGAATGTATGTTAGTAAACATTCAAAAGAATCCCCTGTGTATAAAATAAATAAAAAGATGGCAAAATATTTAATTCCTTATTTAGAAGAACACCACTATGATGCAATTATTATGACTCATCTTTTTCCTGCTGAAACTTTAACTTATATGAAAAAAGAAAATGTCAAATTGCCACTTTTTGTAGGGGTTGCTACCGATTATACTTGTACACCATTTTGGGAGGAAACAGATTGTGATTTTTATATCATTCCTCATGAATTATTGATGAGCGATTTTACTAAACGAGGAATGCCGATTGATAAACTATACCCTTTAGGAATTCCTTTTACTCCTAAAATTTTAAACCCTATTAGCAAAGAGGAAGTAAGAGAAAAACTACAATTGAAATTAAATAAAAAAATTGCTTTACTACTTGGTGGCAGTATGGGTGCTGGTAAATTGATTCAACTTGTTAAAAACTTTAATAAAATTAAAGATAAAAATTATCTTCAAATTGTTGTTATATGTGGAAATAACAAAAGAATATATCATAAATTGCTTAAATTGTATGGCAAAAATGAAATGTTTGTTATTTTAGGTCATACCAATCAAATGGATTTATATTTGAAGGCTTGTGATATTGTTTATACAAAACCAGGAGGACTTACATCAACTGAGGCTGCCGCATCAAGATTACCCCTTGTTCATACTTTTCCTATTCCAGGGTGCGAAACTGCTAATAAAAATTTCTTTCATCATCTTGGTATGTCAATTTCAGCACCAAATACCAAAGAACTCACTGAAATAGGGTTAAAGTTACTAAATAGTGAAAATGACATGGAAAAGATGAAAAAAGCTCAAGAAAAAAATGTTAGTCTTGATGCTACTGAGAAAATTGCTCAATTGATTATTGATAAAGTTCAAAAACAAAATCAAATTTGAAGTTAAACTGGTATAGGGTCAATATTAAAATTGTATCAATATCATTGTTGATGAGAAAAAAATATTAACATAAAAAAATAAGTGGAAGATAAATGGTTTTTCCGCTTATTTTTTATAAAGAAATGATATAAATGAATGATATTATTTAGTGTAAAAATATGTCTTTTTACAATAATGTAGTATAATATACTATATAATGAATACGATTCTATTCATCGTAATAAAGTGATAATACCAGTTAAATAGTATAAGTAAAAAATTGAATCGTTTGATATTTGTAAATTGAAAGGGATATTCATAATTTATGGATAAAAATTCTAAGACAATTATAAGTGCTTGTTATATAACCAATATAATTTGTTCAGCAACTTCATGTGTTTCTCCGCTATTATTTTTAACGCTAAAAACAATGTATAATATTTCATATTCATTACTAGGGTTACTTATTGTAATTGGGTTTTTAACACAATTATTTATAGATTTGATATTTACTTTTTTTAGTAAGAAATTTAATATAAATCTATGCGTTATTTTAATGCCAATTCTATCAGTAGTTGGATTGATTATGTATGGATTAACACCATGGATTTTACCGCATCATGAATATATTGGTTTAGTTATTAGTACTTTTTTTATTTCTATTTCGAGTGGGTTAGTTGAAGTTTTGTTAAGTCCTTTGGTTGCTGCCTTACCATCTAGCAATCCAGATAAAGAAGTTAGCAAATTACACTCTGTTTTTGCTTGGGGTGTTGTGGGAATTGTAATTGTTTTTTCTTTATTTATGAGAATTTTTGGGTATGATCATTGGCAATATTTTATATTCATCATTACTATCTTTCCTATTCTTTCCATCATACTGTTTAGTATCAGTAAATTACCAAATATTTATTTTGATGAAAAACAGTTTAAAATAAAGACCTTATTGAAAAATAAATGGGTATGGCTAGGATGTATAGCAATCTTTGTAGGTGGAGCTACTGAAAATATTATGTCTCAATGGGCATCTACCTTTTTGGAATTATCAGTTGGGATTCCTAAAGTTTATGGGGATATATTTGGTGTTGCAATGTTTTCACTGATGTTAGGGCTTGGAAGAACGTTATATTCTAAATATGGAAAACACTTGTCTAAGATTATGATAATAGGTTCATTTGGCGCAACGATTTGCTATATCATTGCTGGTATTAGTATGATTCCTTTTTTGGGATTAATTTGTTGTGGATTGACAGGTTTTTGTGTCTCCATGCTTTGGCCTGGTAATTTAATAGAGTGTAATCACAAAGTGAAAAATGGTGGTGTTGTCTTATTTGCATTCATGGCTGCTGGGGGTGACTTAGGGGCTTCTATAGGTCCACAGTTAATTGGTATTATTACGGATGTTGTTGCAAAGCATTCTAATATAATTCATACTGCTTCACAATATGGTTTAAATGCTGAACAAGTAGGAATGAAATTGGCTATATTGATATGTACCATTTTTCCGATTATATCCACAATCATATCTATTATAAATAATAGGTATTATCGCAAAAATTCTAATAAATGATAAAAATAGTAGAGTAGTAAAAAAGAAGTAAATGCATCATTTTTGTGTTATTTATGTAACGTTGTAATACTCTTTAATTGGTGAGGATATGTGGAAAAACAACTAATAAATCGTTCATTACAACCAATTATTACTAATAATTTTCCTTTTCTTTTGTTTATAGGAGGTATAATATTAAAAATAGTATAAATATAAGAAAAGTTAAACAGAAAAATTTTTACAAATTGATAGCAACAAAGAGTTGCTTTGATTTATTGTTAATATATGTTATAATTAAAATATGAAAATGTATGGTGGTGGATATATGGAAACAAAGGATATTCTTTTAGAACTACGTAGGAAAAAGGGACTTTCACAAGAAGAGCTTGCTGCTAAATTATTTGTTACAAGACAAGCTGTTTCTCGTTGGGAGACAGGAGAAACTATTCCAAATATAGAAACATTGAAACTATTATCAAAATTGTTTAATGCATCTATAAATACTCTTTTAGGTTCTCCGCGTCAGTTAATTTGTCAATGTTGTGGTATGCCTCTTGAAGATGAGATTATTGGTAAAGATAAAGATGGTATGCTGAATGAAGATTATTGCAAATGGTGCTATGCAGATGGAACATATACGTACAACAATATGGATGATTTAATAGATGTTTGTGTTAAGCATATGGTTAATGAAAGTTTCACTGAAGAACAGGCACGTGCATATATGAAACAGATGCTTCCTCAATTGGATTATTGGAAAAGATATGAAGAACTAAGCGATAATGGGAAATTTGATACATTTAAAAAAAATTTAATTGAAGAAATAAATGGACTTCATATTGAAGGAATGCCAAAACTTGAAAAACTAAATGCACTTGTTGGTAAATATGTAAATCTTGACTATAGGCTTCCTAATGGTAAAATAGTAAAATTTTTAGATGATAATACAACATATCTTGGGAATCAATTAGAATCAGAAATTATGGATGGACTATGTTTTGGTATCCTTGCTAATGTAGATTTTCTTCTTATATGCACGTATGAAGAAAACGGAAAGAACCCTGAGTTGGTTTTGTACAAAAAAAGATAATATTATCATTTATCATGTTATATAACATTTTATTCCAATATAAAAATTAGTTTAAATTATTAGACTTAAATGAAAAAGATCATTTGTGATTATTAGTCCATAAAATGGTCTTTTTAATTTTATAAAGATATAATCCAAAATTTAATTATATTGCAAGTTAGGCTTTTATTTCGTTCATATAGGGTTGTATATATTAATAGGTATTGAACTGAAAAAAGTCTCTACATTAAGACCAGTTAGATTTGAAAACTAGTTGGTTATATTTTTATTTATATTATAATTAAAATGAATTTTTATAAATAAATTTGTAATAAATGATATCTTTTTCGAAATGTTTAAAGAACAAAGACATATGTTTTAAAATTAATTAATATAATATTTACATATTTTTTGAAAATATTGTATAATGTAATCGTAAGATGTACATATGAAAAGAAAAATTAATAAAACCTTTAATACTATATGGTGCAAGATAAGTAGATAAAACATATTTAGTGAGAAGTTTTGTTAAAGAAAATTATGAATATTTGTATGAGATAAATTTTGAATTTGAAAATGAAGAAAATATACAAAAATTAATAGAATTGGTAGTATTTATTAGGAGAAAATCTGAAGAAGAGAAAAAATATGGTAAAAGTATGAATTCTTTAGTTAAATTTTCTAATGTTGGTCAATATTTAGATTGTAGTGATTGTATAGATTTTGAATCAACTCTATCTAAAATAATACATGCGGATAACATACAGTTTGAATATGAAGATGCTCAATGTATAAAATCATATGGTTATGATAGTGATAGAAATAGTAAATATACTGGTTTTGTCTTAATTGAAGGTGAAAAAAAGATGAAAATACATATCAAGCTAAAGTTGATGTAATAAAATTTTGTATTAATGTTTTTATATATCCTGCCGATAGATATGGAATGATGTAGAGGAATTGCAATGAATAAACTATTTAAATATATATTAGAAAATTATAATGATGGAAGTGAAAAAGTAGATTCATCTATTTAACTATATAAAGCATTAACAAAACACTTCCTAATAAAATAGGATATACATTAGGAATAAATGATCTTATTATTAAAGGATCTATGGGATAAGGAAATAAAACGTAATATCCTTGAATCAATTAAATAAAAACTTAATCACTTATATGAAATAAGGTTTATATGATTAGTAGGTTTTAATTATAATTTAAGAGATATTGATGAAGATATTATATTGATTAAAATCTATATAGAAATGAACTTAAAAAAAGGAAGGTTAATATATGAACATAAATAGTATTCCTAAACAATATATTATAAAATTTTCTAAAAAAGAGTATTTAGAACAACTTAAACAAGGAAAAATCTATTTTAAAGAATCAAAGTTTTTTAAAAATATAGAAGAAAATCACATAGGAGATTCTAGGGAAGGAAAGATAAAAGTTAATCCGAATACTATTCCAAAAAGTGAAGATATTATCTATCAAATTATGCGGAAGACTGAAGAACTAAATTTTTTCAAAAAAAAGATGACAAAACTCCAATTTTTTGTTGTAGTATAATAGATGATAAAATTATAAATATAATTGATGAAAGGCATTATGATTTTAGAAAAGAATTCATAGGTGAAATGAAAAAGTGGGGTAATTGTTTTATATTGATAAATTTAGATGAATTTCTTTATAAACTTAATGAAGCTTGTAAAAAACAAGAAATATATTATTATGCTAATAAAGTAGAATATGATCAAAGAGAGAGAATATTGACTTATCAGCAAGCTCAGTTAGAATTAACTTTCTTTTCTTTTTTATCTTTTTATCATAAAATAAAAGATTATAAATGGCAAAATGAATTTAGAATTACACTACTATCAAAGAATAAAAATAAGCAAATAATTTTAGAAAATAAAGATAGTATTATAATTGATATTGGTCCGTTAAAAGATGCTGTAATATATGAATTTTATGATTTGTATAATATAGGAATAAAAGTAATAGAAAATAATAAGTGATAAAAATGTAAAATTTTGAAAAGTTAATAAATCAACTAATTTATAAAGATAGAAAAATTAAAAGCTATGTATCAAATTTAGAAGTATACTATGAGAAAAGTCACTATCATTCACATGCTAATTTATATAGTTTTAAATATTCTATAATTTATATAAAGGATTAGAGAAGTACTATTAGGAATTACATATGAAATAAATAAGATTGAGAAGGTAGAATTATATGATGGTGTTAATCTAATGAAAACAGCAAGATTATCAGTTGATAGAATTCATAAATTAAGGGGAGAACTCACTACTAAACAATTATAAAAATTATTATAATGTCAAGAGAAATTTGTATTTTTGTTTTGTTTTTTATAAAAATAGGTTATAATAAAATATCAAGTAGTATCTTAAGATAAAATACTTTTTTATAAATCCGAACAATATAATTTTATCATCATATATTGAAAGGAAAATTGTGTTTATTGTATCTTTAGAGTTCTATGATTTGTTAAAAAATTTATATGTAAATATTTTAAATGTGTATGAGTTTAACGTTTTAAAGTTAATTGATAATAATACAAATAAAATGTATTGTTTAACACAACAAAAAATCGATGAAATAAAAAATGCAATGAAAATGTATTTTAATATTTAGAATTGCATGTAATAATAGTGTAATCACAAATATTAAAATTTATGTTATAATTTTAATGTATTACAAGGCTATCTATTATTTTGTTAATAGATCATGGAGGTTTCAAAAGAAGTGTTTCAAATGGAACACTTCTTTTGTTTTAAAAGTAAATAAATTTCAGTTTTTAAATGATAATCAAATCTTAAATAAGGTTTGAGCATTTTTGATTATATAAATTGAATAGTATTGATTTTTATTTTTGAACAGATTTAGCGTTTGTGTTTATAAGTTCATCAAAACATTCTACAAGAACTCAGAAAGTATTTTTTATTATAAAAGAAATCTTTAAAAATTTTTATCATATGATTGAAGTAGCAATTTGATATTCTAAAAGCCGCTAAATCAAAAATTATAATTAAATAAAAAGAGTTTTGTTGAAAAATAATTTTATTTAGAATATAATATTGATAATAGTGAGGACTTTTTATGGAAATAAGAGAAATTAAGGAAGAAGAATATCTAATTATTAAATATAATAATAAAAATAATAAATTTGAAGATATTACTCATAAAGTTATTTACTTAAAAGATTTTAATTCTACTTGGCTTGTTGTTTTTAAAAATAATAATAGACAAAATAAAGAATATTATATTAAATTTTCTGATTTACATGTATATAAAAAAATTATTGAAATACCAACATACAATAAAGAAGTATACTACTATAATAAACGAAACTATGATATATTCAAAATTATTGAATATGAAGATAAATCTTATAAATTGTTTATGAAAAATTATCAGTCAGTTAGAGTAAATAAAATAAATATTGATAATAATAGAATATATATTAGCGGTAATAATTCAAATATGACAGGTGATAAAGTGTTTGATTACTATAAAGAATTATCTGAATATGCCGCAAATATTAGTAATAATAGTCAAAGTATAGAATCATTATTGAATAATTTGTATAAAAAAATTAATGAAGTAAATAAGGATAGTGCTTTATATTATTATACAAATAATATATCATATAAAGATAATTCAAATAAGTATATTTATATTTATCCATTTGATACAAATATTAGCCAAATAAAAGCAATTGATAATACATTTAGAAATAAAATTAGTATTATTTCTGGTCCACCTGGGACGGGGAAAACACAAGTGATTTTAAATATTTTAATGAGTTCAATGATAAATAATATGAAAGTAGCTGTTATATCGAATAATAATGCCGCTGTTAAAAATATTTATGATAAATTAAACGATTTAGGATATGGCTTTATTATAGCTTATCTCGGAAATAGTGAGAATGTTAATTCTTTTTTTTCTACAAATGATAATTATAACGATTATCAAAAATTAAAATATAGTGGTGTAATAAATGCTAATATAAATTCTAAAGTTTCAGAAATTATTACCATTTATGAAAAACAAAATAAATTAAATATTTTGAATCAAGCATTATATGAAATAAAAAAAGAATTTGAACATTTTCAAAAAAATAAAATAATTTTGAAAGAAAAATATAATTATATTGATTACAATGATTATAATAAATATCTTAAATTAAAAAATAAGTTATTATCTATCAAAAAGTTTGGTATCTTTTCATTTTTGAAACTTAAATTATTTTATAATATTAATCTTAAAGGTTATGATGATGAATTAATTGATTATTTAGATTATAAATATTATGAATTAAAAATTAATAAAATGGAATTAGAAATTGATGATATAAAAAAATATTTAGCTAGTGTAGATATTTCAACTAAAAATGTAGATATAAAAAAGCATAGTATCAATATTTTAAATAAATTTTTATATAATAAATATAATAATTACAACTATTTTGAGTTCAATAAAAATAACTATAAAAACAATTTTGATAAATTTATGGAAAGATATCCAATAACTTTGTCGACAACGCATTCTTTGTTAAGAAACTGTCCTAATCATTTTATGTATGATTTAGTTATTATAGATGAAGCCTCGCAATCAGACATTATGACTACTTTATTACCAATGAATATTTGTAAAAAAATTGTTATAGTTGGCGATGATAAACAACTATCTCAAATTGATAATACAGATATTTATGATATAAGTGAGGAATTGACAAAAATGTTTAATATTAATAAATGTTATCACTATAAAAATAATAGTATTTTAACATCTTGTTTGTCATTACCAAATAAAATAGTTAATACTACTTTAAAAGAGCATTATAGATGTGATTCTAGAATTATTCAATTTTGCAATAAAAAATTTTATAATAATGAATTAATTATTTATACTAAAACAAGTGAATTAGATCCTTTAGTTTTGATTCATACTGTAGAAGGTAATCATGCAAGAAAAAATCCTAATGGATCGGGACAGTATAATGACCGTGAATGTCAGGAAATTATTAAAATATTAGAAGAACTTAAAGAAAAGGATGTTGGTATAATATCACCTTTTAATGCACAAGTAGATTATATAAATCAAAATATTAGAGATAGATTTCCTTATGCAGAGGTGAATACAATTCACAAATATCAGGGTAGACAAAAAAAGATAATTATTTTATCAACGGTTGTTAATAATCTTGATAATAATAATAATTTTATCACTGATTTTGTTACTAATAAAGAACTTTTAAACGTTGCTATCTCTAGAGCTATTGAAAAGTTGTATATTGTAGTCTCAGATAAAGTATATAAGAGTGAATTCAATACAATTGCTCAATTTATAGAATATATTCAGTATTATTGTAATAATTCTGATACAAAAGGTACAATCACATCAATATTTGATGAGTTATATAAAGATAACTATAATATAATGAGAAATAGTCCACTAGCAAAGAAAGTAGATAGTGTTGCAGAATTATTAATGATTAATTTGATAAATAAGGTATTAGTTGAGTATCCTGATTATAAATTGTCAATGCATATTACTTTATCTAATTTAGTTAAGGATTTATCTGCATTTAATGAGGAAGAAAAAAAATATATTAATAATAGATTGACTCATGTAGATTTTGTTATTTTTGATAAAATATCATATAAACCTATATTATGTATAGAAGTAGATGGGACTAAATATCATGATTATTCAAAAATACAAATAGAACATGATATTATAAAAAATAAAGTTTTAGCATTTAATGGATTAAAACTACTTAGATTAAAAACTAATATGAGTAAAGAAGAAGAAAAATTAAAAAGTTTACTTAATCTGCTAGGTAATAAAGATGAATGATAAGAGTTAACTTTATGAAATTATTAATAAGTAAAATTTGAAGTGTTATCAATGGATAGCATTTCTTTTTTATAGAAATATTGAAAATGTATTATAATTTCATAAAAATGGTAGTTTTATATACTGTATGATAATAATTAAATTGTAAAAATTAAATTACTTTTGGCACAGGAAAAATTAATTAAAAAATTAGGTTTTTCATTTACTTTATTTAATAGAATAGATAGGAAAAATACTTTAGAACAAAGACAAAAGTAAGATTAATAGATTTTTGTTTAGAAAATAATTTTATAGAAAAAGAGATTTCGAAATAATAATCATATTTTTTACTACAAACGTGTAACGAGTAAGAATTATAAATGTAATGATAAATAGTTGATTTTAACAAAATAGTGATTTCTACTTCTTGTAAGAAATTGCAAATAAATTGGTTATAAAGTTATCTCATATATTAGAAAAATCAAAAATAAAATATGTTATCATTTTTATTATATATTTTTATTTTTTTAATACAAAATGGTATAATTAATGTATATGTAAAGATTGGGGAGTTACGATATGACGCAAAAAGAAAAAAAATTATATGAAGAATTGATTGAATTAAGAGATAAAATAAAAGATATTACTAGAAGAAAAGAAGGAAGAGCTTCTTTTGTTTGTTCAGATGAAGCTCTTGAACAAATAGTCAACCTAAAACCTAAAAAATTAAGTGACTTTGAAAGTGTAAGAGGCATAGGAAACATATTTATAAACAATTATGGAAACGAATTTTTAAGTATAATTGAAAAATATCAATCTTCTAATGAAAAAATAACAACGATGAATGCAAGTGTTATTTCTGTTATGAAAGAACTCGAAAAAAAATTGGTAAGTATTAATAAGCGTAATCGTTTAATATCTTTAAATAATCTTAAAAATAAGTATGCATTTGATATGTCAATTTTGGGAGAGACATTGGTCAATAAAATTCTTTTTACTACTGCTAAAGTTAAAATAAGTGATGTGGATAAACCAATAAATGGATTATCAAAGAATGAAGAAAATACTAAATTAAAAAAAATTATTAGTTTGTTAAGAGAAATAAATAAAGATCTCCGTGAAAAAGGTCAAAATGATTTATATATTGGTTATCCATTTGTAATTGGAAGATTACCAGGAGAAAATTTTGATGTACATGCACCACTAGTTCTATTTCCAGTAGTAGCAGAAAGAACTTCTACAACAATTTGTCTTCAAATTGATGATAGTAGAGATGTAGTTTATAACAATACTTTATTACTAGCGTATTATAAATTTAATAATATAAATGATCCATTACCAAATGAAGAAGTAGAAGTAAAAAGTAAAGATGAATTAATTTGTAAAGCATTGAATTTCTATAGCGAAAAAGGATTAAAAATTAAAGAATGCTTTGATGGTTTAACTAAGTTTAAAGAATATAAAAATGATGAATTTCCTAAATTTAATAATGGAGAATTAAATATAGAGTTGAATGCGATATTGGGTAAATTTCCGATTTGTTCTAGTTCAATCCAAAAAGATTTTGATCAAATGATAAAAGAAAAAAAATGTAATGAGCTTGTTAATGATTTATTAGAAACTACTAATCATGATTTATATGATGATAGTTATTCAGGTGAGAATGATGAACGATTAAATGATAAAGATTTAGTATTATCAGAAAAAGATATAGTTTATATTAATGAACTAAATAGTTCTCAAGAGACTGTATTAAATGTGATAGAAAATAGAAATAAAATTGTAGTTCAAGGCCCTCCAGGAACAGGAAAATCACAAACTATAGCAAGTCTTATAGCAAGTTATATTAATAAAGATAAAACGGTTTTAATGGTATCGGAAAAGAAGACAGCACTTGATGTTGTTTATTCAAGACTTGGTATATTATCAAAATATACTTTATTAATAGATGATGTTAATAATAAAAATTCTTTTTATGATCAATTATTGAAAATGATACATTTAGCTGATGATATTGATATTCAAGATAAAGATCTCAATCAAATTTCAGATAATATAGATTCACAAATGGAAAAACTAGAAATTATTGCGCAAAAACTATATATGCCAAATGATTTTGGTATTGAACCATATAAACTTTATCTATTAAATCATAAATATAATTATCAAAATAGTGATGATAGAAAAAAGTATAATTTGTTTAAAATAAATTGGGATGCTAAAAATCACCTATTATGTGCTAAATATTTAGAAATCAAAAATGTATCAGAAGATTTTGCTAATCATGTTAGTAAGCTAAACGAATGTATAGAATATATTAGATTATCAAAAAAATATGAATTTTTAAGGAATATGACGAATGATCTTTCTGAGTTTGGGATTGGAGAATTTTTAAATCATTTAAATGATTTAAAAATTTCAATTGAAAATTGGTCAAATAAAAAAATTATTACAAAAATCTTTACTAAAGGTAAGATAAAAAAAGAAATTAAAGGTATGCTTTTAAAATATTTTACTATTCAAACCAAAGAATCTATAAATTTAGTACTTAATAAAATTGATTTAGTAATTGATAGCACAAATTATTATAAAGAATATTGGGAAGACAAAAACATATTTGAAAAATTAAATAATTTAGAAAGAGAATATATTGAAGTAGTATATAATGTTTCTAGTACACTGGGGTGTGATGCACAAAAAATTAATAAAGAATTGATGAATGCATTAATATTTAGACAAATTGAAATATTTGAAAAAAATAATATGGAAGTTTTATCTACTATTAAAGATTTTGATTACATTATTAGAAATATTTGCAATTGTATTGAGAGAAAACAAACAATCACTAAAATAAAACTAGAACATATACTTTTAAATCATCTAAAAACACTTACAAATTCAAAGCGTCAAGCAGAAATTAGACGGTTAATAGAAAGTAAAAGAAAATGGAGTGTCAATAAGTTTGTTGAGAAATTTAATTTTGAATTATTTAAAAATATTAATATTTGGTTGCTTACTCCTGAAGTGGTATCAGAAATATTACCACTTGAACCAGGAATGTTTGATTTAGTTATTTTTGATGAAGCATCACAAATGTATGTTGAAAAAGGTATTCCCTCAATTTTAAGAGGCAAAAAAGTTGTAATTGCAGGTGATCATAAACAATTAAGACCATCTAATTTAGGTTTTGGTAGGATTGAAGTTGATTTGGATGAATTAGAAGAAGATGAAGAAATAGAAGCTGCACTAGAAGAAGAAAGTTTGTTAGACCTTGCTAGATTTAAATATAGGAATATTTTATTAAATTTTCATTATCGGTCTAAATATGAAGAATTGATTGCTTTTTCAAATTATGCATTTTATAAAGGTAGATTATATGTTTCACCTAATGTTGTGAAACCAGATAAACCACCAATTGAAGTACATCATTTAAAAGATGGAATGTGGCAAAATAGGTCAAATATGGTTGAGGCCAAATACGTTGTTTATTTATTAAAAATATTTTTTCAAGAAAGAAAAAACAATGAAACGATTGGAATAATAACATTTAATTCTAATCAAAGAGATTTAATAGATGATTTAATAGATGAAGAATGTGCAAATAATATAGAATTTAGAACACAAATACTTGTTGAACAAAAACGCAAAAAAGATGGTGAAGATATTGGAATATTTATTAAAAATATTGAGTCTGTGCAAGGCGATGAAAGAGATGTTATTATATTTTCAATTGGTTATGCAAAGGATGTGAATGGCAGAGTAATAACCAGATTTGGATGGTTAAATCAAAAAGGAGGAGAGAATCGGTTAAATGTAGCAATTAGCAGAGCTAAAACTAAAATACATATCGTTACTTCAATTATACCAAGTGATTTGGTTGTAGAATCAGCTAAAAATGATGGTCCAAGATATTTCAAAAAATATCTTGAATATGCTTATGCGGTGAGTATGGGAAATTCAGAAGTTGCTAAACAGGTACTACTTTCATTTGGTGATGATAAAAATTTAGGTAATGCCATACAATTCGATAGTGATTTTGAAAATCAGGTATATGATGCTTTGGTTGATAGAGGATATGTGGTTGATACTCAAATTGGTATAGGTGGTTATAGTATTGATTTAGCAATAAAAAAAGAAGGCAAATATATTCTTGGAATAGAATGCGATGGAAAACTATATCATAGTTCAAATTCTGCTAGAGAACGTGATATACATAGGCAGAAGTATCTAGAATCCAGAGGTTGGAGAATACATAGAATTTGGAGTCCAAATTGGTGGAATAATCCAAATAATGAAATTAATAAAATATGTAAGATAGTTGATGAAGATTGATAGGTTTGTCTAGTTTATATCAGAAAAACTATTTTTACTTTTGTTTAAATAAATTAATGGATAGTATTTTAAAAAATAATAGGAAAGTTATTTAATTTTTCAAAATTATAAATGAAATATAGTATTATATTTCAAAAATATATTTCAATTTATTTTACATGATAAAATAATATGATATAATGAATATAATTTAGTTTCATTGATTCTATTTATGTATTTTATTTATAGGAGGACAAAAATGATAAATACTGATAAAGTAAGAATACAAGATGATTTATACACTTATGTTAATCAAGAAAAATTAGCTCAACTAGTGATACCTGATGACCAACCATCGGTAGGTGGGTTTCAAACTCTAGCAGTAGATGTTGAGAAAACAATGATAAATGAATTTAAAGAAATGTGTGATAAAGAAGTTTACCCTAATCATTATTTAGAAAAAGCATGTACGTTGTTTAAAATTGCTAAAAATGTTGAAAAGAAAGAAAAGGATGGCATCTTTCCTGCCCTAAAGAATCTTTCGATTCTTGATAAATTAGAAAATTTGGATACATTTAGCAAGATGTATAAGACTTTAATGCTCAATCAATTACCATTACCATTTCAGATAATGGTTGAAACAGATATGAAAAATACAAAACAACATTGTGTATGTATCCAAGGTCCAAGCGTTATTTTGCCCGATGCTTCTTATTATAAAGAAGAAATGATGCAACAAAAAGAAATGATTTTAGGGATATGGACCAATATGGCTAAAATGATTATGGCTAAAACAGAGTTAAGTCCTGAAGATCAAAATCAATATATAGAAGATACTCTAGCGTTTGATCGTTTGCTTGGTAGTCTAGTAAAAACTAGTGAAGAGTGGTCAGAATATGTTGAAATCTATCATCCAATGAAAGTATCAAAAGTAGCAACATTATTGAAAACAATTCATTTTAAAACTATTTTAAAAGAATTATTTGGTTTTATTCCAGAAACGATTATTGTGACTGAACCAAGATATTTTAAAAACTTTATAGATGTATTGAATGCAGAAACATTTGAATTATATAAACATTGGTCATATGTAACTGGTCTTATTGATTCTTGTTCTTTATTAAATGAGGAATTAAGAGAATTAGGTAGCACGTATTATCGTGCTATCGCAGGCATCCCGGCAAACACTTCTATTGAAAAATTTGCTTATCAATTATCATCTCAACTATATGCAGAACCAGTTGGTTTATATTATGGTGAAAAATATTTTGGTGAAGCAGCTAAAAAAGATATAACTGAGATTGTATATCAAATCATTGATACTTATAAACTAAGAATTCAAGAAAATGAAATTTTAGAACCAGCTACTAAAGAAAAAGCTATTTTAAAATTATCCAAAGTTGGGGTAAAAATGGGATATCCTGATAAAGTTCAAGATATTTATGATAAACTTGTATTTAATGCGGAAGACACATTATATAATATTGTACATACATTAAAAGAAATAAAAATTTTAGAAAATTTAGAAGAGTTAACAAAACCAACAGATCCTAAAAAATGGGCAATGCCAGGACATATGGTAAATGCATGTTATGATCCTTTTGTAAATGATATTACTTTCCCAGCCGCCATTTTACAAGCTCCTTTTTATTCTATCAAGCAAACAAGAAGTGAAAATTTAGGTGGTATAGGTGCAGTTATTGGTCATGAAATTTCTCATGCCTTTGATAGCAATGGCGCAAAATGTGACGAAAATGGTAATATCAATAACTGGTGGACAAAAGAAGACAAAAAAAGATTGAATACCAAAATTAAAGCGATGATTAAACAATTTGATGGTATTGAACTTTCATGGGGAAAAGTAAATGGTAAATTTATTGTTAGTGAAAATATGGCTGATAATGGTGGAATGGCAGTTACTCTTGAAATAATGAAAAATACACCTCATGCTTCATATGAAGAATATTTTATGAATTGGGCTAAAATATGGTGTATGAAAGCAAAAACTGAATTTTTACAATTGCTTCTTCATTTGGATGTCCATGCTCCTAATATTTTACGTGCAAACATTACACCAAGAAATTTCCAAGAATGGTATGATACCTTTCAGGTTAAGAAAACGGATAAGATGTATATTGCACCAAATAAACGAGTAATAATTTGGTAAGTTAGGATAAACATTAAAAGAATGCAAACTTTAAAAAAGGAAAAATAGAATAAAAGTAATCATAGAGATAAAGTTAAATGTATAATTTGACTTTATCTTTTTATTTATATAGTAAATATGTGTGAAGGAAAAATAAAAATGGCAAAATATGCAAATTTATTTTTCTAAAAAAGACTACATCCTATTTTTGTTTGATATAATTGATTATAACAACTCCGATGCTAGATAAATAGAATAGGAGAAGACGTTTTATCATCTTAAATTAGGTAAGTACTAGATGCCTGATGATAAACAATAAAGTAAATACGATTGATAAATCATACAAGTTGTTTTTATTTTTTAAAGTTTTCTTTTTTGAAAAAAATGAATGATGTAGTATAATTATGATGGAAGGAAAATGGATGAAGAAAGGATTTTATTTTTATAAAGATTTCTATATAGGAGTAAGCAGATGTTTATAGATACTCATGTACATTTAAATAATAGAGAATTAGAAAGTCATTTAAAAGAAGTATTAGATGAGGCATATCAAGCTGATGTGAAAAGGATGATTGTTGTAGGGTATGATTTAGAAACTTCAATCAAGGCTGTTGAATTAGCAAGTAAAATAGATGGATGTTATGCGGCAGTGGGATTTCATCCAACTGAAATAAAAAATTATACGGATAAAGAATATGAGAAGTTAGAAATACTTGCTCAAAATAAAAAAGTTCTTGCTATAGGTGAAGTAGGGTATGATTTTCACTGGGATACAACAACCAAAGAAGAACAAAAGGAAGCTTTTATTAGACAAATAGAACTAGCTAAAAAATTAAATTTACCTCTAATTATTCATAGTAGAGATGCACATCAAATAACATATGAAACATTGAAGAATACTAATGCCAAAATAGTTGGGGGGATTATGCACTCATATAGTGGCAGTGTTGAGATGGCTAAGGAATATATAAAACTCAATTTTTCTTTTGGTATTTCAGGACCAGTTACTTTCAAAAATGGGAAGAATATGAAAGATGTGGTAAAAGAAATCAATTTGCAATATTTAGTATCTGAAACTGATTCACCATATCTTACACCTCATCCTTTTAGAGGAAAGGAAAATGGTCCTAAATATATTCCGCTAATTGTTGAAGAAATGGCAAAAATTAAAGGTATAGACAGCAGTGAGATGGCAAAAAATATATTAAATAATGTTAAGAGAATTTTTGGTGATAGATATGAATAAAAAGAAAATTAAAATGTTTGTATTAGTTGGTTTACTTATCATAAGTTGCTCTATGATTAGTGGTTGTAACATTCAAAAATTATTAAAGAAGACAATTATCAATGAAATTGAAAATAGATATATTGAATATAGTCAAAATATAACAGTTGAAGATATTGAACAAGCTTTAATTGAAGGCTCAAATATAGCCAAGTCTTGTACAGTTGCGATTAGGGTTATTAAAAGTGGTGGTATTATAACCACAACTGAAAGCCTTGGTAGTGGAGTGATTGTTAAAAGAACGAAAAATTATGATAATACGTATCATTATTTAGTTGTAACGAATCGTCATGTGACTGGAACGAATGCAAATGCTAAATTTAGTGTATATTTAGATAATGATAATTATATTTCTGCAAGTTTAATTAGATATGATTCTACTTATGATTTAGCTTTAATTTCATTTGATAGTGGAATTTTATTAAATGTGGCTACTTTTTGTGAGGAAGAATTAAATATAGGTCAATATGCGATTGCGGTAGGTTCGCCATATGATATCGAGTCTTTTTACAATACAGTCACAATTGGTGCTATTAGTTGTCCCCAAAGGATGATTCAAGAAGAAGATTTAAATGGTAAAACTGTGAATAATACTTTTGTTCAACATGATGCTGCAATCAATTCTGGTAATAGTGGTGGTGGTCTTTATGATATATATGGAAGACTGATTGGAATTAATACATGGAAATTAGTTGGTGATCCTGGTGATAATTTTGAAGGATTAAATTTTGCAATTCCTTCAACAGTGGTTTATACAACTTTTGAAAGTTATCTTAAAAATGACTAAGTACTTAATACTTAGTCATTTTTAAAATTTACAAACCATGGAAGGTTTTCTTTCTTAAAGTAAATTGGTTTAGTATATTCTCCAAAGGCTGCATAAAATCCGGTTGTAGGGTTAATTTCCACACTTATAACATCTTGTGGTGTTTCATACCAAGAGGGAGTAATACCAGTAATTCTATAATATGCTTCAACTGTATCAGCCCAGATATATTTACCAAATTTGGCATCTAGCGAAGAGATAATTTCTTTATTGTTATCATATCCACTCCAAACACTGACTACTATATCAGGATTATATCCAACCATCCAGTTATCAGTATCGGTAGAACCACTCTTAGCAGCATATTTTGTTGTCAACATACTTTTAATAGAAACACCAGTGGGTCTAATATTATAAGTCATATTATCATCAAATACGGATGTCATCGCCTCGCTTAATAAATAAACATCACTTTCGTCAGCAATTCTACTCGTCTTGGGTTTTGCTTCATATAAAACTTCATCATTCATATTTGTTATTTTAGTAATAATTGTTGGTGTAACTTGTTTACCACTATTAGCAAGAATACTATAAGCTTCTGTTAATTCTTTCACGGATACTTCCTTTACTCCAAGAGCAAGGGAAGGAATAGCTGGAATATCACCTGAAAAACCAAATCTTTTTAGCGTGTTAACCATTTTATCACATCCTAAGAAAAGGTGTGTTTTTACCGCATAAATATTATCACTAGTTGCTAGAGCATAAGCCATTGAAACATCAAATCCAGCATAAATACTTTGAAAATTGGTTGGCGAATAAGTCGTATTATTATAATAAAAAGTAGTTGGTTCGCTAGCAAAAGTAGTAGCAACAGTAAAGCCGTTTTCAAGGGCAGTTAAGTATAAAAAGGGTTTAATAGAAGATCCTGGTTGTCTACTACTAGAAACTGCTCTATTATAAGTGCTTTTTTCATAATCTTTTCCGCCTACAACTGCTAAAACCTTTCCAGTTGATGGTTCCATTGCATAGATAGCTGTTTCAATATCGCTTTCTGGTGCTCTTTTTTGAATGCTATCATTTATAGCTGTATAAAGTTCAGTATTTAGTGTTGTATAAACTTTTAAACCGCCGGCCATTTTACCACTAATTTCAGGAATTTTTTTCAATTCTTGTAAAACTAAATCTTGAAAATAAGGAGCGTTTATCGCATCATCATTTGGATTATTACCTACACATTTCAATATTGTTTTACTAGATTCTTCATATTCTTCATTGGTAATTAGACCATCATTTAGCATTTCTCTTAAAATCAAGTTACGACGTTCCTTATTGTTTTCAGGATTTTTAATCGGTGAATATAGAGTGGGACCTTTAGGAATACTGGCGATTGCGGCAGCTTCTTCTAAGGTCAAATCTTTTGCATGCTTATTAAAATAATAAATACTAGCATCCTCAACGCCGTAAATACCATGATCAAAGTAGATAGAGTTGAGATATCCTTCTAAAATTTCATTTTTTGAATAGTTTTTTTCAATATTTAAAGAAATGAGAATTTCGTTAATTTTTCTTTTCCAAGTTTTTTCCGTTGTTAAATAAAGATTTCTAACATATTGTTGAGTAATTGTTGATGCTCCTTCAGATAATTTATTAGATTTAAGATTTTTTAAAACAGCACCACCCATTCTGATAATATCCACTCCATGATGTTTATAGAAACGTTTATCTTCAATTGAAATAAATGCTTTTGTTAAATAGGGAGAAATATCATCAAGTTGAACATAGGATTGTTTTTTTCCATTTGAATAACTTAGATATTTATGATTATTGCTATCATATAACTCAACATTAATAATTTCTGGCAATTGGTAATTCATATTAGTAGTGATAATGGCGATGGTTAAAATAAAAATAGTTAAAAGTAAAGTTGAAGTTATAGTTAATACTTTAAATACTTTAAAAAAACGTTTTTTCATTTTATATCACCGATAATATTTTTCCAAAAAAATTAAAGGATATACAAAACAAAAATTAACAATTATAATTTATAATTGTTAATTTGTTTTAAAATTCTTCATTTTCAATTAGTTCTAAAGTATGAAAAATATCATTTGTGTAAAAAATATTTTCAATTGAAGTAGCATTAAAATAATTGGTAATTGGAATCGTGTGATCATGTAAAATGTTACTATTTAAATAATTAGAAATTAATTTGATATTATCAAAAATCAAATAGTCAAATGATATTATTTTTTCATTTATTTTAATTTCATTACTATTTAATAAAAAAACGGGAGTATTTATAATAAGATAGTTAGAATTAAAAATCGCAAATCTTTTCAACGTTAAAATTATGACTTGATAAAAATCTTTCATCTAAAACCTCCTATTTATATTATATCACAGAAGTTAAGACTTTAAAAATTAAAAACATTAAATGATTTACAAATTTTTACCTTTGTGCTATAATAAAAATACTAATAAAGAGTAAAAAAGGGTGATAAAATGAAAATAAGATGCAAAAATTGTTATCGTATTTTAAATCCTAATGAAGAATATTGTACTAGTTGTGGTGAATATAGCGAAAAAATGCATAAAGCGATGGTGACAGGTGATTATGGTCCTGATCCTGTGGCAAAATTTAAAATAAGTTTTGGGATTTATGCAATTGCCGGTTTTATTTTATGTGGAATTTTTCAAGTTATTTTTGCTTTAATTGAAAATAAAATGAATAATGATAGCGGCTATACTAATCTTTTTTGTCAAACCAATAGTTTATTTTATAGCAGTATAATTGCTTTTGTTACAATGCTTATTGTTTTTAAGAAAGATTTAAAATCTTATTTTCCCAAAATGACTAAAAATCAAATATTAGGTAGTGTTATGATTGGGAGTTTGACAGTTGCAATTGTTATCCTACTTAATTATTTATCTAATTTCACTTTAATTTTTCCTAAATATATTACAAAATATTTAGAAGAAGGTAGTGCTGTCTTTTTTGATTTTAAAGGTGAGTGTATTTTTAAGATTGTTGTGGGGACACTTTTATCTAGTATTTGTTTAGAAATACTTGGTAGAAAGTATCTAGTTGATGCTCTTGATGAAACCATGCTTTCAGATCAGGCTATCTATTTTGTTACTAGTATTGTTGTTGCACTTTTTGAAATAGCTTGGATTATGTCGTTAGAAATTGCGATTGTGAGTATAGTTTTTAATTTAGTAGCCACGGGTATTTATATGTATACCAATCGAAATCTTTTGGTGAATATCATAATGCGAATTTTGATTGTGTTAATTGTTTTGATTATATTTTTATAGAGGTGAATTATGAGTTTAACAGCAGGAATTGTTGGTTTACCTAATGTTGGTAAATCAACATTATTTAATGCCATTACAAAATCAGGAGCACTAGCCGCTAATTTTCCTTTTGCGACAATTGAACCTAATGTTGGAGTAGTTGAAGTAAAAGATAAACGGTTAGATAAAATTGTTGAGATAGTCAAACCACGAAGTATAGTTCCTACTTCATTTTCTTTTACCGATATTGCAGGACTTGTCAAAGGTGCAAGTAAAGGTGAAGGTCTAGGCAATCAATTTTTATCACATATTCGTGATGTTGATGCTATTTGTGAGGTTGTTAGATGCTTTGAAGATCCCAATATTATTCATGTAGAAGGAAAAGTAGATCCAATCAGTGATATTGAAGTAATTAATTTAGAATTGATTTTAGCAGATTTAGAAGTTGTTGAAAAAAGATTACCAAAAATAGAAAAAAAAGCTCAACTTAAAGTTGATAATGATGCAATTTTTGAATATCAAATTTTAAAAAAACTGCATGATGGTTTTTTGAACAATATTCCTGCTCGCTTAATCCCCTTAACAACAGAAGAAAAACTGTATGTGAAAAACTATCAGTTTTTGACAATGAAACCAATATTGTATGTTGCCAATGTTGGTGAAAACGATATTGTAAAGGGGAATCAATATGTTGAATTAGTAGAAGAATATGCTAAAAAGGAAGAATCAAAAGTTGTAATGATTTCCGCAAAAATAGAAGAAGAATTAAGTATGTTAGATGATGAAGATCGGCAAATGTTTTTAGACGATCTGGGGTTAGAAGAAAGTGGATTAGATAGACTTGTCAAAGAAGCTTATGCTTTGCTTGGTCTTTGTACTTTCTTTACAGCAGGTGAAAAAGAATGTAGAGCTTGGACTTTTAGAAAAGGAATGCTTGCTCCTCAGTGTGCTGGTGTTATTCATAGTGATTTTGAAAGAGGATTTATTAGAGCTGAAACGTATTCTTATGAAGATCTAGTTGAATATGGAACGCCTCTTAAAGTAAAAGAGGCTGGAAAAGTGCGTCTAGAAGGAAAAGATTATGTTGTAAGAGATGGCGACATTATGCTTTTTAGATTTAATGTATAAAAATATAAATTTTACAAAAAAAAGAATAAAGTGAGGTGAAATCATGGATGAAAAAAATTTATATTTAGAATCGTTAAAACATCGCAATTATGATATGTATAAATACTTTAAAAGAGGTTTAGATATGATTGCTACTTTAAAGGAAAAGACCTATGAGGCATATATTGTTGGTGGCGTTGTCCGTGATTTCGTTTTAAATGTTGATTTTAATGATATTGATATCGCTACTAGTGCCACACCTGCTGCGATTAAAGATATTTTTTCTAGTTGCAATATTGATGATTATTATGAATCTTTAGGAACAATTGTTATTAAAGAGGCTGGTTTTAGATATGAAATAACGACCTTTAGGACCGAAGAATATGTAAAATTTAAAATCAAAGATGTTCATTATTCTAAAAAATTAGTAGAAGATATTATTAGGAGGGATTATACCATCAATGCCTTAGCCTTAACCCCTAATTTGACAGTTGTCGATTTGGTTGAAGGTCAAAAGGATTTAGAAAATGGCATTGTGAGAATCATTGGTAGTGGTAAAAGACGTTTTAAAGATGATCCTACAAGGATTTTAAGAGGTCTTCATTTGGTAGCTAAATTTGGTTTTGATATTGAAAGTAATACTGAAAAAGGCATGCGCAAAAGCAAACAATATTTAAAAGAACTAAGTGATCAAAAAATGATAACCTTATTATATAAAATTTTAAATGAAAAGTTTGGTTTAAAAGCATTAAAAGCTATAGATGATAATAATTTATTCAAATTTTTACCGAACTATTCTTATTGGGTAAGATTACTCATAAAAAGTTATAAAAAGTTAGGAACAATTGAAAAGATTACCCTTCTTTATCGAATAATGGGACAAATACCTGATAATACTGGTCATACCCATGAAGAATTGGTCGAAATAAAAAAATTATTAGAACTTTCACAACATTTATCAGTAAATAAAGTGAACGCAATGATGGTTTTTAAAATTAAAGTTGAGGATTTATTAGCTGCTGATCGCATTTCTAAAGCGTATAATCATAAATATCATAGTCAAAAACGTAAAATTAAAAGTATTCATAAACATTTGCCAATTCATCATGAAAAAGAATTAGATTTTAGCAACCGTGAATTAATCAGTATAGTTGGTTCTGATGATCCTAAAATCTCAATGATTAGATCGGAGTTATTATCAATGGTTATTAATGGTGAAGTGCCGAATAAGAATTTACTTCTTAGAAATGAAGTTATGAAATTAATGAGCAAATCAACGCTAAATAAACAAGCAATGATAACTAAGGCACCAGATACAGATAAAAAAATATTTAATCCTATTTTTGCCAATAAAAGAGAAAAAGAAGATAAATATTTTGATGATGCTAAAGAAGAAGAAAAATTATATCAAAAAGTTTATGATGATTATTCAGAAACTTTAGAGAATAATTTTGATGCTTGGGACCAAGTACCTGTTGATATTGATTACTATGAGCAATTAGGTGGTTTATCTTCAAATAATAAACTAGTTGATATTTCTGATGAGGAATTAAAAATGATAAAAGATGAATATAAAGAAGATTTTATGCAACTTTATAAAATATATGTAAAGGGTGTTAAAAATTATTATGAGTTATCAGAAAGAGAACAAAAAATCAAGAGTGAAGAAATTAAACAACAAGTTAAAGAGTTTTTATTAAGAAATAATACCAAATATCGCGTATTAAATGAAAGAGGTCTAGTTTAATGAAAAAGTTTATTGATATGAAAATAGGAGAAGATGTTGAGTTTTATGCTTTAGTAGAGTCAACCCAAAAACGGTATACACCTAATAAAAGTTCTTATTATAGTATAACATTATCAGATGGTGATTCTAATATTGATGCTAGAGTTTGGGATGTAAATTTGATTGAAAAAAATGAAGTGAATCCAGGAATGGTATGCTTTTTTAGTGCTCATATTAATGAATATGCAGGAAAATCTCAGTTTGTGATAAGTGGAATTAGATTAGTTAGCGAAGAAGAAATTAAGGATAAAAAGTTTTATCGCTCTGCCCCTCTTTCAGAAGAGGAACTTAGAACTAAGATAAAAAACTATATTCATAAAATATCCAACAAAATTTTAAAAAATTTAGTGGTTGGTTTGATTTCTAAAGTTCCTGATGATTATTTTGTTTTTCCTGCTGCTATGTCTATGCATCACAACTATTTTAATGGGCTTGCTTACCATACCTATTCAATGTTGATGTTAGCTGATAAATTTTTAGAAGTTTATGAAGGAATGAATGCGGATTTATTATATGCTGGCGTATTGTTACATGATATAGGTAAAACTAAAGAATTAACAGGGCCTAGATCACCTCTTTATACAGAGGAGGGAAATCTTCTTGGACATATTGTAATTGGTCTTCAGATGCTTGCAATTGAAGCAGCGGAACAACATGTTGATGACACAGAAGAATATAAAACGTTAAGTCATTTAGTGGCCTCTCATCATGGTGAATTAGAGTTTGGTTCGCCAAAAGAACCTGCTATTATGGAAGCATTTGCTTTGCACTTTATTGATTTAGCAGATTCTAAAATGGCACCAATTAGTGCTGAAATTTTGAAGACTCAAAAGGGTGCTTATTCCTCACCAATTACAAGTTTAAATCGAAAAAGTATTTATGTACCTAATTTGAAATAAAAAAAACTTAACTTTGATATATAATTCAAAGTTAAGTTTTTTATTTAATGAGAAAATTTCATAAGAAACTTTTTATTCTTCAACATCTTCCTCAACAACTTTACATGCATTAATATATTCTCTTAGTAATTCTTTGTTATCAAAAGTAATCGTTGTTAATAATTCTAATGATTCATCCATTAAAGCATTGTTAACAGTATCACTATCAGCCAAAGCATTTATTGCCGGAATATAGTATGTAGTTATACAATTTTTAACAGCAGTAGTAGTATTTGATGGATTTTTCAGATAATTTTCATATTGTAAACGAGTAGGTTTATATGACTTTGTTGAAGATGTAATGTAATATGGTTTTACAATCTTAGTTACAAAATATAAATAAGTTGTATTTTCACAAAGAACAAAATCATTTTCAGTATCGGATACATTTACAAAATCAGTTGCTCTAACTGTATAAGTTACATCATTTTTAGTATAAGTATAAGATTTGCTTAAATCTTGACCTGAAAGATCTGTACCTTTTTCGCTGTCAGTATCATTGTATGCTAATAATCTTGCATATTGAGTTCGAATTTGTTCTATTATTTTTTCATCATTACTGCTAGATGCATTATAACTGGCACTAGAAATTAATTTAACTTTTAAACCAGCAGTTTTAAATTCTTTCCAAATACCATTTTGATTTTTATTGGTAAGATTGTATTCAAGAATGACATCATTTAAAGCAGTAGTAATTGTTTCTTTTTTCTTCACTGCTTCAGCATAAATTGTTTGAAGCAATTGAGTTGCAAGTAAAGCCTCAGGGCTACCTTCTGTTACTTCATCAGCTTTATTATCTAAATTTTTATCATAATAAACTTTTAAACCAACTGCAGTAGCATTGAAATAATTGTTATAGATTTCTTCCATTTTTTCTTGTACTAAAGCATCAATAGGAGTAGTAACTTCACCACTTTCATCTTTTACTTCTTCAACTAAATATAAAGATTCTTTAAACTCATCTAACGATTCTTCGTATAAACTTGAATCAAGGTTAATAATAATTTTTTCTTCAGATAGAAGGCCAAGATAGTCTCTAACAAAGTTGTCCCAACCATAATTTTTATCAAAACCTAAAGATGCATAATCGCCATTTTCAAATGCTTCTTTATATTCAGCAATTTCTGCTTCATAATAATCATCGTATTTTTCTTGATCTAAGATAGTACCAGTAGCAAGATCATATACGCCATTATCTTTTAGTACAATATATTGTTTTAAATATAATGCAGCAATATATACACCATAATTACTTATAAGTTTATCATAAAATTGATCTGCAGTTACGTATATGGTTTTTCCATTTAATTCATAACTAAATACATTAACATTACTTTCTTCTTTAGTATAAACAAAAGCAGGGTAATCATCTGTTGAATAACCTAAATTTTTGAAAATACTATCATAGGTAATTTTATAAAAATTTTCAAGTCCAGCATCATAAATTTTAAGGTTATGAGCAAGTTCATTTTCTTGTGAAGCCATTGTTGCATAAGCACTAGAAACTTCTGCCTCAATTAAATCTTCAATGACTTTATCTTTTTCACTTTCAAGTGTAACAACATTTCCATCTTCATCTAAATTTCCTGATTCAGTACTCTTGTATATTAAGTATAAATCACTGCCATAAATAGTAGGAGCTTTTGAATAATCGCCATCTTTCCAATTATAGACCGCATTTGCTAAAGAGGAATTGATAGTTGTTAAATCTTCATAAGTATAAGTTTTTAAACCACTTTCGTTTACATTATTGATATCTTTATAAATGTTTTCAAAGATGGCTAAAATCTCATCTTTGGTATATTTAGTACCATCAGTTTTTTGCCAACCAGTATTTAAATAATTTAAGTCAATATTATTACTTGTCATAAAATAATTAGCTTCATTACGAGAATCAAATCTAATAATAATCAAATCATTAGTTTTACGATAAGTGTTTTCAAACGCTTTTTCGATATCTTCATCTTTAAAATAATCTTCTTCCATATGATCTTTAAAGTATTTTTTACCATATTCTAATCTACGATATACTAAACGATAATATGTTTCATAATAATTATCATCTTCAGGGTTTTTGCTTAATCCCGATAAGATTAATTCATCAAGAAATTTTTGTTTTACTTCATCCGTTTTTTCTTCATCACCATAAATGATTTCATCTAAATATTCTTGGAATCCTTCTTCATCACTTAAAGCTGGAAGAAGTGCATCATCAACCATATTTAACAAAACTTCAGTTCCATAAGAATTTAGTAATTGATAATAAACATCTTTTTTTGTAATTGTATAATTACCAATTTTTAAGTACGTTCCTGTTGGATCAGAAAGTGTTGGAATAAGACGATTTTTATCTTTGGAACATTTTTTACAACTTGCACAAACCATTACAGCACAAATTGCTAATATAATAACAATAAATCTTTTAAAGTTTTTCATTTTAAGTACCATCCTATTTCTCTTCTGCATAGCTTTCAAGTAGATAATCAATGTAGAATAATAATTGATCCTTATTGAAACCTTCTGCAAATGTCATAGAATCAAGATCTGCTTTTAATTTATTGGCAAGTTCTTTTTCGACAATGTAGGTTTCAACTTCTGTTTTAGCACTATCATACCAAGCTGTACATTTTGCACTTATATCTTCATCTAATGTATAAGTCTTATTTTCATCATCAAAGTCTTCTAAATCTAAACCTAATTTTTCCATTAATTCTTTTACTTCTTTAGCATATTCATCAACTTTAACTTCTAATTGTTTAATTTGTTCTTTATAAGAAGTTACTGCAGTTTCATTACCAGATGCACTTTCTAAATTCTTTTTAGCTGTTGTTAAACTAGATTGAGTTTCAGTAAGTTTAGTTGATGCTTCATATAATTTGATTTCATCTTCAGTAGGTTGATCAACAAAGTCATACGCTTTTTCAACAGCTACAGCATGGAAACCATAAGAAGTAGCAAAAGCATAATTTTGATCTGTATTTACGATATTATATTTTAAAGCCTCAACAATTGGATTAGTATAATTAGTATCATCTTCAGCAGCTTTTGAGTCATAAACAAGACCATTATCATTAGCATAATTCCACATTTCAAGCATTACATCTTTGAATTCTTCAACTAAAGAAGATGTGTGATCATAATTAGCAGATTTTTCAAATTTAATTTGTAAACCAGCAACTTTATATTTACCAAAGGCTTCTTCTAAAGTAGTTGGATTATTTACCACTTCATATTTAGCATCTTTGTAAACAGTAACTACTTCTGTAAGTTTATCTGAAATTGTACCAGTTGCTAAAACTTCATCATATCTTGTCATGATTAATGTTGCAAGTTCTTCTGCAAGTTCAATTTGTTCAGGAGTCCAATTTTCTTCAGTTACATCATCTTTATTGCTTTCAACAAGTTTGGTATCTGGAGTGCCATCATAATCATAATCAACAGAAATGATTAGATTCATTACATCAACTTTATAAACTTCATCTTGCGCTTTTTCCATTGCTTCTTTAATTCTTTCAAAATTATACAGTGATTCAGTATATTTTTCTAAAACATCAATGTAAATTTTACCACCATAATTTCGATTAATTAATAGTTCTTTTTCAGAATTGGCACCAAAATAATCATGAATAAAGTTTTTCCATCCATATGATGCAGGGAAATTAGGGATATATCCATAATATGCAAGATATGCATACGTAAAATAATCAAGTTCAAAATTTTGTTTAAAAGAAGAAATATCGGATTTTAATAAAGATTTAATATAGTCTTTATCTTCAATATCTTTCCAAGGGTTAAGAGATGTATTAAAATCACTATTAATAATATAATATTGATCAACATAAGATTTAACATAAGTTGCACCATATTTTGCTTCCATTTCAGCAAATAATTGATCAGGTGTGATTTCTAAACCATCTACTACCGCAACTATTTTTTTCTTGTTCTTACGACTAGTTTTATATTCATCGAAATCTGTTTCACTTAGAGTTGTACTATAGAAAGTATTATAGTTATATTCATAGATAGCCTCAATAAATTTATCATAAATTTTTAGACCACTTTCTTGACGTCTAACATAATACATTCTTTCAATATTAGCTTTTTCATTTTCGCCAACTTTATATAAATCTTCTGTCATTTGTTGAATTACTTCATCACGAGAATTTTCTAATGTTGGTTCTTCACCTTCGCCAAGTTTGATAAATAAACAATAATAATCGCCAACACTTTCAAGTTTTACGGAATAAGATTTATAGAATTCTGCCGCATCATCAGAATAAGTTAATTTCGTAGAAGTAGAAGTTAGATATGCAGCATAATCACTATCGTCTGTTACTTCCCAAATAAACTGAGAATATTTAGAAATATCATTATTTAAAGTAAAGTTGTAGTCTAAAACTACATCTAAGGCATCAACCACAACAGTTTTGGTTTCTTCTTTTTCAGAATCATCAGAACTGGTTGCGGTAACTTCAATTTTATAAGTTACTTCAAGAGTTGTTTCACCAAATTTTATAATACCTTTGATTGTTTGTGAAAGTTTAGAAGAAGTACGAGTAACTGTTATGATACCAGTTTCACTATTTAATTTAAAGTTTTCTTCGTCAACGGCTTCCCACTCAATTGTAGCATTTTTATCACTGCCATTAATTACAACTTCTAGTGGTAAATTTAAATCGCCTTTAATTGTGGCATATTTTTTCATTTGCTCATCTAAAGCAACCTTTACTAATTGTAAAGTTCTTGCTTCACTGACTGATGTTGTATAATAATCGCTTGTAATAATTGCCTCACCATTATTGGTATAAGCCCAAACTTCGTTGTACATACCAATAAATGCTGCAATCACTTCATCTGGTGTTAAGTAATCGTGAAGAGTAGGATATTCTTTTACTTCAGGATCATAGGTTGATTTTACCCATCCGGCAAGTTGATTAGTAGATGAGGTGGATTTAGAAGCATCAGGATTAATGCCATACTTTTTCATCATTGCATCAGCAGCAGCTTTGCTAGTAAAAGGAATAAACAAGCCAGTTGTTGTTTTTCCAAAATTATCTTCAAAGTATTCTTCAATATCCTCATCATCGAATAAGCCAGTTTTACCATTATCTATGCGATCTTGTTCATATCTTTTTAGATACTCGGCTTTGGCCCAAACTTCTTTTGCATATTGTAAACGATAATAATCTTTTACCTTTGTCCATACTTTGCTCGTATAGGCATCGTATGCACTATTTTCATCAGCATCCGCTTTGGTTATGACACCAGTTATGATTAAGGATTCAATGACATCATCCCATTCTTTTTGTTTATCACCTTTAAAATCTTCACCAAAGATATCATTTTCAATATAAGGAATTAAATCTTCATCTTTTACCTTTGCGATTTCATCTTTGTAAAGATAGGTGTCAATTAAACGAGTTAATTCAACTACTCCATAATCTTTTTTTAAAGCATCATATATCGTTTGCTTTGTTACATTTAAATTGCCAAATTGTAAATAACTTTCCTCACCATTACTTAATTTTGGTGTTTTACTGTTTGTTGCATTAACAATAACAATTGTTATGGCAATTACAATAATTAAAGAAAGTCCTATTACAACAGGCAATAGTTTCTTAAAAATTTTCATCTTTTTTGTTTCCTTTCTTGAAATTAAAAAATTTTTAACGTTTATATTTTACCATTTTTTATAAAAAAATTCAACTTATAAAAGCTATTTTTAATAACTAAATACAACTTTTTTTAAAAAAGATGGTCAAATGTGAAATTAATGTGAAATTATTCTAATAGGCAAAAGTAATAGTCATATAAAAAAAATCTTCATAAATTAAGAGTGTAAAATGATAGCTCATTATCAATAGTGAAAGGGGGAAGAATGATGAATCAATGCCGTGGTGAATATGGGTATGCTTTCATATTAGTTCTATTTATTTTACTTGCTATTATTGGCGCATGCTGGGGATTCTAACATGAAACCTTTTATTAAGCCTCTTGAAAAAGAGGTTTTTAATTTTTTTATTTATTATTATCTAGTTTGCTAAAATCTTGCATTTATGATATAATTTATTATTGGTGAGGGAATATGGAAATCATTGTACTAGCAAGTGGCTCTAAGGGTAATGCCACATATATTCAAACAAAAAACAATAAAATTTTACTTGATGCGGGAATTAGTTATTTGCAAATAAAGAATCGACTTTTATCAAAGGGTATTTTATTAGATAAATTAGATGCAATTTTAATTACCCATGAACATACTGATCATATTAAATATTTAATAAGTATTGCAATGAAAACAAAAGCTAAAATTTATTTAAGTGAAGAAGTATATAAAATTTTAAATGTAAGACTAAATGGGGGCTTAAATGATTTATCGGTTTATTTTATTAGAGAAAATAATCGTTATGATTTCAATGATCTTTTTGTCGTCCCAATGAAATTATCACATGATGCTAGTTGTTGTTTTGGATATTTGTTTAAAGAAAAAGGTCCGGGTAATAAAACATATGGTTATATTACTGATACTGGTTATATACCAGAGGAATATCTATCCATAATTGCTAATTTACAAGTTATTTCAATTGAATCGAATCATGATGTTAAGATGTTAAAAGAGAGTAAAAGAACTTGGCCATTGATTCAAAGAATTTTGTCTAATAATGGTCATTTATCAAATATTCAATGTTCAAATTATTTAAAGGGTTTGAATTATCAATATGTTAGAGTAGTAATTTTATCCCATTTAAGTGAGGAATGTAATTTAGAAAGTTTGGCCTATAGTGAAGTAGTGAAAGTTTTTGATGGACAAATTCCATGTCAGATTCAAATTGCCAAGCAATATGAGGCACTACCAATAATTGAGGTTAAATGATGATTAGGATAATTTGTATAGGCAAACTGAAAGAAAAGTTTTTAGTAGATGGCGTTGATGAATATAAAAAAAGAATTGAAGGTTTTCAAAAACTTCAAATATTAGAATTAAAAGAGTATAATACTTCGGATATTTCAAAAAATATTGAAAATGAAGGATTTGAAATTTTAGAAAAAATAAATAGTGATGAACATCTTATTACTTTGGAAATTTTGGGGAAGAAATTTGATAGTATCACTTTTAGCAAATATTTAGAAAAACAGTTTATCTATGGTGTATCTAAAATTACTTTTGTTATTGGTGGTTCAAATGGATTAAGTGAAGGGGTAAAAAAACGAAGCAATCTTCATTTGTCTTTTTCAGATATGACTTTTCCTCATCAATTAATGAGATTAATATTAATGGAACAATTATATCGAGCATTAACGATTATGAATCATAAAGAGTATCATAAATAGGAGGTTGTTATGAACGTTGTATTGAGTATAATTTATTATATTTGTATTGTAGCTTTTATGTTTGGCTACATTGTATGTTTTATTATTAATTTAATTCGAGCTATTAAAGTAAATAATAGTATGAAAGAAGACTACAGTAAGGTTAACGCCAAGGTTGTGGAAGTTATTCATGAAAAAAAACGTGTATATGTTAAAGTGGAGTATGTATCTCCTACTAATTTTGTTAAATTTGTTGATTATTTTGAATTTACAGAAAAATCTTTTAATGATCAATATTATGTTGACCAAGAATTAGAAATTTATTACCCTAAAGTTGATGATTTAAAAAGAGTTACTTGCTTTCCAACCTATTTAGAAGGCAATAAAATTAAAATAAAAGCTGCACCACTTGTGACAGATGCTTTTTTAGCAATTGTCGGTATTTTTATGACTGGTTGGTTTACGACTTTGATTATCAAATCAGGTGGATTTAACATTTTTAATTCAACGAATACTAATCCTGAAAATTTATTCAATTGTGCAAGTTTTTCATCAATTCTTGTGTATATGTTACCACTTTTTATGTATATTACAACGATTCCTTATTTAATTGAAAGATTAACGACTGCTTCAAAAGAAGAAAATCAAAATTATTTAAAGTTATATGGTGCTAAATGTATGGCAGAGGTAAAAACTTTTAAATTTGGTCGTAATAAAGATGCTAAAGGGAATAAAGAATCTTTAATTGAAATTGAATTTTATAATAATAAAGGTGAACTTATTAAAGCCAATTTAAATTCATTTATGTATACTGAAACGCAAGAGCAATATATCAACATTTTATATGATTTAAAAAATCCTAAAAATGTTGTTTATATGAGAAAGTAAAATGAATAAGTTTAAACTTGTTGCTCCCTATCAACCTATGGGTGATCAAATTGAGGCAATTCAACATTTAACGCAAAATATTGAACTTGGCATTAGTGAGCAAACTTTGCTTGGTGCAACCGGAACAGGAAAGACATTTACGATTGCAAATGTGATAGCTAATGTTAATAAACCAACAATTGTGCTTGCTCATAACAAAACTTTAGCAGGACAACTTTATGCAGAACTTAAAAGTTTATTTCCAGAAAATCGTGTAGAATATTTTATTTCCTATTATGATTATTATCAACCTGAGGCTTATGTTCCAAGTAAAGATATGTATATTGAAAAAGATTCTAGCATTAATGATGAAATAGACCAGATGCGTCATGCCGCAACCCAAAGCATTTTAGAGCGAAGAGATACCATTATTGTAGCCTCTGTTTCTTGTATTTATGGAATTGGAGATCCTGAAGATTATGAAAATTCTATGTTGGTATTGAGAAAAGCAGAACACCTGAAAAGAGAGGTTCTTTTAGAAAAATTAGTATCTATGCAATTTGTTAGAAATAATATGAATTTTGAAAGAGGGACTTTTCGGGTTAAAGGTGATAATGTAGATATTTTACCTACTAGTGAGAGTAATAATGGTATTCGGGTAACTTTTTTTGATGATGAAATTGAACGTATTGCCTATTTTGATACTACAACCGGTAAAGTAACGAAATTAACAGATGTTGTTTCAATTTTTCCTGCAACCCATTTCGTTTTAAATGATGCTAAAAAAGAAGAGGCAATTAGAAGAATTGAAGAAGAATTACAAGAGCGAATAAAATATTTTAACGAACGGGGACAATTATTAGAGGCTGAACGAATTGAACAAAGAACAAAATATGATATTGAAATGTTAAAAGAAATTGGCAGTTGTAGCGGAGTTGAAAATTATTCTAGACACTTAAGTTTAAGAAAAGCAGGTGAAACTCCATCTGTTTTGCTTGACTTTTTTGGTGAGGACTATTTGATGGTCATTGATGAGTCACATGTAACGATTCCACAAGTTAGGGGTATGTTTAATGGTGACCGTAGTCGCAAACAAACTCTTGTGGATTATGGTTTTAGATTACCATCGGCTCTTGATAATAGGCCATTAAATTTTGAAGAATTTGAACAAAAAATAAAACAAGTCATATATGTTTCAGCTACACCAGGAGATTATGAACTCAAGCGTAGTTATGAAATTGTTGAACAAATTATTAGACCAACTGGTTTACTTGATCCTTTAATTGAAGTAAGAAAGACTAAAAATCAAATTGATTTTATAATGGCTGATCTCAAAAAACAGATCAGCAAGCATGAAAGAACTTTAATTACGACTTTAACAATTAAAATGAGTGAGGATTTAACTGCTTATTTAAAAGAAAATGGAATTAAAGTTGCCTACTTACATTCAGAAATTAAGGCTTTAGAAAGATTAGAAATTATTCGAAAACTTAGTCAAGGAATTTATGATGTATTAGTTGGTATTAACCTTTTAAGAGAAGGATTGGATATACCTGAGGTTAGTTTGATATGTATTTTAGATGCAGACAAAGAAGGTTTCTTAAGAAGTGAGCGTTCTCTTATTCAAACTATTGGAAGGGCTGCTCGTAATAAAGATGGACGTGTGATTATGTATGCTGATACCATTACGGAATCTATGCAAAAAGCAATTGATGAAACTAATCGAAGAAGACATATTCAAGAAGAATATAATCGTCTGCATCATATTACACCGACAACAATTAAAAAGGAAATTGGTGAAAGTTTATCGATTGAATCAGATAATATCAATGAAAATATTAATGAAATAATCAGTGTTGAAACCTTTAAAAAGGCATCCAAAATTGAACAAAAAAATATTATTGCAACTCTTGAAAAACAAATGAAGGAGGCGGCAAGTAAACTTAATTTTGAAGAAGCGATGAGTATTAGAGATATTATTTTTGAATTAAAAGCAGGTGGAAAATAGTGGAAAATAAAAAAATAAAGGTCATTGTTGGTTTATCTGGGGGAGTAGATAGTAGTGTTGCTTTACTTAAATTGAAAGAACAAGGATATGATGTAGAGGCTATGTATATGCGCAATTGGGATTCTGCTATTAATAATGATGTTCTTGGAAATCCTGATTTAATGGATGAAGTATGTCCACAAGAAAGAGATTATCAGGATGCTAAAAAAGTAGCTCATCAATTAGGAATTCAATTGCATCGCGTTGATTTTATTGAAGAATATTGGGATTCAGTTTTTAGTTTTTTCTTGTCAGAATATAAAAAAAATAGAACACCTAATCCAGATATTTTATGCAATAAAGAGATAAAATTTAAGACATTTTTAGATAAAGCCATTGAACTTGGAGCCGATTATATTGCAATGGGACACTATGCGAGAGTGATTCATGATGGTGACAAACACTATTTATTGAGAGGAATTGATGAAAATAAAGATCAAACATACTTCTTATCACAGCTTAGTTCTGCACAACTTGCTAAAGCATTATTTCCTATAGGGGATATGTTGAAACCATCAGTTAGAGAACTTGCGAGAAAATATCAATTGGTGGTTGCTGATAAAAAAGATTCAACAGGAGTATGTTTTATCGGAGAAAGGAACTTTAAAGAATTTTTAATGAACTACATCCCAGCTACTCCTGGTGAAATAATATCGACTGATGGTAGAATTGTAGGTCATCATGATGGAGTAATGTATTATACAATTGGTCAAAGAAGAGGTCTTCATATTGGCGGTCCTGGCGAGGCTTGGTTTGTATGTGGAAAAGATACAACCAAAAATCAACTCATTGTTGGTCAAGGTAAAGATACAGAACTTTTATATGCGAATCGTGTTATTGTAACCGATGTGAATATAATCAATGGAACTTTTAGCAATAATCAAAAAATGACGGCAAAATTTAGATATCGTCAACCAGATGAAGAAATTACGGTATCTTGGGTGAATGAAAATACTTTAGAGGTAAAATGTAGTAGACCAGTTAAAGCGATTACTCCAGGTCAGGCTTGTGTGTTTTATGATGGTGAGTACTGTCTTGGGGGCGGGACGATTGATAAAGTTTATATGGATAATATTTTAAGAAAATATTAAAAAACAAACGTGTTTAATCAACTATGAAGCAAATTAAGCACGTTTGTTATAATTTATAGTATAGAAGGAGGTTGTAGATTGGAAAGCATTAGTGGTATTATCACAAAAATTAATTATTATAATCCCGAAAATGGGTATACAGTAGTTATTTTAGAACTTGATTATAAAGATAAAACAATTGCGATGAAAAAAAGCAAAATTGTTGGTAATACAATTGCATTAGTTGGTTATTTTGATCGGGAACCTCATGAGATGGAAGAATATACTTTTAATGGTGACTTTGTCAAAGATCACAATTATGGATTACAATTTAGATTCAATCGTTTTGAAAGAAAGGCTATCAAAACGGAACAAGGAATGATTAGTTATTTATCTAGTGATATGTTTCCAGGCATTGGTCCTAAAATTGCCAAAACGATTGTTGAAAAATTAGGGTTAAATTGTTTGACTCTTATTAAAGAAAATGAAGATGCTTTAAAAGAAATCAATCTAACAGACAAACAAAAAGCCATCATTAAAACAGGGATAATTAGTGATGAAATTAACCAAGAAACAATAGTTTTTTTCTTAGATAATGGTATTTCAATGGATATGGCTCACAAAATCATTGCTGTTTTTGGGGATATGGCAAAAGAAATTGTACTAGAAAATCCCTATGTATTGATGGAAAAAATTGAACGATTTGGTTTTAAAAAAAATGATGCGTTTGCTTTAAAAATCGGTATTAAAGAAAATAGTATTGTTAGATTAAAGGCATTAATAACATATGTTTTGCAAGAAACTTTATATAGTGTTGGAAATAGTTATATTGCCAAAATTGATTTATATGATTATACAGTTAAATATTTAGGGCAAGATATTGATGGAGAACTATATGATAAAGTGTTAGAAAACCTTGCTTCTAATAAGAAAATTTATATAGATATAAATAAAAATATTTTTGATTATAAAATGTATATTCAAGAACTAGAATTAGCATCAGAATTATCTAAAATGCTAAAAGGTAAAAGAGATCTTAATCAAAAAATGCTAAAGTATGATGAAAAAGAGATCAATAAGAATTACTATAAAATTAAATATAACTCGCATCTTGAATTCAGTAAAGAACAAGAAAATGCCATTTTAAGTGCTTTTACCGAACCTGTTATCATTATTACGGGAGGACCTGGTACAGGTAAAACGACAATTGTTAAAGCCATTATTGAAATGTATTTGAAACTTAATAAAGACAATACAGCAGTAGCGGATTATATTGCATTACTTGCGCCAACCGGAAAAGCGGCTAAAAGGCTCAAAGAATCAACTCAAATGGCAGCAATGACTATTCATAAATATTTAGGTTATATGGGAGGGAATAGTTTTACTTATTCTAAATATCATAAAACTTCTGCAAAATTAATTATTGTTGATGAAGCTTCCATGATGGATTTGCCACTGGCATCAAGGTTGATAACCTCAATGCAAGATGATGCAAGACTTATTATTGTTGGTGATGTGGATCAACTTCCAAGTGTTGGTCCAGGACAAGTTTTAAAAGATTTAATTGATTCAAGAGAAATTAAAACAATTAGACTTACTAAAATCCATCGTCAAGCTGAAAATTCCAGCATTATTCAACTGGCTCATCATATCAATGAAGGAGTTCTTCCCGAAAATATTTTAGATAAATTAAGTGATCGCGTTTTTATTGCTACGGATAATTCTCATTTATCATCCATTTTAGTTGATGCTACTTCAAGATATATTTCTAGAGGATATGATATAAAAAAGGATCTTCAAATTCTTATTCCGATGTATAAAGGTGAATGTGGAATCAATGAAATAAATTCTAAAATTCAAGATCTTGTTAATCCTTTGAAAGATGAACAGGAACAAATAAAACATTATGGACAAGTTTTTCGTCAGAATGATAAAGTAATTCAATTGGTAAATAGAGCAGAAAAAGGCATTATGAATGGCGATGTTGGTTATATCGATTCTTTTATTTATAAAGATTTAAAAATTATTGGATTAAGGGTTGCTTTTGATCAGAATATCATTGAATATACAATTGAAGAATTAGAAGATCTTAGTTTGGCATATGCAATTAGTGTTCACAAAGCTCAAGGTGGTGAATTTGACATTGTTATTATGCCTATTTCTTCTAAACATTTTATTATGTTGAAACGTAAGTTGATTTATACTGCTATTACAAGGGCAAAAAAGATTTTAATTCTAATTGGTGATGTTCAAATGATGCAACAAGGAATTAGAAAAATTGAAAATAATCGAAAAACTATTTTGAAAAATAAACTTATTGAATATATAAATACGAATGTCAATGAAGATAATCCCAAACAAACTAGTGAAAAAATTATTGAAGATGATGATGAACTAGGTAGTATTTTCAGCGAATTAAAAGCAAGTGATTTTGATAATTTTAATTCATAATATTGGAAAAAATTTTTTTGTATTTTTGGTAAAAACTATCTCATAATAATATTGCATAAAGAAAGTATCTTGATTCGTTATTAGGAGAACATATAATATTCCCTTTGTTTAGAACTATTAACTAGACAGATAAAATCTACTTATGCTACTTTAGTCAAAGAGGTGACAAATATGAAATCATCAATCGTTCCGTACGCGGCTGGAGCAATGACGGTTTTAGGAGTATGGTTATTTGCTTCTAACAAACAAAAAATTGACAAACTTGTGAAAAATGTAAGTGAAACAATGGACCAAATGCTCCAAAAATGCAAAAAAACGTTACAAGAAGATAGCTGCTCTTGTAACAATTAACAAAAATAAAAGTTGCTATTTTATTTTTGAAAAAAGTATAAACAATAATGTTTATACTTTTTTATTTTTCAATGTTAAATATAAATAATCAAAAGACCAACAATTAATCCCATAATGATTGCAAAAGCAGGGGCTTTAGAGCGATGCATCAATAAAGCTTGAGGAATAATTTCTCCGTAAACAACATAAAGCATGGCACCACTAGCAAAACTCAAAGAAAGTGATAAGCCAATTGGACCAACATCACCAATCGCATAACCAATAAAGGCGCCAAGAACTGTAGGAAAACCAGAAAGGGCAGTTAAAAAAACAGCCTTCATTTTACTCATTCCTCCACTAATTAAAGGAACACTGATTGCCATTCCTTCTGGAATATTATGTAGACCAATTAATACGGCCATCACAAGAGCACTCCCATTTAAAGCATCATTAGCAATGGAGGCAGAAGCCCCAATTGTCATTCCCTCTGGAATATTGTGAAGAGCAATCGCACAAACCATAATAATTCCTGCTGTAAACAAAGCACTTTTTGAATCATTATTATTTTTATGGACTTGGTAGTGGTCAGCATGGATTAATTCATCTAAATCATCAGCAGTTTTTGGATGATTAAAAGGTTTATTTACTTCTTTTTCAGTTTTTTTATCAATATAATAATTTAAAAAGTATACAATAAAATAACCAAGGAGTAATCCAGCAATAACAATAAAAATGTTTACTTCCATATTCGTAGTTGGAAAAATAGCATTTTGGAGTAAATCAAAACAAACAATACTAGTCATTACCCCTCCTGCAAAACTTAATAGAAGAGATACCGTTTTATCAGAATTCTTTTTAAAAAGAGCACCAATTAACCCACCAAGACCAGTACCAACTACACCGGATATAAATGTTGTGATAAAAATAGTTAGCAATATTGACATAAAAACCTCATCAGTATTTTAAATAATTATACTAAAACTATGCATTTTTTTAAAAATATATGCATCGTTTTTTATTTTAAAACCTTAATAAAACAATAAATATAGTATTTGAATCAAATGGAATGTTCTTTTTACAATATATTTGACTATTTTTGTATTTCTTGATATAATTGACGCATATATTAAAAAAGGAGTTGAAGAAAAAATATGGATCCACTGGTCCCCTTGTCGTATAGTAGTTATTTAGCTAATACGACTAATCATTTGTCTTTAATATGGGCAATTGTTGTATTGTTACTTGGTAGTGCTTTCTTTTCGGCTGTTGAAACAGCACTTACATGTTGTAACAGAGTTAGAATGAAAGTAAAAGCCGAAGATGGTAAAAAAAGTGCAAAGTTAACTTTAAAAATATTAAATAGATATGATCAATCACTTATTTCCATTTTAATTGGCAATAATATTGTGAATATTGTATCATCTTCTCTTGCTACCTTAATCGCTTTAAGTTTGATATCTGATGAAGGCGTTGCTACAATGGTTTCTACAGTCGTTATGACGATTATTGTATTTATGTTTGGCGAAATTATTCCCAAAAACATTGCTAAAGCAAATGCTGATAAATTGGCTCAAATTTTAAGCTATCCTTTGGCAGTGATTTATGTCATTATATATCCAATTATGCAAATTTTTAATTTCATTTTGTGGATATTTAAAAAAATTTTTAGAATCAAAGAAAATGTCAATACTTTAACTGAAGATGAGTTTAAAGATATCGTTGTTTATGGTGAAGAAGAAGGCCTAATTGATGGCGAAGAAAGTGATATCATCCAAGCAGCTGTTGATTTTAATGATATTACAGTTAAAAGTATTTTAACCCCAAAAGAAAAAATTGTCGCACTTGATTATAATAAATTATCAAAAAATGAAATTTTAAAAAGAATTGATAATATTCAATTTTCAAGGCTTCCTGTTTATGAACAAAAATATGATAATATTGTAGGAATTTTAAATATTCGCAAATTTCTTAAATTAGCCATTAATTCAAAAAAATTTGCGTTAAAACAGTCAATTAGTGACGTAATTAAAGTGTTAGATACTACATCATTAAATGAAATGATTGAAATATTTAAAAACAAGAAAAATCATATGGCGATAGTATACAATGACGCTAATGAACTTGTAGGTCTTGTTACAATGGAAGATGTTTTAGAAGAACTTGTTGGTGAAACTAAAAAAGAATTGTCAATAAAAGGAGGAAATAAATAATGAATACTCCTGTTGTTATTGCAATACTTATTTTAATAGTGATATTAATAATCTTATCAGCATTTTTTTCTTCCTGTGAAATTGCTTATTCAAGTGTGAATAAAATAAAACTGAAGAAAAAAGTAAGTGATGGTAATAAAGAGGCAACGAAAGCAATGGAGATTGTGAATAATTATTCAGAAGCTTTATCAACTATTCTTATCGGTAATAATTTAGTTAATATTGCAGTGTCTTCTCTTGCAACAATGGTGGCAGTTGCTTATCTTGGTGAAGAGATGGGATCTTTATTAGCAACGATTGTTGCTACCATTGTAGTACTTATTTTTGGTGAAATTTTGCCTAAAGCTTTGGCTAACAAGTTTAGTTTAAAACTTACTTTGCTTTATGTTAAACCATTTAAAATATGTAGAATAATCTTTTTTCCTATAACTTTTCTTGTGACAAAATTTGTTAAATTGATTTCAAAGATTTGGACACCTAAAAATATTGAAGTTTCTGAAATTGATGAAGAATTGAACGTTATAACTGAGGAATTAGAAGAAGAAGGTGTTATTGATGAGGAAGATGCAGAATTAATCATTTCAGCTATAGATTTTAGAGATGTAACTGCACATGAAATAATGATTCCACGGGTGGATGTGTTTGCTATTGATATTGATGATAATCAAGAAGATATTCTTAAAAATGAACAAATTTTTCGTTATTCTAGAGTTCCTGTATATGAAGATACCATTGATCATGTGATTGGAATTTTAAATACGACAAGTTTAATGAAGAAAATATTAAATGGTGAACAAATTGATTTAAGATCGATGTTAATTGAGCCTATGTATGTTCATAAAACCAAACATATCTCAAATATTTTAACAAAGTTTAAAGCCACAAATCAACATCTCGCAATTGTTGCTGATGAATTTGGAGGTTTTATGGGAATTTTAACAATTGAAGATATTGTTGAAGAGTTAGTCGGTGATATTTTTGATGAAACGGATGAAGTAATTCTTGATTATAAAGAACTAGGTGAAAATATTTATGAAGTTGATGGTGATATGAATATTTATGACTTTTTTGAATTGGTTGATTATGATGATCGCGACTTTGAATCTGAGTATACTACTGTTGGTGGTTGGTGTACAGATATGTTAGAAAAATTTCCTGAAGTTGGGGATACCTTTGAATTTGCTAATTTTACAGTAACTATTACTGAAGTAGAAGGTATGCGAGTTGGAAAAATTAAAGTTGAAATTCAAGAAATGATAGATGAAGAAGAATAGAAAAAGTAAAATCTCACTTTAAAAAGTGGGATTTTTTGATTTGTAAAAATTGTCAGTTGCAAAATTCGAGAAAAAATGGTAAAATTTTTATATAATGAAAGGAGAAGGGAATAGGTGAATAAAATGAAAAAAAGAATAATATCATTTTCCTTATTATTATTGATGGTTTTAGGGATAACATCATGTAAGGGAAAACAAGAAGAAAAACAATATTTAAAAAAAGTTGACAATATTATTCAAGCTATTGATGAATTACCAGATGTAGTTACATTAGATGATGATATTAAGGTTCGAGAAATTAGTTATTCATATGAGTCTTTACCAAATGAGTATAAGGAAAAAGTGACGAATTATCAAAAACTTCAAGATGCTATTTTGAAGATTGATAATTTAAAAAAAGAACAAGAATATCAAACGGCAGCAAATTCGGTAATTAGAAAAATTAATATCTTACCATCATTAGAAGATGTTAGAATTGAAGATAAAGAATTAGTGATTGCTGCAAGAGAAAAATATGAAGAATTAGAAGAAGGAGCTAAAGCATTTGTTACGAATTATGATAAACTACTTGATTTAGAAGCTAGAATTGTTGAATTAGAAAATGAAGAGGAAGCTATCAAGAAAGTTATTGATTTGATTAACAATTTGCCATCTTCTCACGATTTAACAATTCATGATAAAACTTTAGTAGAACAAGCAAGAGAAGAATATGAAGCTTTAAGTTTAGAACAGAAAAAAGAAATTACGAATCTTGCACTTTTAGAAGAAGCAGAAGCGCAAATGGCTATTATTGAAAAAGATGAGCAAGATAAAGCATTAGCAGCTGAAATTGTTGAAATGATTTATGCTATACCAAGTATTGAAAATCTAACGATTGATGATAAAACAATGCTTCAAAATATTAGATATCAATATGGTACTTTATCAGACAATGCTAAGGCACTCGTTACTAATTTAGAGATTTTAGAAAAAGCAGAAGAACAAATGGAGATATTGAAATATATTGAAGGGTTAAAAACGGATGCGAAACATGTAGATGAATTAATTGCATCGCTTCCTTCTTTAGAAGAAGTAACTTTAGAGGATAAAGCAAGAATTAGTAATGCTAGAAATTGGTATAATCGTTTATCCGATGATGCTAAAGTGTATGTGACGAATTTAGAGAAATTAAAAGGATTAGAACAAAAAATAGTAGAATTAGAACAAATTGAATTATATAAAGAAAAGGCAGAAGTTGTTATTAATTTAATCTCTGCTTTGCCAAGTGTGGATGAAATAACTTTAGATGACCAAGATGTTATTGTGAATGCTAGAAATAAATATAATGCCTTAAGTGCAACGGTTAAGAGTTATGTTACTAATTTAGATGTTTTAGAGGCTGCTGAAGCAAAATTGCAAGATCTCATTAAAAATAAAGAGTATGAAGTATTTTTCTATCTTGATGGGGGTACTTTAGAAGGAACAACTTTAGTTTCAGATCAACTTTATAAAGGAGTCTATAAGGGAATGAATACCTTAGGTACTCCAAAAAAAGATGGATATCTTTTTATCGGCTTTTTTACAAATGCGAATTGTACAGGGGAAATCATTTCAACTGTTTCTGATACAATTACCTTATATGCTGGATGGATGATAGATAATAGTAATTTGCCAACTAGTGAGATTTTAAATTGTGTTAGTGATCAAGCCAATTCATATACGAAAGATTCCTTAGTTTTAGAAAATGATGAAGCAACCTTTACATGGAGTACTTCCAATCCTAATCTATACCATATTGAAGATGGAATGGGAACGATTTCCAAAGTATATCAAACACATAAAGAACAAACGATAACAGTTTCTGTAAAAATAGCGTATAAAAATGGTGATGAGGAAGAAAAATCAAAACAAATCACCGTTGATCCAGTTTTATTTGAAGATTTACCTTCCACACCAGTTGCAACTTATTTTTCTGTTGGTGCGATGTATGCTTATAAACAATATAATGAGAGGTATCAATTAGATGGAACGATCTTTTCTGAAACGACCAAAGAGGCTTTAGATATTGTTTACTATGCCTTTGTTGTACCAAACGCGGATGGAAGTTGTTATTTAACTGATACTAGCTATTTAGAAGAAGTCAAAGAATTAAAAAATCATAATGTAAGAATTATTGCTTGTGTAAATGGTGTTTCTACTGATACTTGTAAAGCATTTATGACTATTACGGCTGATGCAACTTTACGCCAAAAATTTGTTAATAATTTAATGGATTTGGTGGAAGAATATAATTTAGATGGTATTGATATTGACTGGGAATCAGTTTCTGAAAGTGTAAAGGTTAATGCAACAGGAATGAATCAATTAATGAAAGATTTACGAGAAGAAATGACTTTACGTCAAGATGCTGGTGGAACTCCTTATTTCTTAAGTGCGGCTGTTCCTGCATCATCTTGGGGTACAGCAAGTGATCGTTTTGATTTTGTAACTTTAGATCAATACGTTGATTATATTAATATAATGTCTTATGATATGAATAAAACGGATACGACTACCCATTTATCTCCTCTTTACAAATCTAATTATGATAGAGGGTATGGTTTTGGTTGCGATTATGGTGTGACAAGACTTACTTCTTTGGGGCTATCGAGAAATAAAATTATTATTGGTAGTGCGGGATATGGTAAGGCATATAAAGTAACTGGACAATCTGTATCAACGACCTATCCTTATTTGGGTGTGGCAGGAACTTTAACTCAGATTTCTGGTATACCTGGTTCATTTGCTTCAGGAACTTTATATGGTAATGCAATTGAGGCTTTACTTGCGACTGGTAGATATCAAAAATACACAGAATATGATAATAATAAGTTAGTTGGTTCTTATTTATATAGTAGTGCGGATGGAATTTTTGTGACTTATGATAGTGAAGAAGCAATTATTGCTAAATATCAATATGCCCAAAGTATGGAAGGTGTTGGTATTATGTGCTGGTGCTATTCAGAAGATACTTCTGATACAGTAATTAATGCTATTTATAAAGCGATGAATATGTAGTTTAATAACGGAGTAATTGACAAATTACTCCGTTATTTGTTATAATTGAGCGGGGTGATAAAATGGATAAAGTCATTTTAATAGTTTTATCAATTTTTATAATCGCTTTTTTAATGATTATTTTTATCATTGTTTTAGTTGCTAAAAAAACTTTAAGAACGCTTAGTGAGAATAAACGTTACCTTCCAGAACAAAAAGAGGAGGTAAAATTAATAAAGTTAGAAAAATTAGAATTTTTTCAAACGTATTATTTAAAAAAATATCAATATGTAGCAATATTTCAAACATTAAAAAATGAAGAAATTTTAGAATTGTTAGTGGAAGAATATGATGCTAAAGAGTTAGTAGTAAATGAAGAATACTATGTTGTTCATGATGGTGTTGTTCTTTTTGAATATCGTCGAACCTTTATTTAATCTAAACAGTTAATTATTATAATGTATAATAAAAAACTTTCATATTTTAGCAAAATATTGTGCTAAATGGAACGATTTAGAATACAATATATTGTATCATTTAAATTAAATCTTTCTGTCACAAGTTTATCAAACTTTTCATATACTTTTATTGAGGAGGGATATAGATGAGTGAAGTTCGCGAGATTGTTACTAGAGCCGTACTTGCAAAGGGTCGTAAGACATTTAGAATTTGTGAAACTATAACTCCAGATAATCCACCATATAGTGTTTTAGGTTGTTGGGTAATTAATCATGAATTTGAGGCTACTCAGAATGAAAAACAAGTGGAATTATTTGGAAACTTTGAAATAAATATTTGGTATGCATATGATAATAATACTCAAACAGAAATTGCCCGTGCTAAAACTACCTATCAAGGCGTCATCAAGGTGAGGGATATCGTTTGTGATGCAACCACCGATCATAAAGATGTTATAGTTAGAATATTGCAACAACCTACATGTACTAATGCTTGCATAAACGATGGTAATATTGAGGTCGAAGTCGTGTTTGATGCACTTGCTGAAATTATCGGTGAAACCAAGATGATGGTAAACGTATATAATTGTAATGATACATTTGATACCATCGATAATTTTGAAAATGAAATTAATGAAGATTTCATTAATGAAAATTAAAAATCGTTGGTGTCCAACGATTTTTTTTAGGGAGTGAATAAATGAATACTCATATTGTAAGAGTAAATGAAAAAATTGAGAAAATCGCAAGTATTTATAATCTTTCTACTGAAGAAATTATTAAAATTAATCATCATATTAAAGATTGGAATAATTTAATTCCAGGGACAAAATTAAGGTTGCCAGAAATTCCAGAAATTGTTCAAACTGAACTTGATAATACTGAACCATTTATCGAAGAATATTACCCTAAATTAGAAGCAACTGATTATATTAAACCAGTTTCAGAACCTCATCTGAATGATGAAATTGTTGTAAATGTTTTAGAACAAAACGAAAAACCTGAGGTTACACAAAATATGAATCATAATCCTATAAATAAAAATAAGAAATATCCAAGTTATAATCCATATTATGGTATGCCGTATCCTTACTATGGATATAACCCTAATTACTATATGAATCCTTATCAAAGATTAAGAAAAAAAGGAACGACTAAAATGCGCAATTCCCATAGGGAATAAAAATTAAAATTTTATAGAATTGCACTTTCAAACGAGAAAAAACCTTAGTTCCAGAAATGAAACTAAGGTTTTTTACTAACAAGATAAAATTAAAAATATTATCTTTTTAGAAGAAGAACACCTTATACGAGTTGTTAAGCTTTAGATTCGGTAAATTACGCCTATGTGATTTACGTTCACTGGTAAAAACTACTTAAAGAATCATTTTAATGATTTAAGCATCTTGTCAATGCATTTTTTCTTTTGATCAAAATTCGGATGAACATATAAGTTAAGTGTCGTGCTGATGTTTGAGTGCCCAAGAATCACACTGACCGTTTTATAATCGCATTGACTTTCTATACACCGCGTCGCAAAGCTGTGGCGTAACCCGTGAAATTTGATAGGTGGTATATCTAACTTTACAAGCAGCTTTTTGTAGTAATTCCGATAAGTTCGCGGTTCTGTCGGAGACTCATCATTTGTCAGAACGTAATAATCCCCTTTTACTATTTTTCGTAACGGCTTTATTATCGATAACAATTCTTTCGTCATCGGTATATCCCGTATAGACGTAGCGGTTTTAGGAGTATCTATCAATAATTCGGTATGCTTGATACCGTTTTCTCGGATATAAATGCGCTGAATTGTCTTACGAATATGTATTACGCATCTTTCCGTATCTATATCATCCCAAGTTAATGCGCATAATTCGCCTATGCGAATTCCAGTACTTAAACAAATATAAATGCCGAGATTGCGGAATGTAAAATTATCTTCAACAAAGCGCATTATCTTCTTTTGGCTTGTAATTGATAAAACTTCAAGCTCCTGTCGCTCCCTATCTGTCGGAAATATGACGTCAATGGGAGAATAGGGACAATAATTGTTCTTTGCTCCGAATTTCAGGATCATGCGCAAAACGATAAGCATGTCCTTAATCGTTTTTTGCGAAAGCCCATCGTTTAACTTTTGCAAGACAAATTCTTGCACCTCTTTTTCGGTAACCGTATTCAGATTACCGAATGCCGGCAATAAGTGAGTTTCAACGATAAGCGAATATACTGCAAATGTTGACTTTTTCACGAATTGCCTTTTGTCTCCTTGCCATAAAATTGCAATTTGACAGATGTTTTTTTCATTGACCATGTTCTTTTTTACCTCCTTGAAAACAGTCCATAATTATTGTACCAAATCCTTTATTGCATAAAAAGAATGAAGCAATAGACTATAAATCAACGAAGATAAAAATTATTATCTAAGCGTCGATTATTAAGGAAATAATTAAAAAAAATGAATCTCAAATGTTCCAACTTTGAGATTTAAGCAATTCCAAGATAACTGGTCATCAAAACGTTTATCAGATATCGCAGAAGTTGTTGGCGGCGGAACACCAGACACAACGGACTCTACTCTTTGGAATGGTGGTATTCAATGGTTTACGCCTACGGAAGTCGGACATTCAAAATACGTTTCTATGAGCGCGCGGACAATTTCACAACTTGGCTTACAAAAATCAAGTGCAAAAATATTGCCAGCAGGGAGTATTTTGTTGAGCAGCCGAGCCACTGTCGGAGAATGCTCCATTACACAAAAAGATTGCACTACAAATCAAGGATTTCAAAATTTAATACCTAAAAAAGGCATAAATAATGAATTTCTTTATTATTTAGCACAGACACAAAAACGGCATTTTATCAAATATGCGTCAGGTTCAACATTTCTTGAAATCTCTAATAGTGAAATCAAAAAAACAAAATGTGCCGTTCCAAGTATCGAAGAACAAACGGAAATTGCTACATTTTTGTCCGCGATTGACAGGAAGATAGAAGTCCAAAACAAAATCATTAGCAAGTATGAAACCCTAATTAAAGGAATTAGAGAACGAGTCGTAAGTGGTAGTTGGCAATGGAAAAAACTTGATGAATTGATACAAGAAGGCGTTGTTCGGTTGAATCGGGGAAACATTATTCCAAAGCACCAAAAAGATAATACATATAAATACCCCGTATATTCTTCATCAACTCAAAATAATGGATTGATGGGTTATAACAATACCTATATGTTTGACAAAGAATTGATAACGTGGTCTATTGATGGCGGCGGAAATTTCTTTTATCGCAAAAAGCATAAGTTTAACGTTACAAATGTTTGCGGCATAATGCAAGTCGATGAAAACGTTTACTCTTATAGATTTATAGCGGAAATGCTGACATATCAGCACTCGAAAATGAAGTTTGATTATCAATCAAAGGCTCACCCGAGTGTTATTTCTTCATTATACTCATTGCCTTGTTTGCCTGTTTTGGAGCAAAATTCTTATTGTCAGTTATTTGTTGCTTTGGATAGAAAAATGCAAATCGAGCAATACGGTCTAAACAAATTAAAAGAGCAGAAAAAATATCTGTTCTCAAAAATGTTCATATAAACATTGACTGTAAGAGAAATGCTTTTTGCTTTTGTAGAGCCGAGAGCATTTCTTTTTCTATTTGAATTTTTGTTTTAAGTTTTCGCATTTTAGATGCAATACTTATTTGAATAGAAAAGTCCGGCAAATACAGTAAAATATTTTTAATATGCTCAAAATATAAGTGTGTTATAGTTGTCCCTTGGGCATATTTCGCAAGATTTCTTTTGGCAATAAGATTAAGATAGTAACTTATATATTCGTTATTAAAGCCAGGTAATAATTCAAGAACAAACATATCTCCGCCTAGTAAAATCCCTTTTTCATTTAATGCCGAAGGCGCAATTAGGGACATAGCATCAACAGTTGTTGATGAAGGAAACAATATTTCATTACCTTGACTTATATAACCGTCAACATTTGTTCTTGACTTTATTTCATTGATCACCTCATCATATGTAGTAAACAATTCTCCATACAAAATACATTTTTTTGAACCGCTTTCTATTAAATTTTCTTTTGATAGAAGACCTACTGAATGGCATTTTACGATATCGCATATACGATATTCCTTCTTTGCGGACTTACTTTGTATTTGCGTATAAAGTCCTTTAATTAGGGTTTCATACTTGCTAATGATTTTGTTTTGGCACTCTATTCGATCATCAAGTTTATCAATGAAACAAGCAATCTTTTGTTGTTCTTCTTTTGACGGATAGGCTATTATTATCTTTTTTAATTCGTCTGCTTGTAGATGAACAATAGATTTACCTTGTGCAACACGCGCTATATCGTACTTTCGTACGGAATTTATTTGATTACTTAAAAAAGCGCCGTCCAATTCACTGCGAATAACAGTTAAATCACCTCCAAGCAAAACGTCGTCATAGGGAATACAAACTGATGTTGCAATATCTTCTGCAGTTTCACCAGAGCAAGGGATAATTACGTCGTTCTTTTTGCTATGAAACAATGTCGTTGGATCTAAACTCGTTTTGCTTTTTATGGTTTTTGCGATTGCCGTTTTATACGTCGTATAAAGTTCTCCATATAGAATGCACAAAGTTCCGTCACTTGATAAATTTTCCTTTGAAATGCCATATCCTTTACGAAAAGTGCAGACCTGTCCCATAGGCGAAATTTTCCATTCGCCACTGTAATTAGGGAATCTCAAAGTTGGAACATTTGGGGCGTTTTTATCTCTTTTCATTGTAATTAGTCCTCCAAAATTCCGAGTTCTTTCAGATACTTGTTTATTTCCTCATCGAGGCTTGCGCGCTGACTTTCAAGCTCTTTGATTTCTGCCATAACCGCCTTAATATCTATTTCGGGCTCTTCTTCAAAGGTGTCCACGTAACGAGGAATGTTCAAGTTGTAATCGTTGTTTTCAATTTCCTCCATAGTTGCCACGTGACAGAACTTATCAACGTCTTTGCGCTCCACATAAGCGTTAACAATTCGGTCAATATCCTCGGAAGAAAGTTGGTTCATGTTCTTCCCGGGCGCGAAATACTTGCTTGCATCGATAAAACAGATATTGCCTGCGTTACCGTTACGATATTTGCGAAGAACGAGGCAGCATACAGGGATACCTGTTCCGTGGAAAAGGTTTGCGGGCAATCCGATTACGGCGTCCAAAACATTCAGGTCTTTAATCAAATATCTGCGGATAGTATCCTCACTACCGCCGCGGAACAAAACGCCGTGCGGAAGGAGAACGGCAATACGTCCGTCATCGTCCATGTGATATACCATATGTTCTACAAACGCGAAATCCGCTTTGCTTGAGGGAGCCAACTTTCCCGCTCCGCTGAAACGGGGATCGTCGAGGAAAGAAGACGCCGCAGACCACTTCGCCGAATACGGCGGGTTGGCAACCTGAACGGTAAATTTCGTTGTACCAAAATTGTCCTTTTCGAGCGTGTTGTCGTTGAACAAGTTGAAGTATTGATAGGGAACGTCGTGCATCAACATGTTCATGCGGGCAAGGTTGTAAGTCGTTCCGTTCAGCTCTTGTCCGTAATAATGTCCTACAGCATGTTCCGCTGTTCCGCCGTTGGCAATAACAGCTTTGCGGACTTCCAGAAGCATAGATGCTGAGCCGCAAGTGGGATCGCATACGTTCTTAACGGACGTCAGCCCAACCGTAGCAAGTTTACTGCACAGTTCGGAAACGGCGCTTGGTGTGAAGAATTCGCCTCCTTTCTTGCCGCTGTCGGAAGCAAACAATCCGATCAAAATCATATATGCCGTTCCGAGAACATCAAATTGTGCGTCATCATAAGAAAATTCAATGTCATTGACGCGATTGATGACCTTTGCGATTTGCTTCGTACGGTCGGAAACTTCCTTGCCCAAATCTTTATCTTTCAGATCCATAGCGTCAAAAATTCCGTCGAAGGCGGCCTCCGATTTCTGACCGAGAGTAGATTGTTGAATAGAAGCAATCGCCTTTTCAAGATAGTCAACCGAAAAAACTTTTCCGTCATACTTGCCAGCAATCATATTGACAATATAGCCGAAGCTGTATTCGGGGCGAATGATGTATCCGAGGTTATCAAGAGAATACTTGTCAAGAGCTGCAAGCAGTTCTTCATTTTTAGAAGCGAGCGCATCCGAATAGGTCATGCCGTCATTCTTGAGTATTTCTTCCATATACTTTTCCGTCTTTTCGGAAAGAAAACGGTAAAAGATGATACCGAGAATATAGTCTTTGAATTTGCTTGCGTCCATAGTACCACGCAAATCGTTTGCAATAGCCCAAAGTTTGTTGGAAAGTTCCTGTGCTTGCTGTTTATGAAGTTGGATATCCGTTGCCATAATTTTATACTCCTTCTGCTCTGAATTTTTCATATTGTTCTTTTACAAATTCCTCAATTTCACTCGAGAGTTTTATCGTTTGTAGCAATCCGTAACCCTTTTGACTCAGACGTTTTCTGATGTCCTCAAGGCTTATTACGTGCTTGAACTGATATTCTGAGATAAAGAATCTGATTGTTTCAACATCGAGATTGGTTTCTTCGGCAAACATTTCGATGTCCATGTTCTGCTGTAGTACCTCAAATTCCTCGTATGCTTTAACGATGTCTTCGTCCGGTGACAGGTTGAAAAACTTTTCCGTTACGAATCGTTTTAGCATGTCTTGTTTTGCGCGTAGCCGTTCGTTGTCGGAACGCTCGATTTCTCTCAGAATCAAGTCGATCGACCGCTTCTTTTCGTTTTCGTCTTTCTTGATTACGTCTTTTAACAGGTTCAATATGTAAACGACGTTGATTTTATCCGTTCTGATAAGTTCGATGTTAAAGTCGATATCGACGAGAGTTGTCTTGACGTTTTTATCGCGTTCCTTCTTAACTAAATCGTAATAGTAGAGATACCACGATTTATAGCCCAAGAATTCGTCCTCATCCAAAATGGTTGCGATATCGCTCCACTCGAATTTAGAGAAAGTTTTTAACGTCGAAAGTGTTTGCGCTACCAAGCGGAATGATACAATAAACTTTCTCTGATCGTCTTCGGACTGCAATCTTCCGGCAATATCGTAAGACGGAGCAACGTTTCGCATGATAGCAACTCTGTCGGCATATTCCGCCACGTAATAATCATAGTTTTCAAGTAAATACGCGTTCGGATTTCCGTCCCCTGAAAATAGTTTTAACGCTTTGTCTTGCTCTTCTTTAATATTTCGGAACGTAATGATCTGCCCGTACTGTTTCGTCTCCTTATAGATGCGGTTGGTGCGGCTATATGCTTGAACAAGGGAATGCCAGAACAAAGGCTTATCCAAATAAAGCGTATTAAGCGGCTTAGAGTCAAATCCAGTGAGGAACATATTTACTACAAGCAGGATATCAATTTGCGGAAGTTCCTTTTGTTTGAGACGCTTGGCAATATCTTTTCTGTACGCATCAAACGTATCGAGACTAAACGAAAGTTTTTCTTTATCGGTAGAGAACGTTTCGTTGTAATCTTCAATGCATTTTTCCAAAAATTCTCTCGATTGCGGAGTGTCAGCGCCTTCATCCATATCCTCGTTTGCTGCATATGTAAAGATAGCGGCGATCCTCAGACCTTTATTATTCAGCTTCTTAAAAGCGCTATAATATTTTTGGAGGAGCGGAACGGATTGAATAGCAAAGAGAGAAGTATAAGTATCTGTGCCGATCTTAGTATGTTTTTCGTAATGCTCTAAAATATTGTTGGTAACAAGCTCTATTCGCTGTTGATCGCTGTATATGCTCGAAATATCAATGTTGTTGCGTTTGCAATATTCCTCTAAATTAAAGTTAGGATTATTGCTTTGCTCGTGAACGATACGTCTCACGGTCATATCGGCGGCATTTGTCGTAACAACGTTGAACGTGTTTTGATACTCAACGGAGAATTTCAGTACGTTACCGTCCGCAATCGCTTCTTTAATTAGATACTTGTGTAAGCAGGCGTCCATAGTACCGGCATTAAAAATATCTGCCGTCGTTTGGCCGCTTGCCCCTTTGTTTTCTTCAAAAATTGGTGTTCCCGTAAAGCCGATGAAGTTTGCGTTCTGAAAGTTTCTGCGAATATCGCCATGCATTTTGCCAAATTGACTTCTATGGCACTCGTCGATGACAAACACACATTTCTTTGTCTTATATGTCTCCATAATAGGCTTATATTTCTCATTTCGAAGTGCGCTTGCAAGCTTCTGAATGGTTGTGACAAGCATTTTTTCTCCGCTGTTTTTTAGACGCTTAATGAGCTCAAAGGTTGAGTCGGTGTTGTCTACGCAATTTTCCTCAAAGGAATTATATTCGTCAACTGTTTGATCATCCAAGTCTTTGCGGTCGACCAAAAAGAAAACCTTATCAATTCTGCCATTGTCTCGAAGGAGGGAAGCACATTTGAAAGAGGTAAGCGTTTTCCCGGAACCTGTTGTATGCCAAACATAGCCGTTACGGTTTTCTTCCAACACCCGACGCAAAACCGCTTTCGTTGCATAGATCTGATACGGGCGCATTACAATTATATTTTTTATTGTATCTTGCAACACGGTATAGTCTGTTAACAGGGCGGTTATATTGAACTTGGTAAAGAAGTCATCTGTAAATTCGTTCAGTTGGTTGATACGCTCATTGTTCGCATCTGTCCAAAAGAAGGCGAGACTTTTCAATATAGCCTTATATGTACCGACTGCATTCGTTTCATTTTCATTTGCAAAATACTTTGTTTGGATAGAGTTCGAAACGACGAAACACTGGATAAAGTGGAAAAGCCCTCTGAATGAGTATCTGCGATAACGGTTGATCTGATTGATAGCTTCATTGATCTCCACTCCGGGACGTTTTAGCTCGATTTGAATAAGGGGCAATCCGTTAATAAGAACTGTGACGTCGTAACGATTTTTATAAATAACCTCGTTCATATGGTCTTTATCCATCGTTACTTGGTGAGTAACCTGATAAATGTTGCGATCTATATCTTTTGATAAAAACTCAATATAGATGCGTTTGCCGTTATCAAGCTCCAACACCTGTTTATCCCGTAAAATTTTTGCCGAGTCATAAACGGTTTTGTTCTCAATTTGCGTGCGAAGTCGGTCAAATTCGGCGGTAGACAATTCAGAAATGCCCTTGCCTTTTATAATCTCATCTTTGTTGAAAAGTTCAAGCTGAGCCTTGAAGTTCAACATAACTTCGGTGTAATTTTTTAATTCGATATATTTATACCCTATAGTCCCTAATCTTTCGATAAAAAGATTTTCCACTTCATACTCGCTTTTTGCCATCTTTCGACTCCTTTTCATATATAATCATCAGTTGCTGCGCTAACACATCTGCTTTTTTGGCCTCTATGGAATGTGTTATTCTATCACGTTGTCGTTTTAACTCATCTATCTTTCCGATTGTTCGTTGTGTTTCGATAGGAACCAATGTTACGTCAAAGCTTTTTAGCATACTAAGCGGAATAATTGATACAGCCGCAGTGCCTTGCTGCATTTTTCTGATCTCTGCCTTATTGTTATTTATAAGCCAACACAAATAATACGGATCAAGCAAATTGGTATCTTTTATTCGTATAATAGCCAAATTAGAAAGGATCAGCCTGTTTGCACGCTTATTGTCAATGACGATTGCCTTTCCGGAACTTAGTCCTACGACGACATCTTTATTTTGTGTCAGCGAATATGTATTGAGCTTATCGCCTTGAACAACAATATGCTTTTCAACAGGAAGATCATCCGACACATTAGCAATATAATTAAGTTCTTGCATTGTTATCGTTTCAATGGATTCACCTTCTGAAACTTCTATCCTCGTAGGTATGTTACCTTGTATAATGCTTGCCAGTTGTTTTAATTCCACGTTAATATATCCTTTTTTTGAAATTTGCATAAATATCATACATCGAAAAATTTATTTTGTCAAGTGCTTTTATGAAATTTAATTAAATTTCTTTTTGACAATGGCTCTGTTTCGCATCCAAACGCGTTTTTCAATTCGAGATGTGACAGGATTTCGACATCATCGCGTTCAGGACAAAAAGTTTGGCAAGCGGTATTGTCAAACGCATGATCGTGCGGTATAATAAAATCAGTGGTAAATTGCCACTTGTAGAAGAACTATCGTTTTCCCGTGAGCATCTGCTCTGCGATAGGCGATCCGATTTTTTGTGAGATCGGACGTGGGCTTTTTTCGTGTTACATTTTTGTCGCACTAACAATATACGCACCGGAAGGCAATACGGCTTCCGCTGAGCGGTGAAAGGTTTTCCGCATTGACGGAAAGCATCGTCTGCATTTGAAATGACGACAAACAATTCAATATTCAGGACATAGGTCCGTGCAAAGAAGTAGTTTATCGCTACAAAACTTGCACGGACTTTTTTGTCTCGAAATAAAAAATTTTTAGGAGGTATTTCGTGGAAAATTACAATCTATTTCGCCCGCCCTGACGGGCAAAAGGAGGTTCAAAAAATATGAAAAAGCAACAAAAAGAGGCTGATTTTTGAAGCAGGTAAAGAAAAAATCATAAAACTGATTTTTTGAGACTTTGAGACAAAGTGGGAAACCCACTTGTCTGTCTCTTTAAACCACGAAAAAAGAAAGGACAAAAAATTAAGGGCTGATCCGACGATTATTCCATAAGAGCTTGACTTGTGAGAAAAATGATATATAATATGTATTGATACGATACTTTTGGGAGAGCAATTATGGAAAAACGCGAAGATACGCCTGTACGCAAGACGCGCAGGAAGTATGAAGAGAAAAACAAGGAAAAGAGAAAACAGGCGAGCGGAAACTTCGGTACGATGATACCGAGAGCGCTTTTTGATGAAATCAACACTTTTCTCAATGAAAACAGGATAACCAAAGTGCGGCTCATCCGAGAAGGATATGAGGCACTGAAAACAAAGAAAGAAAACGGCACGTTAAACCAGTAGCCGATACTTCCGCTGTTTTGCGTAATGAAATCGATGATAAGGAGATTTATATTACGAAAAACACAGCAAAAGAAAAATATTTACGCCCTGCGGCGAGCATATTTACCCGTTACTTCAAGGATAAAAACGGCGGGTATGCGAGAAGCCGCGAAAAAGTGATCGGGAATACGATCTATACCGTTATCTCACGCGAAAAAGAAAACGCCAATACTACGGCGTTTGACATTACACAAAAGATGATCGAGCGAAATATCGGCGAGGCATTGCGTCCGCCCGTTCGGTCGGATTACAAGGAATCGTTTGAAAGTTGCAATTCGGGAGGTAATAAACAATGAATTTGCAACAGACAATGAAATATAAGAAGCAAAAGAACACGGAAGAACAATGGACGGCGCTCTATTGCAGACTGTCCTGCGACGATGATCTGGAGGGTGACAGTAACAGTATACGCAATCAGAAAATGCTCCTGCAAAAGTATGCGGACGAAAACCGCTTGCGGAACACACGGTTTTACGTAGACGACGGATATTCGGGAAGCAATTTCGATCGCCCGGATTTCAAACGCATGATGGACGACGTGGATAACGGCAAAATATCCACCGTTATCGTCAAAGATATGTCGAGATTCGGCAGGGATCATATTCTTGTGGGGTATTACACGAAGTATTATCTTGCCGAAGCCGACGTGAGATTTATTGCCATCTACGACCAAGTGGACAGCGAAACCAATCCGGACGACGACATAACGCCTTTCAAGAATATTCTGAATGAGATGTATGCCAAAGATTGCAGTAAAAAGATCAAGGCGGTCATTCGCGCAAAAGGAAATGCGGGAAAGCATATCACGACTTTGCCTCCGTTCGGATACAGGAAGGATCCCGACAACAAGGAGAAATGGCTTGCAGACGAAAAGAGCGCAGAAACCGTGAGAGAGATTTTCCGACTTTGTATTCAAGGGTATGGTCCGACGCAGATTGCGCGGATTCTCACCGAGCGCGGCATAGATACACCCGTTGTATACTATCACAAAAACGGATTACCAACGCCGCTGACACTTCGAGAGGATTCGGGAATATGGTGTCAAAGAACGGTTGCGGATATACTTGAAAACTTGGAGTACACAGGTTGCACCGTCAACTTCAAGTCGTATAAGAAGTCGTATAAGTCTAAAAAGCGCATTGACGTACCGAGAGAGGACTGGGTTATCTTTGAAAACACGCAGGAAGCGATCATCGATAAGCAGACTTTTGAAACCGTCCAAAGAATTCGGGAAGCAAAACGCCGTCCTACGGATATGGGTGAAATGAGCCCGCTTTCGGGATTGGTGTATTGCGCCGATTGCAGAAAGAAAATGTATCTCTGTCGCTGTACGACCATGAAACAAAAGGAGTATTTCAATTGTTCGACCTATCGAAAAAACAAGAAACGCACCTGTACTTCTCATCAAATCACGGTGGAGGCTTTGAGCTTACTCATTCAGGACGATTTGCGGCGAACCATCAATTTTGCTACAAGTCAGAATGAACGGTTTTTGCAAACCCTGCAAACAAACGCCGAAACAAAGACGAAAAAAGAACTCAAAGAGAATCAGGAGGAAATCAGGTCGGCAGAAGAACGGATCGAAAAACTCGACAAGATCATCGAGAGCCTTTACGAGGATAAGGTCGAAGGAAAGATCTCCGAAGAACGCTACTTAAAGATGAGCGACACCTACGAAGCGGAACAACTCACATTGAATGCGCGTGTTAAAACGCTGAAATCGGAAATTGAAAAAGCGAAGGAACAAAACGATAAGATCCTGAGCTTTATGATCCTCATCCACAAGTACAGCAGTTTTGAGGAATTGACACCTGAGATTTTGCGCTCGTTCATCGACAAAGTCATCGTCCACGAAAAGACGAAAGTAGACGGTCATTACAGACAAACGGTGGAAATCATCTACAATTTTGTCGGAGCGATCGATAAACCGCTCTTTGCGGACGAAATGAGCTAAAAAGACATGAGAAAAGGCGTGGTTTCACGCCACGCCTTACCAAAGGACGCGCCTTTACCAAAATTCCCTATCGGAATTGCGGTAAAGCGTGGATAGTTGTTTTTACAATTATCCACATTTTAATTTTTTAACCTAAAAAATTAGTGATAATAACTAGACTAAACTTAGCAGTTATGATATAATTATCCTGTTTAAAAAAAGACATAAAATATTGAGGTACAAAAATGGATTATAACGATTTTCGTGAATTAAAAACGAATCATATTGAGGAAGCAAATATTATCTTAGGAAGTGCTAACTATGATTTAAGTTGCTCCTGTGGTAGTGGTACTAGCCATGCTCCAAAGAAACTAAAAGAATTATCGAGATATCTACCACCATTTGACGCAAATTTTCATAATTTAGAAAAGGTGAAAATTTATGATTATTGTGAAGTATCACCTAGTAGTTCTAAAGAGAAATTTTATCAAGAATTAGAAGAAAAGGCCCATGAAATTTTAAAGTATAATAAATTTATGCTATTTTTTGGTGGTGATCATTCTATCAGTATTCCGTTAGAAAAAGCTTTTTATGAAAAATATCATCATATGGGGTTAACTCCGGTAATTATTCATATTGATGCACACATGGATATTTTAGATGAATATATGGGTAGTAAAACAAGTCATGCTTGTCCTAATCGTAGGGCTATTGAAAATGGTTATCAAGAAACAGATATTCATATGGTAGGAATTAGGAGTTACGAAAAAGGAGAAGTAGAATTTAAGGAAAAAAATCCTAAACTTCAAGTCATAACAGCAGATTTGTTTAGAGAATTAGGAGCTAAAGAAGTTGTTAAAATGATTAAAGAAAAACATGATAAAAAGGCTGTTTATTATTTGTCTTTTGATATTGATGCCATTGATCCCTCTTATGCACCAGGGACAGGTACTCCTGAAACTTTTGGTTTAACACCTTTACAAATGCGTGAATTTTTTAAAGAAGTATTTACTAATTTAAATGTAATGGCGATGGATTTAGTTGAAATTTCTCCTCTTCTTGATGTAAATGATATTACATCATGGTTGGGATTGAAATTATTATATGAAATATTTTATCAAAAATTTGTAAGAGGTAATAAATAATGAAACATACAATGATTGATTGCTATGGAAGTAAAAATCATAATTTAGAAAATTTAGTATACATTAATGATACTTTAAATAAACTTTCTTATCGTTTAGGATTAGAGCCTATTGCCAATCCATATTTAATTCCTTATTATTATGGAAGAGTAAAAGAAGATATTGGGGTTAGTGGTTTTTTATTATTAAAAGGTGGACATATTACCATTCACACTTTTCCTTTAAGGGAGTGTTATTTTGTTGATGTTTTTTCAACCAAGAGTTTTGATTCTGACTTATTAGTTGACTTGCTTGAAGCATTACTCCCCTTTAATCGTAAAATATCGACGATTTCAACAAGCGATCGAAGAAAATTTGCTAATATTGAACTCCCTTTTGATCCAAACAATAATTTTGGTCCTCATTGTCTTGCGGAATTAAAAATTGATAAAACTTTTTCAATGGATGAATGTTATGATTTTTTAGATAAATTTGTTTATAAAATTGATATGGATCCAATTACAAGACCTTATGTAATTAAAGATAAAGTAGAAAATCCTGATTATCTATCAGGTATTATCGTCATTGCTCAAAGCCATATTTCTATTCATTATGACTATAAGACACAACATGCTTATTTTGATATTTTCTCTTGTGCAGCTTTTGATTATTCAAAAATTGAAGATTTTCTTTCTAAAATTGGTGAAATTATTTCTATTGAACTAGTTGTTAGAGGAACAAAGCATAAATCTAATACTAGAATTGAACCAGAACCAATGTATGAAATTTCATCACTTTGGCAAAAATATATTAAATAATAAAAAAATAAAGAAAAATTTGCTAAAAGGGAAGAAAATGTGTTATAATAAAAGAAAAGAAAGGAGAAGAGAATATGAAAAAAATCGTTTTGTTTTTCATAGTAGTATTTCTTTCTATAAGCATTAGTGGTTGTAAAAAAAATAAAAACAATTTTAAATCAGTAGAAGAAATCAAACAAAATATTAGTACTTTTGATATTGTGGCTAATTTTAATGGAATTCGTTTTGAATTGATAAAAACTTCAAAGGGATATTATTTAGCTGATAGTGATAAAAATATTTATGTATTTTATGATAAAACGAATCATCTTTCTTATCGAGTGGATAATACAAATCAAAAAAAGACTCTAGTGGTAGGAAATTATGATTTTTCATCCTATTTGGACAATATATATTATATTTTGACATATCATACTTCAAATTCAAAAATCTCATCATTAGAAAAAAGAGCCAATACATATTTAAATCGTGAGGTTACTGAATATTATCGAGAAAAAAATGAGGCTAGTGAAACCTATTATATTGATAATCAAACAGGTGCATGTTTGTATTTCAGTATTGATACAGGAGAACAAAAAATTGTTTGTAAAATAGATAAACTTGAAATTGGAGATAACTTTTTAGATCCATATTTTGCTTATGAAAATTTGCAAATGGCTGATCCTAATTTATTTAAAAGCAAGAAAACAGTTTTAGAATATTTTAATAACTCATATGATTTAAAAATAAAATTTAAAGACAGCGATGTCCATTTAATCAAATCAACTGATGGCTTTTTTTGCTTATTAAATGAAAATAATACGTCAAAAGCTTTATTATATAACAATAATAATCATACATGGTATGATGTAGATATAAAGAATCAAACAAGAAGTATTACAACAGTTAGTGATACTGTAAGTGAAATAGAAAATAATTTTATTACTTTGCTTGTTGATCATATTGATAATGTTGATATTACTTTTTATGTTAAAGAAAATCAAAAGTTTTTAGATTATACTATTAATATGTATGAAAGAGATATAACAACGGATGGTATTTTATATACAGAAGAGTATTATGTTGAGATGGAAACAGGAATTTGTTTAAGAAAAAAAATTGATTTATCAGGTAGTAACAATTATTTTGAGGTAACTAGTTTAGAATTTTCTGGTGATATACAAGAATATCTAGATTATGAAGTTGTCAAAAAACCACAAAGTTATGATCATTGGCCAGCTGAACATGAATATTTAGAAGGAATGGAAGAAATCAAATATGGTGAATTTTATTTAGCATATGAAGATAATAATGAATTAAGTATTGTTTATAAGAATATTACAAATGCAGCCTTTCATATAATTTTAAATAATATGAAAACATATGGATTTGTAATTGATAGTAGTGAACAAAAAGAATTAGATGATAACAATACTTATTTATATTATTTTTATAATGCCAAAAGAGAAGATGATATGAAGATTAGAATTGAATATGTTGGAACAACATTAACAATTATCCTTGGACCAGATATTGCTGCATAGTAATTCACTATGCAGTTTTTTGTTTGCATAAAATAATTGTTTTATATTTCTTGGCTTTAAAAAAAAGTTATGATACAATATAAATAAGTAGGTGATGAAATGAGTGTTACAAATACAAATACTTTTATTGCACGTCTTATTAGCCAATTATATCAAGATTTAGATAAGAATCATCTAATTCAAAAATGGTTTGAAAGAATTATTACGATTGAGTTTTTAGTCGCTAGGAAAATTTTTCAAATTAAGTCATATGATAAAGAGAATATTATGAATCTTTGTATTAGACAAAATCAATATTTTAAGCATATTTTTGATGATAATATTGAAGAATTAGAAATGAATTATCCTTATCATTTTTATAATCAAGATATAATCAAATTATTAAAAGAAAATATTAAGTCTTCAACACCAATTGAAGAAATCATGAACTATCAAGAAGATTTTAAAGATTATGAAAGGTTTATGCATTTTAAATACACAAATCGAAATAGCAATGTAGAAATTGATAAAACAAACATTACGATGGTAACACAAATTTTTACCCCAAAATGGATTGCTAGATATATGGTTGAAAATATTATTCCAGTTAATGGGGCTAAGTATAGTTTGATTGAAAAAATAGACAAAGATATTCATTTTAAAACTTGTAAAATTTTAGATCCATGTTTAGGGACAGGGCATTTATTGTTAGAAATATTTGAAATTTTAATGAAAAAGTATCAAGAAGACAGTAATCAAGATATAAAAGAGAGTATTAAGCAGATTTATTCTAAACAATTATATGGATTTGATATTGACCCAAGCGTTATCAATCTTTCAAAATTTATCTTTCTAATGAAAGCGATTGAACTATGTCCAACTTATTTAGATGATGACAATTTAGTAGTACCTAATTTTGTTTGTATTCAAACACCTAATATCAAAAGGAGTAAATTACATGAAGTAAATGTGTTAATTGAAACAATGAAAGATGCTAGTCTAATAGGTAGTTTAATTCAAGTCCCCGATTATGATTATGCTAGTTTACTTCAATTGGTGACTTGTCAAGAAGAAAAAGAAATTGTTGAATTAGCAATTTTGTTAAAGATGAAATATGATATCGTTATTACCAATCCTCCTTATATGGGACGTAAAGTTTTACCAAGTAGCATTCTTCATTATTTGAATCAGAATTATCAATATGCTAAATCAGAATTATATACGGCCTTTATAGAAAGATGTTTGGATTTTTTAGTTCCCTCTGGTTATCTTGCTATGTTAACTTTACATACATGGATGTTTATTAAATCATTTAGTAGTTTGAGAAAGTATATTTTAACTCATTTTCAAATCAAATCTTTGTTACATTTAGGAAAAAATACTTTTGAAAATTTAAATGCTTATAATGCTTTGGCATGTGCTTTTATTATTAAGAAAGAAAAAACTAGCGAAGAGAGTCTTTTTATTAAGCTAACAGAGTATGAAACTATCTCTGAAAAAGAAAAAGGATTAAAAGAACAAAAAAATTATTATAAAATATCTGCTAAAAAATTTTTAAACTTCAATCATTATCCGTTTATTTATTGGTTAAATGATAATGAATATCATATTTTAATACATCAACCTAAATTAGGGTCATTTACTCATATAAGACAGGGATTGGCCACGGGAGATAATAAAAATTATGTAAGATGGTGGTATGAAGTTGAGCCTAGCAGTATTGGATTTCATTGTCATTCAGTAGAAAGTTTTTTAAATAGTAAAAAACAATATGCTCCATATAATAAAGGCGGTGATAAGACAAAATGGTATGCAACAAGTAAGTTAGTTATTCAATTTGATGAGAAAGCATATCAAGCATTGCAAAAACAAGGCAATCATTTACCTTCTAAAGAGTATTATTTTAAAAAGGGTATTACTTGGTCTTTATTTGGGTTTAATAGTTTTAATGTTAGATACAAAGAAGAGGGATATGTTTTTGATGTTTCGGGATCATCCCTTTTTGTTGATTCTTCTTTAGAGAAATATATTTTAGGTTATCTTTCTAGTAGTGTAGCTTTTTTTTATTTGTCAGCACTAGCCCCTACAGTTAATTTTCAAGTAGGCAATATTGCCAATTTACCAATAATTATTCAAAAAGATAAAATACATAAGATCAATAGATTGGTTGAAAGTTTAATCAATAAGGCTAAATGGCTTGATTCGCAAGATGAATTATCATGGCATTATCAAGCAAATGATTTTTATAATGGGTATAATTGTGCAGTTAGTTTTGATGAAAATATCAAAAATTATAAATTACAAATGGATGATTTGTACAGACAAATAGAAAAAGAAGAAAAGCAATTAAACGACATCTATAATCATATCTTTAAAATGAATACGAGTTATGTAAATACCAATCAACAGAATAAACATACTATTGGGCATATTATCGAAAATTTGTTATCCTATTTAATGGGAGTTGTATTTGATAGGTATCAAATACATAATTATGTTACGCCATTAGATCTGAAATCATTTAATGAAATAGAAACAGTCATTAAGGAAATTAAATTTTTGATCATTCATAAGATGGGAATTGATGGTATGAAGCAATTAGAAAGAATATTTGGTCACACAATAGATGAGTATTTTAAAAATCATTACGGAAAAAAACATTTGTTGAAATATCATCAGTTACCAATTTATTGGTATCAAATAATAGATGGTAGACAGATGATAGGATATTATCATAGTTTATTAAATATAGAAAAAGAAAAGGGGATAAAATATAATTATTTAAAAATAAATGCTCAATATAAAATAAAAACACTTTAGCAAATTGTTTTTTGCTAAAGTGTTTTTATTAAGTAAATCTTTTTAAAAATTCTTTAGTACGAGTATTTTGAGGATGATCAAAAATCTCATATGGTGTACCTTGTTCAACAATTTTTCCATCTGCCATAAAAATAACATGGGAAGAAACCTCTTTTGCAAATGACATTTCATGCGTTACTATAATTAATGTTTTGCCACTATTTTTCAATATTTTAATTGTATCTAGAACTTCTGAAACCATTTCTGGATCTAGAGCACTTGTTGGTTCATCAAATAAAATTACATCAGGATTCATTGAAAGACTCCTTGCAATTGCTACTCGTTGTTTTTGACCACCACTAAGAGTTGAAATGTTTGCATTGATTTTATTTTCTAAGCCTACCATTTTTAAATATTTTTTAGCAATTAGATTTGCTTCACTTTTTTTTACATGTAGCACTTTTCTTAATCCTAAAGTACAATTATTTAAAACGCTATAATTATTGAAAAGATTAAACGATTGAAATACCATACTAATTTTGGAGCGATAATAATGATGTTTTTTTCTATTTTGAATGATATCTTCGCCTAAATAGTATATTTTACCACTAGTAGGACGATTAAGCAAATTAATGAAACGAAGAAGAGTTGATTTACCAGCACCACTAGGACCTATAATTGTTACAATTTCTCCTTCATAAATATTTAAATTTATATTATCAAGAATAGTTTCACCATCAAATTCTTGATGAATGTTTTCTAATTTAATCATTGGTTCCATTTGTATGCCTCCTAATTAGAACTTGATAATTGTTTTAAAGGAGCACCAATCTTTTTTTCGATAAAACGCAAAACGATGGTAAAAAACATTGTTAAAAATAAATAGATTGCGGCAGCAATTAACATTGACTCAATGAAAAAATAATATTTACCAGCTGCCATCATACATGCATTATATAAATCCATTATCATAATAACACTTAAGACGGAGGTATCTTTAATATTTATCACTAATTCGTTACCGATTGATGCCATTGCGTTTTTAAGGGCTTGTGGTAAAACAAGATAGATAAAGGTTTGAAACCGCGATAGTCCAATAGATAAACCAGCTTCGGTTTGATCTTTATTCACAGAATGAATTCCGCCTCTAATTACTTCTGTTAAATATGCGGTAGTATTGATGGTTACAGTAAAAAGTCCAGCTATGATGGGTGACCAATTGATGCCCATTTTTAAAAATGAATAGTAGAAAATAATAGCTTGAACAATCATAGGGGTTCCTCTAAAAATTGTTACATAGATATTAATTCCCCATTTTAAAAATTGCTTTATATTTTTTTGCCATTTATTGTCGAAGGGAGAATCCTCTAAACTAACTATACTTCCTAAAATCAAAGCGAAGATAAGACCCAAAATAGTTCCCATAATAGATAAGAGGAGAGTAACACCAACGCCTTTTAAAATTAAGAGTCCATATTCATCTAAAATAATAATAAATTTAGACATAATTAGCTCTCACTATTTCCGTTATTGACAGCGTTTTGCATTAAACTCATTCTAGTTTCTTCTGTAATGGTAGCAAGTGCAGTGTTTAATTTTTCTTCTAATTTATCATCAATTTTTCTAAGACCAATTGATACCATTGTATCAGCTGGATCTAAATCAAATTCTTCATTCAATGTAAAATAAGTAAGATTAGGGTTTAAAGCTACAATACCTTTTGCAACGGGTTCTTCTAAAACTGTTAAATCAGCAGCATTAGAAGTTATAGCATTAATAATAAGAGGAACACTTGCTAAAGGAGTGAGGTAAGTGCAATCTTTATTGGTAGCTTTATCAGCAATTTGTTTAGCAAGAGTATCATAAGTAGTATTTTTTTGCCCCACTACTCTAGCACCATTTAATTGAGCAAAAGTTGTTGCATTTGCAAATACAGAATTCGCTGTGGTTAAAATCACATGTTTAGTATTATAATAAGCATTTGTAAAATCAATTGATAGTTTTCTTTCTTCGGTAGGACTCATTCCAGCTATTATGACATCAATTGTTCCGGCATCTAAAGCAGGTACTAAACCATCCCATTCAATTTTTTTAATCACGAGTTCATAGCCTAATTCTTGACATAAAAGTTTAGCAATTTGAATATCGTATCCTTCCGCATATGCTCCACTAACATTTTCAATTGGCCAATTCGTTGAGGTTTTTGAAGTTTCAGTCCAATTAAAGGGTGCATAGTTACATTCTAAACCGACTACTAAAATTTTTTTAGATTCATCAAATTTAATTTTTTTACATCCTGTAATAGATAAACAGGCAAATAGTAAAGTAATAAAAATAAATACTTTTTTCATCATTTTTCTCCTTATATGTATTGTTTATAAAAAACAAAAAAGCGTCTAGACGCTTTTTACTAATTAAAATAACTATGTAAAATCAATTAGCGCCTCTACTAAATGTAGGAGTGTTATAAGTTTTTCCTATAACCCCACGAATAATTTATGCCTAAATTAAACGTTCGGCGGTGATTGCCTTTGGCCATCTTCCTTGCATGCCTGCTCGAATGGTTACTCTTCTGCACCGCTACCTCTATTAACTTTTTTGTATCTTAATTATATCAAGAAAAAAATAATTTGTCAAAAAAATACATTATGTAAGCGTTGTTACTGGATATGGATAAGGGTATGGATACGGTTGTGGGTATGGTTGTGGGTATGGTTGTGGATACGGTTGCGGATAAGGCTGTGGATATGGTTGTGGGTATGGTTGTGGATAAGGGTATGGCTGATTATTACAACAATTATTTCTGCCACCTAACCAAAAAGGGGCAGTTATAATAGCAGCACCGGCTAAAAGTGGTAGCCAAAGGCGCGTTTGGTTTTGATATGGTAAATATGAATAGTACATCTAGCAAAACTCCTTCCTCATTGTATAATATGAGAAAAGTTTAGAATAGGTGCTATTTTAATTCTACATACATATAGATATATTCTTCTAAAGTTAGATTATTTTCATAAATAAATGTTGCTAAATCTTGACCGACAAATCGGTAATGCCATGATTCATAAGGATATTTTGTCACATTTTCTTTATCCTTAGGATATCTTTTAATAAAGCCAAATCTATGGGCATTTTTAGTTAAATATTCATATTCTTTTGTATTTTCAAAATGAATACTCAGTCCTGTATCAAGTGTTGCAATGTCAATGGCTTTGCCTGTTTGATGTTCGGAAAATCCTGCTTGAGCAACATAATTTTTATCAGATGCTTTATTATAAATTTCGTTTTGTTTAATATAACTTCGATAAGCCGAAAAAACAACTAAGTTTAATCCTTTTGATGAGGCTTCATCAAACATTGCTTTAGCATAGGTTAGAGTTGTTTTATCAATTAGCATCGTTTCTTGTTTGCGATTAATTTTTGTAATCGTTACAGGAATTAAAGTATCGGGGATATAGTTGTTTTGTAAATAATAATTTTTATTTACAAAAAGTCCTCCCTTAAAAGTAAAACTATTATATATTTTTTGATCATTGAAAAAATTAGGATAATTCACTTTATTTAGTGATAAAATAATATTGTTGTTTACTTGATATTCTTGATAATATAAATCAAATAATTTTTCGTTAAAACTTTCATATTGAGAAATCATTTCAAAAAATTCATCAGTACTATTATTAACATAAGTTGTGGGCAAAAGTATTGTTGTACTTGTCTGTATAAAAAAATTAAGAGAAAAAAGCGAAATTAATAGGATTTTTTTAAACATTTTATCACCAAAATTATTATGCGTGAAAAAAATTTCTAATATTCGATATTTTTTTATCAATTTGTGGTAAAATAAAAATAGAAAAAATTATTAAAAATTGATTGAGGTGTTTGGCATGAAAAAACTAATTTTATTAGATGGCAATAGTATTATGTTTAGAGCATATTATGCAACAGCATATACAGGTAATTTAATGAAAACAAGCGATAATCTTTATACAAATGCAATATATGGCTTTGTGAATATGATGAATAAAATTTTAACAATTGAAGGTGTAACCCATATTTTTGTTGCTTTTGACAAAGGAAAACAAACTTTTCGCCATCAAACGTATAAAGAATATAAGGGTGGCAGAAAACCAATGCCAGAAGAATTTTCCATGCAAATACCTTTTATTAAAGAATATCTAGATATTTTAAATATTAAAAGACTTGAAGCTGATGATTATGAAGCTGATGATTTGATAGGCACGATGGCTAAACGTTTTGCGAAAACCTTTGATGAGATTGTTATTATATCCGGTGATAAGGATTTATTGCAATTAGTCGGTAACAATGTAAAAGTTTTTTTGAATAAAAAGGGGATAACAGATTTAGAAGAATATAATGCAACAAATTTTAAAGATTTAATGGGATTTGAGGCAAAGCAATTAACTGATTATAAAGGATTAATTGGTGATAAATCTGATAATTTACCTGGTATTAGCGGTGTTGGGGATAAAACAGCTATTAAACTTTTACATGAGTATCAAACTTTAGAAAATATTATTGCAAATGCTGATCAAATTAAAGGAAAATTATCCCAAACTCTTAAAGAAGAAAAGGAAATTGCATTGAGAACCAAGATGCTTGCTACATTAGAACTTGATGCTAAAATTGATATTCTTGAAGAAGAAACGCGTTTAAGAAAACCTAATTTAATGGAGTTGAGAAATTTTTTTGAAAAATTAGAATTTAATTCTTTTTTGAAAAAAATGAGTTTTCAGTCCTCAAATGAAGAAGGAATAGAAGAAAATGTAACTCTTGATGAGAAAAAAGAATATTATTTGAATGATTTACCACAAACACTTGCCGCATTAAAAGATGCCAAAAAAATTGTCATTGAAGTTGAACTAGATGGTGAGAATTATCATAAATCATCCATTATTGGTATAGGTCTTATTATTGATCAAAGAGGTTTTTATTTAGATAAACGTTATATAGATAATGATGAATTGAAATCATTACTATCATCTGATTTGATAATCTATACAGTAGATGCGAAAAAAACGTATGTAAGTTTAAAATATTTGGGTATTGATTTAAAACATCTTGCTTTTGATGTTGTACTTGCCGCTTATGTTGTAAATCCGTCTTATATAACGAGTGATATTAAAAGTATTATTGAGAGATTTATGCCAACGAAACTTCCTTATTTTGAGGAAATCTATGGTAAAAAAACCACTTATGTTGTTCCAGATGAAACCATTGTGGCTAATTACGTTTTGGATAAAGGAAGTTTGGTATGCAATTTAAAGGAAATAATTGATAAAAAGTTAGAAGAAAATCATCAAACAGCTTTATTTTATGATATTGAGTTACCACTAGCTAAAATATTGGGTTTAGTTGAAATAAATGGTTTTAAAGTGAATGAAGATAAACTAAAAGAAGTAGGAGAATATTTCAATGCTTCTATGAAAAAGATGGAAAAAGAAATTTTTGATTTAGTAGGATATAGTTTTAATGTAGCCTCGCCAAAACAATTAGGAGTTGTTCTTTTTGAAGATTTGCAATTAGGGCATGGCAAAAAAAATAAGACTGGCTATTCCACATCTGCTGAAGTACTAGAAGAATTATCAAAAAGACATCCGGTTCCTCGTTTAGTATTAGAATATCGAAAATATGCTAAACTATATTCTACTTACGTTTTAGGATTATTAGCGGAAATAAATCAAACAGATGGCAAAGTACATACGATTTTCAAACAATCGTTGACTCAAACAGGGCGATTATCTTCAACAGAACCAAATATTCAAAATATTCCAATTAGAACCGAAGAAGGCAGAATTATTAGAAGTATGTTTATTCCATCAAGTGATAATAACTATTTAGTGAGTGCAGATTATTCCCAAATTGAACTGCGCATTCTTGCTAGTGCCTCTAATTGTTTTGCCATGAAGGAAACTTTCAATAGTGATATTGATTTACATGCTAATACAGCAGCAAAAATATACAATGTTGATTTAGAACAGGTTACAAAAGAAATGCGACGAATGGCTAAAGCTGTCAATTTTGGTATTATTTATGGAATGAGTGATTGGGGATTGTCTGGTGAACTGCATATTTCTCAAAAAGAAGCTAGTCTTTTTAGTCAAAAATATTTTGAAGTTTTTCCAGAGGTTAAACCTTATTTAGACAGATGTGTTGAAGAAACCAAAGCAAGAGGGTATACAACAACTTTTTATAATCGAAGACGATATATGCCAGAAATTAATAGTTCTAATGCGGCACTTAGAAAGTTTTCAGAACGGGCAAGTATGAATGCCCCAATTCAAGGGACCGCTGCTGATATTATGAAAATTGCAATGATTAAAGTTCAAAATGAATTTGAACAAGGAAAATTCAATTCCAAAATAGTTGCGCAGGTTCATGATGAATTAATTATCGATTGTCCACAAGAAGAATTAGAAATAGTTAAGAATCTTGTCAAAAAAACAATGGAAACCGCCGTGGATATTGGTGTAAAATTAGATGTTGATGTAGAGGTTGGCAAGACTTGGGATTTAAAATAGGAGAAGAATATGCCAGAATTACCAGAAGTAGAAACAGTTCGAAGAACTTTAGAAGGCCAAATTATTGGTAAAAAAATAACTAATATTGAAATTTATTATGATAAAATTTTGGAAAATACGAGTGTTGAAAAATTTAAAAAAAGTCTAATTGGGCAAACATTTAGAAAAATTGATCGATATGGCAAATATTTACTATTTATTTTAGATGACTATACTATTATTAGTCATTTGAGAATGGAAGGTAAATTTTTCTTAAAAACCTTAAATGATGAACGTATCAAACATGAACATATTATTTTTACTTTAGATGAGAAAATTAGTTTTAGATACCATGATACTAGAAAATTTGGTAAAATGGCAGTATTAGAAACAATTCAAAAAACGCAAATAATGGAATATCCTGCATTAGCCAAACTTGGTAAAGAAGCAAATGATGAGATGTTTAGCAAAAATGAATTATATAATTTGTTGCAAAAAAAACAAGAACCAATTAAAGGAGCCTTATTAAATCAGGAAATTATTTGTGGACTTGGCAATATTTATGTGGATGAGGTTTGCTTTATGAGTAAAATAGACCCCAAAATGCCATCCAATAAAATAACCTTAGAAGATGCTAATAATATTTTAGAATCATCTAAAAAAGTTTTGGCTAAAGCGATTGAAGCGGGAGGAACAACAATTAGAAGTTATACTTCAAGTTTGGGAATAACAGGTCTTTTTCAACTTGAATTACTTGTTCATTCTAAGGAAAAACAACCATGTCCGGTTTGTGGAACGATTATCAAAAAAGAATTTGTTTGTGGTAGGGGGACTTATTTTTGTTCTAATTGTCAAAAAAGAAGAGGTCCTAAAGTTATTGGTATTACTGGTTCGATTGCTACGGGCAAATCAACAGTTACTCATTATTTGAAAAAACAAGGATATCAAGTAATAGATGCCGATGAGATTGTGAAAGAAGCAAAAATGAAAAAAACAAGTATTTACAAAGGACTTGTTAAAGAATTAGGCTCTACAATTTTAAATGAAAAACAAGAAATTGATGATGCAGTTTTATCAAAAATGATATATAATGATGATCAGATTCGTCAAAAGATTAATCATATTGTTCATCCTTTAGTGTACGATATTTGCCAAAAAAAAATAAATTTATCTAAAGATAAAGTAATTTTTTTAAGTGTACCATTGTTATTTGAAGCAGGTTTTGAAAAGTTATGTGATGAAGTTTGGTGCGTGTATACCAATAGTGAAGTGCAATTAGATAGATTGATGAAAAGAAATCATCTTGCCCAAGAAGAAGCTGAAAAAATGATTCAATCACAAATGCCATTAGATGAAAAATGCCAAAAAGCGACGTTTATAATTGATAATTCTGATAAATTGTGTTATACTATAGAACAAATACAAAAAATTTTAAAATAAAAAGGAGAAATAAAATGGCACTTTCAGAATTCTTTTTAAATAATTTTGAAACATCAGATAATGCGTTAGATCAACGACTTAAGCCGCATTATTATAATAATGACTATCATACTACGCAACATTTGATAACCAGTTGTTTGAATCAAGTAGGTTTCAAAATGATAAATGTGGATAATTATTACCATGAAATGTTATTCGAATATAAAAGAATAAGAGTTATTGTTATTTTGAATGAAATGAGTTTATATGATATTAGGGTTGATATGAAAATTAATGCAAAGTATGTGTTGCCATTGAAACGTCCAATTAAAATTATTGCAAAGTTATATGAAATTTTAGATCGCAAGTTGACTTTGAAATATCTTGGTGGTGAAAGGAATGAATAATCGCTATCCTTTATCTAATTTAAGTGATTATGAAGTAATGATTTCTTCTCCTTTAGCATTATATGAACAAAAAATATTAATCAAACTTTATATGCCACTTGTTGGTGATAAGGCTATTTCCCTTTATCAAACGTTATATTCATTAGTGCCAGATGGTTCTTTTGAATCAGAGGTGGATAAACATGAAAAAATTATTCGATTAATGCGCCTAAGATCAATCAATAAATTAACGGAAATAAGAAATAAATTAGAAGCAATCGGTCTTTTAAATGTCTATTATAAAGATGGATTATATGTATATTATTTAAAAAAGCCCTTAGATGTAGAAAAATTTTTTAATAATATTGAACTTTCTACCCTTCTTGAATATCAAATAGGTCATGATGCTTATGAAAAGTCATATCTAGAATTTATGATGCGAAAATTAGATATTAATAAATTTGAAGATATTACGCATGTTTTTGATGACGTCTACGATATTGAATTATCAGATAATATTTATTTATCCCAAGCCAGTTTGAATAATATGAATAATGGAATTGTTATAAACAATCAGATGTTTGATTTTAATCGTTTTATGATTTTGGTTTCTGCTTATGATGTGATTAAAAATGAGTATTTTGGTGATGAAAAATTTATTAATATGGTGAAAAGATATAGTTTTTTATATCAATTAACGCCAGAGGAAATGAAAGATGTTATTATTTTATCTGTTAATGAATATAAGGAAGTTTTATTTGATGAAATACCTCGAAATGCGAAAAAAAAGTATGATGAAAAAGGTCAAAAACTAGGAATCATACCTAAAACGATGATGAAAACATCATCGGCAATTGATGATAAATTAATCAGATATTTAGAAATGGCAAGTCCTAATGAATTTGTCAAAAATAAATCAGGAATTGCTTTGACAAGTACAGAAATAGAGATGTTTGATCGTTTATTAAAAGACACAAATATTGGTATTGGGGTATTAAATGTATTAATTGGATATGTTTTGGAAATAGAAAAGTTGAATGGTGAAATTCCTTCTTATAATTATTTTTTAAAAATTATTAATACTTGGAAAAGAGCTGCTGTAAAATCAACTTCAGATGCTATTGCATATGTTAGTAATAAAGAAAAAGGGCAAAAGAATAAAAAAACCAATAAAGTTCAAAAAGGAGTACCTGATTGGTATCAAGAATATATACTTAAACAAAATAAAAATAAAACAACTAGTCAAAATCTAGCAGATGATGGTGATTTAGAAGAACTAAAAAATTTCTTCAATCCTAATAATAAGGAGTAGAGTATGGAAATAGATTTAGAAAAAAATCGTGATCAGTTAATAAAAGAAATATTAAAAGATCAAAATGTAAAAAAAATAGTTATGGATTATAATATCAATAGATCATTGTTAGATAAAAATTTAAATATTATTTTAGCATATGTTTTAAGAAAAAAGAAATGTCAAAATTGTATAGGTCTTCATACATGCAAACAATTATATGAAGGTTATGCTCCTGTTTTATCATATGATGAAGTAAAGTTTGATTTAAACTATGAGCCTTGTCCATATTTGCAAAAGAAAAAACAGATAGATGAAAAACAAAAAAATTTGCAACTAATTGCTTGTAGTTTTCAAAATTTTAATTTTGATGATATTTATGTGAATGTAAATAGAAAAGAAATCCTGAATAAAATTAAAACTTGTATTGATAAATACGAAAAGAAATTAGCAACAAAAGGTTTGTATATTCATGGCAATTATGGTTGTGGTAAAACTTTTTTACTCGCTTATTTGGCTAAAACTCTTGCCGAAAACAACCATAAGGTCATTTTTGCTTATTATCCTGATTTAGCTAGAATGTTGAGAAGTGCAATTTATAGTGGGTCAATAGAGGATATGATTGAACAGTTAAAGATGGTGGAAGTTTTAATTTTAGATGATTTTGGTGGGGAGACTTTAACTGGTTATTTGCGAGATGAGGTTTTAGGGGCAATTTTACAAGAAAGAATGACGAATAATCGGCTTACTTTTATGAGTTCTAATTTAGATCAAGAATTGTTATTGGCTCATTTAAAGGAATCTAATCGTGATATTGATGATTTAAGAGCGTCTAGAATTTATGAAAGAATAAGAACTTTAATGGAATTTGTGAAATTAGTTGACGAAGATTATCGCAATTAATTAAAATAAATAACTTGAATTATTGATTTGTATGTGTTATAATTTATTCGTATTAAAACGTTGAACAGGATATGATAATCAAAGACTAGTTTATTAGTGAGGCTAGATAGTGAAAATAGCTAAATTAAGTTTGATTGTTACTCCCTGGGAGTTACTATTAGAAATAATAGTCGTAAAAGCTCTGCGTTAAAGAGATTGAGGGCAAATAATAATGATAAATTATTATTTGAACTAAGGTGGTACCGCGAAAAACAAAGCAAAGCCGTATGATTTTTCGTCCTTAGAAGAATTGTAGTGTAGACTACTTATTTTTCTAAGGCTTTTATTTTTTTAGGGAGGTTAAAAAATGATTAAAATAGTTTTTCCTGATTTATCTGAAAGGGAATTTAAAAAAGGCGTTACACCATTTGAGATTGCAAATAGCATTTCTCTTAGTCTTGCTAAAAAATGTATGGTGGCTAAATTGAATGATGAATTGATTGATATGAGTCAAGAGTTAACAGAAGATGGCAAAATAGAGTTAATTTTAGGTGGAGAAGATGGGTATGAAAATCTTTTAAACCACTCTTGTGCACATATGCTTGCACAAGCGATTAAGCAATTATATCCAAATGCAATGTTTGGGGTAGGTCCTGCTATTGAAGAGGGATTTTATTATGATATTGATTTAGGTGATATCAAGTTGAATGAGGAAGATTTACCAAAAATTGAAAAAAAGATGCAAGCATTAGCCGCATCGGGGGAAACCATTCATAGAGTAGTTGTTTCAAAAGAGAAAGCTTTAGAATTATTTAGTAATGATATTTATAAAAAAGAACTGATTGAAGAATTAGAAGATACGACTACTATTACAATTTATAAACAGGGAGATTTTTATGATTTATGTCGTGGGCCTCATGTTTCTAGCACAAAATGGTTAAAGAACTTTAAATTGCTTAGTATAAGTGGTGCTTACTGGAGAGGAGACGCTAAAAACCATCAACTTCAAAGAATATATGGAACTTGTTTTGCGACTGAAACTGCTTTAAAAGAACATCTTATTTCTCTTGAAGAGCGTAAGAAAAGGGATCATCGCAAATTAGGAAAAGAATTAGATTTATTTATGATTAGTGAATTTGGACCTGGTTTTCCTTTTTGGCTACCAAATGGAATGATTTTAAGGCGAAACTTAGAAAATTTTTGGTATAAAATTCATACTGAGGCTGGATATCAATTTGTGCAAACACCAATTATGTTGAATAAAGAATTGTGGGAAATTTCAGGACATTGGTATAATTATAAGGAAAATATGTATACTTCAGTCATTGATGAAAAAGAATTTGCCATTAAACCAATGAATTGTCCAGGTGGAATGTTGGTATATAAAAATGATATTCATTCTTATCGTGATTTTCCCTTACGAATTGGTGAACTCGGTCTTGTTCATCGCCATGAAGCAAGTGGAGCTTTAAATGGACTTTTTAGAGTTCGAAATTTTACACAAGATGATGCGCATATTTTTATTACTGAAGAACAAATTGAAGAAGAAATTGGTCGTTTAATCGATTTATATGATTATGTTTATAAAGTATTTCAATTATCATATCATATTGAACTTTCTACTAGACCTCTTGATAAATATATTGGTGAAATTGCAACTTGGGATAAAGCAGAGAAGGCTTTGGCTGATGCAATGGAGAAAAAAGGCATAAAATATGTTTTAAATCCTGGAGATGGAGCTTTTTACGGACCTAAGTTAGATTTTAAGTTAAAAGATTCAATGAATCGCATTTGGCAATGTGGAACAATCCAACTTGATATGAATTTGCCAGAACGTTTTGATTTAAATTATATTACTGAAACAGGCGAGAAAAAGCGACCTATTATGTTACACCGAGCTTTATTTGGTTCTATTGAAAGATTTATTGGTATTTTAATTGAACATTTTGCGGGAGCATTTCCATTATGGCTTGCTCCAAAGCAAATAGTTATTATTCCTGTTAATCATGATGCACATTTGCAATATGCCAAATATCTTGAAACTTTATTGAGAAAAAAGGATATACGAGTAACTATTGATGATCGTGATCAAAAGATGAATTATAAAATTCGTGAGAGTCAGACTAAAAAGATTCCTTATACTATTATTGTGGGTGATCAAGAAAAAGAAAATCAAAAGATTACGTATCGTCATCATGGTTCTAATGAATCAATTACGATGTCAATTGATGAATTTTTATTAATGATTCAAAATGAAATAGAAACTTTAGGTAATTAAAAAAGATACTTTATAAAAAGAAAAATCTCGTTTCAAACTTAAACGAGATTTTTTATAATTCTTTTTTTATTTTTTCTAATGATTGAATGACATGATCCAATTCATTTTTAATACTAATTTCATCAATTTCTGTTGTATCTTTGGTGCCTATGATATAATCAACGCTAACGTTAAATAATAAAGAAAGGGAAATTAAAACACTAATAGTAGGCTCTGATACACCAGATTCATAGCGTAGAAGGGTTCGTTTGCTGATACCTAATTGAGAGGCTAAATCTTCTTGTGTTAGATCGTTATCTTCTCTTAAGTCTCTGATTCGTTTATTCCATTTCATAAAAAATATCACCCTTTTTGTCACTTTTTTCTCTATTATAACCTTTTTTGTCCAAATTACTTGATTTGTGGACAAAATTGTGTTATAATTTAAGTGATAAGGCAAAGATGTCACTACAAGGACAATATTTTAATCATAAAAAAATAGTCTTTCTAGGAATAATTAGATAGGCTCCCCCGCCAAAAATATATTCATTTATATGTCTAATTATTCCTACAAAGGCTATTTTTTTGTCACTAAATAAAAAATTGCTCATATATTAATCGTGAGGAGGGAAATAATGAATTACGATGATTTTGGATTAAGAATAGAATATGTTGAGTATACCGTTAAAAAAGGAGATAGTTTATATAATATAGCTAAAAAATATGATACTACTGTTTCTGATTTAACAGATATCAATATGTTAACAACGAATACTATCTTTCCTGGTCAAGTTTTGTTAGTACCAAAAAATAGCAATGCAGAAACCGATTATTATTTTGAAAATTATGTTATTAAACCAGGAGATACAATAGAACTTATCGCTACTAAACTTGGAGTAGATCCAGTTTTAATTGGTTTATACAATGATTTTGCAACATTTCAATTAATTGATGGACAAACAATTAAAATTCCACGAAATAATACTTATATTGTAAAAGATACAGATACTGTCGATACAGTATTAGCAACGACTAATAGAACTGCAGAGCAGATTTTAAGAGCAAATGCGAGTACATGGTTAAAATCGGGTAGTAAAATCTATTTATAAAATAAAAATGTCCAAAGGGGACATTTTTATTTTTTAATATGATTGATAATTGCATGAAAAGTTTCTTCACTAATATCGTGTTCAATTTTACAAGCATCAATTTTGGCGGTTTCTTCACGAACACCTAGTTTGACGAAAAACTCGGTTAAAAGAAGATGACGTTGATAGATTTTATTTGCAATTTGATAGCCTTCGTCAGTTAAAGAGATAATACCATTAGGACTAATTTGAATTAGATTATTATTTTTTAAATTACTGATAGCTCTTGAAATGCTAGCTCTTGAATAATTAAAACTTTGTGCGATATCAATGGAGCGAACATTAATACCTTCTTTTTGAAGCATAAGTATTCTTTCTAAATAGTCTTCTGCTGATTCATATAATGTCAAAAGTAACACCTCCTAAACATTGTTCGCTTAAATTATATATCATTATTGCATAAAATGCAAGTTATCCTACTTTTTTAACAATAACAAATAAAAAGAAAGCATATGATTTGTTTTAAATTTCATTTTTAGATATAATCTTATTGTTAGCATATGCTAACAATAAATACAGAAAAATATAGGATGCGTGCATCCTACTCCTTTATTTATTAAAAATATTATGATATAATAAAAATAGAAAAAATTGGCATAGTTTTATTTTTAAAAAATTATCTCATAATATGCTGTTCTGTATAAAAATAATTCCTTCTAAAAGATGTCAAAAGGAATTTATATTCATTTTGATATCTTTTTTGTGACAAATTACTTGACTTATGAGTGAAGAAATGATATACTATTTCTGATGTTAGCAAGAGCTAACATAAAAAAATGTTTATAAGTTAGCGTTTGCTAACTAGAAAGGAGATATATGATTCCGCTAATTTATGCACAAGAAGATGCTAATGTAACGATTAAAAAAGTATCGGCAGATGAAAAGACCAAAAGGCACCTTGAAAATTTAGGCGTTTTAGTTGGAGCTCAAATTAATTTAGTTTCTATTCATAAAGGTAATGTAATTTTAAAGGTTAAAGATGGGCGTCTTGCTTTAAATCAAAGCCTAGCTACAAAGATTTTTGTTGAATAAACAAGCAAATAGGAGAGGAAAAAGAAAATGGAAAAATATTTAAATGAAATGAAACCTACAGAAAAGGGAATTGTAAAAAAAATTACAACTGATGGTAAAATAAAGCGAAGGTTATATGATATGGGAGTTACTCCAGGTGCACAAATCATTGTCAAAAAATTAGCCCCTTTAGGAGATCCTATTGAAGTTACAATTAGAGGATATGAATTAACGGTTAGAAAATCAGAAGCTGAATGTGTATTAATGGAGGAAATTAAATAATGAAATTTGCACTTGCTGGAAACCCCAATTGTGGGAAAACAACTTTATTTAATACTTTAACAGGTGCCACTGCTCATGTAGGAAATTGGCCTGGTGTTACTGTTGATAAACGGGAAGGTTTATATAAAAAATTAGAAGAACATGTTCAAATTGTAGATTTACCTGGTATTTATTCTTTGTCACCTTATACTCCAGAAGAGATTATTTCTAGAAATTATATTGTAGATGAAAAACCAGATTGCGTAATTAATATTATAGATGCAACAAATCTTGAAAGAAATTTATATTTAACAACGCAAATTTTAGAAATTGATATTCCTGTAGTTGTAGCACTTAATATGATGGATTCAGTTAAGAAAAATGGGGATATTATTAGAGTTGCAGAATTATCAAAAGCTTTAGGTGTTCCCGTATGTGAGATATCAGCATTGAAAAACCAAGGAATTAAGGAATTAATGCAAGTGGCATATGAGACTGCAAAATCAAAAAGGGAAGGATTTAGTGTTTTGTCTGAATCAAATTTAAAAGATTTAGTACAAATTACAACCAATAAATTAAGGGATAAAAAAGTAACAAGTCCATTATTTCATGCTGTAAAATTAATTGAAGAAGATATGGTTGAAATCAATATGCATAAAGATGTATATGATGAGGTAAAACCATTAAAAGATAAATTTGAAAAGAATGAATTTGATGGTGATTTTGAGGGAATGGTAGCGGATGCTAGATATAAATATATTACGAAGCATTTTGCAAAAGTGATTAAAAAATCGGCAAAAAATGATGGTTTAACTAAATCTGATAAAATTGATAAAGTTTTAACTCACAGAATTTGGAGTATTCCCATTTTTCTTGTACTCATGTTTATTGTTTTCCATTTTGTTTTTAGTGAAGATTTATTATTTTTAAATTCTTTATTTAATCTTGAAATAAAAAGTGAAGGTTGGATAAATTTCTTTACAGGAATGGGATATGAAGATATTTTAGCTGAAGCCGTTGCTCAAGGTGAAGAAGCTGTATTGGCAGGAATTCCATCACTTGGAGTATTCTTACAAAGTTGGATGGGATGGCTAACTGGTTCAATTATTGATTTGGTATCTGGAGTAATGCCAGAAGGAACATGGTATACAGGTTTAATTTGTGATGGATTACTTTCTGGTTTAGATGCAATTTTTAGTTTTTTACCACAAATTTTGTTATTATTTTTCTTTATATCCATTCTAGAAGATTCAGGATATATGGCTCGAGTAGCTTTTATTATGGATAGAGCATTTAGAAAATTTGGTTTATCGGGTAAAGCTTTTATCCCGCTTTTAATGGGTTTTGGATGTTCGGTTCCAGCAATGATGGCAACCAAAACTTTAGAAGATGAAAAAGAACGAGATATGGCAATTAGACTTTCTCCTTTTTTCAGTTGTGGTGCAAAGGCTCCAATTTGGGCAATGCTTGCAACTGTTATAGCAGGTAGTTTTCTAGGTGATATTTTTGTCTTCTCCATTTATTTATTAGGAATTGTTGTTGCAATTTTATCAGCATTAATTATTAAAGCTTTTAGCAAAAAAAATGAAGTACCTCCATTTATTATGGAACTTCCAAGTTACCATTTGCCACAAATAAAAAACTTATTTGCACATTTATGGGAAAAATTTAAACATTTTATTTATAAAGCTTCAACTATTATTACTGCTTCTATTATTGTAATTTGGTTTTTATCAAATTTCAGTTGGGCTTTTTGGCAAGGAATGGTTGATGATATTAGTCAAAGCATTTTAGCAGATTTAGGTCGTGTACTTCAATATCTGTTCTATCCATGTGGATGGAGTTTTGGTGAAGATGGTTGGAAATATACAGTAGCATCTATTACGGGATTGATTGCTAAAGAAGATGTTGTAGCGACGATGGATACGCTTGGTTTAACAGAAGGTACAATTGGTCTTTCAAATGCCGCAATTTACGCGTTTGCAGCATATAATTTATTTACTCTTCCATGTTTTGCTGCAGTTGCTACTGCTAAGAGTGAAAGTACTAAAAAAGGTTTTTTAGTAACGATGGCCTGGTGGCTTGGTGCATCCTATGTTATTTCTGCTGTTGTTTTCTGGCTTGGTAGATTATTTGAAATTGCATGGTGGTTAGGATTCATTATTTTCATTTTAATTGTAGTAGCAGCAGTATTCCTTGGAAAGTATGTAGCAAAGAGAAAAAAATTTGCTTAATTAAAAGAAAGGAAGATTACAATGAAATGGTTTGAATATATTATATTGATTGTTGCAATAGGACTTGTGCTATTACCCTTTATTTTAAAGTATTCTAATAAAAAAAAGGGTAAATCATCTTGTGGATGTGAATGTAGCAGTTGTGGAAAGGATTGTCCTTTAAAAGAAAAAAAAGAACATATTGAAAAATTAGAAAATTAAGTTTGTATATAATACCTTCTAAATAGTTTATTTAGGAGGTATTATTTTTTACAAATAAAATATTTGTTTAATTTTAAAAAAAGAAAAAAATATGATATACTTATAGTATAAACGAAAAAGGAAGTATAAAAAATATGAAAGACGTTATTGTAATTGGAGCAGGACTTGCTGGAAGTGAGGCTACTTATCAATTGGCTAAAAGGGGATATAATGTATTTTTATATGAGATGAGACCAGTTAAATATTCAAAAGCTCATAAATCCGATAAATTTGCTGAACTGATTTGTAGTAATTCATTCAGAGCCGCAAGTCTTGAAAATGCAGTAGGATTATTAAAAGAAGAAATGCGAATGTTAGATTCTTTAATTATTAAAGCGGCTGATGAATGTAAGGTAGAAGCAGGTGGAGCCTTAGCTGTTGATCGAGAAGCTTTTTCAACTTATGTCACAAATACGATTCGAATGCTTCCAAATGTACAAGTTTTTAATGAAGAAGTATTGAAAATACCATCTTGTCCAGTCATTATTGCTTCTGGTCCTTTAACTAGCGACTTATTACAAGATGAGATTGTTCAATATTTAGGTGAAGAGTATATGTATTTTTTTGATGCGATTGCCCCTATTGTTACTTATGAATCTATTGATATGAATAAAGTTTTTTTAGCATCTCGGTATAATAAAGGAGAAGCAGCATATTTAAATTGTCCAATGAATGAAGAAGAGTTTAATAAGTTTTATGACTATTTAATACAAGCTGAAAAAGTAGTTCCTCATGATTTTGAAATGAAAGTTTTTGAGGGATGTATGCCCATTGAAGAAATGGCATTGAGAGGTAGACAAACATTGTTATTTGGTCCAATGAAACCAGTGGGGTTAGATGATCCTAAAACAGGTCGTTGGCCATATGCAGTTGTTCAATTAAGACAAGATAATGCTGCAAAAAGTCTATATAATTTAGTTGGTTTTCAAACGCATCTAAAATATCAATCACAAAAGGAGTTATTAAAATTGATTCCCGGATTAGAAAAAGCTGAAATTGTAAGATATGGTATGATGCATAGAAATACTTATATAAATTCGCGAAAATTATTGAATAATGGCTATCAATTATTAAAAAATAAAAATATTTTTTTTGCTGGACAAATAACTGGAGTAGAAGGATATGTTGAATCTGCATCTAGTGGATTAATTGCAGGAATTAATATGGCAAGATATTTAGAAAATAAACCATTATTACAATTAGATTCGACAACTGCAATCGGTTCTTTAGCAAATTATATTTCATTTAATCATCTGATTGATCGGAGTAATCATTTTGATCCTATGAATGCTAATTTTGGTATATTCACACCTCTTTTAGAAAAAGTATCTAAAAAAGAAAGAAAAAAAGCTTATGCACAAAGAGCAATAAAAAATATCAAAAAGTTAATTGAAGAAATAAATAATTAAAAAGAAGGTAAAAAATGGCGTTAAAAAAGACTGTTAGAGGTAAACAAAAAGTATCAAGTCAATCTATTTTATCAAAAAATAATGTATCAAATAACGAACAAGAAATACAAGACGCATTAAACAAATATCATAATTATTTGGAAGTAGAAAAAAATTATTCTGTTTATACTATTCAAAATTATTTTAAAGATATTGATGAGTTTAAAACATTTATAAATGAAGAAAAATATGGTGATTTGTTAAAAATTAAAACAGAAAATATTGCTAGATATTATATTTCTAATCTTGTAACAAAAGGTTATTCTAGAAAAAGTATTGCTAGAAAAATATCAAGTTTAAGAGCTTTTTATCGTTATTTAACCATTGAACAATGGATAGACTATTCCTATTTTGAAAATGTAGAAACACCGAAACTTGAAAAGCAATTACCAAAATTTTTATATCAAAATGAAATAGAAATGATGTTTAAGGCAATAAATAAAACTACCCCACTTGGTAAAAGAGATAATGCATTATTAGAACTATTATATGGATCAGGATTGAGAGTGAGTGAAATTTGTGCTATTACACAGAAAAATTTAGATTTTGCAAATGAAATGATTAAAGTATTTGGTAAAGGTCATAAAGAAAGATATGTGCCAATGAATCAAAGAACAATTGACGCTCTTAAGGAATACATATATTTAGGAAGACCAGTTCTAATTCAATCGGTAGAATTAAATGCTCCTGATAACTTATTTGTAAATCATCATGGAGGTGCTTTGACTCCGAGGGGTGTACGGGTTATTTTAGATAATATTATTACAAAAACAGGTGAAATTGGCCATGTTTATCCTCATATGATAAGGCATACTTTTGCAACACATTTGCTAGATGGTGGGGCTGATTTAAGAAGTGTTCAAGCAATGCTAGGTCATGAAAATTTATCGACAACGCAAATTTACACCCATGTTTCTAAAGAACAAATTAAGGAAAGTTATATGCTTAATCATCCTAGACAAAATAGGAAATAATTGCAAATTAAAAGGAGAATAAATAATATGGTTAAAATGATGAAGGCCCAAATTGAAGATGCCCCAATTTTGTTACAAATTCAAAAAGAAGCATTTATAAAATATGCCAAAAAATATGGTGATTTTGAAAGTAACCCTTATCATATGGATTTACATAGAATGGAATTTAATATTAAATATCGGTATGGGCAATATTATAAAATTTTAGATGAAAAATCATTAGAAATGATTGGTGGGATTTTTTGTTTTGAATTAGATGAAAAGCCGATAATGAAAATTGCTCAATTCTATTTTAAAAATGGTTATCAACATTTAGGCTATGGAACATATGTTTTAAACGAATTATTTAGATTAAATGAAAATGTAAAAACATGGTATGTTGATACTATTATGCAAGAAGAATATAATTTAGAATTTTATCGACATTTAGGCTTTGAAATAATTGATGAAGAAGAAGAACATGAAGGGTTAACTTTTGTTACTCTTATGAAAAAAATAATTTCATAAAAAATAAAGAATTAAATTTTAAGCAAAGTTTAATTCTTTTTTAAGCAATTTTTATCAAGATATTTTAAAAAATTGTTATATTGTTTGATAAAGTTTACAAAATATGGTATAATAAGAAATGGTCTTAAAGGCAAAAAAATACACATAAGAAAGTAGCAAGTCGTCAAGTTTATAAATGGCGTGCTTGTGTAGATCTTCTTAGAGGCCAAAACAAAATAAAATGGAGGTTTTTAATATGGCTGTAATTACAATGAAGCAATTACTAGAAGCTGGCGTTCACTTCGGTCATCATACTCGCCGTTGGAACCCTAAAATGAAAGAGTATATTTTTAATGAAAGAAATGGTGTATACATCATTGATTTACAAAAAACAGCAGATAAGATTGAAGAAGCTTATGCTGCAATGGTTGAAATTGTTCGCAATAACAACAAAGTTTTATTTGTAGGAACAAGAAAGCAAATTCAAGATATTATTAAAGAAGAGGCTATTCGTGCTGGTCAATATTATGTAGATCAACGTTGGCTTGGCGGTACAATGACAAATTTTAAAACTCTTCGTAAATCAATTGCCAAACTTCATAAATATGAAGAAATGGAAGAAAATGGAACTTTTGAAGTATTGCCAAAAAAAGAGGTTAGTGCTATAAAGAAAGAAATGGGTAAACTAGAATCATTTTTTGGTGGTATTAAAGATATGCAACAACTACCAGGAGCTTTATTTGTAGTTGATCCGAAAACTGAACATAATGCGGTTGCTGAAGCCCGTAAATTACATATTCCAGTATTTGGTTTAGTTGATACCAATTGTGATCCAGATGATGTTGATTATGTTATTCCTGCTAATGATGATGGTGTTAGAGCAGTAAGATTAATCGTAGGTGTTATGGCTAACGCAGTGCTTGAGGGAAATGGTGTAGCAGTAGAACCATATGCTTTACCAGAAGAAGAAAAACAAGAAGAGGCACCACGCCAAACTAAGCCTCAACGTGAAAATCGTCCTGAAAAAAAAGGAACTAAAAAGCCTCGTGTTGCTAAGGAAGAAACTGTTGAAACAGTTGCTGAAGAAACAAAAGTTGAGGTTGTAGAACAAGCGGTAGAACCTAAAACAGAAGAAACTGCTGAATAAATAGATAACTTAAGGAGAAATAAAAATGATTAATGCATCTTTAGTTAAAGAATTAAGAGAAAAAACAGGAGCTGGTATGATGGACTGCAAAAAAGCTCTTACTGAATGTGGTGGAGATTTGAATGCAGCTGCAGATTGGCTTCGCGAAAAAGGTATTGCCAAAGCGGCTAAAAAAGCAACTAGAATTGCTGCAGAAGGGTTATGTGATGTAGCATTAAATGGCAATAAAGCATATTTATTTGAATTAAATTCAGAAACTGATTTTGTTGCTAAAAATGAAAAATTTTTAAATTTATTAAAACAAATTGGTGAAGCTTGTGTAAAAAATGATACTGCTTGTGAAAAATGTGCATTAAATGCAAAACTTGGTGATCAAACTGTTGAGGACTTAATTGTTGCCGCAACTGCTACAATTGGTGAAAAAATTAGTCTTCGTCGTGTTGTAAGAATTGAAAAAGCTGAGGATGAAGTTTTTGGTGTTTATAAACACAATGGTGGAAAGATCGTTGTTTTATCTGTAATTAAAGGAACAGATGCTAATATTGCTAAAGATATTTGTATGCATGTTGCCATGTATAATCCACGTTATTTAGATGAATCTTCCATTAATCAACAAGATTTAGATCATGAAGCAGAAGTTATTAAAGCAGAGATTGCTAATGATCCTGCAAATGCTACAAAACCTAGTAATATTATTGATAAAATGGTGATGGGACGTTTGGCAAAATTTAAAAAAGAAATTTGTTTAGTTGATCAACCATTTGTTAAAGATCCAGGAGTAACAGTTGCTCAATATTTAAATAACCATAATACAAAAGCAATCAATTATGTACGTTTTGAAGTTGGTGAAGGAATGGAAAAACGTAATGATGATTTTGCAGCTGAAGTTGCTGCCGCTGCTGCTGCCGCAAAGCATTAATTCATATTTCTAGGAGGTAGTGATGAAACGCATAGTATTGTTAAAACTTTCAGGTGAAGCCCTATCTAGAGTAAATGGGATAGGAATTGATATGGAAAAGGTAGAAGATGTTGCATATGAAGTAAAATCTTTAAAGGATACTGGTGTTTCAGTAGGAATTGTCGTAGGTGCTGGCAATATTTGGCGAGGAAGAGATGCTAAAAAAATTGGTATGGACCGGGTTTCCGCTGATCATATGGGAATGTTAGGTACTATTTTAAATGCAATGGCATTATCATCAACCTTAGAGTTAATTGGTGTAAAGTCGCGTGTAATGAGTGCTATTCCGGTTGGTCATATAGTTGAACCATATAATCGCAATTTGGCTATTCAGGCCTTAGAAAAAGGGGAAGTAGTTGTTTTTGGCGGTGGTACAGGAAGTCCATTTTTTAGTACAGATACTACAGCTGCTTTAAGAGCTGCAGAAATTGGAGCTGAAGTTATTTTAATGGCGAAAAATGGTACAAATGGTGTTTATAACTGTGATCCAAGAAAAAATCCTCAAGCTCAAAAATTTGAAAAAATTACCTTTGATGAATTAATAAAAAATCATTTAGAGGTAATGGATCTTACTGCCGCAACCCTTTGTTATGACAATAATATAAACATTGTTGTTTTTGATATGGGAAAAAGTGGCAATATTAAAAAAGTTATAGAAGATCCCTCAATTGGGACGATTATAACAAAATAACAAATAAAAATATTTGTAAAGAAATGGAGAATAAAAATGCCAAAAGAAATTATTAATCAATGTGAACAAAGAATGCAAAAAACAATTGAAGCGCTCAAGAAAGATTTTGCAACAATTCGTACTGGTAAGGCTAATCCAAGTATTTTAAATGGTGTAATGGTTGAATATTATGGTTCACCGATGCCAATTCATCAAATTGCTAGTATTTCTGTACCAGAACCACAAATGATTGTAATCAAGCCCTATGATAAATCAATTTTAAAAGGAATTGAAAAAGCAATTCAAACTGCTAACCTTGGTTTCAACCCACAAAATGATGGTGATTTAGTAAGAATTCCCATTCCACCGTTAACAGAACAAACAAGAAAAGAATTGGTAAAACAAGCTAAGAAATTGGCAGAAGATAATAAAATTGCTATTCGGAATATAAGACGCGATGCGATAGAACAGTTAAAAAAATTGGAAAAAGATTCAATTATATCTGAAGATGAATTGAAACGTCGCAGTGATGAAGTACAAAAAGCAACAGATAAATTTATTGATAATATTGATAAATTAGCAAAAGAAAAAGAACAAGATATTATGTCAATTTAGTTCTATTTAAGCATAGGTTAGAGTTTAATCTATGCTTTTTTATTAATTGAATAATATTTGACAAAAGAAGAAAATATAATAATAGGATATAACATATAAAAATATAAAGATTACAATCTTAGATAATTTCCTTTTAAGGTGAATAATTGGTAAAATTTCACAAGATGTAGTATAATATTTATGATTAGGTGATGGAATGAAAAAAAATGATTTATTAGAAGAAATTACTAGTAAAAAAATGCCAACACATATTGCTTTTATCCTTGATGGAAATGGTAGATGGGCTAAAAATAAAGGTCTACCAAGAACTGCTGGTCATCATAAAGGGGCCAATACTTTACAAGAAATTGTAAAAGCGTGTAGCAATTTAGGAATAAAGTATTGTACTGCTTATGTTTTTAGTACGGAAAATTGGTCTCGTCCAGAAAGTGAAATTTCTTTTATCATGAAAGAAATTAAAAAAATTTGTAAAGACTATCAAAAGTTTGTTAAACTTAATATCAAAGTTAAGATTATAGGTGTAAGAGATTATTTAACGAAAGATATTATTGAAATGCTTGATTTAGTAACACAAAAAACAAGTAATTGTACCGGAATGACTCTTCTACTTGCCTTTAATTATGGGGCACGGCGAGAAATGATTGATTGCGTAAAAGAAATTGTTAATAAAATCAACAATAATGAAATAAAAATTGATGATCTCAATGAAAAAATAATTGAAGATAATTTATATACAAAAGATATTCCTTCTGTTGATTTTTTAATTAGAACAAGTGGTGAAATAAGAGTTAGTAATTATTTGCTTTGGCAAATTGCGTATGCTGAAATGTATTTCACGAAAGTTTATTGGCCCGATTTTCATACAAAAGAGTTATATGAGGCAATTTATGAATATCAAAATAGACACCGTCGTTATGGTGGATTGGAGAATGAAGAATGAAGCAAAGAGTAATTACAGCTATTTTAATGGCTATCGTTTTTATCCCCTTTTTCTTTTTAGGGGGATGGTTTATAACTTTTTTATTTAGTATTTTATCATATATTGCAATGTATGAATTAATAACGATGTATCAATCTAAAAAGAATATTCCTAATGTTTGTAAATATATTATTCCACTATTTTCTAGTATTATTGTGTTGTTTAGTAGTTTTGCAACAGCAGAAGATATCATCTATGTTCTTTTAGTTGAATTGATGTTTTTATTAATTTTACCAATTTTTAATAAAAAAATTGAAATGAAGGATGTTATTTTCTTTATTTTTGGTATTATTTATAGCGGTATTAGTTTTGCCATCATTGTAACAGTTAGAAATATCGAGATGTTATATCAAGATGCAAGTATTAGATTATTTGATGGTTTAAATATTTATGCTGTGGGATTAATTCTATTTATATTTGTATTATTATCTACTATGCTTACAGATATAGCAGCATATCAGTTTGGTATTAAATTTGGAAAACACAAATTATGTCCAAGTATTAGCCCTAAAAAAAGCATTGAAGGATCGATTGCAGGAACTATAGCAGGGGCATTAGGCGGTACTTTATTTATGATAATTTTGCAATTCACCTTGAGTAAAGAATATGCTAATGCAATAAAGCTATTTAAAATTGATAATATCTATTTATATGCTTTGGCTATATTTGGTGTAGCACTTTTATTGAGTATTGCAGGACAATTAGGTGATTTAATTGCTTCTAAAATAAAAAGAGAATATAATATCAAAGATTATGGAAAGATTTTTCCAGGACATGGTGGGGTTTTAGATCGTTTTGATAGTAGCATTTATAGTTTTTTAGTCTTTATTATCATCTTAATGATTAGTGGGGTAACATTTTAATGAAAAATATTTTATTATTAGGTGCAACAGGTTCAATTGGTACACAAGTATTAGATATCATTAGAAATAATGATAATTATTGCTTAAGAGCGTTTAGTTTTGGTAATAATATAGAAAAAGCGAAAGAGATTATTGAAGAATTTCATCCTAAATTAGTTTGTGGCCTTCATAGTGGTGATATCATTATTTTAGAAAAATTATTTCCAGAAGTAGAGTATTGCATTGGTGATATAGGTTTACAACAAATCGTAAGTTTAAATGTTGATAATCCTGTTGTAATTAATGCTTTAGTTGGAGCGGTAGGTTTGATGCCAACAGCTGTAGCTATTGAAAATGGTCGTGATGTGTTACTTGCTAATAAAGAAACGCTCGTTATTGGTGGAGAAATTATCAATAAAATGGCCCAAGAAAAAAAAGTTAAAATTATACCGATTGATAGTGAGCATAGTGCAATTTATCAATTGATAAATGATAAAAATAAAGATGATATCAAAAAATTGTTAATAACTGCTAGTGGTGGTTCACTTCGTGATAAAAGTAAAGAAGAATTGGCAACCGTAACAAAAGATGAAGTTTTACATCATCCAAATTGGAAAATGGGCAATAAAATTACTGTTGATAGTGCGACTATGATAAATAAAGGTTTTGAGTTAATAGAAGCTCATTATTTATTTGGTATAGATATTGATCAAATTGTACCAATTTTACATCGTGAAAGTATTATCCATGCTATGGTGGAATTGAATGATGGTTCAATATTTGCACAAATGGCTATTTCTAATATGTGTTTACCAATTCAATATGCTCTTGAGGGACCAAGACATTTAGCAAATAATAATTTAAGTGAACTTAATTTAACCAATATTGGTTGTCTTCATTTTGAAAAAGTATCATATGAACGATATCCATTATTGAAATGTGCAATTGATGCCTATAAAAAAGGAAAACTTCAATGTACAATTTTAAATGCTGCTAATGAAGTGGCGGTAAAATTATTTTTAGAAGAAAAAATAAAATTTCTTGAAATTGAAAAGATCGTTATGGATGCTTTAGAAAATCCTAAATACCAAGGATTTAATGAAGGTGATGTCAGTTTGCCAAAAATTATGGCTTTGCATGAGATTGTTTATAACGATATTTATCATAAATATTGTTAAAAGGGGTGTATATATGGAAATATTATGGATTATTTTAGGGATAATTGTTTTTATCCTAGTAATGGGCTTGTTGGTAATGGTTCATGAAGCTGGGCATTTTTTGGTTGCAAAAAAGGCTGGTATTTTATGTCATGAATTTTCAATTGGAATGGGACCACTTATTTATCAAAAGAAAAAAGGTGAGACACTTTATTCTGTAAGACTTTTTCCAATTGGTGGATATGTTTCAATGGCCGGTGAAGAAGTAGAAGATAATATTTTAAAGGGAATAAAGAAGGTAAAACTTGTTATAAATGATGATAGAGAAGTTGAAAAAATTATTGTAAATTTAGATAATCCTAAATATACTGATTTGCCTATTGTTGAAATTGAAAGTTATGATTTGATTGGTACAAGTAAGGCTTTAGATGATGAATTGTATATTGAAGTTTTAGATGGTGAACAAAAAATTAAATATATTGTTAAAAGAGATTGTTTGATTAATTTTGAAAAAAAAGCTGAAATTCAAATTGCACCATATGATCGAAATTTTGTAAATAAACCTTGGTTAAATCGTTTTTTAAGTGTTCTTGCGGGACCATTAATGAATATTGTATTAGCAATTGTAATTTTCTTTTTAATCGGTCTTTTTAGTGGCTATGCTAAAACAAATGATACGGTAATTGGTGAAGTAACAGAAGTTGAAGGATCAGGGAATATACAACTTGAAGAAGGAGATAAGTTAATATCAATCAATGGAATCAAACTAACTGATTGGCAAAGTATTTCTAATGCCTTATCACAAATTGATTTATCTAAAACCCCTAAAATAGTGGTAGGTATTGAGGGAAAAGAGGATATTGTTATCAATCCTAGTGTATTTGTATATTCAATTGAACTTGCATTTAAAGTTGATGGAACTGATTTACCAATTGTAGGGCATTATTCAGCAAGTAATGAAAAAACAAAGAGTTATAAAGCTGGTTTACGAGATGGAGATACTATTACAAAAATAGAAACTGCAAACAAGGTTTTGTCACAAAATGTTACTAAATCTTCTATTTTAGAGTTTTTTAAGAGTTCTGACCTTGAAGAAGGACAAAATGTGACAATTACTTATTTACGTGATGGAAATGAATATAAAACAGATATCGAGGTTTATAGTAAAAAACTTTTGAATACACAAAATATTCCTGCCACTAAAATTCAGTTAGGGATTACTTGTGCAAATGGATTTGATTTAGGAAAATTGTTATATATGCCATTTGTACAAACTGGTGAATCATTTACTATGATTTTTAAAACTTTAGGTGCTATTTTTACTGATAAATCAGTAGGTGTTGATGATTTAAGTGGACCAGTTGGAATTTTCAATTTATTAAAAGAAGCAACAAAAGATGGTTTTTTAACAATTTTAAATTGGACGGCTATTTTAAGTGTGAATTTAGGCTTTATGAATATTATCCCACTTCCAGCTCTTGATGGTGGTCGGATCGCTTTTATGTTATATGAGGGTGTAACTAGAAAAAAACCTAATGCGAAAGTAGAAAATATTATTCATACAATTGGCTTTTTATTATTGATGGCTTTAATGATATTTATTAGTTTTAATGATGTTTTAAGATGTGTAGGTTGTAAATAATGATAAAAAAATTATTCATAATTTTTATAATAATAGGTAGTTTATATTTAACTTCTTGTAAAAAGAAAAACTTAGACTATATGTATGTTGGTATTTATATCGAGGTTTTAGATGATCAAAATAAAACAATGGATGATCGAAATATTAAACTTTATTATAATAAACATACCAATGTTTTAGAAAATACGAATCATATTTATGAGTATCGTTTAATAACTGAATCAATAACTAAAAATATCAAAGAAGATGATAAGCAAGTAAATTATGATTTTAGTGCATTTTATAGTATAATTTGTGATTTAGAAGAAATGAATGTCTATCCTATTATTTTAAAAGACGAACAATATCAAGTTTTAGAATCCGAAGCAAAAAAAATAAAATTAGAACTTGATCATTTAAAAAGTATTACTTTTACTAAAAAATATCGTTTTGATGATAAAGATTATTATTTTAAAACAATTATAAAAGTATTAAAGAAAGAAGGATAAAAGAATGAAAGGATTTAAAAATACCTGGATTGTAACAGAAGAAGGATTAAAAAAGACAAGTTTTACTTATGATCAACATTTCATAACAATTGGCAAGGATGAAGAAGGATTAGAAGAATTGCCAGAAGATTATGTCATTGTACCAGGCTTTATTGATGAACACGTTCATGGAGCAGCTGGAAGTGATGCGATGGATGGTACTAAAGAAGATTTGAAAAGAATTGCTACTGCTCTTGCAAGTGAGGGAACGACAGCTTTTTTAGCAACCACAATGACACAAAGTCCAGAAAATATTACAAAAGCCTTAACGGCTATTAAAGACTATATTGATGATAAACCAGTAACAGGAGCGGAAATCTTAGGTGTTCATCTGGAAGGACCTTTTATTTCTAAGGATTTTATTGGTGCTCAACCTCTTGAATATGTAGCAATCCCATCTGTTGAAACTTTTAAAAAATATCAAAGTGCATCAGGTAATCATATCAGAATTGTAACTTTAGCACCGGAGGTAGAAGGTTCTAGCGAATTAATTCAATATTTAAAAGAAAATAATATCGTTGCTTCCATTGGGCATACGAATGCCAAATATGATGATGTTGCAAAAGCGGTAAAAAATGGTGCTACAAATGCAACGCATACCTATAATGCGATGAAACCGATTCATCATCGTGAAATAGGTACGGTTGGTTCTGCTTTTTTATTTGATGAATTAACTTGTGAGTGTATTTGTGATGGTATTCATGTTAGTGCTCCAGCAATCCGTTTATTACACAAAAATAAACCTCAAGATAAAATGGTTTTAGTGACAGATGCTATGCGAGCAAAACATATGCCAGATGGAGTATCAGAACTTGGTGGACAAACTGTTATCGTTAAAAATGGGGAAGCAAGACTTGAGAATGGTACACTTGCGGGAAGCGTTTTAAAAATGAACAATGCAGTAAAAAATGTTGTACAATTCTTACATTTACCCCTTGAAGAAGTAGTTAAAATGGCATCAATTAATGTAGCTAAAAATATTGGAGTGGATAAATGGTTGGGAAGTATTGCTATAGGCAAACGTGCTGATTTTGTAATTCTTGATAAGGATTTAAATGTTGTAAAAACAATTAGAAATGGTGAAGTAATTTATAATAGATAGTAAAATCTAATAAAAAAGGACATATATACAAATATGTCCTTTTTACTTGCAAATAATAGAGGCAATTTCTTCTGGTGATTCTTTTGTACCATCCGAAATCCAGTGATATATAATATTAAAAATAGATCCACCATAAGAAAACAAAAAATATTTTTCTGTTTTATCAGTAACAGGAGGAATAGAACTTTCCAATAGATAAGTATTAATAGCATGAAGAAGCAATTGGGAAAGACCGGAATTAAAAAGACTTTCAAGATTTTCTTTATAATCAAAAATAAAATCCATTGTGCCAACAATTAGATTGTAATAGTTATCTCGTAAATCAGATAGATAAAATTGATTTTTATATAATTTCATAGTTTCAATTATATAATAAGATACAGCGTCTTCTTTATAAGCAAAATTACGATAAAATGATGCTCTAGCAACTCCTGCTTTTTTTACAATTTCTGTTATTGTAATATCAGAAAATCGTTTCCTCTTCATTAATTGAAAGATACTTTGTGCAATACTATCTTTAACAATTTTATTTAATTCCTCACGTTTATTCATAGACAGATACCTACTTGTTTGTCTCATATACAATATGATATAATATTAAATGTTGTGATACAATTTGTCTCACATATGTTATTATAGCATATAATGAAAAAATAATCAAGGAGAAATATATGAAATTAAAAATTATGGTAGATTCCTCATCAGGAATTACTCAAGAAGAAGCGATTAAATTAGGCATTGATGTTTTTCCCTTAAGGATAATATTTGATGACAAAGAATATTTAGATGGCATTGATATTATGCAAGATGAATTTTATGAGAAATTAACCAAAGAGGAAATTTTTCCTAAGACTTCATTGCCCAATTTATATGAAATTGAAAAAAAGGTCAAAGCATATATTCAAGATGGATATAGTGTTATTATCTTACCACTTTCAAAAGAAATATCAGGAACATATTCCGCTTTAGTAAGTATGATGGAAGATTATGAAAATGTTAGAGTAATTGATACATTAACAACAATTTGTGGTTTGCGTTTTTTAGTCAATGAAGCTATTCAATTAAAAGTGGATACTTTAGATGAGTTGGAAATAAAACTTCGCGATTTACAAAAAAGAATTAGAATTGTAGCAGGTATCGACACTTTAGAATATTTATATAAAGGGGGAAGACTTACTAAAACAGCGTCTTTAGTAGGTAATGTTATTGGTTTAAAACCAATTATAAGTGTTGTTGATGGCAAAGTAGTTGTTTTGGCAAAGCGTAGGGGTCGAAAACATGCAATGCAATATGTTCTTGATAAATTTCAAACAAGTGATATAGATGAGCGTTATCCAGTATATGGAATATATTCGATGAATGAAACCAATTATCATGAACTATATGATGCTCTTACAGAAGAAAGATTACGAAAAGCTGTTCAAAATTATGAAAATATTGCCCCTGTTATCGGTTGCCATGTAGGACCTGGTGCATATGGTTTTGTTTATATTGAGAAAGAATAACATAATTATAAAATCCCATATATTTAAAATAATATATGGGATTATTTTGTTATAAAAAGTTTTTGGATAGGCTATAATAGTATTATCAAAATATAATATACTATACATTTTATACATTAAATACATAATTAGTTGACAATTTGGAAAAAAATAGTATAATATGATTAGGAGGAAATTATGAAATCAATTTTTAAAAAATATTTTTTATTATTATGGGTCGTTATTGTTGCGGCATATAATGCAGTGTTATTTTTATTATTTAATCAATTTGCCAAAGAAACTTTGAAAGAAACGAGTTTTTGGGTCATTTATGGCAGTATGATGTTTGCTTTTTTAGTATGGCTTGTCATTGGATTGTTAGAAAGAAATACAAAATTAGGCGGAATTAGTCCAATTGTGACTTTTGTATATCCATATCTGCTTATTATCTTTTTAATGACAACAATAATGCTATTTTTTGCCAAGAATATTTTGGTTGTTTGGGTTTTGGTACCAATGATTCTTATTAGTGCCGTATTGATAATTTTGGCAATATTTGCTTGTTTCAATCGTAAGTGGATAAAGGATAATCCACAAAAAGTTCCTGAGTTGTTTAGTGTAGAAGGGTTAGAAAATTATTTTGAAGACTTGGCTTCAAAATGTGATGAAAGTTGTAAAAATGTTATATATGATTTAGCAAGTATTTGCGATGGTTTAACTAGTATGAAAGGCTCTAGTGAACTGGATGCTTTAGAAAAACGTTTATTCGAATATGCTTCATTTATTAAACAAAATGCAATGCGTGCTGAAGAATTAAATATTTACCATAATGTGGAAAAATTTAGAGAACTATTAAAAGAAAGGGAAGCACTTGTAGCTAAACTTAATCAATAATGTTAAAAATTATAAATTATTCAAAAGCTTATCGTAAGGACCAATATGCTGTAAAAAATTTAAATTTAGAAGTAGAAGCTGGTGATTTATTTGCTTTTATTGGTCACAATGGTGCGGGTAAAAGTACAACGATAAAATCAATAGTTGGTATTTTGCCATTTGAGGAAGGTGAAATATATATAGATGGTTTATCGGTAAAGGATTATCCTGTTGAATGTAAAAAAAAGATAGCTTATATTCCAGATAATCCTGATCTTTATGAGTCACTTACGGGAATGCAATATTTAAATTTTATTGGTGATGTTTTTAAAATTAAGGAAGCACAACGCAAAAAAATTGTTGAACAATATGCTAAAGAATTTGAATTGTATCAAGATTTAAATAATTTAATTAGTTCTTATTCTCATGGAATGAAACAAAAATTAGCAATTATTTCAGCTTTTATACATAGTCCAAAATTATTAATTTTAGATGAACCATTTGTAGGTCTTGATCCTAAAGCGGCTTTTATTGTTAAAAAAGCAATGATTGAGTTTTGTAAAAATGGAGGAGCCATTTTCTTTTCAACACATGTTTTAGAAATAGCAGAAAAATTATGTAACAAAATAGCAATTATTAAAAAAGGACAGTTAATTACTACAGGATTAATGAGTGAAGTAACTAAAAATGCTAGTTTGGAAGAAGTATTTATGGAGCAATCAGAAAATGAGTAATATTTTTTTGTTAATCAAAAATTATTATAAAATGTTTTTTTGCAAATTATTTAAAAGTAAGAACAAATTGCCAGCTTTTTTACTTTTGATTCTTCTTGGTAGTTCTTTTTTTATAATGTTTGTGAGTTTATCATATAATACTATCAATACAGCAATTTCTTTGGATATTCCTGAATTGGCTTTATCCTCTTTTTCAATCACTATTTTAATGTTTGTTTTTATGCTTATCATTAGTGAAAGTAGTCCTATTCGTAAAAATAATGATGAAGAACTATTGTTATCCCTTCCATTTAAAAAAAGAGAAGTAGTCACTTCTAAAATAGTATATTATTTAAGTTTTGATTTATTGATCATTTTATTTTTAATTTTACCATCTTATGTTATTTATTGTATTTTGGTAAAAGGAAGTTCTTGGTTTATTCTAGTTAGAGCTTTATATGTTATTATTTGTAGTACTTTATTTGCAACTGGAATATCAGGGATTATCAGTACATATCTAATAAAAATGTCTAAAAGATTTAGATATAGCAATATAATCAATTCTATATTTAGTGTTGTTTTAGTTATGACTTTTATGATTATTTATTTAGCATTTACTTTTATCAGTCAAGATATTTCTAAAGCAAATAAGATATATGAATTTTATCCTGTCGTTTTACTTACAAGTTCAATTTATGATGGTCAGACATCATCATTACTTATTTTATCACTTATCTGCTTTTCTATTTTTATTGTATCAATCATCATTAGAGCGTATTATCTTGGTAAAAGTGGGAATACTTACCATTCAAAAAATTGTAATCTTTTATATAAGGAAAAGAAAGTAGGAAGGAGTCTTTATAGAAGAGAATTAAATAAATATTTTTCCATTCCTATTTATGTTACAAATACAATTTTTGGTCCTTTATTTATGATTGTTATTGCTTTAGTAATTACAATCATTGGTAAACAATATTTTATAAACTTAATTGAAACAGTCATAGCCTCAGGATATGAAAGTGGCATTGCTCCTGAAAGTATAATGAGAATAATACATGAATATTTTAACTTTGGTGTAATTGCTTTAATATCAGTAATTCTTTCTGTGTCACCAACAACTTCATCAGCTATTTCTCTTGAAGGAAAAGAGTTATGGATTTTAAAGGCACATCCTATTGGTTACAAAGATGTATTTATTTCAAAATTGTTAGTCAATATAACAATTGAAGGTCTCCCTATCTTACTTGTAGGAATTTTACTTGCCACAAGGCTTGGTTTTACTTATTTGCCATTTATTATTCTCATTCCTTTTTTAGTAGTTATTTTGACTTCAATTACGGGTTTATATATTAATTTATTATATCCTAAATTAAATTGGGAAAGTGAACAAGAGGTAGTTAAACAAGGAATTTCGGTTCTAGTAACGATGAGTGTTAATTTTATCATCGTAGTTATACCTATGGTTCTTTATTTTATCTTATCGTTAAATGAAATTTTTAAATTAAGTATTGTTGCAATGAGTTATATCGTATTCATTATACTTTGTGCCATATTACTTTTTAAACAGGGGAAAAAACTATACGAAAAATTATAATCATTTTAAAATAATAGATAAAATATCTATTATTTTTTATTTAAAACGGAAAAACGCTACTTTTTACGTATGTATATAGGTGAAAGGAGATCATAATAATGAAAATATTTTTAAAAGTAAATTTAATCATATTATTAATGGGTTTGACAACAACTGGTATTCTAACTATTGATGCGGCTTCTAGAACAGGACATAAGGAATTTGAAAAAATAACTTTTACTTATAATCCTGAAGCAAAATTATTAGTTGATATGAGCGATTCTGAATTAAATGAAATGATGAAGAATGTTAAGAAAAAGGCATTTGGCTGGTCCATCTATTCAAAAATTAAAAACTATGAAGTAATTTATGAAGCAGGAACTATTTTTTCTCGCTCTAATAATACATCACAAGAAATTAATTTCAACTACAATACTGCATCGACGACTAAACAACAATTTAGTTTTAATCTTTCTGGCACGCTTGCAATGAAAACTTCGGGAAAAATTGATGTTGTTAGTGCTAGTCTTGATAAAAGTATTAGATCTGATATTGGTTTAAAAAGTGATATTAGTTTTGAAGAAGAGATGGATTTTACAATAAAAATATTGCCTCAAAAAAAGGTATCTTTAATTGTAAAAGGAAAAGCTACTATATCAAGTGGAGCAAATAAGTATTATTTTTTAGGTATATGTACTAAAAAAGGATACTGGGAATATGTTGATGTAATCAGTGAATATTACGAGTTATATGAAGAAGAAATATATTAAAATATTCCCAATTATAATAACAAGCCTTGTGATTATAGTAGTCATTTCAATATTGGTAATAACAATTATTAGAAAAAAAGATGTTTTTTATTTTATTACTCAGCCTAAACACTATTATTTACCCAATAGTAATTTAACTTTAGATATTGAGGTTTATAGCAATCATCAAAAAGATTATTATTTAAATAAAGATACAATTGAAAAATTACATATTAAAGATAATATAAAAAATGATTTTTATTTAGTCAAAATAAATCAAATTATTACGAAAGAAAATACAATTAAGTATAACAATAAATATTTTTATAAATATCTTTTAAAAATAGAGATTCCAATAAAAAACCTTGATTTTCTTCAAATTAATCAAGCAATTTTAGAATTATATTATCTTTCAACAGAACAAATAAAACTAGATATTGGTAGTATTATTATATATAATGAATGTAAAAATCATCATATTCATATTAGTCATTTAAAAGGAATTGTTAATCAAATAGATAATTTAAATATTTTAAGTGGTATTGGATTGACACTATCGAGTGATATTGATTTAAAAATTAATAATATTTTACCACTTGATAGAAGAATTAAAGTTCAAGGTAGTTTAATAAAAAAATTAAAAGAAGATAATTATGATAATTTTATAAATATGAATAATCTTTTAGATAATGAATACAAAGTATTAGAAGTGAATAGTAGTTTTCCTCCAATACTGTTAAAGAAAAATACTAAAAATCACTATTTGATACCACTTGGATATGAAAAATTATTTAGTACGCATATATTAGGATTTATTATTGATTATTCAATTGATGGTATTTCTTATCAACAATTGATCAATCCATTTAAATTTTATGCCACTAGTTCTGTAAATTATCAGGTAATTCAATATGAACCAAATCTTAATCATTGATTTAACGAAAAAATATAAAGAAAAAACGATTATTGAAAATAAATCGCTTACTATTGATGGGGATAACTATAATTTTTTAATTGGTCCTAATGGAACTGGAAAAACCACTTTCATTAAATGTTTATTAGGAGAAATTAAATATGAAGGAAAAATAGAAAAAAATAATTTAACAATCGCATATGCACCAGAAAATTTAGTAATGCCAGATTATGTGACAATGTATGATTTTTTAAAATTATTATATTTAAATAAAGTACAATCTAATGAATGCATTGATAGTAAAATTATATATTATTTAGAACTCTTTTCCATAAAAGATTACAAAGACATGTTAATCTGTAAACTTTCTAAAGGAACAAAGCAAAAAATAGTATTAATTCAAGCATTATTTTGTAATTGTGATATTTACGTTTTTGATGAACCTTTTGATGGGTTAGATGAGAAAACTAGAAAAATATTTGTTTCTCAACTTATAAAAATAAAAAAAAGGAAAAAGATTATTATTATTTCAACTCATTATATAAAAGAGTATCATATTCGATTAAAGAGAATATTTCATTTTCCCTTATTATGAAAATATATCAACTTCATAGGAAATATCTATTTAGTAAGATAAATGTTATTATAACTACTATCTTAATAGGAATAACTATCCTATTTAGTATTGCTATAATAGAACCCTTTAAAGATAGTTCAGTTAGATGGATGAATCGATTTTATATTACTAATAATTTTGAACAAGCGTATATAACTTTTGTAAAAATTATAATGATCTTTTTTTCTTGTTATTTGTTTAGTAGTTGTTTTAGCAAAAATAATGATAATTATTATATTATATTAATAGATAATATATCCAAAAGTAAATATTTAATCAGTAAGGTTGTTACTATAAAAATTAAAATTTTAGAAATATTAGTTATAATATTGTTCATTTATATTGTAATAAATTATGTATTTAATCAGTGGTATATCATAAATATATCAATTTTTAAATCTTTTGGAATAATTTATCTTTTAGCAAACATATATGGATTAGTGAGTTTGATTTTGATTAAAGTAATAAATACAATATATAGTGTGATGATATCCTTAGGCTTTTATTTGATAAGTGAAATTTTAATCGATTATGAAGTTAGTTCTCAAATGATTAGTATTATTCAATTGTTTTTTCCTACAACATACCTTAAAGATAATGATTTATTTTTAAAATATGGAATTTTTCATCTAATGATTTTAATGGCATTATATTTTTTCATTGGATATTTATTTTATTTAAAAAAAGAATAAAAAATTAAATTAGTTGACTAAAATATTAAGATATGATATAATACAAAAGAAATTAAATAATGTAGTGAAAAGAAGAAGTCCCACTTCTCACCTGACTAATATAGGTTAGTAGGTAAACAGTCATGAAACTTGGTTAGAATATTTTGTGATTTGCTTAATACAGTGGGGATTCCCGCTGTTTTTTCATTTACACTATTAATTTAGAATTTATTTAAGAGTAGAGGTGAAATTTATTAGTAAACCAGGCGATAAAAAGGATAATTTGGTAAATGAAGAAATTGAAGCTTCATTTGTACTTGTTATTACAGAAGATGGTGAACAACTTGGAAAATTAGCTTTAGAAGATGCTTTAAAAGAAGCTGAAAACCGAGGATACGATTTAGTTTGTGTTGCGCCAAACGCTCCTGTTCCCGTTTGCAAATTAATGGATTATAGCAAATATCGATATGAACAAAGCAAAAAAGCCAAAGAAGCACGTAAGAATCAAAAAATTATCTCTGTAAAAGAAATCCGTTTGAGTCCAACCATTGATATTGGTGATTTTGAGACAAAAGCAAGGGCTGCAAGAAAATTTTTACTAGGTGGAGACAAAGTAAAAGTGAGTTGCCGTTTTAGAGGTAGAATGATTGAGCAGGCAAATAATACAAAAGAATTATTTGTAAAGTTTGCTATGGGCTTAGAAGATATCTCACAAATTGATCAAGCTCCCTTTTTAGATGGAAGAAATATGTTTATGTCTCTTTCACCAAAATTACAAAAAAAGAAAAATTAATTTTAAGGAGATTTAATTATGCCAAAAATGAGATCACATAGCGGTACTAAAAAACGCTTAACTGTAACTGCAACTGGTAAAGTTAGACGTGGCCAAGCTGGCAATAGACATCTTGCACCAGGAAAAACACAAAAACAAACTAGACAAACTCGTAAATTTGCTCTTGTATCAACAAGCGACAAGAGACATTTGAGACAGATTTTGTCTAATATTGAGTAGGAGGTAAAAGTATGCCACGTACGAAAGGCGGAGTTGTTTCTAGAAGAAGACGTAATCGTGTTTTAAAACAAGCCAAAGGTTTTTTTGGTTCAAAACATTGTTTATTTAAAGTTGCTAATCAACAAGTGATGAAATCACTTGCTTACGCTTATAGAGATCGTAAGAATAACAAACGTAATTTCCGTAAATTATGGATTGTTAGAATTAATATTGCAAGTCGTGCACTTGGTCTTAGTTACAACCAATTGATGCATGGATTAAAACTTGCTAATATTGATATTAATCGTAAGATGTTAGCAGATCTTGCTGTAAATGATGCAACAATGTTTTCAAATCTTTGTGAAACTGCTAAAAAAGCTCTTATAAAATAGTTAAAAAAATACTAGTTTTTAAAAACTAGTATTTTTTATGTTTTAATGTTTTTTCCTTAAAATTAGAATCGTTCCCACAAGTAAACTAATGCTAAAAATAATTTGAGCAGCCGAATTTTTCTTACAACCTTTTTTACTTTCTTTTTCCCAATTTGCACTAAGTGTTATAGTCTCTTTTGCATCGGTTGGAATGCTACTGATTGACTTGCCATTTAAAGTCCAACCTGTAAAAATATATCCCTCTTTTGTTGGTGTTGGTAGAGTTGGTTTATTGGAAAGGCTATATTCGGTTGGGGCATCACTTGGTAAATTTCCACCATTTAAACTATAAATTATTTTGTATGTTTCTTCTTCCCAAACAGCTGTCAAAACAATATTAGAATTTGTATCAGTAGGAATCGCAGTAATAATAGTGCCATTTAAAGACCATCCTTTAAAAATATATCCCTCTTTTGTGGCTTTTGATAATCTTAAAGGAAGTTCATCCATATAGAAATTTTGAGGATTATATTTACTATTTGTACCACCCATTAATTCATAAGTAATAGTATAAGGCGCTTTTTTCCAAGTCGCTTTAAGCACAATATTATGATATGTGCCATCAGGAATAGTTTCAGTTACATCTTCGCTATCATCTAAAAGCCAACCATCAAAAAGATAGCCATCCTTGGTAGGATTTTTTAGGAATGTGGTTAAATCAATCGGTAAAGATGTACCAGTAAATTTTGAAGGATTATCAGGGTGATTGGTACCACCATCAAGATTATAGGTTATTTCATAATCTAAAAGAGCTAAATTTAATATTAGTGGTAAAGTTTTGTATAGTTTTAACCCATCAACTTTTGTAATTTCAACTTGAAATTCATAATTATAATCGGTGTAGTAACCACTCCATGATTTAGAAGTTAATTTATTAGTAGAAATGGCTATCTCTTGACCCATGTCACTTAAATTTCCACCTGTGAATTTCAAGGAAGCAACATTTCCATAAATTTTTCCATCCCAATTAATAGAAACACTACTTTTTTCTTCATCATAAGAAATGTCAAAGGCATCCAATATTTCTTGATCAGATAGTTGCTCAATTGAAGTTGGGCGCTTTGCCGTAAGAGTAAAGGTATCAATTACTTTACCAGCTGCAGTATATAATTCCACCTTCAATTCATTACCAGTAAGTGTAAATAAAACACCAGTATTTGTAGCGGTTTTATTTACATAATCATAGTCTTCTAATAAAGAAGGTTTCGATTGACCACCATAATTTTTTAGTCCAGCAGCTCCACCTTGCAAATAAGTGATACCTAATGCTTCATCTTTTTCACCAGCAGTTGATGAGTTACTATTCCCATTATATCGAAGATTTTTTCTAGCATATACGTGTTCATGCCCATTTAAAGCAATATCGACTTGACATTCTTCAAATAGGTCTAACCAATTTCTTCTCATGATTTGTGCATCGCTCTCGTAAGCACCTGTCGCATACAAACCTGGATGAGAACCAACTATAATCCATTGAGTTGGGTTATTTTTAACAACATTTCTAAACCATTCTTGTTGTTGCGCAACATTATAATCTGTTTTTACAGTATCTAGCATAATAAAAAGAATTTGATCCCATACGAAATAATATGATGATCCTAAACGATCACTTGGACCATTTGTAGGATTATTGTAAAATTGATTATAAATTTCATTACTAATGTAACTGCCATTACTACTAAAATAATATTCATGATTTCCAGGAATAGTTGCTTGTAAAAAATTACCAAGTGATGGTACATAATTATAGTAATCTATCCATTGTTGTTCATAACCACCTCTATCAACTTGATCACCAGTCATAACAACTAAATTTGGATCAGGAGAATCGGTAGCATTCAAAATACTTTGGATTAAGTTTTCAGCATTTTTGAAAGATGAACCAACACTTTGAATATCTGTTAAAAACATAAATGATTTATCTGAATTATCATTAGATGCGGTAGTAAAACTTTGAATACTAGATTTTACATCATTAGATATTGCTTGATAATAATATGTTGTATTTGATTTAAGATGAGTTAAATTAGCTTTACAAATATATCTTTCTGAAAAACCAGATTGTGTATCTTCTCCAACTTGATCTAATTTCCACAATGTAGAAACAGAATCTACTCTTATGGGGTTTTCAATTTCACTACCATTCAAAGTAGTACCATAAATAACATAAGAGTTATCTACATTACAATGATAGTTAATACCAACCTCATCATAAGATTCTCCTACGCTTGCAGTTAAATATTTGATTTCTCCTTCAGCGCGGACGGTAAAATTAATTGCAACAAATAATATAAATACAATAACTTGTATAAATAATAGTTTTTTAAGATATTTAAAAGTCATTTTATACCTCCTCGTATTGACAATTTTATTTTATCATAATCAGAATATTTTTTCAACTGTTATATAAAAAGAAATGAAAGCGGTTTTATCATTATCTTATATCTTTATTTAACATAAAATTTTACTTTTGGTAAAAAATATGATATAATAAATATAAAATGGAGGCAATTATGTATACAAAATTTAAAGAATGTCTATTAAAACCATCAAAAATTGGTAAATATGTTGATGATAAAATGTCAAAGACAATTTTATATTTTATATTATTACTATTAATTTATATATTACCATCATTTGTTTCTCTTATTTCAGTAAAGCAAATGCCAACAGATTATTCAAATGTGATTGTAGAAAGTTTCGCAAAAAGCAGTTCCATTAATTATAAATTAGAAAACGTGAATGGAAAGTTAAATCTTAATAAAACTATTGATGATGCTCAACCTCAATATGTTGAAATTGGTACGATTGTTGGTATTGATATGAATATTTTAGTTTTGTTCAATACTAATGAATCCATTGATTTAAATAGTTACGATTTCAGTAGCGATTTGATGAATAAAAATGTGATATTATTTACTTTTGCAAAAGAGGGCATGTATATCAGTATGGGAACTTTAAAATTAAGTAATGGTTCTACTGATAAGACACAAGAATTAGCTAATACTTCTAATAAACAACTATATTATAGTTATGAAAAATTAGGATTATCAGAAATTGATTTTAGTGTTGCTTCTAGTAATAAAACAACTTTTAGAAATTATTTGGATAATTCTTATATTTCTATGTATCAAAAAAATTTAGCTTTAATATTACTTATTGGAATTCCTTATATTCTTATTAGTGGAATTCTTTCACTTTTAGTTGAAGTTTTGGTATTGGCACTTTTAATAAAAATACTTTATGGAAGATTTAATGTTCATTTTGGTGCTATTTGCAAAATTGTGATTTTAGCATACACGCCAAGAGTTATTTTCAATTTATTGTCAATTTTCTGGTCAAGTATTATCATGTATTTTATCGGTCAATTTTTGACAATTATTTATGTTACAATTGCTCTTCGGTATTATATTATAAAGAATATTGGGACTAATATTTCTAATATTATTAGAGGAAAAGATAGCAGTCAAGGAGATAATAATAATGAGTTATAATCATAAGATAATAGATAAAAAATGGCAAGAATATTGGGATAAACATCAGACATTTAAAACAATGCTTGATACTAAAAAACCCAAATATTACGCAATGGATATGTTTCCTTATCCTAGTGGAGCAGGTCTTCATGTGGGTCATCCTGAAGGATATACTGCTACTGATATTATTTGTAGATATAAAAGAATGAAAGGATTTAACGTAATGCATCCTATGGGATGGGATGCATTTGGACTTCCTGCTGAACAATATGCGATTAAAACAGGTAATGATCCAAGAGAATTTACTTATAAAAATATTGCTAATTTTAAACGTCAAATTAAAATGCTTGGTCTATCTTATGATTGGACTAGAGAAATTGCAACTTGTGATCCAGAATATTTTAAATGGACACAATGGATTTTTTGTCAACTTTATAAAAAAGGACTTGCCGAATTAAAAGAAATAGAAGTGAATTGGTGCGAAGGTTTAGGAACAGTTTTAGCGAATGAAGAAATCATTAATGTTGATGGTAGAATGGTTAGTGAACGAGGAGAATATCCTGTTGAAAAACGCCCAATGAAACAATGGGTTTTAAAAATCACAAATTATGCTGAAAGACTCTTACAAGATTTAGAAGAAATTGATTGGCCAGAATCGATTAAAGAAATGCAAAGAAATTGGATTGGCAAAAGTAATGGAGCGTTAGTAGATTTTAAAGTAAAAGATACTGATTATAAATTTACAGTATTTACTACTAGATGTGATACTTTATTTGGAGCTACTTATTGTGTGTTAGCTCCTGAACATAAGTTAGTAAATTTAATAACCACTAAAGATCAACTCTCAAGTGTAAAAGAATATGTTGAATTTGCCAAGGCTAAAACGGATTTAGATCGAACAGAACTTAATAAAGAAAAAACAGGTTGTTTTACAGGAGCATATGCTATTAATCCTGTAAATGGTAAAGAGATACCAATTTGGATTGCCGACTATGTTTTAGCAAGTTATGGGACTGGAGCAATCATGGCAGTTCCTGCCCATGATGAAAGAGATTTTGCTTTTGCCAAAAAATTTAATCTCGAAATCATACCAGTTTTAGATGGTGGTAATAGTTTAGATGCTCCTTATACAAAAGATGGGTATCATATAAATTCTGATTTTTTAGATGGTCTAAATAAAGAAGAAGCGATTGATAAAATGTTAAAATATTTAACGGATAAGAAAATAGGTAGGGTATCGGTAAATTATCGTTTAAGAGATTGGATTTTTTCAAGACAGAGATATTGGGGTGAACCTTTTCCAATTATTCATTGGGAAGATGGTACTATTGAATTGTTAGATGAAAAATTTCTTCCATTAGAACTTCCTAAAATAAAGGGTCTTAAATTATCAGGTACAGGAGAAAGTCCTCTTGCAAATGCGAAAGAGTGGGTAGAAGTAACAAGATCAGATGGGGTAAAGGGTCGCCGTGAAACTAATACGATGCCACAATGGGCAGGTAGTTGTTGGTATTATATTGGATATTTATTAAAACAAGATGATAAAATGTTAAATTTAACAGATGAAAAAGTTCAAAAAATGATAAATGAGTGGCTGCCAGTTGATCTTTATATTGGTGGTGCTGAACATGCAGTATTGCATTTATTATATGTGAGATTTTGGCATAAAGTTTTATATGATTGTGGTATTGTGAAATGTAAAGAACCTTTCCAAAAACTTTATAATCAAGGAATGATTCTTGGTGAAGATGGTGTTAAAATGTCAAAATCGCGAGGAAATGTAATCAATCCAGATGCTATTGTTGAAAAATATGGGGCAGATACCTTAAGAGTATATGAAATGTTTATGGGACCTCTTGATGCAATGAAACCTTGGTCAACCAAAGCAGTAGATGGAGCAAGACGTTTTTTAGAAAGAGTTTATCGATTAGTAACAGAAGTTATTCAGATTGATTGTAATGATCAAACCTTAGAAAAAATATATCATCAAACAGTGAAAAAGGTAACTGAGGATATTGAAAGTTTACACTATAATACAGCTATTTCTCAACTGATGATTTTGACCAATGAGATTTATAAATATCCCATTTTAACGAAAGAATATGTAGAAGGATATGTAAAAATGATATATCCATTTGCGCCCCATTTAGGTGAAGAGTTATGGGAAATGTTAGAACATCATCAGACGATTACTTATGAAAATTGGCCAAGTTATGATAATAGTAAAACGATCAATCAAGAAGTAACGGTTGTTGTTCAAATAAATGGTAAACTTCGCGATAAATTACAAGTTAGTATTGATACTACTAAAGAAGAATTAGAAAGACTTGCTTTAAATAGTCCGAAAGTTTTAGCTAATCTAAAGGGGATGACACCAAAAAAGATTATCATCATTCCGAATAAACTTGTAAGTATTGTTATTTAAAATCTAATAGGATAGATAGTAATGATAGCTAAACTTTTTGTTCCCCATATAATTAAAGATCAAGTTTATCATTTTCAAATAGGATATCAACATATTATAATAATTGAAAATAAAAGATATATCAATCAAATCATTGTTAATAAACAAATTGCAAAAGTATTTATGTCTTTTTCTAATGTTTTCTTTTTTAATAATTTTGCAGAAATGGAACAAGATTTAGAAATTTTAATTACTTATACAGATGATGATTATCTTGTAATAATAGGTTAAAAGAAAATGATAAAAAATATTTACATTTTTTACTTTTTTTGGTATAATAATATTGTAAGATAAGTTACTTACAAAATATACAGAAAAAGGAGCTATTTTTATGAAAATAAATGTAAGAGGCAATGAATTAGTTAAAATGAGTGATAATGCTCGTGATTATATTATAGATCGCGTTGAATCATTGAAAAAACTATTCAATCAAAGTGAGAATGTAATAGCTAATGTATTATGTAAAGGAACAGAAAAAAATGTAATTGTAGAAATTACGATTCCTTTAAAACATATTATTTTACGGGCTGAAAGTAAAGCCGATACTTTATATGGAGCAGTAGATTTAGCAACAGATAAAATTGAAAGACAATTATTAAGACATAAACAAAAGGTAAATACAATTATTAAAAAACGCGAAGGTATTAGTAATTATTTCAGTAATTTAGAATCTAAAGATGAAGATAAAAATCTTAAAATAGCAACTAAAACAAAAGTTATTAATCCAGAAGTAATGACTTTAGATGAGGCAATTACTAAAATGGAAATGTTAGATCATGATTTTTTTAGTTTTATAAATGAAGCAAACCATCGTCATACTGTTGTATATTTACGAAAAGATGGTGGATATGGAACTATTGAAACTAAAGAATAAGATAGTACTGTTTATGTATTGATAGTAAACCTTATTTGAGCGTTGTCATATTGATTATGATTTATAAAGCCATGAACTTTTTTAGATTCATGGTTTTATTATTTTTAATTGATAATATTAACAAAATTTGGTATAATAATAAAGATAGAGGTAGATAAAATGATTAAACACATATGTATGGATTTAGGAAATACCATAATTAATAATATTGATTTCAATCTTCAATTGGGGTTAAAAATCGTATATAATCAGTCTATACATAAAAAACTTGAATTAGATACATTTATTCACATTGGTTTTAAATTAATGAAGGAAATGTATAAAGATAGAAATATAGATAATATTGAAATACCTTTTATAAAATATTTGTCTAATTTAGAGAAAATTGCTGATATAAAATACATAAAATCTTATGAAGAATTAGAATTAGAAATATATCAAAGTTGTGTGAAAGATACAATTATTGATGATGCTTTTGACTTTTTATTATTTGCTAAAAGGCATGGATTAAAAGTGTATATTTATAGCAATTCTACATTTTCGAAGAGAGCTTTGATGAGAACGATTGATCTGTTTCAATTAACTGATTTGATTGATGAATTATATTCATCTAGTGATGTTGGTTTTCGTAAACCTTCTGCCGAATTTTTTTTAAAAACAGATGTGTCTAACCATATAAAAAAACAAGAAAGTATTTTTATTGGTAATGATGATTATTATGATAGATTATTTGCAAAGGCTATAGGAATTGAATTTGGTTGGTACAATAGAGATAAAAAGGAAGATAAGAATCAAGATGTAGTTTTAAATTTTTCTAATTATCAAACTTTAAAGGAGTTTATTTTAAACTATGATAACTAATTATAAAGAATTTAAAGAGTTTCTTAACGATATTCCTCAAAATAAAGAGAAACCGACTCTATTAATCCATAGTTGTTGTGGTCCTTGTAGTTCACATGTGCTAGCTTTGTTAAATCAGTATTTTCAAATAACAATATTTTATTATAATCCTAATATTTATCCAGAAGATGAATTTCAAAAAAGATTGAAAGAACAACAACGATTAATTAAAGAGATGAAATTAGATATCAACATTATTGAAGGAATATATGAATATGATACATATTTGAAAAGTATTCAAGGATTGGAAAAAAATGGGGAAAGAAGTAAAAGGTGCTATAATTGTTACGAATTAAGGATAATGAGAACCTTTGAATACGCTAAAAAATATCATTTTGATTACTATACGACAACACTTTCTATTAGCCCATATAAAAATAGTGAATGGATTAACGAGATAGGATTTCAATATCAAAACCAAAATTGTAAGTATCTTTATTCTAATTTCAAAAAAGAAAATGGGTATCAGCATTCTATAAAACTATCTCAAGAATATAATTTATATCGCCAAGACTATTGTGGTTGTGAGTTTTCCCTTTTTGAACATCAAGAGATTTTAGATAAAAAGCAATAGGATAAAGATACGTTTAACTTGAAAAAAATTAAATAATTTGATATTATATATTATAAGTAATTTTTAAAAATCTAAAATGATATTAGAAAGGATTCGTGATTAAATTATGAAATTATTTGATCCGGCAAATAAAGAATTAAAAAAGTGTACTAAGATTGCAGAAGCCGTTGTTGCTTTAGAAAATAAATATAAGGCGTTATCAGATGATGAATTGAAGGCTAAAACTGTTGAATTTAAAGAACGTTTAAATAAAGGAGAAACGTTAGATGATATTATGGTTGAGGCTTTTGCGACAGCTCGTGAAGCTTCAACTAGGGTAATCGGACTTACTCCTTTTAAAGTACAAATTATAGGTGCTGCCGCAATGCATTTTGGTAATATTGCGGAAATGAAAACAGGTGAAGGTAAAACTTTAACATCAGTTTTAGTTGCTTATTTGAATGCTTTGACAGGTAAAGGCGTGCATATTGTCACGGTTAATGAATATCTTGCAAGTCGTGATGCTAAAGAAATGGGTGAAATCCATAACTTTTTAGGAATTACAGTTGGTTTAAATTTACGAGAATTAGAACCAGATGAGAAGCGTGCGCAATATAATTGTGATATTACGTATTCTACGAATAGTGAATTAGGTTTTGACTATTTAAGAGATCATATGGTTTTATATAAAGAACAAATGGTTCAGCGTCCTGAAATGAATTTTGCGATTGTCGATGAAGTTGACTCTATTTTAATTGATGAAGCTAGAACACCATTAATTATTTCAGGTGGTGAAAAAAAGGGAGCAAATTTTTATCTTCAATCTAATACTTTTGTAAGAGGACTAAAAGAAGAAGATTATGAAATAGATGTCAAAGATCGTCATGTAACTTTACTTGAATCAGGAATGGCAAAGGCTGAGAAATTCTTTAATGTTGAAAATTTATATGATATGAAAAATGTTGGTCTCGTTCATTATATAAATAATGCGCTTAGAGCTAATTATATTATGGAAAAAGATAAAGACTATGTAGTTCATGATGGGGCGGTTGTAATTGTTGATCCGTTCACTGGTCGTTTAATGGTTGGTAGACAGTGGAGTGATGGTTTGCATCAAGCCGTGGAAGCAAAGGAAAATGTTCAAATTAAAAAGGAAACAAGAACTTTAGCAACCATTACGTATCAAAATTATTTTCGTATGTATCATAAATTAGCCGGTATGACTGGTACTGCTAAAACAGAAGAAGAAGAGTTTAGAAATATTTATAATATGTTTGTTGTTGAAATTCCAACAAATGAACCAGTTATTAGAATTGATGATCCTGATTTAATTTTTAGGTCTATGAAAGCAAAATATCAAGCCATTGCTTTGGATATTAAAGCTAGACATGAAAAAGGTCAACCAGTATTAGTTGGTACCGTTTCAATTGAATCAAGTGAACTTTTATCTAATCTTTTAAAACGCCATGGTATTCCTCATAATGTATTAAATGCTAAACAACATGCACGGGAAGCAGAAATTATTGCTCATGCTGGAGAAAAAGGAGCAGTTACGATTGCAACAAATATGGCAGGTCGTGGTACTGATATCAAACTTGGTGAGGGAGTTGTCGAACTTGGTGGGCTTGCGGTAATTGGAACAGAAAGGCACGAAGCAAGACGTATTGATAATCAGTTAAGAGGTAGAGCAGGACGTCAAGGAGATCCTGGTTATAGTAGATTTTATCTATCTGCTCAAGATGAACTAATGATACGTTTTGGTGGTGAGCGTTTTGAAAGGTTACTAGGAATGATTGCTAATCCTGATGTTGATGGAAATGAAACTCCTTTGGAATCTAAAATGTTTTCGCGTTTTGTTGAAAGTGCTCAAAAAAAGGTTGAAGGCTCTAACTATGATCGTCGTAAAAGTGTTGTTGAATATGATGAAGTGTTGAGGAAACAAAGAGAAATAATTTACAATCAAAGAAAGGATATTCTTTTTCTTGATGATATGGAACCAACTATTCATAAAATGATGCACTCTGTAGTTAGTCGTTATATTCCAACTTTTATGATTGATGATAAGAAAAATTCTGTTGTTGATGCTACTAGATTTATGAATGAATTTGGTCTAAAATATTTTAATCGAAATGATCTTTCTATTGAAGAAATTGAGGGATTAAATCAAAATCAACTTGAAGAATTAATTGAAAATAAATTTCATCAAAATTTAGAGGAAAAGAAAAAAGCCGTTCCTCTTGAAATTTTTCAAGAATTTTTAAAAGTTGTTTTATTAAGGGTTGTTGATAAATACTGGATGGATCACATTGATCAGATGAGTGATTTACGACAAAGTATAGGATTACAATCATATGCTCAAATTAATCCGCTTCGTGAATATCAAGAGATTGGTTATCAAACTTTTAATGATATGATTGCAACAATAAATGATGAGGTAACATTAACTGTTAATAGAGCTGTTTTAAGAGAAAATTTACAACGTGAAGAACAAGCTAAAGTAACAGGTACAAATGCGGGTAATTCAGAAACAACTAAGCGTAAACCAATTGTTAATAAAAATAAAGTTGGAAGAAATGATCCGTGTCCATGTGGATCGGGAAAAAAATATAAGCATTGCTGCGGCATGAATGAAAAATAGAACAATAAAGCAAGCTTAGGAGAAACTAAACTTGCTTTTTATATAGTTATGAAAGGGGAATGTATGGAAAAATATGAAATAATAAAATGGTTAGAAATTTTTGATAAAAGAATAAAGGATATCAAAGAAGTTTTAAATATTGATCAAATTTCCTCTCAAATAAAATTATATGAAGAACAAATGTTAGAAGAAGGATTTTGGGATAATGCTAAAGAGGCCTCAAATCTAACACAAAAAAACAATAATTTAAAAGATAGTTTAAATAATTATAATCAACTTATAAAAGAATATGAAGATTTAGCAATGATAGTAGAATTGAATGATGCAACATTATTTTTAGAAGCTGAAGATTTAGTAACAAATTTAGATAAACATTTAGAAAAAACTGAAATTGAATTACTATTAGATGAAGATTATGATCATATGAATGCGATAGTAGAATTACATCCAGGGGCTGGTGGTACAGAATCACAGGATTGGGCTTTAATGCTTTTTAGAATGTATAAAAGATATGCAGAAAGAAATCATTTTGATTTTGAATTAATTGATTATCTTGAGGCAAATGATGCAGGTATTAAAAGTGTAACCTTTTTAATAAAAGGTTTAAATACATATGGTATATTAAAAGGGGAAAAAGGGGTTCATCGACTTGTTCGCATTTCTCCTTTTGATGCAAATTCAAGAAGACATACATCTTTTGCTGCTTGTAATGTGGTTCCAGAAATTAATGATAATATTGATCTTAAAATAAACCAAGAAGATTTAAAAATTGATACTTATCGTTCAAGTGGTGCAGGTGGACAACATGTCAACACAACAGATTCTGCTGTTAGAATTACACATTTGCCAACAGGAATTGTTGTTTCTTGTCAAAATGAGAGAAGTCAACTTCAAAATCGTGAAAGGGCTTTGCATATTTTGAAATCTAAATTATATCAAAAACTTCAAGAAGAACAAGATAGGCTTAAAAAAAATATCGGTGCACCATTAACAGATAATGCATTTGGTAGTCAAATTAGAAGTTATATCTTACATCCATATGCAATGGTAAAAGATCATCGAACTGGAATAGAAAGTTCAAATCCCAATGACGTTCTAGATGGAAATTTAGATGAATTTATCCATGCATATTTAAAATGGTATAAAAACAATAGATAGGTGTGTAGTTATGAATTTACAAAAAAAACTATTTGATAAAAGACAAATCAAAGATTTTTTAATGATAAATTTAGGGGTTTTTTTAATGGCCATTGCTTATAGTGTTTTCATTGATCCCAATAATCTTGTAATAGGTGGTGTAGGTGGAATTGCTACTCTTTTGAAGGATATTCTTGCTCATATTACGATTTTTGGTATGCATATCACTTCATCATTTATTATTTTAATATTTAATGTTATTTTATTAGTTTTTGCTTTTGTATTTATAGGTAAAAGTTTCTTTTTAAAAACGTTATATGCTTCACTTATTTATCCCGTTTATATTTTTATATTAGAGTTAGTTATTCATTTATTAGGTGATAAGTTTATTAATTTGACGCTAATTGCCAATCATTTGCAACAACAAACAAATTTAGATTCCACAACGATTAAAGTAATAATGGCTGGTTCCTATTTGGTATTTGTTATTTTTGGAGCTGTGATTAGTGGAATTGGACTAGGGTTAGCTTTAAAAAGAGGTGCTTCCACAGGAGGCGTTGATATTATTCAACAAATTTTTTTAAAATATTTTAAAATTCCTTTTTCTGTTAGTCTTATTATTATTGATGGTGCAATCGTACTTAGTGCTAGTTTTTATTTTCAAGATTTATTTACAATTTTATATGGATTTTCATTTATTCTGATATCAGGGTTTGTACTTGATTCCATTGCATTTAGCGGTTTTAATTCTAGAGCAGTAAATATTATTACCAAAGAGCCGTTAAAAATAAAACAAAAAATTTTTGAAGTTTTAGAACGTGGAGTTACAGAAGTGTATGCAAGAAGTGGCTATGAAGAACGTGAATTTACTATGATTGTTTGCATTATGTCCAATAAAGAATTTTATAAATTAAAATCAATTATTTTGGAAATTGACAGTAAAGCATTTATTTATGTTACAAGAGCTAGTGAAGTACATGGTGAAGGATTTAGTTATGATAGTCCCAAATAATAGTAAGAATCCAAAAATTCATGAATATAAGGTTAGCAAAATACGTGTTAAAAATAAAAAATATTATATATCATTTGATCAGTATGAAAATGAAATAATTTTAACAGAAGATCAAATGGTGGAATTTAGAATAATTGTTGGTCATACTTTTTCATCAAAAGAGTTTCATAAAATTAAAAATAGTGAAAAAATGTCCTTATATTATAATAAAGTTTTACATTATATTGATTTTAAACCACGTTCTAAAAAAGAAGTATATAATTATTTGTTAAATTTAGATGTTGATGAAAAAAGCATTAATGAGATTATACAAAAACTGATTAAAATTCAATATTTAGATGATGAAAGATATGCACAAAGTTATATATTAGAATTGATTAGAAAATCTAAAGGAAGACTATATATTCTACAAAATCTTTTAAATAAAGGAATTGATCAAGACTTAATTCAAAAATATTTGAATGAGTATTCTTTTGATGAAGAAAAAAAGAATGCTTTAAAAATAGTCAATAAGTTTATTTCTAGTATTCAAAAAAATCCAATTAAAAAACAAAAAATGCAAATTACAAATAAACTTTTGCAAGAAGGATATAGTTTTGATATAATTAATTATGTTTTAGGTGAAATTGAATGGACGGATAATTCTAATGCATTGCTTGTTAAAGAATATCAAAAACTATTAAATAAAGAAATTGATCAAAATAAAATCATTATGAAATTATTAAATAAAGGATTTGATTATCAAGATATCAAAAAAATTATTCATAGTTGTAAGTATAATTAAATGTTTTATTCATATAATTTAGTGGTGATGAAATGAAAAAGAAAAAAATTAATGATGGTTTGCGAAATCTACCTAAAAATTTTGTAACTGAAAACGAATTAGAAGAAAATATAAAAACAGAAATAGCTAAAGAAATTACCAATACTCGTAAAAGATAATTATAAGCAAAATAGTTGTTTAAAGAGGATAGTTGTTATAAAATAGTATTAATCTTCAGGGCAGGGTGTAATTCCCGACCGGCGGTAAAGTCCGCGAGTCATTTCAATGACATGATTTGGTGCAATTCCAAAACCGATAGTATAGTCTAGATGAAAGAAGACATAATAGTTATTATGCTTTTTTAAGTTGCCTTTTGAAGATTGGGCAACTTTTTTTATGGAGGCAAAAATGAAAAAAACAAAAAAAATTTTAGATTACATGACAAAGATTGCAATCTTTTCAGCTCTTTCCACGATTTTATATTTTTTTCCTAAATTTCCGTTACCATTTTTATTTCCTTCTTTTTTAGATGTGCAATTTTCTAATCTTCCTGCCATTTTAGGAGGATTTGCAATGGGACCAATTGGAGGAGCTATCATTGTTGTAATTAGAACCCTAATTAAATTACCATTTTCAAGTACAGCATATGTTGGAGAATTTGGTGATTTATTAATTGGACTTGCAACTGTCCTAACATCATCATTAATATATAAATATTGTAAAACTAAAAAAGGTGGTATTTTAGGATTAATATTTGGAAGTCTTGCATGGGTAGTAGTTGCTATGATTGTAAATGCTACGATTTTAATACCATTTTATTCAAAGGCATTTGGTTTTTCAGCAGTTGTTGAGATGTGTAGAAGTATTTTTCCAAAAATCACAGAAACAAATTTTATGGTATTTTATATTTTAGGATCAATTCTCCCGTTTAATTTAATGTTATCTTTCATTGTATCTATTGTAACCTTTTTAGTTTATAAGCGAATATCTGCTTTATTTAAAAAAGATTTTATCCATTAATAGAAGGAGAAAAAGATGAAAATATTAGTTGTAAGTGATTCTTTTAAAGGTTCAATGACATCAAAAGAAGTGGGAATGACTATTTGTGATTATTATCAAAATCATCATTTAGAAGCTACCTATCTCCCTATTTCTGATGGTGGAGAAGGGTTTTTAGATGCTATTAATGATTCATTTCAACTTGAAAAGCAACAGATGCAAGTAGAGGATGCTAATTTTAATTATACAGAGTCTGCATATATTATTGATCAAAAAAATAAGATAGCGTATTTAGAACTTGCTCAATCCATTGGTTTGGCAAAATTAGATAAAAATAAACTAAATGCTTTATATGCATCTAGTTTTGGTTTTGGTCATTTAATAAAAGAAATTATTTTAAAATATCAAATAAAAAAAATAATTATCGGAATTGGTGGTTCTGCGACTAGTGATTTAGGGTGTGGCATGCTTGAGGCTTTAGGAGTTGAATTTATAGATAAAGATGGTTTTTTAATTAAAAAAATGTGTAATGCAAAATTAATGAAAGTTAGAAAAGTTAAGACAAAAGCTTTTGAAAAATTGATTAAAGGAATTGAATTTGTTACTTTAAGTGATGTAACAAACCCACTTCTTGGAATAAAAGGTTCGATTGCTACTTTTGCTAAACAAAAAGGAGCATCAGATGAGCAACTTTTTTTAATGGAACAAAATTTGAATCATATGTTTAAATTATTAAAGAGAGATTATCAAAAAAATTTAACTGATTTTGAAGGAGCTGGAGCAGCAGGTGGAATCGGCTTTACTATGCGCTATTTTTTCAATAGTGAAATGAAATCGGGTATCGATAGTATTTTGAAAATGATTCATTTTCAACAACTTGTTAAAGAATATGATGTTATAGTTACTGGTGAAGGATGTTTAGATGATCAAAGTTTAGATGGTAAGGTTATTAGTGGAATTAAAAAGTATCATCCTCAAAGATTAATTATTATTTGTGGTCAAAATAAATTAAGTTCTACTATAAATGATGTGTATGCCATTGTGCCAACTGTTGCAACCATTGAAGAGTCTTTAAAGGAGCCAATTTCTGCTTTGAAAAAATTATTACCACTCATTAAATTGTAAAAAAACTGCAAAATAAAACTTATTTTTAACTAAATGAGTTTTAAATTGCAGTTTTTTAATGAAAAAACTTTTTTAAAAATTTTAAGACTCCTTGTTTGTCATAGCTATCTGTAACATACTTAGCATATTGTAGGAGTTCAGGGTTGGCATTTTTCATTGCCACGCCAATGGCTGCTTCTTTTAATAGTTCAATGTCATTGTGACCATCACCAATTGCAATGGTTCTTTCTTGGGGAATATTATAATATTCACATGCATATTTAAAACCAACACTTTTATTGACGAGAGGATTGTAGACTTCAACAATATAATTGTTATTCACTTCCCAATATCTTGCTAGAAGTTGATTACTATAATTTTTCTTGATATAGTCTACAAAGTCGATTATTGCCTCTTTTTTTAGAAAAAAAAGAGCACCATTAGGGTTATCAGGCAAAATATCTTTTATTTCGCCACTATGAAGAACACCACCATCAATATGCAAAAAGGGTTTAATTTCTTCATTGTAATCTTGAACATATATATCATCAATAATTTCACAAAAAACATTAATTAAATAAGGTCTTATGTAATTAATAATATCTAAAAGATCATCTTTAGATATTCGAAAATCTGTTATAGGATAATTACAATCGGTTGGATTAGAAATAAAAGCACCATTATAATTGATTAAAGGTGTATGCAAATTTAAAGCTTTATAAACAAAATAACTAGACCTTTTTGGTCTTCCTGTTGCAAGCATAATAAGATGTCCTAATTGATTTAAATGACGTAAATAATCAAATGTTTCATCATCGTAAGTTGCAAAATCTAACATCAAGGTTCCGTCTAAATCAAGTACAATCAAATATGGTTTCATTTTTTCACCTCTATTGTATTATAACATAAGCTTTAAACTTTGTCTAATTAATGAATTTAATTCCTAAAAAAGTATAAAATTGTTTTTAAAAAAATGAAGTTAAAAATTCCTTGCAAAAAAAATGAATTTGTGGTAAAATAAACAATATTAAAGATAGAAATGTTTGATTTTGAGAGTTGGTGAAAAATGACGGATGTACTACTTAATGTTAATGTAATTCAATCAATAGATGATTTTTTTACAAAAATTTTTTCATCTTTAAAAGAAGCAATTACTTGGAATACTTTTTGGACCTTGATTGCGGGCATTGTAATAGGTTTTGTAATTTGTTCAACTATATATGGTATTTTACTGATGAATTCAATTAGTAAAAAGGAAAAAGAAATTGAAAATACGAAGAAAGATATAGATGATGATAAAATCAGCAATATTGTTGAGCAAATAAAAAATAGTTATGTTGAAGAAAGTGAAGGACTTTCGGTGACTAGTAGATTTGATATTTTGGGTAAAAAGATAATAGAAATAGTGAACAAGATTTCTAGTGAATATTATCCCGAATCTAAATATCCCATATACGAATTAACGATTGAGGAATTGATATTATTTATGCATTATTTATCTAACCGAATTGGCGATATTTTTGATAAACCATTACTTGCACCATTTAAAAAAATAAGTATAGCACAAATTTTTAAAATATTAGATACTAAGAAAAAAATTGAAGAAACTAAAGCTGCTAAAGCATTTAAAAAAGCAAATGTTGGTAAGGTTAGTAGCATTATAATGGGTGGATTAAAGTATGCCAATCCTGTTTACTGGGTAAAAAAATTATTTGTTGGTTCAACAATTAATTTTGCATCGCGAAAAATATCTTTACTAATTATTGATATTGTAGCAGATGAAACAAATAAAACATATAGTAAAAGTATTTTTAATAAAGAAAGGCGTCTTAAACAATTAGAAATTGAAACGTCATTAAAAGAATTAGAAAGGGAGGAATTAGATGCTTAAAAACAAAAAAAATAATCTGGATAATCGAAGAGAATTTTATATTTATCGAGTAATAAGAGATGGAAAAATGTATGATGATAATGAAACCGAAAGAAAAACTATCACTAAAAATCAAAAAGAAACTGATTCCTCATCAAAGAGTATTCATAAAAAAACCATTAGTTATGCAGAATCGGTTGGATATCGTGAAGATCCTAAAAGATATGATAATTTAAGACCTAAAAAATCTGAAGATAAACCAGAATTAAAAGAAAACCAAATTGTTGATTTCGTTGAGCCACCTAGAGAAGATAAAACGATTGGGTATTATGATGCAGGAGTTATTTTTGAAAATGAGGATAATATTGAAGAAAATGATAATAAAATAGAGGATAATTTTGATGATATTGCATTACAAGTGGATGAAATTTATCAAGAAAATTTTGGTGATAACAATGAAGAAATGCAATATGATAGCCATATGTATGATGATGTGGTTGAGGAAGAACAAACTTATAAAAATGTTAACAAACCTCAATTTTATAAAGAAGAGGAGAAAAAGACTACAAATCAGTTTATAAATAATAAAAAAACCGCAAATGAAACCGTTAATTCTAAAGTGGTAGTTACTAGTAGACGAAAAACGAAGTATATTGCCCCTAGTATTGATTTATTAACTAAATCTGATGCGAAAAATGCCGATAATATAGAAGAGGCTGAAAATCAAAAGGAAATTATAAATAACACTTTTAGAGAAGCAGGAATTAGGGCAAGGGTTGAAAGATTTATTTTTGGTCCAACTGTAACTCAATTTTTGATAACAATTGAAAAAGGTGCTAATGTAAAAGATGTTAGAAAGGTTGAATCCAATCTTTTAATGTATTTACAATGTGAAAGTATTCGGATTCAAACCCCAATTCCAGGAAAACCATTTGCAGGAATAGAAGTACCAAAGAAGTATGAAAATCGTAGAACAGTTTTTTTAGGAGATATGATTGCCAGTAAAGAATTTAAAAATTTAGATTATGAAGTTCCGGTTGCTGTTGGACAAGATAATTATGGAATCTATCATTATATTGATTTAGTAGAGATGCCTCATGGACTAATTGCGGGAACAACTAAATCAGGTAAAAGTGTATGTTTAAATACGTTTTTACTTAGTTTAATCTATCGATTTACTCCTAATGAATTGCGACTTGTTTTGATTGATCCTAAAAGAATTGAACTTGGTATTTATGAAGGAATTCCTCATCTTGCAATGCCTGTAATTGTTGATCAAGAAGATTTTCAAAGTGCACTTGGTTGGGTTTATGATGAAATGGAAAGAAGGTATAAAGAATTTGAACTTTATGATGAGCATAATATTGTTGACTATAATAATATAAGGAAAGAAAATAAAGAATCTACAATGCCTCATATTATTGTGATGATGGATGAGTTTAGTGATTGGTTTTCTGATGCCAATAGTGAAATAGAATTATATATGCAAAAACTTGCAGCAAAAGCACGAGCAGCGGGAATTAATATTATTCTTGCAACTCAACGTCCATCTAAAGATGTGATTAAAGGTACGATAAAGGCTAATTTTGATACAAGAATTGCTTTTAGAGTTTCATCATTTGAGGATGCTAAAGTTATTTTAGGTTATGGTGGTGCGGAAAAACTTGAAGGTAAGGGAGATATGTTAATTAGATATGCAGGAAGATCAGAACAACGTTTACAAGGGGCTTTTGTACCTAATATAGATATCAAAAAAGTTACACGCTTTTTAAAAGATAATAATACATGCGAATATTTAGTGACTAAAGAAGAAATTCATCAATCGACTATTTCTAGGCAGACATCAGGCGGAACAACGATGAAGGCGATGGGGAGAAATGATGAGAGATTTGAAGAAATTGCTTTTTATGTTGTTAGAAATAAAAATGCTTCAATCAATCAGCTTACACAGATTTTTAATATGGGATTTAATCGTGTGAATGATATTTTCTTAGCTTTAGAAGAAATGGGTGTTTTGAGTCCTGGTGTTAAAGGAAAGCAACGAGAAGTTTTAATTGATGAATTTCAACTTCGTGATCTTTTAGAACAAGAAGATTAAGTATGGGGGGATAAAATTGAATCAAGATAAATATTTAATAAAGTATTATAAGAATAATAATCCAGTAACAGAAAGAATTGCAATTAAAAAAAAGATAATTACAAGAACATTGATACTGATTATTTGTTCAATTGTTTTTTTTGTTATGTTAACATTTTCTGATGCTAGTAAATTTAAAGGAGAAATTAGTTTAATTGATACTTTAATACCACTTAAAATCATAATGATGATTTCAAGTATTATTGGTCTGATTGGTATTATTAGTTTACTTGTATCACTTGTTTCTAGAAATCACTTTAATCATTTTTTTACTAAAATTCCTTTTAAAATAAAAAGAAGTATATTTGTTTTACTCGATTGGTTTTCTATTCTACCCATTTGTGTAGTAATTACGTTTTTTTGCTTTTCTTATTTATTTATTATTACACCAGTTAGTGGCGATTCTATGATACCAAATATTTCTAATGGTGAACATGTTTTTGTTTCTTATAATAAAGAAATCCAAAGAGGAAGTGTAGTCATTTTGGAAGTCAATCAAAATGATAATTTTCATATTGATGAAACTAGTCATTATATTAAAAGAATTATTGGATTACCAGGTGATAAGGTTAAATGGATTAACAATAAATTATATATTAATGATGAAGAATATAATGAATCTTATTTTCCAAAAGATTATTTTGGTACTGCAGCAACTAATAATTTTGATGGTCTTTTCCGTTATATTGATGAAAATGGTAATGAACAGATGACTGAAATCATACCGGAAGGATATTATTTTGTGATGGGGGATAATAGACCTATTAGCAAAGATAGTCGATCAATTGGTTTAATTCCTAAGAGAAATATTATTGGAGTAGCCACTTATCATATGAATTTTATTATACCAAGAGGTAAAATCAAATGATTCAGTGGTATCCAGGGCATATGGCAAAAGCGATTAGGGAAATTAGTGATAAGATTAAAATTGTTGATTTGGTAATTATTTTATTAGATGCAAGATGTCCTCGTTCATCTTTTAATCCTTTATTAAGTGATGTATTAAAAAATAAAAAATGTTTGTATGTGCTAACTAAAAAAGATAAAGCCGATATAAAAGAAACAAAGCAATGGCTAGCCTATTTTCAAAAGCATCATATGAAAGCCATTGCGTTAGATGCAAGAGATTCAAAAAATGATAAAATAATTCTTAAAGAAGCACAAGATTTAATGAAGGAAAAAAGAGAAAAAGATTTAAGTAAAGGCATAAAACCAAGACCAATTAAAACAATGATTGTAGGAATTCCTAATGTGGGTAAATCAACATTAATCAATTCTTTAGTAGGAAAAAGAGTTACTGCAGTAGGGGATCGACCAGGTATTACAAAAGTACAACAATGGATAAAAATTAATCAAAATGTAGAGTTATTAGATACACCTGGTGTTTTATGGCCAAAATTTGATAACCAAGTAATAGGATTTCATTTATCAATGATAGGTTCAATCAATGATACGATTTTACCAATTTTTGATGTTGCAAGTTATTTCATTGATTTTTTAAAAAAATATTATCCAACAGCAACTTTAGAAAGATATAATATTAGTTCAGAGGATAATGAAGTGATTGACATAATATTAAAAATAGCACATAAACAAAATTATATATTAAATAATAAAGAAGAAGATTTAGAAAGAACCTCCTTGTTTATATTACAAGAATATCGAATGGGATATTTTGGTAGAATAACTTTGGATCGATGTGTAGATGATGAATAATTATGAATTAGAAGCAAAACTTTATCAGGAAGGAAAAAAATATATTGCTGGAACAGATGAAGTAGGTAGAGGCCCTTTAGCAGGTCCTGTTGTTGCTACAGCAGTAATTATGCCTAAAAATTGCTATATAGAAGGGGTTACCGATTCAAAAAAATTATCTGAGAAAAAAAGAAAATTATTGAGAACCAAAATTGAAGAAAATGCTTTATCCATTGTTACGGTTTTTATTGATGAGAAAACAATTGATGAAATAAACATCTATGAAGCAAGTAGATTGGCAATGACAAAGGCAATTTCTGGACTTCATCCCCAACCTGATATTGTATTATCAGATGCTATGCCTCTTTACCTTGATGTTGAAAATGTTCCAATTATTAAAGGTGATGAAAAAAGTTTTGTGATTGGTTGTGCTAGTATTATTGCTAAAGAACTGAGAGATGAGTATATGAAGATATTAGATTATAAATATCCAGGTTATGGGTTGGCTAAACATAAAGGCTATTCTACAAAGGCTCATATGAAGGCTATAAATGATAAAGGAGTTTTACCTATTCATCGGAAAAGTTTTAAACCAGTAGCAAAAAATTTAAAAGAAGAAGATATGGTTTGGTTAGAAATAAAAAAATAAGTTATTTTATAGCATATTTTTAAATAATATGTTATAATACAATTGTATTTTTGGTAATATAAATAGTTTGGGGATTTAAAATTTTAGTAAACAACTGATATAAGTTCATCAAATTAATGGGGAGCTTGTTTTATAAAATTTAAATAAGGGGGCAAAAAGATGACTCGTGAAATGGCAAATAGTTTTGAGCAATCAGTTTTAAATTCAATTAATAAACACATTAAAAGTTTTTCTGGTGATTTCCAAAAAATTAGAAGTAAACTGATTGTAAATAGAAATGATGATTTATCAGAAAAAACAGTGTTGAAGACTTCGAAAAAGTCAAATAGTTAAAAAATTTGTATTGATGTAAATAATGACTAATATTGTCAAAAAAATATGTCCGAAACTTATTCGTTTTTGTTGACATATTTTTTTTCGTATTATATAATCAAAAAGCAAAAAATCATAATGAGGTGTTTTATGAAATTATTAATTGTAGAATCACCAGCTAAGTGTAAAACAATAGCTCATTATTTAGGTGAAGAGTATCGAGTAGAATCTAGTATTGGTCATATAAGAGATTTATCAATTAAGGGTAAAGGTGGCTTTGGCGTAGATATTGAAAACAACTTTCAACCAGAATATGTTATTTTAAAAGATAAGAAAGAAATTGTTGAAAAATTGAAAGGTGTTGCTAATTTAGCTGAACACATATATCTTGCTACTGACCCCGATCGTGAAGGAGAAGCTATTAGTTGGCATTTAAGTGAAGTTTTAAATGAACCGAAAGAAAAGGTTTCAAGAATTGTTTTTAATGAAATTACAAAGACAGCAGTTTTAAAAGCGATTCACAATGATCGCCAAATTGATATGAATTTAGTTCATTCACAAGAATCGAGAAGAATTTTAGATCGGATAATTGGTTTTAGATTATCTAGTTTATTACAACAAAAAATTGGTTCTAAATCAGCTGGTCGTGTTCAGTCCGTTGCTTTAAAATTAGTAGTTGAACGGGAAAGAGAAATTCAAGCTTTTGATAAAAAAGAATATTGGGATTTAACTGCTATTTTAAAAAAACAAATTGATGGCAATGATTATTTTTTGAAAGCTAAATTTTATGGAACTCTTGATAATAAGATTACTCTTTTAAATGAAGAACAAACAAATGATGTTATTTCTAAACTAAAAGACGATGAATATAAAATTACAAATATTGTTAAAAAAGAAAGAAATAAAGCATCAAGACCTCCTTTTATTACTTCAACTTTACAACAAGATGCAGGTGCTAAATTCAATTATAATGCTAAAAGAGTAATGAGAATTGCTCAAAAATTATATGAAGGTGTTGAAGTTGGTAAAGAAATGGTGGGGTTAATCACTTATATGCGTACTGATTCAATTAGATTATCAGATGAATTCATCAAAAATGCAAAAGAGTATATAATCGATAAATATGGGGAAAAATATTATAAAGGTGAGAAAAAAGCTTCAAAGGGGAAAAATATTCAAGATGCGCATGAAGCAATTAGACCAACTGATATTAGAAGAACACCAGAAAGTGTGAAAAAGAGTTTAACTTTAGAAGAATATAAGATATATTCCTTAATATATAATAGAGCAATTGCTTCTTTGATGAGTGATGCTATTTTAGAAGATACTAAAGTGGATGTAGAAAATCAAGGATATTTGTTTAATTTATCTGGTGAAATTACTTTATTTGATGGTTTTAAAACAATTTATGAAGAAGCAAGTTTAGTTGATGAAGAAGAAGATTTAACACGTTTACCAGAACTTAAAATTGGTGAAGTTTTGGAATTTAGCGAAATAACTAAAGAACAGAAATTTACATCACCTCCCTATCGTTATACTGAGGCGCGTTTAATTAGAAAAATGGAAGAACTTGGAATTGGCAGACCATCAACATATGCTTTGACAATGGAAACGCTTCGAGCCAGAGCATATGTAACAATGGATAAAAGAGCCTTTGTTCCCACATCACAAGGTATTTTAACAACTGAGCAATTAGAGTTATTTTTTAGCAGTATTATTAATGTGAAATATACAGCAGAAATGGAAACCATTTTAGACCAGATTGCGGAAGGAAATAGTGTTTGGTATGAAGAATTGAAAAAATTTTATGAAGTATTTGCTCCATTAATTGAAAATGCTCGTGATAATATGGTTAAAATATACCCAAAGTTAACAGACGAATTTTGCCCTGAATGTGGACTTCCTTTACTAATCAGAAGAGGTCCTTTTGGTGAATTTACAGCTTGTTCTGGTTATCCACATTGTAAATATATTAAAAAGGAACCAAAGAAAGAGTTGGTAAAATTAGGTATTCCTTGTCCAATTTGTGGTGAAGGAGAAGTTGTTGAAAGAACCAGCGGAAAAGGTAGATCTAAGGGAAGTATTTTTTATGCATGTAGTTTATTTCCTAAGTGTAAAGCAACATTTTCTGGCATTCCAACTGGGGATAGATGTGAAATATGTAAAGCACCTATGATTAAAATTAATGATACGATTCGTTGCAATAATGAACATTGTAAAAGTAATGAAGGATTAATTGATAAAGAAAAAAACAAATAAATTATAAAATTACTTGCAAAGTGTGTAAAATTGTGGTAATATCTATCTGTAGTTATTAAAAACTACACATATTCCCTACATATGGACTTTATTGTCCAACCCTTCTTTGATTGGTGATATTCCCTTTATCACCAGTCTTTTATTTATAATGAAGAACAAAACGAAAAATTAAAATTTTAGAGATTATATTTCATAAGTTTATGTGGTTGAAAAAAAAAGATAAATATAGTATAATAAATTAAATATAAGAATAAAGAGGTAAGTAAATGGGATTATTTGATCTTTTTAAAAAGAAAAATAAAGATGAAAAATCTAAAAAATATGAACTCGGTATGAAAAAGACACGTCAAGGCTTAATGGGGAAATTAAAAGCGATTTTATCGGGTTATAGTGAAATTAATGAAGATTTATTTGATGATTTAACTGATGCTTTTATTATGGCTGATATAGGAGTGGAAACGACATTAGATTTTATTGAAGCCTTAAAAGAAGATGAGAGAGTTCAAGGAATTCATTCAGCAGAAGAATTACAACCAATTATAATTGATAAAATGTTTGAATTATATTTAAAAGGTGATATTGTTAATAACAACTTCAACCTTAAAAAAGATGGACTTTCAGTCTTTCTTTTTGTAGGTGTGAATGGAGTAGGAAAAACAACTACCATTGCCAAAATTGCATATCGATTAAAAAAAGAAGGAAAAAAAATTTTACTTGCGGCAGGCGATACATTCAGAGCAGGTGCTGTAGATCAATTAGAAGTATGGGCTCAACGAGTTGGTGTTGATATTGTGATAAAAAAAGGTGCAACTGATCCATCAAGTGTTATATTTGAGGCAATTCAAAAAGCCAAAAAAGAACAATATGATATTTTATTGTGTGATACGGCTGGGCGTCTTCAAAATAAAGTTAATTTAATGAAAGAATTAGAAAAGATGAATCGAGTTATTGCACGGGAAGTTGAGGGGGCACCACAAGAAACATTGTTAATTATAGATGCAACAACAGGACAAAATGGATTATCGCAAGCCGAGGCTTTCATGGAAGTTACAAACATTACTGGAGTCATTTTAACAAAACTTGATGGTACTAGTAAAGGAGGCATTGTTCTTGCTATTAGAGATAAATATAATCTTCCAATTAAAATGGTTGGGCTTGGTGAGAAAATGGAAGATTTAGAATATTTTGATTTAGAAGATTATATTGGGGGATTATTTGTAGGGGATGATGATGAATGATGAACCAAAATTTAGAAAAAAAGAATCACTATAACATTCTTTATTCCTATTATCAAGATTTGCTTACGGAAAAACAAAAAGAAGTATTTGAAAATTATTATTTTGAAGATTATAGTTTATCAGAAATTTCCCTTGCACTTAAGGTATCGAGAAATGCAATTTGGGATTTATTGAAAAAGGTTGAACGTAATTTAGATAACTATGAAAATAAATTGCATCTTTATCAAAAAAATATAAATTTAAATAAGCAATTAGATTTATTAAAAAAATATGTTAATCCTGAAGGATTGAAAATTATTGAAAAAATAAAAGAAATGGAGTGAAAATATGCCATTTGAAAGTTTATCGGAAAAAATTCAATTTTCATTACGAAAATTAACTGGTCGTGGTAAAGTAAATGAAAAAGACATTGAAGATACCATGCGCGAAATTAGAGTTTCCTTACTTGAGGCTGATGTCAATTATAAAATAGTCAAAGAATTTATAAATGAGGTTAAGACTCTAGCCTTAGGTGAAAAAGTAATGAAATCATTAACCCCAGGTGATCAAGTTGTCAAAATTGTTTACGAAGAATTAGTAAAATTAATGGGAGAAGAAGCAGTTCCGATTAATTTAAAAAAATCGGGAATGAGTATAGTTTTAGTTGTAGGTCTCCAAGGAAGTGGTAAGACAACTCATGTGGGGAAATTAGCTAACTACTTAAGAAAAAATAATAAACTTAAACCTTTGATGATAGCCGCTGATGTGTATCGTCCAGCAGCGATTAATCAACTAGTAACAATTGGTAAGCAATTAGATATTGAAGTATTTCAAATGGGGATTCTAACAAAGCCACAAGTTATTGTCAAAAAAGGATTAGAGTATGCTAAAGAAAAGGGCTTAAACCTAGTTTTAATAGATACTGCTGGTCGTTTGGCTATTGATGAACCTTTGATGCAAGAATTAGTTGAAATTAAAGGAATTACGAATCCTGATGAAATTTTATTAACAGTTGATGCAATGACTGGTCAAGATGCGGTTAATGTTGCGCAAACTTTTCATCAAAAATTAGATATAACAGGATGCCTTTTAACAAAACTTGATAGTGATACAAGGGGTGGAGCGGCTCTTTCCATACGTTATATGACCAAAATTCCAATTAAGTTTACGGGATTAGGAGAAAAAATGGATGAAATTGATGTTTTTCATCCTGACCGTATGGCGAAAAGAATTCTTGGAATGGGGGATGTTTTAACATTCATTGAAAAAGCGCAAGAATCTTTTGATGAAGAGACCGCTATGAAAATGGCGGAAAAAATGCAAGCAGGACGCTTTACATATAATGATTTTTTAGATCAAATTCGTCGTATAAAAAAAATGGGCTCTTTGAAAGGATTGCTTTCAATGATTCCCGGTCTTGGTTCTCAAATTAAAAATTTAAATATTGATGAAAAAAAATTTGTTTATATTGAGGCCATAATTGGTTCAATGACAAAAGAAGAAAGAAACAATCCTGATTTAATTAGTAAAAGTCATGCAAGAAAAACGAGAATTGCAAATGGTAGTGGAAGAACCTATCAAGAAATTAATAATTTAACCAAACAATTTGAACAAATGCGTCAACAGATGAAAGCTGTTATGGGCATGGATGAAACCCAAATGGAAAAGGTATCAAAAGGTCAGGCGCCAATTCCAGGAATGCAAGCACAGCGCCCGAAAAAAGGAAAAGGAAAAAATAAAGGCGGATTTCGTTTTTAAATAACTAATAAGTAAGGAGGAAAATAAAATGGAACAAAATTATATCGATGAACTATTAAGTTTAATTCATAGTAATAAAAGTGATGAAGAACTTAGAGAAGAACTTCAAAAGTATCATGAGAATGATGTTGCCAAAATATTTCCTCAGTTATTAAGTGAAGAACGTCAAAAATTATATCGAATTCTTGAAAAAAATGTTTTGTCAGATATCTTTAGTTATTTAGAGAATCCTAAAGAGTATTTAGATGAGTTATCAAATGATTTAGCAGCAGATATTTTAGAATCAATGGATTCAGATGATGCGATTGATGTTTTAGAGGAATTAGAAGAGAATAATCGTAACGAATTGATTGAATTAATGGATGAAGAAGCGGTTGCCGAAATAAAATTAATAAAATCATATGATGATGATATGATTGGAAGTAGAATGACAACCAATTATATTGCGATTGATAAAAATTCAACTATTAAACAGGCAATGAAAAAGATGATTGAAGAGGCTGCTATAAATGATAATGTATCAATGATTTATTTTACTGATTTAAATAATGAGTTTTATGGCGCAATGGATTTACGTGATTTAATTATTGCAAGAGAAAATGAAAATTTACAGTCAATTATTAAAACATCATATCCATATTTAAAAGCAACTGAACTTGTAAGTGATTGTATCAATAAGATACAGGAATATGCATTAGATTCAATTCCTGTAGTAGATGATTGCATGCATTTAATTGGCGTAATAACTAGTGATGATATACTAGAGGCTGTTTCGGATGAATTTAGTGATGATTATGCTAAACTTGGTGGTCTATCTGGTGAAGAAGACTTAAAAGAACCCATTTTTAAATCGGTTAGAAAAAGGATTCCATGGCTATTTATACTTCTAGGTCTTGGATTGGTAACCTCATTATTAATAGCACAATTTGAAAATGTTGTTGCGGGAATCCCAATTATTGTTGTTTTTCAATCTTTGATTTTAGATATGGCGGGTAATTGTGGTACACAATCGTTAGCTGTAACAATTAGGGTACTGACAGATGAAGAACTTTCTAATAAAAACATTTTCAAAATGATTTTTAAAGAATTTAGAGTTGGGTTAATTAATGGGATTATTGTTGGAATTTTTACCTTTATTTTTGTATTCATCTTTTTATTATTTACTGCTGCTACTAATGAATTAAATCAAAATTTAAAAATTGCAATAGTTGTTAGTATGAGTATTTTATTCTCTATTGTAGTTGCAAACTTTGCAGGGAGTTTCATTCCTATTATTTTCAAGAAATGTAAAATTGATCCAGCAGTTGCTTCAGGACCATTTATTACAACTTTAATTGATATAATTGCAGTAATCATTTATTATGGCCTAGCATGGCTATTAATTTTAAATGTTTTATAATTTATTAGTTCATATGATTTTATTAATTTAATAGATTATGGTATAATGCTACCGAGATGTTCCTTGCATAACCATCTCAAATAAAAAACAAGGAGAAAATAATATGAATCAAAAAGAAAGTTTAACCAAAAAAGTAATACGAATATCATTAGTTGCAGCCTTATATGTGGCGTTAACTTTAGCTCTATCTTGGATTTCCTATGGTGAAATTCAATTTAGAATAGCAGAGATATTAGTATTGCTTTGTTTTTTTCGAAAGGATTATGCTATTTCGATGATTATTGGTTGTGCTATTGCCAATACCTTTAGTACACTTGGGCCAATTGATATTGTGATGGGAACGATAGCTACTTCATTTGCTGTTATTTGTGTGATGTTTTCTAAAAACTTATTGGTGGCAGGTATTTTTCCTGTTATCTTTAATGCTATTGTTGTTGGTATCGAGTTATCTATCGTTTTTAAAACACCATTTTGGCTTAATGCTTTAACAGTAGGTTTAGGTGAATTCGTAGTAATACTTATTGAAATTTTTACTTTTCATCTTTTAAAGAAAAATGTCGTTTTTATGAAAATGATAAAAGCAAATCAAAATATATAATAAAAAAAGTAGGAATTTTGTATAGATTATTCCTACTTTTTTTAAATACCATTATTTACTTGAAAAAAAAGACAAAATAGTGTATAATCAATTTAGTTCTTTTTAAGGCGTTTTAAAGCTTCTTTTACTGCACTGCTAAGAGGAGTTTCATTGGTAAGGTTTAAATCTTTGGTTGCTATTTTGATTTCTTGACTATTATAACCAAGAGATTTTAAAGCAATAATAATATTGTTTATTTTTTCGTTAACTTGTGGATCTTTAAGATTATCGTCAAAATTAAGTTTCCCTTTTAAATCAAGAATGATTTGTTGACTTAATTTAGGACCAATGCCTGGGAATTGATTAAAGAATGTAGTATTAGCATTGTTTAAAGCATGGATGATTTCTATAGGTGTACTAGAAGCAAGAATTGCTAAAGCTCCTTTGGGACCTAACCCCTTGACGTTTATTAAGTTTTCAAACATATCACGTTCCTCATGAGTAATAAAACCAAATAATTCTTGAGCATCTTCTCTAATATGATAATGTAGATAAATGGTTGTTAAAGGAATATTTAATTCAAATTGATATGGATTGGGAACTTTAATTCTATAGCCCACTTGATTTACTTCAAAAATGATATGAGTTGCATGAATTTCTGTAACTTGTCCTCTAAAATAACTATACATAGTAACCTCCAATTACTATAATTATAACATATAATAAATATTAAAGCAAAAGAAAGGATGCTTCTATGGATCATATTATGGATAAGAAAATGATTGATGGGGATGAAATTGAAACAACATTGAGACCACAATCTTTAAAAGAGTATATTGGCCAAAATGAATTAAAAGAAATGATGAAAATATTTATTGAAACAGCTAAAATGCGAAGTGAGGCTTTAGATCATGTTCTTTTATATGGGCCACCAGGTCTTGGTAAAACGACACTTGCTCATATTATTGCTCATGAGATGAATACAGGAATAAAAATTACGACTGGACCAGCACTTTCAAGACCAGGTGATTTGGCAGCTATTTTATCATCTTTAGAACCAGGAGATATTTTATTTATTGATGAAATTCATCGAATTCCTAAAGTAATTGAAGAAATATTGTATTCAGCAATGGAAGATTTTGCAATTGATATCGTAATGGGAAAAGATTCGGGAGCTACTACACTTAGAATAGATTTGCCACCATTTACATTAGTAGGTGCTACAACTAGATTTGGGGATTTAACTGCTCCAATGCGTGATCGTTTTGGAATAGTGCATCAATTAAAATATTATAGTAATGATGAATTATTTACTATAATAAAAAGAACCGCAAAAATTTTTTCTTTCCCTATTGATGATGATGCTACTTTTGAATTAGCAAGACGTTCACGAGGAACACCTAGAATTGCTAATCGTTTGTTTAGAAGAATTAGAGATTTTGCCCAATTTAACAATTTGAATCATATTACAGTTTCAATTACTGATTATGCTTTAAATAAACTTGATATAGATAAAGCGGGACTTGACATAACTGATCGTAAATATTTATTAGGACTTATTGAGCGATTTAAAGGAGGTCCGGCAGGAATCGAAGCTTTAGCTGCAACTATTTCAGAAGAAACAGTAACATTAGAAGATGTAAACGAACCATATTTATTACAGGAAGGTTTTATTATACGAACCCATCGAGGTAGGGTTGTAACTGATAAGGCATATGAACATCTTGGTATCGTCAAAGGAGGTCTATTTTGAGAGTAACAGATTTTGATTATGATTTACCTGAACAATTAATTGCACAAACACCATTAGATGAGCGTTCATCATCAAGACTTTTAGTATTAGATAAAAAAACAGGAGAAATAGAACATAAACATTTCTATGATATTGTTGATTATTTAGATAATAATGATGTATTGGTATTAAATGATACAAAAGTATTACCATCAAGAATATATGGAAAAAAAATAGATACCAATGCCTCTATTGAACTTCTCCTTTTAAAAGAAATTCAAAACAATATTTGGGAAGCCCTTGCTCGTCCTGCCAAAAGGGTTAAAGTTGGTACTAAAATTATTTTTGGCGATGGTTTATTGATGGCAACTTGTTTAGAAGAAAAACCAGATGGAGAAAGAGTATTTCAAATGGAGTATCAAGGAATCTTTTTAGAAATATTAGAACAAATTGGATCAATGCCTCTTCCACCATATATTCATAAAAAACTTATCAATCAAGATCGTTATCAAACCGTTTATGCTAGAGATTATGGTAGTGCTGCAGCACCAACAGCAGGATTGCATTTCACAAAAGAATTGCTTCAAAAATTAAAAAAAAAGGGTGTAGAAATAGTTTATGTCACTTTAAATGTGGGATTAGGAACTTTTAGACCAGTAACTGTTGATAAAGTAGAAGAACATCATATGCACAGTGAAACTTATCAAATGTCAAAAGAAACAGCTGATACACTTAATTTAGCTAAAAAATTAGGAAAAAGAATTATTAGTGTTGGAACTACTTCAACTAGAACTTTGGAAAGTATTATGAAAAAGTATGGTAAATTTGTCGAATGTTATGAGTCTACAAATATCTTTATTTATCCACCTTATGAGTTTATGGCAGTAGATGCTTTAATAACAAATTTTCATTTACCGAAATCTACTCTTATTATGTTAGTTAGTGCATTTTCGTCTAAAGAAGTAATTTTAAATGCATATAAAATAGCTGTTGAAAAAAAATATCGTTTTTTTTCTTTTGGTGATGCAATGTTCATAAAATGATTTAAAAATTATATTTTATTCATTCATTTTGCTATGTATTTATTTTTAACTAAACATCTAAAGAAAGAAAAACGAAGGTATGAAAGGAAATACATATGATAGAATGTTTTATCAAAGAGACTATTACTAAAGAAGTAATAGTAAGCATTATATTCCTTATGCAAGAAATATTGATGCTTGTTATGAGGATGGTGTATGTTATATTATCATATATACATTTTCATATTAAATGAAACAGGTTGAAAAAAATTCTATTGTTGTATATCTAGCGATTATTTCACCATGTATGGCAAAGTTATTGACCTAGGATTTTAAAAAAAAGAAAATTATTCAATTGCAGAAAAATTAAAATAAATTTTTTCAATAGATGAACAAAGAACACGACGATTTTTATGATAAGAATATAGTTATTTTATGTGTAAAACTAATAAATGATTTATTATTTTCATATAGAATAAGATATGAGTTTTTATTTATATAAAAGTTATGAATAATTTCATTAAATTAAAAAGTCTATAAAGTAATGTAATTTATAGACTTTTCAATTTGTTTTTTGACAGAACTAAAATATAAGATTATAAAATATTGATTAATAATATTTTATAATCTTATTAAAGTTAATTATTATGAACCGGCAGGGCCAGTAGGACCAGCAGGAATAGTTAGATTTAGAACAAAATTAGGTGAAGTTCCAGTAATAGTGGCAGCAGCCTCTGTGCCTGGATCACCAGTAGTTACTGTACCAATTGTTAAAGTAGGTGTTGTTGCATCAGCACCAGTAGGGCCAGTAGGGCCAGTAGGACCGGTAGGACCAGTAGCACCGGTAGGACCAGTAGCACCATCAGTACCATTAGTACCATCAGCACCAGTAGGACCAGTAGGACCAGTAGGACCAGTAGGACCAGTAGCACCGGTAGGACCAGTAGCACCATCAGTACCATCAGCACCAGTAGGACCGGTAGGACCGGTAGGACCGGTAGGACCGGTAGGGCCAGTAGGACCAGTAGGACCAGTTAGACCAATAGCACCAATAGCACCAGTAGGACCGGTAGGACCAGTAGCACCAGTAGGACCAGTAGGGCCTCCTGATGGACCAGTAGGACCTGTAGCACCTCTAAAACCTCTTGGTCCTATTGGACCCATAGGACCAGTAGGGCCAGTAGGACCGGTTACACATCTATTTTGATTACAGAAATTACAATTACAATTATTATTTGGAACTTGATGGCATCCACAATTGTTATTTGGTCTTTGGGGGAAACCAAAAGCGTTATTAAAGTTCATTTTTTCTCCTTTCATATATTTAATAAATTTTGAAAAAATTTTTTATTTATCTTATAATTCTTATCATTGGGCTTTAATTTTCCTGCTTTTTCATTGCATTCATTAGCAATATGATATTCACCTAGATGATAATGACAAATACATAGTTGCATATTTGGAATATAGCCATAACAATCAGATAAGATAAATCCACCTGATTCAGTTTGTTGAGGTCTAGTTAATGCAAGTTCATACCAAAATATTGCTAGTTTATATTGTTTTTTGTTTATAAAATATTGACCTATTTCACAACAAATTTCAGCTCTTGGTGTGTCTAATTCTAAACTATATAAAAGAGTTGGTAGAATTTTATCTTTTAAATTTAATTTGTTATAACAATGTGATAGTAGTTTTATTGCATCAAGTCTATTTTCTAACCATGCGTTAGGATTTTTTATAAAATTTTCTAGGTATTTAATAGCTTCTTCATATCTTTCGTGATAAAATAATTCTCTAGCATAATAAAATTGATGCCTTAAAGATAATTCTTTTCCACTATTAATTATTTTTTCAAAAATATTAATATTTCTATTCGGATCAGTTTCATGAATTTTTTTATGAGTTATGATTACATCTGAATAAATAATTTTACCCATTGTTGTAATCACTTCGTGTATCTCGCCTTCCCAAAGATAAAGTTTATTATTACGAATTAGACGCTCACGATAGTATAGAAAGGTAGGATTATTAAATTCATCCCATGCAATTTGATATTGCATCATAACAAAGTCAACATCTATTGTTAAGGTTTCTTTTAATTTTTTGAGTTTTTCTTGATTCTTTTTTGAAATGACATCATCTGCATCTAACCATAGACAATAATCTTTAGTTGCTTTTGAAAAAGAAAAATTACGAGCCGCTGAAAAATCATCAATCCATTTAAAGTCATATACTAAATTTGTATAATTTTTTGCAATTTCTTTTGTATGATCAGTAGAACCTGTATCTACAATAATTATTTCATCAACAATATCTTTAATACAATCGAGGCAGCGCGCTAAAGTATCCTCTTCGTTTTTGACGATCATACATAAACTAATTGTAACCATTTTTTCCTCCTTTAGACTATAAACATAATCAGGTTCTTTATATAATATGAAACAATAAAAAAGATGTCATTGATAAAAGCACAGGTTTTAAAAATTATTTAAATAAATAAGTTTAGGTTAGCAAAAAATAAAAGTTAAAAGAAAAAGTCCTATAATTAATTTTGATTAAATAGGACTTAATATATAATTTAAAAGTTTATTAATTCGTATGCATAAATAATCTGTAGAAATAAAAAATAATATAAAGGAAAATTATTTATAAATTTTTTTAGTTAACTTGTAAAATAAATGGAAAATTTGATATGCAAATCCATAATTTTATATAAAAATTGACAAATAAATATCTAAATACCTCTTAAATATTAAAAAATATCATTTTACTTCTTTTCCACAAAAAGGGCAAAATTTGTCATTTTGACTTAACTCGCCTCCGCAATTCATGCACATTTTGACAAAGTATTCGTCTGAGATAGTATGTTTTTCAACAATTTTATTTTTCTTAGTTTTAAAAGCGGTAATAAAGGCTTTTATAGTAGTAATAATTAAAAGAATAGAGGCTAATATAAAAGGAATAAAAGCAATTCGCATTAAGCCAAGATTTTCAGATGATGTTAGAACAATAATTGTGGTTAATATGGAAATCCAAATAATAGTAAAACCACAAAGATAAAAAGCATTAAAAAAATTACCTAATTTGTGATTGGTTTTATTAAGATTTGTATCTTGATATAGAATAGATGATGTATCTGTTTTATCGTTTTTGACAATATAATTTTCATCGCTATAATTTTTTTTCTTTTTAAAACTAGAAATGATAATACTAATAATAATAAAAGAAAAAATAATAGTAACAAAGATAATAATCATAATTGGAATAAAAGAAAACATTTGCATAAAAACCTCCATATGATAGTAAATTATATCATATTTTATATTATATTATACATAATTTGCTTTTTGGAATAGGAAAAAATCGCTTTACATTAAATTAATAATAAAAATAAATAATTTATTAACAATTGCATATATTTTCTAATTATGGTATAATTAGTAAAAAAGGTAGGGTTCTATAATGGAAGAACAAGGAATTTATTATTTTCATCAGGGTACCAATTATCGATCATATGAGTTGCTTGGTGCTCATTTCAATAAAGAGTATACTATTTTTAGAGTATTTGCTCCAAATGCAAAAATTGTTTCAGTAGTTGGAGAATTCAATAATTGGGATACAACAACTCATGTGATGAAAAAAATTTCAGATAATGGAATATACGAAATTCAAATTTTTAATGTTGCTGAATATGCTTGTTATCAATATGCGATTTTAACAAAAGATAATCGATTGTTGTTTAAAAGTGATCCTTATGGGTATCATTGTGAACTGAGGCCTGCAAAAGCTTCGAAAGTATATAATTTAGATGGATATCAATTTAATGATGAAACTTGGTTAAATCAGAGAAAAGAAAGACAATCACTTTCTTCTCCAATTAATATTTATGAGGTACATCTAGGAGCTTGGAAAAAATATCAAAATGGAGAGTATTTTGATTATCAAAAATTAGCAGTCGAATTAGCTAGTTATGTTAAGGAAATGGGTTATACACATATAGAGATTATGCCACTTTCTGAGTATCCGTATGATCCTTCTTGGGGGTACCAAGTCACAGGCTATTATGCTATGACATCAAGGTATGGTACACCTAAAGATTTTATGAAATTTGTTGATATGATGCATCAGAATAATATAGGTGTTATTATGGATTGGGTACCTGGTCATTTTACAAAGGATTCTCATGGATTAATTGATTTTGATGGTACTAGTTTATATGAACCAAAAGATATTACTAAAAAAGAGCATGATGGATGGGGAACAAGATGTTTTGATTATGGAAGAACGGAAGTTCAGTCTTTTTTGGTATCCAATGCAGTTTTTTTATTTGATAAATTTCATATAGATGGAATTAGAGTGGATGCTGTAGCATCAATGTTATATTTAGATTATGGAAGAAAAGAGGGTGCTTGGCATCCTAATAGTTTTGGTACAAATATTAATTTGGAAGCTGTAGCTTTCTTACAAAAAGTGAATGCCATTGTTCACGAATATTATCCAGGTGTTTTAATGATTGCGGAAGAATCATCAGCCTATCCTAAAATTACGGCACCAACTACTGAAGGTGGTCTTGGTTTTGATTATAAATGGAATATGGGATGGATGAATGATACTCTTTCCTATATCAAAACTGATCCGTTATTTAGATGCTATGATCACCATAAATTAACTTTTCAACTTACATATATTTTTAGTGAACACTTTATTTTACCATTGAGTCATGATGAAGTAGTACATATGAAAGGTTCAATGATAAGTAAAATGCCAGGAGACTATAATCAAAAATTTGCTGGACTTAGAGCATACTATTTGTATATGATGACTCATCCTGGTAAAAAATTATTATTTATGGGAGGAGAAATTGGTCAATTTAGAGAATGGAGTGAAGCAAGAGAATTAGATTGGAGCGTTCTCAATTATGATCCCCATCAAAAATTACAAAGATTTGTGAAAGAATTAAATTATCTTTATAAAAAAGAAAGAGCCTTATTTGAAAATGAAATCAATTGGGATGGTTTTAGATGGATAGTTGTTCATGATGAAAATCATAATGTTTTAGCATATGAAAGAATTTCCTTTGATAATTATCGATTAATTGTCGTATTAAACTTTTCATTTTGTGATTGGAATGATTATATAATATATGTTGAGGATGGAGAATATGAAATTATTATGTGTAGTAATGATAAAAAATATGGTGGAAGAAACGAATTAGAAGGTAAGATAATCCATGCTCAAAATGAAAAATTAAAATTAAATTTACCATACAGTTGTGGAATAATATTAAGGAAGGTGAAAAAATAAGATGTATAGTCAAAAAAAATGTGTAGCAATGCTTTTAGCTGGTGGACAAGGAAGTAGATTGTATGCTTTAACAACAAAAGTAGCGAAACCGGCAGTATCTTTTGGTGCAAAATATCGTATTATTGATTTTACTTTATCAAATTGTGTAAATTCTAATATTGATACAGTAGGTGTATTAACGCAATATCAACCACTTGTTTTAAATGAATATATTGGTAATGGTCAACCATGGGATTTAGATAGAACTTTTGGTGGTGTTCATATTTTACCACCATATCAAGCAAAATATGGTAGTGAGTGGTATAAAGGGACTGCTAATGCAATTTATCAAAATTTAGGATTCATTGAAAATTATGACCCAGAACATGTTTTAATTTTATCGGGGGACCATATTTATAAGATGGATTATAATATGATGTTAAATGAACATATCAAAACGAATGCTGATTGTACGATTGCTGTATTAGAGGTTCCTTTAACTGAAGCTAGTCGATTTGGAATTATGAATACTGATGAGCATAATCAAATTATTGAATTTGAGGAAAAACCTAAATATCCTAAAAGTAACCTTGCTTCAATGGGAATCTATATTTTTAAAAAAGATAAACTATTTAAATATTTAAAAGAAGATGCCCAAAATCCTAATAGTCAAAATGATTTCGGGAAAAATATTATTCCAACAATGCTTGCAAGTAAAGAAAAAATGATTGCTTATCCATTTAAAGGATATTGGAAAGATGTAGGTACAATTAAAAGTTTATGGGAAGCTAATCAAGATTTAATTGGTGAAGACCCTGCTTTTGATATTTATAATCCGTTTTGGAAAATACATTCAAGAAATGTCGGAATTGAACCACAATATATTGCAAAAGATGCGGTATTGTCTAATTCACTTATAACAGATGGGGCAAAAATAGAAGGAACTGTTATTAATAGTATCATTGGCTCTAGTGTTGTTATTAAAAAGGGAGCAGTTATCCAAGATAGCGTTATTTTTGCTAATACAGTTATTGGAGAAGATTCAATTATTGAATATAGTATTATTGATGAAAATGTTATCATTGGTAAAGGTGTTCATATTGGAAGTCCCAAATCTGATGATGTGGAAATTGCCGTTGTTGGTCGAGATGTTACAATTGATGATGGCTTAATTATTGAACAAGGTGCTAACATTGAAGAAAATGTTAAAAATAAAGGAAAGGAAGAATAGTTTATGAAAGCATTAGGCATAATATTTTCGAATATACACAATGAAACAATTGATGAGTTAACGCGAAAAAGAACTTCCGCTTCTATTCCTTTTGGTGGCAGATATCGATTAATAGATTTTGCTTTATCAAATCTTGTAAATGCTGGAGTTGATAATGTTGGCATTTTAGCTCAAAAAAATTATCAATCGTTGATGGATCACTTAGGTTCGGGAAAGGATTGGGATCTTTCAAGAAGAAATGGTGGCTTAGTTATTTTTCCGCCTTTTGGTAATTATAAAATAGATACGTTGTATACAAGTAGATTGGAAGCTTTGATTAGTATAAAAGGGTTTATTGAAAATCAAAAGGAAGAATTAGTGGTATTAATGGATTGTGATAGCGCTAATATTATAGATTTTAATGAAATTTTTGATTTTCATCTCAATAAAGGTGCCGATATCACGATTTTATATCGACATGGAAAATGTGAGAAAGATTTAGAAAAAAATATGAATTTTATTTTAAACGAAGAGGGTAGAATAACAAAAGCTAATTTAAAATCAAAGATTGGTACAATTACGAATTCATGTATCAATATGTTTATACTAAATAGAAGATTATTGCAAGGTCTATTAGAAGAAGCAATTTCACAAGGAATGGAGTCATTTCATCGAGATTTGATTTTCAATAATATTAAAAGTTTAAAAATTTATGGATATGAACATAAAGGTGTTTATCTACACGTCAATTCAATGGAAAATTATTTCAAATATAATATGGCTCTTTTGAATCGTGAAACTAAAGAAGCTTTGTTTGGAAATAAGAATCATCGTGTCTATACCAAAGTAAGAGATTCAGCTCCAACGAGATATGGCTTTCATGCTAAAGTTGAAAATAGTTTTATTGCTGATGGCTGTGAAATAGAAGGAACAGTGATTAATAGTATTTTATTTAGAGGAGTAAAAATCGGCAGAGGTACGATTGTTAAAAATTCAATTTTAATGCAAGATACAATTACTGGCGACAATGTAAAATTAAATTATGTAATTACGGATAAAAATGTTACAATTCGTAATCGTAATCATTTATCAGGTTGTGAAAAAATTCCATATTATCTTGGAAAAAATACAATGGTTTAATAAATCATAGGGAGGATTGAACATGGGCGAAAATAAAGTAAAAAAAATATTTTTTGTGGCAAGCGAGGCACAACCATTTTTTGCTTCTGGTGGTCTTGGTGATGTTATTGGTTCACTACCAAAAAGAATTTTAAAAAATGCAAAAGGTGAATTTGAAGTAAGTGTTATTTTACCACTTTATGCGAAACTTAATCAAGCATATAAAAACAAACTTATTTATATTGGACAAACCACAACAAAACTTTCGTGGCGAAATCAATATTGTGGAATTTTTAAATATGAAGAAAATGGTGTAAAATATTATTTTATTGATAATGAATATTATTTTAAACGTGATAATTTTTATGGTTATTTTGATGATGCTGAAAGATTTGCTTTCTTTAGCAAAGCAGCGATTGATGTGATGATCTTTATAGATGAAATTCCTGATATTATTCATGTACATGATTGGCAAGCTGGAATGCTTCCAATATATCTTAGAACCCTTTATTATCATGATACTCGTTTTGCAAAAGTAAAAACGGTTTTTACTATCCATAATATTGAATATCAAGGAATATACGCATACGATCAAGATATTATTGAAGATGTATTCGGTCTTTCATTTAATGATGGATATTTACTTGAATATTTGGGAAAAGTTAATATTATGAAAGGTGCAATGGAGGCAGCTAATTTTGTTACAACGGTGAGTCCTACTTATGCTGAAGAAATCTTACAAAAAGAATTTGCCCATGGATTAGAATACGAAACGGTAAGAGTGAAAGGCGAAGGAAAATTAAAGGGAATCCTAAATGGTATAGATAAAGTGTTTTATAATCCTGCTAAAGATAAAGCTTTATTTGAAAATTATGATAAAAAAAGTATTGAGGTAAAACTAAAGAATAAAGAAGAGCTTCAAGATATGCTAGATTTACCAGTGGATAAGAATATACCTATGATTGGAATGGTATCAAGATTAGTTTCACATAAAGGATTAGATTTGGTAAAGACTATCTTTGAAGATTTACTTGCCCAAAAAGTTCAGTTTGTTTTACTTGGTACAGGTGATCCATATTATGAGGGATATTTTAAAGATTTAGAATATCGGCATAAAAATAAATTAAGAGTAATTATTGCCTTTAATCAAGATTTATCAAGAAAAATTTATGCATCAAGTGATATTTTTTTAATGCCATCTAAATCAGAGCCTTGTGGTTTATCTCAAATGATTGCCTCTCGTTATGGTTCAATTCCGATTGTTAGAGAAACTGGGGGATTAAAAGATAGTATTCGTGATTTTTCTTCTAACAATGGAAATGGGTATACATTTAGTGGATTTGATGCTTATGATATGTTAAAGACAATCCTAAGAGCTTTACATGATTATCAAGATAAGGATCTTTGGAATAAACAAGTAGAGATGGTTATGAATAAAGATTTTGGATGGAGTACATCTGCTAAACAATATATTAGGATGTATGAGGAAATTTTAGAAAAATAGGTGAAGAGGTATGCCCAAACAGCAAATAGAAATTGACAATACAAAGACGCATTTAGAGGAGAAATTAGCAAGCTATTTTGGGGTCACACCAAGTGATGCTAGCATTGATCAAATGTATAAAGCCGTTAGTATGTCTGTTTTAGACATTTTACTAGAAAAAAAGAAACAATTTAATCGAAAAGTTAAGGAACAAAAATCAAAACGAGTGTATTATTTATGTATGGAGTTTTTAGTTGGAAGAAGCTTAAAAACGAATCTTTATAATCTTGGAATTGTTGATAGTTATCGTGAGGTTTTAAAGGAATATGGTTTTGATTTAGATGAATTGTATGAGCAAGAAAATGATGCAGGACTTGGTAATGGTGGACTCGGACGTTTGGCAGCTTGTTTCATGGATTCACTGGCTTCTTTAGACTATCCAGCAACAGGTTTTTCTATTCGTTATGAATACGGTTTATTTAAACAAAAAATTGTGAATGGTTGGCAAACAGAAATGCCAGATGTTTGGTTACCAGGTGGTGAAGTATGGTTAGTACCAAGAAGTGATCGGCTCTTAAAGGTTAGATTTGGTGGTTGGGTTAGTGAATATCAAAAAGATGGTAAAATGAAGGTTGAATACCATGATTCGAAAATTGTTGAAGCAATGCCATATGATTTGCTTATTTCAGGTGGTAATAGTAATGCAGTATCAACACTTAGACTTTGGAAAGCACGTAATGCAAATGAATTTGATATGAAGTCTTTTTCACAAGGCGATTATATGAAAGCGATTATGGAAAATCAGGAAGCTGAATTAATATCAAAAGTTTTATATCCTTCGGATAATCATTATGAAGGAAAAACTTTAAGATTAAAACAACAGTACTTTTTGGTTAGTGCTTCAATTCAAAATATTATTAATGATCATATGAAACGCTATGGTGATTTACATACATTACCGAATTATGCTGCCATCCACATCAATGATACACATCCTGCCATTTGTATTCCTGAATTGATGCGTATTATGATGGATGATTATGAACTAGAATGGGATGAGGCGTGGGAGATTGTAACTAAAACAGTGGCTTACACCAATCATACTGTATTAGTTGAAGCGTTAGAATGTTGGAGTGAGGATTTGATTCAAAAAACCATTCCTCGAATTTATAATATTTTACAAGAAATTAATCGTAGATATACGACAAATTTATGGAATATTTATCCTGGTGATTGGGATAAAATAAATAGAATGGCTATTATTTCTAACAATTATATAAAGATGGCTAATTTAAGTGTAATTGCTAGCCACAAAATAAATGGTGTATCAGCACTGCATAGTGATATAATTAAAAGAAGTATTTTTAGTGATTATTATCAATTAACTCCTGAAAAATTTACTAATGTTACAAATGGAATTGCCCATAGAAGATGGTTACATCAATCTAATCCACGATTGTCTAATTTATTAGATGATACGATAGGTCATAACTGGTATAAAGATGCTAGTGAGTTAAGAAAGTTTTTAGCATATTATGATAATGATAAAATTATTGATGAACTTGGTCGTATAAAATATTTAAATAAATGTGATTTTGCTAATATGATTTATAAGAAACAAGGAATTATTTTAGATCCAAGTTCAAGATTTGATGTTCAAGTTAAAAGACTTCATGAATACAAAAGACAACTTTTAAACGTTTTAAAAATAATTAGTTTATACAATCAATTAAAAGAGAATCCAGAGATAAAAATGACCCCTCAAACGTTTATCTTTGGGGCAAAAGCAGCTCCAGGATATTATCTTGCTAAAGAAATAATTGAATTAATCAATTATATTTCTAAAGATATTTCAATGAATCCTAAAATGAAGGAAAAGTTAAATGTTGTTTTTATTGAGGATTATTGTGTTACCTTAGCAGAATATTTGATGCCTGCAAGCGAAATTAGTGAACAAATATCATTGGCAGGATACGAGGCTAGTGGAACTGGCAATATGAAATTTATGATTAATGGAGCAATTACTTTTGGTACTATGGATGGAGCCAATGTTGAAATTTGTGATGCTGTTGGTGATGATAATATCTTTATTTTTGGCATGAGTGCTAAAGAAGTAGATGATTTATGGAAAGCAGGCTATAATTCAACTTATTTTTATAATAGTAATAAAGAATTAAGAGGAATTATTAATACTTTAAAAAAAGGTTTTGCTGGAAAGAGTTTTGAAAATATTGCTAATTATTTATTGACCTCAAGTGGTATAGCCGATCGCTATATGTGTCTTGCTGATTTTGAGGATTATATGAAGGTTCATCAAAAGATGGATGAAGCATATCTTAATAAAAAACATTTTAATCAAATGTCACTTGTTAATATTAGTGAGGCTGGAAGATTTGCGGCTGATCGTAGTATAAAGGAATATGCCGATAAAATTTGGTATTTAAAACCAGTAAAATAAAAGCAAATATTTGTTGATTTTTGACAAAATGTAGTATAATTATGCAATGTGAAAATAAACTGTAATTTAAAAAATTATGGAGGCTTACAATGGAAAAACAAATAAAAAAAATTGCTGTGCTAACTTCGGGTGGTGATGCTCCTGGTATGAATGCAACAATTCGAGCAGTTGTTCGTGCAGGAATTCATGAAGGTTTAGAAGTTTTTGGTGTTGAAGATGGATATAAAGGTTTAGTCGAAGGTCGAATTTTTCCAATGACACGTGATACTGTAACTAATATTATCAATCGTGGTGGAACTATTTTAGGTTCTGCTCGTTTATCAGAATTTAGTAAAGATGAAGTTGCCCAAATTGCTTTAGAACAATTAAAAAACAGAGGGATAGATGCATTAGTTGCTATTGGTGGTGATGGAACCTATCGTGGAGCTTTAAAACTTTCTAAAATGGGTTTATATTGTATTGGCCTTCCAGGTACAATTGATAATGATATTGCCTCAAGTGAATTTACTATAGGGTTTGATACAGCTGTCAATACTGCAGTTGATGCAATTGATAAATTAAGAGATACTTCAAATTCTCATCAACGTTGTTCAATTGTTGAGGTTATGGGGAGATATTGTGGGGATATTGCTTATGCGGCGGCTTTGGCAACGGGAGCAGATTTAGTTATAACCTCAGAAACGGGTTTTAGTTTAGAAGAGGTAATTAAAACGGTAAAAAAATGCCAAAATCATAAAAGTAGACATGTTTTGATTATTATAACAGAGCATATCACTGATGTACGTGAATTAGCTAAGCAAATTCAAGAATATACTGGTTTCGATTCTAGAGCTACTATTTTAGGACATGTTCAAAGAGGAGGTTCTCCATCACCATTTGATAGAGTATTAGCAAGTCGACTTGGGATTGCAGCGGTTGAAGAATTATTAAAAGGTGAAGGTGGTAAATGTATGGGTGTTTTTCATAATGAGGTTGTAGCAACACCAATTGAAGAAGCTCTTACAATGAAAAAACAGATGTTTAAAGGATATAAAGAACTTACAACAACAATATCTTAAAAAATAAACTGATTAACGTCAAATGTTAATCAGTTTTTAATTTAATATTTAATATATGTTTTAACTCTTAACTTAAATATTTTTAGCTTTCTTCTTTTTTCATCAAAAAAGGTATACTATATAAGTTATAATATAAAAACAAAGTTATTGAATCGTATTTTGTAACTTATATTATATGAGGTGAAAAGAAAAATTATGAATAAACTAAAATTAAAAAGAATAATTATAGTAGCATCATTTATTATTATAATGATGACTTCAATATTAAAATATCCATCTTCGTTTGCAAGTAGTAATGCGAATTTATATTTAGTTTTTGATAAAACTACTTATAATGTTGGCGATATAGTGAATATAAATATAAATTTGGATCAATTTGCTTCACTAAGTGAAGTAAAATTACAAATTAAGATCAAAGAAGAATATTTTGAACCAGTAATGGTCGATAATAAATATTTTTATTTTTCTGCTTCATCAGTGTTTACAAATGATGTTATCAATGATTATGTTGATCATACCTATTTAAGATTAAGACTTATTAAAGATGAAAATATTAGTGAAGGTTACTTTTCTAGTTATAAAAACAATATTTGTAATCTACAACTAAAAGTAAAAAGACCGATTGATGATATCTACAATTATTTTACAATTGATAATTACGACAATATGGGAATTAGTGTGTATTTATTTGATGTAAAAGATCAAATTATAAATTATAATTTATATCATCGTGAAAAAATTAAAGTAAACTGGCAAGTTGAAAGTTATGAACTGAATGTTTATAGTGAGGTACCAGATTTTAAAAAAGATATTCAAATATTAAATCGAGAAATTGGTGAATATGAATATTTAATTGAAAAACAAATTGATACAATGATTATAGGATTAAAGACGGTTCATATTGGTATCTATGATAAAAAGGCAGCTGATTATATTGTATTATCAAAAGCCGTTTCAGTGGTAGATAAAATGGCTCCTATTATTACTTATCCTTCTAATATTACAATAGAAGATAATTTGATTATGACAATTGATTATTTTGATTATATCGATGTTAATGATAATTATGATACATATTTAGATACTACGATAAAATATTATGATGAAGAATTAAAAGAAGTGCAAGATTTAGAAAGTTTTAGAACATATCTTAGTTCTAATCAAAAAGGATATCTTAAATTTATTGCAAAAGATACAAGTAAAAATGAAACAAGTACTGAATTCATCGAAATTAACGTTATAGATACTTTGGCACCACTAATTAATGAGATAGATAAATTAGTAATTAACGATACTGAGGTAGATCATTTTGATTTGTTAAGCAATTTTATTGTTTCTGATAATTATGACCATCATCCTGAGGTCGTTTTTGATTTTGGTGAATATAATCAGTATGCCTATGAAGAATTAAAAGAAGTTTTGAAAACAGGTACGAATATTCATTTTTCCTATTTTGCCATAGATGAAAGTATGAATAAAACAGCAGTTTTTCAAGCTGTCATTGAGGTCATTGATACAATTAAGCCAAGTGTTAAAGTAAGTGATGTTATAGTTGATGATGTTGACTATAATAGCAATGACTTTGAACAATTGGTGATAATTAGTGATAATTTTAAATATCCTTGTAGATTGGAAAAAAAATATTATATCAATGATGTATTGGTCAATCAAGAACAATTTGATGAAGCAATGTTAAGAGGACAAAAAGGGTATATTGTTTATGTAGGTATTGATACTTTTGATAATCGAAGTGAAGAAGTTAGACAAAATATTAATGTAATTGATACCATTGTTCCACAAATTATTGTTAAAAATATCCAAAATGGACAAAAGTATATTAAAATGGATAAAATAGAATATGAGATTGTAGAAAATTTTGATAATTATGAGTTGATTGTTTTGTTAGATGATAAGGAATATTTAGGAGGAAAGGTTGAAATTGGTAAACATGAATTGTATATTAAAGTAAAAGATGCTATAGGTCATGAAAGAAGTTTATCGCTTGATTTTGAAGTGATTGAGGATAATATTATTGGTTGCAAGGGTGATGCTAGTTGTTACGTTAATAATTATTTAGAAGTAGTAATTATAGTTTCTGCTTTATTAATCTTTGTCATTATTATGATTATTGTAAGAATTGTAATAAAAAAGAAGAAACAAAAAATCGTTTAATCATTTTTCTTTATAAAAAAACTAGAATGTGTTATAATGTGACAAGTAAAATTGACCATTGTAGGAGGTATTCAATGTGTAAAAAATGCTATGTAACAACACCTATTTATTATGCTAGTGGAAAGGTTCAAATTGGTAATAGTTATACTACGGTTGCATGTGATGTTTATGCAAGATTTAATCGACAAATGGGTAGAAAAACTTTTTATCTAACGGGAATGGATGAACATGGCCAAAAGATAGAAGAAGCAGCATTAAAAGCTAAAATGAATCCACAAACTTTTGTAGATAAGGTTGCTTTGGAGACCAAAGAACTTTGGAAAGTAATGCATATTGATTATGATGGTTTTATTAGAACAACGGATAAAAAACACGAAGAAATTGTTGCAAAAGTTTTTGAAAAATTGCTTGCAAATGATGATATATATCTTGGTTCATATAGTGGCAATTATTGTGTTTCATGTGAAACCTTTTTTACAAAGAAGCAACTTGGTGAAAATGATACTTGTCCAGATTGTGGAAAACCAACTAAATTGGTATCAGAGGAAAGTTATTTTTTGCGTTTAAAAAAATATGAAAAAAAGCTTCTAGAATATATTAAAAATCATGCAGATTTTATTTGTCCAGAAACTAGAAAAAATGAAGTTATTTCGTTTATTGAATCAGGATTAGAGGATTTATGTGTGAGTAGAACTTCTTTTACATGGGGTATTCAAGTGCCTTCTAATCCTAAACATGTTATTTATGTTTGGATTGATGCACTATTTAATTATTTAACAGCTCTTGGTTATGGAACTGATGAGGATCAATTATATCAAGAGTTTTGGGTTAATAATGATAATGTTTGTCATGTTGTAGGAAAAGATATTTTAAGATTTCATGCAATTTATTGGCCGATTATGTTAATGGCATTAGATATTCCTATTCGCTTTAAACTTTATGTTCATGGTTGGATTTTAACTAAGGATGGTAAGATGTCTAAGTCTAAAGGAAATGCGGTATATCCAATGGATTTGATTGATCGTTTTGGTATTGATGCGGTCAGATATTATTTAGCAAAAGAATTGCCACTTGGTAATGATGGTCTTTTCAGTTATGAGCGTTTTATTGAAAGATATAATTTTGAACTGGCTAATGATTTAGGTAATTTAGTTAGCAGAAGTATTTCTATGATAAATAAGTATTGTGATGGAGTGGTTCCAAACAAGGATATAGTAAAGTCAGGTGAATATGAGCAATCTTTATGTGAGGTTGCAAATAAAGCAATTACTAAAACCATTGCATGTTTTGATAAATTTAGAATTCAAGATGGAATTGGAGAAACTTGGCAATTGATTAAAAGAGCGAATAAATATATTGATGAGACTGCTCCTTGGGTGCTTGCAAAAGATGATAATAAAAGGGAAGAACTTGCAAGTGTAATGTATCATTTGGCAGAATCGTTACGGATTATTGCAATTTTAATAGCACCATATTTAGTAGAAACTTCAAATAAAATTTTGCTTTCACTTGGAAAAGCAAATACGAGTATGCGTTTAGATCAACTTGTTTTTGGCGAAGAATTTTCAACAGATAAGGTCTTCTTAGAGGAAAAATTATTCCAAAGACTTGATATGGAAAAAGAATTAAATTATTTTAGAGAACAAGCCAAATTAAAACAGTTCCAAAAGAAAGAAGAAGTGGCAAAGATAAATATGGATGATTTTTCTAAAATTTCAATGGTTATTGGAGAAATTATTGAATGCAAAAAACATCCTAATGCGGACAAATTACTTGTTTCTCAAATCAAAATTGGTAATGAAATCAAACAAATTGTATCAGGAATTGCACAATTTTATAGTCCTGATGAGTTGATTGGCAAAAAAGTAGTAGTAGTACAAAATTTAGAATCATCAATGATTCGAGGAGTTGAATCTAGCGGAATGATTCTTTGTGCTAGTAGTGATAATAAATTAGAAGTATTAGAAGTAAAGGAAATACCAAGTGGTGCAATAGTAAGATAGTATGTTTATTTATTTATCAAGTACAAATTTTGATTTACAAGTGTTACTACCAATTGTAATTTTATTAGGGCTTGCTGCAGTCATTCCTGTAATTTTAGCAATTTGTCGAATAAAATTTATTCCTGTTTTAGTAATTGAAATTTTAACGGGAATTTTACTTGCTAGTTTTTCATCTAAAGAATTTTTTGTAAATAATAATGAACTTACACCGTTTATGGAAGGACTGTATACTATTGGAATGGGAATTCTTTTATTTTTAAGTGGCTTAGATACTGATTTTACTGTTTTAGGAAAGCATAAAAAAGGAGATTCATATTTACATATTAGTAGATTAACGACAATTTTATTGTTTACAGTGATATTATGTAGCATAGGTGGTTCCTTTTTATTTTTAGATTTTATGAATCACAAAGTGATTGGTATTATTGTTTTGACAATTATTTTTTGTAGTACCTTTGCTTCAATTGTTATTCCTTTGGTTCATGAGGAAGGATTAGGTGATAGTACAATTGGAAAAATAATAAGTAGTTATTCTACCAAAGCTGAATTATTATCTATTGTAGCACTTAGCATTTTGATGATGGTATTAGGAATGACAAAAGAACAAAAACCTTGGCTTTTATTCATTCTTGTTATCATTTTGTTAATTGTATATATTTTTAGTCGTTATTTAAAGTTAAATAGTTTTAAAAAAATTTCTGATGGTATTGTTCATTTTGGTGTAAGATTGACGATAGCTTTATTACTTGGTTTAATGATTCTTTGTAGCATTTCTGGGGTTGAATATATTTTGGGTGCTTTTTTAGCTGGAATGGTTATTAAGTCTGCAAAGCCGAGTGAATCTAATATTCATAAACTTGAGATTATTGGTTATGGAATTTTTGTGCCTATTTTTTATATGCTAGTTGGTCTAAAAATTGGTCTTTTGATGCCGATTCAAGAGATATTTAAATGGGAAAATTTATCTTTAATTTTAATTTTATTTGGAATGTTGATAGTTGTGAAAATTCCGTTTATGTACTTATGTCGATGGTTTAATTTTTCAACGGTAATTCAGACAACTTTGTTTGTTGCTTGTACATTAATTGTTGTTATTGCTTCTGAAGAATTTGGTGTTTTTACCAAAAAATTTATGAATGCCTTGATTATTGCTTCATCATTAACATGTATCATTCCACCAATCTTATTTGATATTACAAAAAGGTTTGGTTATAGTAAAAAAGAAAATGATATTAGGATTATCAATCCAACTAATGAAATAAAATAATATATAATAAATAATAAAGGAAAAAAATCATGGAAAATGAACAATCTAATATCCCTAATGAGGGTGGAGTATCAAAAAAAAATCGATATATTTTTGGCCATATAGGCTGTGGAAATGATAAATGTGAAAAGAAGAAAATGAGAAAATCCATTATCCTTGTTGTTTTAGGATCGGTTATATATTCTTTTGGAGTTGTATGGCTTTTGCAACTTGGCGGTTATTTTTCGGGTGGGGTAACTGGTGTTTCTCAATTAATTGTTGGTCTAATTGAAAAGTTTGGTGGTTCAACTGCTATTAGAGGGTATATCGGTCTGTTTGTAGCAATTATAAATATCCCCCTTTTGATGATTGGATGGCGTGGTGTTAGCAAGCATTTTGCCATTTTAACAGTTGTATCCATTGCTATACAATCTATTTTAATGTCATTAATTTCTAATGTTACAGTTAGTCCGTTTATTTATTTGTTAAGTGATGGTGGAAATGTTGGTGGTGGTCTTATCGATGCCTTTAAAGGGGATTTTAATATTCTCCATAATCCAACAACCGTTGCGCTTGAAAATGCATTTAGGGCGAATATGCAACCGGGAACAAGATTATTGCTTGCTATTATTGGTGGCCTTATTACTGGATATGGTGCTGCTCTTTGTTTAAAAGGTGGTGGTTCAACAGGAGGAATGGATATCATTTCTAATTATTTAGTGATGAAAAAAAGAATTCCATTTACTAAATATCAGTTTTTAGTTGATATATCCATTATTTGTGCATCATCTTTAATTAGTGTAGAAAATGTTTTATACACTATTATTCGTTTAATTATTTATATGAAAGTTTTACAAGCGATGTATCAGACTTACCAAACAACTAGACTTGAAATTATAACTGATAAAGCTGATGAATTAAAAAAGGTTTTACTTGAGCATTTCTACCATAGTATGACAATTTATGATGCTGTTGGTGGTTATACAAATAAATGTAAAAAAGTGATTGAAATATATGCCATTAATTTTGAGATTCCTGAATATATGGCACTTATTCATTCCGTTGATCCTAAAGCATTTATTATTACGACAAAGGTAAAAATGATACATGGTAATTATGTTCAAAGAAGTGTTGTCTAATTTTGGCTTATAAAAAAGGATGTATTATTTGACAATTTCTTCTCATTAGTGTATAATTTATACGATACATTTAGTCGAGAGACTTAAAACCCACAAAATTAAGCCCTTCAATTATTAATTTAGGAGGAAATGAAAAATGCGTACAACTTATATGGATACAGTTAAAAGCGCAAGAGAGAATCGTAAATGGTATGTAATTGATGCAACCGATTTAGTTTTAGGTCGTATGTCAGTTGCAATTGCTACTGTTTTAAAAGGTAAACACAAACCAACATATACACCACATATTGATGGTGGTGATTATGTAATTGTTGTTAATGCAGAAAAAGTTGCTTTAACAGGAAATAAGATGCAAGGTAAAAAATATTATCGCCATTCACAATATGCAGGTGGTTTAAAGACACGTACTGCTCAAGAAATGATGGATAAACAACCACAAAAGATTGTTGAATTTGCGGTAAGAGGGATGCTTCCAAAGGGGCCACAAGGTGACAATATGTATCGTCGTCTTTATGTGTATGTTGGACCTGAACATGAACAAAGTGCTCAAAAACCTGAAGCATTTCCTTTGGAAATTAAATAGGAGGATAGAAAAATGGAAAAAGCAGTTTATCAAGCTACTGGTCGTCGCAAAAGTTCAGTTGCAAGAGTACGTTTAGTACCTGGTAATGGAAAATTTGTTGTTAATGATCGTAATTTCGTAGAGTATATTCCTTCAGCCGCTATTCGTCTTGACGTATTACAACCACTTAACTTAACAGAAACAGGAACTCAATATGATATTTATGTAAATGTTAATGGTGGTGGAATTAGTGGTCAAGCAGGCGCAATTCGTCTTGGAATTAGTCGCGCATTATTATTAGTTAATCCTGATTATCGTCCACTTTTGAAAAAAGCAGGTTTACTTACTCGTGATCCACGTGCTACGGAACGTAAAAAATACGGTCTTCGTAAAGCTCGTCGTGCACCACAATTCTCCAAGCGTTAATCGTATTTTTAAATTCACGCTTAGTTTATGTTTATTTAAGACCACAAAAAAAGATTTGTGGTCTTATTTTTTCAAAAAAGTATTTTTAAAGAGGTGAATCTAGTTCATCATAACATATTTATTATAAGTATTCTTCTTTTTTAGGAAGAATACTTAGTGCGGGTTTATTTGCTATTGCACAAAGTATATGTTATATTCTTGATGCTTTAGATGAAAAAGTTGAACGTATATGTGGAGTACTCTTTTTTATGATACTTGGAATTTCATTTGTTGGAATCCGTATAATGATTGTGCAAGTTGTTAATAAAAAAGTAAAAAATGGTTTTTTTGAAAGAGGTAAAAAGTCATGCTAGAAAATAATATAAAAGTATATAATTCTTTAACTAATAAAATGGAAGATTTTAAACCAATAAAAAAGGATGAAATATCCATGTATGTTTGTGGCCCAACCGTATATAATCATATGCATATAGGGAATGCAAGACCAGTTGTTTTTTTTGATACAGTAAGAAGATTTTTTGAATATATTGGCTATCAAGTCAAAATGGTATCCAATTTTACTGATATTGATGATAAAATTATTCAAAAAGCAATAGAAGAAAATACAACGGAAGATAGTATTAGTGAAAAATATATAAAGGCTTATTTGGATGCTTGTGATAAAATTGGTTGCAATAAACAGGTCATTCACCCTAGAGTGACTGAACATATTGAAGATATAATTTTATACATTGATAGATTAGTTAAAACTGCACATGCTTATCAAAGTGGCGATGATGTTTATTTTGATGTCAGAAGTATTCCTGAATATGGTATTTTAAGCAATCAAAAATTAGATAATTTGGAAAGTGGATCAAGAATTGATATTAATAAAAATAAAAAAGATCCTGCTGATTTTACTTTGTGGAAGAAAACGAATGATATTGGAAAAAAATGGCCAAGCCCATTTGGGATGGGAAGACCTGGTTGGCATACGGAATGTGTAGTTATGATTGATAAGATATTTGGTGGAAAAATTGATATTCATGGAGGTGGAAATGATTTAAAATTTCCTCATCATGAAAATGAGATTGCCCAATCCATGGCGCTTAACAATCACACAATTGCGAATTATTGGATTCATAATGCTAGAATTGATTTAAGCGGTGAAAAAATGAGTAAGTCATTAGGTAATGTTATTTGGTTAAAAGATATTATTGATGTATATCCTCCACAAGCGTATCGGTTATTTGTTTTGTCCAATCACTATCGCCAAACGATTAATTATAGTGATGAATTAATGAAAAAGATGACCATAGAATGGGAAAAATTTGAAAAGACATATGTTAGTTTATATCGAAAGATTGAGTTAAATGATTTGGAATTTAATGGAAATGATTTAGAAATAATGAAAGAGTTTTTAAATGAAATGGCTTATGATTTTAATACAGCTAATGCGTTAAGTGTTCTTTATAATCTTCAAAAAAAGATTAATAAAGATTTGAGAAATACAAATTGCTCATTAGATGAATTAAAAGACGATTTTCAAACACTTCAGGATATGTTTGATATTTTTGGTCTGTTTGTTGATATTCAACCATTATCAATTAAAGAAAAGGAACTTGTTCATGCTTGGCAAAAGGCAAGAGAAAAGAAAGATTTTGTGAAAGCTGATGAACTTAGATTAAAAATTACAGAAATGGATATTAAATTATAATGAATAATTATCAAATGCTAAATGGTAGTAATTTGGCTTATGTTGGTGATGCATATTTTGAATTAAGGGTTAGGATTCATTTATTAGAAAAAGGAATTACTAAAAATGCTCAACTTCGTAAAATAAGTATAAAATATGTTTCTGCTTGGGCTCATCAACATATATTTGAAAATTTAAAACAATATTTAACAACTGATGAAATGCAATATTTCTTAAGAGGTCGCAATAATGCACCACATGGCTATCGGAAGAATGTTGATCATACAGCATATATTGTATCGACCGGCTTTGAGGCAGTTATTGGTTATCTATATTTAAAAGGCGAGAAAGAAAGATTGGATGAACTGATTGAAATGATTTTTTCGATTGTTGAAAGTGGTGAATAAATGTTTATATATGGTAAAAATGCCGCAATAGAAAGTTTAAAGGTTAATAAAAATATAAAAAAAATATTTATATTGAAAAAAAATACGCGCCGTGATGAAGATACTATAAAAAAGATAGCGAAAGAAAAACAAATCGAAATCATAGAAATGTCTTTATCTGAATTAAATGAAAAATTCGGTTCAAATCATCAAGGAGTGGTAGTTGAGGTTGCTGAATACAACTATGTTGATTTAGATCAACTATTAAACGAAATAAATAATCAAGAACATGCTACAGTAGTGTTATTAGATGGATTAGAAGATCCCCATAATTTAGGGGCGATTATGAGAACGGCAGATGCAACAGGAATTGATGGAATAATTATTCCCAAAAATCGTAGTGTTTCTTTAAATCAAACGGTTGCCAAGGTATCTACTGGAGCTATTGAATATGTAAAAGTATCACAAGTAACCAATTTGGTTCAAACTATTAATAAATTAAAATCGGTAGGATTTTGGATAATTGGCTTAGATATGAAAGGTTCTATTGATTACCGTAAACAGGATTATAAAGGAAAAATTGCAATTGTAATTGGTTCGGAGGGATTTGGTATTTCAAGGCTTGTAAAAGAAAATTGTGATTTTTTTGTCAATATTCCAATGATAGGACATATAACTTCACTGAATGCTTCGGTAAGTGCAAGTATTATTTTTTATGAAATAATGAGAAATCGATTTGAAAATTAAATCAAACAAATGGGGGGATTTTTATTCAAAAATACAATGATAATGAATTGTTGTATTTAATTTATGATAATGATGATTTAGCAAGAGAAATTTTAATAAATAAGTATAAACCATTAATTCTTTCAAAAATGAATAAAATGAATTTATTACCTGATGAAAAAGAAGAATTTTATGCAGAAGGTTTGATCTGTCTTATAAAAGCCATAAATTCATATAATGATAAATTCTTTTTAAGTTTTAATAGTTATTTTACTTTGATTTTAAAAAGAAAATTCATTGACTTGCTGCGAAAAAAAACCAAAAAGGAAAGAATAGTTTATATGGATAATATTGAAGAATTTATAGTGGATGTTTCAAATCATGTTGAAAATAAAATTTTAAATGAAGAAACGTTACATTTATCTTTATTTGAACAAAAAATATATGAATTAAAGTTTATCAAAAAAGAAACACCAAGAGAGATTGCTAAAGAATTGGATTGTGAAGTAAAAAAGATTTATGATGCAATTGATAGAATAAGAAAAAAAGCTCGTAAAAAATAATTTAAATAGTTGACTTTTAGTTATAAATTTAGTATAATGAATTAGTCAAGGTGGTATTATAAATATATGAGAGAGAAAGTAATACTAGTTTGTGAGGAATGTTTATCTCGCAATTATATAACGGAAAAAAATAAATTAAATACTAACCAAAGAGTAGTGATTAAAAAGTATTGTAAACGTTGTAATAAGCATACAGTACATAAAGAAACAAAATAGGAGGTTCAGAGTATGGCTGAAAAAATGAAAGCAGAAAAGAAAAATCGAGTAGTAGAATATTTACTTTCAGAACATAAATTAGAAAATTATCTATTGCTATTTTTAGGACTTTTTGCAATTGAACTTGGGGTAATTTTATTACAAGGTAAATTGTTAACAATTCCTGAGGAGGCTTGGTTAATAGGTGGAAAAACGAATACAATTGTTTTTTCATGGGTATTAATTGGATTAGGTGCAATTTCAATTGTACTTGTTGCCTCATCATTTTATCGTCCTTCATTTACAGAAATTAGACACATCACTGGTTTGAAATGGAAAGAATTTTTATGGAATGTAGTAAAGGTTGTTTTATTTTCTGTTGTTTTAGCATTATTCTTTATAGGTTGTGACTGGGTAATTGAAAAAATTATTCAATTGCTAAAAAATACTTTATATTAGGAGTTTTCATGTATACTGAAGATACAGATAACGAAAGGGCTTGGTACATTATTCAATCATATGCTGGAATGGAATATGCGGCTAAACGTAATCTAGAACGAAGAATTGTTTCAATGAATATGGAAGATTATATCTTCAATGTTTTGATTCCAGAAGAAATTCATATGGAAAAAAAACCAAATGGTGAAATGAAAGAAGTTATAGAAAATCCGTATCCTGGATATATTTTTGTTGATATGATTGTTACTGATGAATCATGGTTTATTGTTAGAAATACACCAATGGTTACTGGCTTTTTGGGTTCTAGTGGTGGGCGAGCAAAACCTGTGCCAGTTCCACCTCATGAAATGATTCCTATTTTAAAGAAAAGTGGTATCACAATTACTAAAGATGTTAAGTTTGCGGTAGGCGATAGAATAAAGGTTATATCAGAAACTTTTTATGGACAAGAGGCTGTGGTTGAAAAAATTGATTTTGAAAACCAAATTGTAACAGTTTTGATAGATATGTTTGGACGTCAAACACCAAATGAACTTCGTTTTGATGAAGTAGAATTAATCAAATAGTAGGTAGAAATACCTGCTATTTTTTCAAAAGGAGATTAGAATGGGAACAACAAAAAAAAGCAAAAATCAAAAAATAATCAAAAAGCAAGTAAACAAAGTAATTAAAAGAATTCCACTTGGAATAGTGATATGCATTCTAATTGTAGGTTGTATCGTTGGTTATTTATATTATAAAAAAATTAATGATAATAAAGATTCTACTAATGAAAATAATATAAAAGGAAATGTGGCATATTTAGTTCAAGAGGGAACAACGGTTGACGATGTAAAAATTACTTTTTTAGAACTCTTTGGCACTAATGGAAATCCTCAAATTGGTGATAGTGTTTTTATTGAATGTGGGGATATTGATATTTTAATAGATGCAGGTGAAAAAGCTAGTGGCTCAAATACAGTAGTACCTTTTATTGAAGAACATGTTAGTGATAATATTCTAGAATTGGTCATTGTTACGCATGCTGATAGTGATCATTTAGGAGGAATGGTTGGACTTTCAAATAGTTATGGAGCGTTAGAAGTGCCAGGAATTACGTATCAATATATTGTTGATTTTGGTTATGAGGGACAAACGCAATTATACAAGGATTATCTTGAAGTTAGGAATAAAAAAATAAAGGAAGGTACTAAATATTTTAGTATAGGTAGCATTTTTGATAGTGATTATTTAGAGGCAATTACAAGATTTTATTTAGGTGTAGATACATATTTAGATTTATTGGATTATAAGACCTATGAAATAAGTGAGATTACCGATGATAATGATCGATCAGTCAGTTGCCTTTTAACCCATAATGATAAAAAAGTTTTACTTTGTGGTGATGCGGAAAAAAAGGAGGAAGCATATCTAACAAGTTTAAATATTGGTCATGTTGATGTATTCAAAGCTAACCATCATGGTTCACCTACTTCTAATACAAATGCTTTTTTAGATAATATTACACCAAATTATGTAATAATCTGCTCAAGTGAGGAAAATAAATATAATTTACCTAAAAAGACAATTATTGAAAGATTTAATAATTATACAGAAAATGTGTTTGCTACTTTTATTAGTGGTAATATTATGATTACTTTAAAGGATAATGACGTCATTGTGAGTGCCGAAAAGAGTTTAGTTTTTGTTCAAAAATCAGATTGGTATTTAACAGATGATCCAGATAATCCGAGGTAAACATGCTTTTGAAACTATATATTTTTTGGATTTTGATTGCTAATATCCTTGCCTTTTTATTGTATTTTCTTGATAAGAAAAAAGCGATTCAACATCAGTATCGTATTAAAGAATCAATTCTATTAGGCATAACAATTTTAGGGGGTTCCTTAGGTGCTTTAATCGGTTTGTATGGCATTAGGCATAAAAATAAACATTGGTATTTTGTAATTATCACTTATTTATCATTTCTTTTACATATTATAATTGGCATAATTATTATTAGTTAAATTTTTTTCAAAATTGTTGTTTTTAAAAATAGATTATAGTATAATAATTGTAACTACTTGAGAGGAGAAATAGCATGATAAATTATTGTTCTTATGAAGAAAAAGATCAAGATCAAATGTATGAAGTATTTTATGAATTGACTAAAGAAGAAGTATTTTTTAAAGAATTAACGAAAGAAGAGTTTAAAAATCGTCTATTTAAGAGTCCAGCTTTTAAAAAAGAAGGGACGTTTGTTGCTAAAGATGAGGATAGAGTAATTGGTTTTATTAGTGGTAATGTTCGTGATGTAGATAAAGAAAATCCCAATGCATCAGGATATATCAATACCTTAATTGTCAAAAAAGAATATCGTCGACAAGGCATTGGTTCAAAATTATTATCTTTAGTTGAAGATTATATTAAAGAAAATGATAAAAAATCTGCTCGTTTTGTTTTTATAAGTCAAATTAATTGGCCTTGGTATATACCATATACAGAAAAACATGAACATCCAGGAATGCCTGGGGTTAGAATGAATTCAGATTTTTATTTGTTTTTATATCATCATGGATATTTTGTAAATAGCATTCATGAAGGTTTCCATCTTTCGCTAGATAAATACCAAATGCCTGAAAAGGTTATCAAACAAATGGCTGAAAATGCTAAGCGTGGTTTGACTGTAGAAGTATATGATGAGCATAAACATTATGGCATTGAAGAATTTTGTGAGGTAATCAACAATCCTGGTTTTGCTAATGCCATTAGAAGCAATTTAAAACGCGAAGAACCAAGACCTTTCTTAGTTGCAGCACACAATAACAAAGTTGTTGGATGGACTGGTGCAATGTATACGGAGGAGACTGGTAGAGGCCATTTAGATGGCATTTGTGTGGATCCTAATGAACGTGGTGGTGGTTTAGGAAAGGCTCTTTTTTGCAATCTTTGTGAATATTTAAAAAATCATGGATCAACGTATATGACTTTTTTTACAGGCCTTGATAATCCCGCACGTTATATTTATTTGTTTGCAGGATTTAAAATTGCTCAAAGTTTTGCTGATATGAAAAAAAATTTTGAATAATACAACAACAACATCGTCTAAATTGATGATGTTGTTTCATTTTTTAAAAATAAAAGAATAAAAGATTTGACTTTTTGCTAAAATATATGTATAATAATATTTGCGTGCAATGACGCTTTATACTATGAATTATTTTAAAATGTGGGAGAACATCATAGTGTTCATAAACCACATCACGGACAAAATAAGGAGGTGTGTCTCGTGGCAACTAAAGTTAAACAAGTTAAAAAAGTTGTTAAACTTCAAATTCCTGCAGCAAAAGCTAATCCAGCTCCACCGGTTGGACCAGCATTAGGACAAGCAGGTGTTAATATTCAACAATTCTGCAGCCAATTTAATGAAAAAACTGCAAGCATGGCAGGATATGTAATTCCAGTTGAAATTTACGTTTACGAAGATCGTACGTTTACTTTTATTACAAAAACTCCTCCAGCCTCAGATTTATTAAAAAAAGCAGCAGGCATTCAAAAAGGTTCCGATAATGCGAAGAAAAATAAGGTTGCAACTATCACACGTGCTAAATTATTAGAAATTGCACAAATGAAGATGCCCGATCTTAACGCATATACAGTCGAAGCAGCAGCGAACATTGTGGAAGGTACTGCTCGAAATATGGGAATCGTTGTAGAAAAATAAGTTTCTATCATTCTCTTTAAATTGATTGATTTTTTCAATCAGCGTGGGAGGAGATTCCGTTAGACCACATTTAGGAGGTAAATTAACAAATGGCAAAAAGAGGTAAAAAATATCAAGAAGCTTTAAAATTAGTAGATCGTTCAAAAAGATATAGTCTTGAAGAAGCGGTTGAACTAGTAAAAAAGACAAATGTTGCAAAATTTGATGCAACAGTCGAAGTATCATTTAAATTAAACATTGACCCTCGTAAGGCTGAACAAAATTTACGTGGAGCAGTTTCACTTCCGAATGGAACTGGTAAAACTATTCGCGTTTTAGTAATTGCCAAAGGTGCTAAAGCTCAAGAAGCTCTAGCAGCAGGAGCGGATTATGCTGGTGATGCCGAATATCTTGAAAAGATTAAAGAAGGTTGGTTTGAATTTGATACAATTATTGCTACACCAGATATGATGGGTGAACTTGGTAAATTAGGACGTATTTTAGGTCCTAAAGGATTAATGCCAAACCCTAAAACTGGTACTGTAACAATGAATATTGAACAAACAGTTAAAGAGTTTAAAGCTGGTAAGGTTGAATATCGTACAGATAAAGTAGGTAACATTCAAGTTCCAGTTGGTAAAGTTTCATTTGAAAATGGTAAACTTGCAGAAAATATTAAAGCAATTTATAATCAAATGATTCGTGTTAAACCACAAACAGTTAAAGGTGTATATATTCAAAATTTAACTATTACTTCAACTATGGGCCCTGGTATTAAAGTTACTACAGACCTTGCATAAGTAAGAGTAATAAAAATTCATAATATAAAAAATATAAAATAATAGTATAAATAGTCTCTGCCGTAGACAGTAGGTGCAACTAAAAAATTATTTTTTAGAAGCTTAATTCCCTACCGAGGAAAATTTTCAGGAGGTGAAAACAATGAATGAAGCGACAATCGCTAAGAAACATGAAGAGGTCCAAGTAATTAGAGAAAAGATCTCAAAAGCTGGATCAACATTATTCGTTGATTACCTAGGATTGACTGTAGCAGAAGTTACTGAACTTCGTGTTAAGCTACATACTGAAAACTGTGAAATGAAAGTTGTTAAAAACAATATTTTACGTCGAGCAACCAAAGAAGAAGGTTTTGATGGTGTTGAAGAGCATTTGGTAGGTCCAAGTGCTATTGTTGTGGGTAACGATGAAGTTACTGCTGCAAAAGTTGTTTATGATTTTGCAAAGGATCATGAAAAACTTAGTGTAAAGGTTGGTATTGTTGATAATAAGGTTACAAGCGAAGCTGATTTAAAATCTTTATCAAAATTACCAAACAAAGAAGGAATGCTTTCTATGTTACTAAGTGTTTTACAAGCACCTATTCGCAATCTTGCTTGTGTTGTTAAAGCAGTGTCAGAAAAAGAAAATTAATTAGGAGGAACAAACGAAATGGCAAAACTTAATAAAGAAGAATTTATCGCATCTTTAAAAGAGATGAGCGTATTAGAATTAAATGAACTTGTAAAGGCAATCGAAGAAGAATTCGGTGTTACAGCCGCTGCTCCAGTTGCTGTAGCAGCAGGTGCTGCAGCTGCAGTTGAAGAAGGTCCAAGTGAAGTTAGCGTTATTCTAAAGAGCGCTGGTGCATCTAAATTAAATGTTATTAAATTAGTTCGTGAAGTAACTGGTTTAGGCTTAAAAGAAGCTAAAGATTTAGTTGATAATGCTCCAAAAGCTGTTAAAGAAAAGATATCTCCAGAAGAAGCTGAAGCTTTAAAAGCTAAATTAGTTGAAGCAGGCGCTGAAGTAGAAGTGAAATAAATTCTTAACTTAAAATAAGAATAGTCTGAGGTAACTCAGACTATTTCTTTAATCAAGGAGCAAAAATGAGTAATCAATATTTTGAAAATAATGTTAATTTAGAAAGTAATGAAATAGTAATATCATATTATTTTAAAGGTCAGACCTTTCACTTTATAACAGATAATGGAGTTTTTTCCAAAAAATCAATAGATTTTGGTAGTAGTTTATTGCTTCAAAAGATAATTTTAGATAATGGGGATAGGGTTTTAGATATTGGATGTGGTTATGGAGTAATTGGTTTAGTAATTGCTAAACTTAATCCACAAATTTTAGTCGATATGGTTGATATAAATGAACGAGCAATTCGTCTGTCTCGCAAAAATAAGGCGTTAAACAAGATAGAAAATGCGGAAATATTCGTTAGTAATCTTTATCAAAATATTACTAAAAAATATGATGCTATTATCAGTAATCCTCCAATTAGAGCAGGTAAAAAAATAGTTCATGAAATTGCTAGTAGTGCGTTTGATTTTTTAAATGATACAGGAGTTTTTTGGTGTGTCATCCAAAAGAAACAAGGAGCAGAGTCAATGATGAAACTACTTACTAAAATTTATCAAAAAGTAACAATTGTGGAGAAAGATAAAGGATATTGGATTATAGAAGCTAAAAAATAGTAATAATGGGCTAATTATTTAGTTTTCATTTTACTATTTTTTTATTTTGTATTGACAAGTAAATAAAAATTTATAATAAAAGTTTAAAAAAAGTGTTATTTTAGTTGACAAAAATAATAATTTGTCTTATAATATGTAAGATACGATACAATGAGGGAAAATGCAATTTTTTACCAATTTGTATTTTGGCTCAAAATTGCAAAAAGAGGTGAATAATTTGAGTTATAAAAATGTTCAATATGGTAGAACAAGAGTTCGACGCAATTATGCAAGTGTTCAAACAAATGTTGAATTGCCTAATTTGATTGAAATCCAAACTAAATCTTTTGCTTGGTTTATGGATGAAGGATTAAGGGCTTTATTTAAAGAAATATCTCCCATTAAGGATCATGGTGATGGTGAAAAATTTGAATTACATTTTATGGAACACTATTTTGAAGAACCAAAGTATTCCATTAAAGAGGCTAAGCTTCATAAAGTGAACTATTCACGTTCACTTAAAGTTCATGTTGCTTTAGAAAATAAAGAAACAGGTGAATTTAAAGACGATACAGTATTTATGGGTGAACTTCCTATTATGACTCCGTGGGGAACTTTTATTTTTAATGGATCAGAACGTGTAGTTGTTACTCAAATCGTTCGGTCAGCGGGTGTTTTCTTTTCTGAGGAAGTTGATAAAAAATCAGGGCAATCTATTTTTTCTGGTCAAATTATTCCAACTCGTGGAGCTTGGATTGAGTTTGAAAAAAGCAATAAAAATATTTGGTTTGCTAAATTAGATCGTTCGAAAAAGGTATGCTTACCTACTTTCATTAGAGCTCTTGGAGTCAAGAGTAATTTAGAAATGGTTAATCTATTTCTTGGAGAAAAAGGCGAAGAAGATTTAAGGCCTAAAAATATTCTTGAAATTTTTCAAAATAGTTTTGATAAAGATGAATCTTTTGGTGAAGATGATGCTGTAAAAAAATTGTACGATAATTTAAGACCTGGTGAAAAAACCTCAGCAGATACTGCTCGTAAATTTATTGCTAGTCGTCTTTTTGAAGTTAGAAGATATGATCTTGCTAAAGTTGGTAGATATAAAGTAAATAAAAAACTAGATGCAGTTGCAAGAGCGATTGGACATCGTCTTGCTAATGATTTAGTAAATCCTAATACGGGTGAAATTATTTTATCAAAAGGTACTGAAATTACTCATCGTAAAGATCCTCAAACAGGAAAAAGTACTGCAGATATCTTAAATGAAAATCGTGAGGCGTTTAGAAAAACATATGAATATGAATTGATGCTTCAAGGTGATAGTGTTGTTTTAGAAACGTTAGATATTTTAGTAAAAACTAATGAAGGTGATGTTTGTGTAAGAATTCTTGGTAATGATCAAAGAGAAGATCGTTGTCATATTGTTCTTTCCGATATTTTTGCAACTATTAGTTACTATATCAATTTACACGCTGGTGTTGGAAAAGTAGTTGGTAAGATTGATGATATTGATCATTTGAGCAATCGTCGTTTAAGATTAATTGGTGAACTATTACAAAATCAGTTTAGAATGGGAATGGTTAAGGTAGAGAAAAACATTCGTGATAGAATGTCTACTTCAGCTGAAGTGAAGAGTGTAACGGCTCAAAATCTTGTTAATATTAGACCACTTACGTCTACTTTCAGAGAGTTTTTTGGTAGCAGTCAGTTATCACAATTTATGGATCAAATTAATCCTCTTTCAGAGCTTACTCATAAACGTCGTTTGTCAGCTCTTGGTCAAGGTGGTATTTCTCGTGATCGTGCTGGTTTTGAGGTTCGTGATGTTCATTCATCACATTATGGTAGAATTTGTCCTGTTGAAACACCAGAAGGTCAAAATATTGGGTTAATTAATTCACTTGCTTCCTATGCAAAAGCAAATGAATTTGGTTTTATTGAAACACCATATTTAGTTATAAAAAAAGATCGTAAAAATAAAAGAGCTATTATTACTGATGAAGTGAAGTATTTTACAGCTGATAAAGAAGAAGAATATGTAATAGCTGAAGCGAATGTTCATATGGATAAAGATCCGAATACGGGTGAATTGGTTATTACTGATGAAAAGGTTATTGCTAGACAGTATGGTGAATTTATAGAAACTGATAGCATGAACGTGGATTTAATTGACGTATCTCCGAAACAAGTTGTTGCTATTTCTACTGCATGTATTCCTTTTCTTGAACATGATGATACAACTCGTGCTTTAATGGGTGCAAATATGCAACGACAAGCGATTCCTCTTTTAAAGCCAGAAGCACCATATGTTGGTACTGGTATTGAGTATAAGGCCGCAAAAGATTCAGGTGTTGCAATATGTTCTGATGTTGATGGTGTTGTTGAATATGTTGATGGTTTAAAAATTATTGTTCGTGATATGAAAGGTGAGAAACATCATTATGAACTCAATAAATATGAACGATCCAATCATTCGACATGTGTGAATCAACGTCCAATTGCGGTTCCAGGTGAAATTGTTAAAATTGGTGATGTGCTTGCTGACGGATCTTCAATGGAACAAGGAGAACTAGCTCTTGGAAGAAATGTTGTTATTGCCTTTATGACTTGGAATGGCTATAATTTTGAAGATGCTGTTATTATGAGTGAAAGACTTGTCCAAGATGATGTGTATACCTCTATTCATATTGAAGAATATACTTGTGAAGTTCGAGATACTAAACTGGGTAAAGAAGAAATTACTAGGGATTTAGATGGTGAAAGTAAAGATTCAATTGCCAATTTAGATGAGGAAGGGATTATTAGACTTGGTGCCGAAGTAAAAGAAGGAGATACACTAGTCGGTAAAGTCTCTCCTAAAGGTATTACTGAACCAACTCCAGAAGAAAGGCTTACACAAGCATTATTTTCTGATAATTCCAAAGATGTTAGAGTTACATCATTAAAAGTACCACATGGCGGTGGGGGAATTGTCCATAAAATTGAGAGATTCAGTAGAAAAGATGGCGCTGAACTTCCACCAGAGGTAAATGAGGTAGTTCGCATTTATATAACACAAAAACGTAAGATTTCTGAGGGCGATAAAATGTCTGGCCGTCATGGCAATAAAGGTGTTATTTCAAATATTTTACCAATTGAAGATATGCCATTTATGTCAGATGGTACACCTGTTGATATTATGCTTAATCCTCAAGGTGTTCCATCGCGTATGAATATTGGTCAAGTATTAGAGATTCATTTGGGAATGGCAGCTAAAAAACTCGGTGTTCATGTTGCAACTCCGGTTTTTGATGGTTTGACGCATCAAGATGTGGTTGATATTATGAATGAGGCTCGCGCAAAAGATGAAGAAATAGCAAGAGAGAATCCTGCTGAAGCACGTGCTATTATAGATGAAAACGGAAAAACATATTTATATGATGGTAGAACTGGTCGCCAATTTGATAATAAAATTTCAGTTGGGGTTATGTATATGATTAAACTTGCTCACATGGTTGATGATAAACTTCATGCAAGAAGTGAAGGGCCATATACGCTTGTTACCCAACAACCAATGGGTGGTAAAGCCCAAAATGGAGGTCAACGTTTTGGTGAGATGGAAGTTTGGGCACTTGAGGCATATGGTGCTGCACATACCTTACAAGAAATGATGACAATTAAATCCGATGATATAATTGGACGCAATAAAGTGTATAAAGCCATTGTCGATGGCGAACCACTACCGACACCAGGCATTCCTGAGGCATTTCGTGCCCTTATTAAGGAATTACAAGGACTTGGTCTTAGCGTTAAACTTGTTGATAACAATGATGTTGATGTTGCTAATAAGAGCCTAGTAGGTGAATTTGCAGAAGCACAAGCAAGTAAACGTGGCCTATAATATAAGAGGTGAATCATTTGAGAAAATATAAATATTTACAAATAGGGATTGCATCACCAGAAGAAATAATTTCTTGGGCAAACCCAGAATTACAAGGTAAACAATTTACATATAATCCGTTAAAAAAAGATAAAGTAACCTATCTTAATGAAAATGGGGAACAAGTAGAGTATACATTAAAAGGTGAGGTTAAAAAATCCGAAACTATTAATTATCGTACTTTAAAACCAGAAAAAGATGGATTGTATTGTGAAGTAATTTTTGGTCCTACTAAAGATTATCAATGTGCGTGTGGTAAATCACGCAAAAATACGGGTGAACAAAAAGTTTGTGAAAAGTGCGGTGTAGAGCTTACTGAAAGTAAAGTTCGTCGGGAAAGAATGGGGTATATTGCTCTTGCTGCACCAGTTGTTCATATATGGTATTTACGAAATACCCCAAGCAAAATTGCAATTTTGCTTGATATGAAAACGAAAGATGTATTAGAAGTAGCAGCTTTAACATCTTATATTATTACAGAAGTAAGTGATCCATCAATTGAACTTACACCAGGCCAAGTAATTACAGAACAAGACCATAGTAGGAAAAGTAGAGAATACTTTGGCAAATATAAGGTTAAAACAGGTGCAGAAGCAATTAAATTTTTACTTCAAAGTTTAAATTTAAAAGAAACAATTGATGAAATTAGAGCAGAACTTAAAACTGCTACTAAACAACGTCGGGAAAAATTGATTAAACGTTTGGAAATAACAGAGGCTTTTTATCATTCAAATAATAAACCAGAATGGATGATAATGGATGTTATTCCTGTAATACCTCCTGATTTAAGACCAATGGTACAACTAGAAGGTGGTCGATTTGCAACAACAGATTTGAACGATTTATATCGAAGAATTATTTCTCGTAATATTCGTTTACGAAAACAAATTGATTCGAGATCTCCTGAAATGATTGTCAAAAATGAAAAAAGAATGTTACAAGAAGCAGTTGATTCTTTGATTGATAATGCCAAACGTAAAAATAAGGCAGCTCTTGATAAAAACAGACCCCTTAAATCACTTTCTGATATCTTAAGAGGAAAACAAGGTCGTTTCCGTCAAAATCTACTTGGTAAACGTGTTGACTATTCAGGACGTTCTGTTATCGTTATTGGACCGGATTTAAAAATGTATCAAGCAGGTATTCCTCGTGAAATGGCACTTATATTGTTTAAACCATTTATAATTAACTATTTACGTCAAAAAGAACAAATGGAACTTTCACAATTAAGTGGTGAAACTTTAAATCAAGTAGCAAATTCTAAAGACAAAGCAGGTGTTAAACGAGCAAAAGAACTTATTGAACGTGGTGCACCAGAGGCTATGGAAGCTTTAGAAAAGGTAGTAGTTGAACATCCTGTTTTATTAAATCGGGCACCAACTTTACATAGGCTTTCTATTCAAGCTTTTGAACCTAAACTTGTTGAAGGAAAAGCAATTAGACTTCATCCACTTGTAACAACTGCTTTTAATGCTGACTTTGATGGTGACCAAATGCCAGTGCATGTACCACTATCAGAAGAAGCACAAGCAGAAGCGAGGTTGCTAATGCTTGCTTCGAAAAATATTCTTGCTCCTAAAGATGGTAAACCAGTTGTTACACCATCACAGGATATGATTATTGGTAACTATTACTTATCAATTGAACGTTCACAAATTGATCGTGAATATAAAACATATGAAGATGTTTATAATGCATATTTAAGATATGAAATTGAATTTAGTAATCGTATCATTGTTAATGATGAACTTGAATATCGTGATATTATGGCTTTAAAAAATGATGTAGAAAAAGGTATAGCTCCAAGTGTTGGTAGATTTTTTGTGCCAGGTCGTGAAGGAAGAGCATATGCTACTGAAAATGAAGTAATTCATGCTTATGAAAAAGGTGATATTGATTTTCATACACGATTTGTAATTCCCGGCCATGCTATTGGTAAACCATTTGTTCAATTAAATGAAAAAGATCCAAAATACGAGGAGAAATATCGATTAAATGAGGAATTAAAGCAAGAATATTTAATCACAACGTATGGAAAAATGATATTTAATCAAGTATTTCCAGAAGAGTTTGTTTATGTGAATGAGCCAACTCGTGAAAATTTAACTGAAGGTACTCCTTTAAAATATTTTATTAAACGTGGTCAAAATTATAAAGAAATTATAAAAAATGCACCACTTGTGGAACCATTTAAAAAGAGTATGTTAAGTATGAGTATTAGTGAAGTTTTTAGACAATCTAAACTTGCTGAAACTTCAAAGACTTTAGATAAAATGAAAGATTTAGGGTTCAAATATTCAACAATTGCAGGGATTACAGTATCGGCTTTTGATGTTGTAGTAGCACAAGAAAAAGATGAAATTATTGCCAAAGCCGAAGAAACGGTAAAAAAATATAATCAAATGTATCGTCGGGGAACAATGCTTAGAGCAGAAAAAACGCGTATGGTAATTGATGTATGGAATACAGCGACGAAAGATATTGAAAAGTCAATTAAGAAAAAGATGAAAGAAGATGCTACTAGAAATCATATTTTTATGATGGCAGATTCAGGTGCTCGTGGTAGTTCATCAAACTTTACTCAACTTGCAGGTATGCGCGGACTTATGTCAAAACCAAATGGTGAGTCGATGGAAATACCAGTTAAAGGATGCTTTATTGAAGGAATGTCAATGTCCGAATTCTTTATTTCAACCCATGGTGCTCGTAAAGGGTCAACTGATACGGCGTTAAAAACTGCTGAGTCAGGCTATTTAACAAGGCGTCTTGTTGATGTATCTCAAGATATTACAATTACTTGTAATGATTGTGGAACAGATAAAGGAATGGTTATTGAAACTTTGTATAATAAAGATCCTAATAAAACGCCTAATGGTTTTTCTAAAGATAATATATGTGTTGAATTAAAGGATCGTATTATAGGTCGTTTTGCCGCAAAATCTGTTATTGCAAGAGTTGATGGTAAAAAAACAGTTTTAGTTGAACGTGGAGAATTTATTACTGAAGAAATTGCACAAAAGATTATTGATGCGGGAGTTGAATCAGTAACAGTAAGAACTTTACTTACCTGTGATGCTAAAGTTGGTGTTTGTGTAAAATGTTATGGTTCTGATTTATCAACGACTGATATAGTTGAAAAGGGTGAAGTAGTTGGAATTGTTGCAGCTCAATCAATAGGTGAGCCAGGTACCCAACTTACAATGCGTACTTTCCATAGTGGTGGTGTTGCTACATCTGGCGATGATATCACACAAGGTCTTCCACGTATTCAAGAATTATTTGAAGCAAGAGAACCAAAAGGAAAAGGTATTATCTCTGAAATAAAAGGTGTTGTTTCTAGTGTAAATGTAAGAGCGGATAATCGTACTGAAATTGTTGTAGAGAGCCTAATTGATAATAATAGCAAAAGTTATCTTACTGATGCTGGTAAGAAAGCAATCGTTGAAGTTGGCGAAAAAATTGAAGCTGGTGATTTGCTTTCTGAAGGTTTGATTCATCCAAAAGAACTTTTAAGAGTTTCTTCGGTAGATAAAGTAGAAAAATATATTTTAAAAGAAGTGCAAAAAGTATATCGCTCTACTGGTGTTGCTATTTCTGATAAACATGTTGAAATTATAGTTAAACAGATGCTTCAAAAAGTTGTCGTAATTGATGAAGGTGATACTGAATTGCTTCCAGGAACTTTTATTTCAAAATCTGAAATTTATAAAATAATAAAAGAATGCTTAGAAAAAGGACGTAGAGTTCCTGCTGTTAAACCTGTTATTTTAGGTATAACAAGAGCTTCACTTAAGGCAGATTCTTTCCTTTCTGCAGCAAGTTTCCAAGAAACAACAAGAGTACTTACAGAAGCGGCAATTCGTGGAAAAATTGATACACTTGACGGATTAAAGGAGAATATCATTATTGGTGGTTTAATTCCTGCAGGTACTGGTTTAATTAGTGAAGATGATGTTGAAATTAAAGAAGATTTAACCGCTCCTCAATTTGAATTGAAGTCTAAATATTAATACAAAATATAAACTAGGATAATAATTATAAAGTGATTATTATCCTTTTTTGTTAAAAAATAAAATTATTTTCTTGTTTTTTTATATATGGTTGTAAAAAAATGCCAAATGTGGTATAATAAACATAAAAGGAGGTTAAAATTATGATTGCAAAAGTAATAGTTAATATTCCAAGTAGTAATATTGATCAACTTTTTGATTATCTTATTCCTCCTGAATTTTGCGATTTTGCCAGTGTTGGCTCAAGGGTAAGAGTTCCTTTTGGTGATGCTAATCGTCAAATTATGGGATTTATTATAGAATTAAAAGATGAATCTACCTATATTGGTGATTTAAAAGAAATTATTGAAGTTGTCGATTATGAACCAGTTCTTACAAAAGAACAATTAGCCATTGCGAATTTTATTAAGGCTGATGCTATATGTCCATTGAGTAGAATTTTGAATTTAATGATACCAGATGCATTAAAATTAAAAACAAAAAAATTTTTAACTGTAGTAAATTTTAAAGATCTTGATGCTGAATTAATTCAATTATTTGAACAAAATGAAACCATTTTATATAAAGAAAATTTCAAAAAATACGATAATAGAATTGCAAAAGAAGTGAAAAAAGGTAATATTGTAATAAGATATGAAGCATTACAAACTGTAAAAGAGAAAATGGTTACAAAGTATGTATTAAATCCTAGTTTTACATATAGAAATTTTGACAGATTAAAAAGCGATTTACAAAAAGATTTTTTAGAAAGATTAAAGGGTGATATTGCTAGAACTTCTTTTGAATTAATGGAAAAATATGATGTAAATTTGGCAATGATTATTAGCCTCAGTAAAAAGGGATATTTAGATAAAATTGAAGAAAAAGATTCTAGGATTAAAGTTAGGAATATTCCTGTTGAAAAAAGAATTAGAAAAACGGATAATCCAATTATAAATCAATTGATTAAGAGTATGGAAAATTATGAAAAACCAATATTGTATGTACCTAAAGATGAAAATCAATTGTTAGAGTCTTTATTACAAGTCATCAATATCAATCAAAAAAAGAATAAGAATACAGTAGTTATTGTTCCTGAAATTTTATCAAGTTATAAAATAGAGAATGTAATTAGAAAAAATACTTTATTAAGTGTTGCACTTATCAATTCTCAACTATCTATAGGAGAATTATTAGATTACTATAATGAAATAAAAAATGATAGTTATGCAGTTATTGTTACTACCGCAAAAGGAGCCTTACTTCCATATCAAAATATTGGTACTTATTTTCTTTTAGATTCAGAAAGTGATAATTATTATAATGATCAAAGTCCAAGATACGATTTACATAAGGTTATGGAATATGTATCTAACATTACTCATTCTCATATTATTAGAGTTTCATATGTACCAACAATTTTAGAATATACTTATGGATTAAAGGGACATTTAGATATTGTTGAAGATTTTGATAAAAATATTGAGGTGAAAACAGAAATTATTGATTTAAAAAAAGAATTGCAAATTGGTAATAATTCGTCTGTATCCATCAAACTATTAAAAATGTTGCAAATTAATAAGGCAAAAGGGAAAAAAAGTCTTTTAATTATAAATAATCGTGATTATAGTTCTTATGTGATATGTAGAACTTGTGGAAATGTTATGAAATGTCCAAGATGTCAAATATCACTTCAATACAATAAAAAACATAATCAATTAATTTGTCCTGCATGTTCACATAGAATGTCTTATCAAAAGAATTGTCCAATTTGTAATAGTACAGAATTAAAATTTGGCGGAATAGGAATTGAACAAGTAGAGGAAGATTTAAAAGAGAATCTACCAACATTTAAAATTGCTAGTCTTGTTACTAATAATTTTGAAACTTTTTGTAATATTGAGATTGATTTTGAAGATGGTGATATTGATATTTTACTTACAACTAGTCTATTTGCAAAAAGCATTTTAGGGAAGAAAATAGGATTAATTTGTTTTGTGAATATTGATGCTATGGCAAAGGCAGCAGATTATGATGCAACGTATCGAGCATATAGTGCCTTAATGCAAGCTAGAATGAAATTAATAGATATAAATGATGCAACGATAGTTATTCAAACATATCATCCTAATGATGAGTATTTAAAAGATTTTTTAATAGGTGATTATCATAGTTATGTTAAAAACGAATTAGTTGTTAGAAAGATATTAAAAAATGAACCTTTCTATTATATAAATAGAATTTTAGTAAAGGGCAAATATGAAGAAATTTTTCAAGAATCATATAATATTAAACAATCATTACAAAGTACGTATGGTAGTAAAGTTTTTATAATGGGTCCTACATATAATTATCAATATTCAGCAGCTCAATTGATTATTAAACATCAAATGAATGATATAAGTGAGTATTATCAAAAAATTTATCAAAATTATCAGTCGAGCAATGTCACTGTAATTTTTGATAAATATCCCAAATATATTTAGAGGTGAAAAATGTTAAAAATAGTATTTATGGGAACACCTTCATTTAGTGTTCCAATTTTAGAGGCTTTAATTGAAAAATATGATGTTATTGGTGTTGTAACACAACCGGATAAGATGGTAGGAAGAAAAAAAGAGTTGCAAGCATCTCCTGTGAAACAGTGTGCAATCAAGCATAATATTAAAGTTTTTCAGCCAATTAAGATTAGGCAGGAATATCAAGATATTGTGAATTTACATCCTGATTTGATTGTAACTGCCGCTTATGGTCAAATTGTTGGCATGAAATTATTGAATTGTCCAAAATATCGTTCAATAAATGTACATGCTTCTTTATTGCCTTTATATAGAGGTGGTGCACCAATTCATCAAGCCATCAAAGACGGACAAAAAGAAACAGGTGTTACTATAATGTATATGGAAAAAGAAATGGATGCGGGGGATATTTTATCCCAAAGAGCAATTCCAATTGGTGAAAAGGATAATTGTGGTATGATGTTTGAAAAATTATCTTATCTTGGCCGTGATTTGTTGTTAGAGACAATAGATAAGTTAATTGAAGGTCAAATTGTTCCAATTAAACAAGACGTATCAAAAGTTACGTTTGCTTATAATGTTACAAAAGAAGAGGAGAGACTCGATTTTACAAAAACTGCCCAAGAAGTCTACAACCATATTAGAGCCTATTATCCATCACCAATTGCTTATACTATATTTAATGGAGAAATTTTAAAAATATATGAATCTAGAGTATTAGATGATACGCATAATAAGGAGATTGGCACTTTCTTTTTAAAAGATAAAACGAGAATATGTGTCGCTTGTAATAATCATACAGTTCTTGAATTATTAGTTGTTCAACCAAGTGGTAAAAAGGTAATGAAAGCAAAGGATTTTGCTAATGGTGGTTTTCGAAAATATTTAAAATAATAATGATTCAAAAATTAAGGAGAAAGATATGAATAAAGTATACTATTCAAGAGATGAAATGCAAAAAATTAATACAGAAAAATTATTAGAAAGGGGTGTCACTATTGAGGAAATTGCTAAAATTGCATATCAACAACAATATCGATATAATAAAGAGATTAAGATGGAAGATTGTATAGAAAGCGTTGAAAAAATATTATCGTTGAGAGATATTTTTCATCTTCTTCAATTAGGGGCTGAAATTGATCGATTAACAGAAGAAAAGGCATTTAAAGGTCCAATTCAGGCAATTATGGAATATGACCTTGGAGTTTTTGGTGTTGATGAGATTTTTGGGTTAGATATTGCTAGACTTTATGGTGCTATTGGACAAACCAATTTTGGTGATATCGATGTCAATAAACCGGGAGTAGTTGCGAAACTGAATGAGGAAGGAAAAATGGGTTCTAAACATTGCCATACATTTTTAGATGATATTGTTGGAGCAATTGCGGCAGCTGCTTCAACAAGAGTGGCTCAAATTTGGTCAGAAGATGAGGCTATTCGAAATAAATAAGTATGGAGTCAATTAAGGAAATTTTTAAAATTGGTTATGGCCCTTCAAGTTCTCACACAATGGGTCCTGCTATAGCGAGTCAAAAGTTTTTGATTAAAAATCAAAATGCTAGTAGCTTTACATGTATTTTATATGGTTCATTGGCACGAACAGGAAAGGGTCATTTAACCGATTATATTATTAAAAAGACTTTTCAAAATAAAAAGATCGATGTTCTTTTTGATTACGATAAAATTTATCAGTATCATCCGAATGCTATGCAATTTTATGCATATAGTGGAGACAATTTAATAGATGAATGGTTAGTATTTAGTGTTGGTGGTGGTAGTCTCAAAGAATTCAATGAAAAGCGAACTACATTCAATGAAATGATTTATCCTCATCAAAAAATGAATGAAATCTTAGATTATACCAAAAAATTTAATTTAAGTTTCGTAGATTATATTTTAAAATATGAAGGGGAAAGTATTATTCCTTATTTATATAGTATTTTAGAACAAATGAAAAAAACCATTAACAACGGGATATATACTGATGGTATTTTACCCGGAGGATTAAATGTTATAAGAAAAGCAAGTTTATTTTATCAAAAATATTTGGAAAAACCATGTCTTGAATATTTAGTTTATGCTTATGCTTTAGCATCTAGTGAGGAAAATGCCTCTGGTCATGTTATTGTAACGGCTCCTACTTGTGGTTCTTGTGGAGTTTTACCAGCAGTTTTGTTGAGTTATCAAAGATTAAATCATGTTTCTGATGATAGCATAATAAATGCTTTAATGGTTGCAGGACTAATTGGTAATCTGGTTAAAACGAATGCATCTATTTCAGGAGCAGAAGTTGGTTGTCAAGGTGAAATTGGAGTTGCTTGTTCGATGGCAGCAGCAGCACTTAGTTATTTAGAAAATAAAACAAATGAAGAAATTGAGTATGCAGCAGAAATTGCTTTAGAACACCATTTAGGTATGACTTGCGATCCGATTGATGGTCTTGTTCAAATTCCTTGTATTGAAAGAAATGCGGTTGCTTCAATGCAAGCATATAATGTTGAAAAATATATTGAACTTGCAGGAAGTAGTCACAATGTAACATTAGATAGTGTAATTCAAGTTATGGGTGAAACTGGCCGAGATTTACATACCAAATATCGGGAGACTTCAACTGGAGGTCTTGCGATTCATAAAAAAGGATAAAATAATTATGGAAAAAAATAAATATGAAGATGTGATAGAAAATCAAATAAAAGAATCATCAAAAATAATAGCACTATGTGTAGATCAAAATCATGAAGGAAAAGGTATTTGTAAAGTAGACGGAATAAAAGATTCTGAAATGGTAAAAGAATTTATTATTTTTGTGGATAATATGATTCCTGGTGAAAAAGGACAAATAGAAATAACGAAATTACATAATAGTTATGGCTACGCAAAGATAATAAAAATATTTCATGAAACGAAATCACCAAAAAGAGTGATACCTCATTGCAAAACATATGGTAGTTGTGGTGGATGCAATATTATGCATATGAGTTATAATGCACAATTAGAATTTAAAAATAAAATGGTTGAAGAAACGTTAAGAAGAATAGGAGGGTTTAATGATATAAAGATTTTACCTATTCTTGGTATGAAAGACCCTAATCATTATCGTAATAAAGTTCAAATTCCATATCGAAAAGGTCGTTTTAAAGTTGATTGTGGTTTTTTTGCCAGAGAGTCTCATCGTATAATACCGATGGATGAATGCTTCATTCAACCTAATATTTCAACCGAAATTATTAAATTTATTAAAAATCTTTGCAATGAATTTAATATAGAGGGATATCACGAAAAATATAATAGTGGCTTAATTAGACATGTATTGATAAGAACTAATCATTTATTAGATGAAGTGATGGTTGTTCTTGTTTTAACTAAAAGATCATTAGAACATAAAGATGAAATTGTGGCAAAAATTATTCAGCGCTATCCTGTTGTAAAGTCAATAATTATTAATGTAAATAATAAAATTGGTAATACAATTTTAGGTGATGAATGTATAACAATATACGGAAGAGAGTATATAGTAGATGAATGTTGTGGATTAAAATTTAGAATAGGACCTCAATCATTTTATCAAGTCAATCATAAACAAACTGAAGTATTATATAATAAAGTTGTTGAAATTGGTGATTTTAAACAAGAGGATTTTGTCATTGATGCATATTGTGGAATTGGTACAATTGGATTAATTGTAGCAAGTCATGTTAAGCAGGTACTATCAGTTGAAATCGTTGAGGAAGCAATTTGTAATGCAAAACAAAATGCAAAGAATAATCAAATTAACAATATTCATTTTGTATGTAATAAAGCAGAAGAACAAATTGTTAAATGGGCAAAAGAGAATAAGAAAATTGATGCAATTATTGTAGATCCTCCAAGAAAAGGCTGTGATAGTAAACTTTTAGATACAATAGATGAAATGAAGATAAATAAAATGATTTATGTATCTTGTGATCCAGCAACTCTTGCAAGAGATTTAAAAATAATGGTGGAAAAAGGCTATGATATTAAATTAGTACAACCAGTCGATATGTTTCCACATACATCTAATTGTGAGACGATAGTTTTGTTGTCCCAACGTAAACCAAATGATTATGTTGAAGTAGAAGTTGATACAAATGAATTCCCAATATCAAGTGCGGAATTAAAAGCAGCATATCAAGATTTAATAGAATATATTTTAAAAAAACATAATGTAAAAGTAACAAATCTTGAAATAGCGCAAATGAAACAAAAATATGGAATTAAAGAAAGAGAATGTTACAACAAAGGTAAAGATAATAGTAAATATCTTCAACCAAAATGTACAAAGCAAAAAGAAGAGTTAATTATAGAAGCATTTAAACATTTTAAAATGATATAAATAGTAAATGGATTTTCTTAATTGAAGGTCCATTTTTTTGTCTTAAAATATTCTCAATAAAGTTTTATAAAAATATCATACTTGTTCCGGATTAATTTCACATATTAATAGATTTTTCAAAAATTTTGTGGTAAAATTATGACATAAAATGATAAAAAATTAATTGTTTAGATAAGCAATTACTATATAAACGGAGAAATAATTATGACATTTGGAGAAAAAGTGCTCTTTGTAAGAACAAAGTTATTATTAACACAAACTCAATTGGCTAAAGAATTAGGAGTATCAGTAGTTACTATATCAAGATGGGAAACACAAAACAAAAAGCCGCAGGCTATTCAATATGGCAAGTTTTTAGCATATTGTGAAAAACACAATATTAAAATTGAGACAAAATAATATATTTCATAGGAAGAATTAATTGTATGAATACAAAAGAAACATTTATCAAATGGATAGAAAAAAATAAGTTAAAACATACGACTCCAAATGAACTTGCTAGAATTATGGAGGATGCTTTTTATTCATGCTTAAATATAGATGTTTGGGCTATTGAAGATTATAAAATTTATAGCAATTTTAGAAATAAGATTATACTGGATAAAAATTTTAAGAAAAAAGATAAAAAGTCATATAAGCTTTTTGTTGCCGAAAGTAAGCATTGTCAAACGTATTTAAAAAATGCTTTTTTTGAAACCGCAGAAAAAGATAAATCTGCTATTAACACTGTTGTTGCTACTGAGAATACAAGTGAAACTACCGATTTTGGAAATATAAAAAAATTGAATTTTGATGAATTAAAAAAAGACATTTATAATTTTTTTGAAAACGAAATAACATCTAACAATTTTATTTCATTATATCAAAAGGCAATTGAACTAAATAGTAGTTTGCATCTAGATATTCGTGTTTCGATAATTGGTGTTAAGCGCGATGGAGAAATATTAAGATTTTATTCAGATAAAAATGGACTATTAAGATTTTCAAAAATTAATAAAAGTTACGAAATTAATAGCAATTCTTTTGAACTAAGTGAAATCATTAAATCTATAATTGAAGTAAACGACTATTTTAAATCTTATTATAATGAAGTTAACATTCAAGATAATGATGAGCAAACAAAGTATATTTATCATAATACATTTGGATTTGGAACCGTGATTTCTAGCAAAAATAATGATCAAAATTTAGTTGTTAAGTTTGATGATATTCCAACAGAAAAAATGATAAAATCCGATCATGATAATATTTGTTTCATTACAAAAAATGAATATGATACAAGAAAAATAGATAATAAAGAAGAGAAAACTCATAGTTCAAGAGTGTGTTGGGATGAGTATGAAACAGCATTATTAATAGAGGCTTTTTGGAAAATCGAGGAAAATAAAAGTTCGAAAAATGAAGTTTTGATAAGACTTTCAAATGATTTGAGAAAAAGAGCGGTTAATAATGGAATGAAGATTGATGATACTTTTCGTAATTTAAATGGTATTGGCTTGCAATTATCAAATATTAGTTTATCATTTTTTCCCGATCGTCCTGCAATGCATAGAACAGCTTTATTTGATAGGGTTGCTAATATATATAAAAATAATCGAGATGAATTTGATAAAATATTACTAGAAGCCCATCGTCAAGTTAACGGGGAAAGCAATTTAAAAAAAACATTTACAGTTGCTATTTCAGAAGTGGATTTTTATTCATACATAAAGGAAGAATACTCAGAAAAACATAAAAGTGATGGTAAGGCCCGCAGAGCTTCGCAACATGCTGAAAAATGCATTGGTGTTGTTAGAAAGATTAATTTAATATTAAAAGAGTCTAAATATAAAAATCTTTATTCAACTAAAAAGTCAAGAGATGTTTATGAGATTATGTCGTACTTGAAGGGAAAGATAACTATTTTTAACGTAGAAGAAAAAAAATGGATTTGGTATGTATTGAATAGATATAAAACATTTATTGCGTTAAATGAAAAAAGGCTTGACAAAACTTTTGTAAACTCAAAAATTACAAATGAAATTCATAATTCGAATCAGATCTTCTATATTAAAACGAAAAGCGGTATTAATGCTTCTATGATTATTGAAAATGGAAAATATAAGGTTTTAACTGGTTCGAGCTATTCTTTAGAGCCAAGTTCTTCTATGTCTCATAGTTTGATTGATGAAAAATATATAATGCAATCAAAGGGAATTATATTAAATGGAAAATTTTTGAAAGATTATATTTTTAATTCGCCATCTTCTGCAGCAGTTTTTGTTTTAGGCCGAAGCGCCAATGGAAAAATAGAGTGGAAAACTGAAAATGGTCAATTATTAGGAGATTTATCTTCTGATAGCTTAATTAACCAAAAGGATAATACTGTTATGAGTGCTGAGGATAGAATTTCCAAGTATCCTGAATACGTGCAAATTCTTAAGAAATATTTTTCTGACGGTTTTGCTTTTGATAACGCCATTAGAAAGAGAAGATTCATTAAAGCATATGAAGAAATGAATAATAAAGAGTTTCATGATAGTGAAACTCAATACAAAGAAAAAATTTCAACTGTTTGTTTCTGCAGTGAAGGAAAGGCGTATTTACCTACTATAGTTACTGAACAAATATCTAATGATTTGAAGCAATATATAGAAAAGAATATTGGCTCATCAGTAATTTATTATTCAGTTATTTATGATGCTTTTAGAGATAAATTAAATGCAGATTTTAGCAATGATATGCTTAAAGAATATTTAAAATATATGTTTTCAAATGATTTTAAATTTGAAAATGACTACATAGCAAATATTGGAGCGAAAGTTGATATTAAACAAGAATTAATAAATGTATTTAATAATGTTGGAAGGCCAATGAATGTTTCAGAATTATATTCTAAACTCCCAAATGTTTCTCAAAGTGTTATTAACGACTACTTACGCGATAAAGATTTTGTTGTTAATTTTAGAGGAAAATCATACTTTTATAAAGATATCTTTGAAATTAATGAAAGACAACTTGATGAAATTAGAAATTATTTGAATGATACTATTCAAAAAAAAGATCAAGTAACTGGAAGTGAATTATATACTTTCATTTCTGAAAACATACCTGAATTACTTGAGTTAAATCCTGATGTTTTGGATTTGGGATTTAAAAACATGATTAAACTTTTATTAAATGAAGAATTTAGATTTAAAGGTGATGTTATTAGTACATATGGCAAGCAAATTGATGTTAGGGCGTTATATCAAGATTTTTGTCAAAAAAGAGAAAAATTCACATTAGAAGAATTAGAAGAGTTTAGAGATTCTATTAATCAATCTTACATTGATTATAATGGAGTGTTTGAAATATCAATAAGGGTTGATGAGAATACTTTTGTCAGAAGAGACTTAGTAGATTTTGATATTCAAAAGAATGATGAGGCAATACTAGGATTTTGCTCTGGAAAATATGTATCTTTTTTAGATATTATTAATTTCCATGAATTTCCAAATACTAGGTATCCTTGGAATAAATATTTATTGGAGGGATATTTATTCAAGGGTAGTGAAAAATTTGGAGTGTTGAATGCTGCATTTAACAAAAAAAAACCTGTAGGTGCTATAATAAAAAAAGATGCTTTTGAAAGTTTTGATGATTTACTTGTTGAAGTAATAAGAGATAATAAACTGTTTGATAAAGAGAGAGCATTTGAATATTTACAAGAGAATGACTTTATTTTAACGAAGAAGGTAAAAAATATTGATTACCTTATCAATAAAGCCAAAAATTAAAAGGAGATTACACCATGTATTCGTATGAATGGGATGCCGAAACAGGCGGAATACTGCTTAATAGCACTCCTTTGCAAATAAGCAAAGAACCGAGACCTGTTTATTATAAAGAATTAGATATATTAGGTTTTGATAAGTACTGGAAGTATGACAAGGATGACACATATCCTTATATGTGGGCAGAAGCTAATAATTATTACTATAAAGGAAGATTAGTTGCAAAGACAAAAGGCGGAACCATGTGCACTGCTCCTGAACTTGTCATAATTGATGAACCTGAACCAAATAAAGATAAGTTGAAATTTGTTGATATCGCTAAGATGGTTGAAAAGAACAAAACAATCATAGATCAATTAGCTCAGCATACTATTAAAACTACTTATGGAACATATTTAAACTATCGAAAGAAAGTTGATATATATTATGTAGCTTTTAGTGGAGGAAAGGATTCAATAGTAACATTTGATATTGTAAGAAGAGCTCTTCCTCATAATGAGTTTAAAGTTTTATTTGGAAATACTGGTATGGAATTCCCAGATACCTATAAATTAGTTGATAAAATTGAAGAAATATGTGTAAACGAGGATATTGATTTATTAAAATCAAAATCTCATTTAAATCCATTAGAATCATGGAAAGAGTTCGGACCACCAGCAACAGTAACTAGATGGTGTTGTAGTGTACATAAAACAGCTCCGCAAATCTTACTCCTTAGGGAGATTACTAAGAATCCTAATTTCACAGGTATGGCATTTGTTGGAGTTAGAGCAAGTGAAAGTGTGGCTAGAAGTGATTATGATTATATTGGAATTGGTGAAAAACACAAGGGACAATTGAGCTGTAATCCTATTTTAGATTGGAACTCAGCCGAATTATATATTTATATATATTCTAGAAATCTACCGCTAAACGATTGCTATAAAAAAGGAAATAATAGAGCTGGATGTCTTGTTTGCCCAATGGTTTCTGAAAAAAATTCATTTTTTAGAAGAACTTGTTATAAAAATGAATATGATAAGTTTATTGAGATTATTAGAGGGTTATATAAAGATAAGTTTAACGGAGAAAGGTTAAATGAGTTCTTAGAAAATACTGGGTGGAAAGCTAGAATGAATGGTCGAGACATTAATGTTAAAATTGGCTGTAAAGAAGAAAATCTATCTAAAAACCAAATAATTCACGTAACTAAGCCGAAAACTGATTGGAAAGAATGGATAAAAACCATTGGTGTGTTAGTTAATGATAGTTCTCCATATAGCATTTCATACAGAGGAAATGTATATTCGTTTGAAGTGATTGAAACTACAAATGGCTATGATGTCATTATTCCAAATGAACTATCAAAAAAAGATGCCGTCTTTGTTAAATACTTAAAAAATGTATTTCATAAAGCTGCATGTTGTATTGGTTGCAAAGAGTGTGCTGCAGATTGCCATAATGGCTTTATTCAAATGAAAGATGGCCAAGTCCATATTTCAGATGAGTGTCATCATTGTACCCAATGTCATAAAGTTGATAGAGGATGCTTAATATTTAAATCACTAGAATTACCTAAAGGAGATAATAAAATGAAAACAAGAAGTTTAAATTGTTATTCTACACATGCACCATTAATTGAATGGTTTGAAGAATTTTTTGAGAAAAAAGAAAATTTCTTTATTTCACCTTCAATTAATGGGCCTAAAGTTGAATTCTTTACAACATTTTTGAAGCATGCCAATTTATTAGATGATGGAAAGTTATCTATAACAGCAAAAATTATTGATAAATTAGGTTTGGATGATGAAACTTCATGGGCTTTAATGCTAGCTAATTTGGCCTATACTCCAGAAGTTAATTGGTATATTAAAAACGTTGAATTTAATGAACTTTTAAATAAGCAATATATTGTATCTAAATTATTAGAAAATCCAAATTGTACAAACGAAAGAGCGGCTAGTGATATCTTTAGAGCTTATCTTCGTTTATTAGAGTTAAACTTTAATAAAGTAGGTATGGGAACAATAGAAAAAAACGATAAGAAAAATCCAGAAATTTTTAGATCACAATGGTACGATCCAGATCCAAAAGTAATCTTATATTCTTTATATAAATTTGCTGAAAATTGTGGAAGTTATTACCAATTCTCATTGACTCGTTTATTGAATCATTCAATTGAAAGTGATGGAATTAGTCCAACAGAAATATTTGGATTAAATAGAGACACAATGGAAAAAGTACTTCAAGGGTTATCAATTAATTATCCAGAATTTATATCTGTTTCATTTACATTGGATCTTGATAATATTAATTTAAGAAGCGATAAGACATCTGATGATGTTCTTGAGTTGTTCTAAGGAGAGTTTGCAACTATGGAATCAAAAAAATATAGAAATTATTTTCAAATAAATGAAAGCTATTTCCCAGCAGTTAATGAGGATGTTATCAAAACTCAGCCAGATCACTGGAAAACATATTATCCACATGAATCATTTATTAAATTACTAGAACAAACTAAGAATGTTTTGACAAGCAAACAAAAATTATCTATATGGGTAGAAGGGGCTTATGGTACTGGTAAATCTCATGCTGTTTTAACACTTAAGAAATTATTAGATTGCTCTAATGATGAGTTAAAAAAGTATTTTGATACCTATAAAAATGTTTTTAAGAGTAATGACTTATATAATGAATTTTACAATATTAAAAACCAAACTAAAAAGGTTTTAACAGTTCATAGATATGGCTCATCAAATGTCAGAAATGACAATATACTTGTTAATTTGGTCCAAGAAAGTATTATTAAATCTTTAAAAGAAAATGGATATGCATATAATGGTCAAGTTGGAATTAAGCAAGCAATGATTAATTGGCTTGAAGATGATGCTAATAGACAATATTTTAATAACATTATTCAAAAAGATTATAGAGCAAAATTCGGTGGGGCTGATGCTGATACTATTTTAGAACAATTAAAAACTTATACATCAGAAGATGCTATTCAAACACTTACAGAAAAAATATCTACAGTTGGTGAAGAAAAAGGTATTAAACCATTTGTTCTTCAACAAGAAGATTTAAGAGACTGGATTGTCGATGTTATTAACAAAAACAATCTAAAAGCAATTTTCTTTATTTGGGATGAGTTTTCAGATTACTTTAGTTTAAATAAAGGAGATCTTTCTGGCTTCCAATTTTTAGCTGAACTTAGTGAAAGCTATCCTTTCTATTTTGTAATCGTTACCCATAAATCAGAAATATTCTTTGAAAATTCTAAAAACGATTTAAAAACAAAAATTAATGGTAGATTTATAGCGCCTCACTGCTCAATAGAATTGCCTGATAATATGGCATTTATCCTTACTGGACATGCAATGCAAAAGAAAGATGATCCAATTATCTTAAAAGAATGGGAAGAAAATATCGAAGCTTTATATGATGAAACTCATGATTCGAGAGAAGAAGTTAAGAAAACAGCAAAAATAGGTGAAGCTGAACTCAAGGGAGTAATTCCTATTCATCCATATGCTGCTTTAGTTTTAAAACATATAGCTTCAGCATTTGACTCTAACCAAAGAAGTATGTTTGACTTTATTAAAAATGATAGAGGAGATGAAATTAAAGGATTCCGATGGTTTATAGATAACTATGGACCAGATGATGAAGAAAATCTTCTTACTGTCGATTTATTGTGGGATTTCTTTTATGAAAAAGGAAAGGATCAATTAGCTCCTCAAACTAGAATGGTTCTTGATGTTTATGAAAGAACGGAATCTCATAATTTAACAACTAAGCAAAAGAGAGTTTTAAAAACTATATTACTGCTTCAAGCTATCAATGAGAAAGTTGGTGACTCTGTTGCTTTATTTGTGCCAAATAAAAAGAATTTAGGCTTGGCTTTTGAAGGCACTGATATTACACCTAGTAATGCAAGTTCATTAGCTGATTCTTTAATAAAAGAACAAATTATTTTTGAGAGACCTATGGGCGGAGGAGCTGTTAAATATTCTGCTCTTGTTTCCAATGGTAATCTTGAAGAAATTCAAAAATTAAAGGATCAAATAATTAGAGAAGTTCGTACTAATAAACTTGTCGAAGAGGGTGAGTTTGGTAACGACTTTAAGTTGCCTAAAAATCTTGAAATTAGATTCCATACAAGTCTTTTAACATATGAAAATATCAAAATGGAACTAGTTAAACTTAAGGAGGATTCATCAAATCATCCTTCTAGACTTTATGTAGTTTATACATTTGCTAGAAATGATGAAGAAAGTGATCGTATTAGACAAGAAATTTATAAATGCATTAATGATGGATTTGATTCAGTCATCTTTATCGATTATTCAAACAATCATTTAAGTAATGATTTATTTAACCAATATGTTGAAAATATGGCAAACTGTAAATATCAAACTGGTAAAGATGCAGGACAAGCTAGAACATATGACAAGAATGCAAAAGAATCATTAAGAAGATGGAAACTTTCTATTCAAAATGGAACTTGCAAAGTTTATAGTTATATGAATCCAGAAGGAATTTTATGTACTTCTGATTCTGAAATAATAATGGCTGTAAAAGAATTTGATAGAGAGCATTTTACATATGCACTTGAAATTCAAGTTAATGTTATTGATAACATGTATGCTTCTAACGCTTTAAAACAAGGTGTTGAATGTGGTATTACTGGTGAAATAAAAGGTACATATAAATCAGCTAATGAAAATACAAAGCTTGAAAAGCAATTTGCTGGTGTTTGGAATGTAGACAATTATTGGAAAGTTAAGCCAAATGAATTAATTTCAAAAATTAAGAACAAGGTAGAAGAAATCATTAAAGATAACTTTAAAAAAAATACTAGGGTTTCTATTGTGGATATTTATGATTCATTAATAGAAGAGCCATTTGGATTCTTGCCATGCAACTTAACAGCATTTGTAATGGGATTTGTGTTAAAGGATTATGCAAATGACGCTTTTAACTGGACTGACGATTTAACAACAGTACCCATGTCTATTGAAAAATTGAAAGAAATGGTAGAGGAAGTTATTAAACAACAACAAACTCCATCAGGCAAATATAGACCAAAATATATTGTTGAAATGTCACCTGAACAACGTGAATTCAACAAATCAACTGCTTCAGCATTTAGAATTGATGAAGCCGTTTGTACATCAGTAGAAAATACTAGATCAAAAGTTCGCTCTCAAATGAATTCATATAAGTTCCCGATTTGGACATTAAAATATTGCAATTTTTCTACAGTAAACGATAAATCTACTATTGACAAACTTATTGATTTATATGTTGAATTAGCAAATAATTCTTCTTCAGCAAGATCGGAAACGGATATTGCATTGGAAATTGGTAGATTATATTTAAATAATCAAAGTTTAGTAGATGATCTAAAAAATATGCTTACAAAAGAAAACTGTACTACTGGGATGTATAACTATCTTAAAACTTATAAAGATGGAAAATTATTAAATCTTGCAGAGCAGTTAAATGATACTGGTTCTTATATTCAAGAAATTAGTAAAAAGTTTAGTGAAGCATCAAACTGGGTATGGAATAAAAAGACAGTTGATGAAAAAATCGATGAAACATTAATAGAGTATGAAATTGTTTGTGAAAGTAATAAGTTTAATGCAAAAACAGTAACTTATGATGATTGCTTAAATGAATGGAAGAATAAATGTGCAATGTTTAAAGTTGCTTATTGTTCTGTAAAAAACGATATCGGTGATCTTTCATCATTCTTAGAAATTTTATTCCAATTAAAGAAAAACGGATATATCTATGATAATTCGAAAGAAAACTTCTTGAGTTGTTTAAAAACAAAGAAAGAAGAATTTAAAAATTTCTGTGAAAATCAAGTACAATTACTAGAAAAAACAGAGAAATTTTATCTTGACGGATTATCAGATGACGATGTTAACGCTATTGCATCTAAACTTTATGATGTGTTCACGATAGAAAATAGTGAATATCAAAGAAAGTTGGAGTCTGAAGTTGCTGAATATAAGGCTAACATGTCTAAGTATCAATTAGTTGAATTGTGGAGAAAAGGAACAAATACAAATTCACCGATGGAATGGTCTGAAAAGTATTCAATGCCTATTTTGTGCATGATTCCTTTGCAAGAACAAAATGATGCAAGATTTGCATTTGATGTTATTAACAATCAAATTGGCGACAAATTTAAGATTGAAGAAGCAATTGAATACTTAAATAAATTTAAATATGATGATTTAAATTCAGAAACAGCTAGAGATGAAGCGTTTAAAAAACATATTGTTAAATCATATGCCACAATGCTTGATAATCTTAATGAAGTAAAAACAGCAATTAAGAATAGATTATCTAGTGTTGCACCATATTATTGGCTTGGTAATAGTTCAGTTGAAGAATTATTAAAGAATTTGGCATTCCAAAAATATAATAATGGTGGAAACTCAAAAGTTTATAATATTATTGATTCTATGTCGCCAGATGATTTAAAAAAATATTTAAAAGATTTGGTAAAAGAGAATATGATTGTTGGAATTGAAATTATTAAAAACAACAAATAAAAGGGTGATACTATGCAGGAAAGAATAAAGAATAGTATAAAGTCATATTTAGAAGGAAACGATAATAGACCTCTTATTGTCGATGTTTCTAGTGTAAAAGATAGAGATGATTTCCTTCAATCATACTTTCAAACTATGAAGAAAAGTGTATTTGATTTGGCGCCAAATAATGCTGAATTACCTGAAACTTCAAGTCTTTTTGAATTTATGAGTAATTCTACTGAAAACACTATGATCATTACAGATTTAGGCACATATTTAAAACTTTATGGCTTAGATTTGTTTGAACAAATAATTCATTCGTTATTAGGAAAATCATATGCTACAAAATTTATTATTTTAACTTTTCAATGTAGTAAATTCATACATGAAAATAATCCTAGAAATAGGAATAAGGTTTTAATTGATGATTCTGATTATTCGATTCCTGCACCACTAGTTTTTATTGATAGTGAATTCAAGGATTTCGTTTCAGCAGAAGATGATTTGAATACAGCTTTGAAAAGAATTGAGAGAGCCAATGATAAACTATATGTATTAACACATTACAGCAAAAATAATTTTTCAGAATCTTTATTGACAATAGAAGAGTGTAGAACTCCATTTGATTTACTTTGTTTAAAAGACTCAACAGCAAAAAGATTACTAGTCAAATATGGCACACAAGAAGAATGGAGTAAATTGCTTAAAAAATTAGTGAACAATTCAATTGAATCAACTATTTCAGAATATATCAATCCCAGGAATTTTATTAAAAATATTGAAGAATGGATTGAGAAAAATGATTTTGAAAAATGGTTAATATTTATATATGCAAAGTATAAAAATATTAAAGTAGACAATTGGGCTGTGAATTTTGCGATAGAAAAATCAAAAAAATCTAGTGATTTATTGAGAAATATTTATGATTCAATGCTTGATATGAGCCCTAAGGATCCTGATTTTTGGAAAAAGTATGATGAAAGAAAACAAATACTTAAGAAGATTAAAGATGATACAGTTGTATTTGAGTTTTGCAAATATGTTCGAACTAAAAATGAAAATACATTATTTTATTTAACAGATAATACTGAAACTGAAAAGAAGCTTATTATTCAATTGTTGAATGATTATTACGATTTTTATACCAAAAGCAAATTGAAAGAAATTTTAAAATATGTGTATAAGGATCTTTATAACTATTTATCAGAGTATAATTATAATGATGATTTCTTTAATAAGTATTTTGATGAATATAAGTATCTAAAAGTAACAAATCATTTAACTCCTGAATTTAAATCAATGGTAGATAGAGAAGCTTGTGAAAGAAACTATAAAAGAACTCTTATGTTTAGAACTGAAAAGCTTGAAGAAAAATCATTTGATGATAGCATGGTGTATTTCATAGACGCATTAGGTGTTGAATTCTTAAGTTATATTGAAAGAAAATGTAGAGAAAAAGATCTTGCCGTTTCAATAGATATTGCAAGAGCAAATCTTCCTACTCTTACATCAAAGAATACAGAATTCAGAGATTTCTTTGCGAAAAAAGGTGTTGAATTAAAGGATGAAAAAGATTTGGATTCTTTAATTCACGATGGCAAAAATGACTATGATTTTGACAAAAATAAGCTGCCTATTCACATTATTGAAGAATTCAGTATTATCGATAGATGCATAACAAATATAAGAAACAATATTAAGTCAGGACATTGTCAAAAAGCGGTTATTATTTCTGATCACGGAGCAACAAGACTAGCTATATTAAATACGGATATGGTTAAAATTGATGTTGAATCAACAGGAGAACATGGCGGTAGGGTTTGTAAAGCATATCCAGGTATGGAAGTTATTCCGAATGCCACTTTAGAAGAAGATTATTGTGTTTTGGGAGATTACAATTCTTTCAAAGGTGGACGTATAGGAAAAGTGGAAATGCATGGTGGAGCAACTCTTGAAGAGGTGCTTGTTCCTATAATTGAAATTTCAGAACGAATTTCATCTGTAGATATAAGAGTAATTACTTCTATAATTAAGGTTAGTTATAAAACAAAAGCAATTTTAAAGTTTTATGTCAATACTAAGTTAAGTGGTGTTTCAGTTCATATCAATGGTGTGACTTACACAGCTACAACTGTAGATGGATATAACTTTGAAGCTGAATTATCTGGTATCAAGAAGAGTGGGGAATATGAGTTTGAAGTATGGGCAAACGGAAGATTCATTTCTGCTAACAATTCATTTAAAATAGAGAAAGAGTCTGCAAAAACAAACGACTTATGGGGTTAATATTATGACAGATAAATTAAAAGAATATTTTGACGAAATGGTTGTCTTTAAAGATAAAAAAAATAATGGTTTTTTCAAAAGCCTTAATCTTCCTTCTTTCTTAAGAGATTATCTTCTTAAAATTTTCCAAGATGAAAACGGTGTTTTAGATTATGAAGGAATGAATGAGTTTATTAAAACAAGAATTCCACGAAAAGAAGAATGGATGGCAATTAAAGATAGAATTGTTATTGATGGTGAGAGAGTCAAATTTTTAACAAGAATATCTGTTGATATTGATGTTGCTACCCAAAATATATCTTTCTCTTTGCCTGATTTTGGATTAACAAATAAAGAAACTGTAATTGAGCCTCATGTTTGGCAAGAAGTAAGAACTGATTTAATAAGTGCTAATGAAGTATGGGGAATAGTTGAATTAGGCTATAAGTTCCCAGATGATTACGACATTATGTACGAAGAAAGTGGTAATAAAGCAAAAGCAAAGCAAAAAGAAAAAGGAAAAATTAAACTATGTTCATTTAAAAATTTCTGTCCATATTCAATTGACCTTGATTATTACAAGGATATTAGAGAAGAATTTGATATTCACGAATGGATAGATGTAGTATTGGGCGCTGTTGATTATAACGGAGATGGCTATGAAGATGAGCATCAAAAAATGGCTGTTATAACAAGACTTTTACCTTTTGTTGAAAAAAGACTTAATATTATAGAATTAGCTCCTAAAGGAACTGGTAAGTCATATCTTTTTGGACATGTTAGTAAATATGGTACTTTGGTAGATGGTGGAAAGATAACTAGAACAAAAATGTTCTATGACACTATTAGAAGGAAATACGGATTTATTCAAGGTAATGATTACGTAGCTATTGACGAAGTTAAACTTGTAAAATTTAATGATGATAACGAAATGAGGTCAATTTTACAAGGTTATATGGAATATGGCACATTCAATGTAAATGGTTTTGAAGGTGAAGCTGACGCTGGTATTGTATTCTTAGGAAATATTTCAGTAGATTTCATGGATGAATATTCATATATGCTAAATGAGCTTCCTCCTTTATTCCAAGAAACTGCACTATTGGATCGTATTCATGGCTTTATTAAAGGCTGGGATATACCTAGAATGAATGAAAGCTTGGAACTTACTGGTTGGGCTTTAAACTCTGAATACTTTTGTTCAATTATGCATTTACTGAGAAATGATAATTCTTATCGAGCAATTGTAGAAAAATTGATTGAAGTACCAGAAAAAGCAGATAAACGTGATACTGAATCTGTAATTAGAATTGCAACAGCATATTTAAAACTTTTATTTCCTAATGTGAGAACTCCAAATGACATCAGTGTTAAAGATTTTAAAAATTATTGTTTGAAACCTGCCATGAAAATGAGAGAGATTGTCAGAATGCAGCAAATATTTATTGATAAAGAATATAAAGGTAAAGAAATTCCTGACTTTAAAATTGTTGCAAGAGGTGAGTAAATATGAAAGTAAATTGTGTTTCTTGTTTTAAAGAAAATCTCGAAAAAGATACTATTGCTCTTAACAAAAAATTATTAGGAAAAGATATAGAGAAATTTTATTGTATGGACTGTTTAGCTGATTTTTTAAATGTAACAGTTGAAGAATTATTAGATAAAATAGAAGAATTTAAAGAGGAAGGGTGCGAGTTATTTAAATGAAAAATGTTATTTACGCAGATAATGCAGCCACAACTAAATTAGATAATGATGCTTTTGAGGCTATGAAGCCTTATCTGCTAAATAATTATGGGAATGCTTCGCAACCATATTCTTTTTCACGTTCAGTAAAAAAAGCAATTAAAGAGGCTAGAGAAACAATTGCTAGATGTATTAGTGCTGAACCAGAAGAAATATTTTTTACTTCTGGAGGTACAGAAAGTAATAATTGGGTTATTAAAGATAATATTTTTTCCAATATAAACCATAAAACAATTATTACGTCTGAATTTGAACATCATACAATAATTCGCGCTTGCGAATCTATTGAAAATATAGGGTACCCTGTTGTATATTTACCTATTACAAAAAGTGGTATAGTTGATATTGAAATGTATAAAAAAATTATAACTAACAATACATACTTAACCTCAATTATGTTTGCAAATAATGAAATAGGAACCATTCAACCAATTAAGGAATTATGTAAGATTGCACATGAAAATGGATCGTTATTTCATACTGATGCTGTTCAAGCTGTAGGCCATATTGATATTGATGTTAAAAATTTAGATATCGATATGCTTTCTGCATCAGCTCATAAATTCAACGGCCCAAAGGGAATTGGTTTTCTTTATATTAAGAAAGGAACTTCAATTCATTCTCTTATGAGTGGAGGTATGCAAGAGTTTGGATATAGAGCAGGAACTGAAAATGTCGCTAGTATAGTAGGTATGGCTGTTGCTTTAAAAAAGAATGTTGACTTATTGGAAAATTCAATTTTACATATCAATAGATGTGTTGATGCTTTTTTTGACGAATTTAATAAATACAATATTGATTATGTTATCAATGGCAAAGGGGATAAGATTCCTGGTAATATAAACCTTTCTTTTAAAAATAAAACCGGAGAAGGAATTATGCATCTTATGGATTTGAAAGGCGTTTTAATATCAACTGGTTCTGCTTGTGATAGTGTAAATACTCGAGTATCACATGTAATTAAAGCAATCAATGTCCCTGATGAATATCAAGAAGGAACAATAAGAATATCCTTGAATAAGGATAACACAGAGGAGGAGGCAAGAGCTATTGCAAAAAAACTTAAAGATGCGATTTCACTATGATACTAGTAACTTTGATTTGGAGTTATCTTAAATTTTTTGATGGCTAAAACTATATTTTAAAAGAGTTGCTTTTGATACAAATATGAAATTAATATAATTAAAATGACATGATTGAACTAAATGTGCAAATTTAATTTAAAAATTTAAGTTAAAAGGAGTAGCGCCATGCTACTCCTTTAGTGTTTTTATATCTTAGAATGGATAAGAAAGGCCTTGTTTTAGTCTTGAAATGGTAAAATAAATGTAGACACTAAAAAAGTGTCTACATTTATTTTACCATTTCAGTATACTTTTGTATTAATCACTTTTTTATCCTTTTCAATCATTTTCTTTCTCTAATTTAGAAAATGCAAAGTATTTGAGTAATAATTTTATAATAATAAAAAACATAATTCTAAATTTTTTAGAATTTTATGAAATTGAGCATATAAAATCAAATTGAATTTATTAAGATAAAAATCTTGAATAATGTCGAAAATTATGATAAAATAAAAAATGGTAAAATTTTCCAATTCATATAAGGGGTGATTAAAACGAAACGTAAATATGGCGAAAAAGATGTATACGAGGTGTTACAAGAAAGACTGAATTATCTTTTTACAGAGTTTGACAACATTTATGTTTCGTTTTCTGGTGGAAAAGATAGTGGATTGCTATTAAATCTTACACTTGATTTTCAAAAAAAATACTATCCAAATAAAAAAATTGGGGTATTTCATCAAGATTTTGAGGCGCAATATAGTGTTACAACTGAATATATTGAAAGAACTTTTCAAAAAATTGAAAATGAAGTGGAACCATATTGGGTATGTTTACCTATGGCAACTAGAACTGCTTTGAGTAGTTATGAAATGTTTTGGTATCCATGGGATGATACCAAAAAAGATGCATGGGTTCGTCCAATGCCTAAACATCCATATGTTATCAATTTGGAAAATAATATTATGTCAACGTATCATTATCGTATGCATCAAGAAGATCTTGCTAAACAATTTGGTAGATGGTATCGAATTATGCATGGTAATAAAAAAACTGTATGTTTACTTGGAATTCGAACTGATGAATCTTTGCAAAGATATAGTGGTATTTTAAACAAAAAGTATGGATATAAAGGAACTTGTTGGATTAGCAAACAATTTAAAGATACTTATTGTGCATCACCTATTTATGATTGGTCTTTAAGCGATGTATGGCATGCAAATTATTTATTTAATTATGATTATAATCGTTTATATGATTTATATTATATGGCAGGGCTTAAACCAGATCAAATGCGAGTAGCATCACCATTTAATGATTATGCCAAAGATAGTTTAAATTTATATCGTGTTATTGATCCTAAAATTTGGTGCAAATTAGTTGGAAGAGTTAGAGGAGTAAATTTTGGTGCTATTTATGGTAAGACAAAGGCAATGGGATATCGTAATTTATCATTGCCAGAAGGACACACTTGGGAATCCTATACAAAATTTTTATTAAAAACCCTTCCAGCTAGAATTCGAAATAATTATATTAAAAAATTTGAAGCATCTAATGACTTTTGGCATAAAAGAGGGGGAGGTTTAGATGAAGATACAATTAAAGAGCTTATCGATCATGGATATCATATTGAAAGAAATGGAATTTCTAATTATACAATTTTAAAATATTCACGAATTATTTTTATTGGAAAATTGCCAGATCATACTGATGATATTAAAACAACCAAAGACATTCCAAGTTGGAAACGAATGTGTTATTGCATTTTGCGAAATGATCATACTTGTCGGTTTATGGGGTTTGGATTAACGAGAGAGCAACAAAAAAGAATAGATCTTTTGAAAGAAAAATATCGAAATATTGGAGATGAATTATGACATTTAAAAGTCCCGTGTATAACGTAATATCAGTACCAATCGAAAAAATTGAACCTAATACATATAATCCTAATTCAGTAGCACCACCAGAATTAAAACTTTTATATGATAGTATAAAAGAAGATGGATATACAATGCCAATAGTGTGTTATTATATAAAAGAAAAAGATCGTTATGTGATTGTCGATGGCTTTCATCGATATCGAATAATGCTTGATTATCATGATATTTATGAGCGTGAAAATGGAATGTTACCAGTTTCCATTATTGATAAATCTCTTGATCATAGAATGGCTAGTACGATTAGGCACAATCGTGCAAGAGGATCACATAATGTAGATTTGATGAGCAATATTATAAAAGAACTTCATGAATTAGGAAGATCAGATGCTTGGATATCAAAACATCTTGGAATGGATAAAGATGAAATTTTACGTCTTAAACAAATAACTGGGCTAGCCTCATTATTTAAAGATGTAAAGTTTGGTAAAGCTTGGACACCAGTAGAAGATGAAGATGATGAATTTGATAATGACAAAGAAAATATTGTTTAATATAACTTTATTGTAATTGTGTGGAAGTAAATTGCTTCTAAAAAACGTAAAAAAATGATATAATATAAAGGATAGAAAATTCTATCAATTTATACAACTATATAGGAGGATCTCTAATGAGTAAACAAAATTATGAATTTAGAGCCTTAATAATAGGTGTTATCATTAATCTTATATCCGCTATTGTCGGATTCATCTTTTTTTATTTAACTACTAGTATGTCGATCTTATTAGATGGACTGATTTCCGCAATTCTTTGTGGCTCAACGATAGTTTCTATTTTTGTTTCTAATTATGTAAATAAGAATGATTCAAAAAAATATCCTTTTGGAAGATATGCAATAGAAAACGTCTTTCTATTATTTAGAGCAATTATGATGTTGGGAACTATTATCTTTACCATTTTGGATGGTGCTTTAACAATTTTAGATTTTATCAATAATCAAACGATTGATAATTTTAACGCTTCAAACTGGCAATTAATTGTATATGGTCTAAGCATGTGTGGTTTATGTTTGTTAATAACCTTGGTTTATTCAATTTTAAATAAAAAATCTCAAGTAAAATCGGAAATTATTAGAATTGAAATTAAAGCGAGTTTGTATGATGGATTGGTTACTTTAGTTGCTATCTCTAGTCTATTATTATTTTCCAATATTGAATTTTTAAGTGGAATTAAAGAAATTGGTGATTCAATTACTGTAATTATATTATCAATTATTTATCTTTATTCACCACTAAAAGAATTGATAGGACAAATTAAAATTTTAATTGATCGAAGAAGATTTGTTGAAACCGAAAAAGAATTAATCAATAATCTTCAACATAAATTTTTAATATTCAAATTTAATGATTTATATTTTGCCTTTTCAGGTGATCATTATCAAATTTATATCTCTTTATATCCAAAGCAAAATCTTAAAAGTGAAGAGATAACTAAAAAGTTTCAAGATATTAAAAATCATTTATTAAATATTTATCAAGATAGTAAAATTTATCTACTATTATCAAAAGAAATGATTCATAATATGTAGGTTGTGGAAACTGAATTGATAACACATTATTGAAGTTCTAATGTTTAACTTTATGTAAAATTAAAGAAAATGGCATTAGTTAAATATAAAAAGAAAGAAAAAGGAACAAGATTATTAAAATTAATCCTGTTCCTTTTTTATTAATTTAGAATACTTTAAAAAGGTTCCTCTTGTCATATTTAAAATTTCCGCAGCCTCTATATGTGTTAATTCTTTATTATGATATCGCACCACAATTTCGGTAAAATTATTTGGTAATTTATATTTTGGCCTTCCCATATGAACTCCCTTCTCTTTTGCAATTCTAATCCCTTCGGCTTGTCTTTGTCTAATATTTTCTCTTTCATTTTGTGCGACAAAAGATAATACTTGCAAAACAATATCACTAATAAATTTTCCCACTAAATTTGTATTTTCAGATCGCGTATCAAGAAGGGGGAAATCAATTACACAAATATCTGCTTCAATAATTTTAGTAATATCACTCCATTCTTTAATAATCATTTCATAGTTACGTCCTAAACGATCTATTGATTTAATAATTAAAAGATCATCTTTTTTTAGTTTGCTTTTCATTATTTGATAATTGGGTCGATCAAAATCTTTTCCACTTTGTTTATCTATATAAATAAATTCATCTGTAAGACCGAATTTATGCATTTCTTCCATTTGTCTATCTATATTTTGGGTAGTAGTTGACACTCTTACATATCCATATTTCATAAAAACCTCCAGAGAATAAAATTATTATATCAAAAAAAATTTAGATGGTAAAATGACTTGTCTTAAAATAAAATGGTAAAAAATGGTAAAATATGTTTATAATTGTAGAAAAAATGTTTTTTTGAGAAGTAATTCACTGATAATAATAAAAAATTTGCTATTTTTCGTTTCTATTTTACTAATTAACCCATAAAAAATGGAAAAGTCATTTTTAGGGTTTTTTTATATTTTTTTATTTTGATTTCTACTTCTATATTGGTTTTTAGATAAAAATTTTTCTTAATTAATAGTTTGTAAAATAATTGTAGTCATACTTTAATTATGAGTATAAAATGTTGATTGAAACAAAAATAGTATAGCAATTAAATACTATATTTTAGCAGATAAGAATAGAAATCATTGATTTTTATAATAGGCTTTTGTAAAAACGAATTGATTTTTTAATTCATATTATAAATAAGGTGATATGATGAAGATATATAATAATATTTGTGAATTAATAGGAAATACACCACTTGTGAGATTAGAAAAGCTTGAGAAAAAATATAAAATTCCTAATATTTTAATTGCAAAATTAGAAAAATTTAATCCTGGTGGCTCTAGCAAAGATAGAATAGCTTATGAAATTATTTTAGATGGTTTAAAAAAAGGTAAAATTAATTCAAAAACTACTCTTATAGAGGCAACTAGTGGTAATACAGGAATTGGTCTTGCAATGGTTTGTGCATATTTTAATTTGAAATTGATTATAATAATGAGTGAAAGTGTAACAATTGAACGAATAAAATTACTACAATTATATGGTGCAACAGTAATTTTGACGAAAAAAGAAGATGGGATAGAAGGAGCAATCAATAAAGCTCATGAATTAGTAAAAACAATACCTAATAATTATTTTATCAATCAATTTAATAATAATATGAACCCTCTAGCACATTATCAAACTACTTCAAAAGAATTAATTCAAGATTTAGAGGGAAAAATAGATATACTTATAGCAGGGATGGGTTCTGGAGGAACAATAACTGGAATTGCAAAGGGACTAAAGGAATTTGATGATAATATTAAAATTATTGGAGTAGAACCATCAGGCTGTCCATACTATTCTAAGCAATTGATTGGTAAGTATAATATTCCAGGAATAGGAACAACCTTTATGCCTAGCATTGTTGATATGAGTTTGATTGATGACATGATGGAAATAACAGATGAGGATGCTAAAAAATATATGGAAATACTTGCAAAAGAAGAAGGCATTTTAGTGGGATATTCATCAGGTGCAGTGCTTGCAGGAACTATAAAATATTTGAAAACAAATAAAATAAGTAACAAAATAATTGTTATGATTTTTCATGATACAGGAGAAAGATATTTATCTATGCTATAATATTTGCCTTATTTTTATATTTTTGGTATAATATGTAAAAGGAGTATAGTTAGATATGAATATTTTGTTTTTTCTAAAACCCAAAAAAGAAGTTGTATACATTAATAGTAATGCCACAATAAGACAAGCATTAGAAAAAATGGAGAGATATCGTTATACGACAGTACCCATTTTAAATGATGATGGAGAGTATGTGGGAACTTTATCAGAAGGGGATATTTTATGGGAAATTAAAAATCGCAATTCTTTTGATTTAAAAACCGCTGAATCAATAAAAATAGGTTCTATTAGAAGACATCGAGATAATTTGCCTATCAATATTAATGCTGATATGAACGATTTGATTATCAAAGCAACAGCAGAAAACTTTGTTCCAGTTTTAGATGATCGAAATAAATTTATTGGAATTGTTACAAGAACTGACATTATAAAATATTTTTTTGAAAGAAATAAAAGTATTTGAGCAAATAAGTAGACGTAGTAATAAAAATTTGATATAATATTTAGGCATTTTAGATATATAGCGTTTTGAAAAACTTATAAATTTAATACTTTAATTGAATTACTGGTGCATTTCCTTGACAAAAGGAAAAAGAAATGATATAATATAAAAGATGCAAAAAAGAAGAGAGATAGATCTTTGAAAACTAAACATAACAGGTGGAGCAAGGAAAGAACACATTGAGAGTTTGATCCTGGCTCAGGATTAACGCTGGCGGCATGCCTAATACATGCAAGTCGAACGAGAGTAGCAATACTCTAGTGGCGAACGGGTGAGTAACACGTAGGAAACCTACCTCAAAGACGAGGATAACTACTGGAAACGGTAGCTAAAACTGGATAGGATATACAAAGGCATCTTAGTATATTTAAAAGTCCTTCTGGGAATGCTATGAGATGGTCCTGCGGCGCATTAGCTAGTTGGTGAGGTAAAGGCCCACCAAGGCGACGATGCGTAGCTGTGCTGAGAGGCAAAACAGCCACACTGGGACTGAGACACGGCCCAGACTCCTACGGGAGGCAGCAGTAGGGAATTTTCGGCAATGGGCGAAAGCCTGACCGAGCAATGCCGCGTGAATGAAGAAATTCTTCGGAATGTAAAATTCTGTGGTGAGGGAAGAAAGGTATTAGAAGGAAATGGCTAATATTTGACGGTACCTTACTAGAAAGCCCCGGCTAACTATGTGCCAGCAGCCGCGGTAATACATAGGGGGCAAGCGTTATCCGGAATTATTGGGCGTAAAGCGTGCGTAGGCGGCCACTTAAGTCTGTCGTGAAAGCCCACAGCTTAACTGTGGAGGGTCGATGGAAACTGAGAGGCTTGAATCTAGGAGAGGTAAGTGGAATTCCATGTGTAGCGGTAAAATGCTTAGATATATGGAGGAACACCAGTGGCGAAGGCGGCTTACTGGTCTAGAATTGACGCTGATGCACGAAAGCGTGGGTAGCAAACAGGATTAGATACCCTGGTAGTCCACGCCGTAAACGATGAGCACTAAGTGTCGGACGTAAGTTCGGTGCTGAAGTTAACGCATTAAGTGCTCCGCCTGGGGAGTACGGTCGCAAGACTGAAACTCAAAGGAATTGACGGGGACTCGCACAAGCGGTGGAGCATGTGGTTTAATTCGACGCAACGCGAAAAACCTTACCAGGCCTTGACATACCGATGACGTCTTTAGAGATAGAGAGTTACCTTCGGGTACATCGGATACAGGTGGTGCATGGTTGTCGTCAGCTCGTGTCGTGAGATGTTGGGTTAAGTCCCGCAACGAGCGCAACCCTTATCATTAGTTGCTAACAGTCAGATGAGCACTCTAATGAGACTGCCAGCGAAAAGTTGGAGGAAGGTGGGGATGACGTCAAATCATCATGCCCCTTATGGCCTGGGCTACACACGTGCTACAATGGCTGGTACAAAGAGGAGCAAAGCTGTGAAGTGGAGCAAATCTCAAAAAGCCAGTCTCAGTTCGGATTGTAGTCTGCAACTCGACTACATGAAGTTGGAATCGCTAGTAATCGTAAATCAGCATGTTACGGTGAATACGTTCTCGAGTCTTGTACACACCGCCCGTCACACCATGAGAGTTTGTAATACCCGAAGCCGGTGGCTTAACCGCAAGGAGAGAGCCGTCTAAGGTAGGACAGATGATTGGGGTGAAGTCGTAACAAGGTATCCCTACGAGAACGTGGGGATGGATCACCTCCTTTCTAAGGAGAAAGGCAGGAGGCAAAAGAGCCTTCAAGCAAAGAACCGTAGGAGAAGAAACCTAGGAAAAAAAGAGGAAAAAGAGATACTCCAAACTGTTATGTTTAGTTTTGAAAGATAGAATCTTTCAGAAAGAAAACCCCAGGGGGCCTATAGCTCAGCTGGTTAGAGCGCACGCCTGATAAGCGTGAGGTCGATGGTTCAAGTCCATTTAGGCCCACCATAAAGCTATAAGGCTAAGGTAAAAAAACATTGGGGGGGATTTTTAAAAAAGAATAGATCTTTGAAAATTGGATAATACTTGTCGCAAAGTAAGAAGAAGAGCAATCTAGAGAGATTGACAAAGACAAAAAAAGAAAGCAAGAAATTTTTTTGGATTCAAAAAAGGAAAAGTAAGGTTAAGAAAGCAAGAGCGCACGGTGGATGCCTAGGCACTAATAGGCGAAGAAGGACGCGACTAACAGCGAAATGCTACGGGGAGCAGTAAGTAGGCAAAGATCCGTAGGTATCCGAATGGGGAAACCCACTAGTTAGAAGAGCTAGTATTGAATAATGAATAGATAGTTATTCAAGGCGAACCCGGGGAACTGAAACATCTAAGTACCCGGAGGAAAAGAGAACAAAAGTAATTCCCTAAGTAGAGGCGATTGAAAGGGGAGGAGCCCAGCACCATGAAGAGTTAGAAAATCTTTTTATAGTAGAATTGTATTGGAAAAGCAAGACAAAGAAGGTGAAATCCCTGTATACGAAATAAAGAGATCTCGGTGTCGGAGTAGGGCGGAGCACGAGGAATTCTGTCTGAATAAGTGAGGACCATCTCATAAGGCTAAATACTCATTAGTGACCGATAGTGAACCAGTACTGTGAAGGAAAGGTGAAAAGAACCCCTGGCGGGGAGTGAAAAGAACCTGAAACCGTGTGCTTACAAACAGTTAGAGCCCGTCAAAGGGTGATAGCGTGCCTTTTGTAGAATGAGCCGGCGAGTTACGTTAATGTGCGAGGTTAAGTTTTAAGGGACGGAGCCGAAGCGAAAGCGAGTCTGAAGAGGGCGAAATAGTAGATTGACGTATACCCGAAACCGGGTGATCTAGCCATGAGCAGGTTGAAGCTTGGGTAAAACCAGGTGGAGGACCGAACCAGGGTCTGTTGAAAAAGACTTGGATGACTTGTGGCTAGGGGTGAAATTCCAATCGAACCCGGAGATAGCTGGTTCTCCCCGAAATAGCTTTAGGGCTAGCGTTATGGAGAAGAGTTATACGAAGGTAGAGCACTGAATGGGTGAGGGCCTCATCTCGAGGTACTGATCTCAATCAAACTCCGAATGTCGTATAATATACATAGCAGTAAGACTATGGGTGATAAGGTTCATAGTCAAAAGGGAAACAGCCCAGACCGCCAGTTAAGGTCCCAAAATTATGCTAAGTGGGAAAGGAGGTGGAGTCGCATAGACAACTAGGAGGTTGGCTTAGAAGCAGCCATCCTTTAAAGAGTGCGTAATAGCTCACTAGTCGAGTGATTCTGCGCCGAAAATGTATCGGGGCTAAGCATAATACCGAAGCTGCGGGATTAGACAAAGAGTCTAATCGGTAGGGGAGCGTACTAAACGCGAAGAAGGTTGACCGGAAGGGCAGCTGGAGAGTTTAGCAGTGAGAATGCCGGTGTGAGTAGCGATAAGATGGGTGAGAATCCCATCCGTCGGAAGCCTAAGGGTTCCAGGGGTAAGGCTCGTCCGCCCTGGGTAAGTCGGGACCTAAGGTGAGGCCGAAAGGCGTAGCCGATGGATATCAGGTTGATAATCCTGGACCACCGTAGAGCTGAAGGAGTGACGGAGGAGGGAAGTTAGGATGGACTGGTGGAATAGTCTAATGAAGCACAAAGAGGGATACGTAGGAAAAGCCGCGTATTGAAACCTTGAAGTGTAAACCGCAAGGCCTAATGGACCACACTTCCAAGAAAAGCTTCTAGGAGTACTTTATGGTGCCCGTACCGTAAACGGACACACGTAGGCGAGGAGAGAATCCAAAGACGCGCGAGATAATTCTTGTTAAGGAACTCTGCAAAATGACCCTGTAACTTCGGGATAAAGGGGACTCTAGAGATAGAGGCGCAGAAAATAGGCCCAAGCGACTGTTTAACAAAAACATAGGTTTCTGCTAAAGCGAAAGCTGATGTATAGGAGCTGACGCCTGCCCAGTGCTGGAAGGTTAAGAGGAGATGTAAGTCGCAAGGCAAAGCATTGAATTGAAGCCCCAGTAAACGGCGGCCGTAACTATAACGGTCCTAAGGTAGCGAAATTCCTTGTCAGGTAAGTTCTGACCCGCACGAAAGGCGTAACGATTTGGGCGCTGTCTCAACAAGAAACTCGGTGAAATCATAGTACCTGTGAAGATGCAGGTTACCCGCGATCAGACGGAAAGACCCCATGGAGCTTCACTGCAGCTTAATATTGATATTGGGTGTGTGATGTACAGGATAGGTGGGAGACGAAGAAGCGAGTACGCTAGTATTCGTGGAGTCAACGTTGGGATACCACCCTTCATACATTTAGTATCTAACTAGTATCCATAATCTGGGTATAGAACAGTGTTAGGTGGGCAGTTTGACTGGGGCGGTCGCCTCCCAAAGAGTAACGGAGGCGCCCAAAGGTTCCCTCAGAATGGTTGGAAATCATTCAAAGAGTGCAAAGGCAGAAGGGAGCTTGACTGCGAGACGGACAGGTCGAGCAGGAACGAAAGTTGGGCTTAGTGAACCGGCTGTGCTGAATGGAAAGGCAGTCGATCAACGGACAAAAGCTACCCTGGGGATAACAGGCTGATCTCCCCCAAGAGTTCACATCGACGGGGAGGTTTGGCAC